>Ga0101945_1000021_pt1 | contig 508993 bp, 552 predicted proteins | sample DewCreD2012metaG_2_FD_75246 | JGI IMG/M metagenome (GOLD analysis project Ga0101945, IMG submission 75246) | Hot spring sediment bacterial and archeal communities from British Columbia, Canada, to study Microbial Dark Matter (Phase II) - Dewar... ... | reverse complement strand
TAGACCCAAGCCATTACCTAGACCCAAGCCATTACCACTATTTGAACCAACATCAACGCAAGGATTTTGCATCGAAGTAATTACTCCTGCTTATAATCCCCAAAATCCATTAGAATGTAAAGAATTTCCCACGCCTTGTGATGTTCCTCCAGGATGGGTAAAAACAGAAAAATGTCCTGTAAAAACTCCAACGCTTTAAACTCCAACAACACAAACGCAAAAATCAGTAGAAGCTAAAGTTGAAGCAGATGATTATGGATTTTATCCATCAAGCTTAGAATTTATCAAAGGAGCAAAAGTTAAACTTTATCTTTATGTTAGAGCAAATAATGTTTATTATGGAGGCTTGATTTTAGAAGCGAAAAATTCAAAACTGAACCAGTAAAACCAGGATAATCTATAGAAGTAGAATTTATTGCTGATAAAGATTTTATTATTAAATCCTATTGGCCATTAAACAATATTAAAAAATCAAAGCTTAAAATTGTTGTAAAATAATTAAATTTCGATTTTCTCTAAAACAAATTTTTGAAAATTTTTAGGATAAGATTTTAAGTATTTCAAGATTTTTTTCTTTTCTATGTTCTTTTTGATATTTTTGAGAATTTGACTTGTTAAAGGTTCCTTAAAATAGATTAAATCAATTAAAGTTTTTTCTGTATCTGAAACCGGAATATAAAAATTATCATATTTTACATAATCAAAGCCGAAAAAATATTTTGGTTTAATTCTTTTGATAATTACATTGGAGTCCAGGATTTTTCTAATGCCACTCCTTACTCTTTTAGTTGTAATTATTATTGTATTTGTTTCCTGCTCCCATAAATTTCTTAAGCTTAAAGCATCGTAAAGACCGATATAAGAAGGTTTAAAACAAAATACCGGAAATGTTGGATCATTAAAGAGGTATAAAATCCTTTGATAAATCTAAAAACCTCTCCTCTATTTGTTAATTTGTTTAAAATTAAATGAGCATAATTTTTATTTTTAGTAATTCTTTCAATATCTTTTGATGAGAAAATGGGAGTTCTTTTAATAAAATCTCTTATTTTTGCTATATGTTTATCCTTCCGCATATTTTTTTATTTTATTTAAAATTTCTTCTAACTTAGGCGCTACACCGATGATAATTAAAAATTTTAATTCCTTTTCATTAACTGGTTTTTTAAAATTTTTTAATAACTTTAACAAAGCATTTTTTATTTTTTCTTTAGAAGAATAACTTAAAAGAAAATAAATATCATAAATATCTCTAATAAACCCCCTTTTTAAATAAGCGGAAATTTTCTCCAAAATTAAACTTTCTGGATTTAATGTATTGATTACAAATCTTGTTCCTTCAACTGTTTCATATTATTTAGTGATGTAGTTTTTAATTTCTTTGAATAAAACCTCAAATATTATCTCAATTTTATTTTTAATGATTTTTGAATAAAAAGCATTTTGAGTAAATTTCTTTTTTAAAATTTTAAAGCCATCTTTTTCTAAATTTTCTAAAAACACTTTTATTTTGCTTTTTTCTCTAAGAGAAATATAAAAAATCTACATCCTCAGAAAATCTATTTCCTTGATAACATCTCCAAATTGCAATTCCTCCATGCAAAATGGCACTTTTAAAAATTTTAAAAACCTCTTGAACTATAATATCTTGTAAAATAGCTATCTCTTTGTGTATTTTTTTCTTAATTTTTTAAATTTTTCTATTTTGTGTGTAAATTTAAAGGCAAGCCTTTTTATAGCTAATTATATTATCTAAAGACAAAATTGTTAGCTAAATAGAAATTTAAAATGTAGGTTAGAACAGAAGATAAAATTAAGGAAACAAGATAATAAATATTTAAAATTTCTGTAAAGAGTGCTAATAAAGAAGAATAAAAAATTAAGCCCATTATCTGAAAGAAAATAAATTTTAAAAACCTTTTAAAGTAAAAATTAGTTTTTGTTTGAAAAGTTATAAAAGCTTGAAAAGAAAAATTGACAAAAAATCCAGCAATATAACCTAAAATTGCTGATAATAGATAATATAATTTTATTTTTTCTGTAAGAAAATAAGTTAAGCTAAAAGTAATAAAAAAAGCTATTCCTCCTCCAATTCCATAGATAAAAAACTTAATTAAATTTTTCATCTTTCTAAAAGACAAAAAATTCCAGAGCAACCTATTGGTTTAAAATTTTTATTTAAAAAAATTTCAGCTTCTTTTTGATAAAAGATCCCCAATTGAGGATTAAAAATTAATGCATACTTAATATTTGAATTTTCTAAACATTCCGGTGAAAAGAAAATATTTTTTCTTAAATACCACATAACAATTCCTCCATAATAAAGTCCCATATCATTTTTACCCAAGCATAATTCATTATTTTTAATTTGATTTTTAATTTCGTTAAGTAATTCAATGTCGTTTTTTTCTAAAATCAGAAACTTATTAATCCAAAAATCTAAGTTTTTATAAGAAAAATAGAACTAAAAAACAATAAATAAAAATAAAATTAAAATTTTTATGAAATTATTTTTTAAATCGAAAACAGATTCTTTTAAAAAGATATTAGTTAATAGAGCAATTATTGGAGCAAAGAAAACAACCCCAAACGGATGTGTAACCCATTGAGATAAAACTAAAGTATTTAAAAGAGGCATTAATAAAAGAGGCAAGAGAATTTTATATTTTTTAAATTTATTTACAAAAAAATAAATTCCAGCAAGAGAAAAAAGAAGAAAAAATTTAGTGTAAGCTTGATCTAATCTAAATTGAAGGGTTTTAACCCATGGAATTAAAGGTATTTTTTCTGATCTACCCATAAAAGCATTTTTTAAATCATAAAAACCTTCTAAGCCTTTAAGTAAATAAATATGCCAGAGATTTAAAGAAAAAACTAAGATAGAAATAAGAGAAAGCCAAAGCAAAAGTTTTTTTCTTTGATTTAAAAATTCTTTATTTTTTTCAAACAATAATAAATAAAACCAAATTGAAGCTGGCATAAAAAAATAAAACCAAGATATAAAACCTCCTAAAAATATGGAAAATAAAATTAAGTAAAAGTAAATTTCCTTTTTAGAATAATAATAAAAGACAAATAGAGAATAAGTAATTAAAAAAGTTGGCAGCGCAAAAACAGCTAATTCAAAAGTTGTTCCATAATAAACAAAAATTGGTAAGATAGATAAAAATAAGGACGAAAAAAATGTAAAGATTAAGCCATTAGAAATTTTATATAAAGAAAAGAAGAAAAATATTAAACCAATTAGAAATGTAATAAAGACACCCCCTCGAGTTGTTAATTCGGAAATGCCAAAAATTTTATAAAGAAAATAAGTAGGGAAAAGATAAAAAACAGGATGATGAGCATAAAAATTTTTTCTTATTTTTTGAAAGTCAAAATTTTCTTTTTTTAAATAACCATTAACATATTTACCAAATTTCAAATTTAAAATGCCAACATTTAGCCAATTTATAACTGTTAAACCATTTTCACCATTAACATCAGAAGTAACATTATAAAATTCTTTATCGAGATTAAAAGAAGCTAAATAAGAGAAAGTTAAAATTATTAAAGATAAGCAAAAAATCAAAACAAAAATCTTGTTTTTATCTCTTTGAAACCAAAGATCAAATAAAAAACTTAAATTTATAAATCCATGTTTTAAGGGGATTAATTTTGATTCTCCTTCTCTTGGATAATAAGGAATATTTATTTCTTCATAATTTAAACCATTTAAAATTGTTTTTATTTTTAGTTCTTCTGAAAGCGGCATATCTCCACTGTCCAGCTTTATCTTTTTTAATATTTCCTTTTTAAATATCATCATTCCTGATTGAGAATCATTTGTTTTTATTCCAAATAAAAGAAAAATAATAAAATTAAAAAAATAATTGCCGAGTTTTCTAATAAATGGCATTGATTTAGGATTTTGCAAAGGAAATCTTGAGCAGTTTAAAAAATCTAAATTATTTTTAATAAAATAATCAACAAGTTCATTAATTTTTTCTCCTGGATATTGCCCATCTCCATCTAAAGTAATAATAATATCTCCTTTAGCTTCATTAAAACCTCTTTGAAGAGCATAACCATAACCTTGTTTTCTCTCTTTGACAACTTTAGCACCTAATTTTTTAGCAATTTCTCCAGTTTTATCAGTAGAATTATTATCCACAACAATTATTTCAAAAACATCTTTGGGAATACTTTTTATAACCTTTTCTATTGTTTTTGATTCATTATAACAAGGAATGACAACTGATATTTTCATTATTTAGATTATAAATCCAATCCAAAATATTCTCTGCATCTTTTTATTTCTTCTTCTAAACTAATTTTAGGTTGCCAGTTTAAAAGTTTTTTTTGCTAAAGAATTATTTCCTAAGGTATGTCTCGTCTCTCCTTTTCTTGGGGGTAAATAAACTTTCTTTCTAAACTTTCTTTCCGCCTATTAATTTAGCAATGTAACTGATTGAATAATTTTTGCCTGAACAAATATTGATAACTTCTCCTTTACCGACCTTTTTACTTTTCATTGCCAAAATATTTGCTGAAACAACATCATCAACATAAACAAAATCTCTTGTTTGCTTTCCATCACCATAAATTGTTAAGGGTTTATTTTCTTTTCTAAGTTTCAAAAATTTTCCAATAACTAAAGCATAGGGTCCTTCGGGGTCCATTCTTGGTCCATAAACATTAAAATATCTTAAACAAACTGTTTCTAAATTATAAAGATTTGAAAATAGTTTGCAGTAAAACTTACCAATTAGTTTGTAAAGACCATAAGGAGAAATTGGATTAGATATCATATTTTCTTTTAGGGGCAATTTTTTAATATTTCCATAAACAGCAAAACTTGAAGCAAAAATTAATCTTTTTACTTTTTTTATAACTTGCATATAAAACATTTAAAGTACCATCAACATTAACTTTATGACTTTCAATAGGATTTTCTATAGAAAAAACAACTCTTAGATTGGCTGCTAAATGGAAAACATAATCTATTCCTTTAAATAGCGGCAAAATTTTATTTAAATGACAGATATCAGCTTTATAAAAAATTGCTTTTTTGTTTAAATTTTCTTTTTTGCCGCCAGAGAGATTGTCAACAACAAAAACTTTATAACCTTCATTAATTAACCTATCAACTAAATTGCTACCTATAAACCCCCTCCCCCTGTAACTAAAATTTTCATTTTAAGAATTTTTGAATTAATTTTAATATACCCCACCAATTAAAAAATACAATCTTACTTAAAAGCGCAAAAACACCATGTCCAACAAATTCACCAGCAACAGCAATTCACAAAACCCATTCAATTTTTTTGTTAGTTTCCATAAAAGTTTTAAAATTAACTTCGACCTATTATTTCATATTATTAAATTAATTTTAATCAAAATATGTCTGTAATTATGGTGAAAAGCAAAAAAAAATGTGGATAATTTTCTTAAATACCTTCAAAATATAAAATTTTTCTTAATTTTTAAATATCTCAAATTTAAATTTTAATCTTAATTTTAGAAAAATTTTTTTGAGATAATTTTAAATAATGATAGAATTTAAAAAAAAAGAAGCAATAAAATTTGGTTGGGAGATAACAAAGAGAAATATTTATTTTTTTATCATTATTTTGCTTTTAATTGGCGGAATTGAAGCTAGTTTGTCTTATTTAAATAATTTTCTTGCAAAGAAAAATATTTTACTTGGTTTTTCCTTGATGTTCCTTTATATTATACTCTACATGATTTTCAATTTAGGTTTAATTAAAATTACTTTAAAATTTTATGATAATGAAAAACCCAAAATTTCTGATGTTTTTTCTCAATATCATCTATTTTTTAAGTATTTTTGGGCAAGTATTCTTTATACCTTGATTTCCATTTTGGGCTACCTTCTTTTGATTATACCTGGAGTAATTTTTTCAATAAGACTTTGGTTTTTTGGCTATTTAATCGTAGATAAAAATTCAGGAGTTATCGAATCTTTAAAGAAAAGCTGGGAAATTACAAAAGGTAATACATGGAATTTGTTTATATTACTTATTTTATTAGCTTTAATTAACATCTTAGGGTTTTTAGCGTTAGTAATAGGACTTTTCTGGGCAATGCCTACTTCACTGTTAGCTCAAGCTTTTGTCTACCGAAAATTATCTGAAAGTTTACAATTAAAAAATCAAGAAAACTAAATTTTTTTATTAGTAATAAGAAAAGAACTTTTCGCAACATTTAACCACTTTCTATAAGGCATAAAGGTTTTTTTTAATTTTTTTAAAATTATTTGAAATATTAAAGAATGTAAAATTATAGTAAAATTGAAAATATGAAAAACTGTATTTTTTGCAAAATAATAAAAGGAAAAGAACATGCAAGAATTACATGCAAGAATTATTTATGAGGATAAAGATGTTATTTGTTTTTTGCCTAAAACAATCCAGGTTTATGGTCATTCTTTAATTGTTCCTAAAAAACATTATAAAGATCTTTATGATATTCCGGAAAATTTATTATCAAAACTTGCAGTAACTGCTAAAAAACTGGTTATAGCTTATAAAAAGAAAATTGGTGCCACTGGTGCAAATCTATTTCATGCAAACGGTAAAGATGGTCAGCAATCTGTTTTCCATTTCCATTTTCATCTTTTGCCAAGATTTAAAAATGATGGCCTAGATACTTGGCCAAAATTGCCTAAAATTAAAGTTGACAAAGATGAATTATTAGAAAAATTAAAAATAAAATGAAAGTAAGTATTAAAAGAATTTATGAAAAATTTTCTCCAGAAGATGGTTTTAGAATTTTAATTGATAGACTTTGGCCAAGAGGTATAAAAAAAGAAAAAGCTAAAATTGATTTATGGTTTAAAGAAATTGCTCCTAGGGATGAATTAAGAAAATGGTTTGTTCATGATGTTTCTAAATGGCAAGAGTTTAAAAAAAGATATGAAAAAGAAATTCAAGAAAACAAAGAAGCACTAAATAATTTAATTAAGATTATAAAAGAAAAAAGATAGTTACCTTAGTTTATTCTGCTAAAGATGAAAAACACAATAATGTTGTAGTTTTAAAAGAGGTTATAATGAAAAAATTAAAATAAAAATTTTATGGAAAAAATAATAAGTAATTTTAATAAACAATTTGAATATGAACCTAAAATAGAAGGTAAATTTTCTTTAAAAGGAATAAAAAATTTTATTGTTGTTGGTATGGGCGGTTCTCATTTAGCTGCTGATATTTTAAACTGTTATGATCCTAGTTTTAATATCATTATTCACAAAAATTATGCTTTACCGCTACTTTCTGATGAAATTTTTAAAAAAAGTCTTATTATTCTTAATTCTTATTCTGGAAATACCGAAGAAGTAATTTCTGCTTTTAATTTAGCCCTTGAAAAAAAACTCAAAACGGTTTCAATTTCAGTAAATGGCAAGCTTCTTGAACTTAGTAAAGAAAACAATATTCCTTTTGTTAAACTACCAGAACCTCCGATACCCCCACGTTTAGCTTTAGGCTTTCAAGTAAAGGCTCTTTTAAAAATTATGAATAAAGAAAAGGAGTTTGAAGAAATTAATAAACTTTCTTATCTTTTAAAATCAGAAGAGTTTAAGGAGCAGGGAAGAGAATTGGCTCAAAAAATTAAAGATAAAATTCCACTAATTTATGCTTCAGAAAAAAATCAAGCCATTGCTTATAATTTTAAAATCAAGTTTAATGAAACAAGCAAAATTCCTGCTTTTTACAATGTTTTTCCAGAACTTAATCATAATGAAATGGAGGGCTTTGACCTTAAAGAATCTTTACGTCATCTTTCTCAAAATTTTATTTTTTTAATTTTGTTTGACGAAAAAGATCACCCAAAAATTAAAAAAAGGATGATGATTTTAAAAAGTTTATATGAAAAAAGAAATTTAGAAGTAGAAATTTTAAAACTTGAAGGTAAAAATAAGTTTCATAAAATTTTTTCTTCTCTTGTTCTTGCTGATTGGACTTCTTTTTATCTTGCTCAAGAATATGGCGTTGATCCTATTGAAGTTTCAATGATTGAAGAATTTAAAAAATTAATGGAGAAATAAAACATCGGGATGGTGGGACTCGAACCCACAATCTCCAGCACCCGAAGCTGGTGCCTTACCATTAGGCCACATCCCGTTATTTAAAATTTAATCATTTTATGTTAATTAAATTATAATTTAAAATTTAAAATTGATGACATTTAAGGAGTATCAAAAATTAGCAAGAAAAACCGCTATTTATCCTAAAATAGGAAGAAATTTTATTTATCCTCTTTTAGGTTTAGCTGGAGAAACAGGTGAGGTTTTTGAAAAATTTAAAAAACTTTTTAGAGACCGTAAAGGAAAAATAGATAAAAATTTTTTAAATCTTATTGAATTAGAACTCGGTGATATTTTATGGTATTTAGCTAATTTATGTAGTGAATTAGGAATCAATTTAGAGGAGGTAGCTAAGAAAAATATAGAAAAAATTAGAGATAGAAAGAAAAGAAACAAAATAAAAGGAGAAGGAGATTTAAGATGAAAATAAATCTTAAAGTAAATAGTTTATTTAGAAAGAAAAAAATATTAGTTTTTGGTTTAGGTATTTTAGGTGGCGGAGTTGAAGCGGTTAAATGGTTTTATAAAAATGGTGCCAAAATTACTGTTACTGATAAGAAAATAAAAAAAGAACTTTTATCTGCAATTAAGAAATTAAAAAAAATAAAAGTTAAATATGTTTTAGGAAAACATAGATTTGAAGATATTGATAAGTTTGATGTTGTTTATTTTAATCCAGGAGTAAGTTATAAAAGTGAATGGGTAAAGTATGCAAAGGAAAAAGGAAAAGAAATTGTGAATGATTGTTATTTATTTTTTAAATATGCTAAAGGAGATATTATTGCTCTTACCGGAACAAGAGGAAAAACAACAACGACAACTTGGATTTATGAATTACTAACTCATCTACAAATGAATAAAATACAGATAAACACAGATACTATCAGCAAAAATCCACGTAATCAATATTCGTGTGAATCAGTGAGGGTAAAATCCGCATCTAATCCGCGTATACCAGTGTTTTTAGGCGGCAATCAACCAGAAAAAAGTTTATTTAAGATTTTAGATAAAACAAAAGAAAATAGCATTTCTGTTTTAGAATTATCTTCTTTTCAATTGGAATTTTATGAAAAAGAATTGAAAGCACCAAGAATCGCAATAATTACTAATATTTATAATGACCATTTAAACAGATATTCTGGTTTTGAAGAATATGCAAGTGTTAAAGCAAGAATTTTTCAAAATCAAACAAAAGATGATTATTTAATTTTAAACCTAGATAATACTTGGACAAAATTCTTTTTGAAATTAAAACCAAAAAGCCGAATTTATTTTGTTTCTCTAAAAAGAAAATCAAAGAAAGGTATTTATATTAAAAATGAAAAAATTTTTATTAAAGATGAAAAGGAATATAAAATATTTTCTATAAAAAAATTTAAAGAATTGTATGGAGAGCATAATCTTTATAATTTACTTTTTGCTCTTTTAGCTATTTATCTTTATTTAAAATCTAAAAATATAAAAAATCCAATAAAACAAATTAAAAGTCTTAAAAATAATATCTTTAAACTAAAAACACCAAAATTTAGACAAGAAATTATATATAAAGATAAAAATTTAATTATTGTTAATGACTCAGCAGCAACCTCTCCGGAGGCAACAATTAATGCTCTTGAAAGATTTAAAAAATATAAAAATTTAATTTTAATCACTGGTGGAACAGATAAAAATCTTGACTTTAAAGATTTAGCCAAAGAAATAAAAAAGAAAATAAAACCAGAAAATTTGATTTTACTTAATGACAGTGCCACAAAAAAATTGATTGAAGAATTAAAAAAGATTAATTACAAAGTCAAAGAAGAAAATATTTTTGAAGATTTAAGGGAAGCAATAAAAACATTGATTAGCAATGATAATCCACTTAAATCTGCGTCCAATCTGCGTAAATCAGTGGTTCTGTTTTCTCCGGCTTCTGCTTCTTTTGAGAAATTTAAAAACGAATTTGATAGAGGAAAAAGTTTTAATAAAATAATAAAAAAATACTATAAAGACTTAATTAAAAAATAATTTTAATAAAAATTTCTCTTTCTTTTGGCCCATTAAATTCTATTAAAACAACCCTTTGCCAAGTGCCTAAGATTAATTTATTTTTTTCAAAAGGTAAAAGCAGATGCGTTCCTATAAGAGAAGTTAATATATGATCGCTAACATGCGAAGGATCATGAGGATGCCTATATTTTAAATTAGGAATCATTTTTTCAAAAGCATCAAGCATATCTAAATCTGTTCCTGGATCTAAATCAGCTGTTGTTAAAGAGCAAGTAGTATGTAAAGATAAAAGGTATATTAGACCATTTTCTTTTTTTTCTTTTTTAAGAAAATCATTTATAATCTCTGTAATATCTATAATTTCTCTTTTTTTCGATGTTTTAATTTTTATTATCATTTAAATGAGGTTTAAGTTTGTTTTTATAATTTTACCCTTTATAATTGTACCTTTTATTTTAATACCATTTTTACAATTTTTTTCCACGCGTAATTTTAAAAAAGAACATGATTTAAAACTTAATGAAATAAAGATTTTGTTTGTTGGCGATGTGATGATGGCAAGAAAAGTAGAAAACAAAATAAGAGAAAATAATAAAAACTTTCTTTATCCTTTTGTGAATTTTTTGAAATATTTTGAGTCTTTCGATTATATAGTAGCTAATTTAGAAGGACCAATATCAGAAAAAGGAGTAAGGGTTGGAAGTAAATATTCTTTTAGAATGAACCCGGAAGTAACTATTGCTTTAAGTAGAGCCAATATAAATATTCTTAATTTAGCTAATAATCATATTTTTGATTATGGAAAAGTTGCTTTTGAAGAGACATTAAAAAATTTAGATGAAAATAAGATTAAATATTTTGGCAATTCTTATGAGCCTTTAATTATTGAAGAAAACGGAACAAAAATAGGATTTTTAGGATTTTCAGATTTTTTTAAACATTTAGAAGCTAAAGAAGGGAAAATTGGTATAGCAGTTATAAATGAAAATATTTCTGAAATTATAAAAAAGGTAAAAAAAAAAGTTGATATTTTAATTGTAAGTTTTCATTGGGGAGAAGAATATAAAAAATTTGCTAATGAAAAGCAAAGAAAATTAGCAAAAACGGTGATCGATGCAGGAGCAGATTTAATTATTGGTCATCATCCCCATGTTATTCAAAATATTGAAAAATATAAAAATAAATTTATTTTTTATTCTTTAGGAAATTTTGTTTTTGATCAAGATTTTTCAAAAGAAACAATGATTGGTGGGGGAGTTGAAGTTTATGTGAAAGACAAGAAAATTGAAAATATTTATTTTCGGAAATTTTATTTAAATAATGATTTTCAAATAGAAAGTATAAGCGAAAAATTATTACCCTATGAGCTTGAAGGAAAAATTTACTTGCTTCGTGAGGCGAAAACACCAGAAGAATGGCAAAGAGGACTTATGTTTGTTAAAAAACCTGTTGATTATGATGGTATGATTTTTATTTTTCCAGATAAACAAATTAGAAGTTTTTGGAATCAAAATACTTTTGTTGATTTAGATATTTATTGGCTTGAAGATGATAAAATTATTAAAAAAGATAGTTTACCTTCAATAATCAAAACTCAAAAATCTATCATTATTACTTCTCTATTACCAGTAAATAAAGTTGTTGAAATTATTAAATAAACTTTTAAAATAAATTAAATTATTTTAAAATTAGATCTATGGCAGGAATAAAAAACGATGAATGGATAAAACATATGGCAAGAAAGCATAAAATGATTGAACCTTTTAGTGAGAGGCTTGTAAGCAAAGGAAAAATTTCTTATGGTCTTTCAAGTTATGGTTATGATATGAGAGTTGCTGATGAGTTTTATATTTTTCACAATGCTTATCCTACAGAAATTGTTGATCCTAAAAATTTTAAAGAAATTTATTTTCTTAGACATAAAGGAAAATCTTGTATTATACCCCCTAACTCTTTTGTTTTGGCAAGATCAGTTGAATATTTTAGAATTCCAAGAAATGTTTTAGCCGTGGTTTTAGGAAAATCAAGTTATGCTAGATGCGGAGGAATTATTGTCAATGTTACTCCTTTAGAACCTATGTGGGAAGGTCATGTAACTATTGAAATTTCTAATACTACTCCTTTGCCAGCAAAAATTTATGCTTGTGAAGGAATAGCTCAAGTTATCTTTTTGGAAGCAGATGAACCTTGTAAAATTTCTTATGCTGATAGAAAAGGAAAATATCAGAAACAAAAAGAAATTACTTTACCCAAAGTAGAAAAATGATAATTAAAAAAATAAATAAAGATCAATATCTTTTAAGAATAGAACCCAATGGAGAGTTTTTCGAATCTTTTATTAATTTTGCTGAAAAATATAAAATAAAATCAGGCTTCTTTTATGGGATTGGAGCAAGCAAAGAAGTTGAAATTGGAAGATATAACGAAAAGAAAAAAGACTATGATTGGTTTAAATTGAAAAAACAATTAGAAATAGCAAGCTTGATAGGAAATTTAACCTTAAAAGCAAAACATCTTTATCTTCATGTTCATGCAAGTTTAGAAGATAAAAACTTCAAAACAATTTCAGGACATTTGAAAAGATTAGTTATTTTTCCTACTTGTGAAATAATGTTTTTTGCTTTTAAAGATAAAATTGAAAGGAAATATAACGAGCTAACAAAATTATATTTAATTGATTGATGTTTAATTTTATTGACAAGTTTATCATTGACTTTTTAAGGAAAATATGGAAACCATTTAGTCGGATTTCTATTTTTATTATTTTTTTCTATTTTGGTTTGTTTAAAGTTTTAAATTTAAGTCCAGCCTCGCCATTAGTCGAGGCTTTACTTAATAAAACTCTGCCATTTATTACCTTTAATTTCTTTTTAAAATTTTTTGGTGTTTTTGAAATGATTATTGGTATTTTGTTTTTAATCCCTAAAGTAGAAAGGATAGCAATTTTTTTATTAATTTTACATATGTTTATTGTTGCTTTACCACTTTTTCTTTTACCTCAGATTACTTGGCAAAAGTTTTTAGTGCCAACACTTGAGGGACAATATATTATTAAAAACCTAGCTATTATTTCTTTAGCTTTAGTAATTGGAGCTCATTTGAAAAAAGAGGATTAAATGTATCTTTTAGCTAACATAGGGGCTACCAAAATTAAAGTAGGTTTAAGTAAAAATTTGAAAAAAATAGAAAAAATAGAAATCTATAAAACGCCTTCTCAATATACTGATTTTTTAAATTTTTTAAAAAACAAATTTTCTTTTTTTGAATTAAAATTAGCTGCCCTAGGTTTTCCTGGAGTTTTTGATAAAAATAATGAAAAATTAATTTATGCTCCTAATTTAAAAGATTTTGAAAATAAAAAAATTAAAAGCGATTTAGAAAAAATTTTAAAATGTCCTGTAATTTTAGAAAACGATGCAGCCTTAGAGGGGTTAGGAGAAGCTTATTATGGCAAAGGTAAAAATTTTAACCTTTTTGCTTACCTTTCTTTAGGAACAGGAATCGGCGGAGTAAGAATTGTGAATAAAGAAATCGACAGAAAATTTTTTGGTTTCGAGCCTGGCCATACTTTATTTTTAATCGATGAGAAAGTTTTTGAATTTGAAAAAATTTTTTCTGGAAGAGCTATAGAAAGTATTTTTAATAAAGAAGCAGAAAAGATAAAAAATAAAAAATTTTGGAATTTTTACTCAGAAATTTTAGGAATATTTTTAGTAAATGTTTGTCTTTTTTGGTCGCCCCCAGCTATTATTTTAAACGGTTCTCTTCTTAAAAGTCTTAAGAAAAAAATTATTTTAAAAAGTTTTAAATCTTTTATGCCTCTTAACTTAAAATTAAATATCTATTTTTCTGACTTAAAAGAAAAAGCAGGAATTTATGGGTCTTTAATTTACGCAAAAAAATGTTTAAAATATAAAAAATGAAAAAATTTCTTTTACTTCTTTTCTTAATTTTCTTTTTTAGTAATTTAGCTTTTTCTCAAACATTTTCTTATAATGATTCTCGTTTTAATCAAATTTTTCTTAAAATTCTTTCATTTATTCATAAAGTAAATTATTTTGATCAAAAATTAATAAGAAGTAAAATTATTATAGATTATCCTAATAAAAAGGCAAAATTTAAACCAGGAGATGTTATTTCTTTAGGATGGAGATTGGAAACTCCAGAAATAATTACTCAAACTGAAGCTAATGACCCTGAATATAGAATCCCTTATTTCTGGCATATAAAACTTTATAATAATTACTTAAGTTCTGTCGCCTTAAAAGAAGAAACCCTACCCTTTTTACCTATAAAAAACTATACTTTTTCATTTAAAATTCCATTAAGTTACCAACTTTCTTCATTTTATTTTTTCAAAATAGAACTTAAAAATTCTTTTTCTAACAAAACTTTAAAAGAAATATCTTCAGATTATTTTACTATCATTTCTTTTGAAGAAGCTAAAATAAAACTTGATAAATATGATGGTTATCTTCTTAAAACACCAATAAAATTTCTTAACAAATATGAATTTCTTTTTTTTACTTCTAATGAAGTCTTTCTTGTTTTTTCAGAAAAATACGATTTAAGTCACTTTAATAATAAATTTTTAAAAATTGAAGGAAAAGAAATAGTTTCAGAAATAAGAAATGTTAAAATCTTAGAAGTTTTAAAAGTTACTCCTTACTAATTATTTATGGGCAGTCTTTATATTGTACCTACTCCAATTGGCAATTTAAAAGATATAACATTGAGAAGTTTAGAGGTTTTAAAAAAAGTGGAATATATTTTTTGTGAAGATACAAGAAGAACAAAAATTTTACTCGATCATTATCAGATTAAAAATAAAAAATTAATTTCTTATTTTGCTCCTCAAGAAGAAAAGAAAATTTCTTATCTTTTAGAAATTTTAAAAAATCATAACGCTGCTTTAGTTGTTGACTCTGGTATGCCAGCGATTTCTGACCCTGGTTATAAATTAATTAAGGCTTGTTTGGAAAATAATATTGAAGTTGAAGTTTTACCTGGTCCTTCTGCTTTTTTAACTGCTCTTTTAGGTTCAGGACTTCCTCCTGATAAATTTTTATTTTTAGGTTTTTTGTCGAAAAAAGGTTTTAAAAATTATTTTGAAAAATTTAAAGATCTTGATGTCACAATAATTTTCTATGAATCACCGCAAAGAATTTTAAAAACTTTAAAAATTATGCACGAAGTTTTTCAAAAAGGAAAAATTGCTATTGCTCGAGAAATCTCAAAAATATATCAAGAATATTTAAGAGGTGATTTAGATGAAATAATTAAGATTTTAGAAAAAAGAAAATTAAAAGGAGAAATAACAGTTGTTTTTAGAAAAGGTAAAATTTAATATTATTTTTATTTTTTAATTCACAACCCCACTTGGCAATATTGAAACATTTATGGTATAATTCTTTACAATATGAAAGTATGTAAGCAATTAATAAATTTGATTTTGATTACTATTTTTTTGGGGGTCGGAACGCCGGCCAAGTGGTTTATTTGATTTAAAAATAAAATAAAATTTAAACCACTTGGCCGGCAAAAGCCGGCCATTTTTATTTTTAGGTCTAAGTTAAATAATTTTAAAAAAAAGATGATAAAAAAAATAGCCCAGCAAATAAAAAATAAGATCAAAAAAGAAATTGTCGCAAAATTAGATAGTCAAAATTCAGAATTTGATATTTTAAAATTCAAAAATATAAATTTTGAAAATATAAATACAAAACAATTTGTTGATATGCCTGATGCTCAGCCAAAAATTAAGTTATTTCTTCCTAAAGTAGGAATAACTTGCCGTCCACATTATCTTAAAATAATTGATTCATTTAAAAATATTCCTATTGAAATGTTAACTTTTATTGAAATTTTTATGTCTCTTAAAGCTGATAAAAGAGGATTGCATATGTCAAGAATAGAAAGAATTTTGTATTCAGCACAAAAGAAACAATATGAAAGTCTAGTTCATTATACTCAAGAAGTTATTTATCCCTTAATTGAAACACAAAATACTAAAAAAGGAAAAATATATTTAAAAGCAGTCTATGAAAAAGAAACTGATAAAAATCCATCTGGTAGAAAAGGGCATGAAATTTTAAATTTTTACATAAGAACAGCTATTAAAAATAACCAACTAAAAACCTTTGTTGGTTTAGGTGTTTATTTTATGAATGCTTGTCCTTGTCCTCAGCGTTGGGCAATTAAAGAAATGTATTATAAATTAAAAGAGAAAGGATATTCAGAAGAAGAAATTAAAGAAATAATTAAAATTGCTCCTCTAGAATCACATACTAATAGAGGATTAGCTAAACTTTTTATAGAAGACCCTAATATTTCTTTTAAAGATTTATATCAAATATTAGACTCCTCAGTTACTATTGTTAGAGAACTTTTAAGTGGTGATGATGAACACCTTTTTATTAGAGAAGCTCATGAAAAAGAACTCTTTTGTGAAGATGTGATAAGAAATATTGCTTATGAAACAGTAAAATATTTAGATGGTAAAGTTAATGAAAATACTAAAATTTTCATTAATGCCGAAGTTGATGAAAGCATTCATTTCCATAATTTATATGGGGAAATTAAAACAACTTTTGGGAAATTAAGAAAGGAATTAAAAGAAAATAATGAAAATATTTGATTTACATTTAGATTTAGAAGTTTATTTTCGTCTACCAGAATTTTTGAATATGAATTTTGATGACTTGTCTAAAATGAATTTAAAAAGACACGGAGATATTCCTCAATTTCAAAAATCTGGTTTAAAATTTGCCATTGTTAATATTTTCCCCTTTAGTTATAAAAATAATAATTGGCAACCTATTAGCTACACAACATTTTTAAGATTTTTGAATAAATTTCAAGAATGGATCTTTTCCTACAATATTTTTCAAATTGTTTTAAATAAAAATGATTTGATTAAAATTAACAAGCAAAAAAATAAAATTGGAATAATTTTAGGTGTGGAAGGTTTAAATTTTTTAAGAAAAGCAAATCAGGTTAAAGAATTACACAATTTAGGAATAAGATGCTTTGGTTTAAATTGGAATATTGATTCAGTTTATTCTACTTCTCTGAAAACAGAAAAAAAGATAGGTTTAACAAAAGAAGGTATTCGCTTGGTTAAAAATTTAGAAGAATTAAATGTCGTCGTTGATTTGGCACACTCCTCTCTTTTTACTATAAAAGATGTTTTTAAAATTTATAAAAAACCAATAATATTTTCTCATAATGGAGTTAAAAAAATTATTAATTTTGAACAAAATTTAACAAAGGAAATTATAAGTAAGATAAAACAAAAAAATGGTTTAATAGGTTTAACATTACTGCCGTATGCTTTAACATCAACTAATCAAAAATTAGATATTAAAAATTTTCAAAAACAATATAAATATTTAAAAAGAATAATACCTAAAAACATATCAATAGGCACAGATTTTTTTGGTTTTAAATTTAGAGATGATTTTAAAGGAGGGAGAAATTATTTGGAATTTTCAAATAATTTAAAGAAGATAAAAGCTGACAGAAAATTTACCCTTGAAAATGCCTATAATTTTTTTGAAAGCATTCTATAGTATATTAATAATATATTAAAATTTAATATATAAATGAAAGAAAAACTTACTAAAAAAGATCTAAAAGAATCTAAAGATTTAAATACTTTTAAAAAATATCTTGAGCAAAGAAAAGAAGAATCTAGCAGTGATTTTTCATTATTAGTTCAAAAATTTAATATTGAAAAAGAAAAATTAGAAAATATAAGAAAAGAAATAAGAGATATTATCGGAGATAACATTGAATATATTTCAACAACCACTCATTTTAGAGTTCGGGTTATTGATTTTTTAAAACTTGGCGCAGAAAGAATAAAAAAAGCAACAAAAGATAATGTCTTTTATTATCCTGTTTATTATCAACAATTCAGCCAGGAAAAGCCGGAGATAATTGATATTGGAGAAATAAAAATATCTTTAAAGGAAGCAATACCAGAATTTAGAAAAAAGAAATTTAATTATACTATAGAATTTCACGAGGCTTTGATTGATTATTTAACTAAAGAAAACTGGGAGGAAGAATTAAAGAAAAATTTAATTGATTATTTAAATGAAAAATTTTCCAACCTTCCTAAAGAAGAAAGAAAGATATTTGTTAACCAGCTTATAGAAGTAATTATTAATTTATTAAAAGATTATTATGAATTTTTTAAAGAGTATAGGTTTAACAAAAAAGAGGAAATAGCTGATTTTAATTCAAAAATATGTGAAATTTTATGGAAAAATTTCGAAACTTTGAAAGAGCTTTTTGAAAAATTAAATATAACAAAAGATTATTTAGAAGACCTCAAAGATAAAAGAAATTTCATATTAGATTCAAAAATAATTTTTTTGATATGCATTTTAGGTGGCTATATTCATATAGGAGCAGAATATAAAAAATTTAATGAAATGAGAAAATTGTTAGGTTTTTCAGAAATAATTGAAGCAGAAATCCCTCAAGAAAGATTTAATTTGTTCGGTATTAAAGATATAGAATCTGGAACATTAAGATTTTTATTTAAAGATCCTAAGCCATTTATTTATTCTGGAATATATGCAGGCCTAGAAGAAGTTTATTTTTCTCCCATAAATCCTGATGTTATAAATAGAATTCGTATTGTAGATTTTTACCATAAACTAAAAGAACTCAACTTAGATGAAATTTTTCAAGCCATATATTTAAATAAAGAAGAATTTAAAGAAGTAATAAAAGCTGTAGATTACTTTTCATATCTTAAGGGTGAAGAAAAAAGAATTGTTGAAGAAATTTTTAAAACTTTACCTGATGGAAACAAAAACTTAAAAGAATGGATAGAAGAATTTAATAATAAAAAAACACAATCTGAAAGAACATCTATTAAAATAGAAATTTTAAAGTCAAAATTATTATTTTTAATCTTTACTGAGTATGTAAAAAATCTTTTGTTTGATTTAAAATTTCCAGATAGCCTAAAAGAAAGAATAGTTGGTGAATTTCAAAAGAAAGAAATATTAGAAAGTATGGGATATATAGAAAGGGGTAAATTTGGCGGTATTAGAGCTCAATTAAAATTAACAAGATTTTCTCAAGATGATATGATAAATCTTAGTGTGCTATTTGTAATACAAAATGAAAATTTCTCTCCCGAATTATGGAAATTATTTCCTAAAATCACAAGATAGTAAAGTAGGAATCTGGCCTCATGACAATTGGATTATTGCTCAGGGATTAAAGAAGTTAGCTTATCAAAATGAATATGATAAAATTAAAGAAGCAATAGTTAGGGCCTATGAAGAAATTGGTTGTTTTTCTGAATATTATACTGAGATTGATGGTAAAATAATTTTTAAGGGTATGAAACATAAAGAGCCAGCTTATTTTCAAGTGTGGCAACAGGTGCTTTAATAAATTTTTATCTCTCTATTGTTTAATAATAATGGCAAGAATTTTTAACATTAAAAGTGATTTATTATTATATAAAAGCCCCCGTAGCTCAATTGGCAGAGCAGGGGCCTCTTAAGCCCAAGGTTGCAGGTTCGAATCCTGCCGGGGGCACATGAAATTTTTAGATGAACTTAAAAAAAAAGGTTTAATTTATCAAACTACCCCAGAAATTGAAGATTTTTTTGAAAAGAAAGGAACATTATATTTAGGAATTGATCCTACCGCTGATTCTTTGCATTTAGGACACTATTTAGGTCTTTCTCTTTTGAAGAGGTTTTATTTAGAAGGTTTTAAAATAATTATTATTCTTGGAGGTGGTACAGCTAAAATAGGTGATCCTAGCGGAAAAGTCAAAGAAAGGCCAATTTTACCCCTTGAGATTTTAGAAAAAAATAAGAAAAATATTAAAAAGCAAATAAGAAAATTTATTTCTGTAGATAATAAAAGGATTAAAGTTATTGACAACTCTTTGTGGCTTGATAATTTAAGGTTAATGGAATTTTTAAGAGATATAGGAAAAATAATTAGTATCAATTCAATGCTTGATTTAGAAACCGTGAGGCAAAGAATTGAATCTCAAGAAATGATGTCTTTTGCTGAATTTACTTATCAACTTCTCCAAGCTTATGATTTTTTTATTGTTTTTAAAAAATATAACTGTGAACTTCAAATAGGTGGTTCTGACCAATGGGGAAATATTATTCAGGGCGTTCAACTTATTAGAAAAAAATTAGGAAAGAAAGCTTATGGTTTAGTTTATTCTTTACTTATTGATCCTAAAACAGGAAGAAAATTTGGTAAAACTGAAGAAGGAGAAACTTTATGGTTAGACCCTAAAAAAACTCATCCCTTTAGAATATATCAATTTTTAATTAATCTAGAAGATGAATTTGCTAAAAATCTTTTTTATTATTTTTCTTTTAAACCACTTAAAGAAATAGAAAAAATTATTGACGAAGAAAAAGAAAAGAAACAAGAAAGATTAATTCAAAAAATTTTGGCTGAAGAAATTATTTTAAATCTCTATGGAAGAAAAGTTTTAAACGAAATTTTAAGGATAACCAAAATTTTATTTGAAAAAATTTTTGCAGAAATTAGTTTAGAAGAAATAAAAATTTTAAAAGGTGCTATTCCTACTTTAGAACTTAAAGAAAAAATTCCTTTAGAGGAAATTTTAGTTAGTTTGAGTTTAGCTAAATCAAAATCAGAAGCAAGAAATTTAATTTCCAGTATTAAAACTTTAGAGAAAGGAAAATATCTTTTAATTAAAAAAGGAAAAAAAGACTTTGGCTTGGTAGAATATAAATAATGTACATTCAAGATAAACGAAGGACTTTATTTAGATTGATTGAAAATAGTATTAGCACAAAAATTTTTAGAAATAATTATTTTTTAATTGATGGCAAAAGTAAAGATATTTTAAAAAATGGAGAATTGAGTTGTGCTTTTTATGTAAGCTCCATTCTTTATTTATTGAAATTAGTTAAAGATATTCATACAACCGTTCAAGGTACTCTTAAAGATTTAGAAGAAAGTGACTGGTACAAGATAAATAAACCAAAGAAAGGAGCAATTGTTTTATGGGATAAAGACGAAGAAGGCCATTATCATTTAGGCTTTTATTGGAATAATAAAAAAGCAGTTAGTAATGTTTCTTCAAAAAAATCACCCAATTTTCATCCAATAAAATATAAAAACAGAAAAATTTTAGCCCTTTATTTTCATAAAGAATTAGAGAAATAGAACATAACCTATTTACTAACCAAAATATTTAAAAATCACAATTGCAAGTTAGTTAACAAAGTGAATTTAATAATTTTAGATTTTTTAAATAAAGCAAAAGGAAAGTTAAAATAAAATTCAAATGGTGATAAAAGGCCTAGTTTTTATAATTATCATTTTATTTTTAGGATTAGAATTTTTTTAAAATTTACCCAAAGAGATAAATTTTGTTTATAATGAGAGATTTAATTTTATTAAGAAAATCAAGATAATAAAAATTTAAAACCAAAAATTTTAGAAGCTCGGGTTTGGAAAATAAATTTATCAAAAAATCAAATCTATTTTTTTGAAAATGGAAAATTAAAAGAAACTATCCCTATAGCTTATCAAGCACTAGAAGGAAAATGGTACCAAACACCAACCGGATACTTTAGAGTTGGTATAAAAAAAGAAAAACTTATTTCTTCTATTTTTCCTGTTTATATGAATTATGCCGTGCAAATGTATGAAGATTTTTTTATTCATGAGATTCCTTACTATTTGAATAGTGAAAGAGTTAATAGTGATTTTATCGGTGGTTGCCTTAGACTTTGGCCTAAAGCTGCAAAGGAGTTTTTTGAAAAAGTTAAAACAGACAATTTGATTATTTCTTATAAAGATTTAGAAGATTTTGAGATTAAAGAAAAATTTGTTTTTCCTGTCAATAAAAATGAATATTATCTTATACAAAGATTTAACAATCCGCTGAGAACAAATTGGCTTGCTGGTAAGGATCGTTGCTTAATTATATTCAACACACAGGAGTTGATTTAGCGCCCAATTCAAATGCTGAAGATTTGAATGTTTATAATATTTATGATGGCAAAGTTGTAAAAATTGTAAGAAATGGAGAAAACGATTATGGAATGGGGAATGTAGTGATTGTTAAACTGACATATTCTGATGAAAATATTTAGATAAATACGAACGAAGATATTCGTGACAAGCCGCATAAATCAGCGTTATACTCTTTATATGCTCATCTTTCAGAAATCAATCCAAAATTAAAAGAAGGAGATTTTATTAAGAAAGGAGAAATAATTGGCAAAGTCGGAGCAACTGGCTATGGATGTAATTATTGGCGTATTGGTGAAGATGGTTGTGAAAAAAATTCTAAATTAGATATTCATTTACATTTCGAAATTAAAGAAGGGCCTGTTTTAGAAAGTCCAAAACCAGCAAAATGCTTTATAAATGGCAGCTTAAAAAATTGTTATGGTTATGCTCCCCATAATCCAACAGCTTATGGCTATCTTGATCCTTTAAAATTTTTAAGGAAGTAATTTTAAATATTTTAATCTGCGGATGTCGGACGTTCGCAGATTGATATTTATTTTTCAAGATTTAAAATTATAATTAGCTTATAAAAAATGAATTTTCATTCTTTTAGAATTGAAGAAGTTTTACAAATTTTGGAGACAGATTTTTTGGGTTTAAGCTCAGAGGAAGCTGAAAAAAGATTAAAAAAATATGGAAAAAATATTTTGCCAGAAGAAAAAAGATCTTTATTAGGAGTTTTCTTTAAACAATTTAAAAATATTTTTAATTTTGTTTTAGGTTTAGCTCTTCTTTTAACTATTTTTCTTGGTAAATTTACTGATTCTTTAGTAATTGTTTTAATAATTTTGATTAATGTTTTTATAGGTTTCTTTTTTGAAGTCCGAGCAGAAAAAACTTTAGAAAAATTAAAAAGTTTTTTAAAACCAAAAGTAAAAGTTTTGAGAGATAAAGAATTAAGAGAAGTTGAAGTTGAAAATTTAGTTCCCGGAGATGTTGTTTTAATTGAAGAAGAAGATATCATACCCGCTGATTTAAGGTTTTTTGAAATTGAAAATTTAAAAATAGATGAGTCTATTTTAACTGGTGAAGCCTTACCGGTTGAAAAGGATATCAAAACAATTGATGAAAATACTCCTCTTCCTGAAAGAAAAAATCTCGGTTTTATGGGAAGTTATGTTGTTGAAGGGAGGGGGAAGGGGATTGTTTTTGCCACGGGGGTTAAGAGTTATGTTGGTTCAATTTATGAAAAATTCAAGAAAATTGAACAATTTGCTCCCCATTTTGAAAAACTTTCTAAAGATTTGATTTTACGAATGTTTTTAATTGCTATTTCAACCTCAATTTTGATTTTTTATTTTACTTTCCAAAGAAATTATTTATGGCCAGAAAGTTTACTTTTTGTTTTGTCTTCATTTATTTCTTCAATTCCTGAGGGTTTACCAATAATTATTACTGTTTTACTCGTTATCAATGCTTATGGTTTAATTAAGAAAAATGTTTTTGTTAAAAATTTTCAGGCAATGGAAAATTTATCAGTCATCAATCTTTTGCTTTCTGATAAAACTGGAACTTTAACTGAAAATATGATGACAGCAAGAAAAATTTATGTTGACAATGAAGAAATTGAAATTACTGGAGAAGGGCAGACTTTAGAAGGAAAATTTTTGAAAGACGGAAAAGAAATAAATATTTTTGAAAATTATCCCTTAGTAAAACTTTTAAATATTTCCGCTGTTGTTAGTGAAGGGGAGATTGTAAAAGATGGAGAGATAAAATTAAAAGGTAACCCAAGAGATACTGCTTTACTTGTGCTTTTAGAAAAGGCAGGTATAAATCTAGCTCGAATTTTAGAGACCGAAAAAATAATCAAAAGAGAACCCTTTTCAAGAATAAGAAAACATAAAAGAGCAATTGTTAAACATGAAAGGATAGAATCTTATTATATTGGAGCTTTTGAAAAAATTATTGAAGACTCAGATTTTATTTTAAAAAGAGATGGTATTTTTGAGTTTCAAAATAAGGAAGGAATTTTAAATAAAGGCTTAGAATATGCTAAAAATGGTTTTTCTGTTTTAGGTATTGCTTTTAATGAAGGTGAAAAAGAAGAAAATTTAATTTTTGTTGGTTTGGTTGCTTTATATGATCCACCCAAAAAAGAAGTTAAAGAAACCATTAAAAAATTAAAGCAAGCAGGAATTGATATTAGAATTTTAACTGGCGATCATAAAGAAACAGCAATTTATATTGCCAAGGAAGTTGGTTTTGAAAATTTAAATGCTTTAGATCAAAAAGAAATTGAAAATTTATCTGAAAAAGAACTTTTAGAAAAAATAAAAGATACTTATATTTTTGCTCGCATTACGCCAGAGACAAAACTTAAAATTTTGGAACTTTATCAAAAACTTGGTTTTTCAATTGCTTATTTAGGAGATGGGGTCAATGATGTTTTAGGTTTAAAAAAAGCAGAAGTTGGTGTTTGTATGGGTAAAAGAGGTTCAGAAATTGCTAAAGCAGCTAGTGATATTATTTTGATTGATGACAATTTAGAGAGTTTAGTTGCGAGTTTTGAGCAGGGAAGAAAAATTTATAATAATTTAAAAAGAACCGTTTTCTTTTTGATAACAACCAATGTTGCTGAACATTTGACAATTTTAGCTTCTTTAATTTTAGGCTTCCCGTTTATTTTAAAACCAACCCACATTTTGTTTTTAAATTTTATTACTGATACTTTGGTAGGCACAACCTTAGCTTTTGAAAAAGGACATGATAGAGAACTTTTAACAAAACCAAGAAAAGCAAAAGAATCTTTAATAGGATTAGATTTGATTCCCTTTTTACTAATGATGTCAAGCGTGATGATAATTCTGACAGTTTTAATCTTTAGTTCTACATATTTGTTTAATTTAGATAAAGCAAGGACCTACGCTTTTTTAGTTATGAGTTTGACCCAGCTTTATAATGCTTTAAATTTAAGATCATTGAACCAAAGTATTTTTAGTTTAAGTTTTAAGTTTAATCCTTATATAATTTTGGGTATTACTGTATCGTTAATATTACAAAGTTTTGTTCTTTTTAATAATAAGGCTAGAGAAATCTTAGGATTTTCAGAAATTAATGTTTTTGAGTTTACAATTATTTTGATTTTATCTTCTTTAGTTTTAATTTCTGGTGAGATTTATAAATTTTTTAAAAGAAGATTAATAAAATAAAAATAAAATGCCAAAATATATTTTTATTTGCGGAGGAGTTATGTCGGGAATAGGGAAAGGAGTTGCTACTGCTTCAATTGCTAAAATTTTATCTTGGTATGGCTATAAAACAACCTGTATGAAAATTGATCCCTATGTTAATGTTGACGCTGGAACAATGAATCCAATTGAACATGGTGAAGTTTTTGTTTTAAAGGATGGTACTGAATGCGACCAAGATATGGGGCATTATGAAAGATTTTTAAATCAAGAACTGACAAAAGAAAATTATATGACGACTGGCAGCATTTATTTATCATTAATTCAAAAAGAAAGAAGTTTGTATTTTGATGGCAAATGCGTTGAAGTTGTTCCTCACGTGCCCTTAGAAGTTATTGAAAAAATAAATCAAGCCCAAAAAAAGACAAAAGCAGAAATTGTTTTAACAGAAATCGGAGGGACAGTCGGTGAATATCAAAATCTTTTATTTCTTGAAGCGGTTAGAATTTTAAAATTACAAAAACCAAAAGATGTTCTTTTAATTTTGGTTAGCTATCTTCCTTATCCAGGAGAAGGAATGGAATTAAAGACAAAACCAACACAATATGCTATTAGGGCATTAAATGCTGCTGGGCTTCAACCAGATTTTGTTTTAGCTCGAGCTATTTTTCCCTTAGATGAAAAAAGAAAAGAAAAAATTTCATTTAATTGCGGTGTTCCTAAAGAAAATATTATTTCAGCTCCTGACGAGAAAATAATTTATAAAATCCCTTTAAATTTTGAAAAAGAAGAAATAGGAAAGAAGATTTTAAAAGCATTAAGATTACCACTTAAATTTGCATCAAATCCGCGCAAATCCGCATTATATTCTAGTGAATCTGCGTTATGGAAAAAAAGAAATTGAAAAAATTGAAAAATTAGATAAAGAAGTAAAAATCGGTATTGTGGGTAAGTATTTTAAAACAGGAAATTTTGTCTTAGAAGATGCTTATATTTCTGTAATAGAGGCCGTAAAACATTCAAGTTGGCATTTAGGTTATAAACCAAAAATTGATTGGTTAAATTCAGAAGAATATGAAAAGGATAAAAGTAAGTTGGAAGAACTAAAAAATTATGATGGTATTATTATTCCAGGTGGTTTTGGCTCTCGTGGTGTTGAAGGTAAAATTTTGTCTATTCAATTTTGTCGAGAAAATAAAATTCCTATTTTAGGACTATGTTATGGACTTCAACTTATGGTAGTTGAATTTGCTAGAAATGTTTGTGGTTTAAAAAATTCTCATACAACAGAGGTTAATCCTAAAACAAAATATCCAGTTATTGATATTTTAGAAGGTCAAAAGAAATTTTTAAAAGAAAAATTATATGGCGGAACAATGAGGCTAGGAGATTGGAAATGTGAAATTAAAAAAGGAACAATTGCTTGGAGAGCTTATAAGAACAATTCAATTTTTGAAAGACATCGACATCGTTATGAAGTTAATCCTAAGTTTCATAAAATTTTACAAAGAAACGGTTTGATTTTTTCAGGTAAATCAGAAAAAGGTTTATTAATTGAAATTATAGAACTTCCAGAAAAAATTCATTCTTTCTTTTTAGGAACACAATTTCATCCAGAGCTTAAATCAAGATTTTTACACCCACATCCCTTATTTTTAGAATTCATTAGAAGAGCTACTTCTTTGACCAGTGTAAAATTGACTTCGAAAGCTATCTAATTTTTTTAAATTAACCCTTGGGGTTGGTTGAAGAATATAAAGATCACTTTTTGAACCAATACTTTCAGCACCATAATAACGATTAAAACTCCTAAATTTTTCTTGGATAATAAGACCTAATGAAGTTATAATTTCTTGGATTTTTAAACCCTTTTCAGTTTCTCTTTCAGTATATCCATAAGACATCAAATAAAATTTTTGAGAAAGGAATTCTGGTTTTTTCCTTTTAAAATTACTTCCACTTCCTAAACTGGCCTCCATTGCTTTTAAAAGAAAAGTATTCACCGCTTCTGGAGTATAGGGTGGATCAAAAAAGACAACATCATAATTTTTAAATTCATTTTTAGGTAAAGGATTTCTTAAATCATGCTCATAAATTTCTATTGGTAAATTTTCTTTTTCCGCAACTATTTTAATAAAATTTAAAATTCTTTTATCAATATCAACAACCATAATTTTTTTAGCTTTAAAAGATAAACAAAAAGCAATTGAGGTTAAATCATCATCACCAAGAAATAACAAATTTTTATTTTCTATTTGAGGCAAGCTATTAATTAAATTTGCTCGTTTAATTGCTGTTTCTTCAGTGCAAAAAAATTGATCAAAATTTCTTTCTGGCTGGTGTCTTTGTTTTTTATATTTAGAAATAATCTCTAAAAACTTTTTTAAATAATCTTCTAACATTAATAAAAGTATTTTACCAATATTTTAAAATTTTTCTTTTCAAATCAAGAAATTTATTTTCCTTAATAGCTTTTCTTATTTCTTTAAACAGATTCAAAATCCAAAAAATATTATGTTCAGCAAGAAGCATGATACCATAAATTTCTTTTTCTCGAAGAAGATGACAAATATAAGCTCGAGAATATTTTTTACAGATATTGCACTTACATTTAGAATCAATCGGTTTTTTATCATTCAAATATTTACTTGACTTTAAGTTTATTCTTCCATTAAAAGTAAATCCAGCTCCATGTCTTGCCCATCTTGTTGGGATGACGCAATCAAACAAATCTATTCCTTGTCCAATCGAATTAAAAATATCATCAACCTCTCCAATTCCTAATAAATGTCGAGGTTTTTTTTTATTTAAAAACGGTAATGTCCAATTTAAAACTTTGATAATATCTCTTTTGCTTTTACCTAGACTTCCACCAATACCAAAACCAAAAAAGGGCAGGGAATTGATGAATTTTGCCGACTCTTTTCTTAAATCTTCATATTCTCCTCCTTGGACAATCCCAAATATAACTTGATTTTTCGGTTTTCCAAATTCTTCTAAACATCTTATTGCCCATTTATGTGTTCTCTTCATTGCTTCCTTTGTATATTCATAATCTGAAAGCGGCGAAGTGCATTCATCAAAAACAAAAATTATATCTGCTTTCAAAATTTTTTGAATTTTAATTGAAAGTTCTGGAGTTAAAAATAGTTTTTTACCATCATAAGGAGAAACAAATTCAACCCCCTCTTCATAAATCTTTACTAAAGATTTAATCTGGGGATGTCGTACGTCCCGAGATTGATTTTTATTATTTTTTTCTAAAGGAAAAATATCAGCAACTTTTCCAACCCCATGCTCTATTCCAAAACCTAAACTAAAAACTTGAAATCCTCCACTATCAGTCATCAATGGATAATTTATCTTTAAAAATTTATGAAGCCCACCAAACTTTTTAACCAATTTATATCTATCATTATGGAAGAAATGGAAAGTATTAATCATAAAAATTTCTCCTCCAAATTTATTTGCTAAATCAAAACTTAATCCTCTGATTGAACCTTTTGTAGCAACAATAGCAATGTTTGGAGTATGAATTATTCCGTGAGGTGTTTTTAATATACCCAATCTTGCCTTTGTCTCACTATCTTTTTTAATAATTTTGAAACTAAACATTAATAAAATATTGTTTTAACTTTGGGCGCTGGTATTTTTAATTTAATTTTATGAGAAAGTGCCCACAAGATGTTATCAACCTTATAAGAAGGAATTTTTAATTTTTTACTAATTTCTTCTCCTAATAAAATTGAAGCAAACCTTAATTCATTTTCTAATAAAGAAAATTTTCTAATCATCCTACCTTCTTTTAATTTTTCTAAATACTTTTTAGGAAGTTCAATAAGACCAAAATTGATAAAAATTTGAGGTAATTTATAATCAACAAAAATTGTTAAATCCTCTAATTCATCTTTATAATTTTTAACCAAATTTTTACCTAAAATATATTCTAAATACAAAAGTTGATTTGGCTTTAAAAAATAAAAATTTTTATAAAAATCTCTAAATTTTTCTAAATCAAACAAATTAAAACAAAAATCATAAGCCCTTTTATTTTCTTCAAAATAATTGTCGAAATTTCCATCATAATTTTTAAGCCATCTTAAACTATCTTTGAAAACTTTATATCTTAATCTTGCTAAACTTAAACCTTCTTTAGGAGAGATAATTTTTCTAAAAAGAGAAAAAGAGATGTCTTTATTATTAACTTTAAATAAGCCTATCGCTCTTTCCATTAAGCCAAAAAATCCCTTTTCCTTTTTATATACTTTATATACCCAATTTTCTGGAAATTCCCATAATCTAAAATCTAAACTCCTTAAAAGAAAAATAAAATTCCCTAAGTTATTTTTTTTTATTTTTTTCAACTTCTCCAAAAACTTATTATCAGCATTCTCTTTTTCACCTCTCTTTATCAAATTTACAATCTTTTCGTTTATTGGCTTTATTTTGACAATTCTAAAATTATAATTTTTATTTACAATGATTTTTTTGATCATCATATTTATTTTATAATCAAAAATAATGCAAAATCTATTTGTTATTTCCCTGGGAGGAAGTTTAGTAGTGCCTGGAGAAATTGACATTAAATTTTTAGATGCATTTCAAAACATTATCAAAGAAGAGATTAGAAAAAATAAAAAATTTATTATCATTGTTGGAGGAGGAAAAACAGCAAGAAATTATCAAAATGCAGCCAAAGCTTTAACTAAAGTTTCTAATGAAGACCTTGATTGGCTAGGAATTCATGCAACAAGAATTAATGCTCATTTACTTTTTACAGTCTTTAGAAAATATGCCTATTATAGAATAATAAAAAATCCCAAAGAAAAAATTCAATTTAAAGAAAAAATTTTAATCGCTGCTGGCTGGAAACCAGGATTTTCTACAGATTATGATGCAGTCTTGCTTGCAAAAACTTATGGTTCTGACACAATTATTAATTTAACCAATGTTGACTATGTATATGACAAAGATCCAAACAAATTTAAATATGTTAAACAATTTAAAGAAATTTCTTGGAAAGATTATTTGAATTTAATAGATAAAAAGTGGATACCAGGAAAATCTGCACCCTTTGACCCCATTGCTTCTAGATTAGCAAAAAAATTAAAATTCAAAGTTTTAATAATGAATGGTAAAAAATTAATTAATTTAAAAAATTTTTTCAAAGGAGAAAAATTTAAAGGAACTTTAATTTATTAAATTTATGATATAATAAATTTAGATTTAGTACCCTTTAATATTTTATTCCGGGGTAGTTCAGTGGTAGAACGCGCGGCTGTTAACCGCGATGTCGCAGGTTCGAATCCTGCCCCCGGAGCAATCACTTTTAAAATAAAGCTTGTGCTTATTCGCTCTTTAAACTTTATAAGAATAAAAATATATTTTAAAAATAACAAAAAATCCATTATCAGCAAAATCAATTAGATGGTTTTTTTATAAAATAATAAAAGAATCTGGCTTCGAATATATTCATGAGATAACACAAAAATATCCAAGATTTTTTCTTTAATTTTGTAATATTATTTTTTTAAATGTATTTTCTGGTCCTGAATTAAAAGCAGGATTTTCTGGATCGACGCCAAATTCTTTACAAGCACGAACGAAATACTGATATAATTCTTTGGGCGTAATTAAATTTATTTTTTTTATACTTATATATCGTTGGATAATCCGTACAAGTATTTTCGTTCTAACTTCTGAAAATGATTCTTTTCCTGAAGAAGGTTCTTCTCCAAAACCGATGCCCCTCATTTCTTTTCCGCTTGAATCTTTTATAGGGGCAGTAAAATAAAGTCTTTCTGCGTTAAATAACATTTCGTTATTATTATAAAGAGATTTTAAAATGTTTATAACCCCTAAAGTTTCATCTTCGTTAAAATAAATTACCATTTTATCTCGTCTTTTTAAATTATAATCACTTCCATGCCGTGGAATCTTTATTTGGACATGCAATCCTGAAGTTTGAAAACTTTTAATCGCTCTTTCAAAAAAATTTATGATTATTTCTGGATCTGATTTTAAATTGAGATAAAATCTACCAAGTTTTTTATTTAATGAAGGGCCGCCGTTTATATTACAATAAAACCAAGAATTATCAAATAAAACTTCTAATTCCATTTTTTTAAATTTTTCTGATGTCGTTTTTAAAAGCTTTTGATATTTTTTATTTTTGTAATTTTCACTTAATTTTTGAGCCAAACGTTGTATTAATTGTTTTCCTATTAAATTTTTTTTCTGACTTTCCTGATTTGAATTATCATAACCAATCGTTATAAATTCTCTATAAAGGTATTCAAGTAAACCTGGCGTTGAATGTATTCTTTCGTTAATTTCTCTTTTATTATCTATTAAAAAATTAATAAGATCATTAAAAACCCTGAAATTTTAGGGTTAATTTCTAAATTTCCTTTTACATTTTGAGATGTTTCCATATTTCTTTTCCATTCCATATTTTTAAATATGACTTTAATAATATTAAAGCTATCTTTTATTGATATTATAAATTAAAAAGAGTAGAATTTATCTTTTTGTATTTTTTAGTAATTTTTAAAAAATTATCTTTTTCTAGTTTAAATTCTTTTAAAAACTTAATAAATTCTTTCTTTCCCCTCGTTATATTGTCATAATTATTTAAGAAAATTTGTTTCCACATAAAAGGATTAGAATTTACTAAACGGGTTGTGGTTTTAAATCCTGTTCCAGCATATTTTAGATAATCTTTATTGTTTTCATAAATATAAGCGAAAAAAGAAAGAACTAGAAGATAATTTAAATGAGAAACAAAAGCTACAATTTTATCATGTTTTTCTGGTGGCAAAATAAAAGGTTTGCTTCCTAAATTTTTTACAAAATTGTAAATTTTATTGATTGATATGTTTTTATTTTTTTTATGTGGTGTTATAATCCAAGGATGATTTAAAAAAAGTCCGACCTTACTATTTTCAAATCCTGTTTTATGTGATCCAGCCATTGGATGAGTACCTAAAAATTCAATTTTTTCATTAGATAACCTTTCAAATTCTTCTACAATATTTTTCTTTACGCTTCCTGTATCAATAACTAAAACTTTATCTTTTACTTCTTTTTCTATTTTTTCTATTTTTTTACTTATTTCTACAATTAACTCTATCGGTACACTCAAGATAATTAGTTCTGAATTTTTTATAATTTGAGATAAAGAACAAACTTCATCTATAATTTTCTCTTTATATGCTTTTTTAGCATCTTTATCTTTCTCTTTTAAGCCGAATATTTTAATTTTTTTATCTATAAATTTTAGAGTTTTAGCAATTGAACCTCCAATTAAACCTAAACCAATAATTCCTATTTTAGAAAAATTTATTTTACAGTTTTTTAATCTTCTCCTTTTTTTGCTTATTTCAAAAATATTTTCATAAATATCAATTAAAAAATCTTTTAAAAATACATCTTTGACTATAGAGGACAAATTATTAATTATTTCTTTTTCTCTTTTTTTAGAAGTTAGAGGTAAATTAAGTTTATCTTTTAAGTAGTTAATTTCATCAACCAATTTTATTCTTTTTTCTAAAAGCTTAGCTAATTTAAAATCTATTTTATTAATTTCTTTCCTTAAAATTTTTAGTTTATAATTTCGCATTTCTTAATAATAGAGATCTATTAAGCTTTTTGCTATTAATTTTTATTTAAAAGTTTGATACCTATTGAAGCAACCTGAGAACCAGCATAAACTAAAAGCCAAGAAAAGATAATCCAACTTGTTAGATTAAAAGCTTTAGAGATATTTTGTTGAGGAATTAAATTTTTAATTTCTTCTTTTATAAGATTTTGAAGTTGCTGAATTTGAAAATTTTGAGTGTTTTGAAGATTTATATCTTTTTTATTTTTGCTATAATCTTCGAATTTAAAAACCAAAGGAGGTTCTTTTTTACCTGTAAAAATTTCGTAAGAGAAATATAAAGGAGAGAAGATAAAAATTAACCCCCAAAAAACTAAAATCCAACCTAAAACTAATCTAAATTTAAACATATTTAAAAACTTTAAATTAAAAGCTTAAATCAATACCTGGATTTTCGCCTGTTGGTCCAGAACTACAGTTTTTTCTATCTTGAATAAATGTTTTCCAAATTTGGTTATGAGCTTTTCGATATTCTGCCCAAGCAGATTTTACGCTTTTTCTAAAATTATTCCAGGCTTCTTTAATTTTCTTTTGTCTTTCTTTTTGGTTTTCAATTGACCAAGCCTGGGAGAAATCATTTTTCCTTTGATCATAAGCTTGACTTACTTTATTAAAATATGTTTCTCTGGCTGTTTTTAGAGCGTTTTCTCTTTTTTCAACAGCATTTTTCATACAAGCAAGATCGACTTGTTTTCCTTTAGGTGGAGTTGTTGTTGAGTTTTGGGCTAAAACAAAAAAGGTTAATACAAAAACTAAGATAAATAAAGTTAAAAATTTTTTCATTTTATAATTTAAATAATTAATTTCGACCATTTCTATAATTATATTACAAATCAATCAAAAAATATATAAAATGAAAATTCAAGTTGTTTTACATAATATAAGAAGTGCTTATAATGTGGGTTCAATTTTTAGAACAGCTGACGCAGTAGGAGTTGAAAAAATTTATTTAACTAGCTATACACCTAATCCGGCTAAAGATAAGAAAATTGGAAAAACCGCTTTAGGTGCGGAAAATTATGTTTCTTGGAAAGCTTATAAAAATCTTAGCCATCTTTTAAAGAAATTAAAAAAAGAAGGTTATAAAATTATAGCCATTGAGCAAAGTGAAAAATCAATTCCTTATTATAAATTTAAACAAAAATTTGATATTGTTTTGATTTTAGGCAATGAAGTTCGAGGCTTGAATAAGAAAATTTTGGAAAAATGCGATTTTGTTCTAGAAATTCCAATGTTTGGCAAAAAAGAATCATTAAATGTTTCTGTTGCTTTTGCTGTTGTTGCTTATAATTTAAGATTAAATATGATATAATTTTTATTAAATGAATTTAATTTATTTTAGAAAATCAAAACTTAGTAAGGAAGAAATTTTAAAAAGATTTAGAGAATTTGCAGTTAAAAATAATTTAGAAATTTTAGGGGAAAAGGATTATAAAGAAAATGATTTTGTTTTAATAAGTTTTGGCTTGCCAGAGTTTCTTAAAAGTTTTAAGGCTAATAAAGAATTTTTTGTTTTTCTACCTTTTAGTTTAGTTATATTTGAAGAAAATCAAGAAAAAAGAGTGGGTATGTTGAATCCACAAATTTTAAATTTGTTTATTAAAGATAATAATAATAAAAATAAAATAGAAGAAATTGAAAGTTTTTATAAGCAAATGATAGATTACATTAGTGATGCTGGAGAAAGAAAAATAATTAAAATTAAACTTTATGCTACGACAACTTGTCCTTATTGTAAAGCAGAAAAAAATTATTTAGATATGCGAGGTGTTAATTATGAATATTTACTTGTTGATTTAAATCCTATAGCTGCACAAGAAATGGTTGAAAAAACAGGACAAATGGGTGTTCCAGTTACAGAAATAATTTATGATGATGGAGATTATGAACTTATATTAGGTTACGATAAAGAAAGATTAGATAAAATTTTAAAAAATTATTAAAATTTTAGAGTAAATTTCTTATAGATTCTTTAATTAAGTCTAAAATTGTTTTTTCTTCTGATGTTAACTCGTTTTCATTGATATATGATAAAAAGGATAAAAGGTTTTCTTCATCAAAATCTTGAGAAATTTTGTATTTTTCTTTAATATGTTTAAGAAAAACAATAATAGCTCTTTTTAAAATTTGGTTGTTTATACTTTCAATAAATTCTTTAGTTATTATATTTTTTAAGATTTCAATTAATCTGTTTTTTAATTCATCATTTAAGCTTAATTCATCATTTAAGTAGCTAATAGTTTCATTCAAACTATTTATAAATTCATTATTTAACTTTTCGAAGTTGGTTATAGTATAATTTGATAAATATGACGGCGGAGTACTGCCTATTAAAACATGCCAAATTTTAGAAAAATTTAAATAATATTGCTGTAGCAATATTTTTAAATATAGTTTCAACTTCTTGGTTTTTTTCAATATTTATTTTTTTCTTTATCTGTTCTTCTAAATTCGTTTTTATACAGTTTAATTCTTTATATAATTCTTCATTTAAAAATTTTCCATTTACTTTTTCTTGATATATATAAATTTTTAAAATGAAAATTTGGTTTAATAAAAAATTTGTGCCTTGGGAAAAGCGAAATTTCATATTTTAACCCATACACTTCATTATGGAGGTGGTGTTTTTGAAGGTATTAGAAGCTATGAGACAATAGATGGCAAAGGCGCTGTTTTTAGATTAAAAGATCATATAGAAAGATTTTTTGAGTCAGCAAAATCTATTCATCTTAAAATTCCTTTTTCTAAAAAAGAGATTATCAATGGTGTTTTAGAGATTATCAAAGTTAATAAATTAAAAGATTCTTATATTAGACCAATAGCTTTTTGGGGTGAAGGAACTATAAGTTTAGATCCGAGAAAAAACCCTGTAAATGTTGGAATAATAGCTTTCCCTTTTGGTGCTTATTTAGGAGAAAAACCCATAAAAGTTCTAATTTCTAAATATATAAGGTTTCAACTTCGATCTGTAATTCCTTCTGCTAAAGTTTGTGGTTATTATATTAATTCCATTTTAGCTACTATTGAAGCTCATAGTAAAGGATATGATGAGGCTCTTCTTTTAGATTATCGAGGTTTTATTGCTGAAGGATCAGGAGAGAATATTTTTATAGTTAAAAATAAAAAATTTTACACACCAAAATTGGGTAATATTTTACCAGGAATTACAAGAGATAGCGTGATTAAAATAGCAAAAGATAATGGTATAAAAGTTATTGAAAAAGATTTAACCTTAAAAGAACTTTTTAATGCTGATGAAGCATTTTTTACTGGAACAGCAGCAGAAATTGTGCCAATTGGTCAGGTAAATAATAAACTTATCAATCAAGGTAAAGAAGGAGAAATAACTAGATTTCTAAGAGAAACATTTAAAAATATAGTTAGAGGTAAAATAGGAAAATATAAGAACTGGCTTACTTATGTTAAATAAAAAAATAGCTTATCAAGGAGTACCAGGAGCTTTTAGTTGGCTGGCAGCTATAAAATTTTTTGGAAAAAGAAATAAATTTATTTCCGTTGATGATTTTTAAAAAATTTTTGAATTAGTAGTAAATAAAAAAGCAGATTATGAAATGGTACCTATAGAAAACACCTTAGCTGGTTCTATATATGAGAATTATGATTATTTAAATATTTATGAAGTAAAAATTTATGGTGAAATTAGTTTAAGGATAGAACATTTTCTTTTGGGAATAAAAACAGGGCTTCCTTTTTCTAAAAGAATTAAATTACTTAAAAAAGTTTTTTCTCACCCTAAAGCTTTAGAACAATGTCAAAAATTTTTTGAAAGATACCCTTGGATAGAAAAAGTTAGTTATAAAGATACAGCTGGTTCAGCAAAGTATGTAAGCGAATCTAATGATCTAAGCTTAGGAGCAATTGCAAGTAAAGAATCAGCAAAAATTTATGGATTAGAAGTAATAAAAGAAAACATTGAAGATAATAAAAACAATTTCACTCGTTTTTTAATTATCAGCAAGAAAGAAAATAAAAAATTAAAATTATTAAATAAAGGTAGCTTAATTTTCTATTTACCTCATATTCCAGGAAGTTTATATAAATCCTTAAGACTATTTGCTGAAAATAAAATTAATCTTACTAAAATTGAATCAAGACCTATAAAAGACAAACCCTTTGAATATGTTTTTTATATTGATTTTGAATTTTTTGAAAAGGATTTTAAAAAAGTTTTAAAAATATTAGAGGAATTTAAAAATCTTGTAAAAAAGTTTAAATTTCTTGGTTTTTATCCTGCAAATTAATATGTGAGGCTGTTAAACCAAATTTTTTCCTTATTTTTCTATCAAAGAGAATTTTAAAAAATACATAAATGGGTAAAGGAGTGAAAAAAATAGAAGAAATTTTTTATTTTTACTATTTCAGTAAGATATTTTAAATTATCCAATAAAGATTTTCTGGAATCTAAATTAAGTTTTTGGTAAAAAAAATTCTCAAATCGAGAAAAAAGATAAAAAAAGATGATAGAGCTTAAAATAAAAGCGAGGAAAATAATAAAATAGTCCAAAAAATCTAGTTTCATTTTTTCTTGCTCATTTTTATTTTTAAAAAATAAATAATTAACTGTCTCTTTTGCTCTTTGAAAAAATAATAAAGATTTAGATTTCAAATTACTAGTAAATGGTGTAAAAATAAGATATAATAATGAAGCAATAAGAAAATAGAGAAATATAAAAATAATTAATAAAATCACACCTAAAAAAAGTAATAAAATATTCTAAGACTAAATCCACATATTGGTTTTGTAAAAAATTGCCTATAGTTTTCATTATAAAAGAAGAGTCAATAAGATATCTTATAGAACTAGGCAAAAAGATTGAGATTAAATAAAAAAAAGAAAGAGAAAAGCCATAAGAACTTCCTAATCTAACCATTTCCGGGAAAAGAGTTTTTGGATTATTAAGTTTAAAATTTTTAAAGATATTTTAAAAATTAAATAATTTATCTTCTTTATATTTAGAAATAAAGTATAAAAAAATACTCAAAAAAATAATTAAAAAATCTAAAAATTTTAATTTTCCTAAATTAATCAAAGAATAAAAAAAATTAAGAGAAAGTTGAAAAGAAAGTTGAAAAGAAAAAATTATTAAAATTAAATAAGAGACGTAATATAGGAAATTTAAACTTTTTTCTTTTCTCATTTCATTAAAAATTTTCTATTTTTATATTATAATTGAATTACAGATGAAAAGAATTTGGAATATAGAATGTAAAAATCTTATAGGAGAAAGGGTAGAACTTTATGGTTTTGTAGAATCAATAAGAGATCATGGGAAAATAATATTTTATGATCTAAGAGATAGATCAGGTATTATTCAGTTGGTTATAAATTTAAATAATCCTTATTTTTCTTTAGCAAAAGAAATTAATCCCGAAAGCGTTATTAGGATTGAAGGAAAAGTAAAAGAAAGAGAGCCACATTTAGTTAATAATAATCTTGAAACCGGTAAAGTTGAAGTGGAGATAGAAAAATTAGAGATTCTTTCTAAAGCTAAACCTTTGCTTTTTGATGTGAGTACTGATGGTTATGAGATTGATGAAGCTCTTAGACTTAAATACCGTTATCTTGATTTAAGAAGAAAAAGACTTCAAAAAAATTTAATCAACAGAAATAAGGTTTTACTCTTTTTCAGAAATTATTTACACGCTAGAGGATTTGTAGAGATTGAAACCCCTATGCTCACTAAATCGACTCCAGAAGGAGCACGAGATTTTGTGGTACCAAGTAGACTTTTTCCTGGTAAATTTTATGCTTTACCTCAATCACCACAGCAATATAAACAGCTTCTTATGGTTGCTGGTTTAGAGAGATATTTTCAAATAGCAAGATGTATTAGAGATGAAGATCCAAGAGGAGATAGACAACCAGAATTTACACAACTTGATATGGAGATGAGTTATGTAACCCGTGATAATGTTTTGAATTTTATAGAAGAAATGTTTATTGAAATGGTAGAAACTCTTTATCCTCATAATAAAAAGATAACCCAAATACCCTTTCCACGTTTAACTTATGAAGAAGCTATGAGAATTTATGGAAGTGATAAACCTGATTTAAGAAAAGATCCTAATAATCCCCATGAACTAGCCTTTGCTTTTATTATCGATTTTCCCATGTTTGAATGGAAAGAAAGTGAAAAAAAGTGGGATGCTGTTCATCATCCTTTTACTCAACCTAAGCTTCCCGATGGAAGAAAAGATAAAATAGAACTTATTAATGTTCTAGAAAACTCGCCAGAAATTTTGCTTAGTGAACAATATGATTTTGTTTGTAGCGGCTATGAAATAGGTGGGGGAAGTATAAGAACTACAGATCCGGATGTTTTAATTAAAGTTTTTGAGATTATGGGAAATTCAAAAGAAAAGATTTTGGAAAAATTTGGTCATTTAATTGAAGCTTTTAGTTATGGAGTTCCTCCTCATGGTGGTATAGCTCCAGGAATAGATAGAATTGTGATGATTCTAGAAGGAGAACCAAATATTAGGGAAGTGATTGCTTTTCCTAAAACTGGTGAAGGTAGAGATTTAATGATGAACGCTCCTAGTGAAATCAACGAAGCTCAACTTAAGGAACTTAAATTAAAGGTCGAATCTTTTGAAGACAAAAAATGAGAAAAAATTATTTTTATTTTGCTTTTTCTATAATTTCGGGTTTTTTAGCAGGGATTATCTTGATTTTTGTTTTTACCAATATTTTTAAACCTAAATATGTAATGGTAATGGTTGAAGGAGGAAATATTTATTTTGGTGAAAGAAGTCTTTTTAATCCTTATAAGATTTATAATCCTGTTTTTATTAATTTGAGTCAGGATGGTAATTTATCTTTACAAAGATTTTCTGATGTTGTATGGAGGCCAGCAGATTATATTTACCTTAATCCTCAAAAAGTAGTTTTTTGGACATATTTAAGAAATGACTCTCAACTAATAGATTTTATAAAAAATAAAACAAGACCCATAGTACCTCAAAATGTACCGCAAACTCGACAAAATATATCAACCTCTTCAACATCAACAGAAAACTTAAACAAATAAATTTAAAAAATATTGACTTCTTTTTTCTTTTTAGTTATAATAGAATTGTAAATGGTGAGAATTTGAAGGTTTTAAGGTTCTCTATTTTTTTAGAATCTTAACGTTTCGGGTTTTTTAGAAAGAACCTGATTTAAGGGATTCTTAGGAGAGTTTGATCCTGGCTCAGGGTGAACGCTGGCGGCGTGGATAAGGCATGCAAGTCGTGCACAGACATATTTGTGAGTTTTTCACAAGTATGTCTGAGCGGCGAACGGGGCAGTAACACGTGTCTAACTCACCCTGCACACGGGGATAACTCCGGGAAACTGGAGCTAATACCCGATAGTCCCGTTGGATCATAAGATCTAACGGGTAAAGCCTAAGATAAATCTTAGGCGGTGCAGGAGAGGGACGCGGCCGATCAGCTGGTTGGTGAGGTAATGGCTCACCAAGGCTATGACCGGTAGGGGGCCTTAGAGGGTGTTCCCCGCCAAGGGCACTGAGACACGGGCCCTACTCCTACGGGAGGCAGCAGCCGAGAATATTGGGCAATGGACGAAAGTCTGACCCAGCGACGCCGCGTGCCGGAAGAAGCCCTTCGGGGCGTAAACGGCTTTTCTGGGGGAGGAATCTCTGAGGTAAAACCTCAGAGTGACAGTACCCCAGGAATAAGGGACGACTAACTTCGTGCCAGCAGTCGCGGTAAGACGAAGGTCCCTAGCGTTACCCGGATTTACTGGGCGTAAAGGACGAGAAGGCGGGAGTGTAAGTTTATCCTAAAAGTTACCGAGCCCAACTCGGTAAATGGGGTAAATACTGCGTTCCTAGAGTCTGCCAGGGGCCAGCGGAACGGTCGGTGTAGGGGTGAAATCCGATGATATCGACCGGAACGCCAAAGGCGAAGGCAGCTGGCTAGGGCAGTACTGACGCTGATCTCGTGAAAGCCAGGGGCGCGAACCGGATTAGATACCCGGGTAGTCCTGGCTGTAAACGATGGGTGCTAGCTTTGGGGAGAATCGACCCTTTCTGAGGCGAAGCTAACGCGTTAAGCACCCCGCCTGGGGAGTATGTCCGCAAGGCCGAAACTCAAAGGAATAGGCGGAAGCCCGACCAAGCGGTGGACCATGTTGCTTAATTCGAGAGTAACCGAAAAATCTTACCTGGGCTTGACATGCTAGTCTTAATGCCTTCTCCGAAAGGAGAAGGAATTCAGGCTCTGCCTGAAGGGCTAGCACAGGTGCTGCACGGCCGTCGTCAGCTCGTGGCGTGAGCCGTAACCTTAAGTGGCACAACGAGCGCAACCCCCACCCTGTGTTATATGTGTCACAGGGGACTGCCTGGTCTACCCAGGAGGAAGGTGGGGATGACGTCAGGTCTGCGTGGCCCTTATGCCCAGGGCGGCAAACATGGTACAATGCCAGGTACAAAGGGTTGCAAGGCCGCGAGGCTGAGCTAATCCCTAAAAGCCTGGCCCAGTTCGAATTGGAGGCTGGAACCCGCCTCCGTGAAGGCGGAATCGCTAGTAATCGCGGATCAGCGATGCCGCGGTGAATACGTTCTCGGGCTTTGCACTCACCGCCCGTCAGGTCAGGAGAGTCATCTCTACCTGAAGCCCTACGTTTGTAGGATTAGGGTAGGGGTGATGATCAGGGCTAAGTCGTAACAAGGTATCGCTAGCGGAAGCTGGCGATGGACCAAATCTGTTTAAAATCCTTGATTAAACTTTTCCAAACTGATCCCTAAATCAGGTTCTTTCTAAAAATACCCGAAACGTTAAGATTCTAAAAGTTTTTACTAAAGATGCCTAAAATTTTAATTGTGGAAGATGATAATTTTCTAAGATTAGCTTTAGAAAAAAGACTAAAAAAAGAAGGTTTTGAGATTGTTACTGCAACCGATGGAGAAGAAGGTTTACAAAAAATAATTACTGAACTTCCAGATCTAGTTTTATTAGATATAATTTTGCCTAAAAAGACAGGTTTTGGTTTTTTAGAGGATCTAAAAAAAGATCCTAATTTAAAATCAATTCCTATAATGATTATTTCTCAGCTAGGACAGCCAGAAGATATAGATAAAGGAGTTAGTTTAGGGGCAATTGAATATTTTGTTAAAGCTAGGATTTCTCTTGATGATTTAGTTGCAAGAGTAAAAAAATTTGTTGAAGAAAAAAGGGCGGGTAGCTCAAATGGTTAGAGCGTCGGCTTGACGTGCCGAAGGTTAGAGGTTCGAGTCCTCTCCCGCCCACATTAAAACTTTAATTTTTCTTTTAGGTAATCTTTAATTTCTTCAATTTTAATTCTTTCTTGTTTAGTGGTGTCTCTATCTCTAATCGTTAAAGTATTGTCTTCTAAGGTTTGAAAATCTATAGTTAAACAAAAAGGAATGCCAATTTCATCTTGTCTTCGGTATCTTTTTCCGATAGAACCAGAATCATCATAAATACAAATAAAATCATTTTTTATCTCTTCATAAACCTCTCTAGCTTTTTTGATTAAATTTTCTTTATTGCTTAATAAAGGAAAGACAGCTACTTCAATAGGTGCTAAAAAGGGAGGAAATCTAAAAACATTTCTTTTTTCATTATCAATTTCATCTTCATCATAAAATTCAATAAAAATAGCAAAGAGTAATCTATCTAAACCTGCAGATGGTTCTATTACATAAGGATAAAATTTTTCTTTTTTTTCTTCATCAAAATAACTAAGATCTTCTCTTGAATATTCGGAATGTCTTTTTAAATCATAGTTGGTTCTATTAGCAATTCCTTCAAGTTCTTTAAAACCAAAAGGATAATTGTAGTAAATATCAACAGTAGCATCAGAGTAATGAGCCAATTCTTCTTTAGGATAAACGTATTTTTTTAAATTTTCTTTTTTAAATCCTAATTTTAAATAAAAATTAAATCTTTCTTCAACCCAATATTCAAACCATTTAGGTGCTTCTTCAGGTCTAACAAAAAATTCTAGTTCCATTTGTTCAAATTCTCTGATTCTAAAAAGAAAATTTTTAGGAGTAATCTCATTTCTGAAAGCTTTTCCAATTTGAGCGATACCAAAAGGAAGCTTAGGTCTCATAGAAATTAAAATATTTTTGAAGTTATAAAACATTCCTTGAGCTGTTTCTGGTCTTAAATAAGCTTCAGAGGCTAATTCTTCTACTGGCCCTACATAAGTTTTAAACATTAAATTAAAACTTCTTGTTTCTGTTAATTCTCCTTGGCATAAAGGACATAAAGCTTTTCCATCTCGATAATTTACTTCACCATATTCTCCTTCAAAAAGATGATCAGCTCTGAACCTTTGATGACAATTTTTACATTCAACAAGTAAATCATGAAAATGTTCTAAATGTCCAGAAGCTTCATAAGTTTTTCTTAATCCTAAAATACTAGATTCAACAAGAAAAATATTTTTTCTTTTAAAAACAACTTCTTTTAACCAAAGAGATTTAATTTTATTTTTTAAAAGAACACCAAGGGGACCATAATCATAAACTCCCTTTAATCCTCCATAAATTTCCTGAGAAGGAAAAACAAAGCCTCTCTGTTTTAAAATAGAAATTACTTTTTCTACATCTTTCATTTATTTTTATTTTAATTCATAAATAACCTCGCTAGCATTAATACTTTCTGTAGAACCAGTAAAATTAGTATTAGTAAAAACACTCGTAACTTTGTATTTAAAAGAAGGAATAAGCTCAAGATATTTAGGGTCTAAATTAGCTGGAGATAAAACGATTATTTGAAAAACTAGTTCGATTTCTTTATTAGTATATCCTAAATTAGCTTGAAGATTAGGAATAGAATATGAAAACTCACCCGTTTTATTGTCATAAAAAAAATTTTCAGCTAAAGCATCTCCAGCAACTTTTCCAGTAAAATTTACATAAGGAGGCAATTTGCCTGAGAGATAAAAATCTTTAAAATCTTCTCCTAAAGTTTTTATCTTAAAATGTAAACTTAAAGCAGTAGGAACTTCTCTTTCTAAAGGAAATGGTCCGGTATTTTCTATTAATTTATCTTTATAAACAAGAAAACTATTGATTTCAAATTTACCGATAATTTTTTTAGTACTTTCTAATTTAATTACAAATTCTTTCGTAGATAAAGATTCAACCTGTGGAGAAATACTTGGGGTTTTAAATTCTACAAAAACTTTAGAAACAAAGTTTTTATCTTTTTCTCCTAAAATAGGATAAGAATCTAAAAGACGAATAGAAAATTTTAATTCAACTTCTTCTCCCGGTTTTATTTCTAAAAGTTTTGGTTCATATCTTCCATTAAAATAAAGAGCATTATCTAATGAAGAAAAATAAGCATTACTGCCAAAACTTAAGCTTTTAATATCAAAAAGTTCGTTAAAATTTATTCTTATCTGATTTTCTCTTAATAAAATATTTCCCTGATTTTTTATTTTCAAAATATAAGAAAGAGAACTACCTAAATTTACACTTTCACCCTTAGGAGAAGAAACAATTTCTATTTTTATAGGATTTTCTTTTATAGAAAGTTTAAATGTTTGAGGATTTAAAGAAAAACCTTTCCTCCTCCAACTAAAGCTTATTTTGGTATCAAAAAAAGGAAAAGAGGGGACATCCTTGAAATTTCCGACAAAAACAATTTCCTTTTTTTCTTTAGGTTTTATTTCTATAAAATTCCATTCCATATTTTCAGAAGGAGGATTAGTTTCCCAAAATTCAAATTCTGGCGGAGCTGTTATTTTTATTTTGATATCATTTAAATTTTCTAAAGATGAATTTAAAACACCAAATTTAACTTCAAAGCTTTGTAAAGTATAAATTTCTTCTGGTAAAGAGAGTATAAGCACTAAAGGAGAATTTTTGACGAGAATAGAAAATTCTTTTGCGTCTTCAAAAACATAAGGTTTTGTTTTGAGTTTATATCTTAAAACAACTTTAATTTTCTCTTTTTTATTTCCTTCATTGAGGAAAATAAGAGGAAAAGAAATTTCCGTTGAGGTATTATTTTTTATTTCTCCGATATCAAAAACCATTTCTTTTTCTTCGCTATCTGGAAAATAAGCTCCCTCAGAAAGAAAAACACTTAAACTAACATCGCTTAATTCTTGAAGAGAAAAATTGTTTATTTTTACACTAAAAGTATTTTCTTCTAAAGAATCAACCTCTAATGGGCCTACTAAATTAAAATTTAATTCTTGAGGAGGTTTTTTGGATAAAAAATTCGTAATAAAAAAAATTAAAAAAATAGAAATAAAAAGAAAAAAAGAAAAAACAAGAAGTTTATTAAGAATTTTTTGAAAATCAAATCTAAATTTAGGAGTTTTTATATACCCTCCTTTTACCTCTTCGCTTTCTTCTTTTTTTTCTTCTGAAAGAGAAAAATCAATTCCCTTTTTAATTTTTTTTCTTTTACTTTCTTTTTTTTCTAATTCGCCTTCTAATTCCTCTAAAAAAGCATTCATTTTAAATTTAATTTTAAGATAATCTTTTTAAATTTTTAAAATATGTTTTAATAATAGTTTTTAAAAATTTAGGTACACGTTCAGGAATTTTATTTTTCGACTTTATTTTAATAGCCCCAAGCCATTCCCAATAAGAAATTTTTTGATAAGCCGCTTTTTTACAATAACCACAAAAAAGCGCTTTTTTACCATCAAAATAGATTTCTTTTTTTAGTTTTCTTTGACATCGGAAGCATCTTAAAAGATCTGGTTCAAAACCTAAAATCCTGAGTAAATGAAAAATAAGATAATGAGGAAAGTTTTTTTTAATAATAAATCTCTCTAAATGAAGATATATTTTCCAGAGAAAATCATCAGTTTCTAAAAGGTTTATTTTGGTTAAGAGAGAAAAACTCCAAAGATAAAGATAAGGATATTTTTTAAAATAAAGAAATCTAGTTTTTAGAGGTAATACAGAAATAAGCTTTAAATTTTCACCTTCTTTTAACCCAAAAATTTGTAAATAATTACCTATTTGAATAAGAGGAAGATTTTTGCTTTTTATCTGGTAAAGTCCTTGGGCATATATTTTTTTAATTCCATTTTTTTTTGTTAAAATATAAACATTAGCGTCGTTTTCTTTAATTCTTTTTTTGTAAATTACTATTCCTTTTGTTTTGAAATAAATCATGAAAAAAATTAAAAATTTATCTTTTGTAATTTTTCCTTTGGTAATTTTTTTTATCTTATTTAATTTTAATAACTATAGGCAAAATTTTATTTTAGCGCACCAGGGAAATTTTTATTTTTCTGATGAAGAAATGAAAATTTTTTATCGAACATGGGAAATAATGAATAAATTTTTTGTTGAACCGCAAAAAATAGATAAAGAAAAAGCAATTTTAGAAGCTTCAAGAGGTCTTTTAAGATCTCTTGGCGACCCTTATTCTGAAATTTACGATGAAAATCAAACAAAAATTTTTGAAGAGGATATGTCTGGTTCATTTGGAGGAGTAGGTATGGAGATAGGTGTTAGAAATGGAATTTTAACCGTCATTTCACCTCTTGAAGACACGCCAGCAGAAAGAGCAGGAATCAAACCTGGAGATAAAATTTTGAAAATTAACGGAGAAGATACCTCTAATGTGCCACTTGATGTAGCTGTAACAAAAATTAGAGGAAAACCTGGAACTAAAGTTGTTTTAACTGTTTATAGAGATGAATGGCTTGAACCGAAAGATTTAGAAATAATTAGAGAAGAAATAAAAATTTCTGCAGTTAAATATAAAATGCTTTTAGGAAATATTGGCTATATTAAAATTAATAATTTTAACTTAGCCACTTACAATGAATTTATTAAAGCTTATAAAAGTCTTCAAAGAAAAGGAGCGAAGTATTGGATTTTAGATTTAAGAAATAATCCCGGAGGCTTTTTAGAAGTGGCTATACAAATGTCAGAAATCTTTTTACCTCGAGGGGAAGTAATTTTACAGGAACTTAAAAGAGATAAAACTGTTTCTAAAATAAAATCTGAAGGTTCAGGTAATTTAAGCAATCTTAAAATGGTAGCTCTTATTAATGGAGGTTCTGCTTCAGCCTCAGAAATTTTTGTTGGTGCTTTAAGAGATAATCTTGGCGTTAAAGTGATAGGAAGTAAAAGTTATGGTAAAGGAAGTGTTCAACAAGTTTTTAGATTGGATGGAAAAATGCTTAAAATTACTATAGCTTATTGGTTAACACCGAAAGGAATTAAACTTGAAGGAAATGGTTTAAAGCCAGATATTGAAGTAAAAGAAATAGAAAAAGAAAAAATAAAAAATGATTTAGATGATCCTGTAATCAAAAAAGCAATTGAGGTCGCAAAGGGTTTATAAAAACTTAAATGAAAAAAAAGAAAAAAGAAAAAAAACTTCCTGTTTTACTTCTAGAAGATATACCCAATTTAGGACAAAGAGGAGAAATAGTTAAATTAAGACCAGGTTATTTTAGATATTTAGTTTCTTTAGGTAAAGTAACTTTAGCTACCCAAGAAAGATTAGAAAAAAAACTCAAAACCATGGTGCTTTCACATAAAATTGAAGAAAGAAAAGAAAAAGTTGAAAACTTAAAGGAAGAGATAAAAAAATTAATTTTAGAATTCAAGATTAAAAAAGGAGAGAAAGGACATATTTTTAATCCAGTGACAAAAGAAAAGATTATTAAGGCCTTAAAGGAAAGAGGAATAGAAATTTATAAATCGCAATTAGAAATAAAGGGTAAAATTGAAAAAGAGGGAGAATATGAAATTGATATTAATTTAGGTTATGAAATTAAGGCAAAGTTAAAAATAAGAGTTATTTCTTAAAAAAGACAGGCTTTAAATTTTGTGTTATAATATATATAAAATGATACCTAATAATAAATTTACTCTAAAAGCTCAGGAAGCTTTGATGAAAGCTCAGGATAAAGCTATTGAACTTCATCATAATGAAATAAAAGCTCTCCATATTTTGTGGGGGGTAATTTCTGTAGATGAAGATTTAATAAAAGATATTTTTAATGAGACTAAAATTAACCCTCAATTAGTTTTGAATGTTGTAGAAAGAGAACTTGAAAGAATACCGAGAATATTTTCCACTGGAGAAATTGCTTCTATTTATTTAAGTAATGAAGCATCTCAGGTTATAGATAGAGCTTTTTATTTTACTAAAAAAATGCAAGATGAATTTACTTCTTTAGAGCACTTTCTTTTAGCTTTAGCAGAAGTAAGATCAGTAGCAAGAATAATTTTAGAAAGATTTGGTATTACTTTAGATAAAATTCAAGCTGTTTTAAATAACCTAAGAAAAGGACAAAAAATAGTTGATGAATTTCCTGAATCTAAATATAAAGTTTTAGAAAAATATACTCTTAATCTTACAGATTTGGCTAAAAAAAATAAATTAGACCCTATTATTGGAAGAGAACAAGAAATTAGAAGAATTATAGAAATATTATCAAGAAGAACTAAAAATAATCCTGTTCTTATTGGTGAGCCAGGAGTAGGGAAAACGGCTATTGTTGAAGGTTTAGCTCAAAGAATTGTAAGAAGAGAAATTCCTGAATCTTTAAAAAATGTTAACATACTTTCTTTAGATATTGGTGCTTTAATTGCCGGATCTAAATTTAGAGGAGAATTTGAAGATAGATTAAAGGCTATTATTCGAGAAATCCAGTTAAATCCTAGTAAATTTATAATCTTTGTTGATGAAATGCACACTCTTGTTGGTGCTGGAGCTGCCGAGGGAGCTATTGATGCTGCTAATTTGCTTAAACCAGCATTAACTAAAGGAGATTTAAGAATTATTGGTGCTACGACTTTTAGAGATTATAAACTTTATATAGAAAAAGATGCTGCTTTTGCAAGAAGATTTCAGTCAGTGATTGTTAATGAACCAAGTATTGAAGATACTATTGCTATTTTAAGAGGTTTGAGAGAAAAATATGAACTTCATCATGGTGTGAAAATTCTTGATGAAGCTATTGTGGCTGCAGTTAAACTTTCTGCCAGATATATTACTAACAGATTTCTTCCTGATAAAGCTATTGATCTTATAGATGAAGCATGTTCTTCTTTAAGAATTCATATCGAAACGCTTCCTCCGGAAATCGAAAATGTTAAAAAAGAAATCAGAAAATTAGAAATCGAAAGAGAAGCTTTGGTTAGAGAAGCAGATACAAAAAATAAAAGCAAAATAAAATCTATTGAAAATAAAATAAATAAGCTTAAAAAAGAAGAAGAAAAACTTTCTTTCAGGTGGAGATCAGAAAAAAGTTTAAAAGAGAAATATTTAGAGTTAAAGAAAAAACTTGATGAACTTAAAATTGAGGAAATAGAAGCTGAAAGAAATGGTGATTTAACAAGATTGGCGGAAATCATTTATGGAGAAATTCCTCAAATAGAAAAAAAGATTAAAGAACTAGAAGAGGAATTTAAAAAATCTAAATTCTCTTTTATTAGAGATTATGTAACTGAAGAAGATGTTGCCCAGGTAGTTTCAAGATGGACAGGTATTCCTGTAAGTAAAATAATGGAGGATGAAGCACAAAAACTTCTAAAAGCTGAAGAAATTTTAAGTCAAAGGGTTGTAGGTCAAGAAGAGGTTATTAAAGCTGTAGCTAATGCTTTAAGAAGAGCAAGAGCAGGCCTTAAAGAAGAAAATAAGCCAATTGCCTCTTTTATGTTTTTAGGACCAACCGGAGTAGGAAAGACAGAATTAGCTAAAGCTTTAGCTGAATTTATGTTTAATGATGAAAAAGCAATGATAAGAATTGATATGTCAGAATATATGGAGCCTCATTCAGTAGCTAAATTAATTGGTTCACCACCTGGTTATGTTGGTTATGAAGAAGGAGGGCAACTGACTGAAGCAGTTAAATATCGTCCTTATAGTTTGATTTTATTTGATGAAATTGAAAAGGCTCATCCTGAAGTTTTTAATATTTTGCTTCAAGTTTTAGATGACGGAAGATTAACAGATAGTAAAGGAGTAACAGTAAGTTTTAAAAATACTATTATTATTATGACTTCCAATGTGGGAACTCATCTTTTTAGAAAAACAGGTTCTTTAGGTTTTACAGTTTCAGATTCAGAGATAGAAAATTTAAGAGATAAAATTATGTCAACCCTTAAAGAATTCTTTAAACCAGAATTTTTAAACAGGATTGATGAGATTATTATCTTTAAACCATTAAGCAAGGATGTTTTGAGAAAGATAGTAGAAATTCAACTTAAAAAAGTAAAAGATAAACTTGAAGAAAAAAATATTCATATAGAATTTAGTGAAAGCACTAAAGAACTTTTAATCGAAAAGGGTTTTGATGAAACCTTTGGTGCTCGGCCTTTACAAAGAGCTATTCAAAAATATATTCTTAATCCTCTAGCAGAAAAAATTATTGCTAATAAAATAAAAAACGGTCAAAAGATTTATATAGATATTAAAAGCGACGGAAATTTGATTTTAACTTCTAAAAAATAAATGCTAATGCTTACAAAAATTAAAAAATATCTTCAAGAAACACTTGCCGAGATTAAGAAAATAAATTTTATTTCTTTTAATGAAACTTTAAAGAAAACTATGGATGTTATTTTATTCAGTATTTTTTTTCTTATTATTTTTTCTTTGGTCGATACTGTTTTTACTTTTTTAATTTTACATCTTAAGTAAAAAATGCCTAAGCAAAGATTAAGCTTAGGAAGAAATTGGTATATTGTTCATACCCTTGTTGGTTTTGAAGAAATAGTGGCGGAAAATATTATGAAAAGAGCAGAAGAATTTGATGTTCTTGATAAAATTTTTCAAGCTATTGTTCCTAAAGAACTTGTTTGGGAAATTAAAGGAGGAAAAAGAGAATTAATAGAAAAGAAAACTTATCCCGGATATGTATTTATAGATATGATTGTTGACGATAGATCTTGGTATGTTGTAAGAAATACTCCAAAAGTAACAGGTTTTGTTGGTATTAGCTCAACACCTATTCCTGTAAGTAGGGAAGAAATAGAAGAAATTTTTTCACGTATGCAAAAGAAAGAACCAAAGATAGAAACAAACTTTAATATTGGTGATATGGTAGAAATTATTCATGGTCTTTTTAAAGGGCTTAAGGGCAAAATAATAGAAATAGATTATGAAAGGCAAAAAGCTAAAATTTTAGTTCCAGTAATGGGAAGAGAAACTCCTGTAGAAGTCGATTTTCTTCAAATAACCAAAACATAAAATGGTAGATAAAAAAGTTAAAGCTAAATTAAAACTTATTATTGTTGGAGGAAAAGCAACGCCGGCTCCTCCACTTGGTCCTTCATTGGCTCCTTACGGAATTAATATTGCTCAATTTTGTAATGAATTTAATCAAAAAACAAAAGACATGGAAGGAATAGAGGTTCCTGTTTATTTAACTATTTATGAGGATAAAAGTTTTGAAATGAAAATTGGTACACCTCCTATTAGCACTCTTATTAAAATGGCATTGAAAATAGAGAAGGGAAGTAGTGAAGCTGGAAAAAATGTCGTGGGTAAGATTTCTAAAAAAACTGTTAGAGAAATTGCAGAAAAGAAAATTTCTGAGCTTAATACTCGAGATATAGAAAAAGCAATGAAAATTGTTGAAGGAGTTGCCAGGTCGATGGGAGTTGTTATTGTTGATGAAGAAGAGAGGTAGGTTTATTCTTTTTGAAGGTATTTCTGGTTCAGGAAAAACAACTCAAGCTAAAATTTTTTCTAAAATTCTAAAGGCTCATTATTTTAAAGAACCACCGCAAGAAGGCGATTTTGGTTTTGTGAGGGAAATAGTAATTAAAAAAAATTTAGATCCTTTAATAGAATTCTTTCTTTTTTTATCTCAAAGGAGATATCTATATTTAAAAATAGAAAAAATTTTAAAAAAAGGAGAAAACGTGGTTTTGGAAAGGTCTTTTCCTTCTTCGTATGTTTATCAATTTACTTTAGGTAATCTTAAAAAAATAATAAGTTTTGAAGAATTTTCTTTAATAGATAAAAGAGCAAGAAATTTTTTAGAACCAGACAGAATTTTTATTTTTGATGTTGAACCTAAAATAGCTTTAAAAAGAATAAAAAGTAACAAACATAAATATGAAAAATTAAAAATTTTAAAAAAAGCTAGAGTTTCTTATTTAAATTATGCTAAAACCTTTTCTTGGAGAGTTATTGATGCTAATAAAAATTTAGAGGAAGTTACTGAAGAGGTTTTAAAATTTCTTTAATTGTTTTATCTTCTAAGAGCCAAAGGTAAAGGAAATAAAAAATAATTCCTACGAATACTTTTAAAATAAAAGATAGAGGAAGAAAGGAAATCAAAATTACCATCAGGAGAGAAGAAAGAAGGTAATTGAAAAAATTTAAAGCAAAATTTAAGGCTAAGTATTTTTTGATAAGATAAAAACTAAAGATAAAAGAAAGAAATGAAGAAAAAGAAGTAATCAAACTTGAAGCAAAATAAGAGAAAAAAGGAACAAAGATTACATTTAAAAGAAAATTAATTAAAAGTAGCAGAAAATCAAACTTTAAAAGCTCTTTTCTTTTATCTAAAGCAATAAGAGTATCAACTAGAATAAGAAAAAGAAAATTAAAGGGGATAGAAAAACTAATTAGTTTTAAAGCTAAATCAGCCTCTTTATACTTTTCTCCGTAAAGAAAGTTTATAATATCTTTTGAAAGAAAAAAGATGCTAAAAAGCATAGGTAAAGAAAAAAGAAGGCCGAAATTAAAAGCAAAACTAATGATCTTTAAAACCTCCTCTTTTTCTTTAATTTTTTTTACAATCTTAGGAAAAATAGCCATAGCTAAAGCTGTGGGAATAGCATAAAGAAATTCATTTATTTTTACTACAGAATTATAAATACCAACTTCATAAGTAGATTTAAAATGACCCAAAATTAAAGTATCTATATAAGTTATAAGAAGGAAAACAAAATTCGCTACCCCTATTGGCCAACTTTGATTTAATATTTCTAAAGATTTTCGAGGATTGAAAAATTTAAAGTAGTTAAAAATTAATTTATTTTTCAAAAGGTAAAAGGTGATAAGAAAACCCAAAAAGGACCCCAAAAGATAAGCGAGAGCAAGATGAAAAGGATTTTTGTAAATAAAAAGAAAATAAAGACCTAAAAGAAGAATGAAAAAGTTAGTTAAGGAAAAACTAAAAGATTGAAGTTCCATTCTTTCTTGATATCTGAAAAGAGAAAAAAGAATTTCTCTAAAAATATCAAAAAAGATAAATAAAATTAAAACATTAATAATTTTTTTAGCGAGATAATCTTTAATTAAAATTTCTTTACCTAAAAAAATTAGAGGTAAGGTAATTATAAAGAGAACAAGAAAAGTAGAAAGAAAATTTCCGATTATTTCTTTTTCTCCTTTTTCTTTTTTGCTTAATTCTCTGATAAAGATAGGCACAATACCAAATTCTGGAATAATAGCAATAATAAGCATAAAATTCATTGCTAAATAAAAACTACCTTGAAATTCCGGTCCTAAAATTCGAAAACTTAAAATGACCAAAATGGCTCTAAAAGCGCTGGAAAGAAATCTGGAAAGAGTAATCCAAAAATAATTTTTAACAATAGTTTGTTCTTCGGCAAGATTTTTTAAAAAATAGTTGAAAAGTTTTTTAAACATTATTAAAATTATCTTATGGATATTTTAAAGTTTTATTTTTATTTTAATTTTCTGAGAGATATTTTAATTTTAATTCAAATTCTTTTCATAATTTATCTTAGTTTCAAAAAAATTAAAGAAGATGTTGAAGGAGGTTTGCTTTTTTTATTTAAATTTTTTCTTACCTTTCTTCTTGTTTTCTTTTTTGTTAGTTATTTAAAAACAAATTTTCCTGAAGCGCGTCCTATTTCTTTATACTTTTCTGGTTTAGAAAAAAACGATAGCTTTCCTTCAAGCCATAGCGCTTTTTCTTTTTCTTTTTCTTTTCTTCTTTTAGATTTAAGTTTTAAGTCTTTTATTCTTTCTTTCATTATTTCAATTTTTATAGCTCTTTTTAGCATCCTTTCCTTTTCTCATTGGCCATTTGATGTTTTTTTTGGTTTTTTAATCGGTCTTATTATCGCTTTTTTTTCTCAGCAAATTTCATATCTTTTTCATCGGTTCTATATTCATAAGTTTAAGCCAAAAACCTAAAGTATCTAAAATAACTTTTACAAAAACAACCTCTCTTCTATCTATTTCTTCTTTAATTATTTTTTTATTTTCATAAAAATGATGAATTTTTTTAGAAAAGCTTAAAAGAAAATCGTAAAAAAGATTTGGTTTAAATTCTCTTACAATAATTTGCTTTAAATCGTTAAATTTATGAATGCTTTTCATTAGAGATTTTATTTCCTCATTTTTAATTAAGTGTTCTGCTGCTTTTTGAGGGTCAATGTTAATGTTTATTTGATAATTTATTTCCTTTAGTTTTTCTAAAATACTATTCATTCTTGCATAAGCATATTCAACATACCAATAAGGGTTTTCGAGAGTTTTCTTTAGTGCTAGTTCAAGATCAAAACCTAAAACAACTTCTGGGGTAATTCCAGAAAACATAAAACGGATAATATCTCTAGGAACAATACTTAAAAGGTTATCAATAGTAATATAAGTTCCTTTTCTTTTTGACATTTTTACTAGTTCCTCTTCTTTTTTTAAAAGAACATGTTGATAAACTAAAAATTTTAAATTTTTTTCTTTGATGCCTAAAATTTCTAAAGCTTTTTTTAACCTTCTGACATGGTCTTGATGGTCAGCCCCAAAAATATCAATAAGAAGATATTTTCTTATAAAAAACTTATGAGCATGATAAAGAATATCTGAGAAAAAGTAAGTTGGCTTTCCGTTATCTCTTATAAGATATTCATCTTTTATTTCTCCCAATTTGGAAAGAGATAAAATTAAAGCACCATTTCTTTTTTCTAATAAATCCCTTTTTTCATAGGCCTTAATAATTTTTTGAACAAATTTATCATCTTTATAAAGATCAGTTTCAAAAAAGAAATTATCAAAAAAAGTACCTAAGTTTTTAAGTGATTTTTTAATAATTCTTTCTAGAATAATATCGCCTAAAAACTTACCTAATTTTTCTAAATCCTCTTCTTTTTTAATTTTTTTTTCATATTCACTAGCAATCTTTTCTAAATAATCACCTTTGTAAAAATTTTCTTCAAAAGATATTAAACCACAAAAAGCCTTAGCTGATTTCGCTAAGGTTTCTATTTGATTACCTCTGTCATTAACATAATATTCTTTAGTCACCCTAAAACCTAAAAGCTTCATAAAATTAGCCAGTAAATCTCCCAAAACAGCTGATCTAATATTACCTATATGAAGAGGACCAGTAGGATTAGCAGATATATAGTCTAATATTACTTTTTGTTTTTTCGTTTTAACAAAAAAAATTTTTTCTCTTTTCTTAATTAAATTTCTTAAATCTTTAAAAAGTGCAAAATTGCTGAGATAAAAATTTAAATAGCCATCTTTCACTTCTATTTTTTCAAAATCTTTATCAAATTTTATTTTTATTTCTTCTAAAAGAGGTTCTTTTAGTTGAGGATTTATTTTTTCTAAAAGAAAAAGTAAATTAGTTGAGTAATCACCTAAAGTTTCATCTTTTGTTAAAAAAAATCTTAATTTTTTACTTATTTCTTTAAACTCTTCAATTTTTAATTTTTTTTTCAAAATAATTTTTGTTTTTCTTTCTAAATCACTTAGTTGCATTTTTAAAAAGATTTTCAAAAATTTCTTGAAGAACTTCTTTGTAATTTGACCTATCTTCTTCGATTTCGTTCATTTTTTCTTCTAAGATTTTGGTAAAGTTTTCGTCAGTATAAAGAAAATATTTTTCTCTAAGATAATTATAAATCTTTTCTCCTAAAAGAGTAGGAATAAGATAACCTGATCTGCTTATAACATATTTTCTTTCTAAAAGAGTTTCAATAAAAGTAGCATAAGTTGAAGGTCGACCTAAACCCTTTGATTTCATTTCTTCAATAAGTTCTCCCTGAGAAAAATAAAAAACCTTTGGTCTTCTTTTAACTTTTAAGTCTTCTACAAGAAATTCTCCTTCTTTTATCTCATTTACTTTCTGGTTTTTAAAAAATTCTAAGTAACCAGGTTCTTTAATTTCTAAAACAATCTCCTCTTCTTTTTTGAGATTATCTAAATAAATTTCAATTTTTGCTTTAGAAAGATGAGCCTCTTTGCTCTGAGAGGCAAGAAATCTATTGAAAATAAGGCCATAAAGTTTTAAATGATTTGAAGTAAGATCGTATCTACCATTAATAATCATTTCTTCTATTAAATCATTTACATCTATAGGTTTTGTAGGTCTAATTCCTTCATGTGTTCCTGGTTCACCGTAGTTTTTTGGTTGATAAAGATTTTTTTTATTTATTTTTTCTAAGTACTCCTTAGCTATAAATTTACCAAAATCAGAGATATAGAAAGAATCAGTTCGATGATAAGTAATCAAACCACGTTCAAAAAGGTCTTGAGCTAATCTCATAGTTGTTTCTGCAGAGAACCTAAAAAAATTAAAAGTATCACGAAGAAGAGAATTAGTTTCGTAAGGAAGAGGGGAATTTTGAATTTTTTCTTCTTTCTTTTTAATTTTTATTTTTATTTTGAGATTACCTTCTTTAAAAATTTTTTTAATTTCCTTTAGTTTGTTTCTATCATCTAAAACAAAGTAAAAATTACCTCCTTGGCTTATAATGTTTAAATGATAGAATTTTTCTTTAACCCTTTCTTTTCTTTCTAAAATCCAACCTAAAATAGGAGTTTGTACTCTACCAGCAGAAAGATTAAGATTTTTAAAATGTTTTTGTATTTTTTCACTTAAATAAAGACCTACCCATCTATCAGCTATTCTTCTTACTAACTGTGCTTTAATTAAATTAAAATTAAGCTCTCGTGGTTCTTTTATTCTTTTGATAAATTCTTCTCTAGTAATTTCGTGAAGTTCAATTCTTTGAATATTTTGATTGTAAGGATAAAGATAAGAAAAAAGATCGAAAGCAATTTTTTCTCCTTCAGCATCAGGATCAGTAGCCAGATAGATTTTGCTTACTTCTTCAGCTAATTTTTGTAAATTTTCTATTAATTCTTTTTTAGTAAAAATTTTATCAGAACTACAAACGGGGCAAATATTTTCTGTGAAATCTAGATGTCTGCCACAATTTTGACAGATTTTTATAAATTGAAAATAAGGATAAAATTCATTTTCTTTAACTTCTACTCCATAATATCCTTTAGAATAAATAAGATCGACAAAATGCCCCATAGTGGCACAAATATTAAGATGAAGATTACCTAAAGAGATTTCATAAATATTTAATCCATTTTTAATTCTTCTGGCTGGTCTACCAAAAAAATTACCTATAGTTTTTGCTTTTGTTGGAGATTCAACAATAACTAAGGCTGTTTCAATAGGATCTTTAAATTCTATTTCTTTTCCTTGAAGAACTTTTTTTACTATTTCTCTATCACTGTCTATTTTTTCAAAAAGCTTTTGCAAATCAATTTCTTCTATATTTTTAAATTTAATTTGATAGCCGATAATTTTTAACTTTTCTTCTAAGTGTTTTAAAATTTTTTCATTTTCTACAAGAATTAAAGAAAATCCCTTAGTCAAACCTAAAGGAAAGAGTCTTGAAGTTCTTCCTGAAGCTTGAAGATAACCTCTAGGATCAGAAACAATTACAAAAAAATCTTTTCCTCTTTTTTCTAAAACAAATCGAGGGTGTTCTTTAATTTTATTTAAAAAATTTTCGTTTTTAATTAAATTTTCCAGAAGATTTTTTAATGGTTCAATTCTTTCTTTTAATTTTTCATTAGCTAAAATTTCCTCTTCTTTAAGATAGGAAATCTTTTTAAGGAAACTCAAATTTTTATCAATTAAATTTTTTTCCTCTTCCTCAAGAAGTTCTCTAAGGGTTAAGGAGAGTAAAAAAATTTGTAAAGGACTATAAGAAAGCTTTAAAGAAATAATAAATTTAGGAACACCTATAAAAAGCGCATATCTTACTTTTTGAGGAAGATCTATTCCTCGAGTGAGCGGATTTCTAATATTAGAAAAGCCAACAACCACCTGAATTTCATCATTTAAAAATTTTTGAACATTTTTAGGATTAAATTTTTCATAAGAAATAGCCTTAATTTCATTTTCCTCTAAAAATTTTACATATCTATCTAAATCTTCTTTTTTATTCTCATCACTTAAAAAAATAAAACCTCCTCTGCCTAATTTTTTTATCCAAAAAAGAGACTTTTGCCACAGCTTTTCTTTTGCTACTAAGGTATAAGCTTCTTCTATATTTCTTAAATAAGTCGAAGAAAAACCTATTTCAAAGTTTAAAATCTCTTTAAAAAGTTGGATTCTTTTAGTTTTGGGAGTTAAAGTAGCTGAAGCAGCAATAATTATTCCTTTTGATTTTTGATCAATATCAATTTTTTCTATTTCTTGATAGTCTTTTTTATTTTTAACTCTTCTTTTTTTATCTATAATCTCTAAAGCTTTATTTATTTCTTCTTCAGTAACACCAATTAATTTTAAAACCCTATCAATATTCTTTGGTTGCCTTATTAAGGAATCAGCGTCATCAATAAAAACTAAAGAAAAATTTTTTGGTAAGAGGTCAAAGTTTTTATGCAAAAAATTAGAAGTGGTAACTAAGATATCATAGTCATTTTTTAAAAGTTTTTCTTTGTCTTGGGTTTTTTTAATAACTAAAACTCTTTTTCCCGATTTAATAAGATTTAGTTTTTTTTCAATTTCGTTTAAAAGGATTTTAGAAGGTACAAGATAATAAACCTTTCCTTGTAAAAAATGAGAAATAGCTATACCGAAAGTAGTTTTTCCTATACCTGTAGGAGCAATAATAGTAAAAGATTCATGTCTGAAAACTCTTTGAGCCCAATAAAGATTAAGCTTAAAAGGTGGAAAGCCCAAATTTTTTTCAAAAAATTCTTTATAACTCTTAAGTTTTTGATAAACTTTATAATTTTCCGCAAAATCTTTTAAATATTTGTTTTCTACTTTTTCTTCTTTAATTTCCCATAAGCTTTTTTTAAAAAAAAGAAAATCTTTTTCGCAAAGGCCATAATTTAATATTTCTTTTAAAGAAGAAATTCTTTTATCAATAGGGCAAATATCTAAATAATAAATAGGTAAAATTTCATTTTTCATTTTTTTTTATCTTTTTATGAGTATAATTATAATATATTTAAATCGAGGTCTTTAAAAATTAATTTAAATTATAACTAAAAATGAGCCCTAGAAAAAAGAAACAAGAAGTACAAGGCCTTCCCTCTTTATTTAAAGATCCTTATCATAACCAAGAATTAGAATTTAGAATGATCCCCATAGAAAATCTCTATGTTATAAGACATCAAAGAAAACCAAGTACTTATCATGTAAAACATTTAGTAAATTCTATAGAAAGAATAGGATTTATAGTACCTATTATTGCGATCAAAGGAGAGGGTGAAAATTATATAATTATTGATGGTCAACATAGATTTTTAGCTGCTAAAGAATTGGGTATTAGAGAGCTTCCGGCTATTATTGTTCCTGAAAAGTTGGCTCAATTAATGATGAACTTTAATATAGAAAAAGAACTCAATATTAGGGAAAAATCATATGTAGCTATTAATCTTTATAGACAGTATTTAAAAACAAACCCACAGATGTTAGAATCTGATCCAGAAATGTCTGATTCTATTGAACAAGCATATTATGTTACTTTGGGAATAGCTTATGAAAAAGCAGAAAAACTTTCAGGAAGTTCTTTTGAATCTATTTTAAAAAAATGTGATTTCTTTCTAGATGAAGTTTTAGAAAAAGCTATCAAAATAAGAGAAGAAAGAGCAGAAAAAGTTATTCAAGCTAATACTTTAGTAAGAGATATTGCTCAAAAACTTAAAGAAATGGATAAATGGCATCCATATGTTTATCAACAAATAATTTCTTGGGCTAATCCTTATAAAAGAAAAAGATTGCCAACAGAATTTGAAGAACTCTTCTCTACACTTATTGAGAATTTAGAAAAAGCTGTTTCTAATCCAGAAATTATTCTTGGAGAAACATTAGAAGAAGGAACAGAATTTTAATGGCTAATATTATTGAAGATTTAAAATTAAAAATAGAAGAAGAAATAAAAAAACCGATAGAAATTGCTTCGGTGGTTGATATTGTTCAAGACTCTATTCTTTTAGGCTATTATCTTCGAGCTTCTGATATTCATTTTCAACCAAGAGAAAAGTTTTTAGTTTTAAGATATAGAATAGATGGTATAGCACATAATTTTTTTAATATTTCTTTAGAACTAAGAGATGAGATAATTTCCAGGATAAAAATTCTTTCTAACCTGAGATTAGATGAACATTTTGCTGCTCAAGACGGAAGGTTCAGATTTTTTTTTGACCAAAATAATTATTTTGATATCAGGGTTTCTATTATGCCAACTTACTATGGAGAAAATGCAATTTTAAGACTTTTAATAAGTCCGGGACAAAAATTTACTTTGGAAAATTTAGGTTTATCTCAAAGAGATTTAGAAGAAGTTAAAAAAGCCATTTCACGTCCCTACGGAATGATTTTAGCTACTGGTCCTACAGGCTCAGGTAAAACAACAATGCTCTATACTATATTAAATGTTTTAAATACTGAAGGCGTTCATATTATTACTATTGAAGATCCAGTTGAATATGCTATACCGGGTGTAACTCAAATTCAAGTAAATCCTCAAACAAATCTTACTTTTGGCAAAGGGTTAAGAGCTATTTTAAGACAAGACCCCGATATTATTATGGTAGGGGAAATAAGAGATAATGAAACAGCTGCGATAGCGGTTAATGCTGCTTTAACTGGACATTTACTTCTTTCTACTCTTCATACTAATGATGCTTCTAGCGCTGTCATAAGACTTTTAGAATTAGAGGTTGAACCATATCTTATAGCTTCGACGGTAAATGTAGTTATTGGTCAAAGATTGTTAAGAAAAATATGTGAATATTGTAAAAAGGAGAGAGAAATCAAAGAAATAGAGATTAAATCTTTAGGAGAACTTCTTCCCAAAAGAACTTTAGAAGAACTTAAAAAAGTAAAAAAAATATCATATGGCGAAGGTTGTAAAAATTGTAATCATACCGGCTATTTTGGAAGAACAGGTGTTTATGAAGTTTTAAGTATTAATGAAGAAATTAGAGAACTTATTTTAAAAAGAAGTAGTTCAGCTGAAATAAAAGAAAAAGCCATTGAATTAGGAATGACAACAATGCTTGAAGATGGTATTCAAAAAGTAATCAAGGGTATAACTACTATTGAAGAAGTTTTAAGGGTTACTTATGAGTAAAAAGCCATTTATTTTTAGAATTACTTTGAGTGATAAGATAAATTTTTCTAGAAACTTATCTCTCCTTTTAAAAAGTGGTATTAATCTTCCCGAAGCTTTACTCATTTTAAAAGAAAGCACTTCTTCTGCTTCTTTAAAATACATTTTAGAAAATGTTATTCAAGATATAGAAAAAGGGCAATTTTTAGCTAATTCTTTAGAAAAATTTTCTAATAAATTAGATAATTTTTTTATTTCGGTAATAAAAGTAGGTGAATATACCGGTAAATTAGTAGAAAACTTAGAAAGAATTTCGATAGAACTTAGAAAGATAGAAAAATTGAGAAGTAAAATGATAACCTCTTTTATTTATCCTGCTTTTATTATTGGTACGATGCTAATTGTAGTGATTATTGTGGTTTATTTTCTTTTTCCCAAACTTTTACCTATTTTTGAAAATATTGGTGTAGAACTTCCTTTGACAACAAAAATCTTTTTAAAAATTTCTCATTTTCTTTTAAAATACGGAATTTATCTTTTTTTATTTCTTTTACTTTTTTTTCTTTCTCTCCCGTTTTTATTTCAATTTTATAAAATAAAATATTTTTTTCATCTTATTTTACTTAATCTTCCTCCTTTTTCTAATTTAATGAAAAAATATAGTCTTTCAGAATTTTCCCGAAATTTAGCTCTTCTTTTAGAAAGTGGTCTTCCTTTTGTGCAAGCCCTAGAAATTACTGGACAAAGTTTAAATAATCTTGTTTATCAAAAAATTATTTTAGAAGCTAAAGAATTTACTGTTAAAGGACATAGTCTCGGTGAGTTTTTTAACAAGAAAAAAAGATATTTCCCTTATAATTTTATTCAAATGGTTATTATTGGTGAAAAAACTGGAAATTTAGTTAATACACTTTTTTATTTAGCAGAAAATTACGATGAAGAAATTGATATAGAGCTTGAAAGATTTTTAAATCTTTTAGAACCAGTTATTTTAGTTATTATTGCCTCGGTTGTTGGTTTTATAGCTCTTTCGGTAATTACACCTATTTATGAAATTACCAATAAACTTACCAAATAAAGGTTTTACCTTAATAGAGATAGTTTTAGGAATTTTTATTATCGCTTTTATTTCCTTTTTTATCTTTAATATTTTTCAAAACATTAACAGAGTTACTCTTGGAGGAAGATTAACTCTTCAGCTTTTATCTCTTCTCCAAGATGAAATGGAAAAAATTAGAGTTTTAAATTATGAAGATATAGGTATTCAAGGAGGATGGCCACCAGGTGTTTTACCCAGGGAAAAAATTATAAATAAAAATGGTTTAGAGGTAAAAATAAATTTTTATATAAGAAATATCGATGACTCCAGAGATGGTACTATCACCTCTACTCCTCGAGATACGGCACCCGCAGATTATAAATTAGTAGAAATCGAAGGAGAAATTTTAAATTCTCCTTTAAGAATAAAAAAACAAACTCTTTATGCTTTAATAGCCCCTAAAACCGTTGAAGCAATTACCAGAAATGGTTCTATGTTTGTTCAAGTAATTGATGCTGAAGGAAAACCAATAAAAGATGCTAGAATTAAGGTTGATTATCTTAATGAACCCCAATTTACTATACAAGATTTAACTGATGTTTGGGGAGTTTTAAGACTTATAGATATACCTACAGGTATTAATGCTTACGCTATTTATGTCACCAAAGAAGGTTATTCCTCGGAAAGAACTTATCAAAAGGGAGAAGAATATCCTAATCCAGTTATACCATATCAAACAGTAAGAAGTGGTGAGCTTACAACAGTAACTTTTCAAATAGACCTTTTAAGTAAATTAAAAATAAAAACCCAAAACATTTTTTGTAAATCAATTCCTAATGTTCTTTTTAATCTTCAAGGAATTAAATTAATAAATACTGATCCACCTATATCTAAAACCAATATCACTACAACAACTAATGAAAACGGAGAAAAAGAATTAGATATCGAATTCGATAGTTATTTTTTAAAAATTAGTGATCTTAGATATGTTTTAAATTCTTCTTTACCTTTTCTTGAAGACCCATTCAATGTCGAATCTAATAAAATTTACAGTTATACCTTAACCCTTAAAAATAATTCTCCTAAAAATCTTTTAGTTTCTGTTTTTGATGAGGCAGGGAATTTAATTGAAGGAGCAAATGTTAATTTATTTAAGGGAAATAATCTTATCGCTACACAAAAAACAGGAGAAGAAATTTATTTTGAAGATGATTGGTCTTCAGGTAAATATAGTTCTTTAAGTTTAGGTATTGATCCAGAAACTTTTCCTGGTGAAGTGCAGCTTAAAGATTTAGGTGGTTTTTATTCTACTTCTACAGAATGGCTTATTTCTAAAGAAATAGATTTTGGCACTTTTAATATAAATTATAAAAAATTTTCTTGGTCAGGAAATCTACCTGCTGGTACATCAATTAAATTTCAACTTGCTTCAAATAATGACAATTCTACCTGGAATTTTGTAGGCCCTGACGGAACTTCTAATACTTATTTTGAAACACAAAAATTTATCATCCCCTCATTTCTTCAAAACAAAAGATATTTAAGATATAAGATTTATCTTCAAACAAATGACCCCTTAATTTCTCCATCTTTAGATAAAATTAGTATTAGTTTTAGCTCTGCTTGTTTTTCTTCAGGAGAAACTCTTTTTCAAAACTTATCTCCGGGTGAATATTATTTAGAAGTAATTAAAGAAGATTATTCCTTTTATACTGCTACTACCACTATTTCCGATGAAAATTTTTATCATGAAAAAGTTATTCTTACTCATTAGTTTTTTTATTTTTAGTTTAGTTTGGGCACAAGAAATGAATAAATTTTTTGAAGTCCCTCTTTTAAGTTATACTAAATTAAAATTAGGTACAAAAATTTTAAAACAACCTGTTTATTTTTTTAATGATTATTTAAGTGTTATTAGTTTTAGATTAGAAAATGAAACTTTTTCAGAAATTAATTTGAAAATCTTAAATGAGGATGGAAAAATTATTTTTGAAAAGAATTTTATAGTTCCTCCTATTGATTATGCTCATTGGGGGAAAGAATATTTTTTTCCCTTGGGCGAAAATATTAAAATAGTTGCCGATAAAAAATATTTTCTTGTCATTACTCCCCAAGAATTCAGCTCCATTTATTTTTATTATTTAGATAAAGACCAACTTTTGCAAGGTTCAGAAGAAAAGGTTTATATTCTTGATAGGTTAGAAGAACTTTTAGTAAATGAAAAACCCGCGGAAAAAATTTTGAGATTGGCTTTTTATGAAGGTAAAGAAAATTTACCTCCACAACTATCAAATTTTAAAATAGAGATTTTGGAAAATAATAAAACGAAAGTTTCTTTTAATGCTAACGAACCCGTTAAATATAATTTTATTTATGAAAACAAAGTTTCTAAAAAAATTTCCTCATCTAAAATAGATTATTTTGAAATCTGTCCTCATCTTAAAAAAATGTGCTCTTTAGAAATAGAGGTAGAAAGTGGTAGCAATTATTCTTATAAACTTGAAGCTAGAGATTTTTGGAATAACTTAAGTTTATTAGAAGGAGAATTTGAAGTACCAGCAGTAAAGATTTTAGAAAATAAAGAAAGCAAATTTTCAGAAACTTCTACAACATTTACAAGTGAAGAACCATCTTTTTTAAGAAATGATGAAAAAATTATTAAAGAGAAAAGAAAGCAAACTACAGAAAGATTAAATTTAGAAAAAACCCTTCCACAAATTAAAAAGACCGAAGAAAAGATTTTAGAAGACAAAAACAAAAGCCCTGAAGTTAAAAAGGAAAATTTAGAAAAAAAGAAAATTTCTTATGAACAAAAAAATTTAGAGCAAAATAAAAATTCTTATGAACAAAAAACTTATGAACAAAAGAAGTTAATAGATTTTAAAAATTCAATAAAAATATTACCCATTTTTCTTTTTTTCTTAATTCTTCTTTTTATAATTTATAAGAAAACAAGATGAAAAAGGGATTTACTTTAATAGAAATTATCTTTTTTATGCTTATCATCTCCTTTGTTCTTTTCTTTTTAATTTTAATGATAATTAATTTATCTAATCTTGATCTTTATTTAACTTATGGTTTGGGAAACTTAGGAGAAGCCAATCTTTTTCTTTCAGAAATTAAAAGAGAATTAAAATCAATGGAAATTTCCAATATAGGAGCCTATCCTCTTGAAGAAATAACTTCCACAACGATTACTTTTTATAGCGATTTAGATAATGACAGTTTAGTGGAGAGAATAAGATATTTTTTAGAAGGCGATAATTTAATGAAAGGAATAATTAAACCTGTTGGCAATCCTTTAAAATATAATCAGAATGAAGAAAAAGTTAAAATTATTTTAAAAAATTTAGTCATACCTCAAAAAATTTTTAGTGGTTATGATATAAACTTTAATGAAACTTATGATATTGCGAAGATAAAACTTATTGAAGTAAGTATCAAAATTAAAACAGGAAGCAAAGAAAATTTTTATGAAAATAGTATTGTCATTAATCCTAGAAATCTAAGAACAAAATGAAACAAAAAAACAAAATGAAACAAAAATCACAAATAGTTTTTTATATTCTTTTTTATCTCACCCTCACACTAATTATTTTTTCTGGTTCTATTTTATGGCTTCAAACCTATTTAAGTTTTATAGAAAAAGAGGTCTATAAGATATTAGCCTTAAATATTGCAGAATCAGGAATTGAATATTATAGATGGTATTTAAACCATTTTCCTACAGATTTTACTGATGGTACTGGTCAGCCAGGGCCTTATAAACATGATTTTTATAATCGTTTAGGAGAAAAAATAGGAGAGTTTGAGTTAAATATTTTCCCTCCAGACGAAGGGCTTTCTTTGGTTAAAATTATTTCTTTAGGTAATTTAGAGAATAATAAAGCAAGCAAAAAAATAGAAGCTCTTTTAGGAAGACCATCTTTGGCCAAATTTTCTGTTATGTCAGATGATAACATAAGATTTGGAGAAGGAACTGAGGTTTATGGAGAGATTCATTCTAATAAGGGAATAAGATTTGATGGTGTAGCCTATAATTTAGTAAAATCAGCTATTTTAACTTACTGGGACCCCGATCATTCTGATTGTAAAGAATGGGCTGTACATACACATGTAAGTCCGAAAGATCCTTGTGCTTCTCCTAATCCTGATCCTAATCAACTCCCTTTAAGACCAGATGTTTTTAAAGCGGGCAGATTAATTGGAGTTCCTGCACAAGATTTTGCTGGTATTTCTCAAGATTTAGCTTATTATAAAAATTTAGCTCAAAGTAAGGGTATTTATTTAGGTTTTAGTGGACAAAATAATTACGGTTATGAGCTTATTATTAGGCCAGATGGTAAAATAGATATTTATTTAGTGAAAAGAATTTTAGACATTAGTAGTTGTAATATTTCTGATCCTTATGCAGATTCTACAAGAGATAAAAGATACTCTTTAAGTACTTGGAGCATTAGTCAAAAAAATTTTTTAGGAACCTATAATTATCCTCAAAATGGAGTTATTTTTGTAGAAGATAATATTTGGGTTAGCGGACAAGTAAATAATAAAAAGATTTTAATTGCTTCAGCTAAATTTCCAGAAAATTTTGGTCAAATGACAAGTATTATCATAAATAGTGATTTGAAATATACAAATTATGATGGTAGAGATGCTATAGGTTTAATAGCACAAAAAAATGTTCTTATTGGTTTAAAAAGCTCAGATATTTTAAGAATCGATGGTGTTTTAGTGGCACAAAATGGAAGAATAGGAAGACATAATTATTCATCGGGATGTGGACCAGAATATAAAAGAGAAAAAATAATGATTTATGGAAGTTTGATTACAAGAAAAAGATATGGTTTTAGTTGGGTTAATAATCAAGGAAATTGGGTTTCAGGCTATAGATTAAGAGAACTTACTTATAATGCTGATAATCTTTATTTTCCTACACCATATTTTCCTTTAGCTTCAGAATTTTATGAAATTTTAAAATGGAAAGAGTTTTAATTTTTCCACATTATACACTTTGTTTTTTAAAATTTATTCTTTATAATGAAATTAATTGAGCTTTGGGTCGAAATTAAAAATTAAAATATTAAAATAAATGAAAAGAAAAAAAGCTTTTACGTTAATAGAAATACTTCTTGTCATCGGGATTATCGTTCTTTTGGCAGGTGCTATTATAGTAGCTATTAATCCTGGTCGTCAATTTGCCAAAGCAAGAAATACTCAAAGAACTACGGATGTTAATGCTCTTTTGAGTGGAATTGTTCAAAATATGACAGAAAATCAAGGAAGATGGAATTGTCCTGGTAGTACTTATTATGCTACTTCTTTGCCAGCATCTACAGCTACCATTGTTTCTTCTAACGAAACAACAAGTACGGAAATTAATCTTTCATGCTTAGTACCTCAAATCTTACCTAGATTACCTGTAGATCCTTCTTATCCAGCTAATTTTACTACTACCGGTTATACTTTAAGATATGAAACTTCCTCAGGAAGAATTACTATTTGTGCTCCTAATGCAGAACTTGGAGAAACAATTTGTACAGTAAGATAAAAATTAATGGAAATTTTTCTTGGAAAAATAAAAAATTTTTACGCCCATGTTCCTGCTATCATAGTTGAACTTGAAGAAAATTTAAAAATTGGTGATAAAATTGTAGTTAAAAAAAAGAACGGCGAAGAGAGATTTAAACAAGTGGTAGAATCAATGGAGATTGAAAGAAAAAAAATTCAAGAAGCAAAAGCTGGGAGTGAAGTAGCCATTTTAGTTATAGGAAAAGCAAAAAAAGACGATTTAGTTTATAAAATTATTGAATAAGATTAAGAATTAGAAAATAATCTTTCCATATGTTTGATAAGCATAGTGCAATAACCCCATTCATTATCATACCAGGAAAAAACTTTAACTAAATCACCATCAATAACTTTTGTAAGAGTCAAATCAATTACAGCTCCATAAGGTTCACCAATAATATCTGAAGAAACAACTGGATCTTCAACAACTTTTATAATTTCTTTCCATCTTGAAGAATTTGCTTCTTCTTTTAAGATATTATTTATTTCTTCTACGCTTGTTGTTTTTTGAGTTAATATGGTAATATCTGATAAAGAAACAGTAATTACCGGAACCCTAATAGAAATACCATCAAATTTTCCTTTCATTTCCGGAAGAACTCTGACCGTAGCTTCAGCTGCTCCTGTTGTTGAAGGAACGATATTTTGAGCTCCAGCTCTTCCTCTTCTAAAATCATGTCCCTTAACGACGCTATCAACTAAACTTTGAGTATTTGTATAAGCATGAATTGTTGTTAAAACAGCTTTTTTTATTCCTATTCTCCTATTAATAATTTCTAAAACAGGATTAACAGAGTTTGTAGTACAAGAAGCATTAGAAGTAATAAGTCCCCATTCATTAAGAGAGAAAATTCTTCCTAAATCTTCAATTCCAGGAGTAAAAGTAGGAGTTATTTCATCCTTTGTTGGTGCAGTAATAACAACCCTTTTAGCTCCAGCGATTAAATGGGCTCTAGCTTTTTCGTATTCAGTAAAAACTCCAGTAGCTTCAACAACAATGTCAATATTAAGATCTTTCCAGGGTAATTTTGAAGGATCAGTTTCTTTAAAAATTAGAATTTCCTTCCCATCAACTATTAATTTATTTTCTTTAACTTCTATATTTTTTTCATATCTTCCATAGACAGTATCATATTTTAAAAGATAGGCTAAATTTTGAGTATCGGAGAGATCATTAATAGCGACGATTTCAAAATTGGGTTTGCTAAAAGCTTGACGAAAGAAAATTCTTCCGATTCTTCCGAAACCATTAATAGCTATTCTCATTTTTAAATTTTTAAATTTTAAATAAGCGACTTCTCTTTAATTTTAATCTCTTTGTTTTTTAGATTCAAAAGATTTCGAAGAGAAAGAGAAAATCTCATCAAAGCTCTTGAAAATTCATTTAGGTTTTTAAAACTATTGTTTAGCTGAACAAAGGCTTTTTCAAATATATATTCTAATATTTTTAAATCTTTTTCTATTTGAGAAAGTTCATCTAAAATGTAATTAAGGTTTTGAGCGATTTCTTGTTTTTTTAAAATAAGGAGAAGGGAAGAGATAAGAATTTCAAAATTTTTAGGGGAGGTAAGAAGAATATTTTTTTCTTTAGCTAAATTCCAAACTTCTTCATAATCTTTATCGCTTAAAAGTTCATAATAAATTCCTTCATTAGCAAGATAAATAATAGCAAAATCTACTTCGTTTTTATATGGTTGAATATATTTTTTAGCTACAGAATCAATTTTGTTTTTTAAGTTGTTTATAATTTCTTTTTTTCTTTGTTTTTTTTCTTCTTCATTTAAATTTTCTAAAGATTTAAAATAAGGAAACTTGGCATCAATAGGGATTATTTTTTCGTTAAATTTAATAACATAATCAACAATTTCAAAACCTAATTTATACTGTTTTTCATAATAATTAGAAGGTAAATGTCTTAAGATTTCTTCAATCATTATTTCACCCAAATATCCCCTCGTTTTAGGACCACTGAGAATATTTTTTATTTCTTTTGTTTCTTCAAGGCTTAAAGAAAGATTTTTAGCAATTTCTTCAAGCTTACTTCCTGTTTCTAAAAGTTTTTTATCTCTTTCTAAAGATTCAATGAATTTTTTATTAAGCTCCTCTTTTAAAATATTAAATTTTTCTAAAATGCCAATTTCTAAAGATTGAAAAAAATTTAAAATTTTTTCTTCAAAATTTTCTTCCTTTTTTTCTTTTAAGTTTTTAATTTCTTTAAGAAGATAAAAAAAACTTAAAGAAATTAAAAGTAAGAAAAATAAAATAATTAAATTAAAGTACGTAACCATATTTTTCTTCTAAAAATTTATTAATTTCTTCTTTAGGCGTACCATATTTTAAATTAGTAAGTTCTGCTAAATAAGAAATAATTTCTGTATTAGGTTTATTAGGTGGTAAGGTTTGAAGATTAAATGGTCTAGAAGGATAACCGTCAATAAGAAGACTAATGTAAGCATTATAATTAGGAATATTGACAAAATCAAATTTAGAAAAGGTAGGAGCAAATTTTTTTTCTAAGAATTCAGCGTCTTCTGGTCCAATGCGAAAAGAAATTATTGTTCCTACATTACCAAAAACAGCATTAATAATATCTTCAGGCACTTGTTTAATATACTGATGAGCAAAAACCATATTCAATCTATATTTTCTAGCTTCAGCTAAAATGCTTGCTACTCCTTTAAAAGCAAAATTTTGAAACTCGTCAATATAAAGATAAAAATCTTTTCTTTCACTTTCAGGCATTTCTCCACGAGCAAAAGCAGCAATTAAAATTTTTGTAATTAAAAGCATACCCATAATATAAGCACTTGTATCTCCTAAAAAACCCTTTGAAAGATTAGCAATAAATATTTTTCTATTATCCATAATATTTCTGAAATCAATAGTTGATTTAGGCTGGCAGATAATCGGCCTTATATAGTCATTAGTAGTAAAAGGATTTAATTTAGAAGTAATCCAAGTAATCATTTCATCCATAGAAAGTTCTCTTTGAGCTCGAGGTGCTTGTTCACGCCAAAATTCTACTACAGGATAGTTTTTACATTCAGAAAGGAGATCTTCTCTAAATTTATTATCTACAAAAACGCGAGAGACATCAAGAAGAGTATGGCCCCATTCAGGATTGTCCATTAAAAGGAGAAGAGAATTTCTTAAATATTGTTCAAAAAGCGGACCACCAGTCATTTCGAGATTATAAATTTTTCCTATAATTTCAATTAAACTATTAATAATTCTAGTTTTATCTTCAGGTCTTCTTTTATCATATTCTAAAATATTAAAACCTATAGGTCTTCGTGTATCTGTGGGATTAAAATAAATTACATCTTCAAATCTTTCTTTGGGTATTAAACCTAAAATTTCTTGGGCTACATCTCCATGAGGATCTATAAAGCATATACCTTCTCCATTTTTAATATCTTGTTCCACCATATTTTTTAAAAGAGTTGTTTTACCTGTACCTGTTTGTCCAATCACATACATATGCCTTCTTCTATCATCTCTTTTAATTCTTACCAAAGTTTCTATTCCTTCATAAGTGTTTTTTCCTAAAATAATTCCTTCTCGAGGTAAATTAGGAGGAGGTGGAGCACTACGAGCTTTTAACCAGTGAATTAAAGGATTTTTATTGTAAGAAATAGGGAAATGAAAAATAGAAGCAATTTCTTCTGTATTTAGAATAATTGCTTCTTTATCATTAAAAAATCTAAAAGAAAATTCATAAAGAAGTTTTTTAAGTTTATTTTTTTTAGGTCTTATAACATTAAATTCATTAAAGGGAGGATTATTAAATTGCATTAAAGCACTTTCAAAAGCAGTTAAAATTCTTTCACAAGAAAGTTCTTCAGTAGAAGAAGCGACAATTCTTATATTACTTTTAAAAAGAGGTTTGGTAGCTTTTTGTTCTAAAAGTTTAATAGTAATTTCTTCTATAGGTTTAGGTTTTAATTGCTCTTCTTGTTTTTTTTCTTCCGATGATTTTGAAGAATATAAAGGTGAAAGAGATTCGCTAACAGCCTTAGGAGAGACAATAGTTTTTATAGCTTCTTTAAATGTTTCTCCCCAACCAATCCCCTTCATAACTTCTTCTAATTTTTTTCCTTCTCTTAGAGCTTTTACTTTTTCAAAAATACTCTTGTTAACATAAGAAGAAACAGGTTGAAAAATGATTTGGTAAGCAAGACCTTCACCAATTCTTGAAAGTTTATTATAAGCACCGAGAAAAGCATCAAAGGGGTCAATATTGCTTTGAGCAATTTGTGTATATGTTTTTAGAGGCATATAATAGTGATTTTTAAGTTTAACATAAGAAACTAAAGAATACCCATCAGGATTAAAAACATTATAGTCTGTTTTATAAAAAATAGTTTCTGAACCTGGCCAAAAAGATTTAATTGCTTTTTTTACATACTCTAAGTCTTTTCGAGAAACAGCTACAAAAAAGAAAATTTCTTCTCCTACATGCGGTAAAGCAACTTCAAAAATAACTGGATATTTGACTTTCGTTAAAGTAGATAAAAAATTTTCAAAATTACTAACCTCCTCAATAATTTTTAGTTTTGGTTCTTGAGAAGAAATTTGAGTTAAAGAATAATTAGGAATTTCTACAAGGAGAAGAACATAATTAAAAGCTAGATTTAATTTTTTCTTTTCAGCAATTTTTTTAATTAGCCAAAAACTAAGAAAAATAATTACAAAGCCTAAAGTAGTTAAAGAACTTAGAAGAAAATAGTTTATTTCATTCATTTTATTAACTTAATTTTACCACTTTGAACTAGAGCTTCAAAAAAATGCTCAATTAAAATGTCATGAAGCATATCAATTAAATGAGGATTGCCAGTAGAAAGAATAAATCTTACTGCTGAATCAACTCCTTCTTCAAGGGCTATTTTTATTGCTTGAGCTAAAATATTAGAAATATCACTTAGTGAACTAGAAAAACTATGATAAGTAACCTCTGACCGGAATTCAGGAGTACTTTCTATTTCTTTTCTAATTCTTTCTAAACTTAATCTTATTTTTTCTTTAGCTTCTTCAGGAGTAATGCCTCTTTCTATATAAGGGGCGTGTTCTGCTTCAAATCTTTTTATGAATTTTTCCGTACCTGGTTTTGGTGTTTTTATTTCTATCATAATTTAAATTTTAGATTAAATTTTCAAAAATTTTATAGACATCTCCAGCTCCTACAGATGCTATAAGAAGTTTTCTTTCTAAATTTATTTTAGATTTTAGATAAAAAGTTAAATCTTCAAAATTTTCAAAATAGTTTAATTTTAATTTTTTTGCTAAATCTTTGTCTGTTTTTAAATTTTTAATTTTTTCTATAAAATCTTTTTCTCTTGCCGAAGGAAAAACTTTAAAAATTATTAATTCAACTCTTTTATCTCTCTTTATATTTTTAAAAACTTTTAAAAACTCATAAAAAAGAAAATGGGTTCGGGTATAAGTATGAGGTTGAAAAACAATAATTTTTTTAAAATGAGGGAATTTTTCTCTTAAGCTTTTATAGAAACTAAAAACTTCTGTTGGATGATGAGCATAATCATCGATAAAAACTAAATTTTCTTCTTTTTTTATTATTTCAAATCTTCTTTTTATACCTTTATAATTTTTTAAAGATTTTAAAAAAGATGAGAAGGGAAGAGAAAATGTTTTTCTAAGAGCATTTAATAATTGAAGATTTTCTTGAAAATGTTTTCCGGGAATAGGAAAAGAAAGTTTCTTTTTTAATTTGTTTGTTTTAATATGAATAATATTTTTTTGTAAAGGAAAATTTTGTTGAGTTATAAGAATTTTTGGTTCTTTAAGATTTTCAATAAATTTTAAATAAGCATTTAAATATTCTTTCTTATTTTCAAAATAATCTGGATGATCGAAATCAACATTAGTAATAATAATTCGAGGAAAATAGTTTAAAAAGGCAGAACGGACTCATCTGCTTCGATAACAAAAAGAGGAAGATTTTTTAAATTTTTTTTAACCCAATTTAAATCTTTTAGTTTTTCTGAATTTTCTTTCATAATTTTTATTTTTTTAAGAAAATTTTTTCCTACTAAAGAATTACTTTGCCATTCAATAACCTCTGAACCTACAAGAACTGTTGGTTCTAAATTTAAATCTTTTAAAATTTTTCCTAAAATAGCTGTAGTTGAACTTTTTCCATGAGAGCCACAGATAGCAATACCAAAAGATTCGTTAAAAATTTTAGCTAAAGCTTCTGGATAAGAATAAATTGGAAGATTTAATTTTTTAGCATATTCAACTTCAGGATTTTTGGAGGAGGGAAGAATAAATTATTTTCATTAAAACCCTCATAATACTTTTTATTCCTATAAGATAAACTTTTTTTAATTTTAAAATATCCATTGATTATGTTAAAATTTTAAACTGAAATGTTAGAATCTCAAATAGTAACAACTTCTATAACCTTAAGCGGTATTTTGCAAAATTTATTAAGATTTCTTTTTACAGCCTTTTTTCTTGGAGCAAGTTTGATTTTTCTTTATTTAGGAGCCTTAAAATATATTTTGACAAAAAGTCCTAACATTCAAGAAACAAATAAAATGATATTTTTTATAAGTTTAGGTCTTGTTTTTTTAGCGGTTTCTTATTTTGTTCCTAATCTTTTAGTTAATCTTATATCTAGTTTAAGAGAAAAAGAAAATATTATTAAACCTCTACCTTCTGATGGAGTGATTTTAAGATCAACAGGAACCTATGTTCCTTTGCTAATTCCTCGAACTACTTCTAGTCCTTCGGGAAACCCTATGCCACCACCTTAATTTTAATTAAATTTAAAATAGGGAAATTTAAAATAGGGAAAATAAAAATCTAAGTTCGTAAAATAATTCTTTTACGAACTTAAAAGAGAAAGTGCCTTCAGTTTTTATCTTCTCTCTTTGTTTAAATTCTTTTTTAAATTCTTTTTTAAAAAATTTATCACCTTTTAACTGAAATATTTTTGCAAAAAATATCAGTTATTAAATAATTTGTAATATTTTGGCCAAGAAGGATATTTTAGCGAAGATATTTTTTGATAATTGGTTTGCCAACTGGTTTCATTTTTAAAGGTAAAATTTATATTTTTAAATGAAAAAACTCTTACTTGCTTTAATTTATTTTAATTAAAAATAATAAGGGGTAGCTTTAGCTACCCCTTATAAAAAGAAAAGCTATTATAATGATGTCTATGACGAAGGAAGGACTAGAACTTCTGATTTATGGTGTTGTTGTTGAGGTAAGATAACAACTACTTCCAACCACGTAGCGATTAGCATCATAACGACGAGATTCATAGGATTCATAGTTTCCTCCCTCTTTTTATTTATGTGCTAAGATAAATTTTAATATAATAAAATAAATTTTTTTAAAATAGTTTGTTTTTTAAAATCTATGATCCGCCACCCTTCCTGTGTGCCATCTTACTAGTAGTTATTTTTTTCGGGGATTAAAATTTATATTTTTTAAAAACATTAAGGTTTTTGATTATAATTATAATTGGATTTTTCTTGCGGTGGTAGTTCAACGGTAGAACACCACCTTCCCAAGGTGGAGGTTGCGGGTTCAAATCCCGTCCACCGCTTAAAAAAATTTTTAAATGAAAAAAATAAAAATCTCTTCCCTACCTCAAGAACTTCTTTTTGTTTGGAAAAAAATTTTAGATAATGCTTATCAAGCTTATTTAGTAGGTGGTTGTGTGAGAGATATTTTACTTGAAAGAAAACCAAAAGACTGGGATATTACTACTAATGCTAAACCAGAAGAAATTTTAGAAATTTTTAAAGAACGAGCTTTTTATAAAAATCGATTTGGAACTGTAGGGATTAAGACAAATTCTGAAGATGAAAGTTTAAAAGTAATTGAGGTAACAACTTTTAGAACAGAAGGAAGATATTTAGATTTTAGACATCCAGAAAAAGTTGTTTTTACAGAAACTCTTGAAAACGATCTTAAAAGAAGAGATTTTACTATTAATGCCTTAGCTCTTGATTATGAAGGAAAAATTATTGATTATTTTAATGGTTTAGAAGATCTTAAAAATAAAAAAATAAAAGCTGTAGGTAATCCCGAAGAAAGATTTTATGAAGATGCTTTAAGAATGATGAGAGCTATAAGATTGGCTTGTGAGTTTAATTTTAAAATCGAAGAAAAAACATTTTTAGCTATTCAGAAAAACAAAGAACTTATAAATTATATTGCTTATGAAAGAATTAGAGATGAATTTAATAGAATTATTATGAGCGAAAATACTCTTTATGGAATTGAACTTTTAAGAAAATCAGGGCTTTTTAAAGAAATTTTACCTGATCTTGAAAAATGTTATGGCGTCACACAAAATAAACATCATAAATATGATCTTTATACTCATTCTTTAAAATCATTAGAATATGCCGTGAAAAAGAAATTTCCTCTTTATCTAAGACTTTCCGCTTTATTTCATGATATTGGCAAGGTTTTAACAAAACAAGGTGAAGGATCTGAAGCTACTTTTTATAATCATGAAATTGTGGGTGCAAAGATAGTTAAAAAAATTTTAGAGAGATTCAGATATCCTAAAGAAATAATAAAAAAAGTTACTCATCTTGTTAGGCACCATATGTTTTATTTAGAAATAGATAAAGTAACCCCTTCAGCAGTAAGAAGATTTATAAGAAGAGTAGGAGAAGAAAACTTAGATGATCTTTTTAAGTTAAGAGAAGCTGATCGAATAGGTTCAGGTGTGCCTAAGGCTTTTCCCTATCGACTTAAATATTTAAAGTTTCTTATTGAAAAAGTAAAATTAGAACCTCTTACTCCTAAAATGCTCAAAATAAATGGTTATGATATTTTAAATTCAGGTGTTTCTCAAGGACCTAGGGTTGGCTATATTTTGAAGATTCTTTTAGATGAAGTAATCGAAGACCCTTCAAAAAATGAAAGAGAATATTTACTCCAAAGAATAGAAGACCTTAAAAATTTAAATGAGGAAGAACTCAAAAAGATGTCAGAAGAAGGAGAAGAAAAAATAAAAAAACTTGAAAAAGAAAAAGAAGAGGAGATAAAAAGAAAATATGGAGTTTAATTTGAATTTACAAATTTTTCTATAACTTTAAGAGCAGCATCAAATTCTGCTTCTTGTTTTGATGTTCCCTGCCCTTCTGATATTTTTACTTCGTTAAGATAAAGAGCAACTTTAAATTTTCTTTGATGAGGGGGTCCAGAAATTTCTAAAATTTTATATTCTGGTAAAAGACCATATTTTTTTTGAATAATTTCTTGAAAATAAGTTTTTGGATCTTTAATTTCTCCTTTTTTTATCACCTCTGTAGCTTCTTTTAAAATATGTTCATAAATAAATTTTTTTGTTATTTCTTCTCCTTGATCTAAATAAAGAGCACCAATAATTGCTTCTAAAGAATCTCCTAAGACAGTTAATTTTCCTTTTTTATCTAAAACCGGAGATATATTAATTATTCTATCGAGATTAAGTTTTAAAGCAATTTCTCCTAAACGATGGCGGTTTATAAGATTAGCTCTTAGAAGAGAAAGTTGTCCTTCGTTTAAATCTTTAAAGTTCTCATAGAGATAAAGGCTGACAATCATTTGCAAAATAGCATCACCCAAAAATTCTAATTTCTCATTATTAGGTAAATTATTAAGATGATAATAAAAAAGCCACGATTTATGAATAACTGCTGAAAGCCAGATATCTTTATTTTTGATTTTAATATTAAATATTTTTTCAATTTCCTTGGCTTTTAATATTTTCTTTGGCATTTTGTTCTGCTAAATAATTTTTATAAACAGTTCCTAAAACACCATTTATAAACTTTGCTGAAGCTTCAGTAATAAAGTTTTTAGCTAACTCTATTGCTTCATTAATAGCTACTTTTATAGGTACTTCATTTTTATCTTTAAAATAAATTTCATAAATAGCAATTCTTAAAATATTTTTTTCCATTAAAGGAATATGCTCAAAAGGCCAATTTTTAGAAGATTTTTTAATAACTTCATCGATAAAATCTAAATTATTAACTATCCCCTCTATAAGTTTTCTAGAAAAATCAGGTTCATCTATATCCTGACCAAATTCTTTTAGATTTCTTTCAAAAATCTCTCTCCATTTATCTTTTTCATATTCCCAAAAGCTCCATTCATAAAGAGTTTGCAAAACAATAATTCTTGAAAGATGTCTTGTAGCCATTTATTTCTCTTCTTTTTTTGTTTTAGGAGTGAAATAGACTTTTCCTCTATAAAAACCGCATTCAGGACAAATCCGATGTGAAGGTTTTAAAGCACCACAATTTTTACATTTTTGTAATTGAAGAGGTCTAATTTTTTCTTTTTGGTATCTTCTTTTTCTATATCTTGCTCGAGAAAGTTTTTTAGTGGGTACTACCATTTTTTTAATCAATTAATTCGTCCTTTTTAAACCAAAGCTTTAATTCATAATCAGCTTCTTTTTCGTTTTCTGAAGCATGAATTAAGTTTTTGACTGGTCTCATTTCTAAGTTAGCTAAAAGAGGAGAATCAATAGAATAATCACCTCTTATAGTTCCCGGTTCAGCTAAAAAGGGTATTGTTTTACCGACTAATTTTCTTACAACTTGAATAGCATGTGGTCCTTCTAAAGCAATTTTAACTATAGGTCCTGAACACATAAAATTTATTAACCATTCTCTTATTTTAAGACCAAGTTCATAAACATTATTTACCCCATAATCCTTTTTTAAATCAACTTTTATTTTTAACTCTTCAGCTGTTTTTAGCATATTGTTTCCTAAATTTTTTATCCATTCTTTAGTTTTAGGATAGTGCTTATCCATAATTTTTCTATTTGGTTTAACTATTCCTAAACCTATAATTTTTAAACCTGCTCTTTCAAATCTGGAAATTATTTCTCCTACCAATCTTTTTTCTACTCCATCAGGTTTAATAAGTACTAAAGTTCTTTCTTTTTTGATTTTTTTTATAAGACTATTCTTCATAATCTAAAGTATTTTTGTAAAATAAAAAAACTGCTTAAAGTATTTATTAAAATTATAAGACTTAAGATTAAAAAATTCAAGTTAAAAAAGTTTTCTAGGGTGAAATAATAAGGAGAAAAATTGGGTATAAGATTAGGCCAGAAATTTTTTGTTTTTTCTAAAAATAAAACTACTATACCTAGAGAAAAAATATAACCGATTATTGAAAGAAGTAAAGAGTAAAAAATAAAAGGAAGTCTAATAAAAGAATTACTCGCACCCAAAAGTTGTAAAATTTCAATTTCCTCTTTTAGAGAATAAAAAGAAATATAAAGAGTGTTAAAAATAATAAAAAAAGAAAAAGTAAAAACTAAAAAAACGACGCCTAAAATCATTATTTTCAAGTTGTTGGTAAAACTTATAGCTCTTTCAATTATTTTTTTATTTTCGAAATAACTTAAATAATCTATTTTCCCACTATAAGGAGATTTTAAAAGATAATCGCTAATTTTAGGATAGACTTCGCTATTTTCAGCTTTAACTACTAAATAATCAACTAAAGGATTTGATTTTAGTTCAGTTAAGGCTCTTTCGATAATAGGATTTGTTTTAGATTCTTTTTTTAACTTTTCAAAAGCCATTTCTTGAGTAATTAGATTAATTTCTTTAACTCCAGGGAAGTTATATAAAATTTTTTGTATTTTTTTAATCTCTTCTCTTGTTGTTCCTTCTTTAAAATAAATAGAAAAATCTAATCTATTTTGAAGATAATCTTTTAAGCTTTCAGAAAAATAAAAAATATAAACTACGCTCCAAAGAGTTAGAGAAATTAAAATGATAGTAAAGAAATTAACAAAGGTAAGAGAACCTTCTTCAAAAAAAATTTTGATACTATTTAAAAAACTTCTTCTTAAAAGATAAAAAATTTTTCTCATTTTTAATTCTTAAATTAAAAAATTGAATAACTTCCAGGACTTTCATCTTTAACTACACGACCATTGTCTAAAGTGATTACACGTGTTTTTAAAGAATTAACAATTTCCTTATTATGCGTAGCTAAAATAATTGTTATTCCTTCTTTATTTAAAGATTTAAGAATTTCTAAAATTTCATGTGTACTTAATGGATCTAAATTACCTGTAGGTTCATCTGCTAAAATGACTTCAGGTCTATATAAAAGACTTCTAGCTAAACAAACCTTTTGTTTTTCTCCACCTGACAGCGTTTCTGCTTTTTGATTTAATTTATCAGCAATTTTAATTTTTTCTGCTACATTAAATACTTCTTTTTCAATTTCTTTTTTACTTTTACCCAATATCTCTAATGGTAAACTAAGATTTTCAAAAACAGTTTTTTTGCTTAGGAGCTTAAAATCTTGAAAAATAGTAGTTATTTTTCTTCTTAATTCTCTTTTCTTTTTTGAAGGGATTTTTGTAATTCTGAAGTTTTTATAAAAAATTTCTCCTTTTGTAGGGTCAATTTCTTTGTTTATGAGTTTTAAAATAGTACTCTTCCCTGCTCCTGTTTTTCCTATAAAAAGGACAAATTCTCCACTTTTTATTTCAAAACTTATATTATCTAAAGCAATAACATTAAGAGGAAAGATCTTAGTAACATTTTTAAAAACTATCATGTTTTCTATTTTAACATAAGAATTTCTAGAATAATACCCAAAGGATGAACAAGGTCTAATCTGCCCTCCAGTACTTCATCGACTTTTGTGGTTTCCTTTTTACTTCTTAAATCTTTTACTAATTTATAAGGGTCAAAAATATAAGACCTTATTTGATTTCCCCACCCTATTTCAATTTTTTCCCCTTTTATCTCCGCTAATTCTTTTTTGTGCTTTTCTTCTAAAATTTTCTGAAGCTTTGAATAAAGAATGCTTAAAGCAAGCTCTCTATTTCTATGTTGATATCTTTCATTTTGACAAGTAACTACAATATTTAATGGTCTATAAATAACTCGAACTGCTGTTTCTACTTTATTGACATTTTGTCCGCCTCTACCGCTGGCTCTAAAGGTTTGAATTTCAATATCCTTTTCTTCTATTTTAAATTCTGGTTTTTCTATTAAAGGTAAAATTTCCACATAAGCAAAACTTGTATGTCTTAAACCCTTAGCAGAGAAAGGAGAAATTCTTACAAGCCTATAAACACCATTTTCCCATTTTAAAATTCCGTAAGAATAATCTTCTTCAACCTGAAAGCTTATATATTTATAACCACCATATTCATTTTTATTTTCATCAACCCAAATAAAATTCCAATCCATTTTTTCGAAGAATTTTTCATACATATTACTAAGTATTCTTACCCAATCTTCTGCATCTTTTCCTCCTACACCTGAATAGATGGAAAGAAGAGTCTTTTTATTATCGTATTTCTCTTTTAAAAGAAAATTTTTTATAAAATCTTTTAATTTGCTTTTAAATTCTTTTAAATTATCAATCTTTTTTAAGTTTTCTAAATCATTAAAAAGATTTTCCAAATAAGAGATTCTTTCAATAAGAAAAAAATTTTCTTTTTCCCAAAATTGTGGTTTTTCTGTTTTCTCTTTTAATTCCCTTAATTCTTTTCTTAGTTTTTCTATTTCAAAGATAGTTCTCCAAAAATTGGAGAACGGTTAAGAATTTATTTTTGTTTGTCATAATTTATTTTCTCTAAAATAATTTGACGTGTTAAATTAGGTTCCGCTCTTCCCTTGGTCTTTTTCATTACCTGTCCTATTAAAAACTCTAAAGCCTTCTCTTCCCCCCTAAGATAATCTTCAACACTTTGCGAAAATTCTTTGATAACCTCTTCAATAATTTTATTTAAGATTTCAATATCAGAAATCATTTCTTTTTCTTTAATAACTTCTTCTACTTTCATTTCTCCTTTAACAGCTAATTCTAAAGCTTCTTTAACAATCTTTGAAGAAATTTTCTTTTGGCTGTAAAGATAAAGAAGATGAGCAAACTCATGAGAGGTAATATTTTCTTTTTTTATTTTTAAATTATATTTTTCTAAAAGTCCTATAAAATCATTTATAAAGAAATTAATTAAAAGTTTTAAACTCAGTTCAGGATCTTCTAAAAATTTTTTCAATTCAGAGAGAGTTTCTTCAAAAAAGTAAACTCTTTCTTTTTCAGAAACTAAAATTTGAGAAAATTTATAATCTAAATTATATTCCTTTTTTAATCTCATTTTAATTTCTCCCGGTGTTTCTGCATAAAGAATTTTTTTTTCTATTTCTTCATCAATAATTAGTGGTGGTAGATCTGGTTCAGGAAAATATCTATAATCTTTTGCTTCTTCTTTCCATCTTTGAGAAAAAGTTATTTTTTTATTTTCATCATAACCTCTTGTTTCTTGAATAATTTTTTTCCCTTTCAAAATTAATTCTCTTTGTCTTTCAATTTCATATTGTACTGCTTCAACTAAAGATCTAATCTTATTTATATTTTTAATTTCAACCTTAACTCCTAAACTTTCTCCAGGAGCTAAAGAGATATTAGCTTCAAATCTTATTTGTCCCTTTTCTGCATTTGCTGAAGAAATACCTAAATGTCTTATAAGAAGAATAAGTTCTTCAGCAAAAACCTCCACCTCTTCAGCTGACCTAAAATCTGGTTCAGTGACAATTTCAATTAAGGGTACTCCTGACCTATTAAAATCAACTAAACTATAATTTCCAAAATGAAGATTTTTTCCTGTATCTTCTTCAAGGTGTATTCTTTTAATTCTTATTTTTTTTTCTAAATTTTTTCTTACCAGATAAAAAATTCCATTTTCACCTAAGGGCAATTCATACTGAGAAATCTGATAATTTTTAGGAAGATCAGGATAAAAATAATTTTTTCTTACAAATTCACTTCGATAATTAATTTTCATTTTTAAAGCTTTTGCTAAAGAGAAAGCATAAATAACTGCTTGTTTATTTAAAACAGGTAAAACTCCTGGCTGTCCAGTACAAATTTCGCAAATATTTTTATTTGGTTCTGTTTCTTCGGGATCATTTTTACAAGAGCAAAAAAGTTTGGTTTTAGTTTGAAGCTCCAAATGAATTTCTAATCCTATTTTGGAAATTAATTTTTCCATTAATTTAATTATAAACGAATAAGATTTTTAGATGAAAAAGTAATATTTTCTCCACTTCCAGTAATAACAATATCTTCTATTCTAATACCAAATCTACCTTCAAGATAAATACCAGGTTCAATTGTAACCAATTCATTTCCCTTTAAGATTTCTTTTGAATAAGGTCCAAGAGTAGGTGCTTCATGAATATCCATACCTATACCATGACCAGTGCTATGAATAAAATATTTATCATAACCAAATTTTTTAAAATAATCTCTTACTCTTTTGTCTACACTCTTTGCTTTTAAGGGTTTTTTAAATTGGCATTTTTCTATAGCTAATTTTTGTGCTTCTAAAACTATGTTATAAAATTTTTTAAATTCAGGATCAATTTTATTTCCTATCCATAATGTTCTTGTCATATCAGAAATTGTCATATCAGAAACATATCCTTGATAAACAACGCCAAAATCAAGAAGTAAAGAAGAATTATTTTTTATTTTTTTGTTTTCACTTTTGTAACGAGAAATACTTGAAGCATTTCCTGAAGCAATGATTGGTTCAAAACTTAAATCCTCACATCTATATTTTTTTATGGCTAATTCATAAATCTTAAAAGCTATTTCTTTTTCTGTAGATTTTTCCGGTTTTATAAAATTTAAAATTTCTTCAAAAATTTTATCAGTAATTTTTTGAGCTGTTTTTAATATTTCTATCTCTATTTCTTCTTTTCTTACTCTTAATTGTAAAGTAATTGCTCTCTTAGAAACAACAAAATTTATTCCTCTGAGAATTTTTTCTAATCCTTTTATAAAACCAAAACTTTGATAAGGGTCAATGACAATTTTTTTAACCTTCTCTTTTTTAAAAATATCTTTTATGACTTTTTTAAAATTTACATTCCACAAAATTACTTCTAAATTTTCGCTTTTTTGATTTTTAAATCCTTCAAAATATCTTTCGTCAACAAAGAGATAATTTTTTTGTTTTGTTTGAAGAAAAATTCCTGTAGAACCACAAAAACCAGTTAAATATCTTAAGTCATTAATTTTTAAATTTTCTGGTTTGAAAAGAAAATAAGCATCTCCTTCTTTTTGCCAAATTTTTCTTAAATTTTCTAATCTATTCATTTTTTAAAAAAGAGAGAGGAGAATTCTAATCCTTTTTGTATTAATTTTTTATCAAAATTTTCATTAATAGAATGCATATTACAATCTTCATTGGCTAAAGGAACTAAAACCTGAGGTACTTTTAAAACGTTTTTAAAATAAAAAACAATAGGAAGACCGCCTCCAGAAAACTTAAAAACAGGTTCTTTTTTAAAAACTTTTCTAAGAATTTCCTTTGCTTTTTTAATATAAGGATTGTTTAAATCTAGTTTTACCGAAGGAGCGCTTTCTTTTACTCTTAACTCGTAATCAACATAAGAAGGAACAAATTTTTTTAGGTGATTTTTAATTTTATTAATAATTTCTTTTTCTTTTTGTTTTTCTACGAATCTAATATTGATTTTTACTAAAGCTGAATGAGGAACAGCATTTCTAAAACCTTCGCCAAAATAGCCTCCGCAAATCCCTGTAAGTTGTATTGTTGACCAAAGACCTGTTTTAGTATAGAAATCTAAATCTTTAACAAAAAGTTTTTTAACTCCAGTTTCTTTTTTAAATTTCTTTTCATTAAAAGGAAGTTTTTTATTTGCTTTAATAATTTCTTTTTTAATCTTTTCAATTTTTCCATAAAAACCATTAATTAAAATTTTATCTTCTTTACCAAAGAAAGTACTTAAGATTTTTATTGTTTCATGTAAAGCATTAGGTAAAACACCTCCGTAAAGACCAGAATGAAAATCTCTATTTGCTGTTTTCAATTCTAATTCCAAATTAATCACTCCTCTAAAACCAGCATCGATAATAGGAATATTTTCTACAATTTCTCCATCAGAGATTAAAACAAAATTTACTTTTAAAAGATTTTTATATTTTTTTAAAAAATTTTCTAATTTATCTGAACCCGTCTCTTCATTTCCTTCTAAGATTATTTTAATGTTATAACCCAAATTGTTTTCTTGAATGAGTTTAAAAAGAGTATAAAGATGAATTAAATTTTGTCCTTTATTATCTGCTACGCCTCTTCCGTAAAATCTTTCTTTATCTTCAAATAAAACAAAAGGGTCTTCTTTCCAACCCTCCTCTTTTTTTGCGGGTTGAACATCATAATGTCCATAAATTAAAACTGTTTCCTTTTTACCTCTATTAAATTCTCCATAAACCAAAGGATTGCCATAACCTTCAATAATTTTTGTTTGAAAGTTATTTTTTTCTAAAAGATTTTTTAAAAATTTAACACATTCATAAATTTCTGGTAAAAAATTTTTATCTGTAGAGATGCTTTTTAACTTTATATATTCTGCTAAGATTTTTTTATATTCCTGCATTTTTTTAATTATAAGAAATTTTTGTTAAAATTTAAAAATAATGTCAGTTATAAAAAATATAAGCCAAGAGCTTATTTATTTTGAAGACAAATATGTAGAGAAAATAGCTAAAGATATGGTAGAAATTTCTACTGGGGTTAAGAAGGGTGAAAATGTTTTTATATTTTTTGATTTCGGAGGAAAACAGCTCGCTCTTAAATTAGCAGAATATTCTCTTAAAAAAAAATCTCGAATTTATTATATGGTAAGAGATATGGATATGAACGCTGTTTTAATTAAAAACTCAAACGAAAAAGATATTTCCAGATTTTATTCTTTTGATAATGTTAAATTTTTTGAAGCCGATGTTACCTTTCTTATAAGATGCCCTCGATCTGAATTTATTTTTGAAGATATTGAAGCAGAAAAAATGAAAATTTTTAACGAAGCATCTAAACCGGCTGTAATGGATTTTCGTGTTAATTATACAAGATGGTGTTTAATATATTGGCCTACAAAAGAAAAAGCAAAATTAGAAAAGATGAGCTTCGAAAATTATTTAAAGATGTATTTTAAAGCTTGTTTTCAAGATTGGAACAGAATAGAAAAAGAAAATGCTTTATTAAAAAAAGTTTTAGATAAAGGAAAGCATCTTGTTTTAAAAGCTAATCTTTATTCTTCTGATCCTAAGAAGAAAACTCATTTAGAAATGTCTATTGAGGGTATGACTTTTGCTAATTCAACTATTGATTATAATTATCCTGGTTCAGAAGTTTTTAGTTCTCCTGTAAGAGATTCTGTTAATGGACAAGTTTTTACTCAGGGCGTTTATTCTTATAATGGAAAATATATGGAAGATATTTATTTGAAATTTGAAAACGGAAAAGTTGTCGAGGCTTCAGCTAAAAAAGGTGAAAATAATTTACTAGATATTTTAAATACTGATGAGGGAGCCAGATATTTAGGAGAAATAGCTTTAGGAACTAATCCAGGAATAAGAAGAAGAGTTTTTGATCCTCTTTTAAATGAAAAAGTTGGTGGTAGTTTTCATTTTGCTTTAGGTAAAAGTTATGAAGATAGAGTATATAAAGGACAAAATGTTAAATTATTCAATGGTAATGTAAGTTTAATTCATTGGGATATTACTATTCCTCTACTTAAAAAATATGGAGGAGGAGAAGTTTGGGTTGATGGAAAATTAATTCAAAAAGATGGTAAGTTTTTACTTCCAGGAATAAAAATTCTTAACACTAATTTAAATTCTTAAAAAACTCTTTTAGATTATTTATTTTTTTTTGATATTCTAAAAAATTTTCTTGAGTAAGATTGATTTTTTCTTTTCGATTTAAATCAAGATAAGTTTTACTTAAAATAAAAATTTGAAAAATAAGAGAAAAAATAAAAAGAAAGATAGTTGAAGCTACAAATAAAAATCTTACCCTCCTCATTCTAAAGTAAAAGAAACGAGATAATAATTTTCGACACTTTCAATTTTTAAATTAACTAATCTTAAAGAAAAAAATTCTTCTTTATAAAATTTAAAAAAATCATTAATTTTTTCTTTTTCCATTTTAATTTGAACTTGTAAATTATTTCCATCTATCTCATTTTTTTCTATCAACCAATTTTCTTTTTTGCTTTTTTTTTCAATAACGTTTTTAATCTCTTCTAAACTCCTTTTTTCTTTTTTTTCTATTTCTGTTTTAAGAGAAAGCAAGTTTTTACCAATTTCTTTTTCAAAACTATTTAAATTTGGCATCAAAACATTTAAAAAGTAATTTTCTCTTTCTATCATCAATTTTTCTTTTTCTAAATTGCTAATAGCTTTTTTTTTCTCTAAAATTTTGTTTTTAGCAAAACTTAAAGAAAAATAACTGAAAACTAAAGAAAAAAGATAAATTCCTAAAAAAAACAAAGCAATAAGAAGGTTTTTTCTTTCTTTTTGGTCAAATTTCATTTATCTAATTAAATTATAAGTTATCTTTCTCCATTTTGATGAAAATCTCTAGTTCTTCTTTTGTAATTTCTTCTTGATAGCTTGTCTTTCCTAAAATTTCTTCAGGTGTCATGTGAATTTCTTTAACGATCGGTCTAGGAATTAATTTATGTTTTTTATTGAATTCTAATTGATATTTTCTTCTTCTTTCAGTTTCTCGTATAGCTTCTTCCATTGATTTAGTAATTTTATCAGCATAGAGAATTACCTTTCCTTCTAAGTGTCTCGCGGCTCTTCCCATTGCTTGAATTAAGGTTGTGGAATTTCTTAAAAAACCTTCTTTATCAGCATCTAAAATAGTTACTAAAGAAACTTCAGGCAAATCTAAACCTTCTCTTAAAAGATTAATACCTACTAAAACTTCTGTTTCTCCTAGTCTTAATTTTTTGATAATATCAGCTCTTTTAAGTGTTTTAATATCAGAATGAAGATAATGAGTTTTAATTCCCTGCTCTAAAAGAAACTCTGTTAAATTTTCAGCCGATCTTTTAGTTAGAGTTAAAACTAAAACCCTTTGTTTTTTTTCTAATTTTTTCTTAATTTCTTCGAGTAAATCTAAAATTTGGTTATGAGTTGGTTTTACTAAAATTTCTGGGTCAGGTATACCCGTTGGCCTTACAAGTTGTTCAACGATTTGTGAAGAGATTTTTCTTTCAAAATTACCTGGTGTTGCAGAAACAAAAATAATTTGAAATTTTTTAGCAAAAAACTCATCAAATTTTAAAGGTCTATTGTCTAAGGCAGAAGGAAGTCTCCAGCCGTATTCAACTAAAACTTCCTTTCTTCTTCTATCTCCTCTGTACATAGCTTTAAGTTGAGGTATAGAGAGATGTGATTCATCTATAAAAATAATAGTTTCCGAAGGGAGATAATCAAGTAAGGTATAAGGAGGTTCACCACGATTTCTAAAAGAAAGATGACGAGAATAATTTTCAATTCCCGGGCAATAACCATTTTTTTCTAAAAGAGCTAAATCAAGAAGTGTTCTTCTTTTTAATCTTTCCGCTTCAACAATTTTCCCTTCTTTAAGAAGCTCCCAATATCTTTCCCTTAATTCTTTTCTAATATTTAAAATAGCTAATTTAAGTTTTTCTTTTGAGGTAATAAAAAACTTAGCAGGAAAAATTTTAATTTCTTCTAAATTTTCAAAATTTAAATCAATTTCTATACTTATTTTTTCTTTTTTAATTTTTTTAAGAGGGTATTTTTTAATTTCTGAGATTTTATTTTTTTCTAAAGATATTTCTAAAATATAACTAGCATCAGCATTAACAATAAAAATTTTATTTTCTTCAACAAAATAACTCCCTGCTATAATTTCTGTTAAAGAATGATTTTTTTCGTATTGAAGATTTCTTAGATATTCAATAATTTCTTTTTTAGTTAAAGCCTCACCCCTTTTTAAATTTAAACAAATATTTTTATATTCTTCTGGATCGCCTATACCATAAATACAACTTATAGAAGAAACAACAATAAAATCTTTTCTTGTTAAAACGCTTTGAATGGCCGCATGTCTTAATTGGTCTAAAAGTTTATTAATTCTTGTATCTTTAGCAATATACATATCTAATTCAGGTAAATAAGCTTCTGGTTGATAATAATCATAATAGCTTACAAAATAATGAACAGCATTGTAAGGGAAAAAACTTTTAAATTCTTGATAAAGCTGAGCTGCCAAAATTTTATTAGGAGAAAGTATCAAAGCTGGTCTTTGAGTTTTTTCGATAATTTTTGCCATAGTAAAAGTTTTTCCACTGCCTGTAACTCCAATAAGAGTTTGAAATCTATAACCTTTCTTAAGACCTTCGGATAACTTTCTTATTGCTTGTGGTTGATCTCCTGCTGGTTTAAATTCCGAAATAACTTTAAACATAATTAAATTTTAACACTTTAAAGGGGACTAACAAAAGAGAAAAAAATAAAAAATTTAAGGTAAAATTGAGATAAAAATAAGAATTTAATTAAAAAGCTTTAATTTTTATGCTTCTTCTTAAATATGATGTGAGAGGAATTTTCAATAGAGAGATAACCCCCGAGATTGTTGATTTTTTAATTTTAAGTTTTAAAAGTTTTTTACAAAAAAGATATAAGTTTAAAAAGATAATTATAAGCTCTGATTTAAATGAGAAAAGTTTAATCATAAAAAATTATCTTCTAGAAAAATTTAATTTTTTTAAAAATCTTGGTTCTCTTCCTACTCCTATTTTTTATTTTTTTTGTTTAAAAGAAAAACTTCCAGGAATTATTTTAACAGCTTCACATTTGCCTAAAATTTATGTAGGTTTAAAATTCTTTTTGCCTGATGGAACATCTTGGAAACCTAAAAAAATAAAAAAAATAAAAAAAATTTCTAGATTTGCTATTAAAAAAATTAAAAAAGATCCAGGATTAGATTACATAAAAAACTATTTTCAAGAGCTTTCAAAAAATTACTCTCTCTCCAAAAAATTTAAAATAAACTTTGCTTTAAATAATGATTTTTTAAAATTTATCTTCCCTTATTTTAAACTTTTAAGTATTTATTACAGCTCAAAAAGCAATTTTTTTATAAATAGTGATAACGATAATGATAGAATTTATTATTTTTTTAAAAAAAGAAAAATTCCTTTAGATATTGTTTTTTATTTTATTTCTTTGTCTCCAAATTATAAAAAACTTGGAGTTCCTATTTATTTTTCTAAATTTTTAGAAAAAAAACTTAAAATTTTAAATAAAAAAATATTTTATATTCCTACAGGTCATATTTATTTTAAGACCGCTTTTAAAAAATTTAAATTAGACTTAGCCTTTGAACCCTCTGGTCATTTTTATTTTTTTAAAGATTTAAAAACTGAAGCCCCTTATCTTTCTTTACCTCTTTTTTTAAAAAATTTTGATGAAAAAAACTTCTTAGATCTTCTTAATAATTTAAAGATAAAAAGATTCTCCTTTAAAATTAAAAATGAAAGAAAATTAATTTATAATTTAAAAAGTAAATTTAGTTTAAAATTAAAAAAATTCGATGGTGTCTTTCTTTATAATCAAGAAAACTTCATCCATTTAAGAAAATCAGCTACAGAAAATGTTTGGCGCTTTTCTCTCGAAGGAAAAAATCTTAAAGAAATAATAAAGGAAATAAAAAATGACTGACCAAGAAATAATTTATAAAAAAATAATTAAACTTTCTCCCCTTTTTATTTTTTCTTTTTTCATTGTTTTGGTAATTTCTTTTACTCTTTACTATATTTTTTATCCTATTTTCTTAGGAACGCCTAAAAAAATTTATATTTCTCCCGGAAAAAAAATTAATGAAATAGCTTGGCTTTTAGAAAAGGAAGGTATTATTAGGTCATCTTTTTATTTTAAACTTTTTGTTGTTTTAAGAAACTCTAAATTAAAAGCAGGTTTTTATGAATTTTATGGTTTTTTAAATCTTTTCGATGTTATAAAAATATTAGAAAAAGGTGGTCAAGGAATTAAAATTACTATTCCCGAAGGTTTAACTATTAAAGAAATTGAAGAAATCTTTAAACAAAATGGTTTTAATATTAGTTTTTCTAATTTAGTTTTAAAAGATTATGGTTCTCCCCTTCTTTTAAAATATTTTCCTCCTACCTCAAGTTTAGAAGGATTTTTTATGCCTGATACTTATGAATTTTATAAAGAAGAAAAAGAAAAGGAAATATTGAAGAGAGTTTTAACTAATTTTGAGAAAAAACTTTTGCCTGAGGTTTTAAAAGCAGATGATTTAAATCCTTATGAAGTTTTAATTCTCGCTTCTATAGTAGAAAAAGAAGCTAAAAAAGAAGAAGACTTTCCTTTAATTGCCGGAATTTTAATTAAAAGATATAAAAACAATCTTAAACTTCAAGCAGATGCTACTTTGGTTTATGAAAAATGTGGTTTTAACTTTTGTCAAGATGATTTAAATAAAGATGATTTAAATAAAAACTCCCCATTTAATACTTATAAAAAAATAGGTTTACCACCTCAACCCATTTCCAATCCTGGGGTTTATGCTGTAAAATCTGTTGTTGAACCTAAAAATACTGATTATTGGTTTTATTTAACGGATAAAGAAGGAAGAGCTTATTATGCAAAAACTTATAAAGAACATTTAGAAAACATTAAAAATTATTTGAAAAAATGAAAAAGAAAAATTTTCTTTTTATCTTCTTTTTATTTTTAATTCTCTATCTTATAGCTATAACTCTTTTTTTCTTTTCTAAAAAGAATAATCTTTTATTAAACGAAAAAAAGATTGGCGTCTCTCTTTATCCAATTTATTTTTTAGCTAAAGAAATAGGAGGAGAAAAGAAAAAATTTGAATTAATAATACCTGTAGGTTCTGATCCACATCATTTTGATTTAACTCCGGAAATAGTAAATAGAATTCAAAAATTAGATTATATACTCTACACTGATCTTAGTATTGATTTTTGGGTTTCCAGAATTAAAAATATTAATCCTGAAATAAAACTAGTTAATGTTACTCAGGGCGTTAATTTTATTGGTAAAGATAAAGAAAAAGACCCTCATTTTTGGTTCTCTCTTAAAGAGAACTTAAAAATTGCAGAAAACATTTATAAATTCTTAGAAGAAATTGATAGTCAAAATAGGGAGTATTATAAAGAAAGATATCTTAAGCTTAAAGAAAAAATTGAAGAACTTGATAAATTTACTTTTAATGAATTAAAAAATATAAAAAATAGAAAATTTATTACCCAACATAATTTTTTAGCATACTTTGCCCGAGATTATAATTTTGAAATTATTGGTTATTTAGAAAAAGAAGAAGGAGAACTAACACCTAATGAAATAAAAAACTTAATTTTCTCAATTAAAAAATATAGTATCAAATCCATTTTTGGAGAAAAATTTACTTCTAATAAAAAAGCAGAAAATTTTGCTCAAGAATATAACCTTAAGGTTTATTATTTAGATTCTTTAGAAACAGGTAAAGAAGATTTCTTTTCTGCTTACAGAGAAAATGTTAAAATAATTAAAGAAGCATTAGAAAATCAGAACTAAAAATGAAGGCTATTGAAATAAAAAATTTAAATGTAAGTTTTGGTAGCCTTAAAGTTTTAAACAATATTAGTTTTGAGGTTGAAGAGGGAAATATAACTGCTATTATAGGTCCTAATGGTTCTGGAAAATCAACACTACTTAAGGCTATTCTTGGACTCATTCCTTATAAAGGAGAAATTTTAATTTATGGCGAACCCAATTATAAACAAAGAAAACTTATAGGTTATGTACCACAACACTTTGAAGTAGAAAAATTTCTTCCTGTGACAGTAAAAGAATTTTTAGAGTTTAATTTAACAGAAAAAAATTTACCACAAAAATCTCATTTAGAACACTATTTAAAAGAATTAGATATCTTAGATTATAAAAATAAACTCTTAAGAGAACTTTCTGGTGGACAACTGCAAAGAGTTTTATTTTGTCGAGCTTTAATTAATGACCCTAAAATACTTCTTTTAGATGAACCTATAAGTGAAATAGATATCGCTGGTCAAAAAGAATTTTATGAAATAATAAAATTTTTAAATAAAGAACATCATCTTACTATTCTTATTGTTACTCATGAAATTACTGTTGTTCATCATTTTGCTACCCATCTGATTTGTTTAAACAAAAAACTTGTCTATAATGGTCCTATTACTTTACTTTTTAAAGAAGAAATTTTAAAAGAACTTTATGGAAAAGAAATTTTTGTTTATCCTTTTAATAAACCCTCGGAAAAATGAATTTAGAATATTATTTTTTTTTAATAAAACCTTTTATTCTTTTAATTTTTTTAGGAATTACTTATTCAATTTTAGGTATTTTTGTTCTTTTAAAAAGACTTTCTTTTTTTAGCGATGGTATTGCCCATGCCTCTATTTTTTCTTTATCTATAGCCTATCTTTTAGGTTTAGAACTTATACCTGTAGGTATTTTAGGAGGAATATTTTTTTCTTCTTTAATTTACTTTTTAGAAAAGAAAACGAGAATTTATTCTGATGCTTTAATAGGTTTTATTTTTGTAACTTTTCTTTCTTTGGGAATAATTGTTGTTAGTTTTAAGAAGGGTTATCAACCAGAACTTTTAAATTTTTTTATTGGCAACATTTTAACCTTAAGTCAATTTGATTTTTATTTAGTTATTTCAATTTCTTTTATCATTTTATTTTCTGTAATTTTTCTTTTTAAAAAATATATGCTTATTTTTTTAGATAGAAACGAAGCTATTTTAAGAGGTTTAAATGTTAATTTTTATGAATATTTGTTTTATCTTACCCTAGGAATAGCTACTATTTTGGGTATAAAAATTATAGGTATTGTTCTTATAACTGCTCTTTTAATTTTGCCTCCTATGTCCTCTTCTCTTTTAAGTAGAAATTTTAAACAACTAATTATTTTCTCTCCTTTATTTAGTCTTTTAAATATTTTTAATGGCTTTTTAATTTCTTTTCTTTTTAATTTTCCCTTAAGTTCTTCCGTGGTGGCTTCTAATTCTTTTTTCTTTCTAATTCTTTTTATCTTAAAATTTCTTTTAAAATTTTATTTTAAAATAATATTTAGAGAGAAGTATTAGAGAAATGACCTGGGATGAATTTAAAGATAAGTTAGTTTCTTTTATTAATCTTTTAGAAGACGATTTAGCTTTTATTAAAAAAGCTTTTAATTTTGCACAAAAGGCCCATGAAGGACAAAAAAGAAAAAGCGGTGAACCTTATTTTAATCATAGTTTAAGAACAGCACTTAATTTAGCTGAAATTAAAGCAGACCCTATAATGATCGTTACAGGAATTTTACATGATGTTTTAGAAGATTGTAATGTTAATGAAAAAGAGTTTAAAAAAGAATTTGGAGAAGAGGTAACAGAATTGATAAAAGGAGTAACTAAAATAGGTCATTATAAGTATAATAATACCAAAGAAGAGCAGGCGAGAAATTTGCTGAATTTAATTTTAAAAATTTCTCAAGATTTAAGAATCGCTATTATTAAGTTAGCAGATCGTTTAGATAATATGAGAACTTTACAATATTTACCTCCAGAAAAAATAAAAAGGATTGCTTTAGAAACAAGAGATATTTTTGTACCTTTAGCAACTAGATTAGGAATTTATGTATGGACTAGTGAGTTAGATGAACTTTGTTTTAAATTTTTAGAACCAGAAAAATATGAATGGGTTAATGATATTTTTAGTAAAAAAATTGAAGAAGGTGAAAAATATCTTCCAGAGATAATAGAAAAAGTTGAAAAAGAAATTGAAAAAAACGAGATAAAAGTTCATTTTATTAAATCTCGTATAAAAACATACTCAAGCATTTATAAAAAATTGGTTAAAAAAAATTTTGATCCTAACTTAATTTACGACCTTTTTGGAATTAGAATTATTGTTGATAAAGTTGAAGAATGTTATCATGTTTTAGGAATTATTCATTCCGTCTATCCATTTTTAAATCAAGAATTTGATGATTATATTGCTAAACCTAAACCTAATGGTTATAGAAGTTTACATACTGTCGTTTTAACACCTTACGGTTTTTATGTTGAATTTCAAATAAGAACCATGGAGATGCATGAAATAAATGAATATGGTACAGCTGCTTATTTTGCTTACTCAGAATCAAAAAAGAAAAAAACTTATTTAAAAAACTCTACTGTTTTTGCTTCCAAAGAAGACTTGGAAATTTTAAAAAAAATTAAAGAAATAAAAAATTTTTCTGAAAGTTATAAGAAAACCATTGAAGAGATAAAACAAGATTTATTAAAAGAAAAAATTTATGTTCTTTCGCCTAAAGGAAAAATAATTGAATTACCGATAGGTTCTACACCTATAGATTTTGCTTATCAAATCCATACAGAAATTGGAAATCATGCTGAAAGAGCAAGGGTTAATGGTAAAATTGTTCCTTTAGATTATGAGCTTAAAAATGGAGACGCAGTAGAAATATTAATAAATAAGAAAAAATTACCTAGTCCTGATTGGCTTAACTTTGTTAAAACAACTAAAGCTAAAAAGAAGATTAAAAAATTTTTATTAGAAAATCAAATAAAAATTAAAGTTCCCTTAAAATTTTCTTTAATCATAAAAATTAAAAATAAGCAAGGAATCGTTGAAAATATTTTAGATTTCTTAAAAGAAAAGAAAATTAAAATAATTTCTTTTAGTAGCTTATCGAAACCTGGTTTTATCTCTTTAAAAATTAAGATTGAAAAAGAAAATAAAAAAGAAGTAGAAAATTTAGTTTTCTTGATAAAAAATAAATTCGAAGATATTTTAGAAATAGAGATTTTATAGTATAATAAATTTGAAGGGCCCGTAGCTTAGTTGGCTAGAGCGCCGCTATGGCATGGCGGAGGTCAGGGGTTCAAGTCCCCTCGGGTCCAAATGGAGGGGTAGCCAAGTGGTTAAGGCGAGGCCCTGCTAAGGCCTGTCCTTTTTTAAAGGGACTCGTGGGTTCGAATCCCACCCCCTCCGCAAATAAAGTTTATCCAAAAAGTTCTTTAATTTTTTGAGAAATCGCCTCTCCCCCTAAAGAATAAGGAATAAAAACTAAATCACAACCACTACTTTCTAATTCTAATTTTTCTTTTTCTCTATTTGCCACGGAAATAAATTTTATTTCCTTATTTTCAGATTTTAAAAATTTTGAAAGTAAAAGATTTGTATTTAAATCTGGAATAGTGGAGATAACTATTTTTGTTTTTTTAAAATTTAGTTCTTCTAAGAAATCAACTTCGCTAACGTCTCCATAAATAATATTATAATTTTTTTTCTTTAGTTTTTTTACTATTTCAGGATTGTAATCTATAATTAAAATTTTTTCTTTAAGGTCTTCTAAATTTTTTAAAATGATGCTACCCATTCTATCCGTTCCTAAAAGAATTAAGGGATAAGAAAAAGTTTTTCCTTTATCATCTATTTTTTCTTTAATTTCGAAAAAGGAAATAAATTTTTTTATTTTGTTAAAAATGAGTTCATGAAAATAAAGAAGATAAGAAGAAATAAAAATAGTTACAAAACCAGTTGCTGATATAAGATGTATTAAATTTTCATTAAAGAAATTTTTATTTTTAGCAATATCTGCCATAACGAAAGAAAATTCACTTACTTGCCCAGAACTTAAACTAACAACAAAATTTACTTTTAAAGGAAACTTTAAAAAGTACATAATAATCATAACTATTAGAGGATTTATTAAAATCACAAAGAAACTTAAGATAAAAAGATGATAGAGAAAATTAAAATTAAGTTGAAATAAAGGAAAATTCATACCTAGTTTAATGAAGAAAAGAATGATAAAAAAATCTCTTAAAGGTTTGAATCGAGAAACTATTTCTTTAGAAAAAGCTAAATTAGCTAAAGAAAAACCTGCAGCAAAAGCGCTTATTTCGTTCCCTATATTTAAAATATTTCCTAAATTAATTGCTCCTAAAAGATAACTTAAAGAAAAAATAAACAGATATTCTAAATTACTAGTAATTTTTTCTTCAAATCTTTTAATTATTTTATTTAGGAGAAAAAGTAAAATAAAAAATACAAAGAGAAAAAAAAAGGAAATAATTATTTGATCTATTCTAAAAAAATTTAGTTCTATAAGATCAAGCAAAAAGAAAATAAAAAGAGCGAAAATATCTTGAACAATCATAAAACCAATAATAAGTCTTCCATATAAAGTTTCTAACTCTTTTTTATCTGAAAGAATTTTTAAAACAACCGCTGTACTAGAAAAAGAAAGAGCAGTAGAAATTAAAAGCGCTTGTTCAAATGAATAACCCAGAGCTAAGATTAAGATAAGTCCTATAAAAATAGTTAAAATTTCTTGTGATAAGCCAATAAAAATTGCTTTTTTACTTATATCTTTTAAGAAATTTAAATCAAGTTGAAGACCTACAATAAAAAGTAAAAAAATTATTCCAAGATTAGCAAATGAGTTTAAAAAGGAAGTATCTCTTTCTCCTAAGCTAAAAAAATTAGCAAAAAGGGTACCAGAAATAAGATAAGAAATTAAAAGAGGTTGATTGATTAAATAAAACAAGCTAGAAATTAAAAAAATAACCAAAAAGATTAAACCTAAATTAGTCAAATACATTTTTATGTTGATCTTAATGGACCGAAAACAAAGCCCCAATAATAGTTTTTAATAATTTCCTCTCCTTTTTTAATAACCTGCAATATTCCCTCATAATCCGGAATTACTAAAATTCCATTATCTTTTAATTCCTCTATAAAAACTTGTGGAATTTCTGGTGTAAAAGCATTAACTAATATTCTATCAAATGGTGCTTCATTTTTTAAGCCCTTGCTTCCATCACCTAAAATTAATTTAATCCTTCCTTCTTCTATATAATTATATCTTTTGATATTTTCTTTACCAAAATTAAAAACTTTTTCATCAATTTCAAAAGCATAAATTCTTCCCTCTTCTCCTACAAGTTCAGCTAAAATACAGGTAGTCCAACCGCTACAAAACCCTACTTCTAATACCTTATTTCCTTCTTCTGGATTTAAAAGTTCTATAAGAAAAACAGTTACATAGGGGGCTGAACAGGTTTGTCCTACATCTTCACCAATAGGTAAAGGAGCATCAATATAGGCAAAATCTTTCATTTCTTCAGGTAAAAAATCTTTTCTATCAAATTTTTCAAATGTTAATTTTATTTTTTCTGTTTTTAAAACCTTAACTTTTTCTAAATATTTCAAAAGTTCTTTATAACTATTAAATTGTGGTGTAAATTCAATCATTTTTTTGTTTTTTGATAAAGAATAAATAATTTTCCCTCGGATCACCAGAAGAGTAAATAGCACTTGCCATGATAATATAATCAGGATTAAATGATAAAATTTTATCAAAATTTTCTTTATTTATTCCTCCATCGATTATTAATTTAATTTTTAATTTATTTTTTTCTATTTCTTTTTTTAAAAAAACTATCTTTTCATATGTTTCTTTTAAAAATTTTTGTCCTGCTTTTCCTGGTTTTACTCCTAAAATCAAAACTCCATCTATATAATTTAAATATTTTTTAAGAAAAACAAATTCAACATTTGGTGACCAGGCAATAAAAATTTTCTTTTTTGTCTTTTTAGCCATTTTTAAAAGAGCATCAGGATTTCGGCTAGCCTCTAAATGTAAAATTAGGGTTTCTACATTTTCTTTAGACCATTTTAAAATCTCTTGAGGTTTTAAAAAAAGCATAAGATGAAGATCCAAGATTAAATTTTTTATTTTTGTTAAATCTTCAGAATTTTGCCATGTTTGATATCCAGTAAACTCTAAACTAGAAACATCTAAATGAAAATGATTAGTTAGATCTTTTAAAAAATTAATTTTTTCTTTAATTTCTTCAAAATTTTGAGCATTAATTGCAGGAATAATTTTTGTTTTCATAATCTTCTATTTTTTTAATTCTTCTTAAATATTTTTCCTCATTTTTAAATTTTGTTTCTAAAAAAGTTTTAACCATTTCCCAAGCTAAATTTTCTTTTGTAAAATCACTAGCTAAACATAAAACATTGATATTATCATCTTCTTTCATCACTCTTACCATTTCTGGATTTAAAGCTAAACTTCCTCTTATTCCTTTTATTTTATTTACCGCAAAACAAACCCCTGCTCCAGAACCACAAATCAAAATACCTAAACTTTCAAAATTATTTCTTACTTTTTCTCCAACTTTAAAAGCAAAATCGGGATAATCATCATTAGGATCATAAAAAAAATTTCCACAATCTTCTACTTTATAACCACTTTTTTCTAATTTTTCTTTTAAAAATTCCTTAAGATAAAAACCTCTATGATCAGCTCCTATAAAAATTTTCATTTTCAAATTATATTATACTTCTATTTTTTAAAAACTATAAATCCTAAAATAACAATAAAAATCAAAACTATAGAAAAAAGAATATACTTTAGAGATTAATAACTACTTATTTTAAAAAAATTAAAACTTTTATTTGGAACTTGGGTTTTTATAGAACCTGTTGTTTTTTCGGTAGTAAAAGAAAAATTTGTCGATAAATTATTTGAGATATTTTTTATTTCTAATGATAACGATGAATTTGTTGACGTGGGCGATGAAAATTTAGGTAATATTCCGGATTCAATCTCTTTTTTAGACTCAAATGTTTTTAGAGAAGTAGTTTTTTCTCCAGACAATTGGCTAAAAACTTTTTCTATTGTATCTTTAACTAAATTTTCGGAAAGATAAACACATGTTTTTTCTTCATGACCAGAATAAAGAGGTGGTGGATTAAGCGGGCTAGAAGGGAAGACACTCTTTCGCCAATAAGTTTTAACTTTACAATTTAAACAATCAAAATTTATTTTACCCCCATCTTTTAATATTAAAACATATCCAGAAAAATCTCCTGTGTCCGGATTTATTTTAACATTAGAAAAATCTATCCAACCTAAATTTTCTCCCCAAGCATAACCAGATAAATTTCCATTACCATCATTTAAAACACCACTGTTAGTAGGTGAAAGATTAATCCAACCGTAATTTTCTAACCAGACATAACCTATTATTTTTGTATCACTAACATCAACATTTCCATTAGAAGAATTAAAATTTAACCAACCAATATTTTCTCCCAAAGCATATTTATAATTAGGATCAATGCCGGCAGCATAAACAAAATTAAAAAACAGAAAAATTAAAATAATCCAAAATAATATACTAATTAAAATTTTAAAAATTTTTAATTGATTTTTTTCTAATTTATAACAACCAAACATAAATTTGAGTTATTAATTACCAGAGTATTTATTTCAGAACTCGTATTATTTTGGTTGCTATTTTGAGTATTTATATTTTTCTTCATTTAAACTTATAGCCCTTTCGTTAGAAGATTGATTTACATTATTATTAATATTTACATTCAATTCTTCGCTACTAGTTACAGATGTTATTGAATTATTTGCATAAAAATTATTTTGATTATTGTTTATTCCTAAAGTGTACATAATTCCACTTCTATTAAAAGTTCTTTAATTTGATTTTTATCAAAACAAATTATTTCTCCATCGTCGCCTTCAAAACAATATTTTTTAGAGGTTATCTTATTTACTCTCAACCTTTCTATTTGAGCAGAATTAATAGTAATTTCTTTAACAAAAAGTTTTTCTATTTGAGTAGCACCGTTTTCGATAATAATTCCTAATTCATTTAAGGAAGATTTTACTTTATCAGTAAAACCTAAAACTACGTCTTTAACAATCTTAAAAAGATAAATAGGCAAAATTTCATATTTTATTCCTTCTGGTTTTCCGTTTTTATATCTCACAATTTCAGGAAAAATTTCATTTACTTCTTCGGCAATAAATCCAATAGATCCTTTTTCTTCCGGAATAAAGGGTAAAGTGCTAGTATTCCAATCAAAAGATTTAGGATTTAAAGATAAAAATTTATTAATATCAAAATTTAAATCTCTAATATTTTTTTTATATTTCAAAGAAGAAAGAACACAGACAATAACGCCATTAGCATCTGCTGATAAAGCACAATTTAAAGCATTTGTTTGTCTTATAGAACCATGAACATCAAGATAATTATTTATAGTAGCAGTGCTAACTTCTAAAGTTCCAGAAGCAAAAATATCTCCTTTATTATTTATAGAGAGATTTTGGGGGTATAAATATTAGTACTAGAATCTAAGTAACCAATTCTAAAAGAAAATCTAGAATCTTCTGTTTGGCCTAAAGATAAATCTAAACTAGGTAAACCAGGATTATACTTTAAATACCAATCAGTGATATCTTTACTTCGAAAATACCAACCACAACCTAAATCTACATCATTACAAGCAAATCCACTTGTAGCTATAATAAATCCGGGAACAAAAATATTTCCATCTGAAGAAAGGTATAAAATATTAGTTGAAGAATTAAAGATACTTAAAAAATTACCCGTAACGGGATTTTCTGTTCTAAATTCAAAAGGAGTTAAAGAAGAAGTAGCAATAACTAAAGAAAGCTTTTTATTTAAATTATCAAACTTAATAAATGATTCTATAAAATTACCACCAGGTTTAAAGAAAATAGTTGAGCCTTCTGATTTTTGTAAATAAAGATCACCCTGAAAAATACCAGAACTACCTTCAATATTTGCAGCTCTTACATAAGTAAGCGTTGATGTATCATAAATTACTGGCATAAAAGCTCCAATATCTGTATCAACTCCTAAAACTAAATAAGATGAATTATATATCGGGTCCATTGTTGGAGTTATCCATTCTGAGGGATCTAAATCTTTACCTAGATATATAAATCCTCTATACCAATTATGAGAAATATCTTTTTTACCCCTGTTTATAAATAAGAAATTATTTTCACCAACAATGGATAAATTTCCTAAAACAGTTAATTTTTCTGAGGGCGTGGTTGTACCTATGCCAAGTTTTTTACTATTATTATCCCAAAAAAGATCGCTTGTTCCTGTTAGTGTAGTTGTATTTAAATAAAAAGCAATATTTCCCGGTGTACTTGTTCCTGTTAAAGAAGGTAAAACAGTACAATTAGGATCTCCCGGAGAACAATTAGGATCTAATGTTTCTCCTGGCAAATAAGGAGATAGAGGAGGCACAGCATAAGCTAAAAATACAAAACTAAAAAAAAGAAAAAAAAGAAAAAACTTTGTAAAAATCTTTTTAATAACCTCATTTTATTTTCATTATTTTTCATTATTTTTATTATAAGCGTTTAAACTCAAAAGTCGAAAATTAAATGTCAACTCTTCAGGCTTATCCGGTTCAAGATTATAATAATTAATCAAAAATTCAGCAACCTTTCTAAATGTAGGAGCGGCAGTTCCAAAAGCTAAAAGACCTTTATCTGGCTTATCTAATCTTACTAGAACTATAAATTTTGGATTACTTACAGGAAAAACACCAATAAAAGTAGTAATTACATCTTCACTATAACCATCATTTGTGGATATCAATGCAGAACCAGTTTTTCCACCAATTCTAAATCCTTTAATTTTAGCTTTTTTAGCTTGTTCTTCAACAACAGATTCTAAAATTTCTTTAATATTTAAGATCGTGTTTTGAGAAAGTATATTTTCCGAAATGATTTTGTGATTATTAACAATTTTTTTTTCTTCTGGAAAATCAATTTCTGAAACAATATTAATTTTGGTAGCTTTATTTAAAAATAAAATTTGATAACCATTTAAAAGAAAAAAAGGTAAAACAGATATTCCTTGACCAAAACTAGCAGTACCAAAATTTATTTCTCTTCCCAAAGGTGGATAAAGGGTTTTTAAGTTATTTGAGTTTAAAATAGGAAAATCAACCTCTGGTGTTTTATTAAATCTAAATTTTTCTATATATTTTAAAAACTTTGATTTACCTAAAACCTGACTTACGTAAACGGAACCCGTATTTAAAGAATGAACTAAAGCTGTTCTTAAATCTACTTCTCCCCTACCCTTTTTATCGAAATTATATATTGTTTTATTATTTAAAGTAACAAAACCCTGATCAACATAAGTTGAAGTTGGAGATAAAATTTTTTCTTCAAAAGCTCCAGCATAAAAGAATGGTTTCATCACCGAACCGGGTTCATAAGGAAAACTCAGTTTACTTAAATAAATTGAATAATCCTTAAAAGAAGAATAATTGTTTAAATCGAAATCGGGTTTTTCTGAAATAGCTAAAACATCCCCTGTTTCCGCATTCATAACTAAAATAATGCCACCCTCAGCTTTGTAGTTATTTAAAGCTTCATTTAAAATAGCATCGGTTTTAATTTGGAGATAATAATCAATATTTAAAACTAAATCTGCTCCTCGTTTGGGAGGTTTATAGGTTCCATAAGAAGAAATATATCCTTCTTCTCCTCTTAAATATTCATCGTAATACTTTTCTAATCCATAAAGCCCCTTAGTAATTTTTTCATTTTCATCATAAACAGCAAATCCTATAATTCGAGAAAGTAAATTTTTTAGAGGATAATTTCTAGCTACTCTTTCTTCAAAAAATAAACTATCAAATTTTAGCATCTTTAATTTTTCTTTTGTTTTTTCATCAACATTTTTTTCTAAAACAACACTCGTTTTACTTGAAGATATCTTAGATAAAATTTCTTTTTTATCTTTATTTAAAATCCTTGCAATTTTCTCAGCTTCTTTTTCTAAATTTTTTGTTACTTTGGGATTGTAATAAACATCATAAAGATAAAAAGAAAGAGCTATAGGGACCAAAGTACCATCTTTATTTTTTAAATAGATATTACCTCTTAAAGGAGGAACAATTTTAATATTATTTTTATAAAATGCCTCAATTTCTTTAGCTTTTATTATTTGAATTTCGTAAAGTTTATAAAGAGTAAAAAAGGAAAGAAGAAAAAGAAGTAAAAGATGAAAAAACAAAAAGATCTTTAAAGGAAAAACACCCTTATTTTTCATTTAGTTTTTTAGTTATCTTTTATATGTTTCTAAATAAGAAAAATTTTGAGGGGTTATATAAATGAAATTAGTTGATGAGGAGGGGTTGGCCTCGGGTTTATTTTTTTGATAAATCTCGCTTTTTTTAAGAAAAATCTTGCTAAGGTAGATTCTATATTTACTAAGAAGAATTTTATTTTGCTCTAAGTAGATTCTTTCCTTAATTAAGAAAAATAAAAGAACTAGAATACTTATAATAAGAAAAAAATCTAAAAAATAAAGAAAATTAAAAGGTGGGCTTTTGGCATTTATTTTTCTTTTTTTCATATTTTTTTAATAACTCTTAATTTTGCCGACCTTGAGCTCGGATTTAATTTTTTTTCTTCCTCTTTGGGTTTAAGAGCATGTTTATTAGTAATCACTTCTATTTTTTTTATTCTTTTATATTTTTTAATGAAACTTTTAACCACCTTATCTTCAAATCCTTGAAAAGTAATAACAATAATTTTTCCTCCTCTTTCTAAAACATCTAAAGAATTTTCAAGAGCAAAAGATAAATTTTCTAACTCTTGATTAATAAAAGTACGCAAAGCCATAAAAACTTTTGTTGCTGGATGAATTTTTGTTTTTTCTCTTTTTACTTGAAAAATAATATCTGCTAATTCTTTAGATGTCTCAATTTTTTTAATTTTTCTTTTTTCTAAAATGGCTTTAAAAATTTTTTCTGCTTCTCTTTCATTTCCATATTCTTTAAAAATTTTTACTAAATCAAAGTAACTAGCATAATTAACAATATCAAAAGCAGTAATTTTAATTTCTTGAGGATTAATTCTCATATCTAATGGTTCTTCGCTTTTAAAACTAAAACCTCTTCCCGAACTTTCATAATGCCATCGAGAAATTCCTAAATCAAAAACAATACCTTTAATTTCACAAAATCTTTCTTTTTTAACTATTCTTTTTATTTCTTTAAAATTTTTATTTACTAGTTTTATGTTTTTTTCTTTCATTTTTTTTATCTTTTCTAAACCTAATTTATAAAGAAGGGGGTCCCATTCAAAAGCAAGAATTTTTCCGTTTGGTTTGATTAGCTTTATTAACTCAAAACTTAAGTTACCCTCTCCAAAAGTAGCATCAATATAGTTTTTATTTTTTTCTGGTTCCAAAATTTCCAGTGTTTCTTTTAAGAGTACAGGAATATGCATCTTTAAATTCCCAATTCACTAAGTTTTTCAGCAATTTCTTGTGCTTGTTTTTCGCTCTCTTCTTTATATTTCTCCCAGTTTTTTTCATCCCAAATTTCTAATCTTGAATATAAACCAACAATAACAACCCTTTTAGTAATCTCCGCGTATTTTCTCAGGTTTTCAGGTATTAATACTCGACCTTGGTTGTCAATTTCTACCTGATGAGCCCCGGAAAGTATAAGTCTTGTAAAGGCACGCGAATTAGCTTGACTTATCGGAAGTTTAAGTAATTTATCTACCACTTTTCCCCACTCAGCCTTAGGAAAAACAAAAAGACATTTATCTATACCTCTAGTGACAATTGCTTCTAAACCGAATATTTGTCTAAATTTTGCTGGAATCATTAATCTTCCTTTTGCATCTATGTTATATCTATATTCGCCTATAAGCATTTTTTTTTAATTTTTCCACATTTTCCACAAGTTTTTCCACAACTTACCACTTTTTACCACTTATTCTTACTTTACGATTTTTATCTTAAAAATCTAAAGAATAAGATAAATTTAAAAAAAATAGAATTTAAAAAGTTTTTAATATTTTCACTAACAAATTATTAACAATCAAAATTTATAATTTTAGCTTAAATAAAAACCCGGGGCTCTGAAGCCCCGGGCGAATCTACCTTAGCAAGATTTAGACAAATTATTTTTTTTTCTTTTTTCTTTTCTTTGCTGCTGCCATTTTGTTTTCAGTTTTTTGTTTTTATGGGGCCGACCAACCCCCCCTACACTTTGGCAAAATTATTTCTTTTATTATTTAATTTTCTTTTAATTATTTTTAAAAATCAAACAAAATTGTTAATAACTTTTAACAATTTCTATTTCTTCTTCAAGCCTTACTTCAAACTCATCTTCAACTTTCTTTTTTATATAATCAATAAGATTATAAACATCTTCGAAGGTTGCTCCACCTAAGTTAATAATAAAGTTGGCATGCTTTTCAGAAATTTGTGCTTGACCTATTTTCAAACCTTTTAATCCTAATTCAGAAATTATAAAAGCAGTAGGAATTATCGGAAAGGGATCGTTTTTTATTTTGTTTTTTTCTAAGGCTAAATCTTTTAATTTTTTAGAAGCTAATTCAAAACTTACATTTTTAAAAATACTACCAGCATTAGGATATTCTAAGGGATGTCTCTCTCTTCTGTAATTTATTTTCTCTTCTATTTCTCTTATAATTTTTTCTTTATCTCCTTTAGTAAACTGAAAAATCCCATTTAAAATAAGCCAATCTTTATTTTTTTTAAAAAATGAATTTCGATAATCAAAATTAATTTCTCCCTCTTTAAAAATTTTTCTTTCTCCTGTTTTTAAGTTTAACGCTTCAACTTCTAAAACTAAATCTTTTATTTCTTTTCCAAAACAACCAGCATTTCCTCTAATCGCTCCTCCTATTTCTCCTGGAAGTCCACCTGCCCATTCAAAACCAGAAAGTTCTAATTTACAAAGTTCTTCTAAAACTTCACTTACAAGAAGATTAGCTCCTATTTTTATAATATTTTCTTCTAAAACTTCAAAGGTTTTAAATTTTGTTTTAATCACAAAACCATAAAATTTATCAAAAAGTAAGTTAGTTCCACCTCCTAAAATAAAAATAGGCAAGTTAAATTTTTCTTTAAGTTCTAAAAAGTTATAAACGTCTTCAAGATTTTCCAGAGTAATAAAATAAAGAGCTTCTTTTCCTATTTTAAAATTCGTTAAGGGGGCAATAATTTTATTTTTCTCTATTGTCATTTTATTTTGTCAAGAAATCTTTTTAAAAAATTTTCTAAAAATTTATTAAAATGTTGAGCAAAATCAGGAACAGTTTCTAAAATATTTTCATAAAGAGAATTGAATTTTTTTAAGGTTAACAAAAGAGAATCAAAATCTTTTATTTCTTCGTTTAAGATAATATTTTTCATTTCTTTTAAAATTTTTTCAATTTCTTTTTCTTTTCTGGATAAAGAGATTTTAAATTTTTGCTAAATTTATTTAATTTCTCAAGAAATAAATCTAAATAAATTTTAAAAAATTCATTTTTCATTATTTTCTTTCTCGTGGGATTTTAAAACGAGGTAAAATCTTTTTTAAGAAGTAAATGAAAATGATAAAAAAATCGTAGAGAAACTAACAAGTAATGTTTTTTCCATATCACCTGCAACTTCGTATGTTGACTTTAGGAAAATATAAATCCCAATAATACTAAAAGATATTGTTAAAAATACTTTAATTAAACTTCGGATTTCTTCTCTTTTTTCAGGAGTTGATCGAAGGTAATAAATAGAAAAAATAAGAAAAAGTGCAGTAAAAATAATAAAAGCAATTGTCCAAGGATTTTCTATGTTTTTATTATTTTTAATATTTTCAATTAACCTGATAAATTTTTCTGGATCTAACCCTTCAGAAAAAGGAACTTCCCTAAAAGAACTTTCTGGAAAATTTTCAATTTTCATTTCTTTTAATAAAATTTCTTCCTAATTCTATTCTTTCTTTTAAATAAGGAAGAGTTTGAGGAAATCTTTTTTCTAAATTATTTTCTTTTATAAATTTATCAATTTCTTCTTTTTTTATCACTGGTCCAGAATTTAAAAGAATTTCTTCAATAACTCTTTTAATCACAGAATTACTTTTATCTCCTCCTCCTTTTTCTTCTAATTTTTTAATATTTTCTTTAAACCAGGAGAAAACAATTTTTTCTTTATTTTTATTTGAAGAAGCACCTATAATAAAAACAAATATTTGGTTGAATTTAACTTCAGGTGTAAGAAGCATTTCTAAAAATTTTTTAAATTTATCTTCATTAATTATTCTGGAAAAAGCTAATAAACATTTTCTCTTTTCTTCAATTAATTCTGTTTTTCGATAGTAAGCTAAAATTTTTTCTAAATATTCATTTTTTTCATTAACAGCCACAGTAAATGAAAGTGTTTTAATTTCCGGATTGATTTTTTGAGGATCTTTTAAAAATTTTTCAAATTCTTTGAGTAAATATTTTTTTATTTTTTCTTCACCAAGTAAATATCCTAAATTAAATAAAGAAGACAATTTTAATTCTTTTATTTCCAGATTCTCGTAGGGTTTGATTTCTTCTCCTAAAACTTTTAAAATTTTTTCACTTAAATTCTTAAGTTTTTCTTTTAAGTAGTCTTTTTTTTCAAATCTGAAAAAGTCATTTCTGATAAATTCTAAAAATTTCAAATAAGCAAAAATATTTTTTTTAATATTCTTTTTTTCTAATAGAGAAAAAATTTCATAAAACTTATCTAAACTAATATCTCCGCAAAAAGTTAAAAATCTATAAGAAATTAAAAGATTTATTAATTCTTCTTCGTTACTTAAAAAAATAACTTTAGGTAAAAGATGTTCAGGATAAGAAACAAGATAATAACCAGAAAAATTTTTATTTAAGATTATTTTTTCAATCTTTTTAGTTTTTAAATTTATTTTTTCTTTTTTAAAAACAAATTTTTGATTTTTATTATTAAGATAAAGACTAACAGGGATAAACCATTTTTCTTTTAAATCTTTTTGAGGAGTAAATCTTTTTTGTTCTAAAACATAATTTTTATTTATCTCTTTTAAATAAATAATAGGTGTTCCTCTTTTTTTTACAAAATCATTCATTATTTTTTTTACTTCCTCTCCAGAATAATCTTCTAAAGAAGACCATAAATCTTCTGAAGTAGCATTTTTATATTTAAATTGTTTAATATAATTTCTTAAACCTCCGTAAAAATTTTTTTCACCTAAAAAAAGATCTATCATTCTTAAAATAGCTCCTCCTTTATTGTAAGAAATTTTATCAAAAATATCTTCAATTTCTTCTGGTTTTTTTACTTTAGTTTTAATAGGATGTGTATTCATAAAAGCATCACGATAAATAGCTCCGCCACTTTCGACAATAACAAAATCTTTAAGTAATTTAAATTTAGGAAAATTTTTTTCTACAGCTTTGTAAGCTAAATAAGTAGCAAAACTTTCGTTAAGCCATAAATCGTCCCACCATTTCATAGTGACAAGATTACCAAACCACATATGAGCCAATTCATGAGAAATCACCTCAGCAATAACTTTTTTTCTTGTTGTAGGTGTAAGATTTTCAAAATAAAGTAATAATTCTTCTCTAAAGGTAATTGCCCCCCAATTTTCCATAGCTCCAGAAGCAAAATCAGGTAAAGCAATAAGGTCTAATTTTTCTAAAGGATATTTCTCTCCAAAAACTTTTTCAAAATAAGCTAAACTTTTTTTAGCTACTTCTAAAGCAAATTTACCTCCCTTTTCTTTACCTTTAGTGGTAGCTACTCTTAATAAAACATTTTTATATTTATCTTTCACAAAAACAAACTCTCCTATTCCTAAGTATAATAAATAGGTAGACATAAGAGGAGTTTCTTTAAAAAGAACTCTTTTTTTATTGTTGATAATTTCTTCTTTTAAAGGTAAAGTATTAGAAATAGCTATAAGGTTCTTATCAAAATTTAAACAAACTTGAAAAATAGCTTTAAAAGAAGGATGGTCTAAACAAGGAAAAGCTGTTTTAGCATAATCTGGTTCAAATTGAGTAGTGATAATTAGTTTTTCTCTCTCCTCTTCTTTATATTTACTTAAATAAATACCACTTAATTTTTCTAAAAGTTTTCCTTTAAAATTTAATTCAATTTTATTTTTTTTCTTAAAACTTCCGTATACTCTTAATTTATCTTTCCTAATTTCAAATTTTTCTTTTCTATCATTAACTTTTACATCTAAAATTTCTAAATCTTTTGAATCTAAATCTAAAAATTTATTTTTTTTATATAATTCTAAATCTATAACTACTTTTCCTTCAAAAAATTTTTCCTCTAAATGGAAATCATAATCTAAGAAATATTTTTTTATTTTCATGGTTAATCTTCTCTCCCCTTTACGGTTTTATCGTATTCAATCCAAGATTGATAAATATCAGGATAGTTTTCTTTTAAATACTCTAAAATTATTTCTCTAATCTCTTGAGAGTCTACTTCTTCTTTACCTTCTAATTCTTCCATAACATGACCAGCTACTTCTTCAACAATACTAAACACTGTTGCCTCCTCTCTTCCTGCTTGAAGTGCTGCCATTTTTATAGAATTTTTTAATTTTTCTTTTTGAAACTCTTCAGTTAATTCATTTCTTTTTGTTGGATTGTATTTTTTATACACTAATCTAGGCATTATTCAAAATTTTATTCTTTCGACCTCTTAGTTAAATTATATAATAAAATCAAAGAAACATTTACTATTTAAAATAATAACTCAATTCTTCAAGATTAAGATAGATTTTTATAACCTGATGTTTATTCTCTTCTCCACCCTTAAAACATGTAGTAATTTCTTCTCCTATAAATTCACTTATTTCTAGATAATCTTCGCCTAAGCAAATATATTTTTTATTATTAAGTAAAATATAAATTCTAGTGCAAAAAAGACAAAGATAAACACTTTTTATTTCTTGATTTATAGAACTCAAAGACTTCAAAAAACTTTCAAAATCTTCTTTTTTAAAATTCCTTTTTTGAAGAGAAGAAAAAACAAGTTTAAAAAAAGCTATAGAAGAATAAACTTTTTTATAATCTAAATTTTCTAATTCTAAAATATTAATTAAGGAAAGTTCAGAGATATTTTCAGGAGGTTCTTCAATTAATTGTACAAATTTTTCTAAATTTTCTAAAATTATTTTAGAAAACGCTGTTAATTTAAATTGAGAATTAATATACTGAAGATAACCTATAAACCATTTATTATTTTTTAAAAATTCTATAATTTTATTTATTTCTTCTAATAATTGTTTTTCTCCTTCTTCTAATAACTTTAAGGGACTTTTTAATTTGTTTTTAAATTTTTCTACTATTAATAATATAAATTCAAAAACATACCTTGTATACCTAGGTGTTTCTTCTAATACTTCATCTAAATAATTTTCCAATTTTGTTTCTAAATTATTTATTGGTATTAAAGGAATATTAGAAATTGGTATTTCTAATTCAAAAAAATTTTTATATTTTTCTAATGTAGCCGCATAATCAAAAGTAAAAGCAATCTCCCTTCTGCATAAATTACACAGTAGGTGGGTGTTATATCCTGCATAAAAGCTACCAATAAACTCTTGTACCTCCTTTTCATGGTAAATTCTAAGTAATAAATCTTCTCCATAAATATAAATTTCTAATCGATGTATGCCATCATTTGCTTCTTTAAAAATTAAACATGGAAGAGAATTTATATTTATTAAAAATTCGTTTATCTCTTCTCTATTTTCAGCTATTTGATTAAGAATATCGAAGGGATTAAGATTATCTATCGGAGCTGAAATTTGATTAAAAAATTCAATACATAAATTTTTAAAATTTTCTAAAAAAGTTTCAATATTTGAACCTGCTGATTTTTTAATTTATTTAACTCTTTTTTAAAATTTTTAAAAGCTATAAATAGCACCATTAACCATTTTCTTAAAAATTTTTCTGAGTCATACTTCTTTGATTCCGGCGAAAAAGATGGTTCTGGGGAAAAAGATTGTTCTGGTCCAGTAAATATTATCATTTTTTTAAATATTCTTTAATTTTTTCTAAAACAAAATTAAGCGATGAATTTAAATCCATTTCTAAATAACCACCAGCAGCATTTTTATGTCCTCCACCATTAAAATAAAGCTTTACTAATAGAGAAACATCAATATCTCCTTTAGACCTTAAACTAATTTTAGTTCTATTATTTTCGATTTTTTTTAAAACAAAAGCAATTTTAATTTCTTTTATTTCTAAAAGTTTGTTAACTAAAAAACCGGATTGCATTTCATCATTATTTTCTTCCTTTAAAATTATATAACCAATTTCGTCTAATTTTTCTATTTGAGAAAGAAGTTCAATATAATGTCTAAAAAATTTCCAATTTTTAAAATAAAATCTTTCAATTAAAGAATAATAATCAGAGCCTTCTTCTAAAAGATTTAATATAATTTTAAAAACTTCTTTATAAACAACACTTTCTTTTTCAATTTTTAAAAAATTTGTATCTCCTAAAATGCCTAACATAATCAAATCAGATAAATTTTTATCTTTTAAATCAATTTCTTCTTTAAGATAATAAATAATATGAGTTGTTGAAATAGCTTCAATGAAAACATAATTTTCATTTCCCTCAAGTATATTTGTTTGATGATGATCAATAAAAAGAGAATATTTATTTTCAATTTTTTCTAAAACTTTTTCGCTTACTCTTTTCTTTCTTTCACAATCAAGAAAAATTATATTTTCAATGTTTTTTTCAATTTTATTTGAAATTTCATTTGCTTTAGGCAAACTTAAAAATTCATCTTTAATCTTTTCATCTAAATAAATAAAATAATCTTTTTTAAGATAATCTAAAATAATAGCTAAAGAAAGAAGAGAACTAATAGCATCAAAATCAAAATTTTTATGTGTTAGTAAAAGAAAATTATTTTTTTCTCTTAAAGAATTAACCAGGTTTTTTATTTTTTTGAAATCCATTTGCTTTTTTTAAAATAAAATCTCCAAGGTAAAAGAGCATTATCTCCAGCATAATCAATACCAACTCTCTTTGTTTTAATTATATCTTCTTTTTTATAATTTTCTCCATTTTCAATCCAAATCTCATCTCCTTCAACTAAATCATAACCCCAAAAAGTATAGTCTAATTTTAAAAATTCACAAAGTTTTCCGGGTCCATTAGGAGGAATCTTAAAATTTTTATTTAATGGTTCTAAGGCTCTAATTAACACACATTCAGGATATCCCTCTTTATAAGTGGTAATATTAAGTTGATAATAATTTCCATAAACTAAATAGATATAAATATGTCCTCCTCTCAAATATTCTGCTAAGTTTCCTGGAGTAACTTTAGCGTTTTTAAGTTTTAATATTTTATTTATAAAATCTTCAGGGTTATCTATATAATTTTTTATTCTTTCCCAATTTTTTTTGATAATCTTTAGTTTTTCTTTTCCCCTTTGTTTTTTAAAAGTATAAGCATGAGAAGCTTTATCTTTTGGCCCTATATAAGCTTCTGTTTCTACAATTTTTCCTAAAATTAATCTTCCTTTATATTTTCTTACTATTATTTTTTCTAAAAGTTCTTGAGCTACCTTAAGAGTCGGTCTAAGAAAAAAATCTCTTTTTAAACGCATCACCTTTTTATAAAAAGTTTTTTCTGCTTAGAAATAACTAAGGCCTTATTCAATATTCTTATAGTTTCATCATAAACTTTTCTATCAACTGGAAAAGGAGTACCATCTTTACCTCCATGAGCAAAACTATATCTAGCTGGATCAATTTTAGAAACTGGTTTATGATAAATAAGTTCACCTATTAAAGATAAAGCTCTAATTGTTTTAGGTCCGATTCCTTCAAATAAAAGCAGGTCTTCTATGGTTTTTGGTTCTAAAAAGCTTGCTCTTTCTATAGTTTTTTTAAGTCTTTTTATGTCAAATTTTTCTTCTAAAACAGGATGATATTTAAATTCAGTTTTAGGTAAAAATAAAGATTTAACTGGTTTTTCTAAAAATCTTAAGTCTTTTATAAGTTCTTTAGGAGAATTTATAAGTTCAACAATTAAATTTTTATTTTCTAAACTTTCTTTAGCAGTTAAATTTAAAACATTTTTTAAAATTTTTTGAGAGACAATTCCTGTATGAGGTTCTAAGGTTATATCTTTTTTAAATGCACCGCTCCACCAATGATATCTCCTAGCTAATTTATAACTAATATCCATACCTTGTTGAATAACAGCAAAATTTCTGTTTTTAGTAATAATAAAAGTGTGATGATAAATATTAAAACCATCTTGAATAAGAGAATTATCAATTTTAGCAATAAGTCTTGAATAATTTATATATGGTTGGGGGTCAAAACCTAATTTTTCTCCCAGATTTAAAAGTTCTTCGGGTGTTTTTCTTGAAATTTTTCCTTTCCCACCACAAATATAAATTCCTAAATCTTTTTCTTGAAGAGCTGCTTTTAAAGCTGCGGTTGTAGTTACTGTTAATCCAGAAGAGTTCCAGTCAAAAGCTAAGACGCAACCAAAAGCTTGAAACCAAAAGGGGTCGCTTAATTTTTTTAAAAATTCTTCTTCTCCAAACTCTTCTACGATAATTTCGCTCATTATTCCTGCAAGAGTTTTCATTCTTTCAAAAAGCCACTTAGGACATTTACCTGAATCTAAACTAAGGGTAGCGATCCCCGTTTTCATTTCCTTTTTAAATTATAAATTATTTAACTTTTATTATAATAGTTTATAATGAGCGGAAAAATAAAAATAGAAATAGAGGGAGAAATTTTTGAAGAAGATAAAATTTTAGAGGAATTTTCAGAGGATAAAAGTATTTTTAAAATAAGGCCTAAAGCAGTAATTTTTCCTAAAAATATAAAAGATATTTCTCTTATTGTAGATTATGCTAAAAAACAAAATTTTTCTTTAACCTCTAGGTCAGCAGGAACAGATATGTCAGGCGGTGCGATTGGAGAAGATTTAGTTTTGGTTTTTACAAAATATTTTAATCATTTCGAAGTAAATAAAGAAGAAAAAATTGCTTATGTAGAACCAGGAGTTTATTTCAGAGATTTTGAAAAAGAAGCTGAAAAATTAGATCTTATGTTGCCATCTTATCCTGCTTCTAAAGATCTTTGCGCCTTAGGTGGAATAATAGCTAACAATTCTGGAGGAGAAAAAACCCTAAAATATGGTAAAACAGAAAATTATGTTGAAGAAATTAAAGTTGTTTTAAATGATGGAAATGAATACCTTTTTAAAAAAATAAACTTTAAAGATTTAGAAAAAAAAATATTACTGAAAAACTATGAAGGAGAAATATATAGAAAAACATATAAACTTTTTAAAGAAAACATTGAAATTATTAGAAAGAGTAAGCCTAAGGTTAAAAAAAATTCTGCGGGATACAATGTTTGGAATGTTCTCTCTGAAGATGGTTTTGATTTAAGTAAAATTTTTGTTGGTTCTCAGGGAACATTAGGAATAATTACTAAAGCGAAAATCAAGTTGGTTGATAAAGAAAGATTAGAAAAATTAATTGTGGTTTTTTTAAAAGATTTCAATCTTATACCCAGTTTTTTACAAAAAATTTTACCTTTAAAACCGACAAGTTTAGAAATTACTGATGACCATACGTTTAAAATTTACTTAAAATTTGCAAAAGAAATGGCTGAAGTTTTAGGAGCTAAGGGTATTTTTTTTACTTTTAAACTTTTTTTACCGGAAATAAAACTTATAGCTCTTTGGGGCATACCTAAATTAATTATTTTAATTCAATTTGGAGAAAATGAAAAAAATTTATTAGAAGAAAAAATAAAAGAAACAGAAAAAATTTTGAAAGATTTAAAAATAAAATATATAATTTGTCAAGATGAAAAAGAAGTTCAAAAATATTGGAAATTAAGAAGGGATACCTTTAAACTCTTGAGAGAAAAAATTAAAAATCGTTTAGCTGCGCCTTTTATTGATGATATTATTGTAAATCCAGAAAGTTTTCCAGAATTTTTACCTAGACTTAAAAAATTTTTAGATGAAGCGAAAATAATTTATACTATTTCTGGACATTTAGGCGATGGTAATTTACATATTATTCCCCTCTTAGATATGAAAAAAGAAAAAGATATTATCTTCCCATTGATGGAGAAAGTTTATGATTTAGTTTTGGAATATCAAGGTTCATTTACAGCAGAACATAACGATGGTTTAATTAGAGGGTATTATTTAAGGAAGCTTTTTGGAGATGAAATTTATAAAATCTTTATTGAAATTAAAAATATTTTTGATCCCCTTAGAATATTTAATAGAGGTAAAAAAATTGAGGTAGATTTAGAATATGTAAAAAATAAATTAAAAGTTAGCTAACATCATAATATCAGAGACATTAGAACCTAGTTTTCCCGTGATAATTCCATCTTCTATATTTTTAAAAAAATTAAAACTATCATTATTTTCTAAAAATTCATCAAGATTTAATTTTTTTTCTTCTGCTTTTCTTAAACTTAAAATATCTCCTATGGCACCACCAAACTCAGTATTGTCAATCCCATCAGTATTAAAAGAAATAAAAATAGAGTTTCGTGGTTCTTCTTTCAAAAATTTTAAAAACCATAATACAAGTTCTTGATTTCTTCCACCAATTCCTTTTCCTTTTATTTCTACTGTAGTTTCACCTCCGCTAAGATAAATTTTCTTTTCTTCTTTAAGATTTATAAATTCCTGAGCAATTTCTTTTACATTTCCACTCAAAGTATAAGTTAAAATTTCTACTTCTAAACCTTCTCTTTCTAAAAAATTTTTTATTTCCCTTAATATATCTTGGTTGCTTAAAATAAGAAAGTAATCAAATATTTTTAAAGTAAATGTCTTCTTTAGGAGTTTCTATAAGCCATTCTTCCTTTATATTTTTTAAATTAAATTTTCTAATAATTTCCATTGCTTCTTTGAGAGTAGTTAAATCTTTTACTGTAGGACCTGAGGCTATAAAACTTATATCATCTCCAGGAATATCAGATAATATCAGAGAAATTATTTTAGCTGGAAAAAGAATTTTTGTTAGACCCCCTCCTTTAACCAAAGAAAGATGTTTTCTAATTAAATTCATTTCATAAATATTAGCTCCTGATGTTAAAAGTTCTTCATTAATCTTTATTATTTCTTCAAGTCCTATTTTTGCTGGCTTTTCAAATAAAACAGATCCACCCCCACAAGTAATAACAATAAATAAATCTTTTTCATTTAAATTTCTTTCAAATTTTTTAATTATCCCTTCTGTAAAATCTAAATTTATCTTTGACGACAACGGATGAGTACCTAAAGTAAAATAAAGTTTTTTAAAACCAGTTTCTTTATTATCAATTACATAACCTTCCCTTAAAAAATCTCCTAAAATCTCTTCCATATATTTAGCAATCAAAGAGGAACCTTTGCCATAAGCCAAAATATAAATATTTTGAAAATCTCTAAGTTTATATTTTTTATCTAAAACTTCTAAAACTCCTTCATTAAATTTAATTTTTTCCTTTAAATAATTTTCCGGTTGAATTTTTTCTAAACCGTAATTAAGTGCTTTAAATAAAATTTCTCTTTCTTTAGTTAAAATTAACTGGTTGAGATTTTTAATTAACATTTGCTATAATTATATATATCAAAATAAAACCAGGGGTGGCGGAGTGGACAAACGCACCTGGCTGTAAACCAGGCGCCCATCGTGGCTGCGCAGGTTCGAATCCTGCCCCCTGGACAAAATTAATTTTATTTTTCAAGAATTCTTTTAAAAGTTTCAAGAATTCTTTTAAAAGTTTCTTCAAGCTCTTTTAATTTGTGTACTTGTCCTATACCAAAAATTCCAAATCCTACGACTACAGCTACCAGCATTAACAAACCCAAGAAAAAAATCAAATATGCTACTTCTGGTTTAATTCCACCTCTTTCATCAAAATCAATATTAGCTTCTTTTAGAAATTTTATTATTCTTTCTTTTAATATTGCTGCGATCTCTTCAGTCCCGAGTTTAAACTTAAAATATAATAGATGTATCTGATCTATAATATCTGAGGCTTCTTCTAATAATCCTTTTTTATTTTTGAATGCTTCAGTTAATTTATAAAGAGCATCTCCAAAATTAATTGTAGGAAATTTTTTCATTAATTCAGTCAAAACCACAAAAAACTTTGTCAAATTTATTTTTTCGGTAATTTCTTCGATAAATTTTGGAAATCTAATTTCTGGCAACCCCTCTTCTTTTGGTTTTGGCGGTTTTGGTCCTTCCATTTTTAAATTAAATTTTTAATTATTTGACCTTTTTGAATATTTATATTTATTATAAAATTCCAAAACATCATTCAAAAATCTAATAAGAAATATTCCCCATTCTTCTGGTTTAATTTCTTCTTTAAATCGCTTATCATATTCCTCTGATAATTTATTAAAATCTTCTATAAAATTTGATCGTTTTTCAGGAGGAATATTTTCAAGAAGTTCATTTAAAAACATTTCTAGTTCTTTTTGAGGATTCATTATATTTTAAAAATTAATTTCGACCTTAAATAATAGGAGTTAAAACCTCTGCTCCATTTTCTTTAACTACTAAAGTTACCTCAAAATGGCTAGATATAGAATTATCTTTAGTTTTAAAAACATAATCATCAATTTTCTCTATCTCCCCTGAACCTAAAGAAGCCATAGGTTCAAGTGTAAAAAACATACCTTCTTTTATTAATTTCCCTTGTCCAGGATCTCCGAAATTAAATATTTGTAAATCTCCATGCAAAAATTCTCCTATATCATGTCCGAAAAAATCTTTAATTACACTTAAACCAGCATCTTCAATTGTAGATTCTATTTTCCATCCTATATCTCCAGTTCTTATTCCTGGTTTTATAATTCTTAAAACCTCCTTTAAAGCTTTTTTAGTAATATCAATAAGATAAATAACCTCTTCTTTTGCTTCTTCAACAAAAATGGTTATCGCTGAATCTAAAAAATAATCTTGATATTTTAATCCTAAATCAAGTTTTAAAACATCACCTGGTTTTAAATAAATATTTTCTTCTGGATATCCATGAACTATTATTTCATTAAGAGAGGCACATAAAGTGTAAGGATATTCTTTGGCAGCAAAAGGAGCTCTATAACCTTTAAAAGCTGGTTCAGCACCATAACTATAAATTAATTCTTCAGCTAAATTATTTAGTTTTTTAAGATTAATTCCCTCTTTAGCTTCATGAGAAAGCATTTTTAAAATTTCACCTAATATTTTCCCACCTATTTTCATTATATTATATTTTTCTTCAAAATTCATCTTGCTTTTGAACCTACTTTTACTTGAGAAAGAGGAACAATAAGAACTGGGCCATATTCTTCATCATCAACAGCTAATAGCATACCTTCGCTTTTTACTCCTTTAATTGTTTTTTCTTCTAAATTGGCAACAATTATTATAAGTTGTCCATTTAAATCTTCAGGGGTATATTTATCAGCAATTCCAGAAACAATTGTTCTTTTTTCTTTGCCTAAATCAACTAAAATTTTATAAAGTTTATCAGTTCCTTCTATTTTTTCACAGCTTATAATTTTTCCTACTCTTAAATCTATTTTTTGAAAATCATTTAAACTTATTTTTTCCATACAAATTAACTTTTATAAAGAGTAATTTTGACCTTACCAAAATTTTCATAATCTGTTTCTTTTTCGGCCAACACGATTTTACCTTTTTTAATTAATTTAACCTTTGTTGAGTTTTCAATTATTTTATAATTTTTACTTATAATCTCATTTAACATTTTAGGCATTTCTATTTTAAGAAAAACATTTTCTTTAGGCATAAGACCAGCATCTTGTCTTAAATCTTGAATCATTCTTATAAAATCTTTAACAATACCTATTTCTTTAAGTTTTTCATCTATTTTAGAATTGAGCCAGATTTCTTCAGGGGTTTGAGAATAAAGAAAACCCTCTTTTTCTTTTGATTCACCAAAATTTATTTCTAGCACATTGATTTCATCTTTTAAAATTTCTAAAACCTCAGGGGAATATCTAGTTTTAAGATATAAAGATTTAAGAGGAATTCTTAATTTAAGATTATTTTCTTTTCTCAATCTATGAATTTCAGAAGTTATCATTCTTATTTTTTCCATTTCTTCAAGAAGAAGCTTTTCTTTTGCAGTTAATTTAGATGGCTCACCCAATTTTTCTAAATGAATACTCTCTTTTACTGCATATCTTGCTCTTAAATCATCTTTTATTTCTTGATAAATATATTCAGAAACAAATGGCGAAAGGGGTGCTAACATTTTAAGATAATCATAAAGAAAATCTTGAAAATTAAGATAACCATTAATAAATTCTTTTTTATTTCTTGGGTTTTGGAATTTTTCTCTTGATCTTCTAAGCCACCACCTAGAAAAATCTCCTAAAAGTTCAAAAAGAAGTCTTGTAGCTTTATGAAAACCAAAACTTTCCATATTTTTAATGTATTCTTGATAAGTTTCTTTAAGACAAGCGGAAAACCAGATATCTATTGTAGTCATTTCTTTTTTCCCTTTAAAACTTCTTATATTCGGATCATAGTAAAATTTATAAAACTTTAAAATATTGAATAAAAGTCCGTAAAACTCATTTTTAAATGTTTTTAATTCTTCTTCTTTATAAAGCTTATTATCCCCTTCTTTATTTACGTAATAAAAATAAATTCTCAAAACATCAGCTCCATATTTTTCCATAATTTCCCAAGGTTCAACAAAATTTCCTAGTGATTTAGACATTTTTCTTCCTTCAGCATCTAAAACAAAACCTAAACATACAATATTTTTATATGGAGATTTATTTTTCAAAAGAACGCTTATAATTAAAAGAGTATAAAACCATCCTCGAGTTTGGTCTATAGCTTCAATAAGAACATCAGCAGGATAAATTATATTTTTATCTATTTCTTTTTTATTTCTTTTCGGATAATAATAAGAAGAAAAGGGCACACAACCTGAATCAAACCAAATATCAGCAATTTCTGGGGTTCTTTTCATTAAACCTTTACATTTAGGACAAAGCCAAGAGAAATTATCAACAAATGGTTTATGGAGATCAATTAAACCTTCTGAATTTCTTGGAACTATTTTAAAATCAACTTTTCTCAATTCTCCCAACTCATAAGATTTAACTTTAAAAGAAAGAATATCTTCATCGTTTAATGCTTTCATTTCATTTTCTAACATCCATAGAGGTGCTCCATGTGAAACTATTAAGATGTTTTTACCTTTATAAAGTTTTTCCAATTCTAAAAGAAAATTAATTACTCTTTTTTTTACATCATTTAAACTTTCACCATTTAATGGTCTTTTATCTAAATCTCTTTTTTCTTTAAATTCATCATAATAAAATTTATCAAATTCTTCATAAGGTTTACCATTAAGCTCTCCTAAATCTATTTCTCTTAATCTATGATCAAAAATAACCGGAACTTTTAAAATTTCACTTAAAATTTCTGCTGTTTGTTTAGCTCTTGTAAGAGGAGAAGCATAAATTATATCAATTTTAAAATTTCTAAAAGAAAAAGCTTTTTTTCTCGCATCATTTACTCCCTTTTTTGTTAAGGGATTAAATTTTTCTTCAGGATATGAAGAAAGAAAATTTTTTTTATTACTTAAAGCTTCTGTGTGTCTCATAAGAAGATAACTATTATTAGCTTTAAACTTTTTTGAAAATTTTTCTAAACTGTCAATAGCTTCTATATAACCACATCTTTCACAAATCCAGAAAGGTAAAGGTATTCCCCAAAATCTTGTTCGAGAAAGATTCCAATCAACACCCTCTTTAATCCATTCATAGAATCTATTTCCATATTCTTCGGGAATCCATTTTACCTTTTTATGATTTTGAATTAAATCATCTTTTATTTTAGAAACCTTAATTACCCAAGCATTATTAACAAAATATATTAAAGGATTTTTACATCGCCAACAATGTGGATATTCATGTTCATATCCTTTTAAATCTCCTTTTAAGATTAAACCTTTTTCTTTAAAAAAATTAAAAATAACCTCATCAGCCTCTTTAAAATATTTACCTTCAATTTTACCTTCTAAATCCTTTATATAACCACTCACAAATCTTCCTTGTGAATCAAGATAATTTAAAACTCCTAAATTATACTTTTTTCCTAATCTAAAATCTTCATCTCCATAAGCTGAAGCAATATGCACTATACCTGTTCCCTCTTCTTCTTTAACAAAATCAGCAGGATAAACTTTATAATCGTTTTTATTTATCTCAAAATTTTTAATTTCAAAAAGAGGTTCGTACTCTATACCCACAAGTTCTTTTCCTTTAACATTTTTTATTAACCTACCTTCAATTTTTTGATGACTCCATATTTTTTTGTTTTCTAATTCAAAAAGATAATAGTCAAATTCAGGATTAACAGCTAAGGCTAAATTACCGGGTAATGTCCATGGAGTAGTTGTCCATATAAGTAGATATTCATCTTTATTTTTTATTTTAAAAAGAACATAAACATCAGGATCTTTTACTTTTTTATAGGCATCAGGCATACCCAATTCTGCTTTAGAAAGAATTGTTTCACATCGAGGACAATAAGGAAAAACACGTTGTTCTTTTTCTAAAAGTCTTTTTTTAAAAATTTGAGAAAGAATCCACCACGTTGATTCAATATAAAATGGGTCATAAGTTACATAAGCATTTTTATGGTCAATCCAAAATCCCATTCTTTCGTCTGTTTCTTCCCAAGCATGTTTGTATTTCATAACAAGTTCTTTACATTTCTTATTAAATTCTTCTATGCCATAATCATAAATATCTTTTTTGTTTTTAAAACCAAGCTCTTTTTCTGTGGCTACTTCAATAGGAAGTCCATGTGTATCCCATCCTGCTTTTCTAGGAACATAATAATCTCTCATAGTATAAAATCTCATTGTTGTATCTTTATAAATTCGTGTAAGAAAATGACCAATATGAGGTACAGCATTAGCATAAGGAGGACCTTCAAACCAATTAAATCTTTTTTTATTTCTATTCTGCAAGACTGATTTTAAAAAGATCTTGTTTGTTTTCCAAAAATTTATTATAAGTTTTTCTATTTCTGGTATCTCGGGAAATTTAAACATTTTCTAAGATTTAATGTTTTAATTTTTAAATTATATGACCATTTCTTTTAAAACTTTTATTCTTTCTTCAACTGGTGGGTGAGTAGAAAAAAGATTATTTATTTTATTTATCAACTCCTTACTTTTTTCAAAGGGATTAAAAATAAAAAGAGAAGCATAAGCTGCATGATCTTGAGAAAAATAATGCGAAGATTTAGAAATTTTTGTTAAAGCAGAAGCTAAAGCTAAAGGATTTCTTGTAAATAAAGCAGAAGTAGCATCAGCCATAAATTCTCTTTTTCTTGAAATAGCCATTTGAATTAATAAAGCAAAAATGGGTGAAAGTAAAACAAAAATAATCACAAATAAAAATAAAATTGAAGAATTTCTTGAATTGTCACTTCTTCCTACTACTCTTAAAACAATTTCTGAAATAATAGAAAAAACCCCTGATAAAAAAACAGCTATCGTCATAAGTCGAGTATCTTTATTTTTTATATGAGCTATTTCATGAGCAATAACCGCTTCAAGTTCATCCTTTTCTAATTTTTTTATAATTCCAGAAGTCAAACCTATTAGATAATTAAAATAATGAGTTCCCATAGCAAAAGCATTCATTTCGTTAGTTTCGATAATATAAATTTTAGGAGTTTTAGGAAGACCAGCAATTATAGAAATATTTTCTACTAAATTATAAACCTCAGGATAATCTTTTTTTTTAAGTTCTTTAGCTCCTAAAAGATAAAGAGAAATTTTCGTACTAAAAAAAATAGATAAAAAACTATAAATTAATGCAAATAAAATAATAAAAACTAAAATAATGTTTTCATTAAAGATAATTCTTAACGCTAAGGCTAATATTAAAAAAAGAAAAAAATAAAAAAAGAAAAGTAAAAATGTTCTAAAATTATTGCTTTCTAAAACAGTATAGGCTGATCTCATTTTTTTGTTTCGGGGTGGCGGGATTCGAACCCGCAACCTCTGGCTCCCAAAGCCAGCGCGCTAGCCGTTGCGCCACACCCCGCTTACTTTTATTATAGCAAATTTAATCTTACTTTTTTAAACCAATATTTTTTTCGATATAATTCCATGCCCATAAACCTCCAGCTGTAAAAATCATCAAAAGATTAAATATAGGTAAAGAGATAAGAAAACCAGCTACAGCAAAACCACTTAAAATATTGGTTGTAAGTTTAATAGCTTCTTTAAGTTTACTTTTTCTTTGGGGATCATTCATATTTAATAAAGCTTCAGTTCTATCCGCTAACGCCTGGAAAATAGAAGCTTGACGTCTTAAATTATCTAAAATATTATTTAAATTGTTTATTCTTTGTTGACCATCTTGAACTCCTGCTTCTGGTGGATTAATGTTTTGTTCTATTTGAGTTCTAATGTTAACTAATAAACCACGTACTTGATCCCACAAAATTGTAAGGTGTCTATATTCTTGTTCCGTTGCCTCAGATAATTCTCTATTTCTAAGCTCTCGTAAGTTATTTTGAATTCTTGCTACATTTCTGACAATACCATTATATTCTCTTATTATTGAAGCTATAAGCGCTTCTGGTTCAGGTGGTTGTTCAGGTGGTTGTTCAGGTGGTTGTTCAGGTAATTCTGTAAGTGGTCGATTAAGAGCATCTTCTAAATTTATAAAAACTTCTCCTATTTTTTTTTCTACAATATCACCACCAAAAATTATTGTTAAGGGATTTACATATAGATAAAACCCATCATCTTCTTTTTTAATTCCTAAAATCTTTCTAACCTCTTCTTCTGAAACGTTTATCCCATCTATTTGTAGATTAGATAAATCAATACCAGTTTTCGATTGAAATAAATTTTTAAAATCTTCCCAATTTATTTTAAATTTTATTTCTCCTCTCTTTTCTAAAAATTTTCTTATTCTTTTTCTACCCTCACTTATAATGACCTCTACTCTATCTTTTAATTTACTATTATTTCTTATTTCATCATAATTATTTAACGATGCTTCTGATAATTTACGTTTTAAATATTCCCTTATTCGTACTTTTCTTCCTTCTTCTATTGATGTATCTGATAAAGAAAAAGTTGAAATATTAAATTCTAAAAGGGATACTATAAATTCAAAAAAAATATTTGGCATAAGATTAGGATCATTTTCTAAGCCTCTTAAACCTGGATAAAAAATTACAATAGCTTCTTGAAGATTAGTCACCCTTGCTCCAACTGTAGCTTCGGGATCTATAACTAATCTTTGGTATAGAGGTCTCTCTTCTTTCGGACCTTTTCTTTTAAAGGTTTCAAATAGGCTCATTTAAAGTAAGATTAATTTTTACTATTCTTTAATTTTAAAATTAAAAATTTAAAATTTATAACTATTTTTATTTTAAGATATTAATTAAAATTTGTCAAATAAAAAAATTAGAATTTTATTTCTGGGGGTTTTTCAATCGATTTTCTTTCTTCTGGTGAAAGCTCAAAATATTCTTCTTCTTTAAAGCCAAAAACTGAAGCTACAATACTATTAGGAAAGAGTTTAAGAGAAGAATTATATTCTTGTACTACAGCATTATAAAATCTTCTTGAAGCTTGAATTTTGTCTTCAACATCAGAAAGTTGTTTTTGAAGTTCAAGAAAGTTTTGATTAGCTTTTAAATTAGGATAATTTTCAGCTACAGCAAAAAGAGTTTTAAGAGCAGAAGTTAACATATTATTAGCTTCTAATCCTTCTTTAACACTCCTTGCTTCTAAAACTTTTGTCCTAGCTTCAGTAATACTTTCTAAAACTTCTTTTTCATATGCCGCATATCCTTTAACAATTTCTAATAAATTAGGAATTAAATCTGCTCTCATTTTAAGCATAACTTCAATACTTGAAGAAGCTTCTTTAACTCTTTCTCTTTTTTTAATTAAATTATTAAACAAAAAAATAAAATAAAGAACTAAAAAAACTAAAAGAGCACCAAGAATATAATATATATTTAATGCTGTCATTTTAATTTTTAATTTTTAATTTTTAAATAAAAATCGACCTTTTTCTAATACCATAAAATAACTTGAAAGTCTATTAATATATTTTAATAATTTTTCCTCTATTTTTTTCTTTTTAGAAAAATTTACTATTTTTCTTTCCAGAGTTCTTATTTTTGCTCTTAAATAGTCTAAAATTCCAGATTCTAGATTACTTCCAGAAATAATAAAAAAATGATGCGGTGGTTTTTTATTTTTTTCTATTTCTTTTATTTTCTTTTCTATTTCCTTAATTCTTTCTTCCTTTATTTTTGGTTTTTTAAATTTCGGATAAATAAACCAGGAAATGTTTGCTTGAAGAATAAAAACATCATTTTGTATTAAAAGAATTTCTTTTTTAATTTTCTTATCTTTAATTAAGTTCTTTAAAAATCCCAAAAGACTATTAAATTCATCCAATTCTCCCAAAATTTCCAAATAAAAATTATCCTTGGAAAGTCTTTTATTATTTATTAAACTATAACCCTTATCTCCTTTTCCGGTAAAATATACCATTAAATTAAAGCCTTTTAATTATTCTTCCTTTAGTTTTATCATAAGGAGAAAGTTCAATTACTACTCTATCTCCAGAAATAACTTTAATTAAATTAAGTCTCATTTTACCAGAAACATAAGCTAAAATTATTTTTCCATCATCAAGCTCTACTTTAAAAGTAGCATCAGGTAAAGATTCAATAACTCTTCCCTCTACGATTTCTTTCTTCATTTTAAAAAGGAATATCCAGAATTCCGAACTCTTCTGGAGTTTCTAATTTATAATCTTCAAATTCTGCTTCTAATTCTTCTAAATTTTTTTCTATACTATCTGAGCCAGGTTTTGGACCGAATTTAATATTTTCAGCAATTATTTCATAAGTTACTCTTTTATTTCCTTGGGCATCTATCCAAGATCTTGATTTTATTCTTCCTTCTACGAAGATAAGTCTTCCTTTATTCAAATTTTGATGACAAACTTCTGCTAATTTACCCCAGGCAACTACACGATGATACTCTGTTTCTTCTTTTAGGTTTCCTGATTTATCTTTAAAAATTCTGTTAGTAACCAAATTTAAAATGGCCATCGGTGTTCCAGACGGTAAAAATCTAAAATCAACTTCTTGAGTAAGTCTGCCTATTAAAAAAACTTTGTTAAGATTCATTCTTCAGTTTTTATAGATAATTCTTCTTTTGATTCTAGATTATTTTTCAGGGAAGATAAAGTTTTAGGTAAGACTTTCCTTTTGATTATTAAAAATCTTAAGATTTCTTTAAATTTTTTAAGCTCAAAATTAATTTTTTCTACTTTTTGTGGATCTGCATAAAAATAAACAGAATTTAAATAACCATAAGTTTCTCTTTCAACAGGATAAGTTAATTGCTTTTTTTGTGAGCCACTAACACCAACAATTTCTCCTTGAAAATTTTTAATTAATTCTAAAACCTCATTTTCGACTTCTTTAGGATCAAAAGAAATTCTTGACCAATATGTTAAATCGTATAATTTTCTCATATTTTTATTATATCAAATTTTAATTAAAATTATATCATTTTCTTCTATTTTATCTTTCTTTCCTTTCGTTTTTATTTTACATGATTTTTTTGCTAATTCCCAATCTTTAAAAAGAAAAAAATCGTCTGTTTTTATTACTTGCGCCTCTTTGAATTTTTCTCCAAAATCAGAATGAATAAGATAAGCAGCATCTAAATATGTACTTCCTTCTTTAATAAACCATTCTTGAGTTATTTCTTGTGTAAAAGTGAAAAACTGAAGAAGATCTAGATTTTTTCTAAATTTATAAGAAAAATCATAAAAACTTTTAGGTAAATCTTCTAATTCTTTAGCCTCTATTTCCCATTTAACATCAAGAAAGTAAACATTTTTAAAAGCTGGTTTTATTTCTTTATCTAGGTTAAATTCTTCTCCGTTAATTAAAAGATACCAATTTTTAGTTAAAAGCAAATTATATTCTTTAAGAATCTCCGAAAACTCTATAAATCTCTTAAAAGGCTCTAAATTTTTTAACATATATTCCATCGCTGTTTCTTTTTCTTTTTCTCCTCTTTTTTTAATAATTTTAAGATTTCTTTCTAAAATTTCTCTTTCAGATTCAATAATTTCTTCTTCAATTATTAAAATATCTCTTAGGGGATCAATATTTCCTTCTGGGTGAGGAGCGTTTTGGTTTTTAAAATTTCTTACAATTTCTAAAACTACATCAGCATTTCTTAAATAACTTAAAAACTCATTACCCAACCCTTCGCCTTTATGTGCACCTCTTATAAGACCAGGAACATCAACTAATATTAAGTAATCAGGAATAATATATTTTGTTTTTGTTATTTCATGAAGTTTTTTAAGTTCAGGCGAAAAAATAAAAAAGGTATATTCACTAGATTTTAAAGTAGTAAAAGGATATTCTCCTATAAGAACACTTGCTTCTGAAGCTAATTTAATAAAACTAGATTTTCCCACATTAGGCAAACCGCAAATACCTATTTTAAAATTCATTTAATTAAATTATAAAATTTGACATTCTAAAAAATATGAGTATAATAGAGTATTATGGTGATATATTTAAGCAGAGAGAATTTTGAAAAGCTCAAAAAAGAATTAGAATATTTAAAGTCTGTTAAAAGAAAAGAGGTTTCTGAAAAAATAAAAGAGGCAGTAAGTTTAGGTGATATTTCTGAAAATGCTGAATTTGATATGGCTATACAAATAAAAACAGATTTAGAACAAAGGATTCAGGAAATAGAAAATATTTTAGAAAATGCAGTGATTATAAGAAAATCTACTGACAGCCATCTTATTCTTCCTGGAGTTACCTTTGAAGCAATTAATTTAGAAAATAACAAAAAATATACTTTTACTTTAGTAACCTACGGAGAAGCAGACCCTCTTCAGGGAAAAATCTCTCTCGAATCACCCTTAGGAAAAGCTTTCTTCAGAAAAAAAGTTGGCTCAGAAGTTGAAGTTGATGTTAATGGAAGAAAGGTAAGATATAAAATAACAAAGTTAATAAAAAATGAATAAGGTTTTGGTTTTAATGTCTGGAGGGATTGATTCTTCTGTAGCAGCGCTTCTTTTAAAAAATAAAGGTTTTGAGGTCGTAGGCTTTTACTTAAATTATACTCCTTATTGTAATCCCCGAGATGAAGAAGATGCAAGAAGAGTAGCTGAAATTTTAAATATTCCCTTTTATAGTCTTGATATTACTCAAGAATTTGAAGAAAAAATCATTAAATATTTTGTTGAAAGCTATGAAAGAGGATTAACCCCCAATCCTGATGTCTTTTGTAATGATTTGATAAAATTCGGTATTATTTTAGAAAAAGCTTTAAGTTTAGGCTTTGAAAAAGTTGCTTCTGGTCATTATGCCAAAATAATAAAAAATAACGATTTTCATCTTTTAGCAGGTAAAGATAAAAATAAAGATCAAAGTTATTTTCTTTGGAAAATTAAAAAAGAAAAATTAGAAAGAATTATTTTTTCTATTGGCGAATTCACCAAAGAGGAGGTAAGAAAAATTGCTTCTCAAAATAATTTTCCTAATGCTTATAAAAAAGGAAGTTCAGGAATCTGTTTTGTTGGCCCTATAAAGCTAAGAGAATTTCTAAAAAATTATCTTCAACCTAAACCTGGTTTAATTATCGACACTAAAGGAAATATTTTAGGTAAACATCCAGGTTATTTTTATTTTACTGAAGGACAAAGACATGGTTTAAATATCAAAACTGGTAAAGGTCCTTATTATGTTGTCAAAAAAATTCCAAAAGAAAATTTAGTCATTGTCGCTCGAGAAGGAGAACCAGAGCTTTATACCTCACAGATAGAAGTTATAGATTTAAATATATTAGAAAGAGATATTATTAAAAGTGAAAATTTAATTGAAGCAAGATTTAGATATCGACAACCGTTGGTAAAAGCAAAAATTGAAATAAATGAAGAAGAAAAAGCAAAAGTTGAATTTTTAGAACCACAAAGAATGATTGCTCCAGGACAATCAATTGTTTTTTATAAAAAGGATTTAGTTTTAGGAGGAGGGATTATTAGTAAAAGAATTCCATTTGATATTGAATAATTTTCTTTTTTAACTCTTCAACTATAGGCTCATAAATTTTATAAGGAGTAACAGTATCTTCTTTAAGTCTTTCAATTAATTTTTCCTTCCAAATTTTTCTAAATTCCGTATTGATATGAACAATTTTAAATCCAATCAAGATACATTTTTTAATATTTTCCAAAGAAAGTCCAGAAGCACCATGTAAAACTAAAGGAATTTTCACTAAATTAGCTATTTTTTCGCCCCTAGCAAAATCGAGTTTAGGTTCATAAGGTAAAATTCCATGAATATTGCCAATAGAAACAGCTAAAAGGTCAACATTTGTTTCTTCGACAAATTTTAAGGCCGTTTCTGGATTGGTTAAATCTTCTTCTTTAATTTCTATTTTTTCTTTCTGTATTTCTGATTTTCCTCCTATAAATCCAACTTCTCCTTCAATTAAAACTTTTAAATTATTTTCGTTTCTTAGTCTTACTATCTCTTTAACTACCTTAATATTTTCTTCAAATGACATTTCACTACCATCTACTAAAACCTCGTCATAATAAAGAAAAAGGGCTAATTTTGAAGAGTCGAAAGTTTTTGAATGATCAGCATTTAAAAAAATAAAATCATTTAAATTTTCTTCTTCTCTGTAAAAATCAATAATTTTTTTTACTAATTTTGGGTTTAAATATTTTCTCTCTCCTTCAGAAACACCAAAAATAAGTGGAATTTTAGTTTCTTTTACGGCTAAAATCCCTGCTTTAATTTGTTCTAAGGTAGCAACATTATAATGTAAAATAGCTTGGTTTTTCTTTAAGTTATAAATAATCTCTTTTAATTTCATAAAAATTAGTTGCCCCCAGGAGGAATCGAACCTCCATCTTGGCCTCCGCAGGGCCACGCTCTTCCGTTGAGCTATGGGGGCAAAAATTTTGGACCCGAGGGGACTCGAACCCCTGACCTCCGGTGTGCAAAACCGGCGCTCTGCCAATTGAGCTACGGGCCCTTTTTGGCCCCGACGGGAGTCGAACCCGTATTTCCGCCTTGAAAGAGCGGTGTCCTGGCCGTTAGACGACGGGGCCAAAATATCTTTAATTTTCTCATAATATTATAACAAAAATTTGTTTAAATAAACTATATTAAACTATTTTCACATTTTATTCTCATTTTGCATTCTTGATTCCTAATAATATAATTAATTAGGAATGGAAGAAAAATTTTTACCCTTAACAGAAAATATTAAAGAAGTGGAAGAAGCTTTATTAGGAGCTTTAATTTTAGATGAGGAGGTTATTTTAAAAGTTATCGATATTTTAAAACCTGAAGATTTTCTTTTTCCTGAAAACAGAACTATTTATGAAACTATTAATGAACTCTTTGAAAAAAGAATTTCTATTGATTTTATTACTTTAACCACAAGACTAAGAGAAAAAAATCTTTTAGAAAAAATAGGTGGACAAGAAAAAATACTTTATCTTATTCATAAAGCTCCTACTTTAACAAATGCCTTAAGTTATGCAAGAATAATTAAGACTAATAAAGCAAAACTGGATCTTCTCGAACTTTCAAATAAAATAAAAGATATTATCCAAAATCCAAACTATGATGCTGAAAGATTAATAGATGAAGTAGAAAAAAATATTTTTAAAATTGCTGATAGAGTTTATCCTTATGAGTTTTCTCCTATAGGTTCTTTAATAGAAGAAAATATTAAAAGAATTGAAGATTTACAATCTGGAAAAATAATTAGAGGTATTCCTACTGGTTTCGAAAAGCTTGATGAATATCTAGGTGGTTTTCAAAAATCTGACCTTATTATTTTAGCTTCAAGACCATCTCAAGGAAAAACAGCTTTAGCTCTTTCTATTGCTAGAAACATAGCTGTTAAAGAAAAAATCCCTGTGGGTATTTTTTCTCTAGAAATGTCAAAAGACCAAATTATAGATAGATTCTTAGCTTCCGAAGCTGGTGTAAGTTTATGGAAATTAAGAACAGGTAAATTAACTTCTGAGGGTGAAGTAGATGAATTAGCTTTAGTTTATGAAGCTGCAGAAAGGCTTAAAAAATCTCCTATTTTTATTGATGATACCCCCAGCTTAACTAATTTACAAATAAGAACAATGACAAGAAAATTGAAACATGAAATTGGAGAACTAGGAATTTTAATTATTGATTATCTTCAACTTGTTAAAGGAAGCAAAAATTATGAAAGTCGAGTTCAAGAGGTGACAGAAATTTCTAAAAGCTTAAAAGAGTTAGCTCGAGAATTAGAAGTACCCGTTCTTGCTATTTCTCAGCTTTCTCGTGAACCAGAAAAAAGAATTTCTTCTATTCCTAAACTTTCCGACTTAAGAGAAAGCGGTTCTTTAGAACAGGATGCTGATGTAGTTTTATTTATTCATCGCCCTAAAGAAACTGGAACTACTTTACCTTCAAATCAAGTTCAAGTAATTATTGCTAAACATAGAAATGGACCTATAGGAGTTATTGATATTTTCTTTGATCCAGAAACAGTTAGTTTTTATGAAATAGAAAATACTTTTCAAGAAATAGAATTTTATTAATGCTTCCACCTCTTTTTAAAAAAATAATAAACTTTTTTAATAAATTTCCTGAAATAGGATCAAGACAAGCAATAAGATTCTTTTTTTGGCTTTTAAAACAAAATCAAGAAGAAAAATTGGAATTTCTAGAAAATTTAAAAGCTCTATTAGAAAATACTAAATTTTGTAAATCTTGTTTTTTTCCTTCTTTAGAAGAACTTTGTCCTGTTTGCTCTGACCCCAAAAGATTAAATGAAATAATAATGATAGTTGCTCGAGAAACTGATGTTTTAAGTTTAGAAACGGCAAGAATTTTTAAGGGTAAATATTTTGTTTTAGGAGGACTTATTTTACCTTTTGAAGAAAAAAATTTAATCAAAGAAAGATTAAAAAAATTAGAAGAAAGATTAAAAAAAGAAAAGGAGATAAAAGAAATTATTATTGGTCTTCCTTTTACTCGAGAAGCAGAACCGACGTTAAAATATTTAGAAAACCTTTTAAAAAAATATGATAAAATAAAAATTACTAAATTAGCTAAAGGTATACCCGTAGGAGGAGAAATAGAATTTACTGATCCAGAAACATTAAAATCCGCTTTAGAACAAAGAAAATGAAAGATTGGTTAATTAATTTAAAGAAAAAAGCCTTAGAAGAAATAAAAAAAATAAACTCCCTAAAAGAACTCGAAAATTGGAAAATCAGATATATAGGAAGAAAAAGTGAATTAATTAAATTCGCCGAAAAAATTAAAGATTTTTCTTTACAAGAGAGAAAAGAATTAGGAATGATTTTTAATTCAATTAAAGAAGAATTAGAAAAAGTTTATCAAAGTAAAAAAGAAGAACTTTTAGAAGAAAAAGTAATTTTTGATTTTTATCATCCAGGTAAAACATTTTCTTTAGCTTCTTTACCTCTTATTCAAACTAACTTAAAAAGAATTATTGAGATTTTTAGAGATCTTGGTTTTTATTTAATCGATTCAAATTATATTGTTACCGAATATGAAAATTTTGATTCTTTAAATATGCCTCCTTATCATCCAGCTAGAGATATGTGGGATACTATATGGTTAAAAAAACCTCAAAGATGGCTTTTAAGAACTCATACTAGTGCTTTTCAAGTACCTTTTCTTTTAAAATACCGACCACCTATTAGAGGAATTGTACCAGGAAAGGTTTTTCGTTTTGAAGCTACTGATGCTCGTCATGATTTTGAGTTTTATCAAATAGAAGGAATCTCTGTAAGTAAAAATTCTAATTTTTCTCATTTAAGATTTATTTTTGTAGAATTTTTTAAAAGATATTTTGAAAAAGATATAAAAGTAAGATTTAGACCAAGTTATTTTCCTTTTACTGAACCAAGTATTGAAGTGGATTTAAGTTGTATTTTTTGCAATCAAAATGGATGTCAAGTATGTAAATTTAGTGGTTGGCTTGAAGTTGCTGGCGCGGGTATGATTCATGAGTATGTTTTAAAATCTTCAAAAATAGATACAAATAAGTTTCAAGGTTATGCTTTTGGTACAGGATTAGAAAGACTTATTATGCTTAAATACGAAATAAATGATATTCGTCTCCTTCATAGTTCTGATTTAAGAAGCAATGAAATTTAGATTAAAAGATTTAAAAAATTATCTTCAAGGTAAAATTGAACCAGAAAAAATTTTAAATGATTTAAATTTAAAAGCATTTGAAACGAGTTATGAAAACGGTGTTTTTGATATTGATATTCTCTATAACCGCTTTTCTGATTCAGCTTCTCTTTTAGGTATAGCTAAAGAAATAAGCATCTTAACGGGTTTGAAGTTTAAAGAACCTATCTTTAAATTTAAAGAAAGTAAAAAGAAGATTGAAAAAGAAGTTAAGGTTAAAATACTTTCTAAAAAAACAAGTTTTTATTTTGGAAGAGCTGTTTTAAATATTAAAAATAAAGAAAGTGAAAATTGGCTTAAAGAATTTTTAAATTTTTATGGTTTAAATTCTGTAAATCTTATTGTTGATTTATCTAACTTTGTAATGTTTGAATATGGAGCTCCTTTACATATTTTTGATTTAGATAAGATAAAAAATAAAGAAATTATAGTTAGAGAAGCAAAAAGAGGAGAAAAATTTTTTTCTTTAGATGGTCAAGAATATGAACTTCAAGGAGGAGAAATTGTAATTACTGATAAAGAAAAAATCTTAGCTTTAGCTGGCATAAAAGGAAGTAAATTAGCCGAAGTGGATTTAAAAACAAAAAATGTATTTATTGAAGCAGCTGTTTTTGATCCTGTAAGTATTTACCAAACTTCAAGAAAATTAGGTATTAAAACAGAAGCAAGTTTAAGATTTGAAAGAAAAGTAAATCCTTATATTGCCTTAAAAGCTTTAGAAAGAATTTCTTATCTTCTTCAAAAATATGGAAGAGGTGAAATTTTAAGAGGTAAATTTAGTTTTGGTAAATTTGAACCTCAAAGAAAAATTGAAATTAATTTAGACCACTTGAATAAATTTTTAGGAATTAATTTAAGAATTTTTGAAATTAAAAATTTATTAAAAAAACTTCTACTAAATTTCAAGCAAAATAAAAATACTTTTGTTCTCTACCCTCACCTAGAAAGAAATGATTTAAATACAAAAGAAGATATTTATGAAGAAATATTGAGAATTTATGGTGTCAACAATGTTAAGGAAAATTTTGAACCTATACTCCATCCTGCTTATGTAGATGAAAACTTTAAATTTAATTTTAAAATAAGAGAATGTTTAAAAGAACTTGGTTATAGCGAAATTTTTAATTACTCTCTTTTCAGCGAGAAAGAAAAAGAGATATTAAAAGAAGTCTTAAAAGAAAACTGTGAACCTATTGAAATTTTAAATCCTCTAAGTAAAAACTATGATTTTTTTGAATTTACTCTTCTTTCTGGTGTTTTTAAAGGAATTTCTTTAAACCAAAAAAAATTTAAGAATTTAAAAATTTATCGTTTAGAAAAAATAGCTTTTTTAGAAAATAATAAACCTAAAGAAAAATATTCTTTAGCTTTAGCTTGTACGCAAAAAGAAAAAACTAAAGCTCTTGAAGAAATGAAAACGGTGTGGGAATTTTTGAAAAAGAAAATAAGACTAAAATTCAAAAATGAATCTTTTAATGAAAAAAATTATTCTTTTCTTTCTTTAGGTGCCGATATTTATTTAGATAATGAAAAAATAGGGATTATAGGTATTTTAAATCATAAAATAAAAAATTTTTATGATATTGATGAAGATGTTGCTCTTTTAGAATTAGACTTAGAAAAAATTAAAAATAAATCTCTTGATTATGAAAAATTCGTTTATTGGGGCAGTTATCCAGAAATAATAAGAGACATTTCTTTTATGGTTAATAAAGAAATTAAGACAGAAGAAATTTTAGAAATCATAAAACAAATTAAAATAGAAAATCTTAAAAACTTTCAACTTCTAGATATCTATTTCTTAGAAGCGAATAAAAAATCCTATACTTTTAGATTTATTTTCCAAAGTGAAAAAGGAACCTTAAAAGATGAAGAAGTGGAAAGTTTAGTTGAAAGAATCAAAAATATCTTAGAAAATAAATTTAGGGTCGAATTCAGATAAAAACAAAAATGTCCCAAGAAAATCCTTTAAAGTATCTTGAGGAATTTCTTGAAAAATTAAATATTAGTCTTTCAGCTACATTCCCTGATAAAAAAAGTGAGTTTGAAAAAGTCAAAAATGAACTTTTAGAAAGGGCCCAAAATTATAAAGAAGAGGAACTATATAAAACTGAAGTTTTAACAGAGATTATGACTTTTTATTATGAAAAGCTATCTTCTTTTCTGCCTTCAGAAGAATTATCCAAAATTTTAGGAGAAGCTGCTTCTAAAATTTTATCCGAAATTTAAATTTTAATACCTTTCTTTCGGAGAGCAATATGAAGAGGACAATTTTTATGATTATGTTTTTTTGCAGAACAATATTCTCTACCATATTGAATTAATCTTAAAGGAAAATCGCACCACTCTCTTCCTTTAGGAATTATCTCCATTAAATCTTTTTCTATTTTTTCAGGTTTTGTTTCTTTTGCAAGTCCTAAAAGTCTTGATAATCTTTTAACATGAGTATCAACTGCAATTCCTTCATAAATGTCATAAGCAACTGATAAAACAATATTAGCGGTTTTCCGAGCAACTCCTTTAAGCTGCAGCAGCTCCGCCATCGTTTTCGGAACCTGGTCTTTAAACTTTTCTTTAATTATTTTTGCATTTTTCAAAATAAATTTAGCTTTGTTTTTATAATAATTCACTCCTTTAATATCATTTTCAAATTCTTCCAAATTAGCTTTAGCATAATCATCAATTGTTTTATATCTTTTAAAAAGTTTCTCAGTAATCTCATTAACTTTTTTGTCAGTTGTTTGAGCAGACAAAATAACTGCGACTAGAAGTTCCCAGGGATTAGAGAAATTCAAAACAATTTTAGCTTCTGGATAAAGTCTTTTAAGCTCTTTATCTATAATTTCAAAAATTTTTTTTCTTTTTTCTAAGATTTTTTTATTTAAATTTTTATTTTTATTTTTTCTATTTTTTTTCATTTTCTCCCGGAGAAGAAACTATAAGAATCCATCTTTCATTAATAAGATTTGATTCTTCTAAAATATGATCTATTACTCTAGAAACTCTTACACAATCTTTTATTCCTATGGGTTCATCTTCTTTAAAAATATAAATAGTAACACTTCTTACTCCTCTTTCTCTTCCAATTTCAATTTTTTTTATTTTATAACCTAAGTCTTCAATTTTTTCTTCTATTAAATCTCTAATTTTTTCGCTTAAGTTTTTCATTTTTAATTATTTAAAGGAATTTATTAAAAAAATAAAAAAGTTTATCTAAAAGCCCGCTCCTAATTAAATAAAAAAGAACAAGAAGTGTAAGCCAAATACTTGTAACTAAAGACAAAAAAAATTGTATTAATTTTAAAATCTTCTTAACAATTATAAAAACCAAAACAAAAACTATTAAGAAAAAAATAAATCTATCAGAAAAAATATAAACTTTGATAGTACTCATGATTTGATTTAAAGTATGAATTCCAAAAATTTTTAAGTTAAAGAAAGGAATTTTATTAAAAATTTTTAACCAATCTTCAAAATTTATCTGATTTAAAATGTTATTTAAATCCATTTTCTGATAATTTTTTTTATTTGAAAATCTCTTAAACAATATGGACAATTTTTACTAGGATATGGTTCTTTATTTGAAAAATAAACTTTATACAAATTTTCTAAAATCTCATCATAAATTTCGTAATTTAAGTTTTCAATAACCACAAGTTTTCTTTCTTCTATTTTTTCAAAATTTTCATTTATATCAATTTTAATTACATAAAAAGCTCCTAAATCTAAAACTTCCTCGCCTTGTTTTTTCAATAAATATCCATAAATTTCCAGTTGTCTTTTATAACTTTCATAAATTTGAAATTCTTTGCTTAAAGTTGTTTTAAAGTCAAAAGGAACTAAATATTTTTCTTTAACTAAAATATCATCAATTTCTCCATAATAAACTATACCATGCTGGGGATGAAAATATTCTATTCCTTTATTTCTCCAAATTTCTAATTTTTTTATATCATCAAAAAGATCTAAATCATAATTTTTAAGCTCTTCTGGTTTTTCTTTATTTTTTCTATAGTTATCAAAAATTTTCTTTAGGTAAGGATCATATTTGCTTCCTATATAACCTCCACTAAATTTTTCTGGTCTTTTAATTTTATACTTTACTTCTAACCAAAAGCAACGAGGACAATCTAAAAAAAGTTCTATTTTACTTCTTGAGATTTTTTTAAAGTTCATTAAATTAAAGTTAAAATAAGAAGAGATTCTAAATGCGGTGTTTGTGGATAAAAATCAAAACCATATACTTTACTAATTTTATAATTATTTTTAAAAAAATTAAAATCTCTAGCTTGTGTTATAGGATTGCAAGAAAGATAATAAATATTTTTAGGTCTAACTTCTAATATAAAATTGATTAATTTTGTATGAAGTCCACTTCGCGGTGGATCTAATATAAGTAAATCGCTTTTTTCTAAAAGAGTTTGAGGTATTTTTTCTGAAGCTAAATTAATTGCTTTAAAATTTTTTACATTATTTAATTCGGCGTTAAGCTTAGCATAACTAATAGCAGTTTTATCTATTTCTACACTTAGAATTTCTTTAGCTATATCCTTAAAAATTAATCCTATCACTCCTACACCTGCATAAAGATCAACTACTTTTTTAAAATAATTACTATTTTCTTTCATTATTTCTAAAGCTTTTTCAAAAAGCTCAATATTATTTTGAAAAAATGAAGTGTAAGGATATTTTATTTCTAAATCTAAAATTTTTTCTTTTAAATATTCCCTACCCCATTCATAAATAATTTCGTCAAAAGTGCTTGCTGGTGATTCTTTCTTAGAATAAATAAATGAAAATCCTGAAAGTTGTAAGTTTGAAAAAGTAAAATTTTGATTTTTATTAAAAGTCAAAAGAGAAATATGAATATCTTCATTACGTTTGCTCTGTCTTATAATTAAATTTTTTAAATCCTTAATTTTTCTTTTATTAACTTCTTCTAAAACTAAATAAGCAATCTCATTAGCTTTATCTGAAATTAACTTACAACCATTTTCTAATTTTATTTTTTCTTTAAAACTTTCTCTTTTATGAAAAGCAAAAAAATATTTATTTTTTTCTTCTAAAAAAGAATATTCTATTTTTGTTCTATAAGCAAAAATTTCTGGTGAAGGAAAAAAATTGTCTATTTCTATATCTACTTTAGCAAAATCTTTAAATATTTCTTTTAAAAGTTCTTTTTTTAACTTTACTTGATAATCATAATCAAAAACTTGCCAAGGAGAACAAAATAAATAATGTTCTTCTTTTTCTTTTATTCTATATTTAGATTCTCTTAAAATTTCTAAAATTTCTCCTTTTATTAAATTTCTTTTTTCTTTTATTACTTTAATTTTTACTCTTTCTCCTGGTAAAACACCATAAGCAAAAACAATTTTATTATTATATTTTCCTATACTCGCTCCGTTATGACCTATTTTTTCAAAATCCACAATTATTTCTTTCATATCATTTTCTTTACTGCCTCCTTTATAGCTTCTTTGTCCATTTTATATTTTGTTAGAAGATCTTTCATACTTCCAGATTCTCCAAAAGTATCTTGAAGTCCGATGAATTCAATTCTTGTTGGTTTCGTTTTTGCTAAAAATTCAGAAATGGCACTTCCCATTCCTCCGGCTATTTGATGATCTTCAACAGTAACAATTCCTTTTACTGATGGTATTGATACCAATTCTAAAATAGTTTCTCCATCAAGAGGTTTAATAGTATGAACATTGCAAACATAAGTATAAATACCTTCTTCTTCTAATTCTTTTGCCGCTAGCAAGGCCTGATAAACTAAATGACCAGTAGCAAAAATCACTACCACAGATTGACGCGGATCTAACGTGTTTATCCGTGGTATCCAGAATTTTTCTATTCTCCCAAATCTAAATGGAGTTTCCTCAGTGGTAATGATCGGAGTTTTATCTCTCACAAATCTTATATAAAAAGGACCATAAACTTCTGCTGAATACAAAGTTGCTTTTTTTGCTTCAAGACTATCGCAAGAAGAAATTATTTTGATCTTAGGCCAGCATCTTGTAATAGCAATATCTTCTGTTGCTTGATGAGTAGCCCCATCAGGACCAGTGACAATTCCTGCATGATGTCCTGCAATTTTGACATTCGCCTCATTATAAATAATTGTTGTTCTTATAGTTTCCCAATTTTTACCAGGTGAAAATGTGGCATAAGAAGAAATAAAAGGAATTTTTCCCGAAACAGCAAGACCAGCAGCAATACCAGCCATATTTTGTTCAGCAATTCCACATTCAATAAATCTTTCAGGCCATTTTTCAGCAAATTTATGTACTCTTGTTGATTCAGCAAGGTCAGCAGTTAAAACAACAACATTAGGATTTTTTTCTCCAAGTTTCATTAAGGCTTCGCCATAACCATCCCTTATAGATTTTTGCTCAACATCCTCATCAAAAATTTTGGAATTTAATTTCAATTCAGGGTTTAACATACTTTTATTATATTATAATATACTTCAAATTCAATTTAATATATACTATAATAAATAAAATCTCAATTGCATAATCGCTAAATAAATAAAATTTTTTCTTCTCCTCATAATTTCTCCTCTTGGGGATATATATAAAATGCTATGGTATATTTTATAAGTATCACTTTATAAAATTAATGATTAACAAAAATAAGCGTTTAATCGTTAATGAAAAATTGTTGTGTAGATCAAATTATTTTATTCTAATTCTTTAAGTTTTTCTTCAATTTTATTTTCTTCTTTAAGTTTTTCTTCAATTTTATTTTCTGCTTCCTCTAAGATGTTTTTTGCTTCGTGATATAACTCTTTTTCTTTTTGACTTAATTTTGGATCTTCGTCTAAAAGACTAATATCATGCCTTAAATTTTGTAATGTTTCTTTAAGATGTTTTTTAAGGTCTGCTTTAATTTTTTCTATTTTCTCCCTTTTAATTTCTTTATGTATAATTTCAACTCTATGTTTGGTAAGATAAATTACTAAAATCAAAAGTAAAATTAAAATTGAAATAAATGCAAGTATGAAGTAAAGAGTATAATCTTTTTGAATAACTATTTCTGTTTTGGTTATAGGTTGCGGAACATTAATTACTTCTTCTTTTGTTAAAGAATTCCCTCCTTTGTCAAAAATAATTGCTTTGAAAATATGGTTTCCTACGCTTACATTTTTAATAACATCTTCAAAAATATCTGAGCTTGTGGTTAAAGTTAAATTATTATCTAAATAAATATCTATTTTTTCGATTCCTGAAAGTTCATCTTTTACTTTGATTTTGAATTTTATTGAATTGGAGTCTTGTAAACTTAAAGAGAACTCTTCTAAAACGGGTGGTTGGGTATCAATATTAAATTTAAACCTACCTATATTACTTTCAATACCTTCACCAATAAATTGAACGCTAAAATAATAACTACCATCAGGAATATTTTTAAGTTCTTTTTTTGAAATTGGTGGAGAATAGCTTACTGTTGGCATAGCGTTTGGATCTTTTCCATAAAGAAGTCTTACCTCAGAAACGCCTTCAGGTACTTGCCACTCAAACATAGGATTATTGTTGTTATACCATTTATTTTGATCAGGGTGAGTTGGAGAAAAAATTTTAGGAGTTGGCAAGTAAGAAACAATTGTTGGTTCTTTAATAAGATTTTCTTTAATGGTAACAATCCCGCCTCTCATATTTTTTAAAATATTTGTACCTAAGCCATCATTAGCTAATACTGCGCCAGAAGTAAATTTAATATTAGCTGTTCCAGGTTTTAATGCTTTAAAATTAATATTTATAATTTTTCCCTGCTTCCTGTAAAACCTGGATTTAAAACAATACCTTCAGTAGAGACTTCTCCATTACCTCCTTTAGGTTCTTGTACCCATAGATTTATGATTGAGCCAGTTTTTGATAAAGAAACAAATCTTAAAAGATCTTCTGGATAAGAAATTGTAAAAGAAACAGCATTTAGTGCTTGATCTAAAGAATCAACATAAACAGCGATGCTTAAATTTTCTCCAATATTTAAGCTTTTATTTGATGGCAAAACATATAAATCTGCAGCCAAAACTTTAACTAACGGCAAAAACAATCCTATCAATATTGCCAACGTCGCACGTCCACCAATTTTATTTTTTTCTAAAACACCAAGCATATATTTTTAATTTTAAAACTAAAAAGACAATAACAATACAAACAAGTAAAACTATAAAATCATCAACAATTAATATTCTTTGAGGTGGTAAAATTTCTATTCTTTCATTGCCTGCTTTATCAAATGCTTTGACAACAACGTAACTTCTTAAACTTTGATCTTCTAAAACATAAGGGCTTTCTACTTTTTTAAAAGATAATTCTTTAATGTCTGCTTTTGCTAAAAAGATAAAATTTATTGGTTTTTCGCTAATTTCATAATAAGCAATACCCGATTGTTTATCTTTTGTTTCGAAGATTATATAATATTTACCATTAAAAATTTCTTTATTTTTTGCAAGATAGATCTTAAAAGGTTCTGGAGGAAAATTATCTTTGATTTTTATTTCTGGCTTTCCTTTAATATCTGAAATATAAAAACTGTTTGATAAAGCTATTAATTTTGTTTCAGTTCCCAATCCATCATTAAGTAAAACTTTTGATTTTTTATCAATTTCAATTTTTGCTTCTCCACCTTCTTTTGCCTTAAAAACTAAATCAACTAAATTTAAATTCTTTCCAATAATCCCACCAGCAATTATTCCAGAAAACACAATCTGGGGACGTCGTACGTCCCCAGATTGAAGATGGGGGTTTTCAAGCCAATTGGTAATAATACTTTTACCATCTAAATAATCTCGAAAAACTAAATTGTCAGAAAAATTAACATAAACTTCAACAGCATTAATTCCTTCAAATTGAGTATTTAGATAGATGGAGACAATAAGAAAATTGCTCTTTTTTATTTCTTTTATGTCTATCTTAGGTTCTATTACTGCTGCCTTAACAAAACTTATTCCTATTAAAATTACTAATAATAAAAATTTTTTCATTTTTATCCTGTCCAATAATATGCTATTATACTAAAATCAATCAAATCGACCTTACCATCGCCGTTTAAATCAACCTTTTGTTTTGCTTCTGGTGTCAATTTTCTTTTATACCAATAAGCTGCAATAGAAAAATCAATTAAATTTACTCGACCATCACAATTTAAATCAGCTTTAAGACAAACTTTTTTAACCTCTTTGGCCACAGTTCTCTCACTAACTTTAAAACTAACAACTTTTGAATAATTACTTACTAATTGATTAGCTAAAATTGCTTTTGATTTTGTAAGGTGTTCTCCTTTTTCTAAAATATCTGTTCCTAATTGATATAAATAAAAACCATCTTTGTTAGCATTTGTCCTAAAAAATAGTTCTTCCTCAGAACTAACATTAATTAAAATACCGGCCTGTGGTTGAGCAAAACCAAAAATTGAAATAAAATCACCCTTTTTAACTTCTGCTTTATCAACATCAATTGTTGGAGAAAGTAAAATATTCCCTGCTGTAATTGTTTGTCCTGTTTCTAATTTAACTGGAAAAGTATACAAATTACTTCTTCCAACTTTATCTTCTGAATACAAAGTAAATAAGTAATTTCCTGGAGATAAATTATCCAAAGTAAAAGAAAATTTCGCATCATCTCCGGCTCTTGTTATTGACCTTATTGTTCCATCGCTCATTAAAGTTACTTCACTTTTGGGTTGAGCATAACCAGAGATAATTATTTTTCCATATGAAGGAACAAAACCTCCGCCTCCCCCTCCTCCACTAGGAGGAACTAAAGTGCAACCACTAAAATTTAAAGTACAATTTGCATTACAACTTAAATTTCCTCCTGAATAACCAAAATTAAAACAAGTTTGACCTCCAAAATCATTTTCATCACATTGTTCTCCTATTTCTTTAATTCCATTTCCACAAACTCCAGGAACAATAGCTGTTACAGTCACCGAGGTACTTTTAGATTTTTGATAGATAAGAAAAGAGATGGCGATGATTAAAATAAAGAAAATGGTTTTAAAAAAATTTTCATTTATTTTAAAATAATTTTTATTCTGAATAATTTTTATTCTGAGATTCCATTGCTTTTCTAATAATATACTCATTATATTTTTTAATAAGTCTTGGTAGAATGAAAATAACAAAAATTATTAAAACAAAAACAATAGAAATCACTTTAATTGGCAACATAAAGAACCAATAATTAAAAAAAAGATTTTGGCTTTGATTTAAACCATAATAAATATTAAGTTTAGCTTTATAAGGACCAAAGGCAAAATTGTTTGACCATTCATTTTCCAAAACCTTTTCTTTGCCTGGTAAAATTTGAAACTCTTTTTCATTAACTCTTAAATTAGCTATCAATTTTCCAAAAATATTACTAATTTCTATTTCGCCCGTTGGCCTTACATAAGTATTTCCTTCGTTTTTGATTTTATAAACAAATTTAACAGGAAAATCAAAATAAACCCTTTTAGCCATAAATTCAGAAATTGAAATTTTATCAATTCTATTTCCAGAAATATTAATATAAACTAAACTTAAAACATTAACTCCAATAGCTAACCCGCTTCCTCTTTGTTTTCCTGGTAAAGTTCCAAATCCAATAGCCAAAAAATGACCTCCTGGTGGTGCATCTTGAGGAACATTAATCACAACTGGAACCTCAATCGTTTCTCCAGGAGAAGCAGAAATTTTTTGGGGAATTTTAACCCACTCTATTTCTGGAGCATTTTCAACCCAAATTTTTGTTCCTCCTTCATCTTCTGTAAAACCTTTAACAATTGAATAAAGTTCTCCAGGCACTTCCCCATCATTTCTTGTATAAATTGAAAATCTAATTTCATCTCCAGGATTAACATTAAATTCAATTTTAGCCGGAGCAATCGTAAGAGCAAAAGTAAAATTAAATGCTAATAAACATATTCCTATACTTAAAAAGATCTTTTTAAAATTCATCTTACTCCAGTTCTTAATTAGAAGCGCAAGTATAAGTTATTGTATCTTGATAATTACCTGCAGGTGTTAATCCAGAAACAGCAGCTTTATGAGTAACTACAACTTCCCTATTAGCAACAGGCTGGCTTGATGAAGCAAGAATTGTTGTTGATGTTGTTAATCTACCAACAGTATTTCCTGTTTGATTATAAATTGTATTTAAAGTTAAAGTACCACCTGAACCAGCAGAAGTTGTTGTTGCTTGAATTCCATAACCTTCTGTCCCAGCAACTAAAGTAGCTGTGGCTGGAAAACCAGCAGCTGGAGAAGGAATTAAATAGTTTACAGCTGAATTATACAATCCTCCATTTGTTCCATTTCCTTGATCTCTTACTTGTACTTGGCAACCAGCAGAAGGATTACAAGAGACAGTTGTTGTTACATTTGGAGAAGAGGTATAAACAGCAGATGGGTCAATTGTTCCAAAAGCAGTTGTTGTCGTAGACAAGGCACAAGTGACAGAAGTTGGCACTGTAGCTGTTACCGTTACTTGAGTTTGAGCGTATATTAAATTAACAAAAGATTCAAAAATAAAATAACCAGTTAAAACAACAAGTAAAATTAACCCCCCCCTTATTAAATTTTGCATTTATGATAGTTTTTATTATTTCCGACCTTCATTATTTATTATTATTTATTTTAATTATACTAAATTTTTTTTTAAAAAAACAAATCAGTTATCCACAATCATAAACTTGAACAGGTATAAGTTATTGTATCTTGATAACTACCAGCTGGAGCCAAAAATGAAACGCTTGCTTTATGTTTAATATTTATTGTTGCATTACTTACAGCTACCGAGGAAGTGGCTAAAACAACATCAGTTAAAGAAAGCCCACCAACATTATTCCCACTTTTATTATACTTTGGATTAATTGAAATTGAAGTATTGGTTGTTGTGGCCTGAATACCATAACCATCTGCCCCAGCACTTAAGGTTGCATCTGAAGACAAAATTAAATATGTTGGCGAAGTTGATTTATAAAGCCCTGGATTTGTTCCATTACCCGCATCTTTAACATTAATTTGAAATCCTCCCCTTGAGGTAATTGTAATTGTTATGTTAGGAGAAGAAGTTGAAACCTCTGAAGGAGATAAAGAAGAAAAGGAAGTTGAAGTTGCAAAAAGAGTGCAAGTTATTGCTGGTGCCGCCGCCGTTGTAATTTGAGGAATAACAGAATATTGATCTAAAAGCGTACCATCAGCTTTCACAATTCTAAAACAATAAGTTGTATTTGCTGGAGCGCCGTTGTCTTTCAAAGAAAAATCCCATTTGCCGTCTTGGCCTGAATTGATCGCTGCCACAGAGTTAGTAAAGTTATTTAATTCTTCATAAGTCTGATTGACAATTGTATCCGTGCCATGTGTCGGGTCATTAGCATTAGCAGTTAAAGCCGCGCCATCAGCTGGAGTAGGGTTATCTTTATAGGCAATTACGGTCGCGGTCGTAACATCCGCGTAGGTCTCGCCGGAAAACGCGGTGTCGCATAAATTATCTGCTCCTCGCTGACTAAATTGTAATTTAAAACTCTGACCACTTACAATTAATTTACCAGAACCTATATGAATAAGAATTCTTAATCTAAAAGCTTGACCAGCTGAGGTCAAAGTCGCAGCTGTATTTTGATTAGCTAAGGGTGTTCCTACGTTAGTTGAATCTAAATTATTAAAAAATCTATAAGCAGATTGCCTAAATGTTGGCGAAGGCCCAAATGTCCAATAAATTATTTGTCCTTGAGTAGCATCAACGGTTGTCCAATTAAGTTGGAAACCATCAATAGTAAAACCATTAAAATCAGCCTGGGCATTAATTATTCCAATACCTCCGGTTCCTAAAAGCGTTCTCATTATAATAACTTTTGTATTATCGGTATAAACAGCAGCGTTAGAAGGATCAACTTTCCTTGATTGCCCCCAAACTGCTGCTCTTGAAGTAGTTGAAATTGCTGCTCCAATAGAAAAAGTTGAAGGCCCAGCTGGAAAACGAGAAAAAAGTAAAACTAAATTTGGTTGAAATCCTAAGCCTGAAATAGTTTGTGTTCCTGTAGCTGTTGGTTGCAAAAAATTACCAACAGCATGACTTCCACCTCTAATAGCTAAATAAAAAATAGATATGTTTGCTCCATCAGAAACATTTAATTTAAAACCATCAGCTGTAAATTCAGAAAAAGCAGCTAAGGCATTTTGAACGCAAAGTGTAGTATAAAAAAGTATAACATTATCAGTCCTTTGTTCACTATATTTAAATGCATTCGAATTATCATTATCTCTAACACAATTTAAAATTAATCCCTGGTTATTATTATAATCAGCTAATCCCATTCCAATTTCTAAACCTGTTGCCAGAGAATCAAGAGTTTCACCAAGTCCCCAAAGAAACATTACAAAATTAGGTTGAAAACCAACAGTAATATCTTGATATCCCGTTTCAAGCAGCAAAGTAAATGTTCCTGCTTTAACATCAGTAACATCAGGACCACCAATAGCAATATAATTTATAATATCAGCCCTTGCTTCACTTGCTGCCCAGTTAATTGTAAAACCACCAGCGTTGCAAGATGTGAAAGTTGCTCTTGAACCAACAGTCGGATTTCCGTTAGATAAAATTACAATAACATTATTTTCTGTTTCATATGTACCAGCATTTGAAGTTCCAGCATTATCGTCTTCAGCAACTGCTATTGCTCTTTGATTAGTACAATCTGTAAAACCTATTCCCTGCGATCTTGGAGCTGCTGCCGTTGCATTGGTAGTATTTCTTGACCAAAAAAATATTATTGCTTTAGGTTGAAATCCTAAGCCTGAAATAGTTTGTGTTCCGGTTGTTGTTATTTTAGCAAAACTTCCAACTTTAACACTTAATCCTTGAGCTTTTGCTTCTTTCCAAATTACCGGCCATCCCGAAAAAACCCAAACCACCACCCAAATTATCATCAATATTAGGGACGTCGCACGTCCCGATATTTTTAATATCCTTAAAAATTTTTTTGCTATTCTAAAGTCCATTGTTTAATTTCTTCTAAATCAAAACTTTTAAGCCAATTTTCGATTGCGTTTTTATAACCTTTTTCACCCTCAAAAACATTGAGCAAAAATTCTCTTTGGGTTAGTGAAGGAAAATTTTTAATTCCTAAATAATCTAAATGACTACTCCATCTATATTTTTCCAAAAATTTTATCGCTTCTTGGGAATTTTTGAGCTCTCTATTTCTCCATTCGGGATATTTTAAATCTAGTGGGTTACAATGAATATAGTAAGGAAGATGAATAAAATGTTCTTCTCTTTTAATTAAAACTCTTTTAAATCTTCTCTCGAATAATGTTCCTGTCCTTTGATATTTTTCATTAAAATATTTGGCATAACCTCCATTTAACTTTTTCATAAATAATGTTAAATATTCAGGTTTTTTAGGAATCAAAAGTAAATGATAATGATTTGGCATCAAACAAAAAACCAACAAATCAACAATCCTTTTCCTTTTTTTTCTTTTTATAATATCAGGACGTCGCACGTCCCGATATTTATTAAAATAATAATAAACTTCGCCAGCTGGTTCTTCGTCATTAAATTCATATAAATCATGTATAAATCTTAAATAATCTTCATCATCAAGAAAAATTTTTCTTTTATCAACTCCTCTGTTTAAAACATGGTATATTTCCATTTTAATTAATATTGCGGACGTGCGACATCCGCAGATTGAATTAATTGGTTATAATGTTGATTTGGCAAATAATGGTTGAATTTTTTGAATTAAATATTATCGGAATAGAAAAATTTCCTTTATCAGAACCTTTCTGGCGATAAATTTTAAGTTGAATAGCATTACCATCTGTAGAAATTTGATAGTCATTATTTTGAGCAAAAACAATATCAATACCATTGGGCAAGCTTCCGATTTCTAAATTTTTAATTCCTTCACTCGACAAATTAAGATTAATAAATTTAGTTTCTCCTTCATTTATATTTATTGAAAATTGATCCATCAAACAAGATATGTTATCAAAATTTTTAATCTCTACTTTTTTTTCGATTTTGCGCATTTTAAGCGATTCATTAATTATTTGAGTGATTATTTCCGAAGATGTGGAGGGTTCAGTTATTTCTTCAGGCGCATTCTCTTCTTGATCTTTTACTTCAACCTCTAACCAGATTGATTCTAAGTAAAGATAATAATCAGTATCTGGAAGGGAGTTAATTTTTATTTGAATTTTAGAAATATCAAGCCAATCATTTACAGGGATATCAAATGTTAAATTTTGCCAATTATCTTTATTTACGCTTTCTAAATAATTCCAGTTTTGCCCATCTAAAGTATAATGAATATCAAAAAGAGTTTTGGTAGTTGTTAAAGTGATCGTTGAAGTTGTTTCTGTTGATGTTTGTGTTTGACTTTCTGTTTGAGTTTGTGTTAATTCTGAATTTATACTTGTTGGAGTTGTACTTGTGCTATTTTGTATATCTTCTTCGGCAAAAGCAAAATTAATAATTTTAAAAATTTGAGAACTTGTAGCAGTCTCAGTACTATTTTGAATCTCAGTTGATGTATTTTCCAATATCGGGATGTCCGACGTCGTTATATTGATTTCAATGGTTTTAGAAGGAACGATTTTTTCAATAAAGCTTTCTGAGCTTGTTGATTCAATTACAGGTTTTTCTTTTAATTCTTTTGTTATTAACCAATTAAAATGTAGAGTAATTCTTTTAATATTTCCTTCTTTCGCTGGTCCTTGAAAATTACCACAATAAATTTCTTTAAAACCACTATAATAAACAGCCGAATTTAATTCATTAATTAAATCAGGATTATCTACTTCCCTTTCTCCTTGAGCCTTTTCAGGGTTAACAAAACTTCCTAAACAAGTTTGGGGATAAAAATAAACTAAATCTGCTCTTGTTTTTGGTCTAAAAAAGATGAAAAATATAAAAATTATTAGCACGAGGGCAACCAAAAAAAACCTCCTTTTTATAAAACCAATAAACATTCTAATTTAAATTATATTCCAAAACGATAAATTTAGTACTTTATTGATGCTCACTTATAATTTTTCCTCCTAAAGTTCGAAGTTCCTCTAAGGCTTTTTTTGCTTCTTCTTTGTTTGGAGGTTTGCCGTGCCACTCAAATTTCTTTTCCATAAAACTTACTCCTTTTCCTGGAATGGTATAGGCAATAATAACAGATGTTCTTTTCCATTCTGATTGAGCTTGTCTGACTGCATCAACAAAAGCTTTGATATTATGACCATCAACTTCTAAAACATGCAAACCAAATGCTTCTAATTTTTGTCTTAAAGGTTCAAGTGGCATAACATCTTCAGTAATACCATCAATTTGAATATAATTTCTATCAATAATAATAGTTAAATTAGGCAAAGGATTTTTGCCAAGCCACATATAAGCTTCCCAAGTATTTCCCTCTTGATGCTCACCATCAGAAGTAATGCAATAAACATGATAATCTTTTTTATCTAAAATTCCTGCATAAGCAATTCCAATAGCTTGAGAAATTCCTTCTCCAAGAGGACCTGAGGTTGTTTCTACCCCAGGAAGTGTTGTTCGATGAGGATGACCTTGAAGTCTTGTGTTAATTTTTCTTAAGGTTTTAAGTTCTTCAACTGGAAAATAACCGGCAAGTGCCATAGCGGCATAACGAACAGGACAAATATGGCCATTAGATAAAATTAATCTATCTCTATCAGGCCAATCAGGATTTTTAGGGTCATGTCTTAAGATATGAAAATAAAAAGCTGAAAATATATCTGCCATTCCTAATGGGCCAGCAGAATGACCAGAACCAGCATTAACGAGCATCTCGATAATAAGCTGTCTAATTTCATTAGCCTTTTCTTCTAAAAATTTTACTTTTTCATCATGAAGGTCTTCAATCATTTTTATAGATTATAAACTAATATTAACTATTTTTAAAACTTAGACTTAATATCGCATAGGAAATAAAAATTAAAACTGCTCCTAAAATAAATGTTAAATTAAAACCAAATTTTGACCAAATTAATCCTCCCAAAGAACCACCAAGAAGCTGACCAAAACCATAAAACGCATTTAATGTTCCTTGTGCTGTACCTAAAAATTCTGAAGAAACATTTTTACCAATATAAACCATTTTCATTCCATCAATCAAAGCTAAGCTTAAAGAAAGCAAAATCAGGGCTGGAAAAATTAAAAAATTATTATTCAGAGAAAATAAAAGAAAAGATAAACAAGAAATTAAAAAACCTATTCTTAGCATTATCTTTTCCGCATATTTATCTCCTAATTTACCTAAGGGAAGGGCGAAAATCACAAAAAACAAATTAAAAAGAAAATAAAAAAGAGGTAGGGTTTTTAAAGAAAAGTCAATTGTTTGAATTCTTAAAAGAACTAAAGAAAGTGGAAAATAACCTAAAGAAAAAATAAAAAAGGCTAAAAGATAAATTTTAATTGATGGAGAAAATATTTTTAAATTAAAAACAAAATTTTTATTTCTTGAATAGGTGTCTTTCTTGTCTTCAACAAAAATAAATGTTAAAACCGCGAACAAACCTAAAAAAGCAGCAATTAAAAACAAAATTTTATAATTTAAATTTAGAAAATAATTTAAAAGCAAAAAACCAAAAAGGGGACCTAAAATAGCACCAATAGTATCAAAAGCCCGATGAAAATTATAAGATTTATTAAGTTCTTCTTTATCAGCAGAAAGATAAATTAAAGCATCTCGTGGAGCATCACGTAGTCCTTTACCAATTCTATCAAAAACTCTTAAAACAAAAACTTGCCAAAAACTATTTACTAAAGAAAGAAAAAATCGAGTTAAGTTTGAAAAGGAATATCCTAAAACAGCAAAAATTTTCCTTCGATTATAAAAATCAGAAAGTCTTCCTGAAAAAATTTTTAAGATATTATTCAAAGCTTCGGCAAATCCTTCTAAAAAACCAACAAACCATAAAGGGGCATTTAAATATTTAACTAAAAAAGCCGGCATCACCGAATAAATCATTTCATTAGAAAAATCATTAAACAAACTTACTAAACTTAAATAAAAAACATTTTTGTCAACTCCTAAAATTTTTTTCATTTTGATATTAATAATTTTAACATTTCTACTAATTCTTTTTGATAACTAACTAATTTTTCTTTAGTAATGTTTAAATCAAAATATTCACCTTTATCGATTTCAGGAAATTCACCAAAATCTGTTTTAACTAAATTACTTTTAATTTTAACAATATCGCCTAAATCTTTTTCTAAAGCAAAAACATAAACAATTTTATTTTGACTTTTAACTTCTCCTAAATAAAAAATTTTTTCTTTATCTTGTTGATTTAAAATAATTCCGGTTTCCTCTTCAAATTCTCTTATGGCGGTATTTTTTAAATCTTCATTATTTTCAACTTCTCCTTTAGGAATGCTCCAAGAATTTAAATCTTTATTTTTCCAAAAAGGTCCTCCAGGATGAACTAAAAAAACTTGAATTTTCCCATTATTTTTCCTATAAACAAGTATTCCTGCTGATTTTTTCATAATTTTAAAAAAGATAATAAGAAAATTTTAACAAATTTAAGTTTCTGATATCAAACCAAGTAAAAAATAAATTGTTTATTATTGCTCGAATAATTAGCGGTCAGATTTTTCACGAATTATTTAACACGAATTTATCGCGAATTTCTACGAATGCATCACGAATAATTTAATTCGCGTATAATTCGTCTTCGTTCGTGTTTTATTCGTTTTCATTCGCGTGTCATTCGTGTAACTTAATAATTAATCTGAAACTGAGAAAAAACATTTTTTGGTTTTCTAAAAATAATATCTAATTTATCAACTCTAGCTAAAAATGGACCTTTTTTTAATTCTTGAATTAATTTTTGTAAATTTTCTTCCTTACCCTGAGCCAAAACCTCAACTGTACCGTCTTCTAAATTTTTAACATAACCAACAACATCTAAAACTTGTGCTTTTTCTTTGACAAAATAACGATAACCAACTCCTTGCACTCTTCCATAAACTTTAGCATAAAATTCAATAAAATCTTTTTCCATATCTTCAAAAGTTAACGCTTGTTCTAAGGTAAATTCATTAATTTTAATTCTTTGAAGTTCACTTAAATAACCTCCGCAACCTAATTTTTCTCCAATATCATTTGCTAAAGACCTGATATATGTCCCTGAAGTACAAGTAATTTCAATTTTTAATTTAGGCCAATTGTAATCTAAAATTTTTATATCATAAATTTTTACTTTTCTTGGTTTTAATTCAACTTTTATTCCTTTTCTTGCTAAAACATAAGCTGGTTTTCCTTTAATTTTGACTGCTGAGAACGGAGGTGGTTTTTGCTCAATTTCACCAACAAAAGAATTTAAAACTTCATTTATTTGATTAAAATTATAATTCACGAATTTATCACGAATGTTATCGAATTTATCACGAATTATTCGTGTGTCATTCGTTTCTATTCGGGTATTATTCGTGTTATCAACACAAATTATTTCACCTTCTCGATCATAAGTTGTAGATCTTGCTCCTAAAGTAATTTCAGCGACATAAGTTTTGGTGCTTTCTTTTGAAAATTTTGTCAATTCTTGAGTATATTCTCCTATACCTAAAATCAAAAGTCCTTCAGCAAAAGGATCTAAAGTCCCTCCATGTCCTACTTTCTTTCTTGTTTTCTTTTTTAAAAAACGAACAATATCATAAGAAGTATAATTTTTTGGTTTATTAAATAACGCTATGCCTTCCATTTTTGACAACTCGGACAATAAAAACTTCCTCTGCCTCCGATTTTAATATACTCAATTTTATTTTTGCATCTCAAACACTTTTCACCTTTTCTTTGATAAACTAAAAATTCTTCTTGATAATTACCTTTGCTTTTATCTGGTTTAACATAAAATCTAAAACTAGTTCCTTGAAGTTTAATTGCTTTTTGAATTACTTTTTTAATAGCGGATAGAAGATTTTTTATTTCTTTATCTTTAAGTTTATTAGCTGGTTTTAAAGGATGAATTTTACCTAAAAATAGTGCTTCATTAGCATAAATATTTCCTATACCGGCAATTTTTGTTTGATCCATCAAAACAAGTTTTATTGGTCTTTTTGTTTTTGAAAAAATATTTTTAAAATATTCAAAATTAAGCTCAAAGGGTTCTTTGCCAAGTTTAGATAATTCCTTTTCTAAATCATTATTATCTAAAACTTTTACCCAAGCAAATTTTCTTGCATCATTAAAAACTAAAAATCCTTTATCTAAAACAAAAATTACTCTCGTATATCTGTTGTTTTCTAAATTTTCTAATGACTTAAGATAAAGCAGTTGGCCAGTTAATTTTAAATGAAAAACTAAATAGCTATTATCTAATCTTATAATAAGTATCTTCCCCGCCCTCTCAATTTTTAAAATTTTAGAGTTTAAAATTTTGTTTTTCTTCCCCAAAAAGCTCTTTTTATTCAAAATTTTCACTGCCTTAATTTTCTTTCCTTTTATGTCTCTTTCTAAATATCTTTTAATTGTTTCTACTTCAGGAAGTTCTGGCATTTAATTAAAGATAAAAACCAAAAATCTTTTCTGGTTACCAAATCTATTCTAACCATTTATATTTTTGTACTAATTTTGTTTGAGTCCAAAATTTTCCTAAGCCTAAATATTTTCCTGATTCAGAAAGACAAAGAACTGCCATAATAATTATATAAATAATATGTTCATCAATTAAAGGATTGTGTTCTGGAGGTAAAAAACCAGCAAGATACATTAAAGCAAGCATCAATCCTCCAAAAAATGTTGAAAGCTTCATAAAAATTCCAAACATAAGGCCTAAACCAATACCTAAAAGATCTAACATAAAAAGCCAATCAACCAATGGATTTCCTGCCATTGCTTGAAAAACACCAGCAAAAGGACCTTTAGTAGCAAATTTTAGAAAACCAAAGGTTGGCGATCCTCCATTTATCCATGCTGATTTACAGAAATATTCAATTACTTTCGTTTCTTTATTAAAACAAGTTGAAAAACCAAGACCTAAAAGTTTATCTAAAAATGCCCAAAGAAAAATAAAACCAATAGCTAATCTAAGTAATCCAAGAGCTATTTGAAGTTCTCTTCTAAGTTCCATTGCGATTATTTACTTAATTACGACTTTTTATTTAATTTTAAAAAATATTTTTTATGTTTCCGTAGAATCTCTTGGATAAAAAATATCTAATAACCAATCAATAAAGGTTTTAATTTTATCTTTATTAGAAATCATTTTTGAAAGATAAACGACTCGCCACAAAATCCAAGCAAAAAATCCGGAAAAAGCAAAACCCTTAATTTCACCAATGGCAAAAAACCTTCCCAAAGAAATAAGGTCTCCTTGATGTTTATAAATAAATTTTTCTAAAGGTTTATTTTTAATTAAATTAAAAATATTTTTCCCGCTATTTCTGCTTGTCTAAAGGCAACTTGGGCAAGTTGAGGAAGTGGTTTTTCGTTTTGAACAAAACAGCAAACATCACCAATTGCAAAAACATTTTCATAATTTTTCACTTGTAAATATTCATTAACTATTAATCTTCCCTTATTATCCTTTTCAACATTTCCTATAATTTCAGGTAAATTCGGTTCTATGCCGGCTGTCCAAATAACTGTTTTTGTCTTTATAATTTCTCCATCGTCAAGCTTAAGAAAATTTTCTCCAACCTCAACAACTCCTTTACTCAATAAAACATTAATATTTTGTTTTTTTAATCTTTCCAGGGCCTTCTGTCTTAATTTCGGTGAAAATTGAGAAATTAGTTCATCCCCTCTTTCAATCAAAATTATTTTTACTTTCGAGATAACTTCTTTTGAATAAATCTTTGAAAAAGTTTTATAAAAATAATCTGACATTTCTCCAGCGAGTTCAACTCCAGTAGCTCCACCACCAACAATGACAAAAGTTAAATTTCCCTCATTATCATTATTAGCTGCTAATTCAAACATATGAATAAAATGATTTCTAAGCTTTATAGCGTCATCTAAAGATTTTAAAGTAAAACTATTTTCTTTTGCTCCAGGAATATTATAAAAATTTGTTTTTGAACCTAAGGCAATGACTAAATAATCGTATTTAATTTCTTTTTTTCTTAAATAAACTATTTTCTTTTCTAAATCAATTTTTTCAACTTCTCCATGAATAAATTCATAATCGCAACATTTGATAATTTCTCTAACTGGTTCAACTAAATTTTCCAAAGAAACACCGCCGGTGGCAAATTCATGAAGTAAGGGAGTAAACAAAAAATAATTTTTCTTATTAACTAAAATGAGTTTTACTTCTTTTTTATTATGAAAAAATCTATGTAAATATTTCAAAGTATAAACACCACCAAAACCACCTCCTAAAATTACTATTTTCATCAATTCTTTAGAATAAACTAAGACTCAATGGCCAAGGTTGAGGAATAAAAAGCAAGGTTAAAATTGCAGCCCACAAAGCCAAATTTTTCATAAAATTTATCATTTGCATTATTTTCATTTGAGGATCTTGCTCTCTCCAAAAATCATGCATAACAAAAGTTACAGGTAAAAAGAATAATGTTAAAGCTAAAATACCTATTTGAATATAAGCACCAAGTAAAATTGAAAGACCACCAATTAAAAGCAAAAGTCCAGTTAAAAAAACCATCAATTTAGGAGCAGAAACATTTTTGCTTTGAACCCATCCAGCTAAAGAATTTAAATTGCGAAAATGATTAAAAGCATTAAAAAGAAAATAAAAACCTAAAATAACACGAGAAAGTAAAAGAATATAATCTGAGGTCATTTTAAAAATAATTTTAATTATGACCAATTATATTTTACCATAAATTTCTAATCTTATATATTTTCAAATAACCACACCAATTATGATGACAACCTCACTATTTTACTTTAATTTTTCTAAAAAATACTTTGCTTGGTTTTACTTTTAATATTTTTTCAATTTCTTCTATGTAAAAGTTTCTTATTCCCTTCAAATCCTCGTGATTATAAATTTTCAAGATTTAAGCAATCTTTTTTATTTCATTTAATCTTTATGTCTTATTTTGAATCCACCTTTGATGCCTTTTTAAAATCCCGTTTTCCTTAATTCTAAAATTTTCTGGAGCAATAATCCTTAAACCATCCAAAACAACCTATAATCTCATATACTTAACCTTCATTTTTAAAATTGAAACTTTTTTGTTCATGATTGAAAATAAAATCAAAAACAATTAACACCCAGCTTTTTCAATTAAACCAGCTTTTTCTAAAATTGGATCAATTTCTCTTGAAACTCGGACACAGTCTTTAATACTCACCCCATCTTCTTTATCAATTTTAATTATTAAAGCAAATCTTCCTCTTTCGCTTCCAAACTGAACATCTACCAACTTATAACCCATATCTTCAACAACTCCCTTAATAAGCACTTTCACCCTCTCTTTCAAATCCATTAAATTTATTACAAAACAAAAACTAATTTTTCATTTCTACTAACTTTTACGATCGTTAATTTTGGTAGTATATTTTCTTAATTTTCTCTTCAAATTCATTTCTTAACCTTAATCCTTCTTTTATCTTTTTTTCTCTTGTCCAAAACTTCACTCAAGGGTTTAGATAAAAACTTATACAAAATAAAAAAAGTACAAAAAATTAATTATTTGTAAAAACAACATTTTAAAATCAACACCTAAAGCAAAAAAAGTTCTTTCATTATATAAACTTAATAATAAGAGAGACTAGTAAAACATAAATAGCAATAGCTTCAGCAAAAGCAATAGCTAAAATCATAGCTGTTTGAATTTTTGAAGCTGCTTCTGGATTTCTACCAATTGCTTTTAATGCTTCTGCTCCTATTTTTCCGATAGTCAAAGTAGGAAAAACAACCCCAAAGATTATAGTAAGAGAAGTGAGTATGTTTTTAATGGTAACTAAATCCATTTTTTAATGTTCACTTAATGCGACCCTAAAAAATACACTTGTTAATGTGAAAAATATTAAGGCCTGAATAAAACCAACAAAAATCTCTAAAATTAAAAAAGGAATGGGTAGAATAATTTGGATTAAAACTCCTACAATAATAAGCAAAGTTTCTCCAGCAAACACATTGTCAAACAATCTAAAACTAAAAGATAAAATTTTAGCAAACTCTGCAATTAATTCCAAAATTCCTATAAATCCTTTATGTTTTTTTAAAAATATTTTAACCTAATTTATAGATTTCTAAAATATTAACTCCTAAAACAGATATGATTGCTAAGGCTAAAGTCATATTTATATCAGAATAAGCTGTTCTTAAAAAGATGGATTTTTTCTTCTCCGTGTTGAATATAAATACTTTTCCAAGGCCTGGTAAAATTCCCATCCAGTTAGAAAAAAGAATATAGATAAAAAGTAAGACAAAATGTAAAAATTTTTATATTTTTAATACCAGTGATTTCTCGCCAAAAATTGTATAAATTTTCAAAAACAATTTCCAAAAAATTTTGTATTTTAGAAGAAATTTCTTTTAATCTATACTACTAAAACTATAAATGATAAAAGTGATGCTAAATAAGTATCGGTAATTCCTAAACCATTAATAGGTAAAATTTTTTCTGATGGAATACTTATCATTTTTCCTCTTTATTTTAATAGAAATTATCTAATTTTTTAGTAATAAAAAAATAAAATTTTTAGTGTTGCGGGGTCAGGATTTGCACCTGAGTCTCGGGCTTATGAGACCCGCGTGGTACTACTCCACCACCCCGCAATGATTATAAAAAATTAAAAATAGCAAAAAACTTTACTATTTATTATTATAACATATAACCAAGAGCTTTATTTTACTTATTCTAAATCTAATCTAAGTTCATATCCCCATTTCTTAAATCCCAAACTCTCATAAAATTGATGAACATATTCTCTTTCAAATCTACTTGTAGCAATCAATTTATAACAACCAATTTCTTTTGCTTTTTCGATTACTCTTTTTACTAAATTCTTTCCAATTCCTTTATTTCTATACTCAGGTTCTACAAAGACATCCTCTAAAAGTCCATAAGGTTTTTTATGAATATCATTATAAATTATAAAAAGAAAAGCTCTGCCGACTATTTTTTCATCTAAGACAAGTTCGAATTTAAAAAAGTTTGTTGAAAATGACTTTTTTTTAATCATTTATTTTGTAAAATTCTTTCAATTTAAAAAGAGAAATGTTAAAAACCTCTTTAACGCTTAAATTAGAACTATCTATAATTAAATTAGCTCTTTTCTTCATTTCTTCTTCATAATTTTCTATTCGATAAATCTTTTTATATCTTTCTAAATCACAGGCGTCTCTTTTATTCAATTTATCAAGAGCTTCTTCAAAGATTAAATTTTCTCTTAAGGCTAGTCTTTTTGCTCTTATTTCTTTTTGAGCGTAAATATAAATCTTAAAAGCTTCATCGCAAAAATAAATAGTTAATCTACCCTCAATAACAAAATTACTTTCAAAAAGACATATTCTTTTTGTTTCTTCATCTATAAGTTTATCAAGTTTTTCTTCAGCTTCAAAACTTAATCTTTCAATATCTATTAACCTTTCTTTGGCATAATTTCTAAAAATTTCACCGCTTGAATATTTTTTAATCTTAAAATAATCTGATAAATTTTTAGCTAAATTAGATTTACCTGAAGCAGTTAAACCAGAGATAGCAATTTTTATTCCTTTTCCATTTTTTCCTTTTCCCATTTTTCTGCATTTTCTAAAATATCGCCCTCTTTAAACAAAATAGATTTTAATATTTCTCTCCATTTAGGTAATTTTCTTGTAAGCCATTCTAAATCTATAGCAAAATGTTCAAACTCTTCTTCTTGAGCGTGCTCCATTATTTTTCTTACTTCTGGATCTTTAGTAATAGAAATTCTTTGTTGATACCAATTAATTGCCTCAGCTTCTTCAATTAAAGAAGCTATTATTCTAGCAAAATCTCTTATTTCTTCTTTTAATTCTTCTGGTGGTTCATGGTATTGGTCAAATCCTGCCATTTTAAACAAAAAATTTTTTAATTCGACTATAAATTAAATTTTATATTATTTTTCAATTTTCAAAAAAGGAACAAAAATTAAAATCATTAAAGAAGTTAAACCAGAAACAACAATTAAAGGACCTAAACCAATTTTTGCATATAAATAACCTCCTAAAAAATTTGAACTAATTGAACCTAAATTAATTATTGAAGTTAAAAAAGCAAACATACTTCCAGCAACTAAAGATTCTGTTTTTTGAGCAGCAAAAGTAAGCATCGTCAAAAAAGCAATCATTCCTAAAGAACCAAAAACTATTCGATCAAAAATTGATAAAACAATAGCTAAAGTTTGATTATTTTTAATAAAATCTAAAAGATAAATTAAACTAAAGAATGTTCCTAAGCCACCAATGAAAATACTAAAAATTAAAAGTTTTTTAAAATTGACCCATCTTAAAAATATTCCAAAAATCATCGCTCCTATCGCTGAACCAATAGCAGCTATTGAACCTAAAGTACCAATTAAAATTTTAGAAAATTTAAGTTCATCAACCATATAATAAAAAAACGGCGTTCCATAAGAAGGAGAAAAGTTCCATAAAAATAAAAACAAAGTTATTAATAAAAATTCTTTGTTTAAAATTGCTGATTTAAAAACTTGTTTGAATTCATAAAATTTTAAAATTGCTTCTGGTTCATACCTTAAAAGAAAATAAGTAATTAAAGCAACTGAGAAAGGAAAGAAGAAGGCTAAAGTAAAAGTTGTTTGATAGGCTAATTTTTCTGCAGCCAAACCACCAGCAAAGCCAGTAATAATTTGCGCTAAAGAAACTGCTGCCCATTGCACTGACTGAAATTCTCTTAATTTATTTTCTTTCTTGCCAATTTCAACCATATAAGCATCAGCAACTACATCTTGAAAAGCATAAGCAAAAGAGGAAAAAGTTAAAATTAAAAGTAAAAGCCAAACATTATAATTTTGTGTTAAGGCTAAAATAAGCCAACAAAAAGAAGCAATAATACTTGTTAAAATAAGATAATTCCTTCTTCTTGAACCCTTAATGGGAAATAAATCAGAAATCAATCCATACAAAGGCTTTATTACCCAACCCAAAATAGAAATTGCTCCAAAATAGGCTGCTTGTGTCGCAGTTAGTTTAAAAACATCTTTCAAAAGATAATTTATCGATAAATTTGGCAAAGAAGAAAGTCCATTCGGCGAGAAAAAATAAACCAAAGCAAAAATTATAATATATTTAAATTTTCTCATACCAATTTTCTAAAATTACTTGAATATTTTTATTTTCTTTTTCAACTAATTCTTTAAATTTTTTAATATCGCTAAAACTTTTTTCACCTTGATAATGATAAGGATAAACTTTTTTAGGTTTAAATTCTAAAACTGCTGAGGCTGCTTGTTCAATTGACATTGTCCAAGGAAGATTCATTGGCAAAAAGGCAAGATCAATATTTTTTAAATTTCTCATTTCCGGTATGTCTTCGGTATCACCAGCAATATAAATCCTAAAATTTTCTTTTTCAATTAAATAACCATTACCCCTTCCTTTAGGATGAAACTCAAGTCTTTCAGGAGTAAGATTGTACATTGGTAAAGCTAAAACTTTGAAATCTTCAAAATAAGTTTCTTCTCCGTTATTTAAAATTTCAGCCCTTTCTTTTAAATCTTTGGAAAGTTCATTATAAACAGCTTGAGGAGTAATAATTTTAAAATCTCCTTTTAAACTCTTTAAAACATCAATATTTAAATGATCAAAATGAATATCAGTGATTAAAACTAAATCAGGATTTGGCTTATCTTGATAAAAATCTTCATTCCAAGCAGGATCAACATAAATAATTTTTTCCCAATCTAAAATTAAAGAAGCGTGATAAATAGGAATAATTTTGGGCTCCATTAATTAATTATAATTAAAAAATGAAAGTTTTGTTAAAAATAGAAGATTTTCGAGAAGCAGTAGTTGTTGAAAGAATTAATAAATTTGTAGTTAAAGTAAAAGATAAAAACAAAATAATTTCTGCTCATTTAAATAATACTGGAAGATTAGAAGATTTTGTAAAAAAAGAAAAAATTGTTTTGCTTTTGCCAATAGAAAATAACAACAAATTGAAATACAGACTTTCAATGGTTCAAGAAAAGGAAAATATTTTTTCTATTATTGACACTTCGCTTCAGATGAAATGCTTTGAGATTGCTTTAGAGAAAAAATATATTTCTTGGCTTAAAGGAGGAGAAATTTTAAAAAGAAATTTCAGAATAAATAAATCTTTGATTGATTATTTAATTGAAAGTAAAAACAAAAAATATCTTCTTGAAATTAAAAGTGCAGTAATGAAACATAAAAATTTTGCTATGTATCCTGATTGCTCTTCGATCAGAGGTCAAAAACATATAAAAGAATTAATAGATAAACAGCTTAATTCAAATCAATACGAATCAATAATTCTTTTTATTGCTGGAATGAAAAACGTCTCTCTTTTTTCTCCTAATAAAAATGCTGATCAAAAAATTTATGAACTTTTAAAAATTGCTAAAAACAAAGGAGTAAAAATTAAGGCTATTCAAATTTATTTCGACGAGAAAAGAAAAAGTATTATTTTAAAAAACGATAACTTACCAGTTTACTTTATTTCATAAGTTATATTTACTTGAATTTTGATTTCTTGGGAACCTGGTTCGATTTGAGGAGAATTTAGAGCTGATTCACCTCCAGTTCCAACTCCAGTTCCAACTTCTTTAATTGGATAATAATTATAGGGTAATTCGTTAATACTAATAATCTCACCTAATCTAAATCCGGCTGATTTAGCAATTTTTTCTGCTTTTCCTTTTGCATCTTTAATTGCTTTTTCTCTTGCTTTTTCTAAATAAACTTCTCTATCATCAACTGTAAAATTTGGACCAGAAACATTATTAGCTCCATAATTTACTGCTTGTAACAAAACTTCTCCAATTTTATCTAAATCTCTCACTTTTACTTTTAAATTTTGATTAATTGTATAACCAACAATTTTATAAGGAGTCTTTGAATAATCATATTTGGGAGTTACAGAGTAATTTTCTGTTTGAATATCTTTTTTCTCAATTTTCTTCTCTTTCAAGAAATTTATTATTTTGTTCATTTTTTCATCATTTTCTTTTTGTAAAATTTTTAAATCTTGACCTTCGGTAATGATTCCAATTCTAATTTCGGCAATATTAGGAACAACCATTTCTTTTCCTTCTCCTATAACTGTAAATGTTCTTAGCTCTGGTTTTATTTGCCTATATTCATAAACGTACCATAAGGCTGAAAAAGAAAGAATTAATATTCCAGAGATAATTGTTATTTTTAATGATTTATCCATTTTAATTTAAATTTCCATAAATATTCCTTGATCTTGACCGTTTTTTACTGAATGAATTTTCCATTTTTCGATTTTAAAACCAGACATTCCTGGAGATCCTGAGGGCATTTCTGGTAAAGCAATTCCATTAATTTCTGGTTTTTCATTTAAAAGTTTTTCGATTGCTGAAATAGGCGTGTGGCCTTCAACAAAATAATTACCCCACAAAGCAGTATGACAAGACCAAAGATTTTCAGGAATACCAAGTTGTTTCTTTAAATTTGTAAGTTCTTCATCACTTATATCTCTTTTTTCAACTTTAAATCCATTTGATCTTAAATAAGAAATATAATTTTCGCAACATCCACAATTTGGTGTTTTATAAAGAATCACAGCAGGGCCAAATCTTTGTTTATCCGTTTCAAATCCGCGCCTATTAATGTTCGAAAAATAATAAAAACTAAAAATAACAATTCCTATAAAAATTCCTAAAAATAAATATTTGTTTTTCATTTCAATTCTAATTTAAATTTAGTTTTTCAACCCTTTTTTCTTTCCACATTTACAAGGTTGACATCCGCAAGTTTTGCACATTTTTTAATTTTTTTAATTACGACTATTAATTACATTTTATCATAAGATTTACATTTTTATAATCCACAACCTGCTCCGATTTGAATTTGAGGTAAATTTAATTTAGCGACTTTTTTATTTACATTTTGAATCCAGCCGGAAACAGATGAATATTCTGCTGACATTATCAATTTGGATCAACATTTTTCCAATCTTTATTTTCAAAAGCTTTAAAGTAAATTGCTGTTTCAATATAATTTTGAGGAAAACAGAAAGAATTAAGTCGAAGTGCTAATTTGTAAAGTTCATCTTCTAAATATCCTTGAGAAGCTGCAAGTTCTAAAGCTCCTAATAGAGCTGAGCCGTGATTACAGTCTTGAGTAAGGGTTGAATTATTGCAACAAGGACGGAAAGTATTTTTAGCAACGCGATAAACTAATTCTTCTTGCTCAGAAGTTAGTTTAATTATTTCACATTTATTAAAATAAGCAGCACCATTTTCTTCTTTTCCTAACCACCAACCTCCAGTGGAAGCTAAATAAGGAAGCTCTTTTTCACTAAAAGGAATATTTTTATTAAATTCCGTCTTATTTGAAAGTCCTAAGGGCCAAAAAAGATTTAAAAGATAATTAGCAGTTTCTTGATTGATAACTATCGGCTCATTACTTCCTTCAATTGTTTTTTGTATATATTCAGGAATTTTACCGTTATACAATTTTTTCATTTTTTCTAAATCAATCACTCCACAATCAATCATTTTTTTAACGGCATCACCGAAAACAATTCTTGTTTTAAAACCTTCGGGAGGCAAAACTTGATTAATTATATTTTGAATATCAGTAGAATTTATACTTTGACCTTGAATATTATCAAAACCTGGCCTTGTTGACAAATTATTAGAAGTTTTTTGAATTTTTATATTAGCCAGAGCAAAAATTATTAATCCTCCAACCAAAATCCCTAAAATAAGTTGTACAAAATTTAATTTTTTATCTTCTTTAATGCTTTGCTTTACTATTTCTAAATTACAACTTTTATGTTCTTTACATCAAACTTCACATTTATTTGCTAATTCTTCTGTTTCGTAAATATGAAACATTCTTCACATTGGTAATATTTTTTATTATCTTTTTCTATAACCTTCATTGATTATCTTTTTTAATTTCGGCCTTTAATTTTTTAATTAAATAAATTATACTCAAAATAAGCAAAATTAAAACTAAAACTGGAAAAGATAAAATCACTAAAAGCCATAAACCTCCAATGATTCCCCAAATTGGTGCCAAAAAATTCCAACCTTGCCAATTCCAAAATCCCCAATATCCCATCATCGGCATTCCACCACTCATCATTGGCATCATCCAACCAGTAGTATTTCCATCACAACCCAAAAATCTTTTTCCCATATTAATATGCATTAATTCTTCTCCTTCTTTCCCATGCATTTGTTCGATCATTTTATTCATTGTTAGATGATCACTGCCTCCCACCATCTGCTCCATTACATATTCACCGACAGCATGAAAATCTTCATTACTTAAATTTTGACATTTTATTTCTCCTCGATAAAATTTTTCAACAATTTCTTTCCCTTTTTGGATTTCTTGATTTAATTCTGCATCCTCAGTGTGAGCAGATACAAAAGAAGAAAAAGCAAGAAATGATATTAATATAAAAACAATAAGGCACCACTTTTTTACACCGATATTTATCAATCCGCGTTTCATCCGCGTAAATCCCTGGGTATTCATTTTTTCAACTTATAAATTTTTAATAATTCTTCAACCGCTTTTTTCTCTTTTTTGTTTTTAATTTGTTCAATTACATGAGTTTTTAAATGATTTTTTAAAACTTCTCTTTCAATTGATGAAATGGCATTTTTTATAGCTGAAGCTTGAATTAAAATATCTAAACAATATTTTTCATTTTCTATCATTTTCCTTAAACCTTCAACCTGTCCTTTAATTATATTTATTCTTTTTAAAATTTTCTTCTTTATCTTTTTATCCATTGCTAAATCATCTATAAATATCCTTACGATGAGCTACTCTTAAAATATAAATTTTATTTTCTAGATAGTCAAAAATTACTCTCCAATCGCCAATGCGAAAATGATACATACCCAATTTGGGGTCTTTTAATTTTTCAGCAAAACGTATAAGGACGAAAATTTCTTTCCTATTAATCTTTAAACTTTTTAACATAACTTCTTTAACTTTTGACATTGTCTTAGTTATAGCATATATTTTTAGATAATGTGCGGACGTCGTACATCCGAAATAATTAATTTTATTTAAAATTTTTTAATCTTAAGGCATTAATAGCGACGATAATTGTTGAAAGTGACATAAAAACTGCAGCCAAGGCTGGAGAAAGTAAAATCCCCTTAAAAGCCAAAATTCCTGCAGCTAAAGGAATGGCTATAACATTATAACCCGTTGCCCAAAATAAATTCTCCATCATTTTTCGATAAGTTGCCCTTGAAAGTTTCACTAAACTAACAATATCTCTAGGATCATTTCTTACCAAAATGATTCCCGCTGATTCAATAGCCACATTTGTTCCAGCGCCAATCGCTACGCCAACATCTGCTTGCATAAGTGCTGGAGCATCATTAATACCATCACCGACCATCATTACTTTCAAATTTCTTTTTTGAAGTTCTTTTACTTTTTCAACTTTTTCTTGTGGTAAAACTTCGGCAAAATATTCATCAATCTTAAGCTCTTGAGCAACTTTTTCAGCAACCTCTTTTTTATCTCCAGTAATCATTGCTGTTTTAACTCCTAATTTATTAAGCTCTCTAACAGCTTCGGATGATTCTTTTCTAATTTCATCTTCCAAAACTATTGCTCCAAGAATGTTTTTATTTTCATCAACTAAATAAGCAATTGTCCCAATTGTTCCTATTTTGGGCGTCTTTAAATCTAAATTTTTTAAAAGATTATCGCCACCAAGATAATAAACCTTGCCATTAATTTTTCCCTTAACTCCTTTACCGGGTAAATTTTCAAAATCTTCAACTTTTAAAATCTCAATTTTTGCTTCTTTTGCTTTTTCTAAAATTCCTTGAGCAATAAAATGCTGTGAAAATTGATTAAGGGAGGCAGAAAATTGTAGAATTTCTCTCTCATTAAGTTTTTGAAAAAGAACAATTTCTTTTACCCTAAATTTTCCGCTTGTCAATGTTCCTGTTTTGTCAAATAAAACAATGTCAATTTTTCTTGAAAGTTCAAGCTGTAATCTGTTTCTTATTAAAAAGCCATGATGAACTGCTAAACTTGTTGAAATAGCAACTACTAAAGGAACTGCGAGTCCTAAAGCATGAGGACAAGAAATAACTAAAACTGTTACAAATCTTTCTAAAGCAAAAGAAATATCTTTTTGCAAAAGAAACCAAATAATAAAACTTAAAGAGCCAATAAAAATAGCAATAAATGTTAAATATTTAGCAAAAATATCTGCCAAAACTTGAAGTTTTGATTTTGATCTTTGTGCCTCTAAAATTAGTCTTTTTATTCCTGCTAAAAATGTTTCTTCGCCAACTTTAGTAACTTTTATTTTTAAAACTCCATCACCGTTAATTGTTCCGGCAATAACTTCAGAACCAATTTCTTTCAAAATAGGCTTGCTTTCACCAGTAATCATACTTTCATTAACCTCAGACCTTCCTTCAATGACAATGCCGTCAGCAGGAATTTTTCCTCCTGGCCTTACTAAAAGAATATCACCCACCTTAAGTTCATTAAGAGAAACAATTTTTCCATTTTCTAATTCTGCTTGATCGGGTAATAATTTTTCAATTTCTTTTAAGGCTCTTTGAGCTGAAAAAACAGATTTCATTTCAAAATAATGTCCTAAAAGCATGATGGTAATTAAACTTGTTAGTTCCCAGAAGAATTCATGGCCAAATTTAAAAATAACAGCTAAAAGACTATATAAATAAGCTGAGGAGATAGCTAAAGCAATTAGAGTCATCATTCCTGAATTCTTTGCCTTAATCTCTCTCAAGGCTCCAACAATGAAAACAAAGCCACCATAAAAAAAGACAATTGAACTAAAAAGAGTAGATATGAACAAATTTAGAATAGATTTTTCTGAATAAAAAGTTAAAAAAATTACAATTAGAGTCAAAATTAAAGAAAGCCAAAATTTTTTCAAAAAATCTTCAGCTCGATGATCAGCATGCTTGCTGTGATTTTTCTTTGATTCTTCAACTTCAATAAGCTTCATCCCACATTCAGGATAATTTCCTGGCTGATCTTGAGGCTCAATACACCCCATAGGACAAATATATTTTTTCATAATTATATTATACCCCTATGGGGTATATTTTTCAAGTTTTAGAGTTCTCGGTAATTATCTTTTAAAAATTTTTTATACCAGCTTTCAAATTCTGAACTCCCTGCAAAATGAATTTCAAATGGATGATAAACATCAAAACCTTCTAAAATTTCAATTAAAATTTTACTTTTTTCTCTTTTATCAATAGGTTTTTCGGTTACAATTAAAATATCTATATCGCTATTAGGTCCAAAATTATTAGTTAAATAAGAGCCAAATAAAACAATTTTCGTATTTTCACCCAAAATTTTTTTAGCTCTTTCTTTTATTAAATTAAGGTAATAATCAATATAATTTAAAAATTTGTCTCTTCTTTCTTTTCTTTCTAAAAGAAATTCAAAATATTTACCCATTTTTAAAAATATTTAATAAATTTTCAACAAATTCAAACATAAGTTCAATTTGTTCTTTAAAAAATTGTGCAGGTAAATATCTACTTTCAATATAAGTAATTTCTAAATCGTTAATGGTTTGTTTATAGTTTTCTTTTAATTCCTCAATTTCTTTAATTTTACCAGAAGCTTTTTGATAATGATCTAAAAGCTCACTTATTCTATGTGTCTTTTCAAAATCTCCTAATATTTTCCAAATTTCATATTTCAAAAATAACTGGACTGCTTGTTCGATATTGAAAGCACATAAATCATAATATTCTTTTTTATATAAATCTTTAGCTGTTTCTAGAAATCTTTCTGCCATTATTTTTAAAATTTCGCCTTCTTTCATTTATTCTTTACAACAATCAATAATTTTTTCTATTAATTTTTTTAAAGAGAATCCTTCTTTAGATTCTTCAACAATTTCTTTTTCTGGTTCTTCTTTTTTAAAATCTTCTAAATTAATAATATTTAATTTTATTCCCCAGAAGATATTAAAAAGATCATAAGCTAAATCAAAAACTTCTTTTGCTTCAACTTTTTTGTTTTGACTTTGAAGTTTTGTCCCTACTTCAATAAGCCTCATTGTTACTGAAAGCGTATGTTTAATAAAACACCAAAGTTCTCCTTCTGGTTTCCCAATCAATTTTTCCATCATCTTTTTTCTTATCTCTCTTACTTGGTTAAGTAAATCAAAATACTCATCTTTACCTGTTTTTTCAGCAGTAAAATAAAGATGTTCTTCCATACTAATCAAATTCATTACTCCTATAGCCAAATCTTCATCTGCAGAAAGATCAATCACTTTTTCTTTGAATTCATTAATTTTTTGAATTAGTTCTTGTGATGATTTTATTTTCATAATCTAATTATAAGAGAAATTGTAAAATTAAACCAAAAATAATTAATAGGATTAAAGTAATAATTATTCTTTGAAATAGAATTGTTTTGCCTCTTTTTTGAGTTATCCATTTGCTTATAAAAGAAGCAATATAAACTAAAAAACCACCCGAAATTCCAGTTAATAAAGATTTATCAATTAAAATTACTTTGCCATAATTTGAAATTGGAAGATAAAAATAGAAATAATCAAAAATAAAAGATTTAATTGGCGAATAAGTTAAAATAAAAGTTCCAACAATGACTAAAAATTCTTGTCCTTTAAAAATTTTCTTTTTAATTAATCTATTTAACCACTCAGCAAAAGCTACTGATAAAGCACCCACTAAAAAACCCAAAACAATTTTCTTAACTCCAAATTCATAACCTAAAAATGTCAAAATTAATACTCCGCCTACACATAAAGGACAATGAGAAAAAGCTATAAAAGGAAGAAATAAAATTAAAATAACAAATCTATTTTTATCAATTTTTTTTAACCTTGCTAAAAAATTGTTTATCATAATAAATTAATTAAAATCAAATCTTCTTAAGATTCTAATAATATTAATTTTAAATCGAAAAATTAATAAAATAAAAAATAAATAGGGCTCGTAGCTCAAGGGTAGAGCGTCTCGTTCACAGCGAGAAGGTTGCTGGTTCGAGTCCAGCCGAGCCCATCAAAGTAAAATTAAAAAAATGAAAATTTATGTAGGCACCTCTGGATGGCAATATTATCATTGGAAAGGAAAATTTTATCCTGAAAATTTGGATTCTAAAGATTTTTTAAAATTTTATTCGAAATATTTCAATACTGTTGAAGTTAATACAAGTTTTTATCATTTTACTAAAAAATCAACTTTTGAAAAGTGGAAATCACAAATAAACAAAAATTTTCTCTTTTCAATCAAACTTTATCGCCTTTTTACCCATTTTCGCAAATTAAAATTAAAAAAAGATGATAAAAGAATTTTAAAAGAAACAATCAAAAGTTATAAAGTTTTTGGGAAAAATCTCGGACCAATACTCATTCAACTTCCTCCAAGTTTAAAGAAAAATTTAGAAATTTTGGATGAGTTTTTGGAAAATTTTGACTATCTAAAATTAGCGATTGAATTTAGACATTCTTCTTGGCTTGATAAAGAAACTTATGATTTTTTAAAAAAGAAAAAGGTTGCTTTTGTTATTTCTGATTCTCCAAGGTGGCCAACTGAGATTATAAAAACCTGCGATTTCGTTTATATAAGATTTCACGGCAAACCTAATCTTTTTGCTTCAAAATATGAAAAAAGAGAACTTGAACGTTACGAAGAAGAAATAAAAAAATTAAAACCAAAAATTTTATTTGCCTATTTTAATAATGATGCTGAAGGTTATGCAGTCCAAGATGCTTTAGAATTTAAAAAACTATTAAGCTGATAAAAGTCTTTTTCTTAATTCTTCTAATATATTTCTTGCTAACTGTTTTTTCTCTTCTGAAGCATCTCTGGGTAAATCTATTTGAGCTATAAATTCTTTTCTATCCCCATCTAGAATAACTCCAAAATCTTTTGCCCCTAGGTTTTGTGCTTTTGGTTCGTTTTCTTCATAAAAATCATCGATTATCTTTAAAATTTTTTCTCCACCTCCTTTAAATCTCATTTTAAAAATAATAGAATTTTCAGTCTCTTCGGTTTTTATTTCTTTAATATCTAAATTCCCTTCAATAAAATCTTTATCTTCTTTAGGTTTTTTTCCATTCGGGCTAAATTCTATCATTTTTATATTTTACCATAAAAATTGTTAATTATTTTTAATAATTTCTCCATCTCTTCTCCTTCTCTTAAAATTTTAATTTTCTTTTCCCTTAAATCAATTAAGGTTGATGGTTTTGAAATCAGATCTCGTCGATCTAAATAAAAAACTTTATTGCCAAAATATCTTTTTGCTTCTCTAATATTCTTTGCTGGTTCATAACTTTCCCAATTTGCTGACGGAGCAATCAATGGTCCTGATATTTTTAAAATGTTTAAAATTAATTTATCCTTGGGAAGCCTAAAAGAAAGTGAATTAGTTCCACGATGAAGATAATAAAATTTTTGCCACGGACAAGCTAAAACTACACTCACTTTTCCTGGCCATATTTTTTCTAAAATTTTTCTTTGCCAATTTTTTAACCTAACATTAAATTTCTTCAAATCATCAAAACTTGAGATTAAAATTATGCAGGGCTTATTGGGATTTCTTTTTCTTAATTTATAAACTTTTTCAACAGATTTTTTATTAAAAGCAGAGGTACAAATTCCATAAATAGTATCAGTTGGAATAACTCCAATAGTTCCTTCTTTAAGCAAAAGCCCTGCTTTTAACCAATCTAAATTTTCTTTTCCTAAATACCCGCCGACTAAATTATCACTTTGAATAACTCGGTGGCAAGGAATATCTGTGGGACTATTTTTTAAAATCTGGTCCACCGCTCTAAAAGCTCTTATATTTCCTGCCTTTTCAGCAACTTCCTTATAGGTTAAAAACTTTCCTGGTTTAATTTTTTTAACAATATCTAATACTTTTTGAGCAAACTTTAATTTCATACAATTTAATTATAAAATAAAAAATAAGAATGTGTGGTATAGTTGGTTATTTAGGTAAAAATAGAGCAGAGGAAATTATTTTAAATGGGCTTAAAAAATTAGAATATCGAGGTTATGATTCGTGGGGTTATTTAATTTATGATGGTAAAAATTTATTTTTAGAAAAGAAAGTCGGAAAAATTTCTGGAGTTAAAGAAAAAGATTTAAAAGGTTTTGTTGGTATTGGCCACACTCGATGGGCAACCCACGGGGGAGTAACCGAAAATAATGCTCATCCTCATTTTGATTGTCAGAAAAAAATTTTTGTTGTCCATAATGGCATCATCGAAAATCATGAAATTTTGAAAAATTTACTTATTAAAGAAGGCCATAAATTTAATTCAGAAACAGATACTGAAGTTGTTGCCCATTTAATTGAAAAATTTTTGAAAGAAGGAGAAGATTTTGAATTGGCTATTTTAAAAACAGTAAATATTATTCGTGGCAGTTTTGCTTTAGTAATTTTTAATTTAGATAAACCTAAAAAACTGGCTGCTATTCGTTTTGCCAGCCCTCTTGTTTTAGGAAAAAATAAAGAAGAAATAATTGTTGCTTCAGATCCTCTACCGATAAAACTTATCACTAATGAATTTATTCCTTTGGGAGATGGGGAAATTGCTTTTATCGAAGAAAATAAATTTTCAATCAAAGATTTTAAAAATAATAATAATATTGAAGCTAAGGTTCAAAAAATTGATTGGGAAACAGAAGAAATTGAAATTGGTAATTTTCCGGATTTCATGCTAAAAGAAATTTATGAATCACCCAAAGCAGTTAGAAATACTTTAAGAGGAAGAATAATTTTTGAAAAAGGAGAAATAAAACTTGGAGGTTTAGAACTTATTGAAGACCAGTTAAAAAGAATTAAAAAAGTAATTCTAACCGCCTGCGGCACTGCTTATTATGCTTCTCTTGTGGGCAAACTTTATTTGGAAGAATTTACTGATTTAGAAGTAGATTCAGAAATTGCTTCAGAACTAAAATACAGAAATTATAAATTTAATGATGAAACTTTGCTTGTGGCTGTGTCTCAATCAGGAGAAACTGCTGATACTTTAGAAGCAGTAAAGGTGGCTAAAGAAAAAGGGGCCTTAACATTGGGAATAATTAATGTTCCTGGCTCCACAATTGCAAGAACTGTTTCTGCTGGTATTTATACTTATGCCGGCCCAGAAAGAGCAGTTGCTTCAACTAAGGCTTATTTCTCGCAAATTGTTTCTTTGCTTCTTTTAAGTTTATTTTTAGGTTTGAGAAGAAATTTAACCCATCAAAAAGCAAAAGAAATTTTAAAAGAAATAATTTTAATTCCTGAAAAAATGGAAAAAATTTTAGCTTTAGAAGAAGGAATAAAGAAATTAGCTTTGCAAATTAAAGATTCTAACAGTATGCTTTATTTAGGAAGAAAATTTAGTTATCCAGTAGCTTTAGAGGGGACTTTAAAAATGAAAGAAATTGCTTATATTCATGCTGAAGCTTATCAAGGAGGAGAAATGAAACATGGGCCATTAGCTTTGGTTGAAAAAAATTTTCCAGTTGTTTTTATTACTCCTAAAGACAGTATTTATCAAAAATCATTATCAAATATTGAGGAGATAAAAGCAAGAAGAGGGAGAGTTATTTTGGTAACTGACAGCGAAGAAACTAAAATAGAAAATAATAATATTTTTGTTCCTAAAACAAAGGAAGAATTAACTCCACTACTTACCACTTTACCGCTTCATCTTTTAGCTTATCATACGGCAAAAATTTTAGGAAGAAACATTGATAGACCAAGAAATTTAGCAAAAAGCGTTACAGTGGAATAAATTTATGTTAAAAATTAATAGATTATCAAAAAGATGCTAAAATATTGATTTACATATGATAAGAAAATTAAAAATAAAATTTGAAAATTTTTAAAAAAAATAATAAAAAATAAAAAATTTTTTAATTATAATTTTAATTTTACTTATAAAGAGGTCGAAAAATTTATAATTAATTAAAATTAAATAAATGTTTTTTAAAAGTCCACAATTTATTTTCTTTTCCTTAATATTATTACTTGTTCTTTCTGCGGTGGTTATATGGGGTACAATTATTTAGTAAATAGCCCAGAAAAAGTATTTTATAGGGCTATGGGAAAGTTTACTTATTTAAATTCTTTCTCTTTTAATGGAAATTTGAGTTTTATATTTAATAGTGAAGATTTAAAGAAAAATTTAAAAATCACCTTAAATTCTCCTTTCTTTAATTTACCTTTAAAAGAAAAATATAATTTAAGTATAAATTTTAATGGTGATCTTCAAGCAGTATCAACATCTAGTTTAAAATCTCGGGTTCAGTATCTATCTCCTTTTCTCCTTTTGAGTTAGTTTTGGACTATATAATTCTTCCAGATTCCTTATATATTAAACAGAAAAATTTCGATGTATTTCTACAATTTTTCTTACCACCAGAATTTATTAAAAATTATCTTTCTGAATGGATCAAAATAGATTACAAAAAATTAAACGAATTAAATAAAAATAAAACTTTATTATTTAAAAAATCAAATCAAAGTTTGTTAAGAGCACAAATTTCTAATGATGAGTTGTTAAAAGAGTTAGAAGAAATAGGAAGGATTATTATTAAATCAAAGATCTTAATTATTAAAAAAGAAGGAAGTGAATTTGGTATAAAAACAGACAAATTTTATGTTAGTTTACAAAAAGAAAAAATTATACCTACGCTTAGAGAGATAAATGAAGTACTTCCTTCTGACATAAAAATTAAAGAAAACGAATTTAAAGATTTAGAAGAAATATTAAATAAAAACGAAAAAATGCCAGTTATTTATTATTATATAAATCCTTCTAATGAACTCTTATATAGAATTAGCTATAATGATGAAATAAAAGCGAAAAATCTTGAATCACCTGTCAAAGTACACTTCGAAATCAATTTTAGTAACCACAATAAAGAATTCGAAATTAATCCTCCCCAAAATTATGTTGAATTAGAAAAAATATTAGAAGAATTAAATAAATTTAATTTTGTTCAACAACTACAACAACCATCTGTCCCAATGCTACCCTTTCCCACATCATCTTCGCCTCTTGATAATTCCTTACCCCTAACAACCTCTTCTCCTCTTTTTGAATTTTAGTGTTTATTCTATTTTAGATAATCCGATTTTTGCGTTTTTAATATGATTATAAAGTGTATAAAAAGAAAAAAGTAGTATAATTTAATGTCACAATCAATATCGTAAAAAGCAAATCGTTTTATAAAGGGAAAAATATTTTTAATAATTTAAAAGAAATTAAAAATACTAATAAAACTGGAACTAAAATAAAAGGTAAAATCAAAATTCTTATATAAAAACCTTCCATCACAAACCTTTAGTATATTCGCTACTTCTTTCTGTAGCTTTTTATAATAAATTCCTTCAAGAGCGGATATAAAGGGTACAAAATAAAATTTAACAAAAAAGACGGGGATAACAAAGAAGAAGAAACCTAAAAAAATAATTAAGAAGCTCAAAACTCCTGTTAAAAAGAAGGGGATAATTTTTCTATCTAATTTAATTTTTATAAAATTCTATTAAGCTAATTTCTCCTGATCCTAACCTTATTATTGAAGCTAAATAAAGAAAAGCGGATGAAGTAAATAATAAAAAAAATTATTATTGAATCCACAAATAAAAAATCGTATATAGAAAGGGTACTTTGTAGTAATTTTTTACTAATTTTTATAGAATAATAAAAGTAAAAGCCAAAGATTAAAAACATTACCACTAAAATACACAGTTGAACTACAAAATAGAAATAAAGTAGTTTTTAAAATTCTAAAAAGATTCTTTTAAGAGTTGACTAATGCTTGGCATTAAATTATTATTTTTTATGTTAATCAAATTATAATTTAAACTCACTTAAAATCTCTCTTAATCTATTATATTTAGCAATCCTTTCGCCTTGCACTGGCGGACCAATTTTAAAAAGATCAGCAAAAAAAGCAATCCCTAAATCAATTATCCAATTATCGTTTGTTTCTCCACTTCGATGAGAAAAAACTGTAAATAAACCATTTTCTTTAGCTAATTTAACAAATTCAAAAGTTTCCAAAATTGTTCCAACTTGATTTGGTTTAACCACAACGCCGTCAACTGAATTTTTTTCTAAAGCAATTTTCAATCTTTCAATATTTGTAACAGTTAAATCATCACCAATAACTTTAAATCCTTGTTTTCTTAGTTTAGCAAATTTTTCAAATTCGTCCTCTTTAAATGGATCCTCTAGATATTTAACTTCTAAATTTTTTAATTTTTCATAAACTTCTCCCCAATTTAAATTTTTATTTATTTGATTAGCAGCAATATCTGCTCCAAGGTGAAGGGTTATATTCACGAATCTATCACGAATTTTATCAAATGCATCACGAATTATTATCGTATCATTAGTTTCCATTCGTATGTTATTCGTATTATTATTCGCGAATTTCTTTAAAGCTGAAGGGTTTAATATTCTTTTGAAAGTTAATTTTTTAGATCTAAAATTCACTATTATACCAAGAGGTAATTTTGATGCTATAAGATATCTATTGATTTGTCTTAAATCTTCTTTAGTAATATTTGGTTTTGCTTTTACTTCTAATAAAATCTTATCCTCAATAATAAAATCCGCCCTAACACCTTCTACGCTAAAATCACTTGTTTCTAATTTGGGAGGCCTTTCCATTGTAAAAGTTATATTTTCTTTTTCTAAAAGTGATTTAATGGCTTGCTTATAGTGCTCTTCTTCAAAATTAGGCCCTAACTGGTTATGAATTTTGTATAAAATACCGACTATTTTATAACTTAACTCCTTAAAAATAATAGATTCTTTATCACTATTCGTATCATTCGTGTTAAATTCGTTTTCCATTCGTGATTCATTCGTATCATTCGTATCTAATTCGTCTGTCATTCGTGTGTCATTCGTTCGGTTCGTGTTTAATTCGTGTATTACTTTTCTTAAATAAATAAAGGGTTCGTAATTGTCTAAAAAATTAGTACAAAATGCGCCTTCATCATTTCTGCCTAGTGGTTTTGATAATTTTTTCTCTAATTTATTAATAATATTTAAAACTTTTTCTAAAACATTTTCAAAATCTTCAACAGAATCAGTAATAAGCCAATATTCTTGAAAATCTAAATTATTATTTGAATGAACCCCACCGCCAATAAGATTAATAATTAAACCACGGATCTTCGCGAATTTATTGGTATCATTCGTATCTAATTCGCGTCTCAAATACTCCCACAAATCTAATCCTTCTTTTTTAGCTAAAACCCTTGAAAAAGCAATACTTGCTCCTAAAGTAAAATTTGCTCCCAATTTTTCTTTATTCTTCCCTGCTCTTTCAATTAAAAATTTATCAAAATCTTTTGAATTTTTAAAATCAATATTTTTTACTTCTTCTAAAAAATTTTTTAAATTTTTCTGAATTTCTTCAAAACTTAAACTTACCGCTTCATAGCTTCCTTTACTTTTCCCAGAAGGCACACTTGCTTTTTCTTTTATTCCCTCGCTTAAAATCTCAACCTCAATTGTCCATTCGCCCCTTGAATCCAAAATTTTGTTTACTTTAATGTTTTTAATCTTCATCAATTAAATTTTAAATTTATTTTCAGCATCTTTTACTACTTCGATAGTTTTTATCACAGCATCAGGATTTACGCTTATTGAATCAATTTTATTTTTAACTAAAAACTCAACTATTTCTGGAAAATCGCTTGGTGCTTGACCACATATTCCAATATATTTATTTTTTTCTTTACATTTTTTTATTACTTCTTCAATCATTTTCAAAACAGCTGGGTTTCTTTCATCAGCAATCCCGGTTAATATTTCATTATCTCTATCAATACCTAAAATCATCTGGGTCAAATCATTAGAACCAATGGACATTCCATCAAAAATTTCTAAAAATTCATCTGCTAATAAAACATTACTTGGAATTTCACACATAACATAAATTTTAAGTTCTGAATCTTGAATAATTGATTTTATAATTTCAACAACTTTCTTTCCTTCTTCAGGTGTTCGACAAAACGGTACCATTACTGAAACATTTTTTAATTTCATCTCTTCCCTAACTTTTTTAATTGCTAAAACCTCAAGCTCAAATGTTTTTCTAAAACTATGATGATAATATCTGCTTGCTCCTCTAAATCCAATCATTGGATTTTCCTCTTTAGGTTCGTAAATTTCTCCACCAATTAAATTTCGATATTCATTAGTTTTAAAATCAGAAAATCTCACAATAACTTCATTTGGCCAAAAGGCCACGCCAATTTTGGCAATTCCTTCAGCAAGTTTATCAATATAATATACCCTTTTATCTTCGTAATCTTTTGTTAACTCATCAATTTTTTGTTTAATCTCTTCTGGTAAATTGGGATAATCAATTAAAGCATTGGGGTGAATTTTAATTTCACTAGCAATAATAAATTCTTCTCTTGCAAGTCCAATTCCTTTAACTGGTAAATACCATTTTTCCAAAGCTTCATCTGGTTCTCCAATATTCACATAAACTTTTGTTTTTGTTTGAGGACTTTCTTCTAATTTATGCTCAATAACTTCATAATCTAACAATCCGCGATAAATTTTTCCTTCAAGCCCTTGCGAATTATCAATTGTTATTTCATCTCCTGTATTTAATCTTTCCAAAGCGCCACTCACACCAACAATAGCAGGAATTCCAAGTTCTCGAGCAACTATAGCTGCATGACAAGTTCTTCCTCCTTTTTCAGTTATTATTCCTTTAGCAATTTTCATTATTGGCTCCCAATCTGGGTCAGTCATTTCAGTAATTAAAATTTCACCTTGTTGAAATTCATTTATATTCTTAACATCTTTAATTATTCTAACTTTTCCTGAAGTTATTTGACTACCAATAGCAATTCCTCTAAGAATTGGTTCAGCGTTTGTTTTTAATCTATATTCATACCAAACGTTTTGTTTAGCTGAATGAACTGTTTCTGGTCTTGCTTGAACAATATAAAGTTTATTTTCTAATCCATCTTTTGCCCATTCAATATCCATTGCTTTTGAATAATGTTTTTCAATCAAATATCCATATTTAGCAATCAAACTAACTTCTTCCTCGCTTAAAGCAAATATTTTTCTTTCTTTTTCGTTTGTTTCTACCTCTTTTACTCCACCTTCTTCAGCATAGATAATTTTTTTCGTTTTTTCTCCTAATTTTTTAAAAATTATTGGAAAATCATCAGCATTTTTAAAAACAATAAACTCATCAGGAATAACTTTTCCTTGAACAATAAGCTCACCTAAACCAAAAACAGAATTAATAACAATAACATTAGGGCAACCGGTATCAGGGTCAATAGTAAACATTACACCAGAACTTCCAACATCAGATCTCACCATTTTTTGAATGCCAACAGAAAGCTTAACTTTGAAATGATCAAAACCTTTATCTTCTCGATAAGAAATTGCTCTATCAGTAAAAAGTGAAGCAAAACAATATTTTACTTTTTCAAGCAAATCTTTTTCGCTAACATTGAGATAAGTCTCCTGTTGCCCCGCAAATGAAGCTGAGGGCAAATCTTCAGCGGTGGCACTACTTCTCACTGCCACCGTTAAATTTTCCCCATATTCTTCTTTAAGTTTTTGGAAAGCAAATAAAATTTCATTCTTTAAATCTTCTGGAAATTCTCCATTTTTAATCAAATTTCTTATTTCTTCACCACGCCTGTGTAAATCTTCAATATTATGAGTATCTAAATCTTTCAGAATATTATGAATTTTTTCTTCTAAATTATTAAATTTAATAAAGTAATCATATCCTTCTGCAGTAATAGCAAAACCATTAGGAACCGGAACACCAACTTTAGCCAATTTACTAAACATCTCTCCTAAATTAGCATTCTTTCCTCCAACTAATGGAGCATCTTTTGCTGAAATTTCACTAAAAAATTTTATGTTTCTCATCACTCACTATATTTTAAAATAAAATTAAATTAAATTTTTTAGATATACGCTTTTAAAAAGTATGAAAAATAAAAAACCCGGCTACTATTATTGTAGCCGGGCCGATGAAAAACTTAATAAAATGACCTTATTGTTGGGTTGGTGTGGATGTTGGTGTAGATGTGGAGGTAGAAGTAGGAGTAGGAGTAGGAGTAGATGTTGGAGTTGAAGTTGCTAAAGATTTACATTTTTCTTTTACTTCTCTAACAGCTTGCTTGAACCATTGATTTATTTCTTTAATTGTATTTTTATAAGTTTTTTTTGCTTCTCTTTTAGCTTCAGTAGATGTAGCAGATCCTAAGGCGCTTTTATAGTTAGCTAAAGCGGTTTTCTTTCTTTCCTGCATTTCTTTTGTTAAATTCTTCATTTCTAAATTAAGACATTTTTTATATAAAGATGCAATCTTAATGCCCTTCGAAACAGATTTTTCTTTTTTATCTTCTTTTTCGTAGTCTTCGTGTTTCCTATAAGCTTTTTTATAAGCCTTGTACTCTTTAACTGGTTTTGATGATGTAGTGGTTGAAGTTGCTGGTGTAGTTGTTTGAGCGAAAGTTAAAGAAGAAAAGAAAAGAAATGAAGCTATTAGGCTGAAGAGAATTAATTTTTTCATTTTGGTAAGTAAGTATATTTTAATTAAGACCTTTTAGCGCTAAAGTCGATTTCAATTATATCTCTGGAGGTGCTCTAACTTTTAAACTTTTAGAAAAAACATATGGATTAATATAGTTTTCTCTTTTAACAATTGATTTATTTATTTCTAATCTTAACTTTAATACAAAGTTCACAAGAAACAAGAAAAGTGTGTTAATAAATATAAAAACAAGAAAATCAAGGTTTTCGAAAACAATAGAGGGAATATCTATCAATCTTATATCATCTAAGAGGGCTTCGTATAAAGCAACATAAATTAAATTTATCTTCCATAAATAAAAATTATAAATTATCAGCAATAAATTAATTGCTAATATTATCATCGAAAATATCAAAAATAATTGTAAGTTTAGTCTCCACATTTTAATTATAATTATAACATAAATTTTTATTTAATCAAATTTATTGGTTTTCCTTCTAAAAATTTCTTTATATTTTCAATAGTTGTCATTAAAATTCTTTCGATTGCTTCTTTAGAGTTAAAAGCATTATGAGGAGTTATTAAGACATTTGGCATTTTCATTAAAATATGATTTTGCCACAAAGTTTTTATCTCATCTGTTTTGATTTGCTGTTTTGTTAAAAGCTCCAATTCTTCTTTAATTTCTGTTTCTTCTTCCAAAACATCTAAGGCTGCTCCTTTTAATATTCCTTCTTTAAGTGCGTAAAGCAAAGCTTCTGCTTCAACTATTCCTCCTCTTGCTGTATTAATCAAATAAGCTCCTCGTTTTATTAGTTTTGTATTTTCTTTATTAATTAAATGATAAGTTGAAGGATTAAGATTTACATGAACAGTAATAACATCAGAATTTTTCAAAAGTTCTTCTAATGAAGTGTAAGTTATATTAAATTCTTTAGCAAAATTTTCATCAGGATAAGCATCGTAAGCTAAAATATTCATTCCAAAAGCTTTTACCAGCTTAATAACTTCTTTGCCGATTCTGCCAGTACCGATAACACCTAAAGTTTTTCCATAAAGTTCCTCGCCTCTTAAATTTTTCAGATCAAAACTTTCAACTTCTTTAATTTGATCAATGGCATAATAAATTTTTCTCATTAAATTAAGCATTAAGCCAATTGTCCATTCAGCAACAGTCTTTGTTCCATATTCAGGAATATTGCAAATTAAAATTCCTTTATTTTTACAATACTCACAATCTATATGGTCATAACCAGTTGAACGAGTAGTGATTAATTTTAAGTTTGGCAAAGAATCAATAATTTCTTTATCAATTTCAGAAGAAATAAAAATAGATAAAATATCTAGATCTTGGAAATTTTTAACATTTTCCTTTGTTAGTCTTTCGCTTGTAAAATAAATTTCTAAATCAGGAATTTCTTTTTCTAAAATTTCTTTTTCCCAACCTTCTGCTTCAAAAAATCCAAGCTTCATCAAATTAATTATAACAAAAATTTCAACACTTACATTTTCCACTGTCTTTTTTGATTGTAAATAAAAAGAAAATAAAAGTAAAATAGTTGAAAAAGCGGAAATTAAAAATCTATATTTTAAAAAAAATTCCTGAAGAAAAACTAATGCCTAAAAGAGAAAATAAAACTGCTAAGCAAGAAGAACACCAAGCAGTCGTTAAAATTGCTGAAAAAATTCCTAATAAAGTACCTAGTATTCCTGTTGGGGTAGATTTTACTTCTGAAGATTTAACTTTGATTGAATAAACAAAAAAGACAAAATTTAAAGAAATTAAAATTGAAAGAATGCCAACAATTAACCAGTCTCTTGCCTGCCAAATTTTAAAATAGAGAGAAGTATTATCTGGTTCAGGAGTTAATAAAACCTGAAGCTCAATAAAAAAGAAAATGAAAGCAATAGCAAAAAATATGAAGAGGAAAAGATAATAGAGATTGGCATTTCTAAGGTTTCATAAACATTCAATAGTAAAAATTTACCCTATATATCCCGATAATAACCTTCTGGATTGTGAGATGGTAGTAAGCTGACATTTTCAGCTAATAAAACTAATTCAAGATTAAGAGTTTCTTTAATCTCTTCCAGAGGAGCATCTAATAAGGCTTGGACTTTTATATCTCCTCTTTCTCTTATTGAATAAATAGGTTCTAATAAAAGAATGGGTTTTCCTTCTTTTTCACCAAGCATAACTATTCTGCGAGCAATTGGCTTTAATATTTTAGCTTCTATAATTCTTCCTTCAGGTGTTTCGATTTCTATTTTTTCGTTTTCTTTATCAATTTTTATTTGAGATTTGTTTAATGTTTCTTCGTCTATATCTTACTCGGTTTCTATTTCTCTTAAAACTAGAGCTTTTATATAAGCCTCGAAAACATAACCTAATAAAGCTCTATTATAAATATCAGTCGATTCATAATCTTAGCAAGTCGAAACGGGATATTTCCCAATTTTAAATAATGTTTTAGGGGAATCAGTAAAGTAAGAAACATAAATTATCCTTTTTTCTTTCTTTTCTTTCAATTTTTAATACTTGTTTCAAGTAGTTATAAACATCTTCTCTCCAACACAAAAGATGAGCAAAAGTTGGCCAATATGTTTCAGCATTTTTATTTAAGCGTTCAATTGAACTAATAATCTCTTTTGGTTGTTTCTGTTTCAAAGAAACATCTCTTAAAAGCTGAAGATAGCCAACTAAAATTTTAATTTTATTATTATCTAAACCTAGATTCTTCAATATGTTACTCAAACCACCGAGATTTAATGTTTTCTTTTCGGCGATAAAAATAATTTCAAAATTTTTAATTAATTCATTTTTACCTTCTTCACTCAATGTTTTGAATTCATCTAAATTAAAAATGTCTTCATAATGTTTGCTTTCGTATATTTGCAATCAAAGGTACCTGAGAACTTGGTCCCAATCAAGTTCTTGGTATTCTATTTCTTTACTGGTTTCTTTAATTAAAACTTTAAAAGTAAAGTAGTAATTTCTCCATCTTTTGATTATTTGCTCATATTCTTCTGGGTTTTTACCTTTTAAAAGAGGGTTAAGTTGCTCTTTAGTTATTTCATTATTCAAATCATATCTTCTATCAAAATAATCACCTTTTATTATTAAAGAAACAATTTTTCTTAATAGATCTAAACCTATCGGATAAACTCTCAAATAGTGAAGAGCTAAAGTAAGAATTATTGGAAAATATTTTGATTTTTCTATAAAAGTCATTAACTCTTCATTAGTAATTTCTTTGTTTAAATGAATTAGTTCTCTAATATTTTCAAGAATTATTTTTTTAAGTTTTCTTATTTCTAAAATTATCTCTCTGAGAAATGAATAATTAACTTCAAGTGTCGTTTGAATAATTTGATACTTTTCGACAATTTTTCTTATTTTTTGAAAATGATCTTCAGTGTTGATATCTTTTATTATCTGCTTTAATCCTATAAGAAAATTCAAAGTTCTAAAATATTCAATTAACATTTCATTATGTTTTTTAGCTTTCTTTAATCCTTTTCAAGGATAATAAGGAAAAGGAAAATTAAATTTAATATCCTTTTCGGATAAAGAAACAAAAATAGGAAGTAGTGTTTCCCTTTCTTCTTCAGATAAATGCCAGGGTTGAATGACGAAAGGGTTAATCCCTATATTTTTACCTATAATTAAAAGAAGCAGATCTTCTGTGGGAGCAAAAATAATAAGAAGCAATGATTCATTGTTATTTAAGTATTTTAAAAACTTGTGATAAAAATTTCACCCTTGAATTTCTATCACTAATTAAATTAGTAGATCTAATTATTTTATTAAGAAGTAAATCATGAAAAGCTTTTATTTCAAATTGGAGTACGTTTTGCGGGGTTTTTATAGTAAATACTTAAAGAATATCTTATTTCCCTTTCTAATGCTTCATTCAAAATATCTGGTCTTATTTTTTGATTTTCTGGGTTTTGATAGAAATCAAGGAGAATGCCCCAAAAATTTAACCGTGCTGCTTTCTCTAATGCTCTTTCTAAAATTAATCTTCGTACTAATTTTTTCTTTTCAATATTAATATTTTCGGGGAAAATATCTTCAACAATACCTATAATATTTTTTTGTTCTGGTGACGTAAGAGGGGTTAAAAGATAAAAAAGAAGAATTTTTATTTCATTTGGAGGTATATTTTTTAATTTGTCTTGAGTTGGGAATTTAATAGCTTCATTAGTTATTTGTGGATATCTACTTTTGCCAATTTGTTGATTTTTAATAAATAAAGCTTCAATTAATTCAACTAGTTGCTGACTTATTTTTCTATAATCAAATTGTTCTACCCGCTTTTTAATTTCAAATAATATTTATACAATAAAATATATTATTATATTTAAATTATATTTGCTAGTTATCGCTAGTGGGGATAATTATATTATTACCATAAAATTTTCTTTATTTTTCAATTTTCAAAAAAGGAACAAAAATTAAAATCATTAAAGAAGTTAAACCAGAAACAACAATTAAAGGACCTAAACCAATTTTTGCATATAAATAACCTCCTAAAAAATTTGAACTAATTGAACCTAAATTAATTATTGAAGTTAAAAAAGCAAACATACTTCCAGCAACTAAAGATTCTGTTTTTTGAGCAGCAAAAGTAAGCATCGTCAAAAAAGCAATCATTCCTAAAGAACCAAAAACTATTCGATCAAAAATTGATAAAACAATAGCTAAAGTTTGATTATTTTTAATAAAATCTAAAAGATAAATTAAACTAAAGAATGTTCCTAAGCCACCAATGAAAATACTAAAAATTAAAAGCCAATAATTTTTCTTTAAATTTTTCAACCTCCTCTAAGGGTAAAAAACCTTGTAAAAAAACATCCCATCCCACTAATCTCACAATAGACCTCTGGACATCTACTAACCTTATAAGTTTTTTATTTTATATTTTTCATAAATTTTTTTGAGAGCTAAAATAAAAGAGGCTTTTCTTAAGCTGATATTTAATTTTTCTTTTATTTCCCAAACTTCATCAAAGGCTTTGGTTAAATATTTTTCTAATTCTTCAAAAACTTTTTCTTTGACCCATTTTTCATTGTTTAAGTTTTGAAGCATCTCAAAATAAGAAACTGTCACTCCTCCGCTATTAGCTAAAATATCGGGAATAATTATTTTTCCTTTTTTATCTAAAATTTCATCTGCTTCATCAGTTAAGGGATTATTTGCCATTTCTAAAATTATTTTTGCTTTAATTTTATCTGCATTGTCAGCGGTAATAACATTTTCTAAAGCTGCGGGTACTAAAATATCAACATCAAGTTCTAAAAGCTCTTCATTGGTTATATCTTTTCCTAATCTTAGGTCACAAACACTTCCAACACAATAGCAACCAGAAATCATTCCTTTTTCTTTTTTACATTCCATCACAAGCTCGGGATTAAAACCTTCTTCTCTATAAATTCCTCCTTTACTATCTGAAAGGGCTACGAGTTTATATCCTTTTTGATATAAAAATTTTGCTAAATTATAACCAACATTACCAAATCCTTGAATCGCTACTCTTAAGGGTTTTTGTAAATTTAATTTCTTAACAAATCTTTCTAAAATTATTTCTCCTCCCTTACCAGTTGCCTCTTCCCTTCCTTCTGAACCATCGTTTTCAATTGATTTTCCATTAAAAGTTGCTTTTAGTTTTTTATCATTTGAATTTGAAATTTTTAAATATTCATCAACCATCCAATCTATTATTTTTGAATTAGTATTAACATCAGGAGCAGGAATGTCTTTGTCTGGTCCAATAAAATCATAAATTTTTCTTATATATTCTCTTGATAAATTTTCTAATTCTTTTTCTGATAATGTTTTTGGGTCAACTTTAATGCCTCCTTTTGCTCCACCTAAAGGTAAATTAACCAAAGCACATTTTATTGTCATCAAAAAAGCTAAAGTTTTTATTTCATCTTCATTAACTTCAGGAAAATATCTAATACCTCCTTTATATGGTCCTAAAAAATTATTATGTTGAATACGATAACCTTCAAAAATTTCAATTTGATCATTATCTCTTTTTAAAAGTAAATAAACTTTTATTTCTCTTTGCGATTTTTCTAAAATTTTAAAAATTTTTTCAACACTCTTTTCATCTTGAACTAAGCCCTTAAATAATTCTTTAACTTCTAAAAATTTTTGAAAGGTATTTTGGAAAATCATGGATTAAGATAAAAATAATTATGGCTGAAATATCAACAATTAAACAATTATAACATATTTTTTTAAAAAATAAAAAACATAATAAAAACAAGATACAAAGCAAAAAGAAAGGAGAAGATAGAAATAACCCTTAAAATGTTTTCTTTATTAAAGATAGTAAGTAAACCGGATAGAAAAAAAATAAAATATACCTAAAAGAGAGTTTTCTACTCCGAAGATTTTACTATAAGAACTTGATAAAACCTCACTGCAGCCATTTAAATAACAATTTATTTTTCTTCCTTCAAAATAAAGATAAGAAGAAATGATCAAACCTATTAAAGAAAGGATGATAACTATTTTCTTTTTCATTTTTTGTAATAAATTCTAAAAGTAGCTGTTCCCCAATTCATTTTTACATTTCCTTCTTCTGATAAAGAAAATGTATTATTTTTAAAACGTTTAGTAATAAGAATAATTTTACTCCCTATTTTCAATTTTAAAAGTTTATTTTCTATTTTTTCCATTTCGCTTTCATCAAAACAAGTAGCATGAAGAAAGACAATGGTTGCTTCTTCTATATTAGTTTCTAAAAAATTTTCTTCTCTAAATTCTATCTCGTTTATTTCTGAAAAAACATTTTTAACTTTTTCATAAACCTCTCTAGAAGTTTTTACAAACTCAGGAAGAATTTCTATCCCTACAACTTTTTTAATTTCAAAAGCTAAACTTATAGCTAAACATGGTTTACCTAGGCCTGAACCTAAATCATAAAAAATATCATCCTTTTGTGGATTTATTTTTTTTATCAATTCAATGAATTCTTCAAAAATAATTTCTCCATAAACAAAACTTGATTTATTAAGATTAAGTCTTTCTTTTTCAAAATGATAAATTTTATAAGCGTTATAATGATGATAAGCTTTTTCAAAAATTTCTTTGGCTAAGTTAATATCTCTCATTTATTTCTTTTCTGAAAATTTCCAAAAGTTTTAAGGTAATTTCTCCTGGTCTTCCTTTCCCAATTAAAAAATTATCTATTCTTACCACAGGTAAAATCTCTTTATTAGTAGCAGTTATAAAAGCTTCATCAAAATTTTTTATTTCTTTATGATAAATCTTTCTTTCCTCAAAAGAAAATCTGTATTTTTTAATAAGAGAGATTAAAAATTTTCTTGTAATACCTTCTAAAATTTTATCTTTAGGGGGAGTAAAAATTTTTCCTTTAATTACAGCAAAAAAATCTGAAGTAGCACATTCAAGTGTTTCTTCATCATTTACCAAAAGAACCTCTAAAGAATTCCTTTCTTTAGCTTCTTTTAAATATTTAAGCAAAATACCATAATTTGTGCTTTTTGCCTGAGGAAAATCTCGATGAAAATTTTTAGTAATAATTTTTATCCCTTTTAAGTAAAAACTTTGAGGTAAAGGTTTAAGTCGGGTAACTAAAATGTAAAGTTTAGGTTTTAATGAAAATAAAAAATCATTGCTTTCTCCCTCTGTTAAAAAGATTCTAAAATTAAGTTCAGTTTTTAGTTTAATATTTTTCTTTAGAAGTTTAAAAATAATATTTTTTATAAAATCCTTTTTAAATTGATGTTTGATTCCTAAAATTTTAGCTGAAAGAAAAAATCTTTTTAAGTGGTCATCTAAAAGAAATGGTTTGAAATTATAAGTTCTTAAAAATTCAAAAACAGCATAAGCACGAGTAAAACCTAAATCAAAAGGAGAAATTTCAGCCTTGGAGTTACTTAAAAATTTACCATCAACATAAGAAATCTCTTCTTTCATTTATCTTTTAATAATTTAGTCTCTAAAGGAGATGTTGTCTCTAAAATACCCTTAATTGATGAAGTTACAATCAAAGTTGAAGTACCATTCTTTATTTCTATTTTTAAAATATTTTGAGAAAGGTCTATACTAGAGGTAGAATTAAAAAGAGAAGAAGTAGAAAATTCAATTTGGGGTAGCGTTGAGGTAACAAGTTTATCTTTTAAAGACACTAATTTATAACCAAAAAGGTCGCTCAAAATTAAAGCTAAAATATAAATTATACCTTCTGTGATTTTACTACTTATAATACTTTAAATTATACCACAATTTGGTTAAGAAAAAAAGCTAAAAATTATAATAAAGAAATAAAGAAAATTCGCTGCCAAATTTTATAGGATTATTTCTTCTTTTTTCTTTCAAAAACATTTCTATCAAATTTTTATCTCTTTGAAAGAATAACTTTTTTAAATTCTGGTTCATCTAAATAAGGTAAAAATCCATCTGTAAAAAATAAAACCACATCTTTATTTTCTAAATCAAGTTTATCATAAATTATATAAATGAGAGCATCCTTTTCTCCTGTTAAAACACCATATCCATAAGGAATGTAATTTACATCTAATTTATTTCGAAAATACTTTCTGCCTAGTCTTTCCATATCATAATAATTTTTAAATTCTTTTTTTCTCAAAGAATCAAGTTTTTTAATAAAATCTTGAAAAGGATAATTTTTATAAAACCAATTTATTTTTTTACTTTGATGTTTAATATTTCCATTTTTATCAAGAACTAAAACACCATTTTTCCAATAAGACCATAAAAAATTTTGTTTTCTTTTATAAGATACAAAAGAGCAGAAAGATGTGCTAAGTCAATGTTCCAAAAATTAATTTTTTTATTTTTTAGTCTTTTTAAATTAAATTCAAAAATTTTTTTGTTAGCTAAAGAGAAATAAAACCTTAGAAAATATTCTAAATCATATAATGGTTTTAGTTTATATATTAAAGAGGTAAAAATATCAGCTGCTTTCTTGGCTGGTGAAACTGAGGGAAATTTTTCTTTACCTTTACCTTTCCAGGTAACGCCATCGGCTAAAGCAAAAATATAAAGATCTTTAATCTTTTTCATTTTCATAGAATCTTCACCAATTTTTCTCAAAAATTTATTATCTATATTTTTAGGTAATTTAAAACCAAAATATTTAAATTTAGGTAAAACAATCTTTTTTCCTTTTGGCGTTAAAATTTCTATAGGAGAAAAAAGTTTTTCTTTAGTGGTAGAAAAATAAAAAGAAAAAATATTTTTATTTTTATTTATTATTTTATATTATTATAATGCTTTATCTTTTAAAAACAAACGAAATTATACTTAAAAGAAGAAATCGAAGATATTTTGAAAAAATTTTAGAAAGGAATATAAAATTAAAACTTAAAGAAAATTTTCTTTCTTTAAAAAATTGGGGTGGAGTTTTTCTTTTAGAGACAAAAAAAGAAACAGAAAAAGAGATTGAAAAAATTTTTGGTATTTCTCATTTCTCTTTTGTTTTTATTTTCAATTCGTTAGAAGAAGCTATAGATTTTTTAAAAAAAATAAAAGAAGAAAAATTTTATCTTGAAGTAAGTCGAGGAGATAAAGATTATTATCTTAATTCTTTAGAAATAAAAAAGATTATTATAAAAGAATTAGAAAAAGTAGGTAAGAAATATGATGAAGAAAATTTTGAAAAGAAAATTTACCTTTATTACAAAAGAAAATATTTTTTTGTATTTTTTGAAAAGAAAAATGGTTGTGGAGGTCTTCCTGTAGGATCAAACGGTAAAGCTTTATCTTTAATCTCATCTGGTTTTGATTCTCCGGTTGCTTCTTTTTTAACTATGAAAAGAGGGTTAAAAGTATTTTTTGTTCATTTTCATAGTTATCCTCAAACAAGTTTAGAATCTTTAGAAAAAGTTAAAAAGTTGGTATCTGTTTTAAATGAATATAATTTGGGCTCGGAGCTTTATTTAATTAATATTTTAGAAATCCAAAAATTTTATTTTATGAACATTCCTCATGAATACTTAGTGATTTTTTATAGAAGATCAATGTTTCGTTTAAGTGAACGATTAAAAAATGAACTTAAATTAGATGCTCTGGTGACTGGAGAAAACCTTGGACAAGTAGCCTCACAAACTACAAAAAACTTGGAAGTCATAAGTCAAAGCGTAAATTCATTAATTTTAAGACCACTTATAGCTTTTAATAAACAAGAAATTATCGACTTAGCAAGGAAAATTGGTACAGAAGAAATTTCAAAAATGAGAGGTGATGATTGTTGTTCTCTTTTTGTACCTAAAAGTGTAAAAACTAAATCTAGTCTTAAAGAAGTTCTAGAAATTGAAGAAAAAATAAAAGAAAAAATATACGCTTTGGAAGAAGAAGCATTTAAAAATAGAAAAAAATTAATTTATAATTAAAGAAATGGATTTTAAGAATTTAACTATTAAAGATTTTAAAGAACTATTAACGGAAAATGATCCTTTTTTAGTTTACGAAAAATATTTTGAATTTCTTAAAGAGGAGGATACAAAAATAAGATCTTTTCTCTTTTTTACAGAAGAGTTAGCTTTCAAAACTTTGGAAAAATTAAAAGAGAAAGATAAAAATTTACCGCTCTGGGGAGTTCCTTTAGCGGTTAAAGATAATATCTTAGTAAAAGGAGAAAGATGTACCGCTGGTTCAAAAATCTTAGAAAATTATGTTGCCGTCTATGATGCTACCGTTATTAAAAAACTCAAAGAAGCAGGAACAGTAATTGTAGGGAAAACAAATTTGGATGAATTTGCTATGGGTTCATCAACAGAAAATTCTGCTTTTTTTCCTACTTTAAATCCTTTTGATCCCGAAAGAGTTCCTGGAGGAAGTTCCGGTGGTTCAGCTGCAGCTATCGGAGCAGGATTAGTTCCTATAGCTTTAGGATCCGATACCGGGGGTTCCATTAGACAACCAGCTGGTTTTTGTGGAGTTTATGGACTTAAACCAACTTATTCTTCTGTTTCTCGTTGTGGGCTTATTGCTATGGCTTCCTCTTTAGATGTTATCGGTCCATTTTCAAGAACGCTTGAAGATTTAAAAATAGTTTTCAGAATAATTCGAGGGAAAGACGAAAAAGATAGTACCACTCAAGAATATGAAGCTAAGGTAAAAAAAGTTAAAAAAATAGGTGTACCAAATGAAGTTTTTGAACTGGGAGTAAATGAAAGGGTTAAAGAGGTCTTTGAGGAATTTTTAGAAAAGACAAAAAATGTTTATGAAATCAAAAAAATTTCTCTTCCTTCTTTGCCCTATTCTCTTCCTACTTATTACTTATTAATGACAGCGGAAGTTAGTTCTAATTTAGCAAGATATGATGGAATTAAATACGGTTTTTCTTTCCCAGCAGAAAAACTTTTAGAAAAGTATCTAGAATCAAGAGAAAGGGGTTTTGGTAATGAAGTTAAAAGAAGAATCCTTCTCGGAACTTTTGTTTTATCTTATGGTTATTATGATGCTTATTATCGAAGAGCCTTAAAAGTTAGAAGATTTATTTTCGAAGATTTTCAAAAAGCTTTTAAAGAAGTTGATCTCATTTTAATGCCCACATCTCCGACCTTACCTTTTAAACTTGGAGAAAAAACACAAGACCCTCTTTCTATGTATCTTTCTGATATTTTTACTGTGCCTATAAATTTAGCTTACTTACCAGGACTTTCTTTTAATATTGGTTTTGCAGAAGAAAATGGAAAAAAACTTCCTGTTGGTGCTCAGTTAGTTTCAAATCTTTTTGAAGAAGAAACAATTTTTGAATTTTTAGAAACGATTGGATTTAAATAATGCTTGAAATCGAAAATCTTTTTGAATTTTTGTTAAAAAATTTTGAAACCATCAAAATCATTATTTATTTTCTTGCTCTTATTTACTCTTTTAATCTTTTTCTTTTATGGCTTTATTTCGAAATTAAAAACAAAGAAGAAAGTGGTTTTTGGTTAGATCTTATAGGTCTTATTAAAATGTATAAAAATTATAAAAGCTTAAAAAGTAAAACGATAACTTATGAAGAGATTAAAAAGAGCTATTTAGAAAATCATAAAGCTGGTCTTATTAATCTAAAAAATTATTTTCTTTTTGTTTTAGATGTTTTAGGATACACGGGGAAGGATTTTGAAGAAAAAATAAATAATATAAATGACGAGGATTTGCCCAACAAAGAAGAGGTTAAAAAGGCTTTAAAAGCTATTTTACTTTTAGAAAAAAATAATAGAACACTAGAGGAAGAAGAATATGAGCTTTTATTTTCTACTTTAGAAAAAGCTCTTTATCATTTAAATATCATTGAGAAAGAAGATTTTCTGGTAACCTCCCTAAAGTAACTTTAATTTCTAATATTTTTCCTTCTCGCCAAATCTTTAAACTAATAATATCACCAACTTTCTTTTTCCTTATAGTAGCTGCTAAAGTGTTTTGGAGGGTTATTTTTTCTCCATCAATTTCTAAGATTAAATCACCTTCCTTTATTCCTGCTCTTTCTGCTGGTGAATTAGGGATAACTGCTTTATCGTTTTTTATATCGGTATAGACATAAGCACCATAACTATAAGGTAAGTTAAATTTTTCTTTAACTTTTTTATCCACTAAAATATATTTAATTCCCAAAAAGGGAATTTCTATTTTTCCTTTTGTTTTCCATTCTTCTATCATTCTTTTAGCTCGATTAATAGGAATAGCAAAACCTATATTTTGTGCTCCAGAAACAATAGCTGTATTTACTCCAATAGCTTCGCCATAAATATTTATTAGAGGACCTCCTGAATTTCCGTAATTTATAGCTGCATCAGTTTGAATTAAATCTTCAAGCCTTTGAATCTTACCAAAACTATCTGAAGCAACAATATTTCTTTTCAATCCGGAAATAACTCCGAAGCTTACTGTATTTTGGAGCTCTCCTAAAGCATTACCAATAGCAATAACAAATTCTCCTATTTGAAGATTATCTGAATTTCCCAGGGGTAAAGTTGGTAAATTATAAGCATCTATTTTAATTAAAGCTAAATCATCAACAGGATGTTTCAAGAGTACTTTTGCTTTAAATTTTCTTCCATCGTTTAAATAAACTACATACTCTGCTTTATCATCATCAACAACATGTTCATTAGTTAAAATTAAGCCATCAGAAGAAACAATAAAACCAGTACCTCCACTAATTTCTTCTTTTTCATAGCCTTTAGTGCGGTATTGAGGAACTTGAAAATCAAATTTGAAAAATGGTTCTAATTCCGGCGGGATTTCAAATTCTTCAAAAGGATTAGAGTAATATCTTTCAATTATAGGTACATATTTATTAACTACAATACTTACAACTGCTGGCGAGGCTTTTTTAACTACACCAGTAATTTCTTTTTCTAAATAAGGTAGTAAAGATAAGGAAAAATCACTTTTTGTTTGGCTAGGAACTGTTGAGGTAGAGATAACTGGAAGATAATTTAAATTACCTCTCAAAAAATTGGAAATTTCTTTGAAAATATCTTGTGCTTCTAAAAAAATTAAATTACTATTTAAGAAAAGTAAAAAAGAAATAAAGAGAAATAAAAATAGAAGAAAAATTTTTTTGTAATTTTCTCTTTCCATTTTCAAATATATTATAACAAAAAATTTTTAAGTACATAAACAACATAATCAATATCTTCTTTTGTTGTTTCTAAACCAAAAGAAAATCTGAGACTTCTTTGAGCTCTTTCTTTATTTCTAAATACTTCAGCTACCATATAACTTGGTTCTGGGGAACGAGATTTACAAGCTGTTCCTGGCGAAACATAAATTTTATTAAAATCAAGATAAAGAAAAATTTCTTGAGATGATTTTTGAGGAAAATAAAGGTTTAAAATTTTAGGTGAAGAATTTTCTAAATTGGTATTAACTTCAAAACTTATATTTTCTTCTTTTAGTTTCTGAAGAAAATAATCTCTAATTTCTCTAAAATGTTTAATATTTTTTTCTTTTTCATAAGAAGCAATCTCCATAGCTTTAGCAAAACCAACAATAAGAGGTACGGCTTCGGTTCCTCCTCTTAAATCAAACTCATGCCCAGAACCAGAAATAAGTCTTAAAAGAGGAGTGCCTGATTTAATATAAAGACAAGCTATTCCTTTAGGTCCGTAAATTTTATGAGAGGAGAGTGTAAGAAAATCACATTTTAAATCTTTAACATTTAAATTTTCTGTCAGTCCTGCCTGAGCACCATCTAAATGATAAAAAACTTTTTCTTTTCTTTCTTTATTTATTTTTTCTAAAAAATTTCCTATTTCTTCTACTTTTTGTCTATTTCCTAATTCGCTATTTATATAATGTAAGATTACTAAAATAGTGTTTTCTTTAATTTGAGAAACGATTTCTTCTGAATCAATTAAACCATTTTCTTTGGGTTTTAAATAGGTTACTTCTACAATTTCTAAATCTTCCAAATCAGTTAAAGTATCTAAAATTGAGGGGTGTTCTATAGAAGAAGTAATCACATGAGATTTTTTATATCCCTTTTTAAAATAGTAATATAAAATTAAACCCTTGAGAGCATAATTATTAGCTTCAGTCGAAGAAGCAGTAAAAATAATTTCCTTATAACTTTCTGTTTGCAAAATTTCTTTAATTTTGTTTCTTGACTCGTCAACGGCTTTCAAAGTTTTTTGTCCAAAAGAATGTAAACTTACAGGATTAGCAAAAATTTCAGAAAAATATTTCTCCATTTCTTCTCTTGCTTCTTTTCTTAGGGGTGTGGTAGCGGCATAATCTAAATAAACTTCTTTCATTTCTTTATTAATTTTAACAAATTTTAGAATGGCCAAAGATTAGAAAAAAATTTTTTAAAACCAGAAAGAATTTCTTCAAAAAAACCTCTTCTTTCTGAAGATTTAAGAAAATAAAAAATATTGCCCCAAGAATTTAAAAAAATAAAATCTTCTTCTTTTAATTCATTTTTTAAATCTTTTCCTTCTTTAACATTTATTTTTAAAATTTTTTTAAAAACTTCGTTGACATTAGGAAAAATAAGTATTCCTCCTATAAGATAAATTCCTCCTAAAAGAGGAAACTGCGATTTTAATTTATCAAAATAATCAAGAAAATTATTTTTTTTAAAAAGATTAATTAATTTTTTTTCTAAAATTTTTTGAAAATTTTGAAAAGAAATTTTATTCTTCCCTATCTTGATAAAAGTCTTTTTATGAGGATGTTTTTTAAATTCTTCAAAAAAATTTTCTAAATCTTCAATAGTTAATGAATATTCATTTAAAAAATCATTTAAAAGATTTTCCAAACCAAAAGGAAAAACATTAAAAGAGGTTAATGAACCTTGATAAAAATAGGCTGAACTTAAAGTATTAAAACCAAAATCTAAAATCAAAGAACCGCTTTCTTTACTTTTAGAATCTAAAATTACCCATGAAGCGCCAAGAGGATTAGGAAGAAAAAAATCAATTTTAATTTTATTTTCTTCAAAAATTTTTTTAAGTTTGATAAAAAAACCGCTAAAAATTTGAATAACTGTCATATCGATTTCGAGATATCTCGCTTCTAACCCCAGAGGGTTTCTTATGGGTGTTGAAGAACCATCAAGATAAAACTTAGAAATTTCTTCATAAATGATTTCTTGTGAAGAAGAAATAAGAGAAGTTCTTCCTAAATGTCTGCATTTTCTAATATCGTTTTCTTCAATCGTTTTACTTTCAACTAATGATTTAGGCCTAACTTTTTGAAAATTAAAAGTTGAAGAGGAGAAAGAAAGAATAATACTAATTTCTTTATGTTTATGATATAAATTTTGCAAAAAATTGTTAATAAAAAAAACAACTTCGTTTAAAAATTCTTCTTCATTAATTATTTCTCCATTTTTAAAGGAAGAAATTTCTCTACTTAAAGTGGTTAAAATTTTAGATTCTCCTGTACTTTCTATTTCCCCTAAACATAATTTGAGGGTTTTATTTCCTAAATCAATACCTAAAACTTTTTCTATCATTAATCTTCTTGGCCAGTATATTTAATATAATTAATATAACGTTTTCCTAATTCATAAGCTTTTTCAAAAGACATACCCTCTTTAAGCTTTTGTTTAATAAAGTTCATAAGTTTTAATCTATACATTCGCGCTTCATATTTTCTTCTTTCATTCATTTTTTTTTGACGATACCTTTTATCTTTTATCTCTAAGACTAAACCACTTTTAGTATATCTATTTAAAAATCTTTTTAAAAATTGAGTTAAAGATTCACCTTCTTTTCTTTTAGCTTTGACCCTCATTTTTAACTTTCATAATTTTTTCATAAATAAGCGACAATTCTTCTTTAGGAGGATTATAAACTACTGAATGTATAGAACCTCCTTTATCATCTTTAAGACGAGGAATAAAATGAAGATGTAAATGTTCTACAGCTTGTCCAGCTAATTTTCCATGATTTATTCCTATTGTAAAATCTTTTGTTTCTAAAGCCTTAGAAAGAAGAGTAATTATTTTTTTAGATAAAAAAACAAATTCTTCACCTAAATTTTGAGGAAAATCTTCAAGATTAGCTATATGTTTTTTGGGTATAAGTAAAGTGTGTCCTGGAGCATGTGGTTTTATATCAAGAAAAGCAAGAAAATTTTCACTTTCTTCAATAAGATAACTTTCTATTTCTTTATTAGCAATTTTACAAAAAATACAATCAGACATTTTTTGTTTGTTTTAATTTTTTTTTAAGTTCTTCGCTTAACTTTGAAAGAAAAATAGTTCCCTGCGTTCCTTCTTCAAAATCTTTTAAAATTATAGCATTTTTGCTTATTTCTTCAAAACCAACAATTATTACATATTTTACACCAATTTTATTAGCATATTCAAGTTGTTGGCTAAGAGCTTGTTTAAAAAAATTAAAACTTACATTAAATCCTTCTTTTCTTAAATTTTCTAAAATTTCAAAAGCTTTCATTTTAAGTTCTTCGCCAACATAAGCAACAAAAACATCCGGCTTTTCCGAATAAAAAAGATTAATTCCTTTTTCTTCTAAAATAATTTTCAATCTTTCCAAACCTAAAGCTAAACCAACGCTAGGAAGAGGATTTTGTCCCCAAGCTTTTCCTAAATCATATCTTCCTCCACCTCCTAAGGCTAAATTATCTTCCTCTAAATAATATTCAAAAACCGTTCTTTCATAATAATCAAATCCTCTTACTAAAGTTTTATCTAATTCATAAAAAATTTTAGTCTTTTCCAGATAGGAAAGAGTTTCTTGAAAATGAAGATTACAAAATTTACAAAGAGAATCTAAAATAAAGGGAGCATTTTTCTTGTAGGGCTGACAAATAGCATTTTTACAATCAAGAAGACGAAGAGGATTAATTTTTAATCTTCTTTGACAATCATAACAAATTTTATTTTTATATCTCGAATAATAAGAAACTAATCTATTTTTATATTTAAGCCTACATTTTTCACAGCCGAGACTATTTAGTTTCACTTTAATTTCTATAAAGTTAAGGATTTCTTTTAAAAATTTAAAACCTACATATATTACATAAAAATCAGCAAAAGAATTTTCTGTATTTATAATTTCTATCCCCCATTGAGTAAATTCTCTCAAACGTCCCCTTTGAGGATTTTCTTTACGATACATTTTTCCTAAGTAGAAAAAAAGGAGTGGTTGGGGTTCGGTATGTAGACCTTCTTCAAAATAAAGTCTAATAGCGGGAGCAGTATTTTCAGGTCTTAAAACAATTTTTTCTTTTCTTTCACTTCCTTTAAGATAAAACATTTCTTTTTCCACCACATCAGAAGTTTGTCCTAAACTAGTAGTAAAAACCTTTTCGTTTTCTAGAAGAGGCGTTTCTATATATTTAAAACCGTGACGAATAGAAAATTCAAAAAGTAAATCGTAAAGCTTAAGAAAAAAATCGGCTTCGTTTCCGTATTTATCTTTTGTTCCTTTGATCTTACTAAATGGCAGCTTCATTTTTTATATTGAAAAATCTTTTTAAAGTTTTTTTAAAAGAAAAATGAAAAAAAACTTTCCCCACAATTCTTTCTTTTTTAACTGGACCCCAGCTTCTTGAATCAGAACTTATTTCTCTATTATCACCTAAAACAAAATATTCGTCTTTTCCTAAGATAACCTCTTTAAAACCCGAAGTATAATGTCCTTGAAGATAATCTTCTTTAAGTTCAAAACCCTGAGGATGATCTTTGTTATAAATAATAATTTTTGAATTCTCAATAATTAATTTTTCTCCAGGAAGACCAATAATTCTTTTAATATAATAAACTTTATCATTAAATGGTGGTTTAAAAACAATCACATCTCCTCTTTTAGGTTCAGTAAAAAAATAACTTATTTTATCTACAATAAGATAATCAAAAGAAAAATAATTTGGTTCCATGCTTTTTCCCTGGACAAAAAAGGGTTCAAAAACAAAAATTCTTATAGGAATAATAAAAAGCAAAAAAATAAAAATTTCTAAAAGAGTCAAAATTTTCTTTTTATACATTTTAAAAAATTAAATTTACTCTTAAAATAATTATAACATGAAAAAGAAAGAAAAAGTAAGGATAGTTTTTGGATTAGGTAATGAAGGAAAAGAATTTATTGGTTCAAGACATAATATAGGAAAAGAAATAATTGATTTTTATATTAAAGAAAAAGAAGAAAAAAAATATTTTTATTTTGAAAATTACAGCGGACTTATTTTAGCTTCAAATAAAGGTTATATGAATGAAAGCGGCAGGGGGGTAAAAGAGGCTTTAAAAATTCTTAAGTTAAAACCAGAAAATTTGTTAGTCATTCATGATGAAGCGGATCTTATTTTCCCTCTTTTTAAAGTTTCTTTTAATACTGGAAGTGGTGGTCATAAAGGAATAGAGTCTCTTTTTAAAGAATTTAAAAGTAAAAGGTTTTGGAGATTTAGAATAGGAATTCAAAAAAAGAAAAGAATTCTTGCGGGAAATCTTGTTCTTAAAAAATGGGACGAAGAAGAAAAAAGAATTTTGGATAAAATCAAAAATGAATTTAAAATCATTTTAGAGAAGTTAAAAGAAAAATTACCTAATGAACTTAATTTAAGTAAAGATTATTTTTTGAAAATTAAATGATAGAAAAAATTGAAAATAAACTAAAACAAAATCAAGAAATAAAAGAAGTTTTTGAAAGAATTTTTGAAATTAAAAATTATGAAATTAAATTAGAAGGTCAGCGAGCAAAAGAAATTTTTCCTCATTTCTTAAACCAAAAAATTATCATCATTAGAAATAAAATTTTAAATACAGAAACTATTTTTAATCTTTCTCGAGGGAAAAGACATTTACCTAAAAAAACTTTTTTTCTAAAAGATGATTATGACCCTTTTTGTCGAAACGATTTAACTATAGATGATGAAATCGGACCTATGAAAAATGAATCAGCAAAAATTGTAGCTAATATCTCTAAAATGGCTCCTTTTCATAGTGTTCTTTATTTTAAAAAACACGAATTTGATGACCTCAATGAAAAAGATTTTATTTCTTCTTTTAACCTAGCTCTTTCTTGGTTTCAAAAAATTGAAGAAAAATTTAAAACAAAAACAAGTATTTTGATTTGGAATTATAATTACAGAGCTGGAGCTTCTATTTATCATACTCATTTTCAACTTCTTTCTTTTTATCATTTACCCATGAAGTTTGAATTTTTAAAAAGCAAAATAGAAGAATATCAAAAAAAATTTAATCAAGATTATTTTGAAGATCTTTTTAAAGTTTTATCTTTTCTTAATTTAGCTAAAGAAGAGGAGGGGCTTAAAATATTTTTAAATTTAACACCTATTAAAGAAAGAGAAATTATTTTTTTAGGAGAATTTAAAGAAGAATCTGTTTTGTGTTTTTGGCGTTATTTAAATAAGTTAAGAAAAATAGGTTTTGAAAATTTTAATTTTCTTTATTTAGTAAAATCAGAAAAGATTAAAAACATTGCTTTTTTAGTAGACAGAGGTGAAAGCTTAAAAATTATAAGTGATTTTGGTAGTTTAGAAGTTTTTATGAACTCTGTTGTTGGTTATGATCCTTTTGAATTAGCAAAAAAAATTTTTAATAACTAGAAGTAGGTAAAATTTCTTTCATAATTTGAGGAGAAATTTCTGAAGTACTAAAAGTTTCTATTTCTTCTGTAGGAGTATAAATCTGAGGATATTCCTGATAAAACTTAAAATTAAGCAAAGTAAAAAAAAGAAGGAGGCTGATAACAATAACAAAAAAAAGAGTTTTATTTATTTTATCACTTATCATTCTGCTATTATTATATCACCAATTTCAATATCTTTTGTAGTTTCAATAATTAAACCACAAAGTTCATTTTCTTTAACTTCCTCTGAGGGCAATTTATTTTTTTCTAAGCTTATTATTTTACTTCTTCCTATAAATTCTTCATTTCTTAAAATCATTATTTTATCTCCCAGCTTTATTCTTCCTAAAATAACCTTTCCTCCGACTGTTTTTTTACTTTTAGTTTTGCTAAAGGTGGCTAAAACCTCAAGTTTTCCTTTAGGAAGATTTTTTTCTTCTTCTTTGTTTTTAATAAGATTTTCTAATTTTTCCTCAATTTTATAAATAATATTATCTTCAATAATTTTCAAATTAAAATTTCTTATCTCATCTAAAATGTTTTTAGGATTTTTTAGATTAAAAGAAATAAAGATAGCTTCAAAATCTTTAGCTAAATCTATATCTTGACTAGTAATTGGTCCTAGATCTTGTTTGATAATTTTAATATTAATATTAAGTTTTTGAGCTAAATTTTGCAAAATTTTATCTAAAGCTTCTAAAGAACCTATATGATCAGCTCTTACAATTAAATTAATATCTCCTTTGGATTCTGAAGAAACAAAAATAAATTTTTTGAAATATTCTTTTTCTTTTTCTTGAAGAATTTTTTGTACCTCTTCTTTTTCTTCTTCTAAAATAACCTTAAATTCTTCTCCAGCTGAAGGCAAGTTCTCAAAATTACCAACTAAAACTGGCTTAGATGGTTTAGCTTCTTTTATCTTATTTCCTAAATCATCCTCTAAAATCCTAACTTTACCATAAGAATAAGCCGTAACTAAAAAATCTCCAAATTTTAATTTTCCTTTGTTAATAATTAAACTAGCGAGAATGCCTCTTTTAGGATCTTTAAAAACTTCTAAAATATAACCCTCTCCCCTACTCTCTTCTTCAGTTTTAATATCATATAAATCCCTTAAAATTAAAATTGTCTCTAAAAGTTCATCTATACCTTCACCTGTTTTTGCTGAAGTATAAATTATCGGAGTCTCTCCTCCCCATTTTTCAGGAATAACTCCTATTTCTGTTAACTCTCCTAAAACTTTTTCCGGGTCTGCTTCTTTTTTATCTATTTTATTTAAAGCAACAATAAAGGGAATATTAAAGGCTTTTAAAAATTCTAAACTTTCTTTTGTCTGCGGTTTAATTCCTTCGTCGGCAGCTACAACTAAAACAGCTACATCTGCTATTTTTGCTCCTCTTTCTCTAAGCTTAGTAAAAGCTTCATGACCTGGTGTATCAATAAAAGTAATTTTTTCTCCTTTATATTCTATTTCATAAGCGCCTATTTTTTGAGTAATATTTCCAGCTTCTAAACTAGCAATATTTGTTTTTCGAATGTAATCTAATAAAGAAGTTTTTCCATGATCAACATGTCCTAAAATGGTAACAATCGGAGGTTTTTTAATTAAAGCCATATTTAAAAATTGATTTTTAATTAAAACAATTTTCTCTCTTAAGAGTTTTATCTGAATCTTAAAGAATTTTAGGTACTTTTAAATAATTTCCTTCTTTCTCTGGAAAATTATTAATAATCTCTTCTCTGTTTTCGCTTTCACGGGGAATATCCTCTCTTAAAGGCAAAGAAGGAAGAAGATTAGTTAGAGGTTCAAAATTAGTTAAATCAAGTTCGCTTATTTTACTTACATAATCTAAAATTTTTTGAAGCTGTAAAGAAAAAGTTTCTAATTCTTCCTCGCTTAAAGTAAACCGAGCTAAAAAAGCATAATGTTTTAAACTTTCTTTATCTAACATAATTTAATTTTACCATAAAATTTTTATTATTTTTGAAAAATTGATTTTTAAAAGCTAAAAAGATTTATATAAAGATAAGTCAAGTAGTTACCAAATAAAATAGTTGCTAAAAAACCTAAAAAGAAAAAGGGTATAAAAGGTATAGGTTTTTTAAGGTTTTTTTCTTTAAAAAAAATTATAAAACCATAAATTGAACCAAATAAAGAAGAAAAAACTAAAAAAAGAAGAGCATCTCCTGGTTTTAGAAAAAGACCAAGAGTAAAAACTGTTTTTATGTCTCCAAAACCTAAGCCTTCGCCTCGAGTAAGAAGATAAATAAAAAGAAAAATGGAAGAAAGAAGAAAAGAAGAAAAAATTGTTTCTAAATAAGGAGGAAAAATAAAAAAATAATTTAAGAGATAACTAAAATTAGGAAAGGGTAGTTTAAAGTAAAAATGATAAAAAATAAAAAGAGCTCCTAAAAGAAAAAGTAAAAGTAAAAATCTATCATCAACAAGATAAGTATCAAAATCATATAAAGCTAAGATGAAAAGAATGGATAAAAGAAAAAAATAAAAGAGAAAAAGAAGAAAAAAATAAAAATTATTTAAAGGTTTGAAAACTAAACCTAAAAAGAAGGTAAAAAGAGAGGTAGATATTTCTGTAAAAGGATATCTTAAAGAAATTTTACTTTGACAATATCTACATTTTCCTTTTTGAAGAATAAAACTTAAAAGAGGAATAAGATCTTTGACTTTTAAAACATGTCCACAGGAAGGACATTTGGAACGATTTAAAAAAAAACTTTCTCCTTTTATAAGTCGATAAGCGACATTATTTAAAAAAGAGCCCCAAAAAAGGCCAAAAATTAAAAATATTAAATACATTGTTAAAAATTTTGAATATATTTAGTAAGATTAAGAAGAGGTATTAAAAGAGAGGCTTCTAAAAGTCCTAAACCTCCACCTAAAATCAAAATAAGAAAAGGTTGTAAAGCTTCACCTAAACTAGCAAATTGGTTTTCTACTGTTTCTGAATAAAATTCTAAAAGAGTATAAGTAATTTCTGTCATCTGCCCAGTTTTTTCTGCTGTTCTCATTGCTTGAATGATAATAATAGGAAAAAGTTCAGAAAATTCTTCCATAGCACCACTTAAAGGTTTACCCCTTTTTACTTCTTCAATCATATATTCCAAAGCATATTCATAAGCAGGATGAGCGATGCTATCCTTAATAATAGCTAAAGCTTCTACCAAGGGAACACCTCCTTTAGTTAAATAAAAAAGAGATTCTAAAAATTGAGCGGTATAAATATTTTTAAAAAGAGGACTTAAAATGGGAACATAATTTATAAAATCAAAGAAAACTTTTCTACCTTCTTTAGTTCGAAAATATTTAAAAAGATAATAAAAAAAGGCACCAACAATAATCAAGAAGAAAAAACCAAAATTTAAAATAAAATCAGAAATTAGTTGAAAAATTTTTGTAATTGTTGGCAAAGGAATATTGTTTTCAACAAACATTTTTGTAATTTGTGGAATAACAAAATAAAAAAGAATAAGCATAACAACAATAAACATGGCGAAAACAATAGCTGGATAAATTAAGGCTTGAAGAGCTTTATTTCTAAATTTAATTTGGTTTTCTAAGTGTTTAGAAAGATAAATTAAAGTTTCATCTAGGGTACCTACGGTTTCACCTATTTTAATCATTCCTACAAAATAAGCATCAAAAATTTCAGGAAATCTTTCTAAAGATTTAGAAAAAGGAACTCCAGAAATAAGATCATTATATATTTGAATTAAAACATCTCTAAAGAAAAAATTTTGAGTGGTTTCTGATAAAGATTGAATTGCTTCATCAAGCGGAGTTTGAGCTTTAATAAGATAACTAAGCTGACGAGCAAAAAGATAAATATCATTAAGCCCTGGTTTTCTATAAAAAATCTCTAAAAGTCTGCTTCTTGGTTCTCCGAGATAAGTAACAAAAAAACCTTGCTCTTGTAAAACCCTTAAGGCTTCATCTTTTGAAGCGGCAGAGATAACACCTCTTTTAAATGTTCCTTCTTGAGTAAAAGCTTTATATTCAAACCTCATTGTTCAAGTAAATATTTTAATCTTTCAGGTTTAAGACTAAATTCAAGAGCTTTTTCTAAAGAAATATGACCAAGTTGAACTAAATTGGCTAAAGAACGATCTAAAGAAATCATTCCTTCGCTTAAAGAAGTATCAATTACATTATCAATTTGATAAACCTTATTTTCTCTAATAAGATTTCTAACAGCATTATTAGCAATCAGAACTTCACAAGCAGGAACTCTTCCTCCGGTAACTCGAAGAACAAGTCTTTGAGATAAAACACCAATTAAAGTAGAGGCAAGCTGAAGTCTGGCTTGGGATTTTTGAGATTCCGGAAGGACATCAATAATACGATCTATTGTTTGCGAAGCTGAATTAGTATGAAGAGTGGCTAAAACCAAATGTCCAGTTTCCGCAGCAGTTAAAGCAATAGAGATAGAAAGTGCATCTCTAAGCTCACCTATCATAATGACATCGGGGTCTTCCCTCAAGGCAGCTTTTAAAGCTCGATGCCAGGTAGGAGAATGGGTAGGAATTTCTCTTTGAGAAATAACTGATTTGTCTGGAGTAAAAACATACTCAATAGGTTCTTCAATAGTAATAATATGGTCTTGCCTATTATGGTTGATTTCATCTACCATCGCTGCTAAAGTTGTTGATTTTCCCATTCCTGCTGGTCCGGTTATCAAAATAAGACCCTGTCTTCTTCCTAAAAATTCATGTAAAATAGGAGGAAGATTTAATTCTTCAATATTTTTAATTTCGTTAGGAATAAATCGAAAAGCTCCAGCCCAACCATTAAATTGAAGGTAAACATTAACTCTAAACCTTGTTGTCTCATTTAAATAAAAGGAAAAATCTAAGTCTTTTGCTTTTAAAATTCTGTCTTTTAATTCAGTATCTAAAAGAGAAAAAAACATTTTTTCTGATTCTGGAGCAGTAATCACATCAAAATGAGTTAAAGAAAAAAGTTCACCATCTTTTCTAATTACCGGAAAACTTCCTGGCAAAATATGAATATCAGAAGCTTTTTCACTTACAGCAAATTCTAAAATTGTTTGAAGTTTTTTATCCATTAAGTGACTTTAAAAATTTCATCAATAAAAACACGACCTTCACTTGCTTTTATTATACCATCTAACCTCATAGAGATAAAATCTTGTTTTCTTACTAAATCAAACATTTCTGCTTCAGTAAGACCTTTAGAGATAGCTGTGGCTATTTCTTTTGTCATTTCAAACATTTCAAAAATTCCTATTCTGCCTATATAACCTCTAAAATTGCATTTCTCACAACCCTTTCCTGTAAAAGCTCTTAATTTAAAATTTTTAAATTTTGCTGGTGCTGTTTCTAAAACCTCTTCTATCTCTTTTTCTAGCTCTGGAGGAATATCTGTTTCTTCTTTACAGTTTTGGCAAATTTGTCTTACAAGCCTTTGAGCAATAACTAAATTAATAATAGAGGGAATAAAATAGGGTTTAACTCCCATATCAATTAAACGAGGTATAGCTCCTAAACTAGTATTGGTATGCAAAGTAGAAAAAACTAAGTGTCCTGTCAAGGCTGCATGAGTTACAAGTTCGGCTGTTTCTTCATCTCTTATCTCACCTACTAAAATAACATCGGGGTCTTGACGTAAAATTTCTCTTAAACCATTAGCAAAAGAATAACCTATTTCTGGTCTTACTTGAGATTGATTAACGCCAGTGATTTTATATTCCACAGGATCTTCAAGGCTAACAATGTTAATTTCTTCTCTATTTATTTCTTGAAGCAAAGCATTAAGGGTTGTTGTTTTTCCTGAACCAGTAGGACCAGTGACTAAAATGAGACCATAAGATCTTTTAATGTTTCTTTGAATAATTTCGTAATGATAATTTGCTAATCCTAAATCTTGAATTTTTTTAAGACCAATTAGAGGATCTAAAATTCTTATAGCTGCCTTTTCGCCATTAATAGTAGGAAAAATACCTACACGGAAATCAATCTCCCTTCCTTGAACTGTAGCTCTAAATCTTGCATCTTGAGGAATTCTTTGTTCATCAAGTCTTAAATTGGTTAAAATTTTAACTCTGTTAATAAGAGGTTGTTGCATATCTTTTGGTAAAGTAGCTACTGTTTTTAAATCTCCAAAAAGTCTAAATCTTACTCTTAATCTATCAGGAAGAGGTTCGATATGAATATCAGAAGCTCTTAAAGCTACTGCTTTTCTTATTATAATTTCTAACATTTTAATTACTGGTCCTTCTTCTGCAAAAGTAATTGTTTCTGCCAAAGCAAACATTTCTTTTTCCTCCACTTTTCTTCCCCTTTGGCTTCTAAAATCAATAACTAGTTTTTTAAGCTCTTCTTTAAAATTGTAATAATCCTCTAAATGGAGATAAAAATCTTGAATAGAGATAAGAAAAATCTTCACCTCTTGAAGTTTTAGAGTTTGCTTTAAAACTTCAATCACTTTTTCATTAAGTTGGGGTATTTCCGGATCAATCACGCCTAAATAAAGGATATTTTGTTTATAATCAAAACAAATCACTTTATAATTTAAAGCTGTTTTTTCTGGAATTTTCTTTATGATTTCTAAAGGAATAGATTCGTCTATTTCAAATCTTTTAACGGGAAGATTATAAACTTTAGCTTTGAAATCTAAAAATTCAGAAACTGGAATTAAATTTTTATTATAAAAATACTCTTCAAATCCCATACCTACCATTTTTGCCTCCATAAGCCATTCTTCAATTTTAGGATATTTCTCTTTGAAGTAGTCAATAATCAGTTTTTCTTGCATCTTTAAGGATTAGAAAAAAGACTATGTCTTCCAAGTTCTTCCTGTTGAATTTCTGGCAAAACTACTTTTTCTGTATTCAAATTATTAAGATAACTAGTTGGTTTTATAAAGTCATATTCTTTTATAAATTCAATTTGATTTTGAATAAGTTGTAAAAATTCTGATGGTTCATATTTAGCTTTAAAAATGCCTCCTTTCCAAAAAAGAAAAATAATCATACCGAAAAAAGCAAAAAAGGAAAAAAGAGCAATAGTAATAATTGCTGAAAGTCTCATTTTTTTGTTGGTGTTAAGATAAGATAATAAGCTTCGACAGTAAAATTGGCTTTAATATTATTTTTTTCATCGATGGTAAAATTAGCCTTTTTTATCTCCATTATTCTTGATGATTTATCAATATAACTAATAAATTCTTGAATTTTACTCATATCTATATTATTAAAAGAAAGATCAAAGCTTATAAAAGAGACTGGTAAAACAAAAGGAGAAATAAGATATTTTTCTTCTTTGGAAATATTAAAGTTTGTTCCAGAAAGTTCTCCTAAACCTAAAATCCTATAGGTATTAACTAAGTAGGCTATAATTTCTGCAACTCTAGGTTCTCGAGGAAGCCATAAATCTAACGTTTCTTTTCTTTCAATTAATTTAGAAATATTTTTATCTTTTGAAAGTTCATTAATTATTTTCTCAATCTCTTTTAAATCTTTTCCCCGATTATTTAATTTATTGATCTCTTGAGCTAAAAAAATAGTTTTTTTATATTCAGGAACAAGATTCTTAACAAAAAAATAGGTTATTAAACTTATTAATATAATTGGTAAAAGATTAATAAAAATTCTCATTATTTAAAAAATTCTGGGGTAAGATTTAAAATTAAAGAAAAACTTAAACTTCCCGACTTTTCATCTATAAGAGGATAAGTTTCATTTTTAATTTTAAATTTAGCTGTCTTTTGAAGATAATTTCTAAATTTTAGGTATTCATCCCAGGTTCTAAAAGAAAGGGAAAGATTTATTTCTTTATTTTCTTCATCGTAACTAAAACTTTTAATAATTAAAAATTTAGGCATTGAAGCATTAAACTTTTCTAAAATTGTATTTAAAGAAATTCTCTGCTGAGCCAAGGAAGAAACATTAGCATATTGAGAAAAAACAAAATAAGATTCGTTATTTTTTATTCTATTTAAAATCTCGTTTTCCTTTCTATCAAGCTCTGATTTTTTTTGAGAAAGAAAATTTTCTTGGTTTTGATTATAGAAAGAAAGACCATAAATAAAAATAAATTCTATAGCCAAAATAATTAAAAAAGGAAGTAAAAGGCCTATAGGAATAATTTCTGAAATTTTAAACCTTTCCATTTAAACAAATTTTAAGACATTATTTTTCTAAAAACAACTCCTAAAGCGTTAGAAAATAAGGTTGATTTTTCTTTTAGTACTTTAAATTTATCTCCAGAAACAAACTCAGTAATATCTAAAACTTCAAAGGGATAGGTGTTAAATTTTTGAGAAAATTTTTCTTTAAAACCATTTAAAACAGAAAGACCACCAGTAAGATAAAGCTTCTCTGGTTTAAGCAAAAGTTTATTTTCTGTTTTTTCTATCTCAATATTTATTGTTTTCGCTAAATTATCCATAAAACTTTCAGAGATATTTTTAAGTTCTCTTTCTTCAGGATTAAAATTAAAACCTCTTTTTTGTACAAATTCTACGGTTTTTTCTTCAGTAAACTTGGTTGTATTCATAATAGCATCTAAATAATCGTAACCCCTTACATAAATTTTGCTTGCATAAATAGTTTTATCATTTTTCATCACAAATAAATTAGAATAGGAATGACCTATATCAACAATAAAAAAAGTACCTTTATTTAAAACAAAAAATGGTTCAAAGTTAAAAAATTCTGCTCCATAACCTTCAATGTTTAATTGAGAAAGTTTAGCAATATTTTCTATTTTTTGAAAATAAGTTTTAGAAACAGCAGTTAAAAAAACAAGCCAATTTTTCTGATTCTCTTTTTCAAAATCAAAATATCTGTATTCGATTTCTATTTCTTCTAAGTTTAAAGGAATTTGTTTTTGAGTTTCAAATTTAATCACTTGGGGCAAACTTCTTTCTGGTATATTAGGAATAAAAAAACTTGCTGAAAGGAGATAGGGTGTAGGGATACTAAAAATAGTTTTTTTTGACTTTATATTAAAAGAAGAAAGAAATTCTTTTAAAACCGAAGCTAATGATTCTTCTAAAATTTTAGAAACAGCATAAATTTGTTTAAAATTAATAATAGGAATAAGACCAAAATTAACTACTTCTAAATTTTTTCCTTTGTCTATTACTTCAACAATTTTAATACTAAAAGATCCTAAATCTATGCCCAAATACCTTTTTTCTCCTAAAATAACATTTAAAATCATTCTTAATAAATTATACAACTTCTTTTTAGATATTTATAGCCCTAAATTTTGTCTTTTGTGTTTAAAATGGCAAAAAAGCTATTTTTGTGATGAATGTTTAGAAAATGACGGTTTTAAAATGAGTATAAATTGTTTTCTTTGCGGCAAAAGACTTGATTGGGAAAGTAATTGTTTTTATCATTCTCAATCCATAAAAAAATTAATAAGTTTTGCCTTATATGAAGAAAGTAAGTTAAAAGAAAAAATAATTTTAGCCAAAAATGAAGGTTATAGTGAAGTTTTCTTTGATTTGGGAAAAAAGATTGGAGAAAGAATTAAAAATTTAAATTGGGAAGATTATTTTATAGCTTATGTGCCTCTTCATCAAAAAAAATATTTTCAAAGAGGGTTTAACCAAGCAGAAGTTTTAGCTTTAGGCATTAAGGAGGCTTTAGATCTTAAAATTTTTTCTCATATAGAAAAAATTAAAGAAACTAAAGATCAATCGGAACTTAATTTAGAAGAAAGAAAAAATAATTTAAAAGATGCTTTTCGGGTAAACAAAAAACCTCCGGAAAGATTAATTCTTGTAGATGACATAAAAACTTCAGGAGTTACTTTAAAGGAAATCGCTTTGGAACTTAAAAAGAAAGGTACAAAAGAAATTATAGCTCTTACAGTTTTAAGATGAAAAGAAAAATTTTTCTTTGGCATCAAAAATTAGAAGTTTTTTTAAAAATTGAGAATGAAGAAATTATAAATCGTTTAAAAAATGTTCTCCGTTTGAAAGAAGGAGAAAGTGTTTTTTTTCTTAATAATTTTTCTGAAGAAGGAGAATATGAACTTTTAGATAGTAAAAAATTTATTTTTAAAAGGAAAAATTTAAAAGAAAGAGATTTAGTTCCTCAAAGAAAAATTAATCTTTATGTTTCTCTTATTAGAAAAGAAAATTTCGAGCTTATTTTAGAAAAAGGAACAGAACTCGGTGTTTATCTTTTTCAACCTGTTATTTCTCAAAGAAGCAGCTTAAAAATAAAAGAAATTCCTTCAAGGTGGTTTAAAATTATAGGCTCAGCCTTAGAAGTAACAAATTGGAAACATACACCAGAAATAAAAGAAATTAAAACTTTGGGTGAAATCTTAAAAGAAAATAAAGAAAATTTTTATTTAGCTCATAAGGAGGGTGAAAAAATTAATTTAAAGGAAATGCCACAAGAGATAAATTTGCTTATTGGACCGGAGGGAGGTTTTAGTGAAGAGGAAGAAAAAATGATTAGAGAAAAAACAAAATTTGTTTCCTTAGGTGATTTTGATTCGAGAACAGAAACTGCTTGTTTAGTTTTTCTTTCTTTATTAAATTTCTCTTAAAATTAAAAGATGATTTATATTTTAAATTTCAAAACTTATTTCAAAAAAGAAAGGGATTATCTTTCTTTAATTAAGAAATTAAAAAAAATAAAAAGAAAAAATAAGATTTGGTTAAGTTTAAATCCTTATTTTTACTTACTTTTAAGAAAAAAAATTCGAGGTTTTCAAGTAGGAATTCAAAATTTAGGCTTTGAATCAGAAAAACCGCAAACAGGAGAAATTATTTATGAATTTGAACTTATAAATAAAGCTCATTTTGTTTTACTTGGTCATTCAGAAAGATACCGACTAGGGGAAAATTTAGAGATTATAGAAAGAAAAATTAATACTTTACAAGATAAAAAAATAAATTTGGTAATATTTTTTAGTGAAAATTCTTATAAACCACAAGAAAGTTTTAAAAAAATAAAAAATAAAACAGAAAAGAATTTAAACTTTCTTCTTCACGGGGTAAAAAAAGAAAATTATAAAAAAATCTATCTTTGTTATGAGCCTTGGTGGACTATAAGTAGCGAAGGAGGTAGATTGCCTTCAAAAGAATTTTTAAATGATTTTCTTAAATGGTATAAACAAAATTATTCTTTTTCCATTTTTTATGGAGGTTCTTATAATTCTCAAATTAAAGAAATTTATAAAAATCTTAATTTCGGTGGCTTCGTTTTGGGAAAAGCAAGTACTGATTTTGAAGAACTTAAAAATTTACTCAGTTAAATAAGGCCTTAAAAGCTCGTAAAATTCTTCTTCACTTATTATTTTGATAGACTTATATTTTTTTGCTTTTTCAAGTTTAGAACCAGGATTTTGACCAACAACTAAATAATTAACTTTTGAAGAAATACTCTCTGTGGTTTCTGCTCCTAAGGTTTCAACTTTTCTTTTTGCTTCTTCCCTGCCCCAACGAGAAAGTTCTCCAGTAAAAGCAAAAACTTGACCCTTAAATGGTTGAGGACCTATTTTTTCTTCCTCTTCAATAATTTCTATTCCTACTTCATTTAATTTTCTTAAAAATTCTTTATTATTAGGATCTTGAAACCAAAAATCGACGGCTTTAGCTACTTTTTCACCAAAACCAGGAATAACTTGATAATGAAAATATTTTAAATTTTGTGAAACTAAAAGAAGGTCTTCAGGTTTTTTAATTTCTTTTCTTTTTTTAAAAAATTCTGCTAAAAGTTTAGCATTTTCTTCACCTATATGAGGAATACTTAAAGAATAAATAAATCTAGGGAGAGTAATTTTTTTTCTTGATTCAATGCTTTTTAAAAGATTTTTTTCAGAAAGGATATCAAAACCAGGAAGCTTTTTTAAATCACCTATTTTAAGTTTAAAAAGATCAGCGGGTTCATTTATTAAACCAACATCTAAAAGTTTCTCCACTATTTTCTCTCCTAAACCTAAAATATCGAAACCAGCTTTGCTAGCAAAATGGATAATTCTTTCTTTTTGTGTAGCATAACATTTTTTATTGGAGCATTTCCAATAAGCACCTTCTTTAATTAAATTAGATCCGCAATGAGGGCAAGTTTTAGGAAAAACAATTTCTTTTTCCTTTCCTGTACGAAGCTCTTTAACTGCTCTTTCAATTTGAGGAATAACATCACCAGCTCTTACAATCACCACTGTATCACCAATTTTTACATCAAGTCTTTTAATTTCGTCTTCATTATGTAAAGAAGCACGAGAAACTGTAACCCCACCAACTTCAACTGGTTTTAAAACAGCTACCGGAGTGATAATTCCTGTTCTTCCTACTTGAAAAATTACCTCTTCTAAAATTGTTGTTGCTTCTTTAGGAGAAAATTTAAAAGCAATAGCTCCCCGAGGTGCTTTACCTACAACTCCTAATTCTTGAAAAATTTTATTATTATTTATTTGAACAACCACACCATCAATTTCAAAACTTAATTTTTCTCTATTTTTCTCCCAATAATTTCTAAATTCTAAAACCTCTTCTAAAGAAGAGCAGAGTTTAGTATGAGGATTAGTTTTAAAACCTAAACATTTTAAAATCTTATGCTCTTCTTCATGAGTTTCTTGACCCAAATCAGTAACTAAATCATAAGCAAAAGAATCCAATTTTCTTTGAGCAGTTATTTGAGGGCCAAGCTGACGAAGGGAACCAGAAGCAGCATTTCGTGGATTAGCAAATAAAGGCTCGCCAGCGCTTTCTCTTTCTTGATTTAATTTTTCAAAATCCTTTTTATGCATAAAAACTTCACCTCTAATTTCTATTTCTTCTGGATAGCCTTTTTCAAAATATTTAATAACTTTTTCTAAACCTTCTTTTTTTAAATTCTCTTTTATTTCTTCTAAGGAAAGTAGGGAAAGAGGAATAGCTTCAATAGTTTTTATATTTTGAGTAACATCTTCTCCTAAATAACCATCACCCCTTGTGGCTCCAAGTTCTAAAATTCCTTTTCTGTATACAAGCTTGATAGCTAAACCATCAATTTTAAGTTCGCAAAAAAATTCTAATTTTATATTAGGAGGAAGAAGTTTTAAGTTTCTTTCATGCCAATTTTCCAAATCTTCAAAAGAAAAAGCATCATTAAAAGAAAGCATAGGTACTTTATGTCTTACTTTTTTAAATTCTTTAAGTGGTTCTCCTCCTATCCTTTGAGTTGGAGAATCTGGAGTAATAAATTCAGGAAATTTTTGTTCTAATTCGAAAAGCTCTTTTTTCAAAGCATCTAAAACCTCAGGAGGATAAAGGTCTTGATTTAAAACATGATAAGCATACCGAGCTCGATTGATCATCTCTTTTAATTTTTCGATTCTTTCTTTAGCCTCTTCACGTGTCATTAAAAAATAATTATAACTTATTTAAGGTCTAATCAGCTTATCTGACATAAAAATTAAAGATTAAAATTCTTGAGATATTTCGATAGCTTCCATTAGAAATAATTCTTGTAGACAAAATATTAGTTGTCAAAAAACTTTCGATAACTGAATGAGTTATAGTATCAATTTCGTTTTCTTTCTTTATTCTTGTTTGTGCGCAAGTTATATATTTAGGAGGGGAGGGATTATAAAATTCATTACAAGGAAAAACTTCGCTACTCGTACCCGAGGTCGAAGTAGAAAAAGATGTAAAGCCAGGAAATTTTTGCAAATTTGATTCCTTCAAATGAAAATAAGATGAAACCTCAATACCTGTTTCAGCATTAGCAAAAGCAGTATAACTGTCAAAAATTCTTCTTAGCTTTCTAATTTGTTCATTCACAATAAAAGAAGAAATAAAAACTAAAATCATACTTATTCCTAAAATAAAAAGAGTGATAATCAAAACTTGCGATTGATTGTTTTTAAAATTTTTTATAAAGAACATAAGCTAATATTTTGGACAGAATTTAAGGGAGCGACTCCTTGTTCAAAAATTAAAGAAGAAGTACCTATTTTGGTTTTCAGCTCTAAATCATAAAAATAAATAATTATTTTAGGAGCATACTGAAAATAAAAAAATGTTTCTGTAGTTAAAGGTTTGTCTTTATAAATTCTAAAATCTTTCACTTTAATAATCTGGGGATCAAAAATTTCTTCGCTTTCAATGGGATTTCCGTTTCTATCTTTTTTTTCTAAAATAAGATTATTATTTCTAAATCTTAATAAGTATCTATAATCGCAATTACGATCATAAAAACTAATTTGAGTTGAAGTAACCTCAAAATCCCAACCATATTTTGTAATTCTGAAAATTTTTTCGCTTCCCATTTTAACATTCTCAAGTGCATTTTGAAAAACATCAGCAATTATTAAAGCCTTTATTATTCCCAAATAAAAATTAGAAACAACAATCATTAACAAGCCTGCAAGTAAAATAACTAAAGAGATTTCAAGCAAGGTAAAGCCTTTTTTCATGGTGATGAATAAGGATGCCAATTAGTTAAAATAATATTTAATTTATGGTCGGGTAAAATTACTTCACTTGTTTTAGAAGTTGAAGTTATATAAGCAACATCTCCGTTTCTAGTTATTTCTATTATATTTAAAATTTTCAAACCCGATTTTCCTTGGGCATATTTAAAATCACAATATTGGCTACTCAAATTTAAATTGATACTTCCGGTAGAAGTAGAAAAGCTAATACAATGAATTCCACTATTTATTCTCTTCAAAAAATCTTGTGGTGATGTAGATTCTAAATTTTTATTTCTAAAAGCAATTAACATTTCAATAGCCTCTTGATTAGCATTAACAAGAAGAAACATTTTTTTAGCATTAACTAAATTGTAAATAAGATTATTAGCAAGATTAAAAAATATTATCAAAGCTATAGTAATTATAAGTAAAGAAATAGATATTTCTGGTAAGGTTATTCCTCTTTTCATTATCTTTCAATAAAAATTTGGCCTAATTTATTAATTCTTAAAACCTTTAAATCATTTTTATATTCTAGGCAAATATAAATATTATCAGAATTTATTTTAGTCCAATTAAAGGCTTTTTCTAAAAATAAATAAAATTCTGAAGTTGAATAAATCGAAAGTAAAATTATAGGATAATTTATATTTCCAAAACATTTGCCAGATCTTGAAGTTGAAGTAGAAACAGAGATAGTTCCCTTAAAATTTCCATTTAAAATTAATTTTGAATCTGAGCTTGTAGTTAAATCTCCATAATAAGTTACATAATATTTATTCCGAAAACCATTAGAAATAAAATTTGAAATCTTGTTTTCATCTTTAAATACAAGGTCACATTCAGTAGAAGTGGTATAAAATCCCAAAACCTCATAATAGGTACTACTAGGGAAATAAACTCCATAACCGCAAAAAAGATAATTATTTTTGAAAATAGCTCTTTGTGACATATCGTTTGTTGTCTCTAGTGATAATCTTAAGTTTTTAGCAAAATTCTTTAAATAAAAAAATTCTCTACGAAAACTAAAGCCATAAAATGTAATTGTAAAAATAAGACTAATAATCAAAATAACGTAGGTAGCTTCCAAAAGAGTAAAGCCCTTCATTAAATTTATTTTACAATTTCAGGAAATAACTTTTGAAGAATTTTTTTTACTTCCTCTTTACTTTTTCCAGAAACAGAAATATAGATAGGAAAGGTTTCATTTTTATCAAAACCCTTATAATTCACCTCAGCAAAAGGAGCTCCTTTCTCTAAAACATAAAAATTATAAGGAATAAGAGGTTTTAGTGGTCCAACTATGTCAAGATAATATTTTTCTTCTTCGTTATGAAGTCCAAAATAATAAGTATAAAATTTGTCTCTGGCTAATCTTCTTCCTAAATCCTCAAACCTTAAAACGACTCTTCCACGAAAAGGCATATAAAATTTAACTCCTTCCTCTAATCTTTTATCTTTTAAATAAACTGTATTGGTTTTTTCATCGTAAACAAAATTTATTTCGATTTTTTTATCAACCAAATTTTCTCCAACAATTTTTACAGGCGGAATTTCGACAGTTTTTTCAACTTGATCTTTCTTCACCCTTAATTTGTCTTTAAGAATAAAAAATCCTCCTACGATGATAACTATGGCTCCTATAAGCAATAAAAACAAAAGCTTTTTTTCTTTTTTCATATTTATTCTCTTCCTTTTCCTTTACACGACCCCTTATAAGGATAACCTAATTCTTGACATAAAAGGTCATCAACCACACGACATCCGGTTTCTTTCACCTTAAGAACTGTTCCTGAAGCTTGTGGTTCTTGTGGGCATTCCCAGCAAAATCCTTGATAACAAAGATAACGATAAACATTAACAGTTAAAGTACCGGAAGTTTCTTCATTAATTGGTAAATAAAACTCATCGTCCCCACTATGCCAAGTTTGGAAAGAATATTGCCCAGCTTGTGTGGGATTAAAATTGATTGCTGCTCTCCAACTTCCTCCGCTTCTTTTATTATCTAATGTTGATTGAGTACTTAAGTTTCCTCTAATTCCCCATGTTCCTTCTTCATAATAACCACCTCTTCCTTGATAAGATTCTTCATTATTTAGTCCCAAATGAAAGTTATTTTTTATATTTTGGATTATTTCACTTATTATTCTATATCTAAATCCTGCAATATAATCTTTAGGTTTATATTTTGTTTCTCTTGAAAGAGATGATCTATCTCCTTCTATTCTGGGTACTTGGGGAACTAAATCAACTGAACGAGAAATTAAAGAAATAGTACATCTTGTTGTTCTGTTTGAGTTATCAGTTTCTCTTCTTATTTCACAGCTATATTTGTTATACGGAGTACCTCTAACGGATTCTTTTCCTATCCACATACAATTACAATATGTAGCTCCGTTTACTCCGTCGCATATGTTATTTAAACACTCTATTGATGCTCCGCCAAAATTACGTTGATTTTGTGCGCTTGCCTCAATTTTAAAAGTAACTATTCCTAATTTCTCGGTTTGTATAGGTATTGTTCCTGAAGCAACAATATTTGCTGGTTCTCCCCCCCACGGTAACATATTTAGTTGTCCGCTTTTTGTAATTCTTCCTTTATTTTCTATCTTAAAATTTCCACTAAAATTTACATATCCCTTATTATTATCTAAATAACAGGTAGCAGAATTGGTAATTATAGTTGTTCCTATGTCTTCACAATATACAACCCTACCCTTCTTATCTCCTGATTTACAACGCTCGTTGTCCTTCCTATAACAACCCGGCGGAGGGTTTTCAAGGGGTTCTTCATCACACCAACTCCAAATAATTTTTTGTCTACATTCATAAACAGCATCTCTGCCACTAATGGAAATTCTATATAAAACATCAAATTGATCATCTGGGTCAACAACTCTATTTCCATTATTACTATCTATTTTTACATTTGTGCCAGTAGCTGTAAGATAAACAGAGATATTACATAAACCGGCTTTTACATTAAATGAATTTAAACATTCATAATTTAATCCAGGAGGTGTGGTTATTTGAGAAGCAACAGAAACTGAACAAGTTGTAGAGGCAATTTCTTTTCCTGTATTATCTTTCATAGAAGCAACAGCTTTATAATTCCCAGCCCGAGCGTTATTTATAGTGCATCTATCAAAAGCACATTGATTACAATTAAAATTGGGACCACTACAGTCTCTCCATTCAATAGAAGGAGGGCCGCCTATATCCTGAGAAGTATATGCAATAAACTTAAAATTTCGTCCTGCTTGTGGAGTTGAAGGGTCTACTTTACAAGATAAAAGAACATTTTTACAAGCTGGATGAGACTCTCCGCTATTAGGATCAAATGTTATTAATGATGGATCTATAAATCTAGAATCTAAAATTACTGACTTTACAGCTCCTCCAGCACAATAACCTTCTGATGGAGGTAAATTATCTTCATTTCCACTTCTACTTGAAGCAACCTTTCCATCAATAGTACAACAAACTCTATAAGGAGTTCTACAATAATCACAGGTTTGAGTTTGGGTAAGACTACATCTCCCGCAATTTAGGTATCCATCTTTCCATGTACCTTCTGCATTCGGATCATATTTATCTCCTGTTGAGCAAAGATAAGAAATATATGATAATACTTTAAAACAATAATAGATCGGAGGTCGTGCTTCTGGATCTTTGACGCAATGATATCCCGCTTTTAAAGGTACTCCTACCCTACATTTATAAACCCATTTGTCAATTTCCCAAGCTGACCATGATTTCCCTGAATTACCTCCAGCAGCATTAAAATTAGCACTATCAACATATTGATAACATCCTGTTCCACAAGTTCCATAATCTTCTCTTCCATAATCTTCTCCCCATCTAGCTCCGATATAACATCTCTTAGGAAATCCTGGTTCTTGAAGGCCACTACATGATGGTGATTCGTTCTCTGCTTGCGTTCGTGTTTTATTATTAAAAAATATTAGAAATAAAACAAATAATAGAAAAGTTAAAATTAAGAATTTATTTTTTATTTTTGCTTTCATCTTCTTAATCCTGTTTTTCCTAATAATTTTTCAAAAGAGTCTTTAAACATTTTTTTAATTTCTTCATCGTTTTGTTGTTTCATAAAATTTTTAAATATTTGTGGAATTTTTAAATATTTGTGGATCAACAGGAGTAAAAAAGTAAGGGGTTAAAAATTCTAATGCAAACATTACGGGATTACCTCTAATAGGGAAATTTTCTTGTCTCTGAGTATTGTAAACCTGTACGGAAGTAATACGTGGTGGTGCTCCCCCTTTTTTTTCATCATATAAGTTATATGGAAAAAAATTACGGTTTTCGGGATGGTGGGGGTTTGGGGGAAAAGGATGTATAGTAGTAAAATACCAATACACATTCTTGCATCGAAAAATTACTCTATTTTGATCATCATTAAAAATTTCTTCAACATTTTCTAGTCCATTACACACCAGCTCCTCGTATATTTTAATATGTTCTTCAGGTACAATATTTGGACTCGGATCAAATTCTATCGGTGTATTAATTATTGCATAAGTATAAATTCCTATATCATGATACATGAAATAAACTTCGTTTTCTTTTATACCTTTACTTTTTAATACGTCGAATAATGCTTCAAAACCTAAGCGAAAAAATCTTTTTATATCTTCCCGATTAAATCCTTGCTTCTCTAAAGAATTAATTTTTACTTTATTATGCTTATTGTTTAAATAATTTTCAATAAATTCTTCTAATTTTGATGGGGGGTAAATATAAAAACCAAAATCAGGAAAGTATTTTTCTTTCAATTCTTTTTCCGAAGGTTCAGGGGTAGGAGTTGGAGTTTCTGTAGGCGTAGGTGTTTCTTGACCAGCCCTAGGAAATAATACTCTTCCTAAGACAACACCTATTGCTCCTGATAAAGCTGCTAATAAATATTTTAAAAATTCTCTTCTTGTTAATCTTCTTGGACTTTCTTGATCTTTTCCTTCTTCTTTCGGTGGCTGTTTTTTTACTTCTCTTAGTGGATTAGTTCCTGGTGGATAAGTTCCTTGCATGATTTTATTTTTTGATTTTTATTTTTTATTGGGCCATGCAGTTGTTTCTTTGAGCAGGCTGGCATGTACCTCCAGAAAAGTTGTTAACCCATCCACTTCCAAAATTACAAATCCATCCTTGAGGAAAAGAAGATAAAGCGCTCTCCCAAAGCCTTGGTGCAGATGATGCTGTTTGTTCTAATGTTGCTTGTAAAATGAAATGATTGATATCTGAAGTTTCTGGTGGATTTTTTCCTGTATCAGTGCAAGGAAAATAAAAATAAGATCTACCAGATGGGTCTCTTGGAAGTCTATCGACTACTCCACTATTTCTGAGAGTAATTTCTAAATCATTCCAGGTTATAGAGCTAGGAAAATAACCAAATTTTGCAAGATAAGTAGAAAGATAATTAGCTGTATTTCTTAAATCTCCTAATCTTCTTATATCTCGAGCTGCTGCTGATTGACCACCTATATTTCTCAAAACAATTCCAGCTAAAATACCAATAACTAAAAGAACAACTGCCATCTCAATTAAAGTAAAACCTTTTTTCATATTATTTTTTAATAAAATAGGAGCGACTTTAGTAAATTTTAATATAATAACAGTATATAACAAAAATTCTTTAAAAAAAAATTTAAATTGTGGAAAATTTAAAGATCAAAAACATCATTTTCTTGGGGTATATAAACACCTATAGCTAATTCATCCATTATTTTTGTCTTAAAAATCCTTTTAACTTCATCATCTCCATGGGTTAAAAAAATCTTTTTAAGGTTAAATCTTTGAGTAAAAAGCCATTCTAAAATTCCTTCTTGGTCTCTATGGGCTGAATAGGAAAAAAGATTTAAAACTTCAGAGTTTATTTTATAAAGCTTTTCGTCAATAAAAATTTCTTTAGCTCCTTCTAATATTTTTCTTCCTAAAGAATTTTCTGCTTGAAAACCAACAAAAAGTAAAGTTGTTTTTTCATCTTCTATGTATTTTTTAAGAAGGTCTAAAATTCTTCCACCAGTAACCATACCAGAACCAGCTAAAATAATTTTAGGAGAGGGAGAAAGAAAAATTTCTTTTTCTTCATCTTTTTCATAAATTATCTTTACATAACTTTTTTCAAAAATACCCTTGTTTAAAATTATTTTTCTTGCTTCTTTATCTAAATAATCAGTGTATTTTTCATAAATTAAAGAAATTCTAAAAGCTAAAGGGCTATCTAAAAATATTTTTACTTCTGGAATTTGCTTATTTTCTATAAGATCTTGAATATCAAAAATAATTTCTTGAGCTCTTTCTAAAACAAAAGTAGGAATAATAAGTGTCCTTTTTTCTTTAATAACCCTTTCAATAATTTTTTCTAAAATTTCTTTTCTTTTTTCTAAATTTTCGTGATTTCTATCTCCATAAGTTGATTCTAAAACTAAATATTTTGTTTCTGGAAGAGGTTCTAAGTCTTTATCTAAACTTTTAAATTTATTTCCTAAATCACCAGAAAAAACTATTCTTTCTTTTGTTCTTTTATGAGTAAATAAAATAAAAGCAGAACCTAAAATATGTCCAGCATTAAAAAATTCTACTTCAAATTCTTCGGTTTCTAATTTTTGGTGGTAATCAATTTTTTCCCACAAAGATAATGTTTTTTCTATATCTTTTTCTTCATAAAAGTTTTCTTGATTGTAAAATCTGCAGCTTTCTTCAATAACCTTAAGAGAATCTTTTAAAATTTCATAGGCTAAATCTTTAGTAGGAGCAAGGCTAAAAATTTTTCCGTTAAAACCTTGTTTTAAAAGCTTAGGCAACCTGCCAATATGATCTAAATGAGCATGGGTTATAAAAACATATTTTATTTCTTTAGGATCATAAGGAAGAAGTTTGAAATTTTCTAAATCGCAAGCTCTTTCTTTTTGAATTAAACCACAATCAATCATTAATTTTTCATTATTACCTTCTAAAATAAAGTTTGAACCCGTAACCGTGTTTACTCCTCCATAAAATTTTATTTTCATAAGATTAATTTTAAAATATTTAAAATGAGAAAGGAAGTTTCAGCAGGAGCAATTATTTTTTTTTACGAAGAAAAGAAAGAGAGAGAATATTTGCTTTTGAATTATAGATCAAAAACAAGACATTGGGATTTTCCTCGTGGTCATGTAGAGATTAACGAAAAACCAATAAAAACAGCTTTGAGAGAAATTAGAGAAGAAACCGGTTTGAAAGTAAAAATAATTAATGACTTTCAAGAAAGCTTTTTCTTTCATTTTAAAGATAGAGAAGAGCTGATTATCAAAGAGGCTATTTATTTTTTAGCTAAAGCAAAGACAAAAAGAGTTATTCTTTCTTCAGAACATAATGGTTATGTTTGGCTTCCTTTTAAAATGGCTTTAAATTTAATTACTTTCGATGAACCTAAAGAAATTTTAAAAAAAGCGGAAAAATTTTTACAAAAATTAAGAAATGAAAAGGGGATTTACACTACTTGAAATTTTAGCTATTCTTTTTCTTTTGATGATAATTTTAGGTTTAACAATGATAATTATTAATCCTTATGCTTATTTTCAAAGAGCAAGAGATTTTAAAAGAATAAATGATTTAAGAGCTTTAGAAATTGCTCTTAATACTTATATTAATGTTACTTCTACGCCGATATTAGCTCCTTCAAGCACAAATATAGGTGAGACAAATCAAAGTATTTTTATTTCTGTTCCTTTTGATAAAGAAGATAAAAGAAATACGCTGGTAGAAGGTTTTTATATTTATCAGGCAAGTTCAACTAATTATTTAAAAATTGATGGAAATGGTTGGATGCCTGTAAATTTTTCTTCTTTAAACTATCCTCCTCTTACTGTTTTGCCTATTGACCCTATAAATTCTTACTCTAAAAAATATTTTTATTCTTATGTAGCTAATAGTTCACAAAAGATTTTTGAAATCAATGCTAATTTAGAGTCTTCAATTTTTAAAACTGATGAAGGAAATGATTTTACTAGTACTGATGGTGGTGATAATCCAAATATTTTTGAAGTAGGTAATAATAAAAATTTAATGCCCAACTCTCTTTATTAGTAAAAGGCAAAAAATAATAAGTAAAATTTCTAAAAATATAGGAAGAAAATAATTTTGATTTTTTAATTTGAAGTGATATTTTTCATGAAATTCTAAATAAAAATTTAAAAGTTTAAAATCAGGAAAAAAAGAGTGAAAAGTAAAAGAAATAATATCCGGTAAAAGTGCTCCTACCCCACCCCAAAAAGCAATTTTTTGTTTTTCTAAAGGAAAATTTCCTAAAAAATAAAAAGCTAAAAGGAAAAAGAAAATAAATTCAAAAAGAAAAATTGACCAAGCTTTTAAATCCCAATTTTTAATAGAGTTATATTCTTTCTTATGAAAAATATTTAAATCTAAATGGGGAAAAAAGTCCTCGAGATGATGAAGAAAAAATCCTAAAATTAAAGAAAAAAGCGGTGAAGGAGAAAAAACTAAGGAAATAATTGAGGCAGAAAAAAAATGAATTCCTGCAAGCATTAATTTTTTACATACTCAACCAATTTCTGCCAAATTTCCGGATAATCTTTAGCTAATTCACTTAAAACTTTTCTGTTAAGATTTATATTTTTCTTTTTTAAAAGATGGATAAATTTTGAATAATTTAAATCATAAGGTCTTACTCCAGCATTAATTCTTACTTGCCAAAGTCTTCTAAAATCTCTTTTCTTTTGTTTTCTTCCTTGATAAGCATATTTAAAAGCATGAAGAATTGCTTCTTTAGCGAATTTTTTCTTAGTTGAATAAGGAGCTCTAAAACCTTTTACTAATTTAAGCAATTTTTTTCTTTTTTTGCTTTTTATTACTCCTCTTTTTACTCTTGCCATAATAGGAAAAATTTTAACACAAAAAATTTAAAATAAAAATAATAATGATTTAAAATAAAAATAATAATGGAAGGTAAAAATCTAGAAAAAAGAAGTGGTGGGATCACACGAAGAAAATTTTTAAGACTTTTAGTTGGTACTCTTTTGGGGTTGTTTTTGGGAAGAACTACTATTATATCAATAGATAAAAAATCAAATAAACAGAAAGAGGCTGAAAATAATATAGAAGAAATATTTGGAGAAGCTGGAGGTCCTGAAACTTTAGGAGAATATTATGAAGAATTAATTAAGACAGAAGAACTTAAAAACTTAAAACATCCTCCAACTAAAACTCCTACAGCTACTCCATCACCTACGCCAACACCATCACCTACAGCTACGCCCAAAACCCCTGAAACAATAAGCTCTACTCCTGAAACAATTAAAACTAAAATAATTTATAGAGGAAAACCAGGTACAAAAAAGATTGCTATTACTTTTGATGATAGTGCTAATCCAAATTTTTTAAGGAGACTTTTAGAAATTGCTAAAAAGCATAATGTAAAAATGGTTTGGTTTTTAATTGGAAGAACTGTTACCGAGGAGGTAAAACAAATAATAATAGAAGGTGTGAATTCAGGATTTATAAGAATAGGAAATCATTCTTTTAGTCATAATATTTCAGAATTTTCTAAATTAAATCCTCAATATATAGAAAAAGAAAAAAATGAATGGCTAACAAAATTTAAAGAACTTGGTTTTGAAGAAGAAAAATTAAAGCTTTATTTTAGACCACCAGGAGGTGCTGGGGGTTATCGAGGAGGAGATAAAAATTTGCTTCAAGTTCTTTCTGAAAATGGATATCAATATCTTTGCATGTGGGATACAGAATTTATTTATACTATTAGAAAATATTACGAAGGAAAATATATAAAAGAAAATGTTTTAGATATTTTAAGAAAAAGAATTTATTCTACTGAAGGAGGAAATTTAGTTTTGTTTCATTTTAATAATGTTGATATTGAAGCCTTGGAAGATATTTTAGAAAAGTTAAAAAGCGATGGTTATGAATTTGTTTTTCCAGAAGAGCTATAAAGAGAAAAACCTTAAAATTCTTCTTCTTCTTCAAAACCACCCTCTTCTGGAGTTTCTTCTTTTGATTTTTTGGCTTCTTCTGAAAGCTCAGAAACTACAGCTTCAGCAATAAGAAGAAGACTGGCTACTGAATGAGCATTTTCTAGGGCAACTCTAGTTACTTTTGTAGGATCAATAACTCCTGCTTGAAAAAGGTCTTCATAGGTAAGAGTTAAAGCATTTAAACCAAAACCATCTTTTCCGTTTTTTACTTTATCAACAACAATAGATGGATCAAAACCAGCATTTTTAGCGATTTGTCTTAAGGGTGCTTCAATTGCTTTTTTAACAATATTTGCTCCAATATATTCAGCAATATTTTCTTTAGCTAATTTTTCGATAAGCTCTTCAAGTTTAGGTAAAGTTCTTATTAAAGCAACACCACCTCCAGGAACAATACCTTCTTCTAAGGCTGCTTTAGTAGCTGAAATAGCATCTTCAATTCGGTGTTGTTTTTCTTTTTGTTCAACTTCTGTTGGAGCTCCAACTTTAATGACAGCTACACCACCTGAAAGTTTAGCTAATCTTTCTTGAAGTTTTTCTCTATCATATTCAGAAGTTGTTTTTTCAAGTTGTACTTTTATTTGTTGGATTCTTTTTTCAATATCTTCTTTTTTACCCCTTCCTCCTACAATAGTAGTAGTATCTTTAGTAACAATAACTTTATCTGCTTCTCCTAACATATGAAGTTCGGCGTTTTCTAATTTATAACCAAGTTCTTCAGAAATTACTTGACCTCCTGTTAAAATAGCAATATCTTGAAGCATTTCTTTTCTTCTATCGCCAAATCCTGGAGATTTTACCGCTACAGAAATAAGTGTTCCCTTAAGTTTATTAACTACTAAAGTAGCTAAAGCTTCTCCTTCAACCTCTTCGGCAATAATAAGAATTTGTTTTCTTCCTGATTGTAAAACTTTTTCTAGAATATGAACAAGTTCGTGAATAGAACTCAATTTTTTATCAGTAATTAAAATAAGAGGCTTTTCTAAAACAGCTTCCATTTTGTCAGGATTAGTAATCATATAAGGACTTACATAACCCCTATCAAATTGAAGTCCTTCAACAATTTCATAAGAAAGACCGATAGTTTGTGATTCTTCCACGGTAACCACACCATCTTTACCTACTTTATCAATAACTTCGGCAATAAGTTTTCCAATTTCTTCGTCTCTTGAAGAAATAGTAGCTACATGCATTGTATCTTCTTTACCTTTTACTGGTTTAGAAATTCTTTTAAGTTCTTCAATAACAACCTTTACTGCTTTTTCCATTCCTTTTTGCATACCAATAACATCTACACCAGCAGTAGCATTTTTAAATCCTTCATTAATTAAAACTTTAGCTAAAAGAGTAGCGGTAGTCGTACCATCTCCTGCAATATCATTTGTTTTTTCAGCTACTTCTTTGACAAGTTCAGCGCCAATTTTTTCAATGCTATCTTTAAGTTCAATTTCTTTAGCAATAGTGACACCATCTCTGGTAATAATTGGTGTACCATAACCTTTATCAATTACTACTGCTCTTCCTTTTGGCCCCAAAGTAACAATAACAGCGTTAGCTAATTTATTAATTCCTTGAAGAAGTTTTTTTCTAGCAATATTTTTAAAATTTACTTGCTTTGCCATTTTTAAAAAAAATAAAATTCGACCTTAATCTTCAATGATAGCCATAATATCGTCATCCCTTACAAAATAATATTCTTTATCATTAATTTTTATTTCATCTGGAGCATATTTTTTGAAAATAACTACTTGTCCAGGTTTTACCGAAACAGGCATTCTTTCTCCTTTTTCGTTCAATTTTCCTGGTCCTACAGCAATTATTTTTCCTTTCATTGATCTTTCTTCTTGGGCAGAAGGGGGAATATAAATACCACCTTTAGTAATTTCTTCTTGTTTTATGGGTTCAATTAAAATAAAATCATGAAGAGGGGTAATATTCATTTTAAATCTATAAAAAAAACTTTTAAGTCGACCTTTTAAAGAAAATGAAATTCAAATTTCTAAAGTTTTTTATATATATTATAATTATAACATAAAGCATTATAACATAAAACATAAAGCATTATAACATAAAGCATTATAACATAAAGCATTATAACATAAAGCCGGCGTAGCTCAGTGGCAGAGCGACCGCCTTGTAAGCGGTAGGTCGTGGGTTCAAATCCCACCGCCGGCTCAAATTTAATGAAAAAAGGTTTTACTTATATTGAATTGACTATAGTTCTTTCTCTTTTATTAATTATTGGAAGCATAATTTTTTCTGTAATTAGAGTTCAAGAATATTTTGCTCAAACAAGAGATCTTAAAAGAATAAACGATTTAGAAGTGTTATTTAACGCTTTAAAAATTTATACTCGATCAACTAAAAATCCTGATTTAGATGGTCCTTATCTTGATTTTCGAGGTATTGATGAAGTTTGGGCTACTATTTTTATTTCTGTTCCTTTAGAAACAGAAACATTTCCTAGTTCATCATGCGTCTATGGAAATAGAAGCTATGCTGTTTTTCAAGCAGATAAAAACAATTTTTTAAAAATAGATGGCAAGGGTTGGCTTCCTGTTGAATTCAGTAAAATTAATCCACCTCCCTTTTCTTCTTTGCCCGTTGATCCTCTTAATAATTATTCTAAGGGTTTTTATTATTTATATGCTTTTAGAAGAAATCCTTTACAATTTGAAATTTCTGCTGCTTTGGAATCAAAAGATTTAAGATATGGTGGAAAAAGAGATAAAGTAAGCACAGATAATGGTAATGATCCTTATAGATTAGAAATAGGTACAAATTTAGATTTAATTCCTCCTTTTCCACCTCCTTCTTTTTAATTTTATGAAGTAAAATAATAAAAGAGGGAGGGGTGCCAGAGTGGACTAACGGGACGGCCTGGAGAGCCGTGACCTCCTTTCGAGGTCTCGTGGGTTCGAATCCCACCCCCTCCGCCCAATTTTTATGTTTTAAGTTTTTAAACTTTAATCTTTCTAAACAAAGGTTCTAAAGAAGTAATTTTTATTTTTCCTACTTCCTCTAAATTAAGAAGATATTTATCTTTGACCTTTTCGTAGTTTATTTCTTCAAGACTCATTCTTTTTCTAATTTCTGAAGAAAAATTAGGTAAAAAGGGATTTAAAAGATAAGTAAGATTGGAAATTAAAAGTAAAGAGTTAAAAATAACTTTCTCAGCTAACTTATTTTCTTTTTTCCATGGCTCATTTTTTTCTAGATATTTATTCCCTTCTCTTATAAGGTCTAAAATCAAATTAAAAGATCTTGTTTCTTCACCTAAAAAAATAATTTCTCTAATCTTCTCATAGGTTTTTTTAATTTTTTCTATTATCTCGTTATCAAATTCTTTAGCCTCTATTTTCTCTCTAAGTTTTTCCTTATAAAAAACAAAAACTCTCTGAAGAAAATTTCCTAAATTATCATTGAGTTCATTATTTATTTTTTCTTCAAAATCTTTCCATTTAAAATCAGAATCTTTGTTTTCTGGAAAAATATAAATAAGATAAAACCTTACATAATCTGGTCCATATTTTTCTCCAAATTCTATGGAATCAATGATAATACCTCTGCTTTTAGAAAACTTTTGACCTTCAAGAAAAAGAAAATTATTAATCCAAGGAAAATATGGTAGATTTAAATTCATATGTTGACCAAGAAGTTCTCCTGGCCAAAAAAGGGTATGAAAACTTAAATTATCCTTTCCCATAAAGTAATAATGAAGACAATTTTCATCTTGCCAAAATTCTCTAAAATCTCTATTGTTTTTATTAGCCCACTCCACTGAAGCAGAAAAATAACCAATAACAGCTTCAAACCAAACATAAAAACGCTTATGCTCAAAAGATTTCAGTTTCATTTCTTTAGGAATTTCTTTTTCAGGAATTTCTATCCCCCAATCAATATCTCGAGTAATAGCTCGAGGTTTTAATCCTTCTTTTAACCAAGATAATGATTCTTCATAAACCCATTTTCGCCAATGTCTTTGCTCTTTAACATATTCTTCTATAAGAGATTGAAGTTTAGCATAATCTAAAAAGTAATGCTCTGTTTCTTTTAAAATAACTGGTTTTTTCGTTAATTTACTTAGAGGATTTATAAGTTCTCCTGGATTTAAAACTCGACCACATCTTTCACATTGATCTCCTCTTTGCTCTTCAGCACCGCAAAAAGAACATTTTCCTTCAACATATCTATCTGGTAGAAATTTATTTTCTTCTGGAGAAAAATATTGAAGTTCTTTGGCTTTAAAAATATAGCCGTTTTTTAAAAGTCTTAAAAAAAATTCTTGAGTTATTTTTTTATGATTAATGGTAGTAGTAGAAGTAAAAATATCAAACGTTAAATTATAAAGTTTTAAAAGGTAATGAATTTTAGGAGTATATTCATTAACAATATCTTCAGGTTTAACTCCTCTTTTATCAGCTTCTACAGTAATAGGAGTACCATGACAATCTGTTCCTGAAACCATTAAAGTTTCATAGCCACATAAACGACAAAAGCGAGAAAAAATATCAGCAGGTAAAAGATAACCAGCTAAATGTCCTATATGCAAATCTCCGTTTACATATGGCCAAGCGGCACCAATAAAAATTTTCTTCATAAAAATTATTTTATCAAACTAATCAGAAATTCTATAAATTTCAGCGCCTATTTTTGTAAGTTTTTCTTCAATCTTTTCGTAACCTCGATCAATTTTTTCTGCTTCGTGAATAATTGTTTCTCCCTGAGCTACAAGACCAGCGATAATTAAACTTATTCCTGACCTAATATCTAAAGATTTAACTTCTTTACCGTAAAGAGGGGTAGGACCAATAATAATAGCTCGGTGTGGATCCAAAAGTTCAGTATTAGCTCCCATAAGATTTAATTCGTTTAAATAAGAAAATCTATTTTCATACATCCAATCATGAATAAGGGTTACTCCTTCAGCTTGAGTAGCTAAAACTCCAAAGGGCGGTTGAGCATCTGTAGGAAATTTAGGATGATAACCAACCTGAATTTTTGTTCCTTTAATTTTTGAAGGCTTAACAATAATATTTTTCTTTTTAATTTCAAAATTAACATTCATCTCTTTAGCAGTTAAAAAAAGAGAATCTAAATCCTCTAAGGGGGCGTTTTCTATAGAAAGATGACTTTTAGTAGCTGAAGCTAAGGCTAAAAAAGTAGCTGCTTCAATATAATCATAAAGGATTTCAAAAATTATTTCTTTTTTTATATTTTTACTTCGAGAAAGAGTTACAAAATACGTACCTATACCTTTAATCTTATAACCTAATTTTTGAAGAAATTTTTCTAAAGAAACAACGTGAGGTTCTAAAGCTAAAAGTTTAAGTTTTATAGGTTTAGGAGAAAAAACACTAGCCATTAAAGCTACCTCACTGGCAGTGACACTTACTTCTTTTAAAATAATTTCAGAAGATTTAAATTTTTTAAATTCTCCTTCAATAATTCCATTTTTTATTTCAATTTCTGCTCCTAAATTTTTTAAAGCTTCTAAATGGGTAGTGATAGGTCTAGCACCAATAATATCTCCTCCAGGAAGAGCCATTTTTATTTTTCCAAAGCGAAATAAAACTGGAGCTAAAAATAAAATAGAAGCTCTTAATTTAGAGATAAGAGGAGTAATTAAATCAACGTAATCTAAATTTTTAGTATTTATTATGACTAAAGAATCACCTTTTTCAATTTCGGCTCCTAACATTTTTAAAATTTCTAACATAACTTCAACATCACTTATGCGGGGTACATTTTTTAAAATAACTCTTCCAGAAACTAAAAGTGAGGCACAAATTAAAGGAAGAGCAGCATTTTTAGAACCACTAATTTTTACTTGACCTTCAAGTTTCTTACCTCCTTTTATTAAAAATTTCATTTATCCAAAAGATTTTAAAAATAAATAAATTAAAAGACCAATTAAAACACCTACAGAATTTAAAATCCAAAACCTAATAACAATTTTAGGTTCTTTCATCCCTAAGGCTTTAAAATGATTATGTATAGGTGAAGAGAGGAAAATTTTTCTCTTAAAAACCTTTTTAGAAAAAACTTGTAAAATCACCGAACCCGATTCAGCTACTAAACTTATACCTATAAATGGCCAAAGAAAATAAGTGCCTGTAAGAAAAGAGATAATAGCTAAAGATGAACCCACAGAAAAAGAACCATTATCACCGTCAAAAAAAAGCGCTGGATAACTATTAAACCAAAGATAAAGAGTTAGAGAACCTAAAAGAGCAGAAAGATAAGAAGCTAAATTATATTTTTCTTCTATCAGAGAAACAAAAAGAAAAAATAAAATAGCAGAAATAGCTGTGCCAGCAAAAAGTCCATCTAAACCATCAATTTCATTAAAAGAAAGAGTAACAGCCAAAAAAATGAAAATAAAAATAAGTAAAAATAAAAAATATTCTACATAAAATCTAAAATCTATAAGTTCAATAAATTTATAATTAAGTTTAACTAAAAACCACCAAGCAAAAAATATTCCTAAACCCAAATAAATAAGAAGTTTTTCTTTAATACCTAGTTTAATTCTAAATCTTAATCTTCCTAAAATATCATCTAAAAGCCCTAAAACACCTCCTAAAAATAAAGCAAAAAGAGGAAGATAAGTTTCTCTTCGTTCTAAAAAATTAAGATATTCAAAAAAACCACCAAATTGAATTTTCAAAAAATAAAAAAATAAAGCCAAAAAGATTGGTGGTAACCAAATAATTATTCCACCCATAGTAAGGACATTTTCTTTTTCTTTAAAAATAGCTGAGGCTATGGGAGCTCTTTTAACTCTTTCCTCATCTGCAAATTTATCGCCTAATCTAAAAATGAAAGCTAATTTGAGATATAAAGGAACTAAAAGCAAAGAAAGAATAAAACTTAAAAGAGCATGAGTGATAATTTTAATAAATTGAAAATAAACTTCATAAGCCATAATGGTAATATTTAGCTAAAGATTTGATGATAATTTCTGCGTCTTTAAAACGATCTTGAGATTTAAAAATTACCAAAGAAAGAAAAGGTGATTCTGGAAATTTAATAATTAAAGCAAGATTTTCACCGCTTTCAGGCAAATAACCAGTTTTTCCTCCTACAATTATTTTAGGATATTTTCTTAAAAGAATATTAGTTGTCCAAAGCTTTTTAAAATTTATATCGACGTATTCTTTTCTGCTTATTTCAAAAATTTCTGGTCTTTTTAAATAAAGCTTTAAAAGGATTTGAGAAAATTCATAAGGAGTAGAAGAGTTTTCTAAAGAAATACCTGTAGGTTCATAAATTTTAGTATTTTTAAATCCCCAATTTTTTAAAGTCTCATTAATTTTTCTAACAAAATTTTCTACTCCATAATATTCAGCTAAAAGATAAATAGCATCGTTACTTGAAACAATCAAAGAAGCAGAAAGAAGTTCGTTAAGGGTTGCTTTTTCTCCTTTTTTAAAATGACCTACTTCTCCTGGTGTTTCTATAGATAAAGAAGTAAAAGAAAAAATTTGGTTTTCTTTATAAATTTCTAGAGCTGTATAAGCACTTAAAAGTTTAGTTAAAGAAGCTAAAGAAAATGATTTGTTTATGTTTTTACCATAAATAATTTTTCCATTGTCATCTAAAAGAGCTATTCCTTCTGCAGAAATTTCTTCATTTAAAAAGAAAAATTTTTCATCATTTCTTTTAAATTCTCTAATCTCAAAAAGGGGCAGAGTTTCTTGAGAAGGAATTTTATTTACCGAAAATAAAGAACTTAAAAAAAGAAGCCAGATAATTAGCATTCTCAAAAATTTTTAAAATAAAAAAATTAGCCTCGCGGAGTATTAACTTTTATAGATAAAGCAGCTCCCACAGAAGCACCAATTACCTTACCAATTCTTCTTACAGCATTTATCGTTGCACCCTTTCTTCCTATAATTATTGCGAGAACTTCTTTAGGACCAGTAATTTCCATTAAAACCCCTCTTTCATCAACTTTAAAGTTAAAAACTAACTGGTTTACTTTTAAAGGATCGACCCAAAGAGAAAAGAGAGAGCGGAATTTTTCCTCTAAAAGCTTGAGTTTTTCTGATGACATTTTTTTTACCTGCTGAAAAAATCAGCAGCTTCTTCAAAATTAATATCTGACCTTTAAGTAGCCGACGGCGGGATTCGAACCCGCGACCACCGCATTACCAGAGCGGTGCTCTCCCACTGAGCTACGTCGGCAATAAATTAATTATAAACTAAACTTATGTTCTTTTAAAACTTCTAAAATCATTTTTGTTTCATCTTCTTTATTTTTTAAAATCTTTTGCCAAAGTTCTTTACATTTTTTACATTTTCCTGCATCCTTCAAATAGTATTTTTTAATTCTATAAATACTTCTTCTATCTTGAACTAGTTGACTAAAAAGATTATAAAAGTGGTTATCCATTTTAATTTTTTAATTTACTTCGACCTAATTTAATTTTAACTTTTTTCTAAAAAATTTTTTAAACTTTCTTCTCTTTCTTTTATTTTTTCTTCTTCCCCTCTTCGAGTAAAGGAATATTCGTTGAAATCTACTAAAAGATATTTTGAAATTAAAGGATAAATTTTTTGAATAATTTTAGCTTTTTCTTGTTCAATTTTTCTATAATCAGGGTGTCCTTGGGGTGTAGTTCTTAGTTCCACTTCCCAAAAAAATTCTCTAAGGTTTTGATAGCTTAAAGATTTAAGGTAATGTAAAAATAAAACTGCATACTGAGAAAGAAAGATATTAATTTTTTTTAACTTTTCGTAAAGATTTTCTGAAAGAGAAATAATTTTTTCTGCTTCCTTTTTAAGTCCTATCTCTTCATAAAAAAGGGGAAGAGTAAAACCTTCATCGATAGTAAAAATTTTATTTATAAGAGTTTGCATTCTATGTCTTTGAAGATCTCTCCAAGCACCAATATTTATTTTTATTTCAAACTTAAGATAAACAAGTTCTAAAGCTCGAGGCATTTTTTGCCAGCGATATTTTCTATCTTTCAAAATTTCTTTTAAAATATTTTCTTTCTCTTTTAAATCAAGTTTTCTTACTTTATTTAAAACCAAGTCAAAGGGCTCCTTAGCCAAAGGATAAAGTAAACCAGCAATAATTTTGTTTTCGCCATCTTCATCATAAGCTAAAAGCCTTACATTTTCATCAAAATTTATTTTTTCTTCTTTCCAATTAATTTCTTCTAAAACTTTTAAAATTCTTAAATTTCTTTCTCCTAAATATTTTTGATAATCTTTAGACTCTTCTTTTTCTATTCTTCTTAAAAAAGCTGGGATTACTTTTTTAAGTTCTTCATGAGCTCTTTTACCTGCCCATCTTATTTCTTCAAGAGGATGAAAAAGTGACCTATTAATTAAATATTCAAAAGCTTGACCATTAGCGAAAAAGGAAACTTGTCCTAAAGTAGAAAGAGGAAGTATTCTTCGACATTCATCAAAAACTTTTGTTTTCAAAACTCTTTCTTTTTCTTGAGGATATTTTTCTTTAAGATAAGCAAAATATTTCTGGGTGGAATAAACATAAAAGTCAAAAATGGTATCCATAACTTTTTCATAATCTTTTTTAAAATCTGTATTTTCTATTTCTGGCGGAACAAAATAAAGATAATGATTATTTACTTTTTCTCCAAAATCAACATATCTGGTTGATTTTTCTATAGGAGCTATGCCTATTCTTTGGTTTTCAAAATGTTTAATAGCTATTTGAGAAAGAGAAGAAAAAACAAGATGAGTCCCAGCCATTTGAACTATGGAATCATCACCATATTCAGCTAACCATTTTATATAAAAATCTCTAGCCTTAGGATTAGCAAATAAAATCTCATAACCTGATTGATGTAAAAAATCAACAAAATTTTTCCAAACCTTTCCATATTCAGATTCTAAAAAGGGTTTAATAAATTCATTTAAAAATACAACCCTTAAATCATCTTTACTCCTTGAAGCTCGAGAAGATAAGGCTCCAATAACTTCAGGAGGAAGCAAAATAATAGCATAAACTGATTTATCAAGATTGGTAAAAAATGGTTCTAAATAATATTTTTCTTCTTCGGTAAAGTGAGGCTTTTTAAAAAGAATTTCTTCCATTTTCTAAAAACTTTTCATAATAAATATACATTATTTTTTTAAATAAAGGAAGAGAAGCAACTGAACCATAGGGTACTTCTTCAATTATTAAAGTAGCACAAAGTGTAGGATTTTCATATGGTCCAAAACCAGAAAAAATAGCATTAAGCTTTTGTTTTCCTAAAATTTGTGGTGAGCCACTTTTGCCTGCTAAAGTAAAGGGTAGGTCATTTAAAATTTTTGCTGTACCTTGAGTAACAGTCATTCTCATTCCTTTTCTTACTATCTCAAAGTTTTTTAAAGAAATTAAATTTTCTTTTAAAACTATAGGCTTTCTTTCCTCGGTCTTGGTTTTTTCAGGAGAAACAATTTTTTTAACTAAAAATGGTTGATAAATTTTTCCGTAGGCAAAATAGCAGTTCCAAAGATTTATTTGCAAAGGAGTAACTAAAAAATTCCCTTGACCAATAGAAAGATTATAAATATCTCCAAGTCTCCAAGAAGAAAGATCTTTATTTTTGCCAAGAGGAAGAAGTCCTTCTTTTTCTCCAGGAAAATCAATTCCTGTTTTTTCTCCTAAACCGAATTTTTTAAAATAAAAATTAATTTTTTCTATGCCCAATCCTTTTCTTAAAGGAATTTCCTCTGAAGGATAAGGATATCCACCACCAACAGTATAAAAGTAAATGTTAACAGAATCAGAAATAGCTTTATAAATATCTGTCCACCCATGAACTTTATTATCTTTAAAAATAGAATAAACTCCAGGAAAGTAAGGATGGGGCAATTTTAATTCTCCTGAGGAATAGATTTTTGTTTCTGGAGTAACAATTTTTTCTTCAAGAGCTGCTGAGGCCATAATTGTTTTAATAGTCGAACCAGGAGAATAAAGCCCCGAAACAACACGATTAAAGAGTGGCTTTCCAGGGTCATTTAAAATTTTTTTAAATTCTTCTCTTCTTTCTAAAATAACATTAGGATCAAAAGAGGGATAAGAAATAAGAGAAAGAACCTCTCCACTTCGAGGATCAGTCAAAATAAAAGCACCACTTTTATAACCAGTTTCTTCTAAATAGTTTTTAAATTCTTCATAAATTTTTTCTTGAAGGTCCTTATCTAAAGTAAGATAAATATCTTGGCCTGGTACTGGTTCTTCTTCATAAATTTTAACTAAACCATTTTTTGTTTTTTTAAAAACTATCTTCCCCAATTTTCCTTTTAAAATTTCATCATAATAAGCTTCAATACCTTCTTTTCCTTCAAATTCTAAACTATTTTTTTCTGAAAGAGCTAAATAACCTAAAATATTTCCCCAGGCTTCTTTGACATAATAAATTCTTTTATAACTCGGAATGATAAAAAGATGAGGATAATCTTCTTTTTTAGTTAAAATTTTATTTACCTGCTTTAAATCTAAAAACCTAATAATCAGTTCATCTCCCCAATAAAAATAAAGAGGATTAACTTTTTTTATTATTTCTTCAAGAATTTCTTTTTCATGATTTTCTAAATTTTTAAGATAAGCATAAATATCATAAGTTTTTTGTGAATCAGCTAAAATTTTTCCCTGACGATCATAAATTCTGCCCCTTGGAGGAAAATAAAAAAAGGTTAAATAATTTGAAGATTTTAAAACTTCTTGAGCTTGGTTTTTATAAAAAAATTGAAAATTTAAAAAAGTTAAAAAGGTTAAAAGTAAAATAAAAAAAAAGAAATTTACCAAAATAGTAAAATTTAATTTTATAGGAGAGAAAACTTTTTTACCTGAAGGAAGAAATAAATCATCCATTTTAAAAAGTTTTAAGAATTAATTTCCATAAAAGAAAAAAGAGGAAAAAAGGAAGAAGGTTATATAAAAAAATTTTAAAAGAAAAAATAAAGGGCAATTTTAAAAAGAAAAGAAAAAGAAGATTAAAAAGAAGAAAAAAGAAAAAAAGAAAAAAATTATTTTCTAGAGTAAAAATTTTGGAAAGAATTTTGATTAAAAAGAAAAGAGAAGAATAAAGTAAAAGAAAAAAACCTAAATTTTTAATATAAAAAAGATCATAAAAAAATGAAGAAAAAAAGAGAAAACGAGAAAAATTTTTTTCTTGAGAAGTTAAAAAGAAATACCAAAGAAAAAAATTAGCCCAAAAAATTTGTGGTATGAAGAAACTTAAAAGGAATAGAAAAATCACTAAAAAATAAATCATTTGAAAAGATAAAAATCTTTACCCTCAAAAAAGCCTTCTAATTTAACTATGAGTTTTTCTTCCCTAGCTGTTTTTTTTATTTCATAGAGACTACCTACTAAAAAATTAGGAAGAAAAACATTATCTTTACCATAGGTAAAGATTAAAGAATCTTTTTTAATTTCTTTTGATGAAGATAAAATAACTTCTAAAAAACCATCGCCCGTGGTTTTTCCTGAACCTAAAAATTCTCCACTAATATCACTCACATTAAATTCAATTTCAGGATAAAGTAAGGATTTAACTATAAGAAAACTTTTATTTTTTTTGAAAACAAAACCTATTAAAGTTAAATTAGAGTCAACAACAATATCTCCTTCTTCAGCTAAGGGGTGAGTTTCAAAATAAAAATAACCAAAATGGTCTTTCTTTAAAAATTCTAATTTTTTAAGATTTTTTATTTCATTAAGTTTTTTATTTTCTTCTTCTACTGATTTTAAATTAAGTTTAAGTTGTGAAAGTTCTTGCAAAAGATTAAAATATTTTTCTTGATAAGTATTTTCTTTTTTATTTAAAACAAAGAGATTTTCTAAGATATTTTCTAAAATTTTTTGAATTTTTAAAGAAAAAAACTGGATTTTATTTGTCTCTTCGGCAAAAACAAAGGTGCTTAAGCCTAAAATAATCAAAGCGAGACTGATGTAAATTAAAAATATTCTCATTAAAAAGTAAGTAAAATTTTTTGATAACGACTAAAATCTTCTATTATTTTACCAATTCCTCTAATTACAGAAAACTTAGGTTCTTCAATTAAATTAACCTTAACTTTAACTTCTTTTTCTAAAAAAGTATCGATTCCTTCAATTAAAGAACCGCCTCCTCCTAAAAAAAGACCTAGATTACTTATATCCCCTAAAAGATCTGGTGGTGCTGAGTTGATAATATCTTTAAGATGATTAGCAATTTCTAAAAGAGATTCTATAAGGCTTTCGCGAAGATCTTGAGAAGTGAAAACTACTTCTTTAGGAAGTCCAGAATAAATATCTCTTCCCTTAACAACAAAAGTTTGTGAAGTTTTATTAATAATAGAACTAATGGTTATTTTTATATTTTCTGCTTGACCTTCACCAATTGTTACTTCATATTTCTCTTTAAGATAATTGATAATATTTTGGTTAAAGGTTTCACCACCAAGACGAATGCTTTTCCCTATAACAATACCACCTAAAGAAATAAGAGCCATATCAGTTGTACCTCCACCAATATCCACTACTAAAAATCCTTTTGCTTCTTCAACCTCAAGATTAGCACCTAAAGCAAAAGCAATAGGTTCCTCAACAAGATAAACTTTTTTAGCCCCCGCTCCCATACCAACATCAATAACTCCTCTTTTTTGAACTTCAGTAAGATCTAAAGGAACACCAATAAGAAATTTTGTTCCTAATAATGAAAAATATTCTTTTTTAATATCTTCTAAAAGATAATTTAAAAAATAAAGAGCTTCATCAAAATTTGTTACGATTCCATGTGTTAATGGTTTTGCTACTTCAATATTTTCAGGATTTCTTCCTAACATTTTTCTAGCTTCTTCTCCAACAGCTACAATTGAATTTTGCCTTTTATTAAAAGCAATCACCGTAGGTACTTCTTTTATAAATCCTTTATTTTTTAAATAAAGTTTAGTTGAATAGGTTCCTAAATCTATACCCAAAAAAATTTCCTTAAGTATTTTCATCATTTTAATAACTTTGAGCAAAAAGCCATCGACGTTTAGCTTCTTTTTGACAGTAAATACATTTACCTTTTTCTTCTTTAAAATTAAGAGGTAAACATCTTGTGGAGGCTTTTGTTTCTTCTTTTATTTTGTTTTCGCATTCTTCTTTTTCGCACCAAAAAGCACTTAAAAATCCTCTTTTTTCTTCCATAATCTTTTTGAACTCTTCATAAGAATTAACTTCAAATAAATTTTCCAGAGTAAATTTTTTTGATTTTTCAAAAAGATTTGAAAGATATTCTTCTTCTAATTTGGTAATGCTTTCTAAAATTTTTTCTAAACTCAAATTTATTTTTTCTCGAGTATCTCTTCTAAAAAGAGTGATTTTTTTCTCTTCTATCTCTTTTTTACCTATTTCTAGGCGGAAGGGTGCGCCCTTCAATTCCCATTTATTAAACTTAAACCCTGGTGTTTCTTCTGAAATGTCATAAAAAACAGAAAAATTTTTTTCTTTCAAAATTTCGATAGTTTTTTTAGCAAAGATATCTATTTTTTCATCATTCTTGCCATCATAAATAGGAATAAGAACAAATTCATAAGGAGCTATTTTAGGAGGCAAAATTAAACCATATTCATCTCCATGAACCATAAACAAAGCCCCTAAAGATCTTGTAGAAAAGCCCCACGAATTTTGCCAAACATATTTTAAAGACATATCTCGATCTTGAAATCTAATTTCAAAGGGTATGGAAAAATTTTGTCCTAAATCATGAGAAGTACAACCTTGAAGCGCTTTACCATCAGGCATCAAAATTTCATAAGTAAAAGTTTTAAAAGCACCAGCAAATTTTTCTGATTCTGATTTTTGTCCGGGAAAACCAAAAATTCCTAAATACTTTTGATAAACCCTTAAATAAACATCTAAAGCTTTCAAGACTGTTTCTAAAGAATTTTCGTGAGTAGCATGAGCTCCGTGTCCTTCTTGCCATAAAAATTCTGTATTTCTTAAAAAAGGAAAAGGTCTTTTTTCCCAACGAATTACATTACACCATTGATTGACAATTAAAGGTAAATCTCGATAGGATTTAATCCATCGAGAAAAAGCATCATACATTATAGTTTCTGAGGTTGGTTTTACGATTAGTTTTTCGCTTAACTCTTCACCTCCAGCATAAGTGACCACGGCTACTTCTGGAGAAAAGCCTTCTAGGTGTTCTTTTTCTTTTTTTAAAAAACCTTCGGGGATAAAAATAGGAAAATATGAGTTTAAAGCACCTATTTCTTCTTTTATAAATTTATCTAAAATCTTTTGAATATTTTCCCATAAAGCATATCCATAAGGCTTAAAGATAATCGTTCCCTTTACTGGACCATAATCAAAAATTTCTGCTTCTTTTAAGGTTTCTAGATACCATTCAGAAATGTTTTCTTTATCTCTTTGATAGGCCATTATTCAAATAATTTTAAAACATCTTTTAAAGTAATAAAAATTAAAAGGATAAAAAGAAAAACAAAACCTATAGTATGAACGAGAGATTCAATTTTTACTTCTAATCTCTTTCTAAAAACTATTTCCGTGAGAATAAAAAAAATTCTTCCACCATCTAAAGCTGGGAAAGGAAGTAAATTAAAAAAAGCCAAATAAAGAGAAAGCGCTCCTACAAAATAAAAGATATAACCTAAGCCAAATTCTTGCATATTTCGATAATAACTAAAAATACCGATAGGGCCAACAATTTCTGCTTGAATTTTTTCCTTAAAAAAGATACCTTTAAATAAAGAATAAAAACCTAAAAAGATATTTTTCGTTTGTTTTAATAATTCTTGACCAGCATAAAGAAAATTTAAAGGAAAAGGTTTTTTAATTAGTTCGAAATTAGAAAGATAAATACCTAGGACAGCATTTTTTTTGAGAGGCGTTGAAGGAATAAGAATATTAATTTTTTCTTCTTTATTTCCTCGTTTAATTAAAAAAACAACTTCTTTACCTAAGTTTTCTCTCAGAAAAACAGAAACTTCTTGTGGTGTTTTAAAATAAAAAACCTGACCATCTTTTTCAATACTTTTAATTAAATCACCTTTTTGAAAAACATTTTTAAAAGGACTTTCTTCTAAAAAACCAGTAATGATTACTTTTGAGGAAGATTGAGGAAAAGAAATCAAATAGCTTAAAGAAAAAAGAATATAAGCTAAAAAAATATTCATAATCACACCGCCTAGAGCAATTAAAAATCTTACCTTAGGAGGAGAAGCTAAAAAGCCATCTTCTTCTAATTTTTCTTCACCCTTAAGTTTAACAAAACCACCTAAAAGTAAAATTCCCAAACTGTATAAAGTCTCATCCATTTTTTTAGTCAAGAGATAAGGAGGAAAACCTAAAGAAAAATGTAAAACAGGAATTTTAAATTTTTTGGCAAAAAGAAAATGACCAAATTCATGTACAAAAATAATTAAATTTAAAAAAAAGAGAAAAGTTAAAACTTCAATCATAGAAGTTCTTTTTCTTTAGCTCGAAAAATTTCTTCGACAGATTTATTAAATTTTTCTATCTCTTCATCAATTTTTTCTTTAGTTTTATAAAAATCATCTTCAGAAATTTCGCCTTTTTCTTTTTTATTTTTAAGTTCTTTCAAAAATTCATCTCTTATTTTTCTTGCCTTAATTCTTATTTCTTCTTTAAGTTCGGCTAGAGTTTTAAGAATTTTCTTTTTTGTTTCTTCAGTAAGAGGAGGAAATTTTATAATTAAGGATTTTTTTTCTTTTGAAAGATTAAGACCGAGATTTTTGTTTCTTAAACCAGCTTCAATTTCATTTAAAGAAGTTTCATCAAAAGCTTCAAAACGAAAAGTCAAATGATCAAGCTGGGAAATAAAGCCTAAAGATTTAAGAGGGTAATCTTTGCCATAAATTTCAATTTCTAAATTTTCTAAAAAAGAAAGACCTAAACGGTGACCTCTAATTTCATTCAATTTAGTTTTTAGTTCACTAAGAAGGCTATCTAAATTTTTTTTAAACTCTTGAATCATTTTAATTTTATTTTAAATTTCGACTCGAAGATCTAATAAACCGTTTTTCAAAATTTTTAAATTCATTTTGGAAAGAAGGTGAAGTAATTAAAATTTTAAACAAGAAAAGAAGGAGGATGAGGAAAAAAATTTTTTTAAAGTTAACCAAGCTTTATCCATAGCTTAAAATAAGATTGGTAAGTTGAAGAAACCAATTATAATCTTGATCCATCTCGCTGTAAAGATCAATAAGATCTTTTATTTCCCAAAGAGAATTTTGCTTAACTTCTCTTAAAGAAAGAGCTTTTTCTATTATTTCTTTCCTTTTCTTGAGAATCAAAAGTTCAATAATCTCTTTATAAATTTTATTAATTTTTTCGTTTAAATCTAAGTTTTTTTCTAAATCAAAATAATCAAAAACATTTCTTAAAAGTTCTATTTTTTCTAAAGAGGTGGTTTGAAAATAAAAATTTTTATAAAAAGTGATTTTATGTTTGTTTTTAATAAGCTGATAAGCTTTTCCTGGTTGATAAGGAAAGAAAGAGAGAGCAAAATCAATATCCGAATCAGAAAAGTTTTTTTCTTTTAAAAATTTTAGGGTAAGCTCTTGGGATACTAAAGAAAATTTAACTTCTAAACTTCTAGACCTTATAGTAGGTAAAATTTTCTTTTTTTGATGAGAAACAAAAATAAAAAGAGTTTCTGAAGTTGGTTCTTCAATAGTTTTTAAAAGGGTGTTTTGACTTTCTTCTTTGAATTTATGTACCTCGTCAATCAAAATGATTCTTTTATTTTTAGCTTTTGTTAAGGCAATTCTTCTTATAAACCTTGCTGAGTCAATACTAAAAATTTTTTTTTCCGATTTAAACACTATGCTCTCCCATTCATTTTTTTTCTCTTTTAAAATTTCTTTAATAAAAGAAAATTTACCTACACCTTCAGGACCAACAAGTAAAAGAGCGCCTCTTTTTTCCAATTCTAACCAACTTCTTATAAAATTTTGTTCTTTTTCATTACCATAAATCATGAGGTTAATCTTTTATAAATATCAATTTTTTCTAAAACCTTACCTGTTCCTCTAGCTACAGCAAAAAGAGGATTATCAGCAATAAAAGTTTTTATCGAAGTTTGAGAAAAAATAAGGTCGTCAATCTTTCTTAAAAGAGCTCCTCCGCCGGAAAGAATAATCCCCTTTTCCATAATATCGGCCACAAGTTCTGGTGGTGTATTAGCTAGAACTCTTTTAATTCCGTTTACAATTTCTTTTAGTTCTTTCTGAAGAGCTTCAGCTATATGAGAAGAATTAATTTCTACACTTTTAGGAAGACCAGTTAAGTAATCAATACCATTCACTGTCATTTTAAGATCTTCTTGATTTTTATGATTTTTTAAGGGTAAAGCGCTTCCTATTTGAATTTTAATTTGCTCTGCTGTTTTTTCTCCTATGGCTAAATTAAATTTTCTTTTAAGATATTCTCTTATAGCCTCATCCATTTTATCACCGGCAATCTTTAAAGATTCAAAAGTAACAATACCTCCTAAAGAAATAACAGCAATTTCTGTGGTTCCTCCTCCAATATTAACAATCATATTTCCTGATGGTGATTGAATAGGCATTTCTGCACCTAGAGTAGCTAAAAGAGGTTCTTTTATAGGATAAACTTCACGTGCTCCTGCTTCAAGACCAGCATCAATAATAGCTTTTTTTTCTGTAGAGCTAATACCTGCAGGTACAGAAATAACTAAAGTAGGTTTAAAAAAACGGGTAATTTTGATTTTATTAAGAAAATATCTTAAAATAGCTAAGGTAGCTTGATAATCAGCAATGACGCCTTCTTTAAGAGGTCTATAAATTTTTATTTCTCTTGGGGTTTTCCCAATCATTTCCTTGGCTTCCTTACCTACAGCAATAATTTTTCTCGATTTTTCATCATAAGCCACAACCGTTGGCTCACTAATAACTACCCCCTTTTCTGGAAGATAAACATTAGAATTAGCTGTACCTAAATCGATACCTATTTTAAGAAACATGGATAAAAAAAATTATCTAATTGCTAATATTATACCACTAATTCCTTTACCACCCAATTCACCTGATTACTTTACTTATTTTACCGAAATTTATTTAGATAAAGGCAGTCTCGTAGAAATTGATTTTAGAAAAAAGAAAATTTTAGGTATTATTTATGAAGTAAAAAATGTTCAACAAGCAAGAAAAGATTTGTTGGAAATCTTACCCAAAATAAAAAAAATTACTAAAATTGTCAAAGAAAAAACTATTATTAATGAAGATGAGTTTACCTTTGCTAAATTTCTTTCTTCTTATTTTGGTTTTTCTTTTTCTTCTATTTTTAAGTTTTTTTTCTTTCCCTCTAAAAGGTTTTTAGATTTAAATCTGAAAAAAGAAGAAAAGAAAAAGAAAAGATTTTTTAAAATTAACTATTTTGAAAAACTAAATTTAAAAATTTTAAGAAAAAAGAGAAGTTTAATAATTATTCCAGAAAAGAGTTTCGCTCAAGAGGTGGAAGAAATTTTAAAAGAAGGAAAATTTTCTTATAGGATTTTTATACCTCCTTGGAACAAAAGGAAAATAGAAGAAATTTCTCAAGAACTTAATAAAAATGAAAAAATAGCTCTAATTATTTCTAAAAATTTAATTTTTTTGCCCTGGAAAAATATAGACCAAATAGTAGTTTACAGAGAAGGAAGTTTTTTTTATTATGATTCTTTTAAAAAGATAAATTTTGATTATCGAGAAATCATTAAAAAATTAGCAGAAATTAAAAAACTAGAATTAACTTATATTGATAGTTTTCCGAGTTTAGAAAAAACAAAAAAATTAAAAATAAAACCAACCTTAAATTTAAATATTCATATTTTAAACAGCCTAGAAGAAGCTTTAGAGAGTTTAAAAAATTTTTCTAAAATTATTATTTTCTTTCCTCAAAAGGTTTCCTCAGGGGTAAGATGTTTAAATTGTTTTAATTTGCTTCAATGTCCTCAATGCCAAAGTTATCTTTTTTTCGATAAAGAAAAATTTTTCTGTTTTCAATGCTTAAAAGAAATTAAAATAGAAAAAAATGAATGTCCTTTTTGCTTTAAACCCTTAGAGGTTTCTTTAAAAAAAATAGGTGTAAAAACTTTATATAGTTATCTTAAAAAAAATTATGCCGAGGTATATTTTGTAGAAAAAAAAGAAAAAAAGTTTTTTAAAAATATGGAAAAAAGAGAAAAATTTATTCTTTTGGGAAGTTTAAGTTTAATTTCTGGTTATTTAAAACATGCTGAGGCTTCTTATTTTTTTAACTTTGAAAATTTTTATCTTTCTCCAGATCCTTTTTTAAGAGAAAAGTATTTAAGAATTTTAAATTTTTTAAAAGAAAAAACAAAAACAATTTTTTTAATTTCCTCAATAAGAAATCCGGAGTGGGAAAAATCTTTTCTTAAAGGAGACTATCCAGAAAGGTTATTAAAAGAAAGAGAGCTTCTTCGACTTAATCCTTTTTATCAAGTAATTAAACTTATTAAGGGTTCAAGTGATTTTTATTTTCTTCAAAATTATATGATAAAAATCTCTAAAGAGCTGAAAGAAAAATTAAAAAATCAAGAAATAGAAGTGTTAGGGCCTATTTTTTCTAAGCCTCATAAAATTAAAAAAAGATTTTTTTTAGAAATAATTTTAAGAAGTCAAAAAGAGGATATTAAAATAAGAGAAATTGTTAAAGAATATGGTTTTGAAAAAATTAAAATTAACCCTTTAGAGATTTAATTTTTCTTTAACTTTTTTCAAAATTTCTTTATGAACTTCCTTAACATTTCTTTCTCCATTAATTTCTATAATTTCTCCTCTTCTTTTCAAAAAATTGATAGCTGGTAAGGTATATTTTTTAAAAAATTCAAGTCTTATTTTAATTTTTTCCTCCACATCTAAATTATCTTTCCTTTTTCTTAAAAGAGACCTTTTAAAAACTTCTTCTTCGCTTATTTTTAAGTAAATAAAAAGATAAATTAATTTATTTTTTTTAACTAGATTAATGTAGGTTTTAGCTTCTTTGAGGCTCCTTGGTCCACCTAAAACAATAAGACTTTTTTTATCTTCTAAATTTTTTTCTATCTCTTTTTTCATAAGATAAGAAACTAAATCAAAAGAAACAAGTTTTCCGCTAAATCTGTTTTCTTTTTCTTTTTTAATATTAATGTTTTTCTTTCCTATCTTTAAATAATTTTTTTTATAACTTTCAAAAAATTTATCTAAAATTTTAGAAACATTTATCTTTTTAGCTTTAAGTTTTTTAGCTAAAAGTGAAGCTTGTGTGTCTTTACCTGAAGCAGGTTCACCTGTTAAAAAAACTATTATTTTTTTAAACTTCATATCTCCTTAAAGAAATTTCTGCTTCTATTTGTTTAATAGTTTCTAAAGCAACAGAGATTAAAATGAGAAGCGAAGTTCCTCCTATAGCTAAATAACTTGTTTGAGTAAAGTAAGAAGTAAGATAGGGTAAAATAGCTATAAGGCCTAAAAAAATGCCACCAAAAAAGTTTATTTTATTAATAGATTCAGCTAAATATTTTTCTGTTTCTTTTCCGGGTCTAATTCCTGGAATTAAAACGCCGCTTCTTTGAAGATTTTTAGAAATTTCTTCTGAATTAAAAACTGTATAAGTGTAAAAATAAGTAAAACCAAAAACTAAAGCAAAATAAAGAATTATAAAGATAAAATGATTATTTAAAATTTTTACTAATTCTCCTGCAAAATAATTAAAAAATTCTAGTTTAAAAAGATATAAGAATTGAGCTAATGTTTGAGGAAAAGCAATAAAAGCTAAAGCAAAAATAATAGGAATCACACCAGCTTGAGTTATTTTTAAAGGAAGATAAGAAGAAGCACCTCCATATATTCTTGTCCCTAAAACTCTTTTAGGAGAAACAAGAGGAATTCTTTTTTCTGCTTCATTAATAAAGGTAACTAAAGCTATTAAAGAAAAAGATAATATGAGAAAAGGAATGTAAATTAAAAGTTTTTCATAGGTAAAAGTAGTAAAAAATAAAAATAAAGAACTAGAAAGAGAAGAAATTATTCCGGTAAAAACAATTAAAGAAATACCATTACCTAATTTTTGTTCAGTAATAATTTCTCCTAACCACATAATAATCAAAGAACCTACAGTCAAAATAAAAGCATCTCTTAAAATTTCAAAAACAGATTCAAAAACAACTAAGTTATTTAAACTCAAAAAGTTAAGAAAACCTATTCCTTGAATAAAAGAAACTAAAACAGTGAGATATCTTGTATATTGATTTATTTTATATCTTCCATATTCTCCTTCTTCGTGATAAAGCTTTTTAAGTTTAGGGATAACAAAAACTAAGAGTTGAATGATAATTGAAGCAGTAATATAAGGACTAACACCTAAAAGAGCTATAGAGGCTCTAGCTAAAATACCTCCAGAAAAAATATTAAGTAATCCTAAAAATTGATTAGCAGAAAAAAGTTGTTTATATCTTTCTAAATTAACATCTGGTAAGGGGATATGGGCAAAAAGTCTATAAATAAAAAGCAAAATTAAAATAAGCAAAAATCTTTTTCTAAGATCTTTTATTTTAAAAAGATTTAAAAAAGTTTTTAAAAATTTCATCTTATCTCACTTTGGCTTTTTTTAATTTCTTGTAAAGCTTTTTGAGAAAAAAGGAAATCTTTAGAAAAAATAAGGGATTTAGTTAGTGAGCCTTTACCTAAAATTTTTATTTTAAAATTTTTCCAACTTTTAGGAATTTTAATTACTTTTCTTTCCTTAAGGCTTTCTAAATTAACAGTTTCTTTTTCTTTAAAAGCTTTATCTATTTTTTCTAAATTTATTTCCACTAACCTTTTCCCCTCTCTTTTATTTCCTACACCGCGAAGTTTAGGAAATTTCAAAATAATATCTCTTAAAGCTGGTCTAATTTTAGCACCAGCCCTAGATTTTTGTCCTTTCATTCCCCTTCCTGAATAATTGCCTTTTTCCCCTCCTCTACCAATTCTTTTGCTTTTTTTTAATCTAAAATCAATTTGATGTATTTGAGCCATTTTTCGTTTTATTTTTTAATAATTCTTTTAATTTTAACTTATTTTCATAAGTTTTAGCTAATTTTTCTAAAGCTTTCAGGGTGGCTAAAGCGTTAACAAGATTACTTTTTGTCACTCCTAAAATTTTTGAAGACACATCAGAATAACCTGCTAAATAAAGAATAGACCTAACAATACTTCCAGCAATAAGACCCTTACCGGTTTTAGCTGGTCTAATTAAAACCTCAGCGCTTTTATATTTTGCTTTTACCTCAAAAGGAACTGTACCATTTACTATCGGAACTTTAATAAGATTTTTCATAGCTTCATTAACTGCTTTTCTAATAGCTTCTGAAGTATCATAACCTTTCCCAATACCTAATCCTACTTCACCTCCTTTATTTCCTACGACAACAACAACTCTTATTTTTAAAGTTTTACCTCCTTCAGTAACTTTAGCTACTCTTGATAAATCAATAACTATTTGTTCAAAACCAGATTTTTCAACCATAAATTTAAAATTCTATACCTTTTTCTCTTAATTTTTCGGCAAATATTTTTATTCGACCTTTATAACTAAATCCACCTCTATCGAAAACAATTTTATTAATATTTTTTTCTTTAAGCCTTTCTGATAAAATTTCTGCTAATCGAGCAATCTTCTCTTTTCGGATAACATTTAAATTTCTAAGTTCTAAAGTAGAAGCTGAAACTAAAGTTCTTCCTTGAGTATCATCAATAACTTGAGCGTAAAGATGATTATTTGATTTAAAAACGCTAAGCCTAGGTCTTTCTGAAGTTCCAAAAATTTTCTTTCTAATTCTTAAATGTCTTCTTATTCTTTTATCTTTTTTGCTTTCTTTTTTTTTCATTTTATTTTCCTAATTTTTTAACTGGTTTGGTAAGAATAAATTCGCCCTCATATAAAAATCCTTTTAAGTGATATCTATCTGCAGGTTTTAGGGCTTTTATTTTAGAAGCAAAGTTACCTACCTCTTCTTTTTCTATCCCTTTCACATAAATAAGGAATCTTCCTTTTTCCCCTTTCACTTCTACCTCAATGTTTTGAGGAATTTCAAGTCTTACTGGATGCGAAAAACCTAATTTAAAATAAATCTCTTTTCCTTTAACTTCAGCAGAATAACCTAATCCTTGCAAAATAAGAGTTTTAATAAATCCTTGTCTTACTCCTATAATTTTATTTTGAAGTAAAGCTCTTAATGTTCCCCAAAGTGCTTTTGTTTTTTTATCTAATTCTTGGCTTCGAGGAATAATTTTAATTTCCCCATTTTCAAAAATTAAATTAAAAATATTTTTAGGATAAGAAAAAATTGTTTCTCCCTTAGGACCTTTTATTTTTAAATAGCCATCATTTTCTTCAATTCTCACTTCCTGAGGAATTTCAATTGGTTTTTTCCCTATTTTAGACATTAGCAAATTTCACAAATAACTTCGCCACCTAATTTTCTTCTTTTAGCTTCTATATCCGTCATAATTCCTCTTGAAGTAGAAACAATTCTAAAACCAAAACCACCCTTTAAAGGTTTAAAATCTTTATATCCCATATAAACTCTTCTTCCTGGTTTAGAAACTCTAACAAGATTTTCAATTAAAGGTTCTCCATTAACTTCATATTTCAAAGTTAAAACAATAGTTTTTTTATCATTTTCTTCTCTTATTTTGAAATCTTGGATAAGTTCTTTTTCTTTTAAAATTTTAGCAATAGCTAATTTTATCTTGGAATAAGGAGCTTCTACTTTCTTTTTCTTTAAATATAAAGCATTTCTAATTCTAGTTAAAAAATCAGCGATAGGATCTGTCATAACCATTTTTACCAACTTGCTTTTTTAAGCCCAGATATTTCTCCTCGATGGGCCATTTCTCTTAGACAAATGCGACACAAATTAAAATCTTTAAAATAACCTCTAGTTCTTCCACAACAAAAACAAAAATTTCTCTTTCTTGTTTTATATTTTGGTTCTTTTTTCCAACGTTCTATTTGTGCTTTGCTTGGCATTATTTTTTAATAGGAAAACCGAGGACCTCCCAAAGTTTTAAATTTTCTTCTTTGGTTTTTCCTGAAGCGATTAAATTTACTTCAAAACCAAAACTATATTTAATTTTATCAGAAATTGTTTCTGGAAAAATATTGGTTTCTTTAAGACCTAAATTAATATTACCTTTAGAATCAAAATTTTTGGAAGTTAAACCTTTAAAATCTTTAGCTCGAGGAAGGACATAGGTTAAAAGTCTTTCTATAAAATCTAAAAGTCTTCTTTTTCTAAGAGTTACTAAAAGAGCCACAGGCATTCCTTTTCTTAATTTAAATCCGGCTACTGATTTTTTTGCTAAAACGATTTTTGGTTTTTGTCCAGTAATCATAGAAAGAACATAAGTAGCATCCTCAATAATTCTTTCTTTATTTTCCGGAGAATTAGCTACTAATTTTCCTATACCAATCTGAACTACTCCTTTCACTGGTCGAGGCACTCTTAACTCATTCTCTATTTTAAGTTCTTTTTTAAGCTGAGGAATAATTTCTTTATAAAAAGTTTCTCTTAAAGCCATTTCTAAAGTGATTTTTTACATTTTTTACAATATCTGACCTTTTTTTCATTTTCTAATCTAAAACCTATTTTTGTTGGTCGAGAGCATGAAGGGCAAATTACTCTCACATTAGACCAAGAAAGAGGTGCAGGAATTTCAATAATTTTTCCTTTTTCAGCAGCTGTTTTAGGTTTAAGATGTTTTTTCACTAAATTTACTCCTTCAACAATAATTCTTAAATCTTTAGGAATAACTTTAATTACTTTTCCCTTCTTACCCCTATCTTTATCTTTCACAATTAAGACTGTATCACCTTTTTTTATTTTTTGCATCTTTAAACAAGTTCAACAGCTAAATTAGCGACCTTATCATAACCTAATTCCTTAATTTCTCTAGGAATAGGACCAAAAATTCTTGTTCCATAAATATCTTTTTCTCTTTTTAAAATAACACAAGCATTTTCATCAAATCTTATATAAGTACCATCCTTTCTTCTAAACGGTTTTTTTTGCCTGACGACTAAACATCTTACCACCATTCCTTTTTGTATCTCCCTACGTGGTTCAGCTTTTTTAACAGAACAAGTAATAATATCCCCAATCTGAGCATACTTTGCTTTTCTTTTACCAACAATACCAATACATTGAAGCTTAATAGCTCCAGAATTGTCTGCGCATTTTAAAATAGTTCTTTTTTGAATCATTTTTCTGCTTTTTTAATTACTTTTGCTAATCTCCACCTTTTAAGTTTGGAAAGAGGTCTTGTTTCTTCGATTAAAACCAAATCACCTTCACGAGATTCTTCTCTTTCATCATGAACATAATACTTAGTTCGATGACGATAATATTTTTTATAAAGAGGATGTTTCTTTAATGTCTCGCTTAATACTACTCTTGTCTTTTGCATCTTATCTGAAATTACCTTACCAATAACTCTTTTTCTCATTTTTGTTTTAATTTTTCGTTAATGACGGTAAGAACCCGAGCTAAATCTTTTCTTGTAAATTTTAAAAGATGTGGCTTATTTAATTTTTTTAAAGCTTTCATCATTTTTAATTCTTGTATCTTCTTTCTTAATTCTCTTTCCAATTTTCTCAATTCTTCAAGCGTTTTTTCTCTAAGTTCTTTGGTTTTCATTTTTATTCACTTACAATTTTTGTTTTTACCGAAAGTTTATGTTGGACTCTTTTAAGTAAACTTTTAAGATTGTCTTTAGAAAGACCAGCAACTTCAAACATAATCGTTCCTGGTTTGACAAGAGCAACATATGTATCTACATCTCCCTTTCCTCCGCCCATTCTTACTTCTGGAGGCTTTTTGGTTTTAGGCTTATGAGGGAAAATTCTTAACCAATATCTTCCCTTCTTTCCCAAACCTCTTTTCAACTCATTTATAGCTGCTTCAATTTCTCTAGCATCAACCATTTTTGTTTCTAAAGCCTTAAGCCCCATTTCTCCAAAACTTAACAAATGTCCTTTAGTAATGATCTTTCTGCCAAGAGATCTTCCTTTAAAAGCCTTTCTATATTTTAATTTTCTAGGCTGGAGCATTTTCCAAATAACCCTTTTTATCGCCCTTGTAAAGCCAAACCTTAACACCATTAGTACCATATTTAGTCATGATAACTTTAAAACCATAATCAATATCAGCTATAAGTTTAGAAAGAGGAAGTTTTCCATAAGTAAGTGTTTCTTCTCTAGAAATATCTTTTCCGTCTATTCTACCAGAAGCTTTTATTTTTATTCCTTGAATCTCTTTTATTTCTTTAACTTGATTAAGAATATTTTTCATCGCTACTCTTGTTTTAGTTCCTTTTTCTATTTGAAGAGCTATTTGTTCAGCGAGATATTGAGCATAAAGATAGGGCTTTTTTACTTCAATCACATTAATATCAAGTGAAGGATAAGAAATTTTTTTATTTTCAAATAAAGGTTTAAGTATTTTTTCCAATTTTTTATAAAGATTTTTTAAATTTTGTCCATCTTTACCAACGATTACTCCCGGTTTAGCAGCATAAATTTCCACCTTACATTGATCCAGACTTTTTCTTTCAATTATCACATCAATAATTCCATGACGAGGAAACATCTTCTCTATTTCTTTTCTAATCAAATAATCTGCTTGCAAAAAAAGAGGATAATATTTACTAAAAAACCATTTCGATCTCCAATTTCTATTAATTCCTATTCTCAAAGCATAAGGAGGTACTTTATGACCCATTTTTTGAAGCTAAAATAAGCTCTATATGCGACGTTTGTTTTCTTATTAAACCTATTCTTCCCATAGCTTTAAAATAATATTTTTTATAAGAAGGCCCTTTGTTAACCATAATATTTTTTACATAAAGTTTTTCTTTTGTTAAACCTTGATTTAAAGCATTAGCTAGGGCTGATTTTAAAAGTTTTAAAATAGCTTTAGCTACTTTTTTATTTCTAAAAAGAAGTTCTTTTTCCGCTCTCTCCACATCAAGTCCCTTTATAGCTTTAGCTACTAATTTTACCTTTCTTGGCGATATTCTAAAATATTTTAAAATAGCTTTTATCTCTTTCATTTTGAAGAAACTCCTTGAGCGCTTAATTTCTTTTCTAATTCTCTTGCTGCTTTTCCTCCATGTCTTATAAATTTCCTTGTAGGAGCAAATTCTCCTAATCTATGACCAACCATATCATCAATTACTTTAACTTTTACAAATTGTTTACCATTATGAACTTCAAAAACCAAACCAATCATCTCAGGAGTGATTGTCGAAGCTCGAGAATAAGTCCTGATAGGATGTTTATCCCACTCTTCGCGTGGTAATGATTTTACTTTCATTACTTTCTTTAAAAGTTTTTTATCTATAAATGGACCTTTTTTTAAACTTCTGCTCATTTCTTTTTATTTCTTCTTTGAATAATAAATTTAGATGATGGTTTTCGAGGATTTCTAGTTTTTCTTCCACCAGTAACATTGCCCCACTTGTCTTTTGGTTTTCTTGTACCTCGGGTTGTTTTTCCTTCACCACCACCATAAGGATGATCTCGAGCATTCATAGCTGAACCTCTTACATTTGGTCTAATTCCTTTCCATCTATTTCTACCAGCTTTACCTATTCTTACATTTCGATGATCTGAATTAGAAACTCTACCAATAGTAGCATAACATTCTTTATGAATTTTTCTTATTTCTCCAGAGGGCATTTTTAAAATTGCGTAATCACCTTCTAAACCCATCATCATTGCAAAGCTCCCAGCAGAGCGAACTAATTTACCCCCTGAACCTGGAAAAATTTCTATTTCATAAATTTCTGTTCCGGGATTAATATTTTTTAAAGGAAGCCTATTTCCTAATTTAGCTTCTATACTTTCTCCACAAATAACTGTCTCACCGACATTTATTCCTTCTGGTACTAAATGATATCTTCTTTCACCATCAAAATAACATACTCTCATAATAAAGCCTGTTCTGTTTGGATCATATTCTATGGTTTCTACTTTAGCGGGTATATTTTTTTTATCTAATCTTGAAAAATCAATCAACCTATAAAGTCTTCGATGATAAGGATTAGCTCTAAATCTTACTGTAATTCTTCCTTGATTGTTTCTCGCTGTTCTTTTTTTTAAAGAAACCAAAAGCTTTTTATAAGGCTTGCCTTCTGTCAAAACTGATTTATAATCAATAACTGTCTTTACAATCTTACTTTTACTTTTTGATTTTATTGTTTTTACTGGCATTTTTAAAACAAAAATAAAAAAGCGCTTTTTTAATTATAACATAAACATTACTTATTCGAAAAGAGGTATTCTTTCTCCTTTTTCTAGAAAGACAATGGCTTTTTTAGTTTTTGGTCTTAATGTTTTTATTCTTACAATTCTTCCTCTTAATCTTTTAGAATAATTTATGGTTTTTACTTTTTTTACTTTTACACCAAAAAGTTTTTTAACAATATTTTTAATTTGACTTTTATTTAGACGGGGATCAACTAGAAAAGCATAAGCATTATTTTCTCTTATAAGTTTCATAGCTTTTTCTGAAAAAAGAGGAACAAAAAGATAATTCTCGGAAAGAGAGTCTTTTAAAGATAAATCTTTCTTTTCTTCTTTTAAAGTTTCTTTTTCTTCTTTCTTTTCTTCTTTCTTTTTTCTACCCCAAATTTTTCCTCCCCAAATTTTATCCCAAAGAGACATGTTAAATCTTAAAAGTTTCTTTAATTTTTTCTATCGCCCCTTTTTCCAAAAAAACGTATTTATGATTTAAAAGAGAAAGGATATTTAAATTGCGAGCTTCAATAGCATAAGCGTAAGGAAGATTTCTTGTTCCTCTAATAAGATCTCTTTTATTATTTTCTAAAACCAATAAAACCGATTCTCTTTTCTTCTTTGTTTTTCTTTCTTTTAAAAATTTTTTAAGAAAATTGTCTATTTCTTTTGTTTTTCCCTTAAAAAAATCAAAATCATTAAAAACTTTTAAATAATTATTTCTTAACTTTTCAGCTAAAACCATAAGGATAGCCTTTCTTTTCATTTTTTTATTTATCTTTAGTTTTCTATTTTTTTCTTTTCTCGGACCAAAAGTAATACCACCTCCTTTCCAAAGAGGAGATCTTATTGAACCGTGTCTAGCTCTTCCGGTATGTTTTTGTGGCCAAGGTTTTCTTCCACCTCCTCTTACTTCCCCTCTGGTTTTAGTATGAGCATAAGGAAAATAAGAATTCATCATCTGCCATCTCATTACTTGATGTACCAGTGCTTTATTAAAATCCAAACCAGCAATCTCTTGAGGAAAATCAATCTCTTCAACTATATTTCCTTCTTTATTGTATACGGTCACTTTCATTTTTAAACTTTAACTAATTTTGAAATTTTTTTAGTTAAGAAAATACTGCCCTTATTAGAAAGAAAATTGCTTCTTATCTCAACAATTTTCTTATTAGCACCAGGTACACTCCCTTTAACAACTAAAAGATGATGCTCCGGTAAAATATCAATAATTTCTAAATTTTTGACAGTTACTCTTAAAGGAGAAATCTTTCCCGCCATTTTCTTTCCTTTAATAACTCTTTGAGGATTGGTTCCACCTATTGACCCTGGATGTCTTAATCTATCTTCTTGACCATGACTTTTTGGACCACCACTAAAGCCATGTCTTTTAATTACTCCTTGAAAACCCTTTGCTTTTCTTTCTCCAGAGATATTCACATATTCACCTACTTCAAAAATATCTACATCTAAAATATCGCCTATTTTAAAATCAGGATCAAAGGGTAATCTAAATTCTCTAATAATTTCAAAGTTTCCTAAATTTTTAAGGATTCCTTTAACTGGTTTAGATAAATTTTTTTTATAACCAAATCCTAAAACTACTGCTGAATAACCATCTTTTTCTTTCAATTTTAAACCTACAATATAACAAGGGCCACCTAAAATTACTGTTGCTGGCAGCAAAAAATCGTTCTTAAAAATTTGCGTCATCCCAATTTTTCTGCCTAATAAAAATTTAGGTTTTAAATTTAACTTTTCCATTTTAACTTTTAATTTTTCAACAAAATAAATTTTTAAAGAAGTTTAATTTCCACTTCAATACCAGCTGGCAGGTCTAAAGAATTAAGAAGTTCTAAAACGCGTTGAGAGGGATTTATAATATCAATGATTCTTTTGTGAATAACAATTTCAAATTGTTCTCGAGAATCTTTATAGATAAAAGGTGAACGATTAATAGTATATCTTCGATATTCTGTGGGCAAAGGGATAGGACCTTTGATAGTTATTCCTTCTTTACCTAAAAGATTAACAATTTCTTTAAAATATCTATCTAAAAGTCTATGATCATAAGATTTGAATCTAATCCTAACTTTATTTTCTGTCTTTGAGGTTGCTTTAGGCATTTTTAATTTAACTTATTTTATTATTTTAGTCACTACTCCTGCACCAACAGTTTTACCACCCTCTCGGATAGCAAATCTCAAGCCTTCTTCTAAAGCTATAGGATAAATAAGAGTAACTTTTATTTTAGCATTATCTCCAGGATTAATAAATTCAATGCCTTCTGAAAGTTTTATTTCTCCAGTTACATCAGTAGTTCGAAAATAAAATTGTGGTTTATATCCTGAAGTAAAAGGAGTGTGTCTACCTCCTTCTTCTGGGGTAAGAACATAAACTTCAGCTTCAAATTCAGTATGAGGAGTAATAGTTCCTGGTTTAACAACAACCATTCCTCTTTCCACATCTTCCTTTTTAACACCTCTTAAAAGAAGACCAACATTATCCCCAGCAATTGCTTCATCCATATCTTTATGAAACATTTGAATACCAGTAACTACTGTTTTAAAAGGCTCATGTCTTAAACCTACTACTTCCACTTCTTCATTAAGAGTAATTTTTCCTCTTTCTACTCTTCCTGTAACTACTGTTCCTCTACCCTCAATAAGAAAAACATCTTCGATAGGTAATAAAAAGGGTTTATCAATTTCTCTTACCGGTTCAGGAATATAATTATCTAAAGCATCTAAAAGTTCTAAAATGGGTTTTGCCCAAGGATCATCTAGAGATTTAGCATCTAAGGCTTTCAAAGCTGAACCGCGAATTACAGGTACTTCATCACCAGGATAACCATGTTTTTTAAGTTCAGCTCTCACGTCTTCTTCAACTAAATCAATAAGTTCTTTATCAGGAACCATATCGACTTTATTTATAAAAACAACAATACCTGGAACATTAACTTGGCGAACTAAAAGAATATGTTCTCTTGTTTGAGCCATTACGCCGTCATTAGCAGCTACAACTAAAATAGCACCATCCATTTGTGCTGCACCAACAATCATATTTTTAACATAGTCAGCGTGTCCAGGACAATCAATATGAGCATAATGTCTTTTTGCTGTTTCATATTCGCAGTGGTGAATATTAATCGTAATTCCTCTAGTTCTTTCTTCTGGAGCTTTATCGATTTCTTCATAACTCAAAGCCTTTTCTACCAAACCCTTTAGTTTTAAAACATGTAAAATAGCTGCTGTTAAAGTAGTTTTACCATGGTCAATATGTCCAATAGTTCCTACGTTAAGATGAGGTTTTGTTCTTTCAAATTTTGCTGCCATTTTAAATTTTTAATGAAAAATAAAAACGCGACCTTAAAATTTAGATTAATTTTAACACAAAAATTTTAAAAAAGTCAATAAATTCATGGTTCTGCTTTCTTAAAAATCCTTAAATCTTCAAAAATTTTTAAGACTTCTTCTATCTTCTTTTCTCCTATATCTCCCTTATTTCTTACCCTTAAAGCTATACTTTTATTTTTTTCTTCTTTTCCTCCAACAATTAAAATAAATGGAATTCTTTCTTCTTCAGCCACTAAAATTCTTTTAGATAAGGTTTCTTCGCTTCTTACTTCTCCATAAAAATTCTTAGATTTCAAAATATCATCTATTTCTAAAGCATACTTTAAATTTTTATCACTTATAGGTAAAATAACATACTCTATAGGCGAAAGCCAAAAAGGAAGATTGTCTTTTGTAACTTCTAAAAGAAAACCTAAGAATCTTTCATAAGAGCCTAAAATAGCGCGATGAATGATAATAGGATAAGATTTTTTACCTTCTTTATTTATATAATGAAGATCCATTCTTTTAGGAACTAAAATATCAACTTGTATGGTAGCAATTGTTTCTTCTTTACCATAAATGTTTCTTGTTTGAATATCAAGTTTAGGTCCATAAAAAGCAGCTTCGCCAACTCCTTTAACTAAATTAATTTTTCTTTTTTTACAAGCATTAGAAATTGTTTCGCTTGCCCATTGCCAAAGTTTTAAATCCCCTCCATATTTTTCTTTATTTTTACCCTTATTAAAATCAGGTAAAGAAAGTCTAACCCAATATTTACCTTCAAAAACTTTAATTTCTTTAAAAACTTCTAAAAAAAGATCAACGACATTTAAAAATTCTTCTTCTAATTGTTCTTCAGTTACATAAATATGAGAATCATTTTGAGTTATAGGACCTCGTACTCTCATAAGTCCATAGGTTTCTCCAGATTTTTCCACTCTGTAAACAGGACCAGCTTCAGCCAATTTTAGTGGTAAATCACGATAACTTTTGACAAGTTCTTGATAAATCATATGGTGATGAGGACAATTCATGGGTTTTAAATAAAACTTTTCACCTTCAGGATCTATGATTTGATACATATTATTTTGATAATATTTGAGATGCCCACTTTTTTCGTAAAGCTTCCATAAAGCTATGTGTGGAGTGGAAACATATTTATATCCTTTTTTTTCTTCTTTTTCTCTCATATATATCATTAATTTATGTTTTATTCTTTCACCATTAGGTAAAAGAAGAGGAAGTCCTTTACCAACATATTCTGAAACTATGAAAATTTTAAGTTTTTCTCCTAAAACTCTGTGATTATATTTTTCTGCTTCTTCTTGGGTTTTAAGATAGCTTTCTAAATCTTCTTTAGTTTCAAAAGCAACTCCATAAATTCTTGTAAGCATTGGATTTTTTTCATCTCCTCGCCAATAAGCACCAGCAATTTTTACAAGTTTAAAAGCATCAGGATTAATGTCTTTTGTATTTTTAATATGTCCTCCACGACAAAGATCAATAAAATCACCCGTTTGATAAATAGTTACTTGAGAAATTTTTTTTACTTTTTTCTTTTTTGCTTTAATTAATTGGATTTCCTGAAACTCAGTCGTTCCATATTTTTTAAGATCTTCTAAAAGCTCTAACTTAAATGGTTGATTTTTGAAAATTTTTCTTGCTTCTGAAAAGGAAACTTTTTTACCAACAAATTTTAAATTTTTTTTAATTAAATCTTTCATAATTTCTTCAAGTTTTGAAAGAATTGATTCATCAAACTTTATTGAAAATAAAAAATCATAATAAAATCCATTTTCTGTTGTTGGGCCAATACCTAATTTCGCCTGAGGATCAATTTTTAAAACTGCAGAAGCTAAAATATGAGCCAGGGAATGCCTTAAATTATCAAGTTTGTTTTCTTTTGTCTTTGGCATTTTTTAAATATAAAAGAAAAATTATCAAAATAAGATCAATCAAGCTAAAAATAAGAAGAAATTGGTGATTTTTATTATAAAAAATTTTTATATTTAAAAAAAGAGAAATTGTTAAAACAAAATCAGCTATTAAAAATCCTAAAAGAAAATTAATCATTTTAAATTTCAATGATAAAATTTATCGGCCCGATATTTATTGAAGCAATTTCTAAAAATGAACTAAATTCTTTATAAAAAATTTGATAACCTAAATCTTGCCAGGTTTTCACAAAATTCTCAAAAATTTCTTTAGCCTTCTTTGGCTTTAAAGCTTGATTAAAATTTATTCTTCCTTTTTCAAAATTGGCTAATAAAGTAATATTGGAAATAAAAATAAGCTTGGGCTTTATTTCTTTAATAGTTTGAGAAAATTTTCCTTCTTTATCAACTATTTGTAATTTTTCTAAATAATTAATAATTTCTTTTAAATTTCTATTTTCATCATTTTTCTCAATACCAACATAAACAAGAAAACCATCATCTACTTTTATTTTTCCCATTTCAATACCTTTAACTTTTTGAATTAAAAATTTCATTTTATTTTTAAAATCTTAATCAAAACTTTGTTGGGTACTTTGATTTTGCCCCTAAAAATCTTTTCTAATTTTTTCTTACCCCTCTTTTGTTTTTGCCATAACTTCATTTTTCTTGTTCTATCACCTCCATAAAGCCAACCAGCAATATCTCTATAAATAGCCGGCACCGTTTCTCGAGCTATTATTCTTCCGCCAATTTTTGCTTGAAGTTTTATAGGAAATTCTTGTCTTTCTAAATTTTCTTTTAAAGAAAGAAGTATTTTTCTAGCTACTTTTTCTGCTTTGTTTTTAGGTAAAATCCTAGAAAGACTTGGTTCTATTTCTTCAGCAATTAAAATATCAACTTTTACTAAATCACCTTTTTCATATCCTAAAAATTTCCAGTTTAATGAAGCGTATCCTGAAGAAAGAGATTTTAAATCATCAAAAAAACCTGAAATTAATTCATCCATAGGCATTTTAGCTTTTATTTTAAGGATAGATTTTTCTGTATTTATATTAATCATCTCTCCTCTGCTTTCTTTTAATAATTCTGAAATTCCATTTAAGTACTCTGAAGGAGCAAAAATTTCAACTTCTATTTTAGGTTCTAAAATCTCTAAAATTTTATCTTCAGAAGGTAAATCGTTAGGATTGGTAATTTCTTTTCTTTCACCGTTTTTCAACTTCACTAAATATTTAACTGAAGGCAAGGTGATGATAATTTCTGTAGCAAATTCCCTTCTTAATCTTTCTTCAAAAATTTCTAAATGTAAAAGCCCCAAACAGCCAACATTAAAACCTCTTCCTAAAAGAGGATGAATTGTAGGTTGAACAAAAAGAGATGGGTCATTAAGTCTTAATTTGTTTATGCTTTCCTTAAAAGCTTCAAATTTAGTTTCTTCGGAAGGATAAACGGAGGCAAAAACATTGGGTTGGGGATTTTTATAACCAGGAAGAGGTTCAGTTTCTAAATCTAGAGTAATGGTATCACCAATAGTTAAAATTCCTGAATCTTTTATTCCCGTAGCAATAAAACCAATCATTCCCTCTTGAAGTTCGTTTATTTCTTTAAGTTCTGGTTTAAAAATTCCTACCTCTAAAATTTTAAATTTAAAATTTTTTTGTCTTAGAAAGGTAATTTGATGTTTTTTAAATTTTCCTGAAAAAACTCTTATATGAGCAATAATCCCTTTGTGAGAATCAAAATGAGAATCAAAAACTAAGGCTTTAGCTTTTTCATCTTTTAATTTTGGTGGTTTAATTTCTTCAATCACACCATTTAAAAGTTCTTCCACGCCTGTGCCAAACTTTGCTGAAATCAAATAAACTTTTTCTTTATGAGTTAGTTCTTTAATTTCCTCAAGAAGCTTATCTAAATTAGGTATTTCTAAATCAATTTTATTTATTGCAGGAACAATTTCTAGACCATGACTTTTAGCTATTTCTAAATTAGCTATTGTTTGTGCTTGAATTCCTTGAGTGCCATCAACAAGTAAAATAGCTCCCTCAACAGCAGCTAAAGCTCTAGAAACTTCATAAGTAAAATCTACATGTCCTGGAGTATCAATTAAATTAAAAATATATCCTTTATATTCCATAGTAACTGGTTGCATCTTAATTGTTATGCCTCTTTCTCTTTCTAAAGAAAGCCTATCTAAATATTGGGGCACCAATTTCTCTTTACTCACAGTACCTGTAATTTCTAAAAATCTATCAGCCAATGTTGATTTACCGTGATCTATATGAGCAATAATAGCAAAATTTCTTATTTTATTAATCATTGTGGAAATATCATAGTACCTCCATAAATTTTGAAAAAATATTCTTTGTTTTCACATTTTTGAAAGAAATATGTTTCTTGTGGCTCAATTATTTCCAGTTCATACTCTTTTCCGCCCTTAAATAAATAATCGGGGAATCCGTCAGGATAAAATTGATAATAAGCTAAATTATACTCATTATTACAAATACTTTCTCCTATCTCTTTATATCTTCCTCTTATAATCTTCTCTTCTTCCCGAGTTTTAACTTTTATTTTTAAATCATTAAATTCCTTTCCTTCAGTTCTTTTTTCAATTACTACCATATTTATTATTTCGTAATCATCGTCATTATTTATAAAAGAAACTTTCTTTACTTCACCATTTTCATCCTTAAGAAATTTTAAATCTCTAAGAGGTATTTCTGGATTTAAATTGTATCCGGGAAAATGATAAACTAAATATGCGGAATCAATTTCCTTCATTTCTTCTGATGAAGACCCATAGAGAAAAACTTCTACATCATAATCTAAATTTGAGAAAATATCTAAGGGATTAAGATTAATTTCTAAAGAGTTTAAGATTGGCGGTTTAAATTTAATATCATTTAGCGAATAAAATAAAGAAGATGTTTCATAATAAGCAGGAGAAAACCAGGTTAAGTTGAAATCAAAGAAGTGATAAAAAATTTCTTTTGTTTCTTCAAGACTCTCAAGATCATATATAGAATAGGTAGTTGTAGACCCTTTAATTTTTAGTTCTGGCTTAGTAATAGTCTTAAAAACTTCTTTTCTTATTTGAGAATTAAATGGCTCTTCTTCTGAAAAAATAAATGTTTCTTTTATTAAGTAATTATAATTGTCATCAAAAGCTATATAACCGTGCCCTAAATTTTTTAATTCTTCTTTACTGAAAGCTTCTGGATAGCTAACTTTCTTTCTCTCTATTACCTTTCCTTCAGGAGGATTATCTAAACAATTTAAATTATTAACATTTCCCCAACACAATTGATCTACTAATTCATCCTTAAAATTAAATAATGCTAGACCATTATCAAAAGTAAGACCATAAGGGGATGAATTTGGATAAAAATAATCAGCTGGTAAGCTTAACTTCAAACAGGTTTCTTTATTGGTGATCAAAAAATAAGAAAAGGGTGAAATAATAGTTTTAATTTTTGTAGGAGCTAATATTTTCACTTCACTATAGTTTCCTTCTCTATTTATTTTCTTTATATACCAACCGGAAATGTCTACTGGAAATTCGTTAGGATTGTAGAGCTCAATAAATTCCCCTTCATTATCATTAACTCCTTTTATTATTTTTACTTTAGAAAATAAAATTTTGCCTTCTTTTTTTACTTCTTCAAAATTATCTTGAGAGTGATCAACTATTTGACATTTTGCTTCTAAATTTTCAGAACATAAATCTTTTGGTAATAAAACTTCAGTAGAAGTTACTATTTGATTTTCATTGTCTTTGCTATCTTTAACAAAAAGGAAAAATTTTATTGAGGAATTTACACAATTTTTAAAAGGAATTTTAACTGTATAATTTCCTTCAACTGAATCTAAAGGAAAGGAGGAGGTAGGATAATTAAATATAGAAAGATCACTAAGGTCTGAAGAGGTGACAACTTTTATTTCAAAAAAATAGTTTTTAGAAAAAGTTTTTGTAGTAGTTAAAGAAAAATTAATTTCAAAAAAATTATTTTCTGAAGAAGTTGAAATAGAAATACTAAAATTTTGAAAGTTTATTTTACTTAAATCAATAAAGTCTGGACGTAGAGATTCAGTAATTGATGAATTTTTAGGAGAAGGGTTTCTTAACCAAAAATCTTTTGAATTATTATCACTGTCTTGAAAGTTTTTTCTTTGAATTGATTTATTTTCAAAGTTTTGGGAAATAAAAGGAGAGTTTTCAGATTGAAAAATTTTTTCTGGATCATCTCCATAACCAACCAAATCTGAAATTTCTCCATTAGGTTTTCTTAAAATAATAGTGTTGTTTTTAGAAATTGAATAACTTTCAGCATAAGATAAATCTCCTTGATATTTTTCTTTAGTTGACGATGAAGTTATTAAAAAATATGAGTTGGGTTTAATTTTTCCTTTAAATTTCGAACTTGGTACTAGAGTTGTTGCTTGTTTTTCTGTTAATTCACTACTATTCGTATCAGATTCGTTTTGATTCTTATTAGATTCGCTTCTCTTCGAGCTATATTTTTCAAGCTTCCAACAGGTTAAATCTATTTCTTCGCTGTTAGGATTGTAAAGTTCAATAAATTCATCTTTAGTATCTGAAGCAGTTTCAAATTGAATTTCATTAATGAGTATTTTAGGATAATTTTTGTTTTTATAATCATCGCAAGGGTCTTTTTTTTGATTTAAAACTAAAGAACCACCGCCACCACCATAACCAACTACATTAAATTGATTATTGTTGTTTTCTTTAGGAGTTTGTAAAGGTTCTGAATGTTTTTTCTCTGAAATAGTTGAGGTTGTTTTATTGATTAAAATCTCTGAAATTTTATTTAAAGTGGAAGAAATAATTGGATTATTTAAGTTATCATTGGAATTCTTATTTAAAAGATTATTTTTGTTTTCTTTATTTTTGTTTTGTTTTAGTGGTTTTCTATAAACTTCATAAGAAAAATAATCTGATTTTTTATTTGAAAAAGATGTGTCTTGATTTAATATCTGGTTTTGTTCATTCTTTTTAAAAGATAATTGAGATTGATTATTTGGGGTTGATGTTTTGTTTTCTTTAAATTCATTAAAACTTCTAGATATTAAAAAGGTTGGAGTAGTATTTACATATTCGAGGGAAATATTTTTAATTGATGTTTCCAAAATTTTCTTTTTTATCTCCAGTGTAGCTAATTTCCTTTCTTTTTGAAAAGCTACTTTTGTTTTAATACATTCTTTTTTTTGCTTAATTGGCCAGTCATTTTCAATACATTCTGGATAATTTGTTTTAATTATCGAAAGAGAACAAGAAAAATCACTAGAAGGACACTCATAAACAAAAATTGTATCATCTAAAATTTGATCCCATTCTTTACGTTTTTTAGGATAGTCTTCATAATAATCTTCATCTCCATTATATTTTCCAATTGCTCTTTCTTCATTTTCATTAATTCCATCATATTTTAATTTTATGGCTGCAGCATAAAGAGAATCTTGTATGTTCCAAGGGTTTTTATTTTGTAATTCTTTATATTGAAGCCAAGTAATTGGTTGAAATTGAGTATAACCTATCCCAAAATCAGGAGAAAATGGAACCTTATTAATATCTAAACCTAAATTGGAGGTAATTTTTTCTAAGGCAGAATATTGTTGATTACACCATTGAGTTCGAGCTTCGATTGAATAACATTTAGTATAAATTAAAGACTTTTTACACATATTTATACACCTATTTATATTTTTTTTAGAGCCAAGATTATCTCCCAACTTTTTTCCAAATTCACTTTCTTTTTCAATAATTGTTAAAATATAGCTTGGTATTTTTAATCCTACACTTTTATAAGCTTTATCAACTGCTTCAATAACTCTTTTCCATTCTAAAGCAAAAACTAAACTAATAAATAAAAACAAAAGTAAAATAATTACTTTTGTTTTACTCATTTTTTTTTATGAATTTAAAGGTTTTAACATATTTTTGTTCGAATTCTTCTGAGGGGGGGTGTAAAAATTGAATAAAGTTTGTTATCCTTAAAAATCACGTATTGATATTCATAAACAATTTCATGATCATCTTCTATTTTTATGTGTTTTATCTTATAAAAACTTTCGTTGTTAATATTAATTTTTGTTGAAGTAGATGTCATTTTTACAAGAACTCCTCCTACATTTCCTTCTCTTAAAACGCCTCTTATGCTTTCGTCTGTCTTTTTAAAAACCTCTGGTGTTTTATCTTTTTCAAAAACAAAAATACTCATAATCGTCCAAAATTTAGGTGGGTCATTTATAAATTCTTTTATTAAATCTAAACTATCGAAATGTAGTGCTTTTGTATCTCTTGTCTGGTTCAAAATTAAATCTTTAGGAATCTCTATTTGATAACCTTCGGTATGATTAATAACTAGTTTTCTATCTCCTTTAGGAATAATTTCTACTCCTTCAAGTTGGATGTCTGTTGAAGTAGAGATGAAGTCTTCAAAACTCAAAATATTGGTTATTTTTTCAGCATATTTTTCTTCATCGAATTTTTTGAGTCTTTCAATTTCTTCATTAACTTTTTTAAGATTTCTTTGAACTTCTATTAATTTTTGTTTAGGAAGATAAACTTGAAAGTAATAAAAAGCAGAAAAAAAAATAAAAATAAAAGGTAAAAATAAAAAAACTTTTTCTTTCATCTTTAAAAATTATATAAAGCAACAATTTTAAATTTTCAAAATAACTTGTGAAAACAAAAATTATTTAAAGCTATTAAGGTTGATTGTTTTGAGATTCTTGAGATTTCTTTTTTTCTTTTATTTTTTCTATTTTTCTCATAGCCCAACTTTCGAGTTTTAATGATTCAATTTTAATCCTCATAAGAATTTTTTCAAAAAAATTTAAAAAAAGATGATAAGCAAAATTTAAAAATGGTAAATATATTTTTTTAATAAAATTTATTCTATAAATTCTTATTTTGTTTTGGAGCTTTAACCATTCAATATAATCTTTTTTTTCAAGGTTTATGTTTTTAGTTTGAAAATAAAGATAAACTATGCCCAAAAATAAAGAAAAAAAACTTAAAAAAATTAAAAAAAAATTAATCATCTAAAGAAAGTCTTACAAATCTACCTACCTCTATTTTTTCTCCAAACTTATTAACATAACTATTTATAAGGTCTCTTACTTTAATAGTTTCATCTCTAAAATAGGGTTGGTCTAAAAGAGAAATTTCTTCTAGCCACTTTTCTAATTTTCCTTGAAAAATTGAATCTTGAACTTCTTTGGGTTTATCTTCTAAACCCCTTAAAAATTCTTTTCTTTTTTCTTCTAAAACCTCTTGAGGAATATGTTCTAAAGAAACATAAAGGGGTTTTAAAGCAGCAACTTGGATAGCTAATTCATAAGCTAATTTTTTAAACTCTTCATTCTTAGCCACAAAATCTGTTTCACATTTAAATTCAAGAAGAGAGGCTATTCTTCCGTTAAAATGAATATAAGAAGCAATTGTTCCTTGAAAAGTTTTAACTTCTTTCTTTTTTTCTAAAAGAGCTTCTCCTTTCTTTTTTAAATATTCTTCAGCTTTTTCTAAATCATAATTTGAATTTTGAAGAGCTTCTAAACACTTTCCTAAAGGAGCACCTGTTTTTTCTTTTAAAACTTTTACTTTTTCTAAAACTTCTTTATCCATTATTTTTAAAAAGATTTAATTTAGACTTAATTTTTTCTTCCAAATAATCCATAACAAAAGAAATGCTTTTAGGAGCCTTATCATTGCAAGGAATAAAATAGTTAACTCCGGTAATATCGTTATCTGAACCAGCCAAAGCAAAAATAGGCATTTTAAGTTTAAGGGCTTCTCTTTTAGCCGTAAGATGAGAAGGATGAGCAAGATTTACAATAAAAATAGCATCAGGAATTTTTTCTAGTTTTACTACTCCACTGTAAACATTCTTTAATTTATTAAGCTCTCTTTCAAGTTGAGCTCTTTCTTTAGGAGGATATTCTTCTAATTCTTTAGTTTCTTCCCTTTTTAAAAGGTCTTTAAAATAAGTTAAACGAGAAAGGGTAGTAGAAAAATTAGTTAAAAAACCACCAACCCATTTATAGTTCATATAAGGCTGACCAAAAATTAAAGCAAATTTTGTTATTCTGCTTGAAGCAGTTGGGGTGGTAGCTACAAAAAGAATTGATTTTTCTGATTTTAAATAATCTGTAAGAGCATTTACCATCTCGTTCATTTTCTGAAGAATTAACTGCAAATTAAAAATTTCAATGTTATACAAAGTTCTAATCAAAAATGGTCTCATAGTTGGATGAGTATATCTTTTAGCTCTTCCGTAATGAACACCAGCTTTTTGCATTTCTTCAAAAATCGTTCTTTCTTCTGTTAATATTTGCATTTTTTTGTTCATATTTTTATTTTATCAAAAAAGTTGATATAATTAAATTAACATGAAAAAGAAAATTCATCCTCAGTATATTTTAACAAAAGTAAGATGTGCTTGTGGAGCTGAATATGAGGTTTACGGTACTAAAAGAGAAATTTTTGTAGAAACTTGTAGAAGTTGTTCTCCTCTTTTTACTGGTAAAGAAGAAACAAAAGTTATTATTGGAAGAGTTGAAAAATTTATGAAAAAGTATTCAAAAAAGAAAAAAGAGGAGTAGTTTAATTATAACTTAGTTCTTTAAAATTTTTTTCATAAATGGAAAATAGAGAAATTCAAACAATCTATTTTGAAATTAGGGCTGGTGTAGGTGGTGAGGAAGCTGCTCTTTTTGCTAGAGATCTTTGGAGAATGTACAGTAAATTTTTTGATAGAAAGGGTTGGAAATATAGAATTTTGGATATAACTGAAAGTGATTTAGGAGGTATAAAAACTTTAGTGGCAGAAGTTAGCGGTGAAAACGTTTACGATCTTTTAAAACAAGAAGCAGGTGTTCATCGAGTACAAAGGATACCTATTACTGAAAAAGGAGGGAGAATTCACACTTCAACTGCTTCAATAGCCATTTTGCCTAAACTTTCTTTACCTCAAATACAAATAAAAGAATCAGATTTAGAAATAGAATTTTTTCGAGCTGGAGGACCTGGAGGGCAAAATGTAAATAAAGTAGAAACAGCTGTAAGAATAAGGCATAAACCTACAGGAATTATTGTTTCCTGTCAAGTAGAAAGAAGTCAACAAAGAAATAGAGAAATTGCTATAGAAATGCTCAAAAACAAAATTTGGCAAATGGAACAAGAAAAGATTTTAGGAAGTTTAACTGAAGAAAGAAGAAAACAAATAGGTTCTCAAGAAAGATCAGAAAAAATTAGAACATATAATTTCCCACAAAATAGAGTTACCGACCACAGAATCAATAAAAGTTGGTATGATTTAGATGAAATTATGGAAGGAAAATTAGATAAGATAATTGAGGCTTTCCCAAAAAAGTAAGTTATTTTATAATTTAACTAAGGGCACGGTGGCGGAGTGGTTACGCAGCGGTCTGCAAAACCGCTTTACGCCGGTTCGAATCCGGCCCGTGCCTCAATCTAAATATCCTATCTCTTTAAGATAATCTCTATATTCCCACTCCCAAAGAGTTTTGCAACCAAGAAAAGCTTTAAAATCTTCTTCAACATTATCAAAATCTTTAAGCTCCCATTCACCTAAAACTTCACCAAACCTATGATCACAAAAAGCGTCACCTCCTTCTATTTTTGATCCCATTTTTCTTATCTTCATTACTGCTCCACATCTTTCACAAATTTTTTTTTGGTTTATTCTTAAAACATATCTTTTTTCTAATGGTTTAAGAAGAGGAATTTTTCTTCCTTTATCATCTCTAAAAAAACCTTCTTCGTTTAAAGCCATAAAATAAGCTGAGGTTTGCAATCTATAATCTTCATAAATGCTTGAAGATGTTTTTATATCAATTAAAGAAAAATGACCATCAAGCTCTCCAATAATATCAAAGGTGCCAGCATAACGATGAAGAAAGTGTACTGTTTTTTTCTCTAGCCAATCTTCTTTAGAAAAAAAAGAGTGATTTCTAAGAAATTCTTCAAAGGCCTTCTTTATACCCTCATATTCTGGAGGAACGATAATTTGTCTTCTTTGTATAAAACTTTCAACAATTTCATGAATTATTTTCCCTTCGTCAGCTGCTTTTATTTTTTTACTTATAGCTTCTTTAAAATTTGGTGCTTCTGCATAAAAATAATAAAGTCCAGGCTTACTTTTAATTTCACAAATTTTTGTTACTCGGGGATACCAGGTGTTATCGATTATATAACCAAATTCTTTTTTAAATTCTTCAAGGTTGTTTATTTTCATTTTAAAAATATCTTAAATAATTCGTCCAAAGTTCATAAAGTTTAGCAGTGGTTAAAACATCTCCTAAAACATAATAAGCTAAACTTTTATAATCTTTATTTTTAATAAGCTCTCTTACTTTTTTGCCATCAAATTTTTTCTTAGGGTCTTCTAAACCAAGAGAAAGGGCTACTAACTTTAAACTTAATTTTTGGATTCTGCTATTAAAACTTAGTTTTTCATAAAGGTCAATATGGTATTCTTTATCTAAAAGAGAATAGGTAGGTCTAATTTTATATTTTAATGAACGAAAAAGCAAAAAGGGTATATCAAACTTATTACCATTAAAAGTAATTATTTCTTGATAATTGGGAACAATTTCCCAAAATTTTTTTATTAACTCCTCTTCTGATTCAAATCTTTTAAAATCTATCAAATTTTCTGACCAATCTTCAATTTTATCTTTGCTTTGAAAATATACTGCTCCTCTTTGTGTTTCTGGATTATAAAAACTAATAATAATTATTTCGCTTAGTTGAGGCAAAAGGGAAATTTTTTCGTTAATAATCTCAATAATTTCTTCCCTTGATTTTTCTTTAAAATCATTAGAAAATTTTTCTAAAAGATATTCTTGAATTTCTTGAGAAAGTTCGTAAAATTCTGGACCATAAGTTTCAATGTCAAAAATTAGTTTTTGCATTTTATAAGAATGTATAAATTAATTACTTTCCCTAATGATATTTTAAAACAAAAAACGATTGAGGTAAAAGAGATTGATAAAAATATAAAAAAAATTGCGGTGGAAATGAAAAAAATTATGAAAAAACACCACGGAGTTGGTTTGGCAGCTAATCAAATAGGTTTAAATCTTTCTCTTTTTATTGTTGAAGAGAAAAATAAAATTTTAACTTTTATCAATCCTAAAATTATAAAATTTGAAGAAGAAAGGATTTTACTAGAAGAAGGTTGTCTTTCTCTTCCTGGAATTTGGGGAAAAATAAAAAGATATCCTAAAATAGAAATAGAATACTATGATCTTTTTGGTAAAAAAAGAAAATTAAAAGCTAAGGGTCTTTTGGCTCAAATTATTCAACACGAAATAGACCATTTAAACGGGATACTTTTTGCCGAAAAAGCTGAAAAACTTTATAAATTTGAAGAAATAGATAAAAAGGAATTATTTAATAAATAATGAAAAAAACCTTGCCTATAGTTTTTTTTAGTTCTTCAAATTTTGGAATTTATGTTTTAAAAGAATTTTTAAAATTTTATAAAATTCTACTTATTTTTACACTTCCTGCCAAAAGAAAAGGAAGAGGACTTAAGGTTTCTCCTAACGAAGTTTATCTCTTTGCTTTAAAAGAAAAAATTCCTGTTTTAGAAGTAAAAAATTGGAAAGAGGTTAAAAAGGAACTTAATTTAATAAGACCTTTAGCCGGAGTTATTGCTGGATTTGGAAAAATTATACCTAAAGAAATTATTGATATTTTTCCCTTAGGTATTTTAAATGTACACCCCTCTCTTCTTCCTAAATATAGAGGCCCAAATCCTATAAGAGAAACAATCTTAAATGGCGATCAAGAAACAGGAGTAACTATATTTTTAATTGATGAGTTTGTAGACCATGGACCAATTTTGGGAGTAGAAAGCATGTTTTTAAAAGGAAATGAAAGTTATCTTGAACTTGAAAAAATACTAGGAAAATTGGGTGGTTTTAAACTTAAAGAAATCATTGAACCATTTTTAGAAAGAAAAATTGAACCTATGCCACAAGAAGAAAATAAGGCTACTTATACAAGAAAAATAAAATTTGAAGATGGTTATTTAGACTTTAAAGAACCATATGAAATTTGGGACAGGAAAATAAGAGCTTTAAATCCTGAACCTGGAACTTATATTTATATTTGGCATAAGGGAGAAAAGAAAATTTTAAAAATTTTTTCCATAGAAAAAATTGAAGAAAAAAACTTGGATGAAAAAATAAAAAAAATAAATTTAGGAGATTTTTTAAAATACAAAAATGAATTAGGATTAAAAATTAAAGAAAGTTATATTTTAATACATGAACTCCAACTTCAAGACAGAAAAAAAATGAGCTCTAAAGAATTTTTAAATGGTTATCCCTTAGAAAGTTTTAGTTTAGTTAAGGACTAGTATAGATTTTTATTTGTACCAACCTCATAAAGGGTATTCTGATTTCCACCATCATTTTGCATTGAATTTGTATCTCCTTCAAACCTAGCATCAAATTCATATTCTCCTATATTACTCGTACAAACAAAAGCGTAAAAATAACCAATTCCACTAATAGTTCTATTTATAGGATCTAAAGGAAGAGCTGATAAATTAACTAAAGTAGATGAACTTAAATTTACTCCCACCCATCCTGTTCCATTTATAGCTGTGGAAGTGGTACCGGTAACAGTATAACCAGTAGTTGTTGGCCAGCCTGAGGGGAATGCGGTCATCGAACCTGAAAAAGAAATTGTAGATGTTGTACACCAAATTATAGAAATATTAGGATTTTGTGTTACATCGGCTAAATAAGTATCTATAACTCTTTGAAGATTGCTTAAATCACCTTTTCTTTGTGTATCTCTAGCTCTTCTAAATATTTCTTGAGGTTTTATAACCACTATAAGAATACCGGCTAAAATAGAAATTAAAGCTAAAACTATTAAAAGTTCAATTAAAGTAAAACCTTTTTTCATAATTAGGTTTTAAAATAATATTCGACCTTTAAGATTATTATATTATAATATATAATTATATTATATTATTAAAAAAAAATTTTTTTATGTATAATTTATTTAAGATGCTTTCTGGATTTAAAAAGGCTAATGGCGAATTTTTAAATAAAAAAGAGCTTCTAAAAACAATAGAAAATTTTATAAAAGAACAAGAAAACTTTAAATACAATGTTATGGTGGGTACTGATTCAGAAATGTTTGAAAAAAAGGTAGAATTTATTTCTGTAATAGCAGTTCACCGTCTTGGTAAGGGAGGAAGATTTTTTTGGAAAAAAAGTATTTTAAATAAACCCCTAGCTTTATATGACAGGCTTTGGCAAGAAGCCATTATTTCTTTAAATATTAGCGAGGAACTTATAAAAGAATTAAATAAAAGAAAATTAGCTTTTTCTTTTGAACTTCATTTAGATTTAGGAACAAGCGGAAAAAGTCATTCTACAATTAGAGAAATTATTAGCCTTGTAAAAAGCTATGGTTTTGAAGTAAAAACGAAGCCTTTTTCTTATGCTGCTTCCAAGGTTGCTGATAAACTTCTTTAGTTTTTAATTTTCTTGAAATTGTTTTAAAAAAGATTTATAATTTATCGTACTGGGGCTCGTTGAATTCTTTGACGGCTCCTCTCTGCCCTGCCTTAAAAGGGCAGGGTGATTGCCCCCGTAGCTCAATTGGTAGAGCAACGGCCTTTTAAGCCGGTGGTTGCAGGTTCGAGTCCTGCCGGGGGCATAAAAAATAATTTAAAAAATGCTTAAAATTTTTTTAAGAGAAAAAAATAAAAAGGCAGAGAGTTATAGAAATGAAGGTTTTATTCCAGGAATTATTTATGGACCAAATTTAGAATCCACTCCGATTATAGCAGAAAAAAAAGATTTTTTAAGATTTTATGAAAATTATGAATCTGGACTACTTTTTGAAGTTTATTTGGAAGAAAAAAAACTTTTAGGAATTTTACAAGAAGTTCAATTTCACCCCATAACTGATGAGATTATACATTTTGATATTTTTGTTCCTTCTTTAGAAGAAAAAATTACTACGAAAGTACATTTAGAATTTATTGGTGAAGCTCCCGGAGTAAGATTTGGAGGAGTAGTAAATATAAGCTTAGAAGAATTGGAAATTGAATGTTTGCCACAAGACATTCCTCAAGTTATCTATGTTGATTTAAGCTCTTTAAAAAACATAGGTGATACTATTTACGTTAAAGATTTAAAAATACCTTCTAATATAAAGGTTTTAATTAGTCCAGAAAACCCTGTAGTTACTTTAATTGAAGAAGCTAAGGTAGAGGAAGAAGAAACAAAAGCAAGTACTTCATAAAAATGAAAAAAATTGAAGATATAAAACCTAAAAGTTTTGCTTTTTTTAATATTAAAAGAAAAAAAAAGTTTTTTTCTTTAATAAATCAGGATTTTAAAATTATTTTTTTAGTTTTGCTCTTTATAGGAATCAATTTTGTTTTTGCCCCGCTTTCTTTTACACAAATTACTCAAAAACCTCTTTCTCCAGAAATAGAAAATAAAAAAAGATCTTTAGAGGCTCAGCTTCAAGAAGTTTTAAAAGAGATTGAAAACTATAAAAAGGAAATTAACAAGATAAGAAATCAAAAAAGAAGCATTCAGCAAGAAATAAATTTGGTTAATTCTCAAATAAAGAAAACAGAATTAGAAATTCAAGCCATTAATTTACAAATAAAAAATTTAAACAAAAAAATAGAAGAAACAAAAAAATCTATTAATCTTACAGAAGAAAAAATAAAAAAATCTAGGAATTATCTTTTGGTTTTAGTAAGATATTATTATCAATTAAAACAAAAAAGTTTGGTGGAGATATTTTTAGCTAAGGCTAAACTTTCAGATTATTTTAGTCAATTTTATTATCTTCAAAAAATTCAAGAAGATATTAATAACGAATTAGACAATTTAAAAGAGCTTAATAAAACTTTAAATAAACAAAACACAAAATTAGAAAATCAGCTTGAAGAACAAAGTAAATTCTTGATGCTTTCACAAATAAAATACCAAGAACTCCAAGATCTAAAGAAAGAAAAAAATAAACTTTTAGCTCAGACACAAAAATTAGAAAGAGAATATAATAAAAAATTAGAAGAATCTGAAAAAACTGCTGCTCAAATAAGACAAGAAATTTATAAATTAGCTGGAGGTGCTGGCCCAATTACTTTTGGAGAAGCTTACGAATATGCAAAAATTATAGAAAAATATACCCAAATAAGGCCAGCTTTTCTTTTAGCTATTTTACATTATGAATCAAAATTAGGACAAAATGTTGGCACTTGTCATTATAAAGATGCCATGAAGCCGTCGGAAATACCGATTTTTGAAGAAATAGTTAAGGAATTGGGTTTAGACCCCAATAAAATGCCTGTTTCTTGTAAACCCTGGTATGGTTGGGGAGGAGCTATGGGACCAGCTCAATTTTTACCTTCAACTTGGATGAAATATAAAGAAAGAATTTCTAAAATTACAGGAAATAATCCACCTTCTCCTTGGAATATTTTGGATTCTTTTGTGGCTGCTGGACTTTATCTTAAAGATGTAGGTGCTGATAAAAGAACTTATACTGCCGAATGGAAGGCAGCTATGATTTATTTTGCTGGTTTTAATTGGAACAACCCATCTTTAAGTTTTTATGGAGATGATGTAATGTCAATAGCTCAAAGATTTGAAGAAGACATCAAAATTTTGGAAAGAAGTAAGTAAGAAAAATAAACTTGCCATTGACCAAGTTTGAATAAGCGAGCCTTCGCTTTTTCTTTCTTTAGCTGAGCTAAGTTCACTAGAGTAACCTAACATTCCATCTTTTAAAAGATCAACTAAAGAAGAAGAAATTATTTTTTCTATTATAGTTTTATGTTTTTTTTCATCTAAATTTTTTAAGTTTAAAGCGAAAATGTTATTTAAAAAATACCAAGAATCTCCAGAATGATAACTTAAAGGATTTTCTCCTGTATGTTCACTAAAAAACTCTTTTTCTTTTAAACTTAAAGTACTTAATCCTCCCCAATCTAAAAAATAATTCTTAAAAAGATTTTCAAAGATTAAAAGCCATTCATTTTTGTTTAAAAGTTTCGGCAAGAAAAAATAGACAAAGATAAGATTAATATCATTATGATTTTTTATTTTTTCTTTTAAAAGCTTTAAATAAAAATTATATTTTTGAAAATATTTTTTTTCTTTTTTCCCTAATCTTTCAAGAACTTTAAGATAAAGAGCATATATTTCTAAAGCTTCTTTTCTATAAAGAGTATCCATCCAGGTAGATTGAGGAGGAAGATTTAATTCACTTTCTTTTAAAAACTCTTTTCCCCAAAAACTTAAAAATTTTGCTATTAAATTAAAATAATATTCAAAATCTTCTTCAGAAAGATTAAGAAAAATAAGAAGTAAAGTATCGGCAGCAACATTTCCTTGGGGTTTATTTAATTTCCATATTTCTTCTAAGTTAAAGAAATATTTATAAATAAATTTTTTTTGATTTAAAAATTTTTTTAAAAAATACAAAGAAAGAAGTTCATCTCTAAACCAATTTTCGAAAAACCAAGGAAAACCTGCAGGAAAATAATTTTCTAAAACAAGATTATTAAAACGAGAAATAAAAAAATTTAAATAAATATTATCCGAAAAACTAAAAGGTTTAGGAGATTCACAAAATTTTTCTTCCAAAATTTTTATTTGTAAAAAATTAGATTTTGTTTTTAAATCACCTAAAACCCACCATTTAAAAATAGAAGAATTTCTTTTCTTATCAAATTCCATTTCTTTTTCATACCACTTATTTTCAAATTCTATGAAACTAGCCGAATCAATTAAGACATCTAAAATTTTTTTATTTTCAAAATAGAATTCAAAATGAAAAGTATTAGAATTTAATTTTTCAAATTTTATTTGTCTTAAAAAGGGATTGGTATTAAAAATAAAATTGCTATCAAAGGAAAGAGAAAATTCTTCAAATTTTAAACTTCTAATCTCTAATGAATTTTTTTCTTTTAAAGAAAAATAAAACTGATTGTTATCTGTCTCTAAAAAAACTTCACATGGGCTAACAACATTTATTTCTCTTATTTTAGAAGAAAGTTTTATCTCATCAATAAATCTTAGTGGTTTTTCTTTAAAATAAAATCCTCCGAAAAATCTACTTTTTTCTTTAGAAAAAATAAACCAAAAATTGTTCTTTTTTAAGAAAAATTTTTCACTTAAACTATTCGAAGAAAAATTAAGTTCTAAAAAATTAACTCTCATTAAATTTTATTTATAATTTTATCATACATTTCAAAATAGTGCTTTATCATTTCCTCCCAATCAAAATGAGAGGCTAAAACTTTAGCTTCATATTTATTTTGTATTCTCTCAATTCTTTTCATTTTAACTATTTCTATCATGATTTCAGCTAAATCTTGAATTACCTCCTCGCTTTTTTTTTCTTTTCTTTTTAAAATCCATATACCCGGAAAATCTCTTTTTATAAGTCTTTTTTCTTCTAAATAATTAGCAAAACCTGTCAAATCGCTCGTAATAGTCATTACTCCGGCGGCTAAAGTTTCAAGAGGAGTATAACCCCATGGTTCATAATAAGAAGGAAAAACACCTAAATGACAACCATTAATAGCTTCATAATAATTAAGATTCAAAAAACCATCAGCAGGATTTAAATAGATCGGATAGAGGAGAACTTTCACTTTATCATCTTCTTTATTTAAAAGACCTTCTTGTTTAAAAAGCTTTATGAATTCGTTATTTTCAGACAAAATGTGTGTTGAAAGAGGTGCTTCTTTAAGGGTTTTAATTTGGTTTAAAATTCTTTGAATTTCTAAAATAGCCTCCGAAGAAAAAAGATGTTCTAAAGTGAGGTTGTGGTTTTTATGTAAAAGAGAATGTAAAATTTTGGAATTAATTTCATTCTTAATGCTTTCAAAATACTCTTCTAAACTCTTATAAACAATAAGATTATTTAAAATCTCATGATTAATATCTTTAATTTCATCAGGAACAAAAAAGAGAAAGAAAACACTTTTGTTAACACTTTCTTCTTTTAATCTCTTGTTTAAAAGACCTAAAGATTTAATAATTACATCAAAACCTTTATTAATTATTTCTTTTCTTCCACTGGTAAAAAAAATAAGTGAATTTTCTATAGAACAATGACTTCTATAGTAAGGAGTAAAAAGATAAAGCAAAAATTCTAAAATCACATTTTTATTTTTTCGATGCTGGTTAGAAATTTCTTCAAAAGTGGGAAAACGTGAAAGATCAAAACCATTAGGCAAAATAAAATCAACGTTTCTTCCTAAAATATTTTCCGCTTCTTCTTTAACTATTTGGCTCACAGTAACAAAATAATCTGCTTTTTCTGTTGCTCTTTTTTCTACCATATGCTTAGCTTCAACACCATATTCATAGGCTTTACCCAGAGAATCAATTTCTTTTATTCTTTCCCAAAGATCAAAATTTAAAGAAGAAAGAGTTCTCCCCAAAACAGTAGCATGAGTCATAAAAATTTTTATAATTGGAAAATCTAAAGAAAAAAGAAGAGAAAAACCAGAAAGCCATTCATGAAAATGAAAAATAGAATATTTAAATTCTTCTTTCTTACTTAATTCTTCAATAAAATCACTTACTGCTCTTGACCAGGCTAAAGGATAATTATAATCATCATGAGTTCTTAGAGAATCTATTTGAAATTTAACCCAAAGTTCATACTTTAAATAATTAACTTGAGCTAAATATTTGCTACAATCTATCAAAAAAGTCTTAGGTCTGCCTTCAATTAACCATTCTCCATAATAAACCACAACCCCTTTAGTATATAAACTATTTATTATCGTTTCAAAAATTTCTGGCGGCTTTAAAAAATGAAATTCCGATTCATTTTTTGCTCCTAAATAAGGACCAATTAAATAATAAAAATCTCCATATTTCTTTTTTACGTACTTTGCTTTACTGGAAAGTACAGTATATATCCCACCTACCTTATTGGCTACTTCCCAACTAACTTCGAAAATATATTTTGACATTTGATTCGTTGATTCTTAATTTTAAGTCTTCTAAAACATTTCTGAAATTTAAATAAGCATCGTAAGGAGTTTCATAAGGACTAAAATATTTATGGACATCTCCATCAGCAAACCATTTAGTACACATATAATAAAAATGATCTGCTGTTTGAAAATTCCTCCATATTTCTTTAAGATGAAAGGGTATTTGATTTTCTAAGGAATAAAGAATTTCTATACATTCTTTTTGCATTTCGTTTCCTAACCAAGCAGTAAGATCTCTTTCGGTATCAGCCCAAGTAAGAGGCGTTTTAGAAGAAAATATATCTCTTACGGGATATTTTTTGATAACTTCGCTTGGAAGAGAAAATTCTAAATCTTTAAATTTTAAAACCTCAAAAGGTAAAGATTTCAAAAATTCAAAAATACCGGTTTCCGACCATTGATGTTCTCCAAAGGTTTCAAAATCCATAAAAAGATTAATTACCTCACCATTGCCATTAAAAGAATTTAACCAACTAGCAAATTTATCTGCGGTAAGTGGCCACTCCTCCCACCACTTAGCAGAAAATCTAAAACTTACATCATCGGAAAGTTTAAAATGCCTTAAGAGAAGAATAATATTTTTCTCCGGATCTTCATATAAAAAGGCGGGAGATCGCCAAGATAAAATCCATGGAACTCCTTCTGTAAGTATAGCCTGAAAACCTAAACTTTTCACTATAGGAGCTAAATCATCAAAATAAATAAGCTCGGTATTAGCAAAAACTAATGGTTCTTGATTAAAAAGATTTTTTATTAATTTTCGATGCTTAGTAACTTGTTCTTTAAATTCTTTTAAAGAATAAAGACAAGAAAGAGAATGATAATAGTTTTCTCCTATAAATTCTACACATCCTGTTTGGGCTAATTTTTGAAGAAGTTTAATAATTTCAGGAAAATGTTTTTTCAAATTTTCAAGCAAAATACCTGTTATTCCTAAAGAAAATTTAAATCTATTTTTAGTTTTTTTTATAAGATCAAGCATAATATTTAGTGTAGGCAAATAGCATTTTTTAACAATCCTTTCTAGATAAAAGAAGTTTTTTTCTTCATCAAAATAATTTTTATTTTCGCCAATATCAAAAACAGTATAATGACGAAGCCTTCTTGGCTGATGAACCTTAAAATAAAAAACAACTGAAGGCATTTATTTAATTAAAATTTTACTATAAAAGCTCAAGAGCTCTTCTGCTGATTTTCTCCAATCAAATTTGGTTTTAGCTTCATAAAAAAGATTTTTAGTATATTCCTTTTTCAAGCTTTTGTATTTTAAAAGACCTACAATTTTATTAGCCATTTCTCTTACATCCCAAAAATTAAATTTCATCATATGATGAAGATAGTAACTTACCCCTGTTTGATAGGAAGCGATGACAGGTAAATAAAAATTAATTCCTTCTAAAGGAACCAAACCAAAGGGGTCAGCTACTGAGGGAACCACCAAAACGTCAACTAAACTATAAACTCCCCAAAGATCTTTATCTCTTAAAAAATTTGTGAAAAGAACATTTTCTTCAGCTTGATAATTTTTTGCTATTTTCACTAAATCAAGAAACATATCTCCAGAACCAACGATTACATATTTAACTTTAGGGATAAATTTTTTAACTAATGGCAGGGTATGAAGAAAATAATCTGGACCTTTTTGAAGAACCAACCTTCCAACAAAAAGAACAATTTTCCAATCTTTTTCTTTTAGGTATTTAATATAAAAGGGTAAATTTTTTTCTTTCTCTCCCCATTCGAAACCGTTAGGCAAAACAAAAACTTTTTCTTGAGGAATCTCATAAACATTGATTAAAACATTTTTAGTAAATTCTCCTACGGCTAAAAGGTAATCAGCTTTTTTAAAATATTCTTTTTCTATTTTAAAAATAATAGGATTAGGATTATTTCCTGTTCTTTCTATTTCTGTAGAGTGCACATGAATTAAAGCACGAGCCTGAAAATAATCTCTTAAGAAAATTGTTGCTGGAGCAGAAAACCAATCATGTCCATGAATTAAATCTGGTTTTTCATTATAAACAGCCAAAATTTTTTCTCCATAAGAAAAAACAAGTGAAAGTAAATCCTTATCTAAAGGAAAAGAAAATTTTTCATAATAACCCTTAGTCTTAAAATATCTCTCTGAAGCAAAAAGAACTTTAAAAGGAAGAAAAGCAAAAGGAAGCTTAAAGGGAAGAAAAAAAGTAAGATCAATTTTTTTTGAAAGTTCTTTAGCTAAATAAAAACAGGCAACACCTAATCCGCCGCTATTAAAGGGCGGCAATTCCCAACCTATCATTAAAACTTTCATTGATTATAATTTTATAAGAAAAGGCTTAAAATTTTTAAAAACTATGTTAATAAAAATCTGTCTATTTTTTCTTCTGCTTCTATTTTTTCTTTAATCCAAGTGACTTCATTTATTTTTTTAAGTTCTCTTATTTGTTTTTTTGCGAATTTTCTGGTTTCCTTAAGGCAGCCCTCTGTAGCTTCTTTTAAACTTATTTCTCCTAAAACAAATTTACCAAACCACTCATATTCTAAACCAAAAGAGATAATTCTTTTAAAAGAAAGGCCTATTTTTCTTAATTTTTTAATTTCTTTAATAATAAAAGGTATTCTTTTTTCAAGCCTTTCTTTTATTCTTTTTTCTAATTCTTCCCAAGGAAGAGAAATAGCTAAAATAAGAAGATTCACCTGAGGATTCTTTTTTATAGGCTCTATTTTTCCTAGCTGTCTAATAATTTCTAGTCTCCTAATTAATCTTCTTTTATTATTCAAATCTATATTTTCAAGGGCTGAAGGGTTAATTTCTTTTATTTTTTCTATAAGTTCTTCTTTACTTAATTTTTCTAATTTTCTTCTTAATCTATAATCAGGCTTTACTGATGGTAGTATCCATCCTTCTTTTAAGGCTTTTAAATACAAAATAGTTCCTCCACAAAAAATAGGTAGTTTTCTTTTTTTTATTATTTTATTCAAAGCCTTATAAGCATCTTTAAGCCATCTAGCCAAAAAGTAATTTTTTTTAGGCGAAGCTATAGAAAAAAGATGATGATTTATTCCTTTCATTTCTTTAGAAGTAACCTTCCCGCTTCCGTAATCTAAAAATTTATAAACTTGTCTAGAATCAGCATTAATAACTTCACCGTTAAATTTTTTAGCCAAATAAACAGCTAATTCTGATTTTCCTGAAGAAGTTGATCCAGTAATAAAAACAGCCTTTTTCATTTTCTTTTTTCTTCAAAAGAATTTAAAATGCCTAAAAGCCATAGATCAAAAATTAAATAAGAACCTCCATAAGAAAGAAAGGGCAAAGGAAGTCCAATAATAGGAAACATACCAAAATTTATAAGCGTTGTTAAAATAAATTTAACTAAAAAATAAATAATAACTAAATAAGTAAAGTTTTTAATATTTATATCTTTAGAAAAAAAGTAAGTTTTATAGATTTCTCTTATTAAAAGAAACATCAGAAAAAAATAAATAAGAAAACCAAAGTAACCCCTCTCTTCAATTATAAAAGTTAAAATAAAATCAGTACTTGCTGAAGGTAAGTAGCCATATTTTCCAATTTCAGAATTTCCTATTCCTAAACCAAAAAAATTAGTTGCCCCTAAAATAATTCTTATCTGTCTTAAGTTATATTCAGTGTTTAAAAGATTTTTGCCAGAAAAAATAAAAGAAAGTATTCTTTCTTTTTGATATTCTTTTAAAACAAAAAAATAAAGCAAAAGAAAACAAATAAAAAAAGAAACTAAAATAATTATTAAAGTTTTTCTAGGAAGAAAAAATAAAACAGAAAAAAACCAAACAAGAAAATAAAGAAAAGCCATACCCACATCTGGTTGAAGATAAATCAAAAAAAGATAAGGAAGAAGAAGAGAAAAAGAAAGAAAAAGATAAAGCAAGTTTTTTAATTTAGAAAGATAGTAAGAAAGATAGTAAGATAAAAAAAGAAAAAAAGATATTTTAGCAAATTCAGAGGGTTGAAAATAAAATGGTCCTAAAGTAAACCAACTTTTTATAGCTCGTGAAGTAAAAAGAACTAAGACAAGAAGAAAAAAACTAAGAGCTGTTAAAAGATAAAAATAAAACCTATCAAAAATTATTTTATAATCAATAAACTTAAAAGAAAAAAAGAAAAAAAAACCTATAAGCCAGAAAAAAACCTGTTTAAAGAAAAGATCAAACTTACCTAAAGAAAAGAGAGCTGTTAAAGAAATTATCATAAAATTTAGTAAAATAAGAGTAATTATAAGAAGTCTATTTTCTTGAATCATGGAAACTTTTAAAAAATTGTTTCAAAATAAAAGGGTTCAGCTTTTTCTTTTTATAATTCTTATTTCTTTCTTCAGTTTTGGGATGGGATTCATTATAGGAAGCAAATTTTATGAACCTAATCCTATTATAATTGAAAAAAATGAATAAGTTTTCAGAGATTTTAGATTTTATTGGCAAGACAATTTTTGCTTTCTTTATTATTATTTTCGTTTTTTATTACAAATTCAAAATAAGAATAAAAAAATTTTTAAAACTTTAAAAGCGGAGGGGGTGGGACTCGAACCCACAAGGCCACAAAGGCCACCGGTTTTCAAGACCGGCGCATTAGCCAATTCTGCCACCCCTCCATTGCCCCCAACCGGATTCGAACCGGTATTTCCAGCCTGAGAAGCTGGTGTCCTAACCTTTAGACGATGGGGGCCTTTGGGCAGGGAGGGATTCGAACCCTCACGGCCTTTCGGCCACAAGGTCCTAAGCCTTGTGCGTCTTCCCGTTCCGCCACCTGCCCAATTTATTTTTATTATATCATTTAAAAAAACTTCTTATTAAACTAGGTATCGTTAAAGAAAGAAAAATAACTATTATTCCTATTATTAATGGTATTATTCTTGAATGAAATTCTTCTGCCCCCTTTTTACCTCCTAAAATATATCTCAAACCAAAATAAATAAGAAGAAAAACAAGTAAAAATAAAATAAAAGTAAAAACTAATTTAAAAAAATTTGTAAAAACCTTTAATACTTCTGGATGAATAAGTTCCATTTTTATTTTAAGCTAAAGAAAAATCTTTCAATAAGCTTTACAATAGTAAAAGATAAAAAAGAAATTAAAATTCCTATGGCAATATAAATAAAATTTTTATGAATTTCTGATGATTTCTCTGGTTTAAACATATAATTAAAACCTGTCCAAATAAGCATTAAAGCAGTTGCCAAAAAGGCAGCTTTATAAAGAAGACTTAAAGCTAAATAAATAAGATAAAAAAAACAAGTTAACCAAGCATTTTTAGGAAGAGTAGAATTTTCAAAAACAGAAGAAATTTTAATACCACCACAATTTATTTCTTTTGGAGGAGAATAAGAAGGGAATTCTTGAGCAAAAACAAAAAAAGAATTAAAGGAAATTAATCTAGTAATAACTAAAACAATAGCATAAGAAAGAAGAGCTACCACAAGACCAACAGCTCCCCATAAAATTCTCTTATGAATTTCGCTTGATTTTTCTGGTTTTGACATATAAAGAAAACCTGCCCAAGCAAACATCAAAGAAGCAAAAGCTACAGCTAAAACACTCACAATTGATAAGGTTTTATTGAAAAGAGAAAAAACGCAATCTAAAAAACTAATGTCTTTACATAAAATAGGGGGAAGTTCAGGAAAGGTATTGGTGACTACTTGAGCTAAGAGTTCAAACATTAAATAAATTTTTTATTAACTTAATGATTCAAGAAATTGTTTAACAAACCAAGCAATAGCAAAAGAAAGTAGGGCTACTACTAAACCTACAATGGCAAAAACAATTTTACTTCTAGCTTTACCAACTTCTTCTGCTTTTTCTCCGGCCCTCATAAAAGTCCAAGCGGCTCTAAATGTTTCAAGAGCACCTATAGCTAAAGCCACAAATCCTAAGATAAAAAAAATTCTTTGTATTATACATAATATTTTATCAATAATGGTGCTCTGGCTTAAACATTCCGATATAATAGGGATTGTTTGTATAGGTTCGCCATTTTGAGCATAAACCGGATAAAAGGTAAAAAGAAGTAGTAAAAACGAAACAAAGCCTATTATTAATTTATTTAATTTTTGCATTTTTAAAAATTTATAAAAAATTTACGACCTTTTTATTTTTAAATTTTAACAAATCTAAGAATAAAAAAAAAATGTTAAAAACTTGGACCCCCAAAAATAAATCTAATTAAAGTAAAAACCCCAGAAATAATAAGTAAAACAATATAACCAACAACTGCATTTTTAATATATCTCCAACCAATATCTCTTGCTTCTGGCTTAAAGGTTATAAGCAAAAACCAAAAACCACCTATAATAATAAGCGCTGTTAAAGAAAAGGGCGCTAAATATAAAATAAAATTCCATACTCTTTGAATAAATTCCATTAAAGAAACGAACTCGCATGGGTTTTTACCAAATATACCTGGAGGACATGGATTTACTGTTGTTTCTGTCCAAGTAACAACAGCTTCCCCGGGTTTTTCTATCTCTACTTGAGCAAAACTAAAATTAAAAATTAAAATTAAAAAGATAAAGAGTAGTAAAAATTTTTTCATGGTCCAAAAATTATTCTTTCTATTTGATTTTTAATTAAATCTCCTAATAAAATAATAACTATACCGACAGGAGTCCAAGTAAGTATTTTCCAGGCTGTGGCAACATTTTTTAAACCAAAAAAGGGTGTGGTTATAAGATAAATGGCTGCTCCAAAAAAGGCAATCACCATTAAAATTAAAGAAAAGGTTTTAAGAAGATCTAGAATATCAAAAATACATTTAAAAATTTGCTCAGTGGCAGATCTAGCTCCTCCCCCACATCTTAAACTAGAATAAATAGGTTCCTTTAAAAAATTTAAAAGAGAATAAAAAGGGTCTTGGTAAATGCCTACATTAGGATCTTGAATTCCAGGAGGTAAGGTATCTATTGAAAAAGTAATTTTTGTTATAAAAATGACGATTAAAAATAAAAGGATTATTTTTTTCATTATGCTTAATATTTTAATTTAGGACCGAAAAATTCTAAAACAAAATCAAAAATTACTCCTATGCTTAAAAGAAGTATATATCCTAAAATTGAGGTTTTAATCATATCTTTTCCTCTTTTTTCTAAATCAGGTCTTGGCCCACCAAACATCCATAAAAAAGAACCAATAACAGAAACCAAAACAGAAAACCAAAAACCGATAAAAACAGCAAAAGAAAGTAGTCTTCTAATATTTAAAAAAATATCTTCTATACTGCATGGGTCGCTTCTACAATAAACAATTCCTTGAGAAAAATCATTTTCTTCTTTAAGAAAAGAAAGATGAGATGGGAGAAAAAGTAAAAAAAGAAATAAAATTAATAAAATTTTTTTCATTAAAATTCTAATTTCAGTAAGTATAAGGCTCTTCGTCCTTCTTCTTTATTATTTTCCCATGTATTTAAAATTTTTTCAAATTCAGAATAGTTTTCTTGAGAAATAATTTCTAAATAAGAGGAATCAAAACTTGTTCCCTTAATAAAAGCTTCTTTTTCTTCAGATAAATTTTCTACAGGAAAATTAGGTATAAGATCAAATTTATCTATAAAATCTTTAAAGTTTTTTTCATTCAAAAGCCATTTAAAAAAATAAAGAGAAATTTCTTTTTTTTGAGAAGCTTTAGGTAAAACAAAATAAAACACTTTAACAAAATTTTTAGATGAAGGGGGAAAGGTTTCTATAGGATTAGAAGAAATTCCATAACTTATCTTTGGATTTAATTTAAGAATTTCTTTAAGGTCTTCATAAAAAACAAAAGCGGAAGCTGATTTCATTGAAGAAAAAAGACTTATTTCATCTTTCCCTAAATTCCTGGCTAAAGTAAAATGGGGAGAACTTTCATTACTATAACTATAGTAAGTATCTATAGCTTCTTCGAGAGAAAAATTTTTTAAGGATTTTAAAACTAAAATGATTTCTTTTTTATTTTTAATCTCTTTTGTTCCTAAAGAAACTAAATAAATATCTTTATAGCCTCTATTTTTAAAATCTTTCAAAATTTCATTAAGCTCATCTAATGTTTGAGGAGGATTATAATTTAAAAACTGAAAAATTTTTTTATTATAAATAAAAAGGAGGGAATCAATATTAAGAGGAAGACCAAAAGAATCGATTTCTTCTTTAAAAAATTTTTTGGATAAGTTTAATTCTTTAATCCAGTTTTCTTCTAAATACTTTTTATTTCTAAAAACAAAAAAATTGGGGGCATAAATAATGTCAGGAGAATTATTTTCTGCTAAAGAATAAATAAATTTTTTTTCTAAATCATCAAAACTTATTTTTTCATAATCTATCCTCAAACAGTACTTAGAAGCAAAAGGAGAAAGAAAACTCATAAAATCGTCTCTATCAAAAGGAGCCCAAATTTTTAAAGCAGTATTAAAACAAGTTTTAGGTTTCTCTGGTTTTTTAGGTTTTAAAAAAATATAGCCCGTAAAAAGAGTAAGTAAAATAAGTAAAATAAGTTGAATTCTAATATCGGTCAAAATTTTATTTTTTATTTCTTCTAAATCAAATCTCATTTTTGAAAAATTAAAAGATAAAAAACTAAAAACTCTTTTCTTTCTAATATTTTAAAACCTATTTCGCTACAAATTTTTTCAATTTCTTCTTGTAAATGAACTTTTTGTCCTTGAAATAAAAAATTAGAAGCTTGTGGTTCATAAACTATTAAAAAACCCCCATTTTTAAGAACCCTAAAGGCTTCTTTAATTATTTTTTGAGGTTCTATCGATTGATATAAAACTTGAGAAATAAAAACAAAATCAACTTGATTATTAGCTAAACCAGAATTTTTTTCTAAATCTTGTCTTAAAAATCTTATATTTTTTATTCCTAAATTATTAACAAATTCCTGAGCTGATTTTAATTCATCTTCTAAAATATCTATAGCATAAATTGTCCCTGAAGGTAAAACACCTTGAGCTAAAAGAATAGAAAAATAGCCACTTCCACAGCCAAAATCTGCTCCGTTCATATTAGCAGTAATATACTTTTTATCTCTTAAATATTTAACAATTTCTCCAGGCCTGGTAAACATCAAAAAAGAAAAACAGATTTAATTTCGTTAATACCTTGAATTTTTTTAGGAGCATTATTTCTTTTAACAAGAGGAATTTCTTTTAAACTTATTTTCTTTATTGTTTCGTCGTTTAAAATAATTTCTTTTTCTTCTTTTATAACCTTTGCAAAAATAAGAGAACTATATTTATCTTTTTCGAAAATAGAAAAACCTTTTCCTCCTCTTTGTTTTGTTTTTATATCTTTTATTTCAAAAAATTTAACAAAACCTTTACTAAAAAATAAAATAAGTTTTTCTCCTTCTTTAACTCCACTAAAAACAACTTCTCCTTTAACACCCTTTACTCCTTTAGCTTGTCTCTTTTGAATAGGCAAATTGTCTTTAAAAATTAAAATATTACCTTCTGAAGTTATAACAAAAATTTCTTCGCTACCTTTAATTTCAAAAACAGAAACTAGCTCATTATTAACTTCAAGTTTTATTCCTAAAATTCCGGTTTTTCTTTGAGAAAAAACTTCTTCTGTTTTTAACTTTTTAATTAAACCCTTTTTAGTAAACAAAACTAAATATTTAGACCTTAAAGGGAAAAACGAAATTATTTTATCGCCATTTTCTAAAGAAATAAAAGATTCTAAATATTTTTGATCTTTTTGATATAATTCATAGGCATCAACAAAATAAAATTTTCCTTTTTTTGTTGCTATTAAAATTTTATCTTTAGTATTTAAAAGAAAAACTTTTTGAGGAAAGATTTTATTTTTGATAAGTTTATTAATATCTAACCTTCTTTCTTCGAAGGTAAAAATCTGATTTTTATCAGAAACAAAAAGAAAAAAATTTTTTTCTTCAATAACTTTCTTTTCTTCTTTAATTTCTTCATAAACAATTTTTGTTATTCTTTCTGATTTATATTTCTTTATTATCTCATTGGCTTCTTGAATAATTATCTCATCAATTTTTTTAGGACTTTTTAAAATAAGTTCTAATTCCTGAATAAGGCTTTTTCTTTCTTTAAGTTCTTCGAGGATTTTATGTCTTTCCATTTGCGTTAAAGTACGAAGGGGCATTTCTAAAATTGCATCAGCTTGTTTTTCAGAAAGTTTAAATTTTTTCATTAAATTTTCTAAAGCTTCCTTTTTATCTTTAGATTTTTTGATTGTTTCGATAACTTTATCTAAATTTTCTAAAGCTTTATCAAAGCCCTCTAAAAGATGAACTCTTTCTCTATTTTTTTCTAAATCAAACTTTGTTCTTCTTCTAATAACTTCTCTTCGGTGATTTATCCATGTAAGAAGAAGTTCTTTTAAATTAAAAGTTTTAGGTTGAATACCATTTTCTAGGGCGATAAAGTTAAAATAAAAAGTTTTTTGAAGAGAAGTTAGCTTGTATAATTCTTTTTTTACTTTTTCTATATCTGCTTCTGGTTTAAGCTCAATCACTACTCTAATTCCTTCCTTATTAGATTCATCTCTTACATCTTTAATTTCTGGAATAATTTTTTCTAAAGCCAAGTTAGCTATTTCTTTGACAAGCTCTGCTTTGCTTGTTTGCCACGGTGTTGATTTAATCACTAAAAATTCTTTTCCTCTTTTAGTTTCTTCAGTTTCTATTTCTCCTCTAATAATAATTCCTCCCCTTCCTTCATTATAGGCTTTTTCTAATTTTTCTCCAGCATAAACAATACCTCCTGTAGGAAAATCTGGTCCTTTAATTATTTCGAGAAGTTCTTTAAGGGTTATTTCTTCTTTTTTAATAAATTCTTTAATAGCCTGCATTACTTCACATAAATTATGAGGAGGAATATTTGTCGCCATACCTACGGCAATTCCCATAGAGCCATTAACAATTAAATTAGGTATTTTAGCTGGCAAAACAACAGGTTCTTCTCTTGTATTATCATAGTTTGGTCTAAAATCAACAGTATTTCTATCGATATCCGCAAGCATTTCGACAGCAAAAGGAGAAAGTTTTGTCTCTGTATATCTATAAGCAGCCGGCGGATCACCATCAATAGAACCAAAATTACCTTGACCTATCAAAAGGGGATATCTTAAAGAAAAATCTTGAGCCATTCTTACTAAAGCATCATAAACTGCTTGATCTCCGTGAGGATGATATCGAGCAATAGTTGTTCCTACAACATTAGCACATTTAGTAAATTTTTCATTAGGCCAAAGACCCAATTCTTTCATCACATATAAAATTCTTCTTTGAACTGGCTTCAAACCATCTCGAGCATCAGGTAAGGCACGAGAAATAATAACTGAAAGAGCATAATCTAAATATGCTCTCTTAAGTTCCGAAGTTATTTCTTGAGCTATTATTTTTAAATTTTTCATTACCTACCTAGAAGATTTGATAAAGAATTAAAGATAAAAGCAGTACCTGCTTGAAAGTTTCTTAAAACAAAAGCAGTGGCTTGAACTGAAGGAGATGATTCTTTTTTAAGACCGTAAACAAGTGAACCTCCGCTAAACCACCAGAAAAAAAGAAGAAGAGTCATAACTCCTAAGGTGAAAAGAAGTGGTTTAAATCTTTTAAGCATTTAATCTAAAATGTAAATTTGTTTTTCCGACCTTTTTAAATTTATTTTAAAACTTTTTCCTTTGTTTTTAGAAAAATTAGGTAAATTCAAGTTTAGCGAGGTAACTAAAACATCAATGTTAAATTTTTTTAAAATCTCATCAAAATTAAATTTTTCTAAAAAACATAAGGCTTCAATTTTTTGGGTAATTTCTTTTATTTTTTTAACATTTTCTTCTGAAACTAAAGAATTGGAAAAAAGCAAAAAGCCCTCTTCTGTTTCAAAAAGATAAGTTAAATTATCTTTTTCGTTTAAGAAAGAATAAATAAAAACCTTACCAACATTATATTCCCCAGGAGAAGCAAAAATTTTATCAAAATTTTTTTCTTTAATAAGTCTAGAAAAAATTATTGTATAAAAAATTATTGTATAATTTTCTTTAGCTTTTAGGTCTTTAGGATCAAGCAAAAAACTTGTACTATTAAACTCTAAAATAGTACCAATATTTTCCTTTTTAATATTCATATTTTTATTTTATCACAAAATTTAGGTAAAATATTAATTAGCAAAAATGACAGCAGAAATTCAAGAAAATCAAACATTAAAAATAAGATTTAAGAATTTAAAGATTGGAAGTATTTTGGAAGGAGTAGTAATTAGCAAAAAGAAAGGAGAGTTATTTGTTGATTTAAGTCCTTTTGGAACAGGAAGACTTTATGGAATATTTTATAAAGAATGCGAAGAAATAGCTAAAAAAATAAAAGTTGGCGATAGAGTAGGAGTAAGAATTGTTGGTTTAAATGATGGATACGGAAATTATGAAATTTTACTTCAAGATACTATTCAAATTAATAAATGGCAAAGGATATTGGAATATCAACAAAATAAAACTGTTTTAGAACTTGAAGTTAAAGAAGCTAACAGAGGCGGTTTGATTGTTGAAGTCGAAGGAATTCAGGGTTTTATACCTGTTTCCCAACTTTCTCCAGAATATTACCCACGGGTAAATAATAATAAAGAGGCTATTTTAGAACATCTTAAAAAATTTGTTGGCCAAAAGATAAAATGCAGAATTTGGCTTGCTGATCCACAAAAAAATAAATTAGTGCTTTCCGAAAAATTAACAAAAGAGGAAATTTATCAAAAGGTTATTTCTCAACTTCAGGTTGGACAAATTATGAATGTAAAAGTAGTCGGTTTAAGTCCTTTTGGAATTTTTGTCAGATTTAACGAAAATCCTGCTATGGATGGTTTAATTCATATAATGGAGATTCCTAGTGAATTAGCTAAAGACTTAAACAATAATTTTCATGTAGGTGAAATTATTAAAGCTAAAATTATACAAATAAAGCAAGATAAAGTGAATTTTTCTTTAAGAGATCTAAAACCTGACCTCTGGGTAGTGATAAATGAATTTTATAAAGAGGGAGATAAAGTTGAGGCGGTCTTAAAAGAAAAGAATAATGTTTTTGGTGTAGCTGAGGTCAAGGTAGGAGAATATGGTTCAGTTCAAGGCTTTGTTTTTCAAAATTTAGAAGGATTAGAACTAGAAAACAAATATCATTTTCTTATTGAAACACTTAACCCTAAAGAGAGACATCTTGTTTTAAAACCCTTAAATGCTTAAAGGTAAAAAACTGAAATATTTTGTTTTATTTCTTTCTTTCCTTTTTTTCTTTCTTATTCTTTTTATTGGCGAAAAGAAACTAAAAGAAGAACAAGAAATTGCTTTTGTTAATTTTCTAGACAAAGTTAAAAAAGGCGAGGTAAAAGAAATAAATATTGAATCTGACTCAAATATTTTGTTTCTTACCAAAGATGGAAAAATTTTTAGAACCTCTAAAGATCCTGATTCTAGTCTTTGGGAAATTTTTGAAAAAGAAAAGATACCTAAAAATGATTATTTAAATATTAAGATAAATAAAAAACCTGAGGTTTCTTTAGTGCAGTTTTTTCTTTCTTTTATTTTGAATGTTCTTCCTATAGCTATAATTATTTGGTTTATATGGCAAATGTTTAAACAAACTCAAAGAGGGACATCGCAAATATTTAGCTTTGGTAGATCTGGCATTAAAGTTTACAATCCTGATGACTCTAATCGAATTACTTTTAAAGATGTTGCTAATTTAGAAGAAGCTAAGCAAGAATTGATGGAAGTTGTTGAATTTTTGAAAAATCCAGACAAATTTTTAAAAATTGGTGCTAAAATTCCCAAAGGTGTTTTACTTGTTGGACCACCAGGAAGCGGTAAAACAATGTTAGCTAGAAGTGTGGCCGCAGAAGCAGGTGTTCCTTTCTTTTATATTTCTGGCTCTGAATTTGTTGAAATGTTTGTCGGGGTGGGCGCAAGTAGAGTCCGTGATGCCTTTGCTGTTGCTAAAAGAAATCAACCGGCGATTCTCTTTATTGATGAAATTGATGCTATTGGTAAAGTAAGGGGATTTGGAATTACTGGAGGCCATGAAGAAAGAGAACAAACATTAAATCAAATTTTAGTAGAAATGGATGGTTTTGAAAAAGGAACACGGATTGTTGTTTTAGCAGCAACTAACAGACCTGATGTTTTGGATCCAGCCTTACTTCGTCCAGGAAGATTTGATAGAAAAATTGTTTTAGATTTACCCGATATTAAAGCTCGAGAAGAAATTTTAAAAATTCATTTAAGAGATAAAAAGGTTGGCAAGGTTAATTTAAAACAAATAGCTGAATTAACTTCGGGTTTTTCAGGAGCAGATTTAGCTAATTTATGTAATGAAGCAGCAATTTTAGCCGCCAGAAGAAACAAAGAATTTATTGAACAAGAAGATCTTTTAGATTCCATTGAAAAAGTTTTGTTAGGACCAGAAAGAAAAACTAAGGTTTATTCGAAAAAAGAGAAAGAAATTGCTGCTTATCATGAAGCTGGTCATGCTATTGTTGCCCACTATCTTCCTTATTCCAACCCTGTTCAAAAAATATCTATAATTTCTCGAGGAAGAGCAGGTGGTTATACTTTAAAAACACCTCTCGAAGAAAGAAGCTTTTATTTCAAAAAAGAATTTTTAGATGAATTGGCTTCAATTTTAGGTGGTTATGCTGCTGAAAAATTAATTTTTCAAGATATAACTACTGGTGCCAGTAATGATCTTGAAATTGCTACTGATTTAGCTAAACAACTTGTTTTAAAATTTGGTATGTCAGAAAAATTAGGTCCTATTTCTTTTTCTAAGATTCCTAAAGAATTTTATTTTGAAAAAGAATATTCTGAAAAAACTGCAGAGCTTATTGATGAAGAAGTAAGAAATATTATTAATCAGGCATTAGAAAGAGCTTTAAAAGTCTTGGCTTTCAAAAAAGATAAATTAGAAAAAGTTGCTAAGATTTTAATTAAAAAAGAGGTAATTGAAAGAAAACAATTTGAAAGGATAATTAAAGAAAAAAAGGGATCTTTAAAAATTTAAATATTATCTAGTTTAAAGATTTAAAATGCATCGGGCCAACATATACCTAAATAGTAAGATGAAATTATACTTCTTGAAATTCCTGGGCCTGACCATTCAAGCAAAAGTCTTTCTCCACCCACATTTTCATAATGATCTATACGTATATAATGCCATCCTGGTGAAGAAAAGCTATAAGATACGGTATAAGTAGTAAGACCCTGATCTATCCATTTATCAACTAATAAATTCCAGTTTAACCAAAACCTCGCTCCATCATCAGTTGTTAAATAAAAAGTGTAACTACCTGGTGTAGGAATATAAATACAACCGTAAACTCTTAAACTCCACTGGTCAGCTTTACCCCACGGATTAAAATTTGAAAAATCTATTGTAGGTTTTGCTACTCTCATAATTTTATCCTTAAAAGAATAAAACGGGTTGGGATCATAACTACTAAAAGCTTCAACAATTATTCCTCCTCTTTGAATAAATCTTCTAATTGGCCAACCCCGAGAATCTATGATTAAACCATCAGGATAAGATGATTCAAAAATATGTAACTTTGCCGCTGGACTCGTCGTCCCGATGCCGACGTTGCCCATAAAGTAATAATTGCCTCCACCAGTATTGGCCCCAAATTGTCCTGAAGAAACATTGGCGGCATTGATTGTTCCTAAAAATGCATCAGCAGTAACATTGCCAACTACATGTAAAGATGTTTGAGGAGTAGTTGTACTTATTCCTAATCTTTTATTAGTATTGTCCCAAAAAAGATTATTATTACCTCCTATTGAAACTGAACCCGTCCAAAAAGCAACTTGACCAGAAGAACCTGTACCAGTTATAAGGCCGCTTCCTGAATATTTTATTAAAACATTAGGAGTAGATGATGTCATTACTAAATGTCCTGAACCAGGCCAAGGCTCACCAAAATTAAGATAAGGAAGAGGTTGACAATAAGCCCCTTGTCCTAAAGCTTTTTTGCTTTCAAAAAAGTAATAAAAGAAGAAATTAAAAAGAAGAGAAAAAAGTAGCGAGAAAATAAATATTTTTCTGATACTCATTTTTCTATTATTATAACACCTATTTTTTGGTTTTTACAATTTTGGCAGATGATATTAAAAATCCCTGAATTTAAAGCCTGAAATTGAAATGTTTTTGTTTCCCCACGAGAAATTTTAGAAGAAAGATTATATCCTTCAATTAAAATCTGATAATCTTTATCTATAGATTTAAAATTAAGACTGACAATATCATTTTTCTTAATATTAATTTTTTCTGGGTTTAGTTTTTCTTTTTCCAAAAAATAGCTAAGAGAAGCATATTTAATTTCTCCTATTTCTACTCTTTGATAGTCAATATTTTTTTCTTTTTCTATATTGCTTTTTCCCTTAGGAGGAATAAGATTAATTTTTGAAGGAAGATCAAAAATAAAAACTAAAAATATAAAAGCAAAGATGATTATTCCTAAAATCAAAGGGAGAAAATTTATTTTCATCTTTATTTAAAAATTTTATATCAAAAAGAGATAATTAAAAGAAAAATTTTGTTAATTAAGTAAAAAAAGAAATTTTGAAAAAAAATTAAAAATAAAATTAAAAAAGCAAAGCCATAGGTTTCTAATAAAATATAAGATTCTAAAGGCATAAAAAGAAGATAAAGCTTAGAACCATCAAGCGGTGGTATAGGTAAAAGATTAAAAAGAGCTAAAATAAGGTTTGTTCTTACAAGATAAAGAGAGATTTGATTAATTAAGGGGTCAATATTTTGCTTATAAAGAAATAAAAAAAGAATAAGCAAAAGAAGATTTACTGTTGGGCCAGCTAAAGCAATTAAAATTGGGTCTTTTATTCTATCTTTTAAATTTTCTGGATTATAAGGTACAGGTTTAGCATAACCAAAGACAAAACCAAAAGAAAAAAAAGTAAATAAAGGAAGCAAAATAGTTCCCAAGGGATCAATATGCACAAAAGGATTTAAAGACAATCTGCCTTCATATTTGGCTGTAAGATCTCCTAATTTGTAAGCAATATAACCATGAGCTACTTCATGAAGAACAATAGAATAAAAAATTAAAAAAAGAGTAATTAAGACCTCCATTAAACCTTTATCTTTCCTTTAAGAATAAGTTTTCTACATTCTTTGCAAACTTCTAATTTTTTACCATTAAAATTAAGAATTTGAATATTGGATTTTTGAAAATAACTCTTAACAGGATTATAATGTCCTCTAAGTTTCTTTCTTTTTATTACTTTTTTTCTTCCTTTTCCGCAAATTCCACAGCTCTTCATAATTTTTTATTTTAACATAAAATTTAGAAAGTTAAAGTCACTTTAAAAAATTTATCGTTTTCTTCTTCTTTAACATTTAAACCTTGAATATCTTTTTTAAAATCTTCTATTTTTTCTTTGCTTACTTTAAAAACCATTTCTCTTCTCTGAAAATCATAGTTTTCAAGTTCATAACCTTTGCTTAAAAGTAAAATTAAAATATCCAGTTTCTTTTCTTTTTCTTTCTCTTTTGTTTTTTCTTTTAACTGAAGAAGATAATCTAAAGAACTTTTAATCTCAGAAACATTTGTTTTTTTAGGTATTTTTTGAATTTCTTCTTTAAGAGTTTTTTCTTGATTAGAAAAATAAAAATAAAAATAAGTAAGACTAAAAAGAGAAATTAAAGTAACTACAAAAATAAAAATAGTAGTTATATTAAGGCTTTTTTTAATCTTGTTTAAAAAATAAACAGCTCTAGGCTTTAAGCTAAGAAAGTCTAAAAAGGATTGATCTTGAAAAATTTTTTTAAGAAGAATAATGTTTCCTCTACCAATAAATTCATAGGGATCAATTTTAACAAAATTATAATTTTTTATTTGTACTTCGGGATAAGAAAAAATTAAAACTTCAAATTTTTTTTCTTGGGAAAGAAAATAATTTATAAACCTTTCAATAAAAATATCAAAATTTGTTTCTGAACTTACTTCTTCAAAAAAAATTTTTTCTGGTTTTAAATTTTCTAAATAAAAAATATGTGCTAGTTTTTCATCAATAAAAAATATTAGGTAATTTTCTGTAAAAGAAATCAAGGCTTCGTAAAGAAAATTGTTTAAAATAGCTTCAAAAGAAGGAGAAACAAAATAAAGAGCAATATCATTTTTAAAGAGAAAATCTAAAATTTCCTCTCCTAATTCTTTAGAAAAAAGAAAAATATTATAATTAGCAAAATTTCCAGAAATTTTATAAATATCTTCTTTAAAAATAATTCTATATTTTTCTAAATTAATAGGAAGATAATTTTGAAGATAATTTTTAATAGCATTTAAAGGATCTGGTGTTCGAGAAATAACTACTTTTTGAAAAAAAATATTGGGAAAATGGAGAGAAATACCTAATTCTTTTATTTTATATTTATTAATAATTTCTTCAAGTGCTTTTTCAAAATTGTTTTTTAAGAAAACTCCGTTTTCATAAATAGGTGTTTTTAAAACTTCTAAATTTTTTAAAATAATATTGCCTCCTTTTTCATCAAAATCATAATAAATAATTCTATCTGGAGCAATAAGAATGATATCAATTATTTCTTCTCTTAAAATTGGCCTCATTTTAATGAAGATTATAAATTTTAATAAATCTTTCTGTAGGATCTATAATAAAATTTAAATCAAAACCCTTAAATTTTTTATCAATAATGTAAAAAAAATAAGGATTAGCAAGAAAAATATTGGCTTTTTGGTTTAAAATCAATTCCTCTATTTCTCCTTGTGTTTTAAAAATATCTTTTTGAGGATTATCTCTTAGGTCAAAAAATTCTTTTTCTAAAATTTTATTTTCAAAGTTATTTAAATTAATACCGCCTAAAGAGAAAAAATAAGCTAAGTTAGGAGGATAGCCATAATTTATACCGTATAAAAGACCATCATAATCCTTTTTTCTTATAATATTATTAAGCTCATCTGAAGAAACAATTTTAAAGTTAATCCCGAGATTTTCTTTAAGATAACGAGCGATATCAGGATAAAAAAAAGAATTGGGTAAAATAAGAGTTAAATTTAATTCTTTTTTCTCCACATCTTTTTTTGTTCCCTCTTTTAACTCATCTAACCCTAAAATTTTTCTTATAGAAAGAGAAAAAATCCCTTTACTTTCTTCTGCCTTATTTTCCAAAACTTTTTTAATTAAATCTTTCCTGTTAATTTTAGAATCAAGAAAGAAAAAAACATTTTCATCTTTTATTCTTTCTTTATTTAAAAAAATACCGATGACTCTTGGCATTAAAATTTCATAAATGTTAACTCTTTTTTTAAAACCAGGGGGGAGATGAAAATAATTAATTCCTGCTAAACCATCTATTTCTTTTTTAAAAAAGGCATCTAAAGCTTCTCTTTGATCTTTAAAAAAATAAAAATGAATTTCTTTAAGATAAACTTTTTCTTTAAAATATTTATTTTTTTCTAAAATTAAAATTTTTCTTCCTTCGTTTTTTATTTCTTTAAAGACAAAAGCTCCAGAACCAAAACGAGCAATTTCCAAATTTATAAAATCTGGAGAATAGGAAGAAAAAATTTTTACAGGAAAGATTTTAAGATAAACCAAACGATAGAGAAAATAATTATCCGGTTTATTGAGATAAAAAATACCTTGTTTTTCATTTAAAACTTTAAATTCTAAATTGTTTAAAAACCTATTAAGTTCTGAAGGAGAATATTTTTTAGCAAATTCTAAACTAAATCTAATATCTTCGGTAGTAATTTTTTCTCCATTAGCAAAAAAAAGATTATCATCAAGCTCTATTTGAAGCTCATTTTTTTCCTGATTAAGAAGATATTTTTTTAAATATTTTGAGATAAGTTTACCATTATAAATTTCAAAAAGAGAAGGAAAAATTAAATTAGAGATGCTTCTTTCTGAATCATTAGTAGTAAAATATGGAGTTAAAATTTTAACTTCTTCCCATAAGCCTTCTCTATAGATAGACGGTTTTTTTTCAAAAGGTGTAAGAGGTAAGATAAGAAAAAGAGAGAAAAAGAAAAAAAGAAAAAAAAAGAAAAAAATGTAAAAAGGAAAAGTGGTTAATTTATTTTCTCTAAATCCTTTAAGGGTTTTCAAATAAAATTCTCTAAGCAACTTTTTAGATAACATTAAATTTTATTCTAAGAAGAGCTAAAAAAGTAAATAAAGCTATAAAAAACCAAGTTAAATAAAAAAGATACCTTTCCATACCCCTTTTTTTAAAGAAAAACTCTGATTGAAAACCAAAAAAAGCTCCTCCACTCATTCCTCTTTGCTGAAGTAAAATAAGAACGATAATCAAAACTCCTAAAAAAAATTGTAAAATTTCAATTAAATTTTTCATTTTCTCTTAAGTATTTATGATATTTTAACACAAATTCATGAACTTTTAAATCCAAAAGTCTTAAAAAATTGGCTGTTTCTGAAGAAAAATCCTTTAAACTCAAGGGTCTCTTTTGAGGATGAAAATAAATTTCTTCTTTGGGTTTAGCAAAAGAAATAACTTTAATTTTATCTTCTAAACCAGCTTCTTTAACTCCTAATAAAGCAAATTTTAATTGTATTTTACCTCCATCAATAAAAATTAAATGAGGAATTCCCCATTCTAAATGCTTAAGCCTTCTTTTTAAAACCTCATAAATCATTCTAGGATCATCGGGCCTAACTATTGTTTTTATCTTAAATTTTCTTATTTTTTGAATTTTTAAAAACCCTTCATAAAAAGTAAGCATCATACCAACTTTAAAATCACCATAAAGATGAGAAATATCATAAGCTTCAATTATTTTAGGAATTTCTTTAAGTTTTAATTTTTTTTTAATTTCTAAAAGCACTTTTTTTCTTATATTTTCTAAATAAAGAGAATCTTGTCCGATAATTTCTATTTCTTCTTCTATTTTTTTAATAGAAGAGTATACCTCAAAAAGTTTTTTTGCTAAAAGCAAATTACTTTCTTTTAAATACTTTTCCATTTCTTCTAAAATTTCCTTTTTTAAATCTTTAAAGTTTCCAGAAAGTATTTTTTCTATAAGTTTCAAATTTTTAAAATAAATATTTTTTTCTTCTTGAGAAATTGTTTTCCCCCTTAAACAACAAAAGCCAAAACAAAGACGCAAAGAAGAATTAAAACATTCTCTCAGATGATTTTCTTTACAGGTGCAAAAAGGTAATTTTTTTCTTATTTTTTGAAGAAGATTTTTTATAGCTTTTCCTTCAGTAAAAGGACCAAAAATTTTATAAGTTTTAAATTTATCTGGTCTATGAGTAACGTAAATTCTAGGAAATTTTTCTTTAGTAAAAACAACATAAAAATAGTTGGTATCATCGCGAAGAAGTTGATTAAAATAAGGATCAAGTTTTTTTATAAGATCACTTTCTTTTAAAATTGCCTCAACTTCACTCTTTAGAGGTAAAATTTCTAAATTTTCAGCTGAATCTAAAAGTTCTTTTATTTTTAAACTAGGATTTTTAAAATAAGAAGCAATTCTTTTCCTTAAATTTTTAGCCTTACCTACATAAAGAGCCTTATCTTCTTTGTTTTTAAAAATATAAACACCTGGTTTTTCGGGTATTTCCTTTAAATTTATTTTTATCATTGGAGAAAGCTTAAAAGTGATTTACCTTCAATAAAGTTTTTATAATTATTTAAAATACCATATAAATCTAAAATAGTTGGCATCACATCAGCAAGATTTCCTAAAATTTCTTCTGAAGGTATTCTTTCTTTTTCTAAACTTTTATGAATCAAATAAAAAGGAACGGGATTAATATTATGAAACGTATCTTTGATTCCTCTTTGAGTATCTATCATTTTTTCAATATTTCCATGATCAGAAGTGATAATTAAATACCAATCTTCCTTTTCTATAATTTCTAAAAATTCTTTTATTTTCTCACTCATAAACTCTATTCCTTTTATTGCCTTATTAAAATCACCTAAATGTCCTAAAAAATCAAAAATAGAAAAATTAGTCATAACAAAATGAAAGTTTTTTTCTTTAATGATAAGCCTAAGATAATTAAATATTTCCTCGGTAATTTTATAAACATTTTCCTCTGAATCTATACCAGGTAAAATTTTAATAACTTCATTAATATGCTCTTCATCAATAAGCCCGTTTAAATAGTAAGTCAAATGTTTTTTTCTTGTTTCATCAGTAATTTTAAATTGTCTTAATTTAGCTTCCGATAAACATCTCGAAAGGTTAATTTCTATTTTTTCTTTAGGAAAAATAACTGTTTGAGGCAAATTATCAAAATATTCTACAAGAGAAATCAAAAGGAGATTTTTCTTCAAGGGCCTGGGAAATTCTTTAAAATTTGGATCAAAAAAAGCTAAAGCAAGTTGTTTAATGCTTTGGTTTTCGTAATTTAAAAAAATAACAATATCATTATCTTTTATATAAGCATTTTCCATGATTATTGTAGGTTCCAACATTTCCTCTTTAAAATTATCATCCTCTTCTTTTTCTTGAATAAAAGTTTCAAGGTCTTTATATTTTCTTCCGATACCATTTACTAAAGCTAAAAAAGCTCTTTGTGTTCTTAGGGTAAAATTTTGAGACGTGTCTAAGGCATAAAAGCTTCCTATGAGAGAGGCTATTTTAGCTTCAATTTTTCTTATTTCTAACTCTTTAACAATTCTTTTTAAAATTTTTAAACTAGATTTAGGAGGATAAAAAATACTTTCCAAGAAAAAATGAAGATAAATTCTCTTGTTCACTTGATAAAAATTTAAAACATCTAAAAGAGAATAAAGATGGTTAATATCTGCTTCTGTGGGTTTTTCACTTAAAGTTAAAAGAAAATGAATGTTTGAATTATTATCAAAATAAAAATTAGTTATTTGTTTAATAACTGGATTTGTTCGAAGTTCACCCCTTTCAATAGCTAAATCAACTCTTATTTTCGGTGTGTAATTAATTCTTCCTGTTCCCAAAGTAAGATGACCTTGTTCACAGTTTCCTGGATCATTAGGAGGTAAACCAACAGAAAAACCACTAGCTTGAAGAAGTGTATAAGAATATTTCTTTTTTAAATCTTCAAAAATATTTTTTTTAACAAATTTAAAAGGATTAGAAAGATTATTTTCTCCTCTCCCTAAGCCATCTAAAATTATCAGACAAAGATTTATTTTTTTCATTACCTTTAAGTTAAAATTAAAAAAGATTTTAATTATATTTTAACCCCTTAGGTCGCCTAAACTAAAATTTCTCAAATGACCTTAGAAATTTTAGGTAGTGGAATTATTATAGGAATTGTTTTGGGTTTTCTTTTAAGACATTTTCTCTCTTTAAGATTTAAATTCAGAGTAGAAAAGGAAATTGAAGAAGAAATAGAAAATCTTAAAAGAAAAAAGGAAGAAATTTTAGAATCTGCTCAGAAAACATCTTTAGAAATCATCGAAGAAGCTAGAAAAGAAAGAGAAAGGCTTTTAATTGAATTAGAACAAAAAGAAGATAGGCTTTTTCAGAAAGAAAAATTATTAGATGAAAAAGAAGTAAATCTCATAGAAAAAGAAAGGTTTTTAAGCGAAAAATTAAAAGAGGTAGAAAATAAAGAAAAAGCCTTAATTTCTAAAGAGGCTGAACTGTTTTCCTCTTTAGAAAAAATATCAGGAATCAAGAAAGAAGAAGCTTTAAATTTGCTTTTTCAGAAAATAGAAAAAGAATATGAAGAGGATATTTTTAGAATGATTGCTAAAACAAGGAGTAATTTAAAAGAAGTCATTGAAGAAGAAGCAAAAAAAATCATTGTTGAAGCACTTCCTCGTTATGCTAGAAGTGTTGTTAGTGAGGCTACAACCACAACTGTAAGACTTCCTAATGAAGAAATGAAGGGTAGAATTATAGGGAAAGAAGGAAGAAATATTAAGCATTTTGAAAACTTAACTGGTGTAGAAATAATTATTGATGAAACACCAGACATTGTCACTCTTTCTTCTTTTGATCCTATCAAAAGAGAGGTAGCTCGTTTAGCTTTAGAAAAATTGATAAAGGATGGGAGAATTAATCCAGCAACTATTAAAGAAAAAATAGATGAAGCCAAAAAAGAAATAGATGAAGAAATTCTTTCTGCAGGAAAATTAACAAGCTTTGAGTTAGGCATTTTCGATTTACCTCAAGATATTCTTATCTTAATAGGAAAACTTAAATTTAGATATAGCTATGGACAAAATGTTTTACAACATTCTGTAGAAGTAGCTACCTTGGCTCGAATAATCGCAGAAGAATTGGGTCTTGATGCCAGTGTTTCTAAAAAAGCTGGCTTTTTACATGATATAGGAAAAGCTGTAACTCATGAAATTGGTGGTAATCACTTAGATATAGGTATAAAAATATTAGAGAAATATGGTATTGAGGAAAAAGTTATTTTAGCTATGAGGTCACATCATGAAACTTATCCTTTTGCTATTCCTGAAGCTTATATTGTTTATGCTGCAGATATTATCTCTGGAAGTAGGCCTGGAGCAAGAAGAGAAACTATGGAAATTTATCTTCAAAGGCTTCAAGATTTAGAAAGAATTGCTTATTCTTTCGAGGGCGTAGAAAGAGCCTTTGCTATTCAGGGAGGAAGAGAATTAAGGGTTTTTGTGCTTTCTGATAAAATTTCAGATTTAGAAATATATAAATTAGCTAAAGAGATAGCCTTAAGAATAGAAAAAGAACTTAATTATCCAGGAGAAATAAAGGTTGTTGTCATTAGAGAAAATGTAGCCGTAGAATATGCTAGGTAGTTTTTTATTTTTCTTTTTTAGGTTAAAATTATCTTATAAAGATTGGTCGAATTAAAAGCTTTTAATTAATAAAATGGCTAAAAATTCTAATGTTTTAAAAAGAGAACACTTGGTTCAAAAAATGGTCGAAAGATTTAATATGACAAAAAAGGACGCTTTAGAAGTTCTTAATTTTTTAGTAGAGACAATTACTACTGCTCTTAAAAGCGGACAACAAGTAAAATTAGCTGGTTTAGGAACATTTAAAGTAAGAGAAAGAAAAGCAAGAACAGCTATTAATCCTAAAACAGGAGAGAAAGTTCAGGTTCCCGCTTCCAGGGTTCCTAGATTTACTCCAGCCAAAGACCTTAAAGAAGCAGTAAAATAAAAAATTAAAATGCCTGAAGTTTATTTGCTTATAGGCAATGAAAGTTTTTTTATTGAAGAAAAAATTAAAGAAATAAGCAAGAGTATTTCTTTTTATTCCTTTAAAGAAAATAAAAATAGTGAAAAAAATTTAGAAATAATTGACGACATACTTAGAAATTTAAATTATAGACTTTTTTCTCTTAAAGAAGACATTGCTCTTAAAAATTTAGAAGCTCTAAAAGAAGAAAAGGAAAAACTTTTGCATCTTATAAAATTTTCTAAGGGAATAAAATTTTTTCTTATCTTTAATGATGAAAAAAAATTTCAAGAATTCAAAATTCTTTTAAATAAAGAGGGGGTTAAATTTAAAGAAATAAATCTTGTTTTAAGATGGTCAAATCAATTTAAAAAAATAATCGAAGAGGAATTAAAAAAATTAAATCTAAAACCTGATTCTAAACTGGTAGAAACGCTTTATGAAAATTACAAAAATAATTTTTCTTTATTTTTTCAGGATATTAAGAAGATAAAACTTTACCAAGGTGAAGATAAAATAGATCTAGAGGAATTTAAAAGCTTCTTGCAATTAACTACAAATGAGTTCCAAATTCAAGAAGCATTTTTAAGCTTAAATTTTCCTCTTTTTTTAAGAAGATTTAAAAAATATATTTATTCTTTACAAAGTGAGGATTATAAAAAAAGAAAAGAAAGTGTCGAAAGGATTGTCTATAATCTTCTTTTTGGTGCTCTTTTAAAAATATATTTAATGAAATTAAATAAAGAAAAAATTAAAATTGAAGGAAATCCCTTTTATATTCAAAAACTCAAGTCTTTTGCTGAAAAATTAGATTATAAGACAATTAAAAACCTTATTAAAGCTATAGCTTTTACTGATAAAAAAGTAAAAAAATTTTACTTACAATATAAAGAAATACCTGAAGAAATTACTTTAAATTTTCTTTTACTTCAAAAGCTTGATTAAAAATCTGAGCATATTTTGCTTTAAGTCGCGCCGCTTTATTTTTATGTATAAATCTTTTTGCTCCCTTATCTATTTCTTTATAAACTAAAGAAAGTGTTTCTTTGGCTTTTTCTTTATTTTTTTCTTTTATATATTTTAAAAATTCCTTAATTGCTTTTTTAATTTTTCTTCTTCTTTCTTCATTAATTTGCTTGTTTCTTAAAGCTTTTTTTAAGGCTCTTTTAGCTGATTTAGTTACCGGCATAATAATCTTTTCTTTTAATTTCGTCCTTTATTTTCTTGATAATTTCTTTATGTTCTTTTTTGAGTTTAGGAAAAATATAAGATATTTTAATATATAAATCTCCGCCAAAAACTCCTAATTTAGATATTTTAATTACTTCTTCCTCTTCTTGAGGAAGCTTAATTTTTATTTTAGCATCAAAATAATTAATTTCTAACTCTTCCTTTAAAAGAGCATCTAAAACATTTATTTTATATTTTAAAATTACATCTTTTCCGTTTACTATTTCTATTTCAGGTTTATTTGCTTTTACTTCTAAATTAATGATTAAATCACCTTTTTCATTTTTTCTTTCATGTCCTAAGCCTTTAAAAATAAGTTTTGAAGAAAAACGCGAAGGAATTTTCACATCTAAATTTGTTTTAACAATCTCAACGCCTTTACCTTTACATATATAACATATTTTTTCAGGTATATAACCTTCACCTAAACATCGAGAACAAGTTTTTCTTTCTTCAAAAAGAAAACTTCCTAAAATAGAGGAAGTAACAGAAATTTTGCCTCTTCCTTTGCATTCCGGACAAATAATTCTTTTTTTAGTTTCTGAACCAGTACCTTCACAATTAAGACAAATTTTTTCTTTATCATAAAAAATTCTTTTTTGGGTACCTTTATAATAATCTTCTAAATCGATGTCTAAATGAAAGTAAATATTAAGATCTCTTTTTTCTTTTTTTTTAAACCAAGAACCAAAGATATCTTCAAAGTCTTCTTCAAAAAAAACTTTTCTTAAATAATCTTCAAGATCAGAAAAAAAATCCGAAGAAAAAGTAAAACCCTCAGGAGTAAAATCAAAACCTACTTTTGTCTTCCATTTTCTTTGAAGATCATATTCCTTTCTTAATTTAGGGTCGGAAAGAACTCTATAAGCTTCTAAAATTTCTTTAAATTTTTCAGCATCACCTCCAGGAACATCAGGATGATACTTTTTAGCTAATTCTCTAAAAGCTTTTTTTATTTCTTCTTCAGAAGCATTTTCTGGTACTCCCAAAATTTCGTAGTAATCTTTCATTTATTAACTTGCTCTTGGCTTCCATAAAATCTTCGACCAATCTCAGAAAGAAGTTCGTTCAATTCTTTTATTTCTTGTTCTAATTCTTCTACGGTGTTATCTGTTTCAATAAGATGATTAAGTTTATTAATTTTTTCCTCAATTCTTTTTTTAAGCTCCGGATCAATCTTATCTTGATATTCTTTTAATATTTTTTCTGCTTGATAAACTAAATTATTAGCTTGATTTTTAGTTTCTGCTAATTTTCTTTTCATCATATCTTGGACTGCATATTCTTCAGCTTCCTTTTTAAGTTTTTCAATTTCATCTTTAGAGAGATTAACTGAGTTAGTAATTTTTACCGATTGCGATTTCCCTGTAGCCTTATTAACAGCAGTCACCGTTAAAATTCCATTAATATCTACATCAAAAGTAACTTCAATTTGGGGCATACCTCGAGGTGCTGGAGGAATACCATCTAAAATAAATCTTGCCAAAGTTTTATTATCTTGAGCCATAGGTCTTTCTCCTTGAACTACATGAACTTCTACTTGAGTTTGGTTATCGACAGCTGTAGTAAAAATTTCTTTTTTGGTTACAGGAATAGGTGTATTTTTAGGAATCATAGGATGAGCTATGCCTCCTAGGGTTTCAATAGCCAAAGTAAGAGGAACAACATCAATAAGTAAAATTTCTCTTATTTCTCCTTGAAGAATACCTGCTTGAATTGCTGCCCCAACAGCTACAACCTCATCTGGATTAATATCTTTTCTTGATTCTTTGCCAAAAAATTCTTTAACTTTCTGTTGAATAAGGGGCATTCTTGTTTGTCCACCAACTAAAACAATTTCATCAATTTCTTCTTTTTTTACTCCAGCCTTATCAAGAGCTTCTTTAACTTTTTCTATAGAAAGCTCAACAAGATCTCTGGTTAAATCTTCGAGTTGTTTTCTTGTAAGTTTGTAATAAAGATGTTTTGGGCCTGAAGGAGTTGAAGTAATAAAAGGTAAATTTATTTCTGTTTCATAAAGAGAAGAAAGTTCTTGTTTTGCTTTTTCAGCTGCTTCTTTAAGTCTTTGCAAGGCCAAAATATCTTCTCTAAGATCTATGCCCTCCTCTTTTTTAAACCACTCGATAAGAAAATTTATAATTCTATTATCAAAATCATCACCACCTAAAAAAGTATCTCCTCCTATGCCTTTAGTTTCAATAATATTATCACCAACCTCTAAAATAGAAACATCAAAAGTACCACCACCAAAATCATAAACTAAAATTCGAGCATTTGTTTTTTTATCTAAACCGTAAGCTAAAGCAGCTGCTGTTGGTTCAGGTAAAAGTCTTCTAACATTAAAACCAGCAATTTCTCCTGCTGCTTTGGTAGCAGCTCTTTGAGAATCATCAAAATAAGCTGGACAAGTAATTACTGCTTCGTCTATTTTTTCTCCTAATTTTTCTTCCACATCGAGTTTTATTTTTTGTAAAACCATAGCAGAAATTTCCTCTGATTTATACCATCTCTCGCCCATTTTTACTTCAACACCTCCATTGTCTGCTTCTCTTATTTCATAGGGAAGAATAGTTTTAGCTTTTTGAACCTCTGGATCACTGTATCTTCTTCCTATAAGTCTTTTTACAGAAAAAATAGTATTTTTAGGGTTAGTAATAGCTTGTCTTTTAGCTAAAACACCAACTAGTCTTTCTCCTGATTTCGAAATAGCTACTACGGAAGGAGTAAGCCTAGAACCTTCTCTATTCTCTAAGACTCTAGGCACACCGGCTTCCACAATAGCTGCTACGGAATTAGTTGTTCCTAAATCAATACCGATAATTCTTTTCATTTTAGTGAGTAATAACTTTAACGCGCGCAGGTCTTAAAAGTCGACCTTTAAGAAAATAACCTTTGCTATAAACTTCGACAATTAAACCTTCATCTTCTTGAGAGCAATTTTCTTTTTGACAAAATTCAGTTTTTACAGTTTCATGAAGATGAGGATTAAACTTCATATTTAATGGATTCATTTCTTCTAAACCAAATTTCTGTAAGATGTCTTTTAATTGAGCATAAATAAGAAAAAAACCTTTTTCTATCTCTTCTTCTTTATATTTGTTAAAAGCAAGCTCAAAAGAATCTAAAACATTTAAAAGTGAATAAATTAAATTAGCATTAGCCATCTCTTCGGCTATTTTAGCCTTTTCTTCATATTCTGTTTGAAGTCTTAAAACATCGTTTTTTGCTCTTTTAAGATTAGCTAGATATTCTTCTTTTTCTTTTTCTAATTCTTCTATTTTTTTCATTAATTCCTCAATAGTTTCTTGTAAGGGTGGCAATTTTTTTTCTTCTTCATTCATTTATCTTTTTCTTTATTTTTTTATTTTGTTTAAAATCGACCATAAGGTATGATAATAATTTTTTTTAGGACCAATAAAAAGATAAAATTTATTTTCACCTCTGATAAAACCCAAAGATAAATTATTAGTTTTTGAATTATCTATCTCTTTACCTATTTTAACTCCAATTTTTTCTTCTATCTTATAAATATTTTTTTCAACATTTTCAATAAACATCAGGGCATCACAAAGACTTTCTTTTTCAAGACCTTGAGCTAAATAATGTAGTCCTTTTATTTTTATTCCTCTAAATTTATCTATGATAATAAAAGAATTTTTGGCTAATTTAAGATAATTTTTAATAATAACTTTTAAATTCTCCTTTCTAATTTTTATTTCTGGTCTTATTTCATATTGGGTAAGATAATATTTCCAGCCTTCATCTGAGGGGTATCTACCTTGAATTTTTGATAGTAAAAGTCCTTTCTGGGCTAATCTTCTAAAATAAAACCTTAAAAGAGGAGCAGAAAATTTATAGTTAATTTTTTTAGCTAAATATTTAGAACCTATAGGAGAATTTTTTAGAAGATGATGTCTTACAAAAAGATAAAATATTTGCCTCTCTTTTTTATTCAGCATCTTCATTCAATAATAATTTCTTTACCCTTTTCTTTTAAAGCTTCTGGTTTTTTAGGAAGAGTTATTTCTAAAACACCGTTTTCTAATCTTGCTTTAGCTTTTTCAAATTCTACTTCTGCAGGTAAAGGAATAACTTTTTTAAAAGATTCTCTTTTAATTTCCCTGCGCCAATATTTCCCCTCTTCTTTTTCTTCTTTCTTTTCCTTAGCTTCGCCCTCAACAACTAAATATCCTTCTTCCATTCTTATTTTTAAATCTTCTTTCTTAAACCCAGGAATTTCTATCATCACTACAACTTCCTTATCTTTTTCATAAATATCTGTAGGAAAAGAAGAAAGTCTAAAAACAGGTATGGGTAAAAATTCTTCTTTGAAAAATCTTTCAATTTCTTCGAATGGATCCCATTTAATTAATTTAACCATTTTGTTTTTAATTTTTTAATTCGACCTATAGTTTTCCTTTATTATTATTATAACTTTTTTATCACCTAAAAATCAAGGGTGATGAATTAACAATTTAATAGATTTTTTTAAAAAAATTGTGTTAAATTATTAGAAGAAGTTGGTCGAAATTAATTTAAAGATAAAAACTAAAAAATGCCATCTTTGCAAAATAAAAAGGTTCTTTTAGCCGTTGTTGTCGCGGTTTTGGTCGTCTTAGGAGGTGTTACTTATTGGTTTTTTGGAAAAAGAGGAAGTTTATCATTGCCTCAAACTCCAATTCAACCATCTCCTGCTGCTCCCAGTGAAGTTCCTACTTCCAACGAAGCTACTTCAACTCAACAATAAATTAAAAATAAATAAAATAAAAATTAATAGTAAAAGAAAAGGCGGTAAAATAACCGCCTTTTCTTTTTTTTGTTTAATTATTGTAAAATTAAAAGTTGATGAAAACTTTAATTGAAGATTTGCTAAGAAATTTAAACGAAAGAGAAAGAGAAGTAATTAAAAGAAGATTTGGTTTAGAAAATAATGAAAGTGAAACTCTAGAAAGCATTACTAAAGATTTTGGTATTACCCGAGAAAGAGTAAGACAAATTCAAAATAATGCTTTAAGTAAGATAGAAAAAATAATTAATGAAAATGAAAAAATAACAAATTTTGTTGAAGAAATAAAAAATTTTTTAGAACCATTAGGTTTTAAAGAGGAAAATAGTTTTTATAAGCTTTTAATTAAAGAAAAAATAGTTAAAGAGAATGAAATTAATTATTTAAAGTTTATTTTTACTTATTATCCTAAAATATATTATCATCCACATGAAGAAGAAATAAGAAGCTTTTATTCTAAAGAAAAAGATTTAGCTTTTTTTATTAAACATACTCTTAAAAAAATAAATATTTATTTTTTAGAAAATTACGACAAAACTTTTGAAGAGAAAGAGATTTTTAATATTATTAATAAAGAATTAAAAACTCATTTAGGGGAGATTAAAAGCGAAGATCTTTATGAAATTTTAAAAATACTTAAGTTTGTTCACAAAGATCCTTTTGGTAAATGGGGTTTTGTTTCCAATCCTTTTATTGCTCCCCAATCTTTAAAAAATAAATTAATAGCTATTCTCGAAACAGAAAAAAGACCCATACATTTTTTAGAAATTCATAAAAAGCTTGAAGAAATAAGTAAAATTGAAGAAGAGTTCCTTCATATAAATTGGAAAAAGAGATATTCGGTAGAAACGGTTAAAAATGAACTCATTAAATATCCAGATTTTGTCCTTGTAGGTAGAGGAATATATGCTTTAAAAAAATGGGGTTTTATTGAGGGCACAATTTTTGAAGTTATAAAAAATTTTATTCTTTCCAGAAAAGAAATAAAACTTTTTGAGCTTTACGACTTTATAAAAAACCAAAGAATTGTAAAACCAACAACTTTAAGTATTTATCTTTATAGACTACAAAAAGAAAAGCTTATTGAAATAAAAAATGGAAAAATTAGAGTTATAAAAAATGCTTAATTATTTTTTTTCTTTTTTAGATTTTTTTTTAAGTTTCTGGTGGTTAATTACACCTTTTCTTTTAACATATCTTTTTATTGAAAAATATTATTCTAACAATTTAAAAACTTTTATTAAAACAAAAGTAAATTATAAATTTTTTGAAATTATTTTTCCTTCTAGTACTTTAAAAAAAATTCAGCTTATGGATAATGTTTTTACTTCTCTTCATAGCACTGCAGAAAGTTTTTCTCCAGCTAAACAATTTTTTTCTGGTTATTTCCCCTTAGCTTATATTTTTATTATTGCTTTTCATGATAAAAATTTAAAATTTTTTGTCGGTGTTGATGAAAAAAAGGAAAAGGTCCTAAAAACTTCTTTTTATAGTCAATATCCTGAAATTCAATTTATCGAAACTGTTAACCCTTTATCAAAATTTAAATTCAATCTGCCTCATCCTTTATATAACGGACTTTTTTTTAACATTAATATTTCTGGACCTTATAATGCTATTCTTTTAAAAACACATAAAGATATCGAGAGTTTGCCAGAAGAAGAAAGAGTTGATCCTGCTTCTGTTTTTTGGGAAATAAAAGAAAATATTTCTAACAAGGAGTGGCTTTTTTTTATAATTTATGCTTTGCCCATTTTGTCAAATGATTTGATTTTAGGTAAAAACTGGATAAACAGTTATAAAGCTATTATTGATTCACTTATTGGTAAACCTTCGCCGCCACCACCTCTTCCTTTTTCTTATTACCTTCATGAGTTCTTTAGAAATCTTTTAACAGGACTTTTTAAAGATATCACCTGGACTCCTTTCTCTTCTCCCCCTCCACCTCCTTTTGAATTTAACATCGGTAAAATTCCTCCAGAAAACAAAGAAATTATTGATAAAATCTTACATAAAGTAGAAAAGCCAGGATTTTTAGTAGATTTTAAAGCTTTTTATTTAGCTAAAAGCGATATCTTTGAAAAAACATCTAGTTATATACCTAACCTTATTCTTTCTGCTTTTAAAAATTTTTCTTTAGAAAAAATTAATGTTTTTTCTCTTAAACCCTTTTTTTCTTTAAAAAAAGGCGAAAGGTTTTATAACTTGAAAAACTTTATTCTTAATCTAAGCTCTTTTAATTCTCTTAAAAAACATTCAGCAATTTTCATAAAAGTTTTAGGTATTTTAAAAAATGAGGCCTCTACTGAACTTAAATATATTTTAAACTCTGAAGAGCTTTCTCTTATTTTTCATCACCCCTTTAAACCTCAAAGATTTGGCTTTGAAAAGGCAGAACCTCCTCAAGCTCCTTTATCTTAAAATAAAAGTATGAATAACGATTTTTTAATTTTAGGTAAGGTAATTTATAAAGAAAGAGAAGAATATTTTGGAATTTATAGAGAAGATAGAAAAAGACATATTTATGTTATTGGTAAAACAGGAACAGGTAAAACTACCTTACTTTTAAATATGATGAAAAAAGATATTGAGAATGGTGAAGGTTTAGCTTTTTTTGATCCTCATGGTGATGCCGTTTTAAAAATTTTAAAATATATTCCTAAATATCGACTTGAAGATGTTGTTTTTCTAAATCCAGGAGATTTAGATCATCCTTTTGGTTTTAATCCTTTAGAAGAAGTTGATTATTATAAAAGACACTTAGTAGTTTCTACTATTTTATCTGTTTTTAAGAAAATATGGAAAGACGCTTGGTCAGCACGAATGGAATATATTCTACAAAATGCTGTTTTAACTTTATTAGAATATCCTGGGGCAACTTTGCTTGATATTAATAGAATTCTTTCCGAAGATAATTTTCGAAAAAATATCGTTAAAAACCTTAAAGATCCGGTAGTAAAGGCTTTTTGGGAAAATGAATTTGAAAAATATCATTTTCAATTTAGAACTGAGGCGATTGCTCCTATTCAAAATAAAGTAGGTCAATTTATTTCTAATCCCCTTATTAGAAACATCATCGGTCAAGCTAAAAGTAGTATTAATTTAAGAGAAATTATGGATGAAAAAAAAATTCTTTTAGTTAATCTTTCGATAGGAATGATTGGAGAAACTAGTGCTCAACTTTTAGGAGGTCTTTTTATAGGGAATATTTTTCTTAAGGCTATGGAAGGGGTTAGTCTTCCTGAAGAAAAAAGACAAGATTTTTATCTTTATATTGATGAATTTCAAAATTTTGCTACTGAAAGTTTTATAAATATTCTTTCAGAATCAAGAAAATTTGGTTTAAACCTTATTTTAGCTAATCAATATCTTGATCAGGTTGAGGAAAGCATTAAGAAGGCTATTTTCGGTAATATTGGTTCTTTTATTGTTTTTAGAATAGGTTATAACGATGCTAATGTTTTCTTTGAGGAATTTGAAAGAAATATTAGTCCAGAAAATTTTGTTAATCTTCCTAATTTTCAAGCTTTTGCAAAAATAATTTATCAAAATAAACCCCAAAAACCCTTTCTCTGTCAAACTTTTCCTTTAGAAAAAGAACCGGAAATTAATTATGTTGATGAAATTTTAAGTTATAATCATTTAAAATATACTCTGCCGAAAGAAATTATTGAAGCAAAAATTAAAAAAATCTATCTTTCTCAAAATCAAGCGGGAATAGTTTTTTGCAGGCTTTGTGGTATACAGTTTAGATCAGAAAGTGGTTTAGAAATTTGTCCTGATTGCGAAAAAAGAGGTTTTGCTAAAGGTATTAGTTTAAAAGAATTAACTAAAAAAGATTTAATTGTTAAGATTAAAAAAGAAAAAGAAAATAATAAAAGGGTCGATTTAGATTCGATTTTAGAAAAATTAGAAAAAGATGAGAATAAGTGATTTAACCAAGGGTGACATAATAAAATTAGAAAATAAAATTTATGAGGTTGTAAATATTAAGCATACACATATGGGCAGAGGTTCTGCTAATTTAACTTTAGTTTTAAAAAATGTTCAAACAAATCAACGTCTGGAAAAAAAATTTAAACCAGATGAAAATATAGAATATTTAGAAGTTGATAAAGAAAGACTTATTTTTACTCACACAGATAAAAATTATTTTTATTTTAAAAAAAATGACAAAAATTATACTTTATCTAAAAATCTTTTCTCTTATTTAGAAAAATTTCTAAAACCTGATCTTGAAGTAGTTGGTTTTTTTGATGAAGAAGACAATCTTCTTTGGATTGAACTTCCTAAAATTATTGAATATAAAGTTGTTTCTGCTCCTCCAGAATTTAAAGGCGGATCAGTTCAAAGAAGTTATAAACCAGTAAAAATTGAAACCGGTTATGAAGTTAAAGCTCCTTTTTTCATAAAAGAAGGTGATATCATAAAAGTGAATACCGAAACGGGAGAATACGTAGAAAGAGTACAAAAATGAATCTAGAAGAAATTAAAAATCGTCTAGATATTGTTGAAGTTGTTCAAAAATATGTTAAACTCAAAAGGGTAGGAAAATATTATTCTGGTTTGTGTCCTTTTCATCAAGAAACAAAACCCTCATTTTTTGTCTCTCCTGAACGACAAATTTTTAAATGCTTTGGTTGTGGTGAGGGTGGAAATGTTATTTCTTTTTTAATGAAAATTGAAAATCTTTCTTTCAAAGAAGTTTTTGAAAAAATAAAAGAAGAATATGGTTTGGAAATTGAAACTTCTCCTAAATTAGAAATTTCTAAAAAAATTTTAGAAATAAATTATGCAGCCTTAAAATTTTTTCGCTCTAAGCTTCAAGAATTTTCTCAAGCTAAAAACTATCTTTTTAAAAGGGGTTTAAATGAAGAAGCTATAAAATTTTTCGAACTAGGTTATTCTCCTGGTGGAACTTTAATGAGAGATTTTCTTTATGCTCAAGGATATAGTTTAGAAGAAATTAAAAAAGCTGGGCTTTTAGATGAAAATAATTTTGATCGCTTTCAAGGGAGAATTATTTTTCCTTTAAGAAATGAAAGAGGTGAGCTTATAGGTTTTACAGGAAGAATTTATCCCGAAAAAGAAAGAGCACCTAAATATTTAAATACTCCAGAAACAAAAATTTTTAAAAAATCTGAATTTTTATACGGTCTTTTCTATGCTAAAGAATATATAGAAAAAGAAAAAAAAGCTATTGTTCTAGAAGGTCAAATGGATTTTCTCTTAGCTTTCAAAAATGGTCTTAAAAATGTAGTTTCTGTTTCTGGTTCAGCTTTAACCGAAGCACATTTAAGAAAAATTAAAAAATATGCCACCGTCCTTGTTTTAGCTTTTGATAATGATTCTGCTGGTTTTCGAGCCGAACTTCGAGCTAATCTTTTAGCCCAAAAGTTAGATTTTAAAGTTTTTAAACTTATCTATCCAGAAAAAGATTTGGGAGATTTTTTTCAAAATAAAAGGGATTTAAAAGAAATAAAGGAGGTTGTTTATCTTGATTTTCTTTTCGAAAAACTAAAAGAGCTTTACGGTAAAGAAAATAAAAAAGATTTTTTGGAAATTTTCTTGCCGCAAATTAAAAATTTAAATTTAGTAGAAAAAGATAAATATTTAACTCTTCTTTCTCAATATTTAGAAATACCTAAAAATATTCTTTCTGAAGAATTACAAAAAATTCAAGAATTATTTTTTCTTACTCCAGAAGAAGAAATTTCAAAAACATTTTTACCTTTTGAGAAAAATCTTTCTTTAAAATTAGTTTCTTTATATTACGCTTTTTCTTTTGATGTTGAAGAAGAAGATTTTTATCCCTTTTTAGATGAAGAAGTTAAAGCTTTTTATTTAAGGATGAAGGAGGACAAATTAAACGAAGAAGAAATTGATAATTTAGAAATTAAAAAGAAGTTTTTTGAAGAAACTGGGATCAATCCAGAAAAAGAATTTAAAAAAACACTTAAAGAACTCAAAAAAATTTTTTATAAAAATAAAATTGAAAAATTAAGAGAAGAGCTAAAGTTTAGTCAGAATGAGCTTTATGATAAAATTATTGAAGAAATAAATTCCTATTTAAAAGAGTTAAAAAAATTAGAAAAAAATGGTTAAAAAAAGGAAGTTAAAAATTGATAGAAGAATTGAAAATAAAATAAATTACTTGATAAAAAAAGGTAAAGAAAAAGGGTTTATTTTAGAAGATGAATTTTTAGATTTATTCCCTACTTTAGAAGATAATTTAGACCTCTTGGAATATATTCAAGAAAGGTTAGAAACTGCTGGTATAGAAATTCAAAGCTCTATAGATAAATGGGAACTTACTGAAGAAGAAATTAAAAAGTATTTTTCTCAGGATAAAGAATTGATGGATGCCACCCAAAAGTATTTAATAGATATTTCTAAATATCCTCTTTTAACACCCGAAGAAGAAAAAGAATTAGCTAAAAAAGCTTCTCAAGGAGACCAAGAAGCAAGAGAAAGACTTATAAAATCAAATTTAAGACTGGTGGTTAGTATTGCTAAAAAATATTTAGGTAAAAGTAGAGGACTTACATTTTTGGACCTTATTCAAGAAGGAAATATTGGTTTGGCTAAAGCTGTAGATAAATTTGATTGGCGAAGAGGTTTAAAATTTTCCACTTATGCTACACATTGGATTCGTCAAGCTATTACTCGAGCTCTTTCTGATCAAGCTCGAACTATTAGACTTCCTGTTCATATTATCGAAACATTTTATAAATTAAATAAGGTTAAAAAAAGATTAAGCTCGATTTTAAATCGTGAACCTACTCCTGAAGAATTAGCTTCAGAAATTGGTCTTCCGACAAGTAAGGTTCAAAAACTTCTTAAATATCTTCATGATACTATTTCTTTGGAAACTCCTGTAGGTGAAGAAGGGGATGCTCTTTTAAAAGAACTTATTCCAGATGTAACTACCGTTTCTCCAGAAAAAACAGCTGGGCTTATGGTTTTAAGAGAGCAACTTAAAAGAGCTATTCAAGACTTAAATCCTAAAGAAGGAAAAATTATTAGTTTAAGATACGGTTTAGAAGATGGTATTGAACATACACTTGAAGAAATAGGAAAAATTTTTGGTATCACCAGAGAAAGAGTAAGACAAATAGAAATTAGAGCTTTAGAAAAACTTAAAAATCATCCTTTAATTATGAAAATTAAAGATGAAGGAGCTTAATGTACTATAGAAAATATAGACCAAAAAATTTTAAAGAGGTTATTGGACAAGAAATTATTATTAGAATATTGAAAAATATTGTTAAAAAAGGAGAAATTTTGCATGGTTATCTTTTTGCTGGAGAAAGAGGAACAGGAAAAACAACTTTAGCAAGAATTTTTGCTAAAGCTATAAATTGTTTAAATCCAAAGGAGGGAGAGGCTTGTGAAAATTGTAAAATTTGTAAACTATGGAATGAAGGAAAATTTTTGGATCTTATTGAAATCGATGCTGCCTCTCATAGAAAAATAGATGATGTAAGAAATCTTCAAGAGCATATTGGCTTTAAACCTCTTCAAGGAAAATATAGGGTTTTTATAATTGATGAAGCCCACATGCTTACCGAGGAGGCTTTTAATGCTCTTTTGAAAACATTAGAAGAACCACCTAAACATGTTGTTTTTATTTTAGCTACCACGGAACCTAATAAAATTCCTCCAACAATTTTATCTAGGCTTCAAAGATTAGATTTTAAGAGAATTTCTTTGCCTCAAATTGTTCAAAAACTTAAAATAATTTTAGATAACGAAAAGATTGAATATGAGGAACCTGCTCTTTATTTAATTGCTGAAGAAGCCGAGGGTTCCTTAAGAGATGCAGAAACTTTTTTGGAAAAGATTGTTATTAGTTTAGATTCTAAGAGTATGATTACTCAAGATTATGTGGTAGAATTTTTAGGACAAATAAGTATTAAAAAAATTTTAGATTTTTTAAATTATCTTGTAGAAAAGAAAACTGAAAATGCTTTAAGTTTTTTACATGAGATTTATAAAAATGGTTATGAGCTTAGCCATTTTCTAAGGTCTCTTATTAAAATAGTTAAAGAAATTATTTTTATAAAAATACATAAAGATTTTGCTAAACATTTAAGCACTGAAAAACCTAAAGAAATTATAGAAACGATGGAAAAAATTTCGCAAAAAACAGATTTAGAAAATCTAAAAAGACTTCTCAAAATTTTATTCGAAGCAGATTCACTTTTAAGAAAAGAACCTCCTCATCCTCTTTTACCTTTAGAAATTGCTGTTATTGAATTTACCACACTTAAATAAAGCGTATGTTATAATTTACTTATAAATTGGGGGGTGGTGTAATGGTAGCACAAGGGACTTTGGATCCCTTGGTCCTGGTTCGAATCCAGGCCCCCCAGCCGTATTGAACGCCATCAAACTTTCACCATCATTTTACCAAATTTGATTCACAAATTAAAGAAGAGAAATCTGAAAAGATGAAAATGAAACGCAAAAATTTTCTTGACTCCTTTCGCTCGCCCGGCCTGCTGACGCAGGGCGGGCTCGCTCTCAATGAGATGACGGATGAAAAAAAATTAAAAGAAACCAAAATCCAGCCGAAGCCAGATTTTGGATAATCCTTTTCGTGATATCCTTCTTTTGAATTTCAGTATCACTCTGTCACTTCCACATTTTCTAAATCTTGCGTTTCAACCGCCGAAGCTCTGCAATTCTTCGCATCTTGAGCGAATTGAGTCCAGATTGTTTTTCGGCTCTGATCCCATTCAGTTCTCGCAGTTTTTACACTCTGACGATATTTATCCCACGCGGCTTTAATAGCTGTATGTCTTTCTTTTGGATCTTGAATAGACCAAGCAGCTAAGAGATCCGTCTTTCTTGTCTCGCGAGCTATTTTTATTTTGCCAGTATAAACATCATAAGCTGACAAAAGCGCGTTCTCTCTCTTTTCCACTGCTGTCTTCATACAAGCAATGTCAACGTTTCTATCTATCACAGCTCCGCTTGCTTGAAGGCTCTTCTTTAAAGCGGCTCGGGTGGCTGCTCCAAAAAATCCTACTGCAGGAAGACCTTGTGCCTTCTGAAAGTTTCTTATCGCTTCTTTGGTTTTTGATCCAAAATATTCAGTTGTTTCAAAATCTGAAGGAAGATAGCCTAAAGCTTTGAGGGCTTCTTGGACTTTCTTTACATGAAGACTTCTTGTTCCCGGTTGAAGATTCACTTCAGCAATTGCCGAAGGATCGACAGACACAGAAGAAATAAGAGGCACAGGAGCGGGCTGGGCCTGAACTGCTTCTTGCGCCGATACCCCAACTGCTCCAACGACCAACCCAAATAACATTAGTGGAATAATGAATAACTTTTTTGTCATAGCTTTTATTACTTTTTAGCTTAATTATTTTTTTCGACCTTTGTAATATTATTATATTATTATTATATATTATTGTTGTCAATATTATTGTTGTCCAAACGCGGCTTTCAGATCAGCGCGCGCTTTTTCCATTGCGGCTTTGAAATCGGCAATGGCCTTATCCACTGCCTGTTTTCTTGCGGTGCGAACCGGCTCAAGCGAATCTTTTAACTTTTCAATCGCTTGTCGGTCGCTCTTGAATTTTTCCTGCGCCGCTTTTATATCAGACCGGAATGTTTCGCGGACGGTTTTTGAGTCAACGCCTGCGGCGCAATCGGTATTTGCTCTTTCGACGGCCGCGATTATCGCGCTCTTAAACGCGCTTATTGCCGCGTCAACCGCTGATTTTCGTGATGTAATTACTTGATCCACACTTTGGTTAAACGCGCTTATTGCCGCGTCAATTGCGGTTTTGCGGCTGCTTATTGCCGCTTCAACCGCTGCCTTAAACGCTACCACTGCCTGCTTTTGCGCGTCAGTGGTTGCCCGCGCTTCTAATCTGGCGTAGTGCTCTTCGCGATTTGTGTCCCGCTGGGCTCGATTTTCCGATCGACGGCTATCTCGGTCGCTCCTTCTCTTTGCTAACTTATCCAGTCGCTCTTGAAGTCTTGCCTGAATTTTTGCCTCTCGATCAGTAATTCGTTGATCAATCCGCGAAGTTATTTCATCAATTCTCGCACAAAATCCTTTTGGAGTCGGAGTTTCTTGGGCAAAAAGCAGGGCAGGTGAAAGAAGATTCATCGCCATTACCATTCCGAGAATACCACCAAAGAATTTTTTAGAATTCGTTTTCATTGTAGGATTAACCAAAATCACTAATCGCTTGACTATCGGCGGCAAGCAATTCGGCGTCTTTTTCCGCATCGGCAAAGAGCGCCTGATCGTCAGAAACTTCGGCAAGGATTGCGTTAACCGCGTCATCAACATTGCCGGTATCTGGTGTTGCTACAATCGGTTGTTGTTGCGGCTCTTCTCCGGCAACCGGCGCCTGCGGGGTTTCTCCGGTGATTGGAGCAGGGGCTTTTGTCTCGAATTGATAAGAGCCGATTATGATAAGCGCTACCACGACGACAATTCCAACCGGCGCCCATATTTTCCAGTTTATAGTCATAAGATTGTGAACCTTGGTTATTATGTTATTTAAAGAAGGTCGACCTTTGACCCCCCACCAAAATTTGGTGGGGGCTTTTTTTCACCTCTATGTAAATAACGACTAAATTGTTTTTCTGTGACGCTATTTTCAAGACCAACCTCTGAGACAATTTTAGTTAAGAGTTCTTTTGAAGGCAAGGCTTTTTCTTTCTCTCTAGCCAAAACATCAATTGTTTGAAACATCTCTTTTAAATTTTTTTTATATTCCGGGTACAAATCCAAAATCTCGGAAATTGTTTTTCCTTTCTCTTTGAACTCTAACGCTTCGCTCATTATTTTTTCTAAATTTTCAGGGTTAGTATTCATATTTCTAAAAAATTTTCAAATCCTTGAATTTTTGCCGCAATGCTTTCAGGGCTCGGCACTGCAATTGGCGAATTGCCTCTTCGCTTATATTGAGTAAAGTGGCAATTTCTCGGTTTGACCTTTCGCTAAAAAATTTTAGAATAATAACCTCTTGTTGCTCTTCGGTTAAATCTTGAAGAGATTGTTTGATAATCTCTCCTATTTCTTTTTTCTCAACTAAATCTATTGGGTTAGAATTTTTAGCCGGCGTTTTTGCCAAAATTTTTTCTTCATTAACTACCAATTCTTTTTTCTTTCGCCAATAATCTATTACAGTATTTCTGGCAATGGTGAAAAAATAGGCAAGCGGTAATTTATTTTTGTCCTCAAAATTTTCAATATTTCTGTAAGTCTTCAAGAAAACTTCCTGGGTTAAATCTTCGGCTTCAACTCTTGAATTCACCCGGAAATAGATATAGCGGAAAATGGGGACAAAATACAATTCATAAAGAAGGCCAAAGGCTTCATTATCTCCTTCCTTTGCTATTTGAATCAACATTTTCGGATCTTGTTTTGAATTGTTGTTCTCCATAAAGTATAACGAATTTTGCCGAGTTTTGTGATTCTTGAGCATTTTTATTATACATTATTTTTTTCATCCGTCATCTCATTGAGAGCGAGCCCGCCCTGCGTCAGCAGGCCGGGCGAGCGAAAGGAGTCAAGAAAATTTTTGCGTTTCATTTTCATCTTTTCAGATTTCTCTTCTTTAATTTGTGAATCAAATTTGGTAAAATGATGGTGAAAGTTTGATGGTGTTTTGATTGTGCAGCTAAAAAAGTTTTTTATTATCATTCAACATTTTTTTAACTAAATTATCAGCTCTTTTATTTTCCTCTCTGGGAATTATTTTTATTTCTATTTCTTTAAAATCAAATTTAAGATTCCAAAACCTCATAAAAAGTTTCTGTAAATTCTCCTCTAAAATTTTATATTCACCTTTAAGTTGTTTGCCCACAACTTCACTATCTAAATTAATAATTATTTTTGAGTTTTTACTTTTTTCCTTACCTAAAATTTGTTTCAATTTTTCTAAAGCATAAATAACAGCTAAATATTCAGCTTCATTATTTGTTTTTTCTCCTACATTCTTAGCATATTCTTTAATTTTTCCATTTAAAAAAATAACAAAAGAAATAGCAGCTTTTCCTGTATTTCCCTTGGCTCCACCATCAGTAAAAATCACTATTTCATTCATTTTTAAAAATAGGGAGGTTTTCTTCAGCTAAATATTTTAGCATCGCTCCACCGCCCGTGCTTATATTTTTAAATTTTTTTAAAATTTTCTTTTTTTCTAAAAAAGATAAAGTATCTCCTCCTCCAATTAAAATAAATTTATTTTTTAAATTCGATAAAAATTTAGCTAAGTTGAAGGTTCCCTTTTCGAATCTCTTATCTTCAACTAAGCCTAAAGGACCGTTCCAAATTATTGTTTTTGCCTTTTTAATTTCTTCAAAAAATATTTTTAAACTTTCTTCACCAATATCATAAATTAAATCTCCATTTCTAATTTCTCCTAAAAAGCGATGAAAAATTAGATTTTTATTTAAAACGTAAAAATCAAAGGGGGATAAAATTTGGGGAGAGCAAATTTTTTTTATTTTCTCTAAAATATCTTTCTCGTAAAGAGATTTACCTATTTCAAAATTTTTTGCTTTTAAATAAGTATTAGCTAAACCTCCACCTAAAATTATGAGAACATTTTTTTCTAAGAATTTTTCAATTAAAGGAAGCTTGGTAGAAATTTTAGCACCTCCTAAAATTAAAACACCCGATTTTTTTAATCTTTGAAGAGCTTTATTTAAAAGTTCTATTTCCTTTTGAAAATTAATTCCATAATAAGTGGGCAAAATTTTAGGCAAAAGATAAACAGAAGCATGTTTTCTGTGAGAAACAGAAAAAGCTTCATTTATAAAAACTTCTCCCCATTTAGCTAATTTTTTAGCAAAATTTAAATCACTTTCTTTTTCACCCTTAAAAAGCCTTATGTTTTCTAAGAGATTAATTTTTCCTTTAGGTGGTGAATTTAAATCTTTAAGAAATTCTATTTTTAAACTTAAAATTTTTTCAATCAAAGGTAAAATTTTTTTAAAAGAATTATTTTCACCTAAATGACTTAATAAAATTATTCTTCGAGCTGGTTTTAAAAATTTTAAGGTTTCTTTAATAGCGATGATTCTTGTTTTATCTAAAATTTTTTCTTGATAAAAATCTACATTAAAGTCAACTCGAAGGAGAACATTTTTGTTTTTAATTTTATCTTTGTTAAATTTTAAAAGTTGTTGCTTTTTAAGTTTAATCATTATTTTTAATTTTAAATAAAAATCGAAATTTTATTCGTTTTCTTTAACTCTATATTGGACTGCTTCACTTAAAGAGTCAATATCAATTTTTTCTTTTCCTTCCCAGTCAGCAATTGTTCTTGAGACTTTTAAAACTTTATGAATACCTCTTAAAGAAAGATTAAATCTCTCAATAATCCTTTTTAAAAATTCTTCTTCTTTAGCTCCTAAAGTTATATATTCTTTGATTTTGTGGTGAGGAATTTCACTATTATATTTAAAATTTTCCTTCTTATATCTAAATTCAATTTTTTCTTTTGTTTCTAAAATTTTTTCTTTTATTTTTTTAAAATCAAAATTTTTCTCTTTAAAAACCTCTTCGCTTTCCAAACGAGGTACATTTAAATGAATATCAATTCTGTCAAGAAGAGGACCAGAAATTTTCTTTTGATATCTCCTAATTTCCGAAAGGGTACATTTACATTCAATTTTTTCGTCTCCGTAAAATCCACAAGGACAAGGATTATAAGCACCTACAAATAAAAATTTAGCTGGATATTTAATGCTTCTCTTAGCTCTAGCTACAGTTATTTCCCCTATTTCTAAGGGTTCTCTTATTCCTTCTAAAACATCTCTTCTAAATTCAGGAAGCTCATCAAAAAATAAAACTCCTCGATGAGCCAAGGTTACTTCTCCAGGTTTAGCCTCTTTTCTTCCTCCTAAAATAGATGATACTGAGCTTGTATGATGAGGAGAGCGAAAAGGAGGAGCTTTGAGAAGAGAATCTTTTAAAAGACCTAAAGAACTATAAATACTTGAAATTTCAAGACTTTCTTCATAACTTAACTGGGGTAAAAAATAAACTAGAGATTTAGCAATTAATGTTTTTCCTGTTCCTGGTGGCCCATAAAGCAAAAGATTGTGTCTACCTAAAGAAGAAATAATTATTCCTCTTAAAATATATTCACTTAAAATGGGTAAAGATAAATTATAATCCTCTTCTAATTTTATTTCTATTTCTTTATAAGGAAGAGGAGTAAAGTCTTTTTCGTTTTCTAAATAATCTATAACTTCTTTTAAATTTTTAAAGGCGTAAACATCGATTTCTTTAAAAAAATTAGCCTCATTTTTATTTTCATAAGGAATAATAATCTTTTTAAATCCCTTTTTTATTGAAGATAAAACTATAGGTAAAATACCTTTAACTTTTCGAAGACTTCCATCAAGCCCCAATTCTCCAACAAAAACAGCGTTTTCAGGTAATTTTTTTACTTGTCCCGTAGCAAAAAGAAAGGCTAAAGCAATAGGTAAATCGAGTAAGGTTCCTTCTTTTTTAATATCTGCTGGAGCTAAGTTAACTACAATTTTCTTTAAAAATTTATTAGGAGGCTTAGCGCCTATTTTTTTAAGAGCGATATTAATTCTTTCTTTAGCTTCATTAATAGCTGCATCTGGAAGTCCCACTATTTGAAAGTTAGAAAGTCCAGAAGAAAAACCTATTTCAATATCAATAATTTCTGGAAAGATACCTGATAAAGTGGCTCCTTTGACTTTGGCTATCATACCTCAGTTTTTACTTTGTCTAAAATTTTTTGCCAAATCTCTTTTGTTTTATCTTTGTTTTCTCTTAAATAATCTCTAGCTGATTGATAACTTCCTCCTAGTTTTTCTCCTTCAAAATATAAAGAATTCCCTTCTTTAGTAATTACACCGAATTTAAGGCCTAAATTGATAATCTCAGCCTCATAAGATATTCCTTCATTATAATAAATTTCTATTTCTGCTGATTTAAATGGAGGAGAAACTTTATTTTTTACTATTCTTGCTTTTATTTTGACTCCTATTACTTCATCTCCTCTTTCTATTTGCCCTATTTTTTTAAGTTCAATCCTTACTGAAGCATAAAATTTAAGTGCTTTTCCTCCTGTGGTGGTTTCTTGACCTGGAATCATTCCCCCAATCATAGCTCTTGTTTGGTTAATAAAAATTAGAACAGTTCTTGTTTTAGAAACGATGCCAGTTAATTTCCTTAATGCCTGAGACATAAGTCTTGCTTGAAGACCAATATATTGATCACCTATTTCACCTTCAAGTTCTGCTTTGGGTACTAAAGCAGCTACAGAATCAACAATAATTACATCGAAAAGTTCTGATTTCACTAATTTTTCAACAATGTTTAAAGCATCTTCTCCACTATCGGGTTGTGATAAAACTAGTTTTTCTACATTAACACCTATTCTTCTTGCATATTCTGGATCTAAAGCATGTTCAGTATCAATAAAAGCTACGTTTCCTCCTTCTTTTTGTGCTTGAGCTGCCACCGAGAGAGCAATTGTTGATTTACCAGAAGATTCTGGACCATAAATTTCTATAATTCTTCCTCTAGGAAGTCCTCCGATTCCTAAGACCAAATCAAGAGAAGGAGAACCAGTAGAGATTACATCCACATCAACCTTAGGTGATTCTTCTAAAGTCATAATGCTTCCTTCACCGAATTCTTTTTTAAGTTCTTCTAAAAGTCTTTTGATTTCTTTTTTTTCTTCTTTTTGTTTTTTCATTTTTTTACATAAAAAACTTTTATTTCTTCTTCTTTTTCTTGACCCCAAAATTTCACTCCTTTTATTATAAATCTATTTAGTCCCTCTTTCAAATAAAAATCCTTTTCGAAATAATTTTTACTTTTTTTAGGGGCAAAAACATCATTAATATAGACGTCGGCTCGTGAATCTATAAAGCCTTTAATCGTTATAATTGGTGAAGAAGTAGTGTAATTTTTTGGAGGAAAAATAATTTCTACAGAAGGGGGTAAAAGTAAATCAAGGTAAAGATATGAATTAAAAAGAAAAAGAATTACAAGTAAACAAACGGACATCTTAAATTAAATTTTATTGTTTTATTGTAAAATTTAAATTATAAGCGGCGGTAGTTCAGCGGCAGAACGCCGGCTTGCCATGCCGGAGGTCGCGGGTTCAAATCCCGTCCGCCGCTCAATTTTTAGGGCGGGTAGCTCAGTGGCAGAGCGTCTCGCTTACAACGAGAAGGTCAGAGGTTCGATTCCTCTCCCGCCCAAATTAAACGGGGTGTGGCGCAACGGCTAGCGCGCTGGCATGGGGTGCCAGAGGTTGCGGGTTCGAATCCCGCCACCCCGATACAAACAAAATCTCAAATGGAAAAAGGATATAAACCACCTGAAAAACAAAAAAAGGGGTTGAGGGGTAGTTTAGAAGAATTATTAATAAGATTAAAAGCACAATTTAATGATGAACTATTTAATAGACCAGATGGATCTAATAGACCGTTTGACCCAGAAAGAAGAAAAGTAATAATGGGATTATTAGGATTTATCTTATATTCATTTCTTTCAGGTCGTGCTCCCGAAGAAGAGCAAAAAAAACAAGCTTATCATCCACAAATTTATCCTTCTACTCAAAATAGAGAAAGTGTTTCTGGAATAGAAATACATTCGGCTTTTGAAAGTTTTATAAGTAAGTATGCTAGAGAAGAAGTAAAGAATTATGTTTGGAGAGATCAAATTGTTTTCTCTTTTTCTGGAAACAAATTAAATCTTTATGGAGGATCTTTAAACGAAATTTTAAATAAATATAACGCAAAAGACATAATATTAGGAGAAAGAAAACTTGTAATTGATATACCAGCTGATAGAAATAACATTATTATGACTACTCTTAGATCTTATCTAAATTTACCTATAGATGGTAAATACACTCTTCATTTACAAGAAATTAAAATAGGAAATGAGAGTTTTTATATACCTTCTTCTTGGATAAATTACAGTAAACTAAGAAACATTCAAACAATACAATACACTTTAACAAATGAAGAAGCTCAAGATATTTTAATTGGTTTAGCTAGAATAATTCATAAATATAGATTAGGTGTAAAAATTGAAAATAGTGCTTTGCTTGATAGAATAAAAAATAATAATCTTTCATCATCAGAAGTTAATCCTCAAGTTCTAGAAAACAGATTTATCCATGCTCTTGAATTAAAAGGAAAAAATTCTGATATAGGGATATTAAAAAAATGGGCTAGTGATCAAAATATAAAATTAATAGTAGTAGAGTTAAGAACTTTTAGTAACGAAGTGGTAACAAGAAATTTAGGAAGATTTTTGGTTATAGCTGCATCAGAATCAAAAGGAGAAATTGTAGGCACACTGGTTTTACCTGATAATTATCAAGGAGGTAAAATAATAAAAGATGTCATAGGTTTGACAAAGGAAGGGATAGATAAAGCTACTCTTCATTATTATGTGAACATTAAAAAAATAACTAAAGAAATTTTAAAAAACACACCAGAGATTAAAAATTTACTAGAACAAAAGGATTATTTTATAATAATTCTAAAAAATTTAGAAGGTGTTGCATTAGAAGTTTTTGTTCATAGAGGCGCTGATATTGCCTTAAGAGATTTTGAGTTTAGTTACGCTGTAAATTCGAAGCTTTTTTCTATTAATCCTGAAGAAATTGGCATACAGCAAAATGATATTGTTCAAATAAATTTTGGAGTAATAGAACGTGTTAAAGAATTTAAGAGAGACGTGATAGATAAGGAGGATTATCAAAAAATAATGGAAACAGATGGTTATATTATATACACAAAGGCCAAAAATTAAAAAATTATTAAAAAGAGATGTTTACACCCGATACTAACCCTAGAAACAAGAAAGAACAAAATCAAGGAAGAATTGAAAACTTTGCTAATCCAGATTTTTTATTGGGGGTTATAAATTTTATTCAAGAGAATGCTTCAAATATATTTAGGGATTTATGGAATGTTTATAGTAAAGATAACGTAAGTAATTTGTTTAATAAGCAAGTGGAGTTTTTTTTAATTTTTTTAACAATGATTTATTTTTTAGCTGAACCAAAAGAACCTCAAGAAGAAATAGATTTAAAAACAAGGCTCAGTAAAGGGCTTGAAATATTAAAACAAAAATTAAATGAAATAAATAAAAATGGAACAAATTTATTAAATGAAGCTTTAAAGTTGATTGAGTACTATATAAATACAGATGCTATTGAATGTTTTTTCTCTATGATAAATGCTATTTTACAGGAACTACAACTAGAAGAAAATAATGGGTTAAGAGAAAATTTTAATGGTTTGTTTAAATGAGAGTGTTCGCTGATTTACATCTTCATTCAAAATATTCAAGGGGTTGCTCTAAAAATTTAGATTTGGAAAATTTAGTGAATTTTTCCAAATTAAAAGGATTGAAACTTTTAATTACAGGGGATTTTACTCATCCTCTTTGGTTTAAGGAGATTAAAAAAAAACTAAAAGAGAACGGTGGTGCTTATAAAATAGGAAAAGAAGAGGTTTATTTTTTAGTTGGCGGGGAAATTTCTTCTATTTTTTCGAGAAAGAATAAAGTTTATAAAATTCATTTTTTAGTTATTTTACCTGATTTAGAAACAGCAGAAAAATTAAATAAAAAACTTGCTCTTTATGGAAAATTTGAAAGCGATGGTAGGCCAACTTTTGGTTTGGATATTATTGATCTTTTAAAAATTATTTTAGATGTATATGATAAAACCATAATTATTCCAGCACATATTTGGACTCCTCATTTTTCTCTTTATGGCTCAAATTCAGGTTTTGATTCAATTTATGAAGCTTTTAATGATTATGTAAAATATATTTCGGCAGTAGAAACAGGTTTAAGTTCTGACCCTAATATGAATTGGAGGCTCCCAGAGCTTGATAATATTTCTATTGTCTCTTTTTCTGATTCTCATTCTCCTTATACTTATCGAATAGGTAGAGAAGCTACTCTTTTTGAGTTAGAAAAGATATCTTTTGAAAATCTCTATAAAGCCTTAAATTCTCCTGACGAAAAAAATAAAATTTTAATGACTATTGAATTTTTCCCTGAAGAAGGTAAATATCATTTTGATGGACATAGATTTTGTAAGGTCAGGTTTTCACCTGAAGAAAGCAAGAAAAATAATTATATTTGTCCTGTTTGTCAAAAAAAAGTAACTATAGGTGTTCTTTCAAGAGTAGAAAAATTAGCAAAAAGACCACAAGATTTTGTTGATCCTAAAAGACCTCCCTTTAAAAAAACAGTACCCTTAGTAGAAATCTTAGCCCAAATTTATAAGACAGGAGTAAATTTAAAAATTGTAGAGGAAACTTATTTAAAAATAATAAAAAATTTTGGACCCGAACTCGAAATTTTAAGTGGAAATTATGAAAAAGAAAAAATGAAAGAAAGCTTTTATGATGTTTATTTAGCTTTAGAAAAAATAGAAAAAGGTGAAATCATTTTAGAACCAGGATATGATGGGGAATACGGCAAGGTTATTATAAAATTAGACGAAGAAAAAGAAAAAACATTATTCAAAAAAACAAAAACTCTTTTTTAAAAAGATAAATGAAATATCTTTTAAAATTAACTGAAATTTTTTTTCTTGAAGATTTATATTTCTTTTTAGATTATTGGTTTAATTATTTGCCCAAAAATATTTTAAGAAAAACTCTTGAGTATGTTTATTTCTTAGATCATGGTTTAGATTTTAGAAGAAATTTAAGAAATCTTTTTAAGCCTCTTGTTTTCGAAAAAGGATTTTTTTCTTTTTTGATAGGAAGACCTCTAGGTTTTATCTTGCGTTTTTTCTGGATTTTACTTCTAGGTCTTTTATATACTTTAATTTTTTCTTTTTCTTTTTTACTTCTTCTTTTTATTTTTATTTTACCTATTTTTCTCTTAATTCTTTCTTTACCTAAAACCAATGGAGTTTTTATGGAGAAATAGTTATTTTTACTTTCCTCCTTTTTTAAGATTTGTTCTTAAAAAGATAAAAGAGGGGTTTGATGTTTTTGTTTTTCTCTTTTTTAATATTGTTTTTTTCTTTTCTTTTTATTGGTTTTTACAGGGAGAAATAAAAAATAAAAATATTTTCTTTCTGGTTTTACTTTTTTGCTTTGTGATTCTTGTAATTTTTTGGAGAAGAAAAAAAAGTAAAGAAGATTTAAGGATTTTAAAAAGTAAAACTATAGACTTTGAAAATATTCTAAACAAAGAAACTAAAGACTTTTTAATTGATTCCTTAACTTTAGCAGAAATTTTAAAACCACAAAATTTTTATCTTTTTCTTTTAAAAAATATCTTAAAAAGAGAAAATATTAAAAAAATTCTTTATAGGCTGGAAACAGAAAAAGATTTAGATAAAAAGATACAAATTGTTTTTTATAAAAAAAGGGTTGATAATCTTTCTCTAAATTACTTTCAGGGGGTTTTAGAAATTTTAAAACTTGCTTATTTTTTCTCGTTAAAAATTAATTTCCCCGAAATAAATCTACCTATTTTATTTTATGCTCTTTCTCAACTTGAAGACATTGAAGTCCAAACATTTTTAAAAGAAAATGGATTAAATCAAAAAACAATTCTTTCTTCTGTTCTTTTTGAAATTTTTCAAAAAAGATTTTTGCCACGTTTTGAATATCAACTACTTTCAGCCTTTCATCAAGAAATAGAAAAAAGGAAAATTTTGCCTCCAAATCTTTTTAAAAAGCAAACACCTTTTCTTGATAAGTTTAGTATAGATTTAACTTATTATGCTTGTAGAAAAAACTTAGGCTTTTTAGTGGGTCATGAAAATGAATTTAGTTTGCTTTTAGAAAAACTTAAAGAAAAAAAGAAAATACTTCTTATTGGTAAAAAAAGGAGCGGTAAAAAAACAATTGTTTTTCATTTAGCTTGGAGAATACATAATGAAATGGTTCCTTCATACCTTTTAGATTATCGGGTTATCCTTCTTGATTTATACGAGATCTACGAAAAAAATAAAGAAAATTTTAAGGAAATAATTAAAAAAATCGAAGAAGAAATAAAAAGCAATGAAAAGTTGATTATTTTTATACCAGAAATAGAAAATTTTTTAACCCATGCTGATTTTGATTTAACTGAACTTTTTAACCTTCCACAAACAATATTTATTTTAAGTCTTTCTTATGAAGATTTTCTTATTTTAAATTCAAAAAGTGTTTTTTTAAAAGATTTTGAAAAAATAAAGGTGGAAGAGATTAAAAAAGAAGAAGCTTTATTTCTTTTAACTTTTAAATCCATTTTTTTAGAAAAAGAAAAAAACATTATTATTTCTCCCAAAGCTTTAGTAGCTGCTTTGGAGATGGCTTCATTTTTTTATCCAGAAAAATTCTTAGTTGAAGCCGGAGAAGAGATTATTTTAAAAGGAACTAATATTGTAAAAAAGAATAAAGGTAATTTTCTTAATGAAGAAATTATTAGAGAATTAGCTCTAAGTCTAAGAAAAAATTTAGAAATTTTTGATGTCATTAATTTAGAATCTTTATTTAGAGAAAAAATTATTAATCAAGAGTTTGCTTTAAATTTAATTTCTTCTCGTTTAAAAATAATATTTTCAGGATTGGAACTTAAATATGGTCCGATAACTACTTTTCTTTTTTTGGGTCCTGAAGGAGTAGGAAAAATGGAAACAGTAAAGAGAATAGCTAATATTTTTTATGGCTCAGAAAAAAATATTTTTAAATTAGATCCTAAAAACGAAGAAAACTTAGAAGGATTTTTAAATTATTTTTTAATTAATCCCTACACTTTAATTTTTTTAGAGAACTTGGAAGATATAAATGAAAAAAATTATTCTCTTTTTAAAAAAATACTAAATGAAGGTGAAATAGAAAAAGGCGGAAAGAAAATTGATTTTAAAAAATCAATTATTGTTATTTTTTCAAAAACTCTTTCTCAAGAGGTAGAAAAGCTTTTAGAAAATAAAGAAAATTTGTTTGTTATTAGAGAAAAAATTAAAAAAGAAATTGAAAAAAACGAGTTTTGGAGAGAACTAAAAATAGATGAAATAGTTATTTTTGACTATTTAGATACTCAAAAAATTAAAGAGGTGGCTAAAAATATTTTTAATGAAATAAAAACCGATTTTCTTTTAAAATATCAATTTGATATCACTTTAGAAGAGAGTGCTTTAGAAGAAATTATTAAAAGATTTACAAGCAAAGAAAGCGGTACTGAATTTTTAAGAGAGAATATGAAAAGAATAATTAAGAGTAGTTTAGCTAAACTTATTTTAGAGGATAAAATAAAAGGTAAGAATAAATTTTCTCTTTCTTTTGAGGGCGATTTTCTTTTGAAAGAATTATGAATTTTAGCTTTTATTTAAGGTTCTTTTTAGTTTTTTTCCTTTTAGTTTTGATAATTGTTTATTCTTTTCCGGAAAAATTTGGCTTTATAACCTTCAAAAGGGGTTTAGGTTTTTCTGAAGAAAATAAAGAATACAATATTTTACTTTTAGGAAAACCTGGCTATGGTTATATTGGAGGAGAAAACACTGATAGTCTTATAGTAGTTCATTTTTCTTTAAATGATCCTCAAAAAATTTATCTTATACCTATTCCTCGAGATTTAATCATTCTAGATGAAAATCAAGAGTTGGAAAAAATTAATATGTTTTATGCTAAAAGAAAAATAAATTATCTTTTAAAAAAAGTTTCTGAAATTACCGGTTTAGAAATTAAAAAATATTTTGTTTATGATCTTCGTTTTGTTTTAAGTCTGGCTGATGTTTTAAGAGGTATAGAAGTAAACCTTAACGATTATGTTATTGATGCTGTAAGTTTATATACTCTCACTCCAGGAAAAAAATTCTTGAAAGGAAATGATTTAGAACTTGTTTTAAGATCAAGATATTTTCCGGAAGGAGATTTTAAAAGAATTCAAAACCAAATAGAGATTATTAAAGGATTTAAAAACAAATTTTTCTCTCTTTCAAACAAAGAAAAAATTGAACTTTTAAAATTTGTTTTAAGAAATAAAAATCATTGGGAAACTAACATAAGTTATGAGGAAATTTATTTCCTTCTAAGTCAAAGTGAAAGATTTAAGCAAGCTCAAATTAAAACTATTTTACTTACTAGCAAAAATGGTTTTTTTACTTCTGGATATTTTAAAATTAATGGTATTGATGGAATCTATGGAATTTATCCTAAATTAGGTTTAGAAAATTTTAGTGCTGTTAGAAGTTATATTGGGTTAGGAATTAAAAAATAAGTTTTAATTTTATGAGAAAATTTAAAAAATTATTACCTAAATTTTTTATTAATTTCTATCATTTTCTTTGGTCGTTTTTTTTCGCTTTAATTAACAAATTTCCTTCAAAAAAAATTATTGTTATAGGAATCACAGGAACAAAAGGAAAAAGTACTGTTTCTTATTTAACCTATTTTCTCCTTCAAAAACTTGGTTTTAAAACTGCTCTTTCTTGCTCAGATTTTGTTTTTATTAATGAAAAAGAAATAGAAAAGAAAGAAAGATTAACTATGCCAGGCAAAGGGTTCTTGCAAAAATTTTTAAAAGAAGCTGAAGATGAAGGATGTGAAATTGCTGTGATTGAGTGTACCTCAGAGGGTCTTTGGCAAAATAGACATGCTTTTATTGATTTTGACATTACTGTTTTTTTAAATTTACACCCAGAACACATCGAACATCACGGAAGTTATGAAGCTTATAAAAAAGTTAAGGGGAAGCTTTTTAAAGCCTTAGAAAAATCCAAAGAAAGAAAAAGCTTAAGAGGTTTTAACATTAAAAAAACTATTATTGTTAATTTAGATGATTTAGAATGTGATTATTTTTTAAGTTTTAAAGCGGAACAAAAAATAGCTTTCTCTTTAGAAGCCAGCAATTTCGACAAAAATTTTCTTTTAAAACCAGAAATTTATAAAATTTCTAAAAACGGTATAAGTTTTAAATTAGAAGGAAAAGAATTTTTTTCTCCTCTTTTAGGAAAAACTAATCTTTATAATATTTTGGCTGTTTTTTCTATTTTAAAAGCTTTAGGTATTTCACTTAATTTAGTTTCTGAGCCACTTAAAGAATTTAAGGGCATTCCCGGAAGAATGGAAATTTTAGATGCTAAGGGTTTTAAAGTAATAATTGATTATGCCCATACACCTGATTCTATAGAACTTCTTTATAAAACAATTTTAGATATTTTTAAGCCGAAAAGACTTCTTTGTTTAGTTAGTTCTGCGGGAGGAATAAGAGATAAATGGAAAAGACCAAAAATAGGTGAATTAGCAGCCAAATACTGTTCTTATATAGTGATTAGTGATGAAGATCCTTTTGATGAACCTCCTGAAAATATTCGGAAAGCTATAGAAATAGGAGCTATAAATTTTTTAAAAGAATATAATATAGAAAAACCAGTGGAAATTATTCCTGATAGAAAAGAAGCTGTTTTAAGGCTCATAGAAATAGCTGAAAAAGGTGATATTGTAGTTACTATTGGAAAAGGAAATGAAAAATCAATAAGTTATGGAGACAAGCTTTTGCCTTGGAATGAAAAAGAAATAGTTTTATCGGCTTTAGAATTTTTTGGAAAGATTAAAAAAAAATAAAAATCATTCTAAAATTTCAACCAAAACATCTCGATGAATTCCAAAATTTAAAGCAGAGTCTTTATCTGGATACCATATATCAATTACCCCCCTAATTCTAGAATTTAATCTATCTTCTATAACAAAAACCTTATCTCCAAAAAGGGAAGGAATTTTAATTTTTGTTCCTAAGGGGAGGTCATTAGAAGCAGTAATTCCATCTCTTGTTAAAGTATTCATAGCAGTAAGCCAGGGTGTCTCATCGGTTTCATCTGGGCTTGAAGAATATCCGGTAATATTAAAATAAACAATTCTTTTTTCTGGCTCTAAACCTTTTAAAAAACTTTTTTCTTCAGAAATAAGGTTTTTTTCTGCTTCTGAAGGAGAAAAAACTAAGTTAAAGGCAGAAAAAATAAAGATAATAAGAAGAATTTTTCCTATCGAAGAAGTACTCATTTTTATTTTTTAAATTAAAAGGCCCCTTTATGGGGCCAAAGATAAAAAAATTATAACATAGATCTTTATCTTTTTCAATGAGTTTTGTGAATTTCTATCTTGACAAAATTTGATTTGATTTTTAAAATGTTTTTAAAATAAAATGGTCAAAAAATTAGTATTTTTTAGCTTTTATTTTTTAAGGCCTCCTAGGTAGGGAGGTTTGTTTGATAATTTTAATTTCTGCCTCCCTACCTGGGAGGCTTTTTAAAAATTTAAATGAAAATTTTATCTTTTGGAGAATCAGTCATTGATATAGTTTATTTAGTAAAAGATTTAAAATTAGATAGAAAAAATGAAATTTTACTTAAAAAATTTTCCTTTGGAGGGCCATCACTTGTAGCCTCTTTATTCCTTTCCTTTTACGGTTATAGACCTTATTTTTTACCAGCTTAGGAAATGATAAAGATGGTAGAAAATGTAAGAAGTATTTAGAAAATTGTGGTATTAAAGTTATAAGATTGGGAAATAAAACTAAAAAAAATTTAGTTATTTTAAATAAAGGTATAAGAACAATTTTTAAAGAATCTGAAAGTAAAATAAATTTTTCTAAATTAAATAAATTTAAAAACAATCTTCTTTCTAGTCCCAATTTAATTATTTTAGATAGACATTTTTCTCATGTTTTTAAATTTCTAAAAAACTTTAAAGCAGAAATAATTTTTGATCCCTCCACAGAAATTTCACCAAGAATTTTAAGAGTTTTAAAAAACATAAAATACCCTATCATTCCTATAGAAAGTTTGAAAAAATTCCATAAAAAAATTTTTATTTAGCTCTTAAAATTGCTCAAAAGAAAATAGGTGATTTTATTATTGTAACCTGTAGAAAATTTGGATCTTTTATTTCAGAAAAAAATAAAATTTTATTTTTTGCCTCTTATAAAAGTAAAGCTCTTGATCCAACTGGTGCTGGAGATGTTTTTAGAGCTGCTTTTGCTTATGGTATTTTAAATAATTGGCCTTTATATAAAATAATGAATTTTGCTAATTTCGTTTCTGCTTTACATACAGAAAAATTAGGGAACGGAGATAATCTTCCTAAGCCTAAAGAAATCAAAAAAAGTAAAAGAAAGAAAAATAACTATAAATTTAAAGATGTGGTCACCTTTTATAAAAATTTAAAACAATGAATCCAGTAAAAATTATATTCGATTGATAAAGAAAATATTAAAGAAATTTATGAAATCGCTGAAATTAAAATAAATAGCGGGTATGTAATTTGGGAAACAAGGGTTGTAGGTTAAAATCGAGAACAAGTTTTAATTCTTCTGGAGAAGGTATGGGGATAAATTTTAAATTTTTTCTAAAAAATTTGAAAAATTTTCCAGAAAAGAATTTAAGTGTTCTTCCAAGTATAAAAATAGTACAAAAAATTGTAAAAGAAACAGGTCTTTTAGTGGCTACAGAAATTATGGACCCTCTTTTTCAAATACCTTTTTATGAAAGACTAATCCCTGAAAACAAGCTTCTTTTTTGGAATCCGGCAGTTAATCAGTTGGGTTGGCCGGTTTTAATTATGTCTTATTTTGTTAAAAAAAATAATTGGTATATAGGACTTAAAAATCCTAAATGGTTAGGAGATTTTAAGAAAAAAGCTGATAGTTTAAATTACAAAGGAAGAACTTCAATGGAAAAAACATGGGAGGGTTTAGTTAGTTATGCTAATTTCTTTTTAGAAAAAGAAAAAATTATTCTTATCCATAGAGAAGTTGATATTCTTGAAAAAAGAAATTATAGAAACATACCCCTGCATCATCTTGCTTCTAGAGTTAAAAAACACACAGGGTGCCTTTTATTTTTTGATCCTTCACATTCTTACGGACCAAAGATGAAAGAAAAAATTGTTCCAGCTACTTTAAAAGCAATGAAAATAAAAATAAGTGAAAATGAATTTTTATATGATGGCATTTTAGTTGAAGTAGGAACATCAAAAACAGATTCAGAGCAACATATTTCTCTTAAGGATTTAAAAGAAATGGTTAAAGAGTTAAGTAAGTTTAGAATCATTCAAAAAAGAGAAATTTAGTGATAACTAAATCAAGCGGTGGGGGAGGGATTCGAACCCTCACGGCCTTAAAGGCCACCGGTTTTCGAGACCGGCGCAATCCCGATTCTGCCACCCCACCCTATATTAAAATTATAATCTTGAAAAACAGAGTAATTTAAAATAAAATTTTTCAATAATGATCACTAAGGAATACCTAAAAGAAAACACAAGATATAATCCTTTTAATTTTGAAGAAAAAATATATAATTTTTGGCTTCCTTATTTTAGAGCAAAAACTAAAAGCAAAAAAAAATTTATTATTCTTATTGCTCCTCCTAATGTGACAGGAAGTTTGCATATGGGTCATACTCTAGAAAATATTATTTTAGATGTGATTGCTAGATATAAAAGGATGTTAGGGTTTGATGTTATTTGGCTTCCCGGGACAGATCATGCTGGTATTGCTACTCAAAATGTAGTTGAAAAAGAACTTAAAAAGGAAGGATTAACTAGGTTTGATTTAGGTAAAAAAAAATTTATTCAAAGAGTTCGGGAATGGACAAAAAAATATGGTGGGGTAATTTTAGAACAATTTAAAAAATTAGGGCTTTCTTTAGATTGGTCGAGAAAAAAATTTACTTTGGATAAAAAATATGTTGATTGGGTACAAAAAGCTTTTATTATCTACTATAAAAAGGGATTAATTTATAAAGATTTGAGACCTGTTAATTTTTGTCCTCGATGTCAAACATCACTTTCTGATTTAGAAGTTGAATACAAAGAATCACCGGGAAAGCTTTATTTCATTAAATATCCTTTAAAAGATGGTGGTTTTGTAACTATTGCTACCACCAGACCAGAAACTATATTAGGAGATACAGCTTTAGCAGTTAATCCTAAAGACAAAAAAAATATAAGCCTTGTAAAAAAAATTGTTCTTTTACCTATAGTAGGAAGAGAACTTCCTATAGTTTCTGATTTAAAAGTTGATCCTAATTTTGGTACTGGTGTTTTAAAAATTACCCCAGCTCATTCTCTTATTGATTATGAGATAGGATTAAATCATAAACTGCCCATGATCTCTGTAATTTCTTTTGAGGCTAAAATGAATGAAAATGCTGAAGAATTTGCTGGTTTAGATTATTTAATTTGTAGAGAAAAAATTGTTGAAAGATTAACAAAAGAAAATTTTATAGAAAAGATTGAAGAAAAAATTATTCCTTTACCAGTTTGTTCAAGATGCGGTACAGAAATTCAAGTAGTTCCTTCCTATGAATGGTTTCTTAGAATGAAAAATTTAGCTCAGCTGGCTATTAAGGCGGTTAAAAACAAAGAGGTAGAAATATATCCTCATAAATTTAAAAAACCATATTTTGATTGGTTAAATAATATTAAAGATTGGTGTATTTCGAGAAAAATATGGTGGGGACAACAAATTCCTGCTTGGAGATGTTCAAATTGTGGCGAAAAAAGTTGGCGAATTTCTCTTAAAAAACCAAAAATAAAATGTAAATTATGTAAACAATCAAAATGGGAACTTACTAACGAAGTTTTTGATACTTGGTTTTCTTCTGCTCTTTGGCCTTTTGCTATTTTGTACACCAAAGAAGAAAAAAAATGGTATCCTGCTAATTTAGTTTCTTCAGCAAGAGATATTTTACATCTTTGGATAACGAGAATGATTTTTTCTGGTAAATTCTTTATGAAAAAGAAACCCTTTGATATTGCTTTTATTCACCCCACGGTTCTTACTAAAGAAGGCAAAAGAATGTCTAAAAGTTTAGGTACAGGTATTGATCCACTTGATCTGATTCAAAAATATGGAACTGATGTTTTAAGGTTTGGGATTATTTGGCAATTAAGTGCTCATCAAGATTTAAGATTTGATGAAACGCCTTTAGAACAAGGAGCTAAATTTTTAAATAAAATTTGGAATGCTTATAGATTTTATCTGTTAACTAAAGAAAGTAAAAAAGAAAATAAAAATAAACCCTCAAAAGAAGATCAGAGAATTTTAAAAGAACTTCAAAAAACAAAAAAATTTGTTTTTAGTAAAATAGAAAAGTTTGAATTAGGCTTAGCTTTAAAAGAAATCTATAGGTTTTTTTGGCAAGAAGTTTGTGATAAATATCTAGAATCATGGAAAGGAGAAACAAAAAATAGTCTCAAGTCTTTAGATTTAGTAATGTTAGAATCATTAAAACTTATGCATCCTTTTCTACCCCACTTAACTCAGCTTCTTTATATGGCTCTCTTTAAAAAAGTTCCGCTCTTTAGAGAAAAAATAGCTTCTTAAAATGGTAAGCATTATTTTGTTATCATTTTTTCTGCCATTTTTTTGGTCTTATTATTTTATAAAAAAAGATTGTCATCCTGAACCTTGGTATTTTTTAGTTTTTGCTTTTCTTTTAGGAATTTTTTCTGCTATTCTTTCTCTCTTTTTCGAAGGTATTTTAGAAAACTTAGATCTTATTAACTCATTAACTTTAAAACTTTTAATCTATTCTTTTATTGAAGAATTTCTGAAATTTTTAGTAATCTTCCTTTTAATTTTTCCTCTCAAAATTTTTGACGAACCCGTTGATGCTATTATTTATATGAGTATTTCTGCTTTAGGTTTTGCTTTCATAGAAAATTTTTTTTATGTTTTTAAAACAGAAGCTGAAGTTTCTTCTTATCTGCTTCTTTTTCTTCGTTTTTTAGCTCCTAATTTTTTACATGTTTTAGCCTCCTCTATTATAGGTTTTGGTTTTGCCTACTATATGAAAAAAAGAATTTTTGTTTTTATTCCTTTAGCCCTTATTTTTTCAGTCGTTTTGCATTTTATTCATAATTATTTTATAATAAGATTAGAGCACCTAGGTTATGTTTTTATTATTCCTTTGCTTTGGGGAGTATTTACTATTTTAATCTCCGAAATAGTTATTATTAGCGATAAAAATGAATTCGGAATTTCAAAACTTAAACCCTATGAAAGGTTATGATGAGGTCCATTTAGAAGAAGGTCTTTTAAGTGTAGATATTTATGTAAAAGATAATGAACTTGTTATTGTTGCTCCTATTGCTGGTTCTTCAAAAGAAAACATAGAAATTATTGTTAAGGGAGATATTTTAATGATAAAAGGAGAAAGGTTTCCTCCAGAAAATGTTGAAGAAACATATTATAAAAAGAAAGAATGTTATTGGGGACCCTTTTCGAGATCAATAGTCCTTCCTAGAGATGTTGATAAATCTAATATAAGAGCTTTTTACGAAAATGGAATTTTAATGGTAAGAATTCCTAAGTTATCTGGTTTTGAAGAAACAAAAAAAATAAGCATTGAATAAGCGTCCGTAGCTCAGCGGTAGAGCACCGTCCTTATAAGACGGGGGTCGCTGGTTCAAACCCAGCCGGACGCACAAATGAAAAAAGAAATAATTTATTTAACTTTTTTATTTTTTTTAACTTTCCTTGTATTTTTTAAACCCTCTTTTATTTTTTCTTTTCATAAAAGACTTGAAAGGCAACCCTTTGGAGGAATCATCAAAAATATTGAAAATTGTGAGAACGGAAAAATTCTTACTATAGAAAGATATCATCAAATAAGTTATTTTCAAAGACCTGTAGAGAAAATAGAAAAAACTTTTATGTTTAGTGAAAATCCAAATTTGACACCAAAAGAGGGAGAAAATAAAAGTTATGGAATTTCTTCAAAATATTTGACTCCTTCAAAACCAATAGAAAAAAGTGTTATTTTTATAGGCACAGCAAAACCTGAAGGAACATGTTTAGAAAAAAGGACGAGGGTAATAAGAGGTACTTCAACGACTACAACCACAACCGAAGAATATATTGCTGTAAAAAAAGATACTGATTATACTATTATTATTATGGGAAGAGTTCTTCCTTGTAAATTAACACATCTTAAAGAAATTTGCCCTTAAGGGAAAATCGTTCTAAAAAATTGATGAAGAGGAGGAACAATATTTTTGTACTCATCTAGATAAATATTAAGTTTTTTTCTTACTTCTTCTTTATCAACAAAAAAATCTTCAATAGGAATATCAATGCCCATTCTCAGCCTTGAATGAGGAACTAAATAAATATAATCCCTAAGGAGTGAGGAAAAAATTTCAAAACCATCAAATTCACTCCACTTATAAAATTTACCATCAAGAGTTATTCCTTCATTAGTTATTTTAATTTCCATAAGTTTGGGCTCATAAAAAAGAGGATGAAAGAAAAAAATAAAAGAAAATATTCCTACAATTAATGCCCAGTAATCAGAGGTTAAAATAGCATACAAAATAAAAGCACCGGCAAAAAAACCTGTAATTAAATGCCAGAGCAAATCTCCAAAAGGATGAGAAATAAAATTATAAGTAACCCATTTAAGCTCAAATTTTTCTTCCTCCATATTTATACTTTTTATTTTAAATAAATTTTGCTATAATTTTAAAATAAACATACAAGAAAATGCGGTTTAAAGGTTATAATTTCAAAAAAATAGAAAAAAAGTGGCAAGATAAGTGGTATAAAAATTATAAAAAAATTTGGAAAGGTGTAGATTTTTCTAAAAAACCCAAACTTTATATTTTAGATATGTTCCCCTATCCTTCTAGTGGAGGACTACATGTTGGTCATGTAGAAGGTTATACAGCTACTGATATTTTAAGTAGATATTATAGAATGAAAGGTTATAATGTTCTTCATCCTATGGGATGGGATGCTTTTGGTTTACCAGCAGAAAACTATGCTCTTAAAGTTAAAAAAAATCCTATGACCTTTGTACCCAAAAATATTGAAAATTTCAAGAGACAATTAAAATTAATGGGTTTTAGTTATGATTGGTCAAGAGAGGTTTCTACCATTGATCCTGAATATTATAAATGGACTCAATGGCTTTTTCTTCAATTTTTTAAGCATGGTTTAGCTTATGAAGCTGAAGCACCTGTTAATTTTTGTCCTTCTTGTAAAACAGGCTTAGCTAATGAAGAAGTAATTCAAGGAAAATGTGAAAGATGTGGGAGTGAAGTAGAAAAAAGAATGCTCCGTCAATGGCATTTAAAAATTACTGCTTATGCTGAAAGACTTATTGAAGATTTAAAAGAGCTTGATTGGCCAGAAAAAATAATTGAAATGCAAAAAAATTGGATAGGAAAGAGTGAGGGTTGGGAAGTTAATTTTGATGTTGAAGGTTCAAATATCAAAATTAATGTTTTTACTACAAGATTAGATACTATTTATGGAGCTACTTTTATTGCTCTTTCTTATAATCATCCTTTAGTTCTTAAAGTAACCAGATCAGATTTTTATGAGCTTGTAGAAAACTATATTCAAAACGAAAGAAAAAAACCTGTTTCTATTAAAGCTTTAGAAAAAGAAATTACTGGTGTTTTTACTGGTTCCTATGCTCTTCATCCTTTAACTGGCTTTAAAATTCCTATTTGGGTAACTAATTATGTTTTAGAACATTATGGTACTGGAGCAATTATGGGTGTGCCGGCGCATGATTTAAGAGACTATGAGTTTGCAAGAAAATTTAACTTACAAATAATTAGAGCAATTAAAGATCCTCAAGGCTCAGAAAAATTACCCTTTGAAGGAGAAGGGGTTTTAATTAATTCAGAAAAATTTAATAGTCTCTCAAGTAATGAAGCTAAAGAGGAAATTGATAAATTTTTAGAAAAAGAAGGTAGAGCTAAAAGAGTAACTTACTATAAACTAAGAGATTGGATTTTTTCAAGACAAAGATATTGGGGAGAACCAATTCCTATAATTAAATGTCCTCGATGTGGAAATGTTCCTGTTCCTGAAAATGAACTTCCTGTAAAACTTCCAAAAATAAAAAATTTTGAACCTACTGGCACAGGTGAATCTCCTTTAAAAAATATAAAAAACTGGGTAAAAACAAAATGCCCTCAATGTAAAGGACCAGCAGAAAGAGAAACAAATACTATGCCTCAATGGGCTGGTTCGTGTTGGTATTATTTAAGATATATTGACCCTAAAAATAAAAAAGCTTTTGCTGATATCAAAAAATTAAAATACTGGCTACCAGTTGATCTTTATGTTGGTGGAGCTGAACATGCGGTCTTACATCTTTTATACGCTCGATTTTGGCATAAATTTTTATATGATTTAGGCTTAGTACCCACAAAAGAACCATTTAAAAAACTTTTCAATCAGGGTTTAATTTTAGGTCCAGATGGACAAAAAATGTCTAAATCTCGAGGAAATGTTATTAATCCTGAGGTTGTCGCTAAAGAATATGGAGTTGATTCTTTAAGAATGTATGAAATGTTCATGGGTCCTTTAGAAGCAGAAAAACCATGGAGCACTGAAGGAATTAAGGGTATTTATAGATTTTTAAATAGAATTTGGAAATTAGCTCAAACTATAAAAAATCAAAAAAAGATAAAAAAAATACCAGAAGATTTTGAAAAAGAGTTAAATAATTTAATTTATGAAACTTCTGAAGGAATTGAAAAAATGAGATTTAATATTGTTATTTCTAAAATGATGGTTTTTGAAGATTATCTTAAAAAGAAATTAGAAGAGGGTTATAATATACCTAAAGAGGGACTTTTAACTTTTATTAAACTTCTTTTTCCTTTTGCTCCTTATATTTCCCAAGAAATTTGGAGTGCTCTTTTTAAGAAAAAAGGATCATTAGATTTAGAAAAATGGCCGAAATATAAAGAAAGTCTAATTAAAAAAGAGGAATTTGTTTATATTGTTCAAATTAACGGTAAGAAAAGGGGTGAATTTACTTATCAAAAAGAAGATATCACAGAAAAAGAGGTTCTAAAAAAAGTAAAAAGCCTTCCTCTTTACGAAAAATATCTTCGAGATAAAAAGATTAAAAAAATAATTATTGTTAAAGGAAGACTTGTTAATTTTGTTATATGAAAAAAAGATTAAAGGGTTCTCTGGGAGAAAAAATTGCAGAAATATTTTTGATTAAAAAAGGTTATAAAATCTTAGCCAAAAATCTAAAATTAAAAAATTTTGGAGAAATAGATATTTTAGGTGAAAAAGATAAAAAACTAAATTTTGTTGAAGTTAAAACCTTATTTGAAAATAAAAATTTTCTTCCTGAATTTCATTTTAATTTTAAAAAAAAGAAAAAAATTGAAAAATTAGCAAACTATTTTTGTTTAAAATTTAAAAAAGAGGATTATTTTATTTCTCTGGTAGCTATTGAAATTAAAAATGGTAAAATTAAAATAAGATATTATGAAAATATTTAAATGAAAAAACAAATTTTTATCACTCTTTTACTTTTTCTTATTTTTTCTTTTCTTCTTTATGAATATATAAATGAAAGAGAAAAAAATAGACCTTATCGAGAATCTACCGAAATTATTAAAAAGGAAATTCTAGATAAAAGCAATCTAAAAACAAAATTTAATTATCATCCTTTAGAAATCGAAAAAGAAAGAAAAGAAAATTTTGCTGAAAGCTTAAAAAACGAAAAAATAATATTAGTTTCTGATGAAATTTTAAATAATATCAATCTTAATTTATTAAAATAAGCCGGTGTAGCTCAGTGGTAGAGCGTCCCGCTCGTAACGGGAAGGTCGTGGGTTCAATCCCCACCACCGGCTCAAAAATTTAAAAAATTAAAATTAAAATTTTATTTATAAGATGCGCAAATTAATTATACTCTTTTTATTAGCAAATATATTTTTTTCTTCTTCGGTTCTTTCTTTTGCTATTCCTGATGGAAGTGAGGGATCATATTATGGAGATATTTATAAAGACCCCGCCTATAATTACTTAAATAAAGATTTAAATGAAATTATAAACTCTGTTCTTGAAGGAATAGCTGCAGTAACACCACCTGAAGAAGGAGTTTCAGTTTTTCCCTATGACCCTGTGCTTTATTATCTTCTTATAAGAGGATTTGGACTTGATGCTTCAATGCAACAAAAAGTAATGCAATATTTAAATAAATCTTTTTTAGAAAACAAAAAAAGTGAAATTTATAAAGAGCTTGGCAAAAGATACGATGATTATGAATATGTTTCTTATCTCAAATCAGTTTCTAATGTAAATGATTTAAGAGATGCTAATAATTTAACAATAGCAAGAAATATTTTATTATCAGCAGGACAAAAAAAGACGGTGATTGATTTTTGCAATCAAGAACTTTCAAGAATTTTTACTTGTCGAGATGAGGATTTTGATCAAACTTTTAATAGTTTTGTAAGAGAAGTAAGTGGTTTATTTCAATTAGGAACATATTGCGGAATAAAATATGAAGAAATTAACTCTTGTGAAAGTCAAAATTATCAAACATCTTTATCTTTAGCTCCGCAAAAAAAATCTTTGATCTTAAGTCTTCTAGGTTCTTTTACAGGAAAAATAATTACTGCTCAGATGGCAAATGAAACTACCACAGAGGTTGAATTACCATCAGCTATCACTGTCATTGATCGTTCAAATTATCTTATGAAAGACCTTGGTTATTCTCTTTTTACTTTACCTAAAATATATTATGATTTAGGCATAAAAGCTTTTAATTCAGCTCCAATTTTCAAAATGGGAGATTATGTAGAAATTACTAAATGTATTAAAGATGATGATGACAAAATTTATCCTTATGAAATAAGAAGCTTAAATATCCAAGTAAAAAATCCACAAACAGATAAAGGGGGTATTATTTCTCTTTCTGATGAAGGTATTAATGGAAACATTAATTTTTCTTATCAGGTAACCAAAAATTTCTTTAACGACATAAACATATTTGATTTTAAAAATCCTTCTGATCTTTATGAGTATATTAATAACCAATGTATCTCTTTAAAAGTAAAATTAGGGGATGAAAACCCAACAAAAACAAGTCCGTATACTGATTGTATGATTTCTAATTTAAGAGCCTTTGTTGATGCTAATAACAAAGCAGTTAAAATTTTAAAAGATCTAAAATCAAGAATTGATATTTATTTAGGTGTCTGGAAAAATATAATAGGTGCTACCAACGATCTACGCATAGATGGAAATTTAAAAGATAAAATGTCAGAATTATATGGAGTATATATAAATAAAGGAGAAAGAGTTGATGAATTAGTTACTATAAAAATGCCCACAAATTTTTCTAAATGCTCTGATTTCAGAGGGTGTTCTATATTTCAAAAAACTATAAAAGAACTCACAGATAATTTTGAGAGATTTAAAGAAATTTTTACTTCTTCAGTAGGTGTTCATCCTTATAGCGAATTAGCTGTTTTTCATTATACTTATTCATATTTCAAGATTGCTAATGACATTAAAAAAAATTGTATAGATGGTGATAATATTGTAAACAAAAAAACTTATGGAAGTTATCTAAATAAAAAATCTCAATATGCTAATATAAGAAAAATAAAATTAACTAAAAAAATTGAAGTTAAAAAATCTTTTAAAAATTTCTTTGAAGCTCTTTATGATTCGGCTCTTAGCATTTTCAAACCTAAAGAATTTACCATCAATATCGAAAAATGAAAAATTTAAAATTTTTAATAATATTATTCTTTATTCTAGCTGTTTTTAGTTTTCCAAGTAAATTGGTAAAATCACAATTTGACCAAACGGGTGAAAAGAGTATTAATATAGAAAGGGATAAATTTAATATTTTGTGTGTAAATACTGTAGGTTATATAAACTGGAATGGTATTCAAGAAGATTTAAAAAAGAACCTTCGTACAGGACTTTATCTCGTTTTTAGTGGTAAGGATGGAAAAGAAACTGATGGTGGTTGTAAATTTACTAAAGGGGTTAATGATAGTGATACAATTTGGGTAGATTTTGTTTACGTAGAACTAGGAAAATTTTATCATGTAGACATAAACGATCTAAAATTTGAAGAGAATAAAATATATGGTCAAGATTGTCAAAAAATAAAAATTACATTGAGACATGACTACACACCCTATTTGAATGTCTCTGTAAATTGTAGTGAAAAATATTTAGGAGGAGTATCACGGGATATTGGTATAAAAAATTTTTATGAATCTCTACAAAATTATTTACAATTATCTAACGCTGCAAATTACTGGGAGAAAACGTTAGATGTTCAAATGCAACAATCTCCTAAAGTAGGCGAAAGTACAGTAATTGGTGAACCTTGCCCACAACTTAATTTATTCCAAGCTATTTGGGCTGGGATTACTGGAGATACAAAAGCAATAGTTTGTACTATTGCTAAAGTTGGTTTTGGTTTAGCTTCTGCTATTATTCAAGTTTTTAGTTTTTTAATTTTGAATATTTTGAAACTGATTATTGGTATTTTAACCCAATTTCAGATGGCATTTAATAATATTTTAGCCGGAGTTTTAAATGTAGTTGCCCGTTTAAATCCTTTTGATAAAGACATAGGAGTTATTGTTTGGAGAACATTTAGGGATTTAGCTTATATAGTTTTAATATTTTCTGCTTTATACGCTGGATTTATATGGCTTTTTGAGGGAAAAGGAAGTGCTTTTTCTTTAATTTTTAATATTATTCTTATTGCTTTGATAATTAATTTCTCTTATGCTTTTGTTAAACTTATTTTTACAATTTCTTTTCAAATAGAAAATGGTCTTTCTGGAGGTTCAAGAGAAAATTTTGGAACTTTTATTGTCAGCGCTCTTTCACAAGGAAATTATCTTGGTAGTTGGCAAAGTGTTTTAAATAAATTTAATATAACTAATCCTGATACAATAACATTGGGTGGGAGTAATCTTTCTGGTGATCAAGAAATAAGTATACTTTACAACATTTATATACAGCGCACAGTTAATTTTATTCGTGATGCCTTATTAAAAACTTTGGGTGAAATTGCTGTGGCTTTAATGCCATTTATAATTGCTCTTTTAATATCTGGTGCTTTAGGGGCGATGATTTTTCTTTTCTTTATTAGATTTATAAAAATTATTTTTCTTTTAATTACCTCTTCCTTAGCTGTTCTTTCTTTAGCTTATCCTAATAAAGGGCCCTTAGGAAAATATCTTCCTCAATTTCCTTTCGTTTTCGATAATTGGTTTTCAGATGTTATAAAATGGGCAGTAGTTATTCCTATTTTTATGTTTATGATTGTTTTAGGAGTAGTTTTCCAACAAAATTTTGCAGATTTATCAAAAAATAATGATGTAAATATAGAAGACTATATCTTTGTCTTTATCTTTCTTCTTGCCTGGTTTATTTTGTCTTTTAATGTAGCTTCAAGTGTAAGTAAAGAGGTCTCTCAAATAGCTAAAGGAGCAGCTGGATTTCCTACTTGGATACTAGGAAAGATAGGAGGAGCTATAGCTCAAAGAGTTGGTGTTGCTAGAGTATTTGGAACGGGAATTAAAAAGATAGGAAAATATATTGAAGATAAAGTAAGCGAAGCTCCTGTTATAAAACAAATCGCTGGATGGCAATTAAAGGGTTTTGCTAGGTCTTTACAAAAAGCTGGAGATAAAGTGAGAGAAAAAGATTATTGGGTAATAAATAAACAATTTGTTATGGAAGAAATAAAAAATTCGTGGAAAAATTTTGTTCGGCAACCTAATACTAATAATTGGGATAGTTTTTTTGGTAAATTTGGAAAGATTGCTAAAGAAGAAGAATATAAAGAAGATGTGGAAAAATTTTTAAGCAGTTTGAGAAACAGAGATTGGGCAATAGTTATGCAGTATGATACTAATAATAATTTTTTCAAATTAGGTCCGGTTAAAAATCAAGCCGATAAAGAATTACATGGTCTTTCAACTTTTTTAACCGCTACAAATGTTAGAGACCAAGATGTGTCTTTTAATAACTTTTTAAAAGAGAATAGTTATGGTACTTTAGTAACTATTTTTGAAAATATAAATCAAAACGTTTGGAATAATAAAATTCTACCCTTAATGAATAGAAATGCTGCAGAAATAATCAATGATCTAGATATCTTGCCAAAATTAGTAAGTATTGCTATTAGACTTCCACAACCGCAAAAAATATGGCTTTATGATTGGTTATCAAGACAAGATGAAAACAGAATTAGGAAAACATTAAGAGCTTCTGCTAAAAATAACCAAGGAGATTTAATTTTTGATGTTTTAAGAGAACAAATGGGTCAAGGAGGTGCACCAGCAGCTGGTCCAACATCACAAGGTGAACCGGCAGGTGGTCAAAGAGGGGCATAAAATCAAAAGTAGAAAATTAAAATAAATAAAAATGTATCAAGAAAAATATAATATACAAGAATTATGGGAAAAATCTACGAAAGCTATAAAAGATTTTTTATCTTCAGGAGATTTTTTTAAATTTGTTTTTAGAATTGCTGATTTAGTAAACCTTGAAAGAGAAGAAACATTAAATTTTATTTATTTTCTTTATGCCTTGAGTCTTAAGAGTTTTCCAGCCGAAGAGGCAAGAGAAAGATTAAATGATTTTCTACCAAATTTAACCGAAGAACAGAAAGAAATTATTATTAGAGAAATTGCTCTTGGTTTTTTACCTTCTTTAGAAAATTTTTGGAAAATAACAACAGAAGAAGAGAAATATGATGAAAAAGTACAAAGATATTTAAGCATGATGGGGTTTTATTTAAGAAGGCCAATTCTTAAAAGGGAAACAGAGTTTATTAAAAAAGAATTACCGGTTGAAAAAGAAACTCAAGAGACAAAAGAGGAAATTCCTCAGGAAGTTTTACCTCAGGAAGAAAGAGTTGTGACTATAAGTTGGGAAGAAAAAAAAGAGGAAAAAGAAGAAGAAAGTAAAAAAGGCGAAAAAGATGATTGGATTATTCCAAAAATTGAGTTTAAAATTAAAGAAGATGAAAAAAAAAGAGAAAAAGAAGAATCAGTAGATTTATCTCAAGTATAAAATGTCCCAAAAATTTTTTGTGCCTAAATATATAACTATAGAAGATAGGCTTGAAGGGCTTATTACCATAAGGCAACTCTTTGCTCTTCTTATTGCTTTTTTCATTTCTTATTTTTCTTTTAAAATACATACTTTAATTGGTGTTCCGGTAGTTATTTTAAGTTTTGGTTTAGCCGTTTTAGGAACTTTCTGGCAAGTTAATGGAAAACCTTTTTTAAATGTTCTTCCTTCAGCTTTAAAATCGCTTTTAAATCAAGAAAAATATATATGGAAAAGAATTGAAAGAACAGAATATAAAGAAATTGTAGTTCCTGAGGTTGAAGAAAAAGAATACTATCCTGAGTTTATTGAACCAAGAAAAAAAAGATTATCAGAAATACCTAAAAATGTGGAAATAGAAATTTCTGCTCCAGAAATAACTTCAACTTTTAAAGAAAAAATTAAAGTTGAACTTGATAAACCTTTATCTTTACAAAAAGAAGAATTTAAAAAACTTGGACACTCTCATGAAGTTAATCCTCATAATCCTTACAGGCTTTTTCCTTATATTAAATTTACTCAAAGAGCAAAAATTTAAAAATGGTAAAACCAACTTATTATCTTATCAAAGTGAAAGAAATTAAAGATAATGTTTATATTTTAGAAAACGGAAGTTTAAGAGCAATTTTAGCTGTTCCGGGTGTGAACATCGAACTTTTAAACGAAGAAGATCAAAATTTATTTCTTTCTCAATTTAAATCTTTGCTTGATGGTTTAGATTTTCCTTTACAGGTTTTTGTTTATTCACGATATGAAAATTTAGATAATTATTTAAAACTTATTCAAGCAAGATATGAAGAGGAATCAAATCCTTTAATTAAATTTCAGATTGATGAATATATGAAGTTTTTAGAAGATTATTTAGAAAACCATAAAGTAATGAAAAAAATGTTTTTTTTAGTTGTTCCTTATGATAGCGCTTCCTCAGAAATTCCTTTACCGATAGCGCAAAAGATGCCACAAACAGAATCTTATCAGGAAATGCTTTTTCAATTAGAAACAAGGGTAGAATATGTAACCCAGATGCTTTCTAATATGGGGCTTGTGCCTATAAGACTTAATAATCTTGAACTTTTAGAGCTTCTTTTTGAATGTTATAATCCAGCTTTAAGATATGGCCAAATTCCTAAACAAATCGTTGATAAATTAATAGAATTTTTAGGAGAATGATTAATTTAAGTTTACCATTCTTTAGTAAAAAGGGAAAAATTAAAATACCTTTTCAGAAAGAATTGGAGGGTTTTGAAAAAATAAAAGAATTAATGGCGCCTCCAGGCGCTAATTTTGCTTTAGACTATTTTCAAATAGGTGATATTTATGGAAGAACCCTTTTGGTTTTAGAATATCCTTCTTATCTTATTGGTGCTTGGCTAAGTAAAGTTATTATCTTAGATGAGCCATTTAATCTTTCTCTTTTTTTTCACCCTGTAGATACAGGAGCTACTTTAAAAAAATTAGAAAAGCAATTAGCAAGAATAGAAGCACAAATAAGAGAAACAGAAGAAAAAGGAAAGGTTAGGTCTCCGGAATTAGAGGTTGCTTATAAAAACGTAGAAGAGTTAAGAGATATGCTAGTACAAGCTGAAGAAAGAATGCTTAAGGTTTCTCTTTACATTACCCTCTTTACTAATGATAAAAAAGAACTTGATTTAAAAACTAAAAAGATTCTTAAAACATTTGAAAGTTCTCTTATTTCTTCTAAACAAGTTATGTTTCAACAAAAAGAGGGTTTTATTTCTACTCTTCCTCTTTGCCTTGATGAAATTAACGCTTCTTATCATTTAAATTCTTCAACTGCTTCTTCTTTCTTCCCTTTTATCTCTACAGATATTGTTGATGAAAAAGGAATTTTTATGGGGGTTAATCTTATAGATGGAGGTGTGGTTATTTTAGATAGATTTAAATACGAAAACCCCCATCTTCTTATTTTAGCTCGTTCTGGTTCAGGTAAATCTTATACTTCTAAACTTGAAATTATGAGAAGCTTAATGATGAATATGGAGGTTATTGTTCTTGACCCAGAAAACGAATATCAATCTATTTGTGATGTTTATGGAGGAAGTTTTATACCTCTTTCTTTAAGAGCCGATTACAATTTAAACCCCTTTGATTTACCAAGTTTAATTGAAAATGAAAATACTTATGATATTTTTAAGGAACATATTTCTAACCTTATTATCTTGATTGAAATTTTAATTGGAGAAAGACTTTCTTCTGAAGAGTTAGCTTTAATTGATAGAGCCTTAAACCAAACTTATGCTGCTTTTAACATTTTACCTAAAAAAGGCTGGGAAAAAGCAGAAATTTTTCCTACCTTAAATGATTTTGAAAAAGTTTTAAGAAGCACTGTTGGAGGAGAAAAAATTGCTGACAGACTTTATCCTTATATAGAGGGAAGTTTTTCTGGCTTTTTAAATAAACAAACAAATGTAGAATTAGAAAACAGACTGGTGGTTTTTGGTTTAAAAGATTTACCTGAAGTTTTAAGATCCTTAGGTATGTTTTTAGCTCTTAGTTTTATTATGAATAAAATTAAAAGACAAATTAAAAGAAGGCTTTTAATTATTGATGAGGCATGGTGGATTATGAAACAACCTTTTGGAGCAGAATTTCTTTTGAATGTTATTAAAAGAGGAAGAAAATATCAATTAGCTGTAACAAATATTACTCAAGATGTTGAAGATTTTCTCAATTCAGAATACGGAAAACCTATTATTACTAACTCCGCTATAATATTTTTAATGAAACAATCAACAGCTACGGCTGATTTACTTAAACAAATTTTTTATCTTTCTGAAGGTGAGAAAAATTTTCTTGTTCAAGCAGAAAGAGGAAATGGTATTTTAATTGCTGGAAATAAAAGAGTACCTTTATATGTTTTAGCTTCTTATGCTGAGGACCAAATTATCAAAACAAGGCCGGATCAATTAATTGCCTTAGAAAAAGCAAAAGAAATTGGATTTTAAATGGAATACATATTTTTATTATTTTTAGCTATCCCTTTAGATGTTTTGGAAATAATTTTTTCTCTTATAGATGCTGGATCTTTTGGTATAGGCTTGCTTTTACATATTCTTCAAATTATTTTAGATTTTTTATTTAATTTTCTTTTAATTATTTTTAATTTAAAACATCTTTTCCAAAAAGAGGTTTTTTTTGCTAGACTGCTTCTAAGAAGAATTTTGCCTATTCTTGTTCAAAGTATAGGAGAGGCAATTCCTGTTTTAGATTTTCTTCCCTTAAGAACAGTAGCAACTATTTTTCTTTGGCTCGAAGTTTCTGGTACTTTAGATAAAATTATAGAAAAAGTAAGTGGCTTAACATCTTCTGTTTTTGAAACTTTACCTTCTCCCTTAAGAGAAAAAGTAGAATTTTTAGCTAGAAGACATCCGGTTGGTTCTATGCTTTTAAACTTGAAAGAAAAAGAGGAAAGAAAGGAAAGGGAACCTCAAATAATATCTCCGGCTCAAAGAAAAAAAGATAAAACTCTAAAAGAAAAAAAAGTAAAAAAACCTAGTGGTTTATTTGGAGAAGTAGTAAGTGAGGCTAAAATGCCAAGAGGTGTTATTTCTCTTTTATTTTTCTTTATCTTCTTTCCTCTTATTACTTTTGCTCAAACAAAAGATGTTTATTTCTTTTCTAAAAAATTAAAAGATGGCGTTATTGTTTCGGCTGTTTTTGTTGATAAAAAAACTAAAATAGTTTATTCTTATTCCTCACCTTCTCGATATGAATGGAAAATACCTTTTTCTCAAATCTCAGAAGTTTTTTCTTCTAAACCCTTTGTAAAAATTGACCTTAATAAAAATTATGGTGGAGGAGATTTTAAAATCAATCTTTCAATTAAAGATTTAATAAGAGGGAGGTTACTTTCTTCTTTTGAAGGAAATATTTATTTAGAAAATCCGGATGTTTCTATAATTTATCTCAAAAAAAAATATTTTGAAATTCCTTTTAGGGGTAATTATTTTGAAAAAGAACCAATTACTTTTAAAGCTTTTGGTTTTTCTTCAGAAAATCTCGTTTCTGTTTGGAAACTTAATGGTATTTTTATTTCTAATAATAAAATACTAGATTCTTCTTTTCTTAGAGAAGGATTTTTAAATTTGGAAGTAAGGAATCAGGAAAATAAAAACGAAGGCGCTTTTATTGATGCCTTTCTAAAATAAATGCTTAATATAATAAAGTTAAGTATAATAAAAAAAGCTTTAAAAAAAGAAATCTTAATAGCTAAAAATATGTGGAAATGTGAATTAAATAACGATAAGTTTTTATTTTAAAATCTTTAATAAAATGAACAGAAAAACATTTCTTATTTTAGGAATCGCAACTATCATTCTTATAACCCTTGTTTCTTTTTTAGGTTATTTTATTACTAGAAAAAAAGAGGTTCCTAAAGAACCAAAGGTTGTTGAAGTGCCAGAAGAAAGCCAAAGCCCTCTTCCGGTCACCAAAGAAGAACTTCCTTTAATTCCAGAAAAAAAAGAAATTTTTTCCATTGAAACTTCTTCTGAGATTTTTCAAGAAACAACAACTTCTAAAAAAGAAATTAGGCCTCTTTTTGATTCTGAACTTCTTTTTATTGACCTTCTTTATCCTTATATTTATGTTTATAGTCCTCAAGAAGGAATAATCAAATATTTAAATCTTGAAGACAAATCATATAAAGAACTTTATAAATCGTTCTCTATTTATTCCCCTTCTGTTTCTCCTACAAGAAAAAGACTTCTTTTCAAAGAAAACCAAGAATGGAAAGTTTTAGATTTTTCTTTTGATGAAATTAAAACTATTAAAGAAAATGTTACTTCTTTTAAATGGAAAAATGACGATCTTATTTTCTTTGTTTTTGATGAAGAAAGTGGTGGTCGCATTTTAAAATTAAGTGATTTCAAAAAAAATCCTCTACTTTTAGCTAATCTTAACTTGCCTCAAGCCAAAATAGAAATTTTTGGGGAAATGGTTTTAATTTGGCCCGATCCTCTTATTTCTCCTTCTTCGCCCATCTTCTTTTTAAATCTCAAAAACCCCAAAACAATAAAGCTTCTCTTTGAAAAAAAATCTTGGCCTTCTTTTCTAGTAAGTGATGACCAAAAATATTTATTTTTTTCTTACGAAGAAAATGGCAGTTTGGTTTCTAAGCTTTTTGATAAAAATTTGAAAGAAATAAAAACATTTAATTGGTCCTCGCTCGCAGAAAAATGTAATTTCAGAAAAGTTCTTATTTGTGGAGTTTCTTTAAATAATGTTAGTTATGAAGATTGGCTTAAACTTAAAAAGGCTTCTAAGGATAAAATTGTTATTTATGACCCACAAAACAAAGAAGAAAAAGAAATTGTTTTAAACGGAAATTTTGATGTTTTAAAGCCACAACTTTCTCCTTTAGGACTTATTTTTTGGAATAGAAATGACGCCAAGCTTTATGTTGTAAATTTGAAATAATTTTCTTTCAATTATCATTAAAAGAAGATTACTTAACCAATAAAGAGTAAAAATTGAAGGAAACTGGATTATTATTAAGCTAATAAGAAATAAAAAAAAGATTTGTATTTTAAGGTTTTCTTTCTCATTTTCTTTTTGCATAAAAAAATAAATTACCTGAAGCAAAATGGTTAAAAGAATTAAAAAAATATTTTTACTACTTAAATCAATAACTCCTAAAAATAATATCTTTTTCTTTTCTTGAAGAATTTTCTTTAAAACAAAAAAAACCGAAATTAAAATCGGTAAAGGCAAAAACTGAAAAATTAAAGTTAAAAAAGGGTTATATTCAAACTCTTTGTAAATTTTATTTAATTCTTCAATTTGTTTAAGAGGATCATTTTTATATTTTTCGGTTATTTCTTTTATTTTTGGTCTCATTTTTTTTAACTTTATTTCTTCTTTAAAATTTAAAAAACTTAAAGGCAGCATAATTATTCTTAAAATTAAAACAAAAAATAAAAGAGATAAACCGTAATCGTTTGTTAAACTTAAAAGAAACTTAAAGAAGCCGTAAAAATTATTTTCTATAAAGCTCATTTTTTTATTTTAGTCAATAAATTTAAAAGTTCCGATTCTAAGAAAGAGATTTTTTCTTTAATTAATTCTTCTTTTAAAGGAAAAATAACTATATCAAATTTTTTATCCACAATTTTTCCCCAGTTTTTTCTTATAATCTCATAAATCCTTCTTTTCAATTTGTTTCTTTTAACAGCCTTTTTAAAAACTTTAATATTAAATTTAACAGAAAAACGAGGGTAGTTTAAATTATTTTCTTTAAAAATAATTAAAAAATTCTCGTCTTTTAAGCTTTCGTTTTTGCCTATAAAAAATTTTTTCAAAACTTCTCCTTTTAATCTAAAAATTTTTTTAAGCATTAAATTTAAACTAGTCTTTTTCTTCCTTTTCTTCTTCGTCTTAAAAGAATCTTTCTTCCTGATTTAGTTTTTTTTCTGGCTAAAAATCCTGATGTTCTTTTTTTCTTTTTTTTTGTCATTTTTTATCTCTTGAACTTAATTTCCACTTTATATTATAATACAGGATAAGAAATGATTTTAGAAACTTTTGAATCTCTTTGGAAAGAAATCTTAGAAGAAATAAAAAATTCTGTCGGAGAAAAAAGTTTTAACATTTGGTTCAACGAATTCTTGCCTAAAACTTATATTCATAACTCTTTAAAAATATCTGTACCTAGTAAATTTGTTAAAAATTGGATTGAAAAAAATTATTTGCCACTTATCTTTAAAATCATTAAAAATAAATTTTCTGAAGTTAAAAGTATTGAAATAATAGCTGAAATTTCTCAAGAAAAAGCTGTTTTTTCTTCAAGAAAAACTGTAATTAAAAGGCTTCAGGCTTTAGCTTTAAAAACTCCAAAACTTTCTATTTTCGAAACTAACCCTCAAACTAATCTCAATCCACGTTATAGATTTGATAACTTTGTTGTTGGGAAAACAAATGAACTTGCTTTTGCTGCTTGTCAGGCTGTAAGTAAAAATCCTGGTGGTTTACATAACCCTCTTTTTATTTATGGTCCTGTGGGAGTAGGAAAAACTCATCTTCTCCAAGCTGCCGGAAATGAAATTTGTAAAAATTTTAAAAATATTAAAGTGAAATATTTAACTACGGAAGAGTTCACTAATCTTTTTATTAATTCTATTAAAAATCATTCTACTGAGGAGTTTAGATTGAGATTTCGTGATGTCGATGTTCTTATTTTAGATGATATTCACTTTCTTTCAGGTAAAATCAGTACTCAAGAAGAACTTTTTCATACCTTTAATTATCTTTACAACCTTTCTAAACAAATTATTTTTTCCTCAGATAGACCTCCTTCTCTTATTCAAGATATTGAAGCAAGATTAAGATCAAGATTTGAAGGAGGTTTAGTAATAGATATTAATCCTCCTGATTTTGAAACGAGAGTAGCTATTTTAAAGGTAAAAGCTCAGGAAAAGGGGTTAAATTTAAGTGAAGAAATTTATGAATTTATTGCTGAAAAATTTGTAAATAATATTAGAGAACTTGAAGGAATTTTAACAGCTATTTATTTTGAAAGCCAGTTTATAGAAAAAATCAACTTAGAAACTGTTAAAGAAATTGTTAAAAGATTCTCAAAAGATTATTATAAAAAGGTTACCCCTAAAAAGGTGATTAAAATAATTACTAGTCATTATGAAATAAAAGAAGAGGAGCTTTTTAAAAAATTAAGAAACAAACATCTTACTCAAATTAGAAAACTTTTAGTTTATTTCTTAAGAGAATATAGTCAACTTTCTTACACTTCTATTGCGGAAATTTTAAAGAAAGACCATACAACCGCTATATATCTTTATGAAAAAACTGTGGAAGAGTTGAGTAAAAATGAAGATTTAAAAAAAGAAATTGAAATTATTAAAACAAAACTTTTAGAAAATTAACATTTTTTAAACTTTTTGTTCATAAAAAAGAAATGTTTTTAAGTAAAATTTTAAATAGAATTTTTAAAGAATCAACATTTTTAAGACTACTAAAATGATTATTACTATTTCAAAAGAAAAATTAAAAGAAATAATACAAGTAGTTAGAAATATTTGTCCTAAGAAAACAGATATCAATATTCTCAATTATTTTTATTTAGAAGCTAAAAATGAAGAGTGCTATATTGCTGCTACTGATTTAGAAATTAACTACCAGACAAAATTTCCTACTAGAATTGAAAAAGAAGGAAAAATCCTTATACCGGCTAAACAATTTGAAAGTATAGTCGATAATCTTTATGAAGATGATGTTATTTTAGAAACCAAAGATGATATTCTTTATGTTAGAGGAAAAAAATTCTTTCTTAATTTACCAGGACTTATTCAGGAAGATTACCCAACTTTTTCACCAGTTGATAAAGAAAAATATTTCGAAATCGATAACGAAATCTTTTTTGATGTCGTGGAAAAATTAAAACCTATTTTTAAAACTTCAGATATAAGACCAGAATATTCAGGAATTTATTTTGATCTTTCTGAAAACGGTCTCAATCTTGTTGCTACCGACTCTCTTAGACTTGGAGTAAAAAAATTAAAACCTGTTTTTTACGAAACTAATGTAAGTGAAACTAAAATACTTTTACCTCAAAGAATCATTAAAGAATATTCAGGTATTAAGAAAAAAGCAGGAAAACTAAAAATTTATTTAGAAGAAAATCAGGTTTCTTTTGAAATAGGCAACCATCTTTTAACTACTAAAATTATCGCCTTAGATTACCCTAACTATAAAGATTATATTGAACCCACTAGTTTTCTTTTTACTTTAGAAGTGAATACCGAGGAAATTTTAAAAGCTTTAAAACTTAACAAAGTTTATACTACTGAATTAAAAGAGCTAGATGTTATTTTCGATTTCAAAGAAAACAAAATTTATTTAATTTCTAGAAATGAACTTTTAGGTGAAGTAAAAAATGAAGTTGATTTTGAGATTAAAGAAAATAATTATCAAGCCGATGAATTTAAAATAAAATTTAATCTTGATTTATTTTTTGATGGTTTTAGTGTTTATAACTCCGAAAAAATATTTTTAAGTTTCTTTTCTGCAGGAGAAGAATCTTTCCCTCTTTACCTCCATTTTCCTTTAGAAGAAGATTTTATTTATGTTTCTATGCATCTTTAATGTTTAAAAGACTTGATTTTAAATTAAAAGAAGTTTATGAGATAGCACATTTTTTAAAAACATGTTTTCCAGAAGCAAAAATTAAAATTAAAACAAAAAATAATTTTATAGAAATTTATTTTTTAACCCCGGTTGATCTTTATAAATTGGAAGAAATAAAGCTTCATTTACAAAAAAACTTGCCTCATTTAAAAATTACTTATTTTCACCAAAAGATTTAAGCCAATCTTGAACACCCTTTTCCCAAAGTAAAAATTGTGGATCTTGGTATGGATCCGAAGGAATGGGGCCTAAAGGGTCATTTCGATTTACATAAAAAAGAATATCATGAATTCCGTAAGGAGTAATCCACTGGCCATTTAACATAGGTTTATTTACCTCTCTTTTTTCTGGAGGGTCAAATTTGTTTTCAGGTAAAATTCCTTCGTCTATAAGCTCTTGAAGAAAATCATGAAAGATAGGAAGAGCAGCAACAATACTAGCCGCTTGAGATTTAAGTCTTTGTCCGTTAGTGTTTCCTGTCCAAACACCAACAACTAAATCTTTAGTATACCCAAAAGTCCAAGCATCTTGGTAAAATTGTGTTGTTCCTGTTTTTAAAGCTACTTCATAAGAACCAAAATCAGTTAAATAAAAATTTCTTTGAAAAAGTCCTCTTCTGGCCTCTTTATCTTTTAAAATATCAGTAACTAATTTTGCTGTTTCTGAAGAAATAATTCTTTTTTCTTGAGGAAAATACTCATAAATAATTTTTTCATTTTGAACAATTTTTAAAATTAAAGTTTGGGAAACTAAAATACCATCATTAGCTAAAGCACCATAAAACCTTATAAGGTCAGCCATTTTTACTTCAGCGCTACCTAAACCAAAAGAAAGGCCATATTTTTTCCAATCATCCAGATAATCCATTCCTGATTTTTTAGCTAAATTAATAACTCTTTCAGGAATAGCCAAATAAAAAACTTTTACTGAAGGAACGTTTCGCGATTCAGTTAAGGCTTGTCTTAAACTTACAGGTCCTTTAAATTTGCTATCAAAATTTTGAGGTTTATAATTTCCAAAATTTGTAGGAACATCAAAAATTATAGTTTTATCAGGATAACCTAATTCGAAAAGAGCAGAATAAACAAGCGGTTTTATTGTCGATCCAGGTTGTCTTTTTCTAAAAGGTATATTTACTTGACCATCAATTGATTCGTCAAAAAAATCCTTGGAACCTACTAAAGACAAAACTTCTCCTGTTTTAGGATCGATAGTCATTAAAGCTCCATTAGTGCTTTCATATTTTTCTTTATTTTCCTTTACTTTTTTTTGAATAACCTCTTCAGCTATTTTTTGAAGCCTTAAATCTAAAGTGGTAACTACTTTAAGATTAAATTCCTCTAAATTTTTATTAGGAAATTTTTCTTTGAGAATATCTATTACCTTCATTACAAAATGAGGAGCAGTGATCCCAGTATATTTTCCTTTTATTAAAGGGATCTCTTCTTTTAATGCTCTCTCATATTCTGTAAAAGAAAAGTAATTATTTTCATAAAGTTTTTTCAAAATAAAATCCCTTCTCTCTTTTAGTCTTTTGATATTTTCTAAAGAAGTAGGTGCGTAAAGAGAGGGTGTTCGAGCAATACTTGCTAAAATAGCCGCCTCAGACCAAGAAACTCTTTGAATTTTTTTATCAAAATAATATTCACTTGCTGCCCCAATGCCTATATTTCCTTCTCCTAAATAAATAGAATTTAAATAAAAAGTTAAAATTTCTTCTTTAGAATATTTTTTTTCAATTTTCCAGGCTAAAATTACCTCTTTAATTTTTCTTGTTAAAGTTTTTTCGCTAGTTAAAAAAAGATTTCTGGCTAATTGTTGAGTAATAGTTGATCCTCCATAAGCTAACTCTCCCCTTTTTACATTTAAATAGATAGATCTTAAAATTCCTCTTAAGCTCATCCCCTTATGTTTAAAAAATTCAATATCTTCAGCAACCAAAAAAGATTTAATCACTTTATCAGGAATGTCATTGTAATCAGCCCATTTTCTTCTAAAACCTATTTTATAAAGAAGAACTGTTTCTGTGCGATCATAAATTTCTACTCCACCGCTAATTATTTTTTGTCCTAAAATTGTAGGTTCAGGAAGATTTCTAGAAAAATAAAAATAAGTAAGCAAAAGAACACTGGGAAAAAGAAAAAAGAAAAAAAGAAAAAGTTTTAAGAAAAACTTCATTTAATTTAGATTTTAAACCATTTTATAATTAATCTAAATGATAGATTGGGAAGAAATAAAGAGAAAAAAAAGAGAACAAGAAGAATATCTGGCCCAAGTCCTAGCTTCAAGACTAGGCGTTCCTTATTTTAATCTTTCTCTTTTAAAACCTAAACCAGCAGCTTTAGAAACTATTTCTAAAGAAGAGGCAGAAAAATTTAAGCTCATTCCTATAGAAGATGATGGCATAAAAATAGTTTTAGGAATTGTTGATCCTTTAATTGATAATCTTAAAGATTTTGTAAATAATTTAAAACAAAAAAGAAAAGAAGTTGTTTGGGGTATTATATCAAATTCTAGTTTTTTAGAAGCCCTAGATGAATATAGTTTAATTAGACTTAAAAAACTTAAAATATCAAAAAGTTTGGATTTAAATCAGGAAATAATTGAAAAAATAAACAAGGAAATAACAAGAAAAGAATTACTTCAAAATTTTTGCCAAGACCTTTTAAAAGAAAATCCTTTTTTTATTTTAGATACCATTATTGCCGGAGGTTTAAAATTTGATGCTTCTGATATCCATTTTGAACCCTATGAGGATAAAGTCTCTGTGCGCTATCGTTTAGATGGTCTTCTTCATGATGTTATTTATTTAGAAAAAGATGTTTACGAGATTATTAAAAATAGAATCAAAATAATTTCCGGTATGATGCTAAATATAACTGATAAACCGCAAGATGGAAGTTTTTCGGTAAGTTTTAAAAAAAATAAAATAGATTTTAGAGTTTCCTCTTTACCTACGAATTACGGTGAAGCTTTTGTAATTAGAATTTTAAATTTTCTAAAAGTTACCAAATCATTAGAAGAATTAGGACTTGGAGAAGATGATTATGAAATTTTAAGTAAAATGATTTTTCTTCCTCATGGAATGATTTTAAATACTGGCCCAACAGGATCAGGAAAAACAACAACTCTTTATTCGATTTTAATGAAATTAAAAAAACCGGAAATTAAAATAATAACCATCGAAAATCCTATAGAGTATAGAATTGAAGGTATTACTCAAGTAGAAATAAATGAAAAAGAAAACCTAACCTTTGCTTCAGCTTTACGTGCTTTTTTAAGACATGATCCTGATGTTATTTTAGTAGGCGAGATAAAAGATGAAGAAACTGCTAATACTGCTATTCAAGCTTCTCTTACCGGACATCTTGTTCTTTCAACTTTACATACTAATACTTCCTTAGGTTCTATTCCTCGACTTATTAGTTTAAACGTTGATCCTAAGCTTATTCCCTCAGCATTAAAACTGGTTATTTCTCAAAGATTGGTAAGAAAAATTTGCGAAAATTGCAAAGAAGAATACGAACCTGACAATTTAATTAAAGAAAAAATAAAAAAAGAACTAGAAAATCTTCCTCCAAGAGCTAAAAAAGATTTTGATTTAGATAATTTTAAACTTGCTAAAGGCCTAGGTTGTTCTTTATGTTTTAATACTGGATATAAAGGAAGAATTGGAATTTTTGAACTTTTTATTTTAGAAGAAAGACTTCAACCTTTAATTTTAAAAAACCCCACTGAAGAAGAAATATATTCAGAAATTAAAGAAAATTTTGTAAGTATAAAACAAGATGGACTGATAAAGGTTTTAAAAAAGATAACAACCGTAGAAGAAATAGAAAGAGTAGCTGGAATTTTATAAAAGTGGAGGTGGAGGGAATCGAACCCTCATCGAAGGAAAAGAAACCATTGGCTCTCCTGGCGCAGTTTGTTTTTAAATTTTGACTTCTTGAAGGAAAACAAACAAACCTTCAGGAAGTACAGGCTCTTTGATTTCGGTTTTAGGTTAGAGCCCTTACCTAAAACCTAGCAGAGAAATTTTTACCTCTAAGAAGTTCCTCCGCTAAACTTCTTAGAGGCCGCCCTTTTTTACGAAAGAGCGTAAGCTGGGACTCTGTTGGCGTTTTTTGGTAGTTTAAGACTACCACCCTGCCAGCTCCAATGGTTTCTTTTTTCCCTCTCGACCTCCATTTTCACCCCCATTAAAAATTTTTTAGAATTCTTTCTTTTATTCTTCTAAATTCTTTTTCTTTTAATTTTTCTCTTTTTTCGTATTTTTTAAGCCCTTTAACTACAACAATTTCTATTTTTATAAGTCTATTTTTATTATAAATCTTAAGAGGTAAAACAGTCAAGCCCTTAGTTTTTATTTTTGAAATAAGATAATCAATTTCTTTTCTTTTTAAAAGAAGTCTTCTGGGCCTTAAAGGATTATAGTTTCTAAAAACATTTTTTTCTTGATAAGGAGGAACATAAAAATTAATTAAAAAAATTTCACATCCTTTATAAGTAACATAACTTCCTTTTAGGCTCCCCCGGCCATTGAGGATAGATTTAACCTCAAAACCATAAAGTTCTATTCCAGCTTCAAATTTTTCTAAAATTTCGTAATTTCTAAAAACATCTTTATTTTGAATCAAAACCATTGTTTTTTATAATTTTAAATGATGAAAAAGAATAATAAAAAAAATAAGATAAATTTGGAAGAAAAAATAGTTAAATTAATTTCTTCAGAAAATTTTAAACCGTTTTTAGGATGGTTTTTGATTTTTTTATCTTTTCTTTTTATTCTTTCTATTTTAAGCCCCAAAGGTTTAATTACTTATAAACTCTATCTTTTTTTGAAAAAATTTTTAGGTTGGACTTTTTATTTTTTACCTTTCTTTTTACTTTTTTCTTCTTTTTTTCTTTTTAAAAAATTTTCTTGGCTTCAGATTTTTAAAAAGTTTTTAGGTTTAACTTTTATTTTCTTTTTTCTAAATTTTTATATTGAATATTTTTTTGGAGAAAGCGGCTTTTTAGGAAAAATTCTTTATTTTAGTTCTTATGTTTTTGGATCTTTAGGTAGTTTTGTTTTTTATTTATTTCTTTCAATTTTTGGTTTATGGTTGTTCTTAGAAGAAAAATTCTTTTTATTTTTTAAGTATTTATTTTTTAATGCTAAAAAAGAATTAGAAAAAAACTTGCAAAGAGAAAAAATAGAAGAACCCTTAAAAGGTATTAAACAAGAAATAAAAATAGAAACAAAGACAAAATATAAAAAAGCAGAAAGACAAACTACGTCTTTACCTTTGAGAAAAGTAATTCAAAAAAGCAAATGGGAACTTCCGCCGTTAGAGCTTCTTAAACAAGGAAAAGAAGAAGTTATTACTCCAGATGTTAATAAAACCTCTGAAATTATTATTAAAACTTTAGAAAGTTTTGAAATTAAAACAGAAATCGTGGATGTAGAGATAGGCCCAGCAGTAACAAGATTTTCTTTAAAGCCAGGAGAAGGAATAAAACTTTCTAAAATTTTAAGTCTTCAAAATGATATTGCTTTAGCTTTAGGGGTTCCTAATTTAATTTTAGAAACCCCTATCCCTGGAAAAGCAGTTATAGGTATTGAAGTTCCTAATATAAAATCAGCCGTAGTAAGATTAGGAAATGTATTAAATCATTCAGATTTTTTAAATTCTGATAATCTTCTTCTTTTTCCTTTAGGAAGAAAAATAAATGGAGGACCCTATTTTGCTGATTTGGTAGAAATGCCCCATCTTTTAATTGCCGGAACTACTGGCTCAGGAAAATCTATTTTTATTCATAATATGCTTATCTCTTTTTTAATGAAAAATACTCCTGAAACTTTAAATTTTATTCTTGTTGATCCCAAAAGAGTTGAACTTATAAATTATAGTCCTATACCCCATCTTCTTTTTGACACTATTACTGATATTAAAAAGACCGTAGCTGTTTTTAATTGGTTGGTAAATGAAATGGAAGAAAGATATAGAATTTTAGAAGCTAGTGGTTCTAGAGATATAGATAGTTATAATAAAAAGCAAATCCAAAAAAAAGAAAAAATAATACCCAGGATAGTTCTTGTGATTGATGAGATGGCAGATCTTATGATTACTTATGGTTCTTCTATAGAAACAATTGTTATTCGTTTAACACAAATGGCTAGAGCAACAGGAATTCATCTTGTTTTAGCTACGCAAAGACCATCAGTTGATGTAGTTACTGGACTAATTAAGGCTAATATTCCTAATAGAATATGTTTTAAAGTAGCGAGCCAAGTTGACTCTAGAACAGTTTTAGATATTGGAGGGGCAGAGAAACTTATAGGAGCAGGAGATGCTCTTTTTATTTCTACTAATCTTCATAGACCTTTAAGAGTTAAAGCGCCTTTTGTAACTGAAGAAGAAATAAATAAAGTAGTTAGATTTTGGGTAAATCAATTAGAAAAAGTTCCTGAGGAAGAAGTTAGAAAAATCTCTTTAGAAGAAATAGAAAAAACCTATCTTCCGACAATTGGAGATGAAGCAGAAGATAAGGCGCTTCTTAAAGAAGCCATAAAAATAGTTGTTAATAGTGGAAAAGCATCTACTTCTCTTCTTCAAAGAAAATTAAAAATAGGTTATGCTCGAGCAGCAAGACTTTTAGATTTAATGGAAGAGAAAGGAATTGTTGGACCACAAGAAGGTTCTAAGCCAAGAAGAGTTTTAATTTCTCCTGAAGAAATAGAAGAAATATTTAAAGAAGAAAGTTAAGATCTTAAACTTTCAATAAGATTTTTTAAAAGATTAGGAATAAAAAAGGAGCTTACTAAAAGAATAAGACCTAAAACAACATAAAGTAAGGTTTCATGGAGTTTTTTGATATCACCTTTAGCCAAAATATATTTAAGACCTAAAAAAAGCAAAACTAAACCAGTTAAAAGCATTAAAGCAGAAAAGAGAAACATAATGATATTTTTTAAAATCCTAAAAACCTCATCTTGTATTTTTTGAATACCATTTTCTTCGGCAAAAACAAAATTAAAAAATATCAATATTATTAAAAAAAAAGATAAAACCCTCATAGTTTTTATTTTAAAATATATAAAGAAAAAAAATGCCCCTATAGCTCAAAGGAAGAGCGTCTCCGTCCTAAGGAGAAGATGGAGGTTCGAGTCCTCCTAGGGGCAAATCTTATGAAGGCTAATTTATATTTTTTTATAATTTTTTTTCTTGGATTAATACTTTTGATTTTAAATTTTAAAAGAGAGACACCTAATAATGAATTTTTAATTGTTTCTTACCCTCAATTTATTAAAAATTATCAAAAAGTAAAAGTAGTTAATTTAAAAAATAAAGAAAATTATTTTTTGTATTTGAATCGAGAAGAAGAAATAATTTTAGGAGAAAAATTAGTTCTTGAAGATTTTGAGATTAATGAAAGTAAAATATATTTTCCTAAAATTTTGAGAAAAGAAAAAGCTAACATTCTTTTTGAAATTTCTTTTAAATTAAAAAATTTTTATGATGAAAAAATTAAGAAAAACCTTCCTTGGCCAGAAGAAAATATTTTAAGAGGATTAATTTGGGGTGAAAAAATAGAAGATAGTAATCTTTATAAGAACTTTCAAAAAACAGGTACAGCTCATATTTTAGTAGCCTCAGGAAGTAATTTAGTTTTAATTTCTTCAATCTTTTTATCTTTTTTAAGAAATCTTAAATTAGATTATAAACTATCACTTCTTTTTTCTGTTTTTGTTTTAAGTTTTTATTTATTTTTAGTTGGTTTTGAAGGAAGTATTTTAAGAGCTTTTATTTTTGCTTTATTTTTGATTTTAATTAAAGGCTTTACTGGAAGAATTCCTTTAAGAAGAAATCTTCTTCTCACGATTTTAGTTATCTTGTTAATTATTTTTCCTAAAGAAATTTTTGAAGCCGGAACCATTCTTTCCTTTCTTTCTTTTACAGGAATAATTTATCTTTCGCCCTTTCTTAAAGAAAGATTAAACTTTTTAAAATCAGATTATTTGAAAGAAACAATCTCTCAATCTTTTTCTTCTTTTATTTTAGTTTTTCCTTTTACAGGTTATCTTTTTAAATCTTTTAATCCTTTTAGTTTTCTTTTTAATTTACCCATACTCCTTTTTTTACCCCATCTTTTTATTTTAGGAATTTCGTTTTCCTTTCTTCCCTATCTTTCTTTTACTCTCTATCCACCTTTGTTTTTTATAAAAAAAATAGTAGAAATAGGAAACTATCTTCCTGAAATAAATCTTATTTTGCCGAGTTGGTTTTATTTAGTTTTTTATTTTTTAACTTTCATTGTTATTTATAAAATTAATAAAAATGAGAACGTTGAATTTAATTTTAATCTTCGCTAATCTCTTTATTTATTACTCTATTTTTATCTATTTAACCTCAAAAGATTTTCTTTTAGCCCCAGACATTGGACAAGGAAAAAGCTTTATTTTAAAAGAAGAAAAAAATGTGATTCTTTACGATACAGGAAAAGATGATTTTAAAATTTTAAAAGCTTTAAACAAAAACCTCCCCTTTTTTAAAAGAAATATAGACATTGTTATTATTTCTCATGCAGATATTGACCATTATTTATCCTTAAATACTTTAAGTAAAAAATATAAAATCCAACTCCTTCTTATAAACAAAACTACTTTAAGCAATTATGATTTTAAAGAGCTTTTAAAAAGTTTAGAAAAAAAGAAAATAAAAATATATTTTATAAATAAAGGAGATAGAATACTTCTTCAACAAACAAAACTTTTAGTTTTAAATCCAGAGAGGGTTTATAAAAAAGACAATGACAATTCTTTAGTAATTTACGGTAAGAGAAATAATTTTAGTTTTTTTTTAACCGGGGACGTGGAAAAAGAAAGTATTGAAGAAAATTTAATGAAATATAAAGATTTCTTAAAAAATCTTTCTTTACTTGACTTTCCTCATCATGGTTCTAAATATTCTTTGGTGGAAAAATTTTTTGCTGCTTTAAATCCTCAAATAGTAGTTATTCAATCAGGTTTTAATAATTATCATCATCCTCATAAAGAAGTTTTAGATTTCTTTAAAAATAAAAATTTATGGCTTACTCAAAACAAAGGTGATTTAAAAATAGTTTTTGAAAAATAGTGTTATAATATTATAGAGAAGGATCGCTAATCGCTGGGAAAATATTTCCCAGAGGAAAGTCCGGGCACCCATATTGAAGGAAACTCCGAAAAGGAGTTAGAGCTAAAGCTCTAGAAGAAAGCACAGAGACTATACTATCCAGGTAATTACCTGGAGGAAAGGTGAAAAGATGGAGGGTGTCAAAAGAACCTTCTTTTGGCTACCTCCATACCTTATGAAGCAATTCATAAGGTTGTTTTCTTCTTCCTGGGTGCAAGGCCGTGCCCAGTTTAAACTGGGAGTGCCGCATGAGCCTCTTGGCAACAAGAGGCCTAGACAGATGATTAGCCAAACAGAACCCGGCTTATGATCCTTCCTATTTTATTTTTTATTCAAAAATGGCAGGACATTCACATTGGGCACAAATAAAAAGAAAGAAAGCAGTTTTTGATGCTAAAAAAAGCCAATTAATTGGAAAACTTATTAATGCTATAACTGTAGCTGCTCGAGAAGGAAATAATCCTGAAACTAACCCTAAACTTCGAAATGCTATTGAAAGAGCTAAAGAGTTTAAAGTTCCTTTAGAAAATATTGAAAGAGCTATTAAAAAGGCTGAAGACAAAAATTTAAATTTAGAAGAAGCTTGGTATGAGGCTTATTTTGAAAACATTTCCCTTTTAATCAAAGCAATTACCGATAACAAAAATAGAACTTTAAATAATGTTAAGTCAGTTCTTAATAAAAAAGGTGCAAAATTAGCTAATCCTGGTTCAGTGAGATGGAGTTTTGAAGAAAAAGGAGTTGTAGAAATTTATAAAAAAAACGAAAACGATGTTTTAGAATTTTTGGATATTATTGAAGATATTAAAGAAAAAAACAAAGAAATCCTTATGTTAATAACTAGTGTAAAAAATCTTAACGAACTTAAAAATAAAATTTCAAATAAAGGAATAGAAGTTTTTGATTCTTATATTGAATTTTTTTCTATAAATCCTATAGAAATTAAAGATCAAGAAATAAAAGAAGAACTTAAAAATTTAATAAATGAACTTTTAGACTTAGAAGATGTAGATGAAGTTTTTACTAATGCCAAAGGCCTTGACTTTTAATTAAAAAAATATGAAAATTTTTAAATAAAATGGTCGAAAATTAGAAAATAAGAAAGATGACTATATTAGAATTGGAAAATATTTTAAAGGTTTTAATGAAAGAAAGAGATGAAGAAGAGGAAAAAGAAGAATGGATAAGAGAAGAAGGAGAAGAGGGAGAAGAATCTGATAATGAAGAATTACTCCCAGAAGAATTACCTTTCGAAGGAGAAGAAGAAGGAGAAGAAGAAGGAGAAGAAGAAGGAGAAGAAGAAGGAGAAGAAGAAGGAGAAGAAGAAGGAGAAGAAGAAGGAGAGGGCAATGAAGAGGAAGAAGGATTGCCTCCAGATGAGTGGGGACTAGAAGAAGGAAATTGGGAAGAAATTAATTTAGAAGAAGACGAAGAAGACGAAGAAGAGGAAGAATTTTAGCAAATATTAATTTTATTTTAAAAATCCCCTCCTTTAAGGAGGGGATTTTAAAATAAAATTAAATTTATGAGATTTGAAATAAAAAACCTCAAAGAAAGTAAAAAATTAATAGATTTTCTTTTTAAACAAATTCTTAAAAAAAGAATTTTTTTATTTGTAGGAGATCTTGGAAGCGGAAAAACAACTTACATTAAACTTTTAGCTAAAAAACTTAAAATAAAAGAAGTTCTTCAAAGCCCAACTTTTATTCTTTGGCAAAAATATGAATTTTTTTTAAGAGGCAAAAAACTTTATTTAAATCACCTTGATCTTTATAGAATAAAAAATGCAAAAGAAATATTAAGATTAGATTTGAGAAAAGAAATAAAAGACAAAAGAAACATTTTTTTTATTGAGTGGGGAGAAAAAATAGAAAAATATCTTAAAAGAAAAAAGATGAAATTTGTTAAAATCGTAATTAAAATAATTTCTCTCAAAAAAAGAATAATAGAAATAAAATGAAAATAGTTCTTATAGATGCTAATTCCCTTATTCATAGAGTTTATCATGCTCTTCCCAGGCTTACAGATTTTCAAGGTAGACCAACAAATGCTCTTTACGGTCTTTCTAACATTCTTTTAAAATTTTTAAAAGAATACCAACCAGATTATATTTTTGCTCTTTATGATAGACCAGAACCCACATTAAGACACCAAATTTTTAAAGAATATAAAGCTCAAAGACCCAAAATAGCAGATGATCTTAAGATTCAAATAGGTCTTTCTAAGAAAATCTTTTTGGGTTTAAATATACCTCTTATAGAAAAAGTTGGTTATGAAGCAGATGACCTTATCGCTTCTTTAAAAGAAAGATTTAAAACATCAGCCCAAGAAATTATTATTTTGACTGGAGATTTAGATACTCTTCAACTGGTTGATAAAAAAACTAAAATTTTTACAATGAAAAAAGGAATTTCGGAAATGAAAATTTATGATATAGAAGAAGTAAAAAATAAATTCGGAATTTTACCTGAAGAGATTCTAGATTTTAAAGCATTAGTAGGCGATAAATCAGATAATATTCCTGGAATTCCAGGAATAGGAGAAAAAACAGCAAGTCTTCTTATAAAAAAATATGGCTATCTAGAAAAAATTATCGAAGAAGCAGAAAAAGGGAAAATAGAACCTCTTCTTCGAAAAAAAATTTTAGAGAATAAAGAGAGATTACTCTTTTTTAAAGAAATTATAACTCTTAAAAAAGATCTTGATTTAGGATTTGAGCCAGAAAAAATGAAATATAGTGGGTATGATGAAGAAAAACTTATAAAAATTTTTGAAGAATTTTCTTTTAAGTCTTTAATAGAAAGATTAAAAAAAGAAAAACACTCTTTTTTTTCTTTGGTTAGAAAAGAAGAATTAAAAAAAGAAAAGGGTAAAATAGAAGATTTAAAAACACTTCTTTTTATTTATTTAAACAAAAACGAGTTAGAGGTTTATGACGGTTCTTATATAAAAACTTTTTCTTTTTCTGATTTAAAAAAAATTCTTTATTTACCTCACGAGAAAATTGTTTATGATTTTAAAGAACTTATAAAAATTACCTTCCAAGAAGATTTCTATTTTGATAAAAAAATAGATTTAGAAAAAATTTTTGATTTAAAAATTGTTTTTTGGCTTTTAAATCCAGAAAAGGGTGATTTTACTTTAGAAGATAACTTAAGATACTACTTAAGAGAAAATTTTGATAACCTTTATTCAGCTTCTTTAAAAGTATATGAAATTTTAAAGAAGGAATTAAAAGAAAAAGAACTTGAAAACCTTTACTATAATTTAGAAATTAAAATTTCTCCTCTTTTAGCAAGAATGGAATTTAAAGGAATAAAAGTTGATCTAGAAAAACTTGAAGAATTTAAAAAATTTTTAAAAAAAGAAATAGAAGAAAAAACAGAAGAAATTTATGCTTTAGCAGGAAGAAGATTTAACTTAAATTCACCGCACGAACTTAGTTTTGTTCTTTTTGAGGTTTTAAAGCTTCCTACTAAAAATATTACTAAAACTAAATCAGGTATTTATTCAACTCAAGAAGCAGAGCTTTTAAAAATTTCTTCTCTTCATCCGATTATTGAAAAAATTTTAAGTTATAGAGAATATACCAAGCTTTTAAGAACCTATACAGAAAGTTTTTTAAGGTATATTGATTTTAAAAATAAAAGAATTTATACTCTTTTTAATCAAACTAAAGCTGCTACAGGAAGAATAATTTCTGGAAAACCAAACCTTCAAAATTTACCTCTTAAGGGTGATTTAGCTAAAGAATTTAGAAAAATTTTTATAAGCGAAGAAGGTTTTGTTTTTCTTAGTACTGATTATTCTCAAATAGAATTAAGGCTTTTAGCTCATCTTTCTCAAGATGAAAATCTTATTCTCGCTTTTAAAAACGATTGGGATATTCATCGTGAGGTTGTTAAATACGTTTTTGGTAAAGAAGACCAAGAAACAAGAAAAAAAGCAAAAATTATTAATTTTGGTATTGTTTATGGTATTTCTCCTCGAGGCCTAGCAGAAAGATTAAATTTAGGCTTAAGTGAAGCTAAAAGCTTAATGGAAAGATTTTTTAACTTTTATCCTAAAGTTAAAGAATATCAAAAAAGAAGCATAAATTTTGCTAAAGAAAAGGGTTATGCGGAAACTCTTTTAGGAAGAAAAAGATTTATTCCTGAAATTTATTCTCTTTCTTATAAAGAGAAAAATGAAGCAGAAAGAATAGCTATCAATATGCCTATTCAAGGTTTAGGCGCTGATATTTTAAAAAAAGCTCTTTTAGAAATAGAAAAAAAAATATTAGAAAAAAATTGGCAAGAAAGCGCTTTTTTTGTTATTATTCTTCATGACGAAATTATCCTTGAAGTTAAAGAGGAAATTAAAGAGGAAATTAAGGTTATAATTAAAGAAGTTATGGAAAATATTATTTCTCTTTCTGTACCTCTTAAGGTTAATATTAATGAAGGCAAAAATTTAGCTGATCTTATTAAATGAAAAAAATCAAAGAAATTATAGAAAAAATAAAAAAAGATATTTATTTTTCTTTTTTAGTTTTTATAAGTATTTTTCTTTTTATTGGTCTTTTTATAAATGATTTTAATTTGCTTAAGGTTTTCTTATTTGTAGCCCTTCTTTTTAATCTCAATTTCATTTTTTTTCATTTTTATTTCAAAAAAAAACAAACTAAAGAAAAACCACTTTTCTTTCCTTTTTTAGAAAAAATCTTAAGCAATCTTCAAGAAGGTGTAGTGATTTATGATGAAAATCTTAAAATTTTTTATGCTAACGATAAATTTGCCGAGATGGTGAATTTAAAAAAAGAAAATTTAAAAAATTTAGAAGTAGGCCAATGGATGATCAAAAACAAAACTTACGAAGTCTTAGGAAATTTATTTTTTCCTTTCATTAACGGAGAAGAAATTCAAATTATCTCTGAAAAACCTTACGAAATAATTGGGGTTAAATTTTCTCTTTCTGAAGAAAGATATTTTACTATCAGTTATTTTGATGAAAAAATAGAAGGAAAAACTTTTAAATTTAGATTAATTATTGAAAAAACTAAAGATGTCGCTGAGAGTAAAAAAAGGATAGAGTTTATTCAACTTGTTTCTCATAATCTTTTGACTCCTCTTTCAGAAATAAGATGGCTTCTTGAAAATATTGATAAAGAAAAACTTGACGAAGAAAATAAAAAATTAATTGAAAATATTTTAGATATTGTTATTACCACCACCGTTTTTTCTCAAAATGTTCTTAGTTTTATAAGAGCAGAAAAAGAATCTTTAAGTTTAAATTTAACCGAGGTTTATATAGATGAAATTTTTAAAAAAATTTTAAGAATTCTAAAAAGAAAGATCGAGGAAAAGAAAATAAGTCTTAATGTAGAAATTTACGAAAAAGCTAGAAAAATTTATGGAGATGAAAACCTTATCTTTCTTTGTTTATTTACTATCATTGAGAATGCTGCTCTTTATAATAAAGAATATGGCGAAATAAATATTTTAGCAGAAAAGATTGAAGGAAGACCTTATATTAAAATCGAAGTGAAAGATACAGGCATAGGTATGAGTGAAAAAGATTTACAAAATTTATTTAAAAAATATTATCGAGGAGAAAAAGCTAAAGAAAAAGAAGTTGGTGGTTTTGGAATTGGGCTTTACTTGGCCAAAAAAATTGTTAACCTTCATGGCGGAGAAATAAAAATAGAATCAGAAGAAAATAAAGGAACAAAAGTGACGATTACTCTACCCCTAGAAAAAGCTCTTATTCCTGGTATAATTTAGATTAATGATAAAACCAAGAGTAAGATTTGCTCCTTCGCCTACTGGATATTTGCATTTAGGAGGTGCAAGAACCGCTCTTTTTAATTTTCTTTTTGCAAAATCTCAAAAAGGAACTTTTATTTTAAGAATAGAAGATACTGATAAAACTCGTTCTTTACCTGAATATGAAGAAGATATTATAGAAAGTTTAAATTGGCTAGGCTTTTATCCCGACGAAGAAATAGTAAGACAAAGTCAAAGACTAGATCTTTATGAAAAAGTTATTAAAACTCTTATCGATAAAGGTTATGCTTATTACTGCTTCTGCTCTAAAGAAGAATTAGAAATAAGAAGACAAGAACAACTTACCCGAGGAGAACCACCAAGATATTCTGGAAAATGTAGAAATTTAAGCAAAGAAGAGGTAAACAAAAAACTTTCTCGAGGAGAAAATTATGTGATTAGACTTAAAATACCAGAAAAAATAATTACCTTTAAAGATTTTCTTAGAGGAGAAATAAAATTTGATTTTAGGCTTTTAGGCGATTTTGTTATTGCTAAAAACGAAAAGAATCCTCTTTATCTTTTAGCTGCACCTGTTGATGATCATTATCAAGGAATTACCCATGTTATCCGAGGCGAAGACCATATTCCTAATACACCTAAACAGCTTCTTATTTTTAAATATATGGATTGGGAACCGCCAATTTTTGTTCATTTACCGCTAATTTTAGGCCCAGATGGAACAAAACTTTCTAAAAGACATGGAGCTAAAAGTATAAGAGAATATCGAAAAGATGGTTATTTACCTGAAGCTTTAATTAATTTTATGGTTCTTTTAGGCTGGCATCCTGAAGGAGATAGAGAAATAATTTCTTTAGAGGAAATGACCAGGGAGTTTAAATTAGAAAAAATAAATCTTTCGCCTGCCCGTTTTAATATAAATAAATTAATTTTCTTTAATCGCTATTATCTTAAACAAAAAAAAGCCAAAGAGCTTTTAGAGCTTATAGATTTTTCTTCTTATGGAGAATTTAAAGGAGAAAAATTTTATTCTTTAAATGGAAGCATATATTCGTTAGAAAAAATATTAAAAATAATTGAAATGGGAAAGGAAAGAGCAAATACCTTATCAGAAATTCTTCAAAGTGTTGAATTTTTCTTTAAAGATTTTGATTATGATAAAAAACTACTTTTATGGAAAGATAGTTCCTTTGGAGAAATTAAAAAAAACCTTGAAGAAATAAAAAACGAATTTTTAAAGATGAAAGAAGAAGATTTTAAAAGTAATAGAATAAAAGAAATTCTTAATAATCTTTCACAAAATGAAAAAGGAAAATATTTTTGGCCCTTAAGAGTAGCACTTACAGGCAAAGAAGCTTCGCCGCCACCTTTTGAAATTGCTGAAATTTTAGGTAAAGAAAAAACAATTTTTTTTATTGATCAAGCTATAAAAAAAATAAATGAATAAAATTTCCTCTTTATTTTTTAAAATCTTGATTTTTCTTTTAGTTTTGGCATTAATACCTAAAAATCTTCTTCTTGATTTAAAAACAAAAATAGATTCTTTGAAAATTGTAAAAGTTCTTAAAATAGGTTTTAATAATTTTTTAGCCTTTATAGATAAAAACTATCTCAAGCTGGAAAAAGAACCAAAGGCTTTAATTAATTTTTTTAAAGAAATTTTTAAATGAGAAAAAAGATTAATATTGTGTGTATTGGTGGAGGCACAGGACTTTCACAGCTTTTATCAGCCTTAAAAGAAGAGGTTAATAAAAAAATTAAAAATCTTTCTGCTTTAGTCACCACTTTTGATTCAGGAGGAAGTACGAGGATTTTAAGAAAAGTTTATGAAATTCCCGCCGTAGGAGACATTAGAAATTGTCTTTTAGCCCTTTCAAATATCGAAAACTATATTAAAAAAGCCCTTCAATACAGATTTAAGGGAAAGGGTTTTAAAAATCACCCTTTAGGAAATTTATTTTTAGTAGCTCTTACAGAAACTCAAGGCAATTTACAAAAAGCTGTTAAGATAGCCTCAAAAATTTTAAAAATAAAAGGAGAAGTCATTCCTATAACTACAGAAAATATTCACTTAGGAGCTATTTTTGAAAACGGAAAAAAAATAATAGGTGAGGATAAAATTCCAGAATATGCTTTACAAAAAAGTCAAAATAAAAAATCTTTTTTTATATCCCTCCAATCCTCAACCCACTACTTTAGCTATTAAAAGAATAAGAGCAGCTGATTTTATCTTAATAGGACCAGGAAGTTTATATACAAGTATTTTGCCTAATTTTTTAATAGATAAAGTAGTAAAAGAAATTAATGAAAGCAAGGCTATAAAAATATTTATTTTGAATCTTTTAACGCAACCAGGAGAAACAGATTCTTTTAAAGCTAGTGACCATTTAGGGGAATTTTTAAAAATCTCTAATCTTAAAAAATTGATCTTGTTTTGGCAAGTAAGACAAAACCTAAAAAAATTTTTTTAAAAAAGATAAAAGAAGAAAACAAAGAGATTGTAAAAATTGATAGAGAAAATTTAGAAAAATTAGGCGTCAAGGTAATAGAAAAAGATTTAGCTTTAGTTAAAGATACCTATTTTAAACATTCACCTAAAAAACTTAAAAGAGCACTTGAAACTATCTTTCAAAAGTTTATGTTATAATTAAACTAATGGCTAATAAAAATAGAAGCTTAGTAAAACTTAAGTGTTCAGATTGCCATATGATTAATTATTATTATTGGAAAAAGAAAGGAGCTGAATATAAATTAAATTTTAAAAAATTTTGTAAATATTGTCGAAAACATACGCAGCATAAAGAAGCAAAAAAATAAGGGGGAGTAGCTCCAACTGGTAGAGCAGCGGTCTCCAAAACCGCAGGTTGCAGGTTCGAATCCTGCCTCCCCCGCTAAAGTCCTAAGTCTTCGCTAATTTTTTGCATTGCTTTTAAAGCTATTTCAGCAAGTTCTTCTAATTTTAATCCCAATATTTCTTCTGCTTTTAAAATTATTTCTCTATTAACTCCCTTAGCAAAAGACGGTTCTTTAAATTTGTTTAAAATTTTTTCAACGGTTACTTCGCTTAATTTTTTATTTGGCATCACTAAGGCTACAGCGACAATAAATCCAGTTATTTCTTCGCAAGTATATAAAGCTTTTTCTAGGTTTGTTTCTGGAATTAAACCCTGCAAGTGATTATGTTTTCTAATAGCTTCAGTAACCTCTTTAGGAAATCCTTCTTTTTCTAAAATTTCTACAGCCAGAAGAGGATGTTTTTCCGGTGTTTCTTTCGTTATTTCCCAATCTAAATCATGTAAAAGACCAGCTAAAGCCCAAATTTCTTCATCTTCGCCGAATTTTCTAGCTAAATATCTCATCAAATTTTCTGTAGCTAAAAGATGCTTTTTTAAATTTTGATTTTTAATATATTCATCTATCAAAGACAAAGCCTTATCTCTTAAACTCATTTTATTTTTTATTTTCTAAGACGACTCAGTTAAAAGACTTTCACATATTTTTATTAATTTTTTTGAAGAAGCCTCTTCATGAAATTTTAAAAATTTGTTATAACTCTTTAAAATATTTTTTTGTAAATTGATAAAACTTTCACGATTTTTATATTTTAGCAAATTTTTAGCCCAAACCTCAGGTTTATCGCTTTTTATAAAAACTCCACAATTTTCAGGAATAGCTTCTCTTGAGGAAGGATAATCATAGACAAAAGCCGGTAAGCCGCTTAAAAGGGATTCTAGGTAAACAAAAGCAAAAACTTCAAAATTAGAAGCGGAAACAAAAAAATCAAAATTTTCTAAAAAATCTCTTAAGTTATTATTTTCTATCCATCCTAAAAATTCAACATCTTCTTGAAGTCCTAAATCATAAACTAATTCTTCTAATTTTTCTTTTAAAAAGCCATCGCCAACAATAAAAAGCTTATATCTTTTTTTTAAAAGGCTCATCATTCTTATTAAAATTTCGACTCTTTTTTCTTTAGTAAGTCTCCCAAAATAAACTAAACTATGAGGTTCTTTTTTCTTAATTTTGAATTTTTTTAAAAATTTTTTATTTACCGGAATAGTTAAATAATAAGATCTCTTTTTAATTTTTTTTTCATAAATTTTTTTAAAATTTTTGGAAACAAAAATAAGAGAATCACTATTTTGTATTATTGAATTTCGAAAAAAAATTAAAAAAGGCGAGAAGCTTTTAATAAGATATGAAGTCAAGTTGTCGGTTTTTAATTCTTTTAGAAAATAATCATAATTGGTATGAAAAATAAAAACAATTTTCTTTTTAAAAAGAAAATCTTTACTGATTGAAACTAGAAAAGAAAGTAAAGTTGGTTCATTAATTAAAATAATATCTGAGCTTTTTATTTTTTCGATCGCTTCTTTAGTGAAAAACAAACTAAAACTTGTATTTTTTAAAAAAAATGATAAATCAACTGAAGGAACCTCAATAATTTTTTCTTTGAAAAAACCAATCTCATCTTTTGATTTATTTTTAAGAAGGTAAGTGGTAACTCCTAAATTATTTAAATTTTCAAACCATCTTAAGGCTGCTAATTGAGAACCACCGCCCTTTTTATTATAATTATCATAAATGATTAAAATTTTCATTGCTTAATAATGATTATTTATTTTTTAATTTTCTTTCTTTTAATTTTCTCCATCTTTACCATTAATTATATTTTAGCTACTTTTATTTTTCTTTTTTATGATGTTAGAAACAAAGTCTTTTTTGCTTTTTATAAAAAAGATAATTGAAAAATTTTTTGAAATTTATCTCTTTAAGGAAAATAAAATATTTTTTGATTTAAGAAAAATTTCTCTCCAAGATGGTGATTATATCTACCTTTATTTTTTACCTAAATTTTTAGATGAAATTAAAGATGCCCTTTTTTAAAAAATTAAATCCAAAACAAAAGTCATTAGTTATTACTCACAAATAACCTAATAAATAAATTTTTTATTTACGAAAAAGATTTATGATAAAATATTTTTTGAGCCCGGGTGGCGGAATTGGCAGACGCGCTGTCTTGAGGGGGCAGTGGCGATGAGCCGTGCGGGTTCGAATCCCGCCCCGGGCATAAGATGAAAATAGTTTATTATTTGAAAAATTTTAAAAATTTACCTCAAGATGTAATTAGTTTTATAAAAAAGAAAAGTCAAAAGCTTTCTTTTATAGAAAAAAAAGAAGGAGAAGGAATATTAGAAATCGAAATTAAAAAAGATAAGGAAATTAAAGAAAAGATAGGTTTTTATAAGGTAAAAATTATTTTTGACACACCCAAGAGAGCTGCAAATATTGTTTCAGGCATAGGAAAAAGTCTTTATCAAGCTATAAATGATGCCTTTAAGAAACTTTTCGAAACTCTTAAAAAGTAATTTTTTTATTTATTTTATACCAAAAATCAATAATAAATTTTTGATAATCTAATTTATTTAAAGCAATTTCATCTAATTTTTCCTCCATTAAAGAAGTAAATTTCAAATCAATAAGTTCAGGATAATTTTCTTTTAAAAATTTATAAACAATTTCTCCTTTTTCTGTTGGCTTTAAAAAATTTTTTTCTTTAATTACGTATTTTCTTTTCTTTAAAATTTCTAAAATAGAAACATAAGTCGAGGGTCTGCCAATGCCTAATTCTTTCATTTTCTTAATTAAACTTGCTTCAGTAAACCTTGAAGGTGGTTTAGTTTCTATTTTTTTAATTTCTAAATTCAAAACTTCAAATTTATCTCCTTTTTTAACATTAATTTTTGGCAAAAATTTTTCTTTAACTGGATAAATTTTGCTAAAACCATCAAAAATAAGAGATTTACTAATAGAAAGAAAACGATACTTATCTGAATTAAAAATATATTTTGTTTCTAAATATTTTAAAGGCTTAAAATGACTCGAAATTGTTATCATTAAAATTAACTCCCAAAGCTTTAAAAAATCTCCGGTTAAATTTGGTTTTTCTAATGATGTTGGTCTTATAGCCTCATGAGCTTCAAAACTAATTTTTTCTTTCTTTTTTAGAGGAAAAGAAAAATAATTTTCTCCATAATTTTTAATAATAAAATCTTTAATTTTTAAAGAGAAATTTTTATCAATATGATGGCTATCTGTTCGATGATAAGTAATATAACCAGATTCAAAAAGTTTTTGAGCAAAAAACATTGTCTTTTTTGGAGGAAATTTTAAAAAATTAAAAGCTAATCTTTGCAAATTTTCCGTATCTAAAGGTAAAGGAGGGTAAATTTTCTTTTCCTCTTCAATAATTTTTTTTAAAGCAACCTCTTTAATTTTAAGAACATCTTTTTTAATTTTTTCTATTTCTTCTTTTTCGAAATTTAATATTTTTAAATTTTCATCAACCAAAACTATTTTTAAAGGAAAGTTTTCTAAAAGAAGATGAATTTGAAAATATTCTTTCTTTTGAAAATTTTCAATTTCTTTTTCTCTTTCAATAATGAGTCTTAAAGCAGCAGACTGAACTCTTCCAGCAGAAAGGTTTTTTTCTATTTTACAAAGTAGCGGCGAAAGAGTATAACCAAAAATTCTATCTAAATATCTTCTTCCCTTTTGAGCATTAACTAAATTTTCATTAATAGTAAATAAATTTTTTAAAGCTTTAAAAATACTTAAGGGGGTAATTTCATGAAGATAAATTCTCTTTAGTTTTTTATGTTCTTTTTTAGGTAAAATCATTTCAATTTCTTTAGCAATCATTTCTCCCTCCCTATCTGGATCCGTAGCTAAAATTATTTCTTTTGCCCTTTCGCTAATTTTTTTAATTTTTTTAATAATCTTATTTTTATTTTTAAGAGGAAGATAACGAGCTTCTATTTGTCCGTTTTTAAAATAAATACCAAAAGAATTTTGTGGAAGATCTAATAAATGCCCATAAGTTGGTATAACAAAATAATCTTTTAAAAATTTGCTAATTGTTTTTGCTTTAGTGGGTGATTCAATAATTATAATTTTCATTAGAATAATATTTACCTTCTTTAACAAAAATAAGATTTTTAATTTCCAAAGAAGTAATAATTTTTAAAATTTGAGAAACCTCTAAGCCCGACTCTTTTATTAATTCCTCAATACTTTTTGGTTTTTCTTTAATCATTTGATAAATTTTTTCTTCCTCCTTTTTTAATTCTACAAATTTTTTATTTTTTCTTATACCAAAAACCTCAAGAATTTCTTCTGGAGAAATTAAAAGAAAGGCGCCTTCTTGAATAAGTTTGAGATTTCCTAAATAGTTTTTTTCATAAATACTTCCAGGAAGAGCATAAACATCTTTACCGTATTCTAAAGCAAAATTAGCTGTAATTAAAGCACCAGATTTTTCTGGGGCTTCAATGATGATAACTAACTTACTTAAGCCAGCTATAATTCTATTTCTTAAGGGAAAATGATAATTCAAAGGCGGTGTTTTTAAAGGATATTCACTAATAATACTTCCTCCTACTTCAATTATTTTTTCTAAATATTTTTTCCTCGGATCTTTTAAAATAAAATCAAATCCACATCCTATTACAGCAATATTTTCTTTTCCTGCCTCAATGCTTCCTAAATGAGCAGCTAAATCTATTCCGTAAGCTAAACCACTTACAAGACAAAGTCCATTTTGAGTCAAAATATAAGAAAAATTTTTTGCTGTTTTTTCTCCTATTTTTGTTGGTTTTCTTGTTCCTACAATAGCTATTTTTTCTTTAAACTTATTTAAATTTTTCTCTCCTAAAATAAAGATACCTAAAATAAAAGCTTGCCTAAATTTTAATTCTTGAGGAAAAACTTTTTCATTTATTAAAATAATCTCACCACCCAAATTTTTTAATTTTAAATATTCTTTTTCCCAATCCAACTTAATTTTAAATTCCTTTTCTAAAAGTTGAAAAACTTTTGAAAAAGACTTATATTTTTTATAGAGAGTTAAAACTTTTTTATGAGGAGGTTTAAAATTATAAGATAAGGCTAAATAAGATATTTTTTCTTCCATGATTCAAGATTTATGGTTTTTTGATTTTTTTTCTCTTCTTTTGGTAAGATTTTCTTTATCTTATTATTATTTTAAAGAGGCTTTAAGACAAAATAAAGAAAGCAAAAATTTTCTTTTTGCTCTTTTTTTGGTTACTTTTTCTCTTTTTTTAGCCTTAGGTTTTTATACTTCTTTTGTAAGTTTTTTTCTTTTATTTTATGAAACTTTCAGTTTTTTCAAAAAATTTCTAGAAAAAAACGACTTAACTTTAGAAATTTTTAAGATTTCTCTAATTTTGGTTTTAATTTTTATTGGACCAGGAAAAATTTCTTTAGATAGATTTTTAAATGTTAGGCTTTAAAAAATTTTTTATAATTTTCTTTTTAATTTCTAATTTAGCTTTTGCCAGCGATCTTTATATTTCTGAAATTATGTATAATCCTCAAGGAAATGATGAAGGAAGAGAATGGGTAGAAATAGTAAATCTTTCTTTTTCACCTCTTAGAATTTTTGGAGGAAGGAAGGGTTGGAGATTTTATGATGGCAGCAATCATCTTTTTGAAGAAGCTGAAATTATTTTAAACCCCAATGAAGTTTTATTAATAGTTCAGAATAAACAAAAATTTTTAAGTGAATATACTTATTTTAATGGGAAAATAATAGAAGTTAAAAATATGAGTTTAAAAAACGAACAAGGTTTTATCTCTATTTTTGATGAAAGCAAAAATTTAAAAGCTTCAAGAGAGTATTATAATATTTGTGGAGGAAATGGTAATGGTCATTCTCTTATATTTTTGAACGATGTTTGTTATGAGGGCGAGCAAAAAAATGGAAATCCAGGATTTTATCCTGATGAGAAAAAGATAGAAACAGAAACAAAAGAAAAAACAGAAGAAAATTTAGAAAAAAGTAGTTCTTTTCAAAATAAAGAAAAAAAGAATTTCTTAACTGTTCCAGAAGCAGATAAATTTTCCTCTGCTGCTATTGCTAATATTTCTAACATTTCTGAAGTCACCGAAGAGGATTTTTCTTGTTTGGTAATTAATGAATTTTTATCTAATCCTCAAGGAAGCGATGAAAACAAAGAATTTGTTGAAATTTATAATGAATGTAATAAAAAAATAAATTTAGACGGCTTAATACTTAAAATAGGAAGATTTAAATTAAAACTTAGTGGTGAAATAAAAGAAAAAGAATTTAAAGTTTTAAGAAATAGCGATTACCGATTTTATCTCAGAAATTCAGGAGAAGAAATCAGTCTTCTTAAAGACAACGAAATTATTTATAAAATTTCTTATTCAGGAAAAGCATTAGAAAATCTTTCTTTTTCTCGAAATGAAGAAGAATGGTTTTGGACTTTACCTACGCCAGGAAAAATGAACGAAAAAGAAAGTTATCAAAAAAATATTTTTTTTGATGAGGAAGTTAAAAAAGAAAAAAATAATAAAAACCCAGAAGAAGAAATTAACCTAAACGATTTTGAGAAAGAAACTTTAAATAGAAGTAAAGCTGAAATTTATTCTTCTCCTTCACAAACAATTCCTTTTTTCTTAGCTCTTTTTTTCATCACTTTTATTGTTTTAGTTTTTTCCCTTCTTTTTAAAATTTAATTTTTAAAATATCAAACTTAAAGTTTTTATAAGATTTAATTAATTGTTGAATACCACCGTTTTCCAATTTTTTATTAATATTTTTAATTACCTCTAAAAGTTTTTCACTCTTTATTTTAGTTCCCCAAAGAGATGGTTCAAAAACACCGAAGAAATAACTTTCTCCTAAAATTATTTTTTCGCTTATGAGATAAGGAAGCTCATGATGAAGGTTCAAAGCTTCGATAGATAAAAGACCATAAGAATGAATAAGAAGTTCTTTTTGGTTTTGATTAAGAAGACTTTCTGTTTCTAAAAAGATTTTTAAAGTAGAAACTATTTCTTTTTCTTCGATTTTATAATTTTCGAAAACTTTATGAAAAAGGTTATGTGAAGAAAGATAAATTAAAGCCCATTTTTCTAAATCCTCCTTTTTTGTTTTTATTTCAAAGTAAGGTAAAAGTTTGTGAAAATTTTTTAAAGCAGCAATAAAAACCCTTGCTTCTTCTGGAGGTAAGAAATCAAAATTAGGGACAGTTTTTGCTTTAAGCACTTCGCTTATTTTTTCTTTCAGACTGGTTAATTCTGACATTGTTCTTATAAAAGAAAAGACCCCCTTCTAGGGGGCCCTTTCTTCTTGTTTAATTTTTACTTTATTTAACTAAAAAAAAGAAAAGGCCCCCACTTTTTTGCGGTGATCTTTTGGCAGATAAACAAATTAATATAGTTGAAATCTTTATTTTTCATAATTAAATTTCATTTTAAAGCAGAATTTTTTAAAAGTCAAGAGATGATATTATTAACAAAAAATTTATAAAATTTCAAAAAATTTTATTAAAATTTTCTTAAAGGTCGAATTAATCAGAAAAAATTTTTCAAAAAATTAAATGAATACCGCTCCCAATTTACTTGATGTTTTTAACAACTTTTTGCTCTCTTTATATCCAGTTTTCTTACAAAGCATTATTAATCTTGCTTTAGCTATTTTAGTTATTACCCTTGGTTGGCTTATAAGCCAATTTTTTAAGCTTTTTGTTGAACTCTTGGTAGAAAAGACCAAATTAGAAGAATTGCTTCAAAAAACAAAATTAGCCAGCTATTTTGAAGGTTTTTCCTTTGAGGAAAAGGCTTCAAGAATTCTAGGAGAAGCAGTTTTTTGGTTTGTTTTTCTTCTCTTCCTTATGACAGCTACTGATATTTTAGGTCTTAAATTGGTTACTAACTTTCTTAAAGATCTTCTTTATTTTATACCTAAGGCTGTAACCGCAGCTTTTGTTGTTTTAGCAGGTTTTGTTTTTGGTGATTTGATGAAAAAAATTCTCTATGGAGTTTTTAGAGGATTTGAAAGAAAAACAGCCGATTTTGCTTCTTCAATTATTAAATGGTCACTTGTAAGTTTTTCCTTTTTTACAGCTTTTAATGTTTTGGGTGTAGCTACAGAACTTTTAAATACTCTTCTTTTTGGTTTTGTGCTCTTTTTTGGTTTAGCAGGAGGTTTAGCTTTTGGTTTAGGTGGACAAGAATTAGCTAGAGAAATTCTAGAAAGCTTTAGAAGAAAATTTAAATAAAAATACTTTTTCCTTGTATTGACTCATAGACAAAAATTATAGTATAATAATTTTGAAAGATTTTTGTTTGTAATTAAAAATTTTTTAATTTGTGATGTTTTGTGGTTTTTTGACTGTACTTTAGAAATTTTAAATGAATGATCAGTGCTGAGGTGATAGTTAAAAGTTAGCTGAGGCGGTTTACAGGCTAAGGGTGGATGCCTTGGGAGGAGGTGGCGATGAAGGACGCGCCTAGGCTGCGATAAGCTCGGGGGAGGTGCCTAGGAACCTATGATCCCGAGATTTCCGAATGGGGTAACCTATCATGGGGAAACCCATGATATCCAGAGGGTTAGCATCCTCTGGAGGCGCACCCGGGGAAGTGAAACATCTTAGTACCCGGAGGAAAAGAAACCAACAGGAATTCTCTGAGTAGCGGCGAGCGAAAAGGGAAAAGCCTAAACCCAAATGCAATTTATAATGCATTTGGGGGTTAAAGGGATAAGGCGTTTCTCTTTTTAAATCTTTTTAAAGGTCCTGGTGCATGGGACCTAAGATTTAAAAAGAGAAGGTGAGGTTACAAAAGAGGTCTTTAGCCGAATGTTCCTGGAAAGGACAGCCATAGAGGGTGAAAGCCCCGTAGGCGAAAAAGACCTCTCCTCACTGCCTTATTTCCTAAGTACCTCGAGGAATGATAACCTTGAGGGAAGTTGCCTGAACCAACAGGCAAGGCTAAATACACCTCCTCACCGATAGTGCATTAGTACCGCGAGGGAAAGGTGAAAAGCAGGCCGGGAGGCCGGTGAAATAGAACCTGAAACCCTTGGCCTACAAGGAGCACAAGCCCGCAAGGGTGAGTGCGTGCCTATTGAAGAATGAGCCGGCGAGTTCGAAGCATCCGCTTGGTTAAGGCCGGTCAAGGTCGGAGCCATAGTGAAAACGAATGGTCTTAAAAGGGCCATTAAGGTGGATGCTTCGAGACCCGAAGCCAGACGATCTACCCGTGGCCAGGGTGAATCCTATCGAAAGATAGGAGGAGGCCCGAACCCGTGGGTGTCGCAAAACCTTGGGATGAGCTGCGGGTAGGAGTGAAAAGCTTATCGCGTCTGGGAATAGCTGGTTCTCCCCGAAATAGCTTTAGGGCTAGCGGCAGTAAATAACCTTCAGGAGGTAGAGCACTGATAAGTTGGTAAAGGGCGAAAGCTCAGCCAACTTGTCAAACTCCGAATTCCTGAAGGTGTTCCTGCTAGTCAGTCTATGGGGGATAAGCTCCATAGACAAGAGGGGAACAACCCAAACTCCCAGCTAAGGCCCCTAAATCCTGGCTAAGTAGGAAAGGCAGTGTCTTCCCTATGACAACTAGGAGGTTGGCTTAGAAGCAGCCATCCTTTAAAGAGTGCGTAACAGCTCACTAGTCGAGGGAAGATGCACCGAAACATTTACGGGTTTTAAGCCAGGTACCGAAGCTGGAGACCCGTTTTTACGGGTGGTAGGGGAGCATTCTCTGCGCGATGAAGGCTCATCCGCGAGGAGGGCTGGAGTGCAGAGAAGAGAGAATGCCGGCATGAGTAACCGCAAATCAGCTGAGACGGCTGATCGCCGTAAGGGCAAGGTTTCCTCGGCAACGAAAATCAGCCGAGGGTTAGGCGGGACCTAAGGCAAACCCGAAAGGGGTAGCCGATGGATAGCCGGTTAATATTCCGGCCCCATCTTTTTGCATCCGATGGGGTGACGAGGGAAATAAGGAAAAGAGAGGTAGTGGTTACTCTTTCTCTTTGGTCTAGACTGGAGAAGGAGGAAAATCCCCTTTTCTGTCTTAAATGACGCAGTCGACCAAAGAGAGAAGTCTGTTTTTACAGACAACTTCTCCGAAGAGCCCTCCAAGAAAAACCTCTAAGGGATAAGCAAAAAGGTGCCCGTACCGGAATACCGACACAGGTGCCCGAGGCGAGTAGCCTAAGGCGAACGGGTGATCCCTCCTTAAGGAACTCGGCAAAAAAGCGGGCGTAACTTCGGGAGAAGCCCTGCCTGTTTTTAACAGGCCGCAGCGAACGTCTCCCTGGCGACTGTTTATCAAAAACACATCTCCCTGCTTAACTGGATAACAGGAAGTATAGGGGGTGACGCCTGACCGATGCCGGAAGGTTAAAGCATCAAGGTTAATACTCGAGTAAGATTATTCTTACTTGAGTATTAGCTTATGGTGCTAAACCCCGGTCAATGTCGGCCCTAACCCTGAGGGTCCGAAGGTAGCGCAATTCCTTTCCGGGTAAGTTCCGGAGCGCATGAAAGGCGTAACGACTGGGGAACTGTCTCGAGGAGGGGCCCGGTGAAAATGCAATCCCCGTGAAGATGCGGGGTGCGGGCAACGGGACGAAAAGACCCCGGGAGCTTTACTGGGTTCACTCATTGGTTTTGGTTAGGTGATGCAGAGCGTAGTGGGGAGGCTGTGAAGCTCTGCTTTCGGGCAGAGTGGAGCCGTCAATGGAACACCCACCTTCACCTAGCTGAAACCTAACCTCGCTTGCTAGCGGGAGACAGTGAGTGAGGGCCAGTTTCACTGGGGTGGTGGCCTCCTAAAAAGTAACGGAGGCGTCCAAAGGTCGGCTTGTCCTGGATGGAAACCAGGATGGAAGCGTAAAGGCATAAGCCGGCCTGACTGCCAGGCTGACAAGCCGCGCAGAGGCGAAAGCCGGGCTTAGTGACCCGACGGCTCTTTTTGGAAAGGCCGGAGACAACGGATAAAAGTTACCCCGGGGATAACAGGCTGGTGTGGCCCGAGAGTCCACATCGACGGCCACGCTCGGCACCTCGATGTCGGCTCATCCTAGCGTGGGGCTGAAGAAGGTCCCAAGCGTCGGGCTGTTCGCCCGTTAAAAGGGTACGTGAGCTGGGTTCAGACCGTCGTGAGACAGGTCGGTCTATATCTGTTGCCCGCGTTTGGAGGCTTGAGAGGAGCTGGTTCTAGTACGAGAGGACCGGACTGGGGCAGCCTCTGGTGTACCAGTTGTCCTTCCAGGGGCATAGCTGGGTAGCTAAGCTGCCATCAGATAAGCGCTGAAAGCATCTAAGCGCGAAGCTGACCTCAAGATTAGGCCTCCTTAGAGCCCCCAGGAAGATCACCTGGTTGATAGGCCCCTACTGAAAGCTCGGTAACGGGTTAAGGTTAGGGGTACTAATGGGCCAATGCCTCAGCTAACTTTTAACTAATCACCTGAGCAGTGATCACAAGATTTAAAATTTAGTTTTGCCGGGTGGCTGTATATCCGGGTTGGATCCATCACTTTACATTCCGAACAGTTCGGTGAAACGGCCCGGAGCCGATGGTAGTATCCTTAGGGGTGCGAGAGTAGGTGCTGCCCGGTTTTTTGTTTTTATTTTTTAAAATAAATTTAATGTCAGAGAGATTTTTAAAACAAATAAAAATTTTTTTAATCCTAAGTTTTCCCTTTTTAATTTTTTTTATTTTTCTTCTTTATAAACTCTTATCACCTGTACCAACTTGTTTTGATAATATAAAAAATCAAGGAGAAATAGATATCGATTGTGGTGGCCCTTGTCCTCCTTGTGAAGTTAAAAAATTAGAACCTTTGAGAATTTCTTCAAAAAGATTTATTTCTTATTCAGATGGTAGTTATGATTTTGCTTTTAAGGTTTTTAATCCTAATGAAAAAATGGGTTTGGAAAAAATAGCTTATTACTTAGAACTTTATGATAAAGAAGGAAAAAAAATTTTTGAAACACCCATAGAAAATTCTTTTATTTATCCTAATGAAATAAGATGGTTTATAATGCAAAACGTAAAAGCACCATCATTTGATAATTTCCAACCAAAGTTAGAAATAAATGACTATGATTGGAAAGAATTAGAGAAAAAATTTTCTCCTCAAGATTTGATTTATTATGAACCAAAAGTGGAAAAATTACAAATAGGTGCTTATAAAATTTCTTTTGATGTTTATAACAAGTCAATTTATGATTTTGAGAAAATAGAAGCTATAATTTTTTTATATAATAAAGAAAATTCTCTTATCGGTTTAATAAGAACTTATTTTCAAATAAAATCGCAAGAAATAAAAAAAGTGGAAACAGTTATAGATCTTTCTGAAGAACCTCAAGGTTTAGAAATATTTTTCCAAAACCAAAAATGAAAAAAAGAATTTTAACTGGTATTAAACCAACCGGAAAGGTTCATTTAGGAAATTATTTAGGAATGATAAAACAAGTAATTGATCTTCAAGAAAATAATGAGGTTTTTTTAATGATAGCTAATTTACATGCTCAAACTGTTTCTTATAATCCAGAAGAACTTCAAGAATTAGTCTATGATTTAGTAACCTCTCTTTTAGCTTTAGGAATTGATTCTCAAAAAATTACTCTTTTTCTTCAATCTGATAATCCATGGCATTCTTATCTTTCATGGATTTTAGGATGTCTTACTTATCTTGGAGAGCTTCAAAGAATGCATGAATTTAAGGAACAAAGTAAAAAGTATAAAAAAGAAGGAGTAGGTTCTGGCATTTTAATGTATCCTGTTTTAATGGCAGCAGATATTTTACTTTATAATGCTAATTTGGTACCCGTAGGAGAAGATCAAAGACAACATCTTGAGCTTACAAGAGAAATTGCTCGCAGGTTTAATAAAAAATTTGGAAAAATTTTTAAAATTCCCGAAGCCCTTATACCACAAGAAACATATAAAATTATGAGTCTTTCCAATCCTCTAAAAAAAATGTCTAAATCAATGCCAGAAGGTTGTTTAGAAATTTTTTCTTCTGAAAAAGAAATTGAAGAAAAAATAATGAAAGCTATTACAGATTCTGGAAGAGAAATAAAATATGATCCCCAAAATAAACCTGGTATAAGTAACTTAATGATAATTTATAAATATCTTACTAACAAACCTTTGCCAGAAATAGAAGAAGAATTTAAACATGTTTCTTACATGGATTTTAAAAAAGAAATTTATAGAAAGTTTTTAGAATATTTTTCTTTAACAAGAAAAAAGAAGTCTAAGTTAAAGAAAAAAGAGGTTTTAGAAATTTTAAAAAGAGGAAAAGAAAAAAGTATAAAAACAACAGAAGAAACAATAAAAAAAGTTATAAAAGTTACTGGTTTAAAAATTTGACTTATAATAATTTTTGCTTTATAATTTTCTTTAATTAAGCCTAAGAAAAGAGGGGCCGGAAGGCTTAAAATCTTAAAAGGATCCCTCTCGAGGCAAAATGAAAAAAACAAAAAAAGAAAAATTAAAAATTGTTGAAGATTTAAAAACAAAATTTTCTCAAAATCCAGGTTATGTTATTTTTAGTTTACTTAATTTAGATGGAGAAACACTACAAGGTTTGCGTCTTCAGGCTAGAGAAAAAAAAGGAGTTATTGAAGTTTCTAAAAAAAATTTAATTTATAAAAGCAACCCCCAGTTTCCTTTTAATGATAAAGAACTTAATGAACCCTTTGGGTTTATTTGGATTTTAGATGAAGAATTATCTGTCCTAAAAACACTTAAAGATTATAAAAAAGAAGAGAAAATAAAAATTCTAGGTGGATATTTTAAGGGTAAAAAACTGTCTTCATCCGATGTCTGGGAATTAGTTGATTTGCCATCAAAAGAAGAATTAATTTCTAGATTAAACTACTCACTTTCTTTTCTTTTAAGAAGATTAACTTATGACTTAAAAATGCCATTTTCTAAATTATTATTAATTTTGTCGGCAATTAAAAAGTAATTAAAAAAAATGTCAGAAAAAATTCAACAAATTATTAAAATGATTGAAGAACTAACAGTTGTCGAACTTAATGATTTAATTAAAGCTTTAGAGGAAAAATTTAATATTAGTCCAATGTCATTTTCTTTTGCTGCTCCCCAAGCTTCTCCACAAACACAAGAAACCCAAGCTTCTTCTTTGGTTGATGTAGTTTTAGTTGATTCTGGAGCTAATAAAATTAATGTGATAAAGGTTTTAAGAGAAATAAATCCCAATCTTTCCCTTAAAGATGCTAAAGATATGGTTGACAATCCTCCTCAAAAAGTAGCTGAAAAACTTGAAAGAAATAAAGCAGAAGAATTAAAGAAAAAATTTGAAGCAGCAGGGGCTAAAGTAGAGTTAAAATAATTATTACTTTGGCACAATATTTAAGTAAGCATGAAGATGTGGTCCTGTAAAGTAACAAGGACAATCTGGTTCTCGTACTAAACGATTTACTTTACACCCCAGAGGACAATAAGGAAGAGATTGTGAGCCACATGAAAGAGTCTTCTCGGATTCATTTAAAACACTAAAACCACAATAAACTAAGGCTTCTAACAAAGAATTATAATTTTCGTCAGTAGGAGGATCAGGAACTATGTCAATACAATGACCAGCTTGATGACATCTATCCGGAGAAGCAAGATTATATCCTTGAGTTATACGTATTTTGAAATTGTTTCCTATTTTTTCTTCTAAACAATTCGTTAATTTTTCATGAACAAAGCCAGAAACAGGAATACCATTATACGATGTATAAGAAAACCTACTATCATTTTTATCAGCCTTTATTTTTTCTTGACTAAAACAAACATAATCTTTTAATCGGCCAGGAACTTTATTTGGATCTACTGAGTAATACCAAGCAGAAATCGAAGGATCTACCTTGGTAAATGTTTCCGCTTCGCCCCAATAGACCTCATAGGTTTTAAAGATTGCTGGGTTGGCTCTTTCTACTGTAGGTATCTTTAATTTGACTTTAAAAATTTTTGGATTAATAATATGAAGGACTTGAGGTAAAACTAAAACAATAACAATAGCTCCTATAGAATTCATAATCCTCTTTTTCCCCGATTCTTTGCTAGTAATACTTCCAGCAGAAAAAAGATACTCTATAGCTCCATAAACCATATTTAAAAAAGCTAAAGCAAATAAAAATACTAAACCTAAATTATAAACAGCCTGGAAACAGCTATTTAAATCATAGCAAGTAGTAATTTGTGTAAACCGTTCCATTATGATAAAATTTTAAAATAGAAAAATTAAAAATTAAAAAAAGCCCCTGTAGCTCAACAGGAAGAGCGCGTGGCTTCGGACCACGAGGTTGGGGGTTCGAATCCTCCCAGGGGCAAAAATTAAAGTTTTTTTCTTTTAATTTTTTCATAAAGCCATAAAAAATAATATCTTTTGTTAAAAACAAAATCAAAGGTAGAAACTAAATTAATTCTTTTACCTCCAAAACCTTTTTTGAATAAAGTTAAACCATACCAAGGATGCTTTTTTTCTTCTTTTTTAGCAATTCCCCAAAAATTATAATATTTTAAATTTCTTTTTTTTGTTTCTTGAATAATTTTCCATTGCATCTTGTAATTTAAAGGTTCTTTAATTGGCAAAGAGGCTGAATGGTGGTAAAAAGAGCTCTGGTGAGAAAAAATAACTAAAGCAGCAGAAAGATATTTATTTTCTACTTTTCCTAAAAAAAGCGAAGCCTTTCCTTTTTTAGAAAACAATCTAAGCTCTTCTAAAATAAATTCTTTTGAATAAGGTTTAAAATTTTTCCTTTTATAAAGATCTTCGTAAAGAGACCAAAAAATACTAAATTTATTTAAATCTTCGGTTTTTTCTATTTCTAAATAAGGTTTTTTTAAAGATTCTAAAACAAGCCTTTTGTGCGTTTTATCCATTTCTTCTAACATCTCTTCATCGTTTTTAATTTCTTTTAACCAAAAATTTTCACTTACAGCATAGTTTGGTGCTAATTTGCCTCCAAAATTTTTAAAAATTTTTATGTAATCTTCTTCAAGGGGTAGAGCAGGATTAATTCTCAAAAAATGATATCTTTTATTTAAACCCTCTTTTTTTAAAAATTCTAAAATTTTTTCTAAACCTTCTTTTAAAAATTCCTTTTTAATTACAGGTCCATGATGAACTACAAGACCATAAGAAAGCTTTCTTTTATAACCTATTATTTGACAAACACCTATAAGCTTATTGTTTTTAAAAATTCCTAATCTGATAACTTCTCTTCCTAAATTTTTTTCAATCTCTCCATATTCAAAATCTTGTAGAAAACTTATATAATTTTCTTCATCCAAAAAATTGTTCCATAAATTTTCTTCTTCAAAAATTTTTACCACTATTTCATCCATTTTCCCAATTTTTTTAAAAGATAATAAGCTATTTTTTCATCAATAAGGGTAGGCAAATTGAAAATCACTTTATTTACTTCTTCTGTTTTCTTACAAGAACTTCTTTCATAACCAAAAATTTCTTCTTTTGTTTCACACGGTGACAAAGGACAAAAATACCACTCACCTAAAAAAATATTTTCTTTTGCAAATTCTTTTATTATTTCTTCTCTTTGTAAAGAAAAACAGGGATATCTTAAAAATATTGGTTCAACCAAATCTAATTTTAAATTTTTAGAGAAAATACCCAAATTTTCCATATAAATACTAGCAATTTTTTTTCTTTGACTATTAAACTTTTCTAATTTTTTAATTTGATTTAAAAGCAAAGGATAAAGTTCATAAGGAAATTTTTTAAGGTAATCTTGAGGTATTATACCCATTTTTTCTTCTTTGCTTATCATCTCCGGTGTAATTTTTAAACTTCTTAAAATTTTTAAAAACAACCTTGTTATTTTTAAATGATAAAAATTTTTCGAAAAACTAAAAATAAGAGTGCCCCAAAGAATTTTTTTGAGATAAGCTTTATTAAATTCTTCTAATTGATTATATTCTTTAATTACCTCTTTGATAAGAAATTCATTTCGAATAATTAAGGCACCACCAATAATACTTGAAATAACTTTATTTCTATTAAAACTTAAAAGAGCAATATCACCAAAATTTCCTAAATAGATGTTTTTATATTTAGCTCCTAAAGCATGAGTCAAATTTTCAATAACAAAAATATTTTTTTCTTTTGCTAAATTTAAAATCTCTTCTATTTTTGCAGGAATTCCAAAAGTATTTTGAACAATTAATGCTAAAGAATCATAATTTATTTTATTTTTTAAATCATCTAAAGAAAGATTAAAATCGTCGTCAATATCAACAAAAGTTGGTTTTAAACCAGCAAATTTTATAGCGTTGGGTACTACTAAACAAGAAAAAGCTTGCGTTAAAACCTCTCTTCTTTTATCAAGGCTTTTTAAAATATTTAAAATAAAAGTTAAAGCAGATCTCGCTGAATTAAAAAACAAAATTTCACCTTGAGGAAAATACTTTCCTAGCTCCTCTTCAATTTTTCTTTTAGCGCCTAAATCTTCATAACCATTTAAAATTTTTTTTATAAGTTCAAAATCATCTTCCTCAAAATTAGGAAGAAAATCAATGGAGATTATTTTTTTCATTTTCCAAGTTTAATTTTATATGAGAAGGAAAGCGATTTAAAATAAAAATAACACTTTTTTCTTTTAAGCTCTTTAAAAATTCATCTAAATCTTCTTGCTTTTTAATTAAAATTGCTTTTTCTTTTAATATTTTTCTAAAGAATTTATACTCTTCTTTATCTGTAAGGAGAATAAAGTCGAATTTTTTAAATTCTTTAGCTAAATTTTCATAAACATTTTTTGTTTCCTTCCCTAATTCTAAAAGTCCATTAAAAATTACCGTTTTCTTTTCTGAAACAATCTTTTCTAAAAATTTTAATCCCTCTAAAACACCTCTTATATTAGCATTATAAGAATCATCGAAGATAGTAAGGTTTTTATAGTTAATCTGTCTGATAAATCCTTGAGGAAGTTTAATGGTTTTTATTTTTTCACTAATCTCTTCAAGAGAAAGAATCTTTTCTTCTAAAACAAAACTTATAGCTCCTAATAAATTTTCTATTTGTGGAGGAAAAATGAGATTTGTTTCTAAAAGATGTTCTTTTACTTCATGTTTGAGTTTAAAAATAGTTTTTTCACTGTCTGTAAAAATAATTTCATAACTATAATCTCCTGTTTTTCCATAAGTTACCATTTTTATTTCTTTATTTTTTATTACTTTTTCAATTTCTTCTTTTAAAATCTCAAAATATTCATGATTAGTATTTACAAAAACCTTTCCTTTTTTCATTTCCATAATTGCCTCAATGCCTTCTCCATAGATAATGTTTTTTATATTTTCTCCCAAAAGAAAATAATGCTGTTTGGTAATTCCAGTAATGAAAACAAAATCTGGAGATATGCCTTTAGCTATCCATTTTATGTTTCCTAAAAAATAAGAACCCAATTCTAAAATAAGAAAATCATAACTGCTAAGATCATTTTTTAAAAGATATTTTAAAATAGCATATTCATGATTAATTCGTGGTGGTAAAGAAAAAGTTTTTTTCTCAGCTAAAAGATAATTTAAAAATTCTTTTGTTGTTGATTTACCATAACTTCCTACAACAACTACCCTTTTTAAAGATAAATTTTTTAACTTATTTTTTAGTTTTTCTCTTAAATAAAGAGGATAAGGAGAAACGGCTAAATCAAAAAGAGATAAAACCAAAGAGAAGATAAAAAGTTGTGTATAAGAAAGAAGAAGAAACAAATAAAGAACAAAAGTATAATTAAAGTCATAAGAGTTATAAGCTAAGTAAATAAAAAGAAAATTTGAAAGAAAAAAAAGAAAAAAGAGAAAAAATGCTTTTGGAGTTAGTTTAATTGTTTTTAAAATTCTTTTTCTTAAAAAAATTAAAGGAAAAAGAAGAAGAAAAACTAAAAAATTAAAAGGATTAAAAGCAAATAAAGAGAAAAAATCCCCTAAGATTAAAAAAAATACAAAACCAAATGTATAAAATATTTGAAAAAATATATTAGGAAAAATAAAATAAGCAAGAAGAGAAAAAATGATTAAGAAATCTTTTTTATTAAAAATATATTTTCTTCCTCGAAAATGAAAATAATCAGCTAAAACCCTAGAAAGAAGCCAATCTTTTGTCTGGAAAAGTTTAAAAGCAGGAAGACCGCTAAAAAGAAAAACAAAAAAAGTATATATAAAAATATTAAAAAGATTAATAAATTTAATCATCTCCTAAAATTATTTTATTTAAAATTTTTGCAAATTCTTCCGGATTTTCTTTATGAAAACTATGTCCTCCATCAAAAATAATAAGTTTAGCTTTAGGCATTATTTTTTCAAGTAAAATACCATGTTTTAAAGGAGTAATTTTATCTCTTTTCCCCCAAAGAAGGTAAGTTTTATTTTTAATCATTTTAGCTTCTTCTCTTAAGTCTTTTCTAATGTTAGCTAAAGTTTTTTTTAGAATTTCGTCAGCTAAAAAATAATCATAGCTTTTAACAATAAATTTATAAAAAGCCTTTTTAAAAAGAAAAACTAATTTTGAAGGGAAAAAATTTAAAAAAGGTTTGCTAATTTTGCTTAAAAAGTTTAAAAGTTTAATCTTTAAAGTATTCGGTCTTAACACGGCAGTATTGTAAAGAATAAGTTTTTCTATTTTTTCTGGATTTTGAAGCGTGTAAAGTAAAGCTAAGGCACCACCAAATGAATGTCCCAAAATATTCATTTTCTCTACTTTCCTTAAATGAATTTCACTTTCTAAATGCTCTTTTAAAAAAATAAGATAATCTTCAAGTGTGTATGGTTTATTTAAGGGTGCTTCCCCAAAACCAGGAAGATCAAATAAAATCACCTCTATTTGCTTATCTAAATAATTTAAAAGAGGCTCAAAAGATTTTTTATTACTCCTCCAGCCATGCAAAATAACTAAAGTTTTTTTCATTGTTATAATTTTCTTATGAAATTAGAAGATTTAGAAATTGACTTAGAAGAAACAAAGCTTATAAGCAAAAGAGTAAGCGAAAAGTTAAAGAAAAAAAATATTAAAACAATTAAGGACTTTCTTTTTTATTTTCCTTTTTCCTATTTAGATTTTACCGAAATAAAAAAAATAAAAGATATAAAGTTGGAAGAAAAAGTTTTAATTAAAGGCAAAATAATAGAAACAAAAACCTTTCTTTCTCCTAAAAACAAAGTTTTCATTTTACAAACAATTATAAGTGATGAAACAGCTTCGGTGAAAGCCGTGTGGTTTAATCAACCATTTTTAGCTAAAAAAATAAAAAGAAATAAAAAAATTTTACTTTTTGGAAAACTTACTCATTCCAAAGGTTTTGGTTTATATTTTCAGCCACAAAAATTTAATTTAATTGAAAATGAAGGCGAAGAAGTTTTTATGAAAAGAATTATACCTCTTTATGAAGAAATATCGGGCTTGAAAAGTAGTTATTTAGAAAAATTAATAAAAATAATTTTAAATTCTTATGAAATAGAAAATTTGAAAGATCCTTTACCAGAAAAAATACTAGAAGAAAAAAAATTCCCCTCCTTAGGTAAAGCTCTTTGGGAAATACATCAGCCCTCATCTTTTGAAAATTTAGAATTGGCTAAAAAAAGATTAAGTTTTGAAGAGCTTCTTTATATTGAATTAGCTCTTCTTCAGGAAAAAATAAAACTTAAAGAAAACCCTTCTCCTATTATCTATAAAGATGAAAATTTGATTAATGAATTTATGAAAAATTTTGATTTTTCTTTAACTTCTGGGCAAATAAAAGTTCTAGATGAGATATTTAATGATTTAAAATCAGGAAAGCCTATGAATAGACTTCTTCAGGGAGAAACTGGTTCAGGAAAAACACTCATTGCTGAAATAATTGCTTTACATTTTTTAAAAGAAGGATACCAAGTAGTTTTTATGGTACCCACAGAAATACTGTCTCAACAGCATTTTCAAAGAATTCTTTCTCATTTTGCTAACTATGATTTTGGTTTGGGTCTTTTAACTTCAGGACAAATTTATTATGGTTTTAAAGGTTATCGTGCGAGTAAATCTCTTTACGAAATTTTAAGAATGGTTTCTCAACTTAAAATAAATTTTTTACTCGGCACCCATTCTCTTATCGAAAATGAAATCCCTTTTAAAAAAATTGGCTTAGTGATTATTGACGAACAACAGCGTTTTGGTGTAAAACAAAGAGAAAAGCTTTTAAAAAATTCTTTACAAAATTTTATTCCCCATTTTCTTTCTATGTCAGCTACTCCTATTCCTCGAAGTTTAGCTTTAGCTCTTTATGGCGATTTAGATTTTTCTTATCTTGAAGATAAACCTCATGGCATTAAGCCAGTCAAAACTTTTTTGATTTTGAATAAAGAAAAAGAAAAAATTATGTATAAACTTTGTTTTCGTGAAATCAAAGAAGGTCATCAAATATATATCGTTTGTCCACGAGTGGAAGAGAAAGAAGAAACAGCTTCAGTTAAAAAAGAATATGAGAGGGCTCTTAAAATTTTTTCTCCTTTAAAAATAAATGTAGCTATACTTCATGGTAAAATGTCTTCTTTTGAAAAAGAGTCTCTCTTAAGAAAAATGCAAAAAAACGAAATTCAAGTTTTAGTAAGTTCTTCGGTAGTGGAAGTAGGAATTGATCTCCCTTTAGCTACAGTAATTATTATTAAATCACCAGAAAGTTTTGGTTTAGCTCAACTTTATCAGCTTCGGGGTCGTGTAGGAAGAAGTGTTCATCAAGGTTATTGTTTTTTAGTTCCCGAAAAACTTACTCAAAAAGCTAAAATAAGGATTAATTATTTTTTAAAAGCTAAGTCAGCCTTAGAGCTTTCAGAATATGACCTTAAATTAAGAGGAGCAGGAGAATTTTTAGGAGAAAAACAATCAGGAATACCAGATATAGTAATGAAATCCTTATCAAATCTTGAATTTACTTTAGAGGTTAAAAAAACAGCTGAAAAAATAATTTCTTTATCTCCTGATCTCTCTTTTTTTCCTAGGTTAAAAAAAGAAGTAAATTTAAGAAGAAAAGATCTCGTTTTTTTGGTTTAATTTTTCCACAATTTAATTGTATAATGTTTTTAAAAATAGGGTAAAATTAAATGTAGACAAAATTAACAAAAAATCCACAAAAAACTTGACTTTTTAAAAATTGTAAGTTATAAAATTTTATATATAAGGTCGTTAATTAAAAACTGAAAAGCAAATAAAAACTATCCTTCTATCTTGGTTTAATTAATGAAGATAGAGGGATAGATAAAGAATATTAAAAAATGAAAAAATTTCTATATCTTTCTTTAGTCTTATCACTTTTCTTTTTGGGATTTGTTTTTAAAGTTCAAGCTCAAGAATGCAACCCCGATGCTTTAGTTCCTGTTTCTTATGGTCAAAGAGGAAGTGCTGTAAGAAATGCTCAGGCTTGTTTAATGGAAGCCGGTTATGATATTCCTGCTGGTGCTACTGGCTATTATGGATCTCAAACAAGAGAAGCAGTTAAAAGATTTTATGCTGACTGGTATGGTAATTGGTCTGGAAATAGTCTTGGCCCAATAGGAGTTGCTGAACTTAAATCAATGTTCGTAGCTGAACCAACTCCTACGCCACCCGGAGGTGTTAGCCAAGAACAACTCCAGCAAGTTTTGAACCTGCTTTCTCAGGGAAAGACAGCTGAAGCCTTAGTTTTGCTTTTAGCTTTGTTGGGTCAAACACCAACAACAACACCAACACCACCAGCCGAACCAACAACAACACCACCAGCCGAAGAAGGTTTCTTAACAGTTGATAAAGATCCTACAGTAGCAGCTGTTACTTTAAGAGAAGGTGAAAGCGGAAGAGTTGTTGGTTTGAGATTCAGAGCAGATAACGGAGCAGTTACAGTTAAATCCATCTTCTTAAGATGGACAGGTTCAGTTGCTCCTCACAGAGTTATCTCTGCTCTAAGGGTTGTTGATTCCCAAGGAAATGTTCTTTATCAAACAAATGTTGGACCATCAACCTTCCTTCAAGATTCTTCTCTTAATTACTACTTACCAGTTTCTGGTTTAAATGTTTCTGTTCCTAAAAATGGTTATGCTTCAGTTTTTGTAGAAGTTACAGTTATTGGCACTCTTCCATCCGGAGTCACTTCTATGAGCTTTGCTGTTAATCCAAATGATGTAAGAGGTAGAGATGGAGTAGGAATTGACAGATTCGGTCCAAGTGGAACACTTACTTGGACAGCTACTCTTCAACCATCACTTGCTGGAAACGCAAAATTTGTGGGAGCTCTTAATCCCAACACTCCAAAACAACAATATGTTTTTGGTGACCCAACAGATGGAAGAGCTTATAAAGTAAAAGTTCTTTCCTTTGATTTAACAGCTAAAAACGATAATTTAAGAGTTACACAAATCACTGGTTCTGTAACTAATACTTCTACAGTTCCAGCTGTTTATCTTGCTCAAGGAAACAACGTTATGGATGTAAGAACTCCTTCTGCAACAGGAACCTTCACTTTTGATGTCACTCCTTCTAACTTTGTTGTTAACAGAGATCAAACAGTTACTTTTGATGTCTTAGTTGATTTATTTGCTGCTAATGCTCCCTCCGTAGCTACCTTTACAGTTTCAGTAGCTACAACCTCTGGAGTAAATAGTCTGGGTGATCCAGTATCAAGCCCAACAAACGTTACTTCTGAAATGATGAGAGCTGTAAGGCTTGGTCCTCGATTCGCCGCAGTTGAAAAAACTATTTCTGTAACTCGAGACCAAAACAACTCAACAACAACTGTTCAATCTGTTGTCTTTAGAGTTAATGTAACTGCGGTAGGAGGGCAATTGTATGTTCCAGCAAGCGATACTGCTACAATTACTCTTGAAACAGCTTCTGGTACAACTTCAACAGTTTCAGTTGCTCCAACTGCTGTAAGAGTAGGAACTACGTTAGTTACTCCTTCAGGTGGTTACTACGTTGTTCCAGAAGGTTCTAATTATGAATTTGAGTTCAGAACATCTGGGCAAACATTTCCTGGCGCTCAATCTGTAAGAGCCAGACTTTCAAGCTTTGTCTTTGATAACGATAACATTAGCGGTGCTATGGACGACTCTTCATTCCTTTATTATCTTCCAGAGTTCTGGACAAATTGGAGCAACTAAGAGATTGTTGAAATTAAAGTACTCAGGCCCCGGCAACCAGCCGGGGCCTTTTCTTTTTATGTTATAATTAAATTATAAGCGGCGGTAGTTCAGCGGCAGAACGTCTCCCTTCCAAGGAGAAGGTCGCGGGTTCAAATCCCGTCCGCCGCTCACTATTCATTCATATTTTTCAATGACCATAAATAATATTAAAAGTTTGATTTTAACTTTTATTTTTTTTGTTCCTTTTACTCTTTTAATTTTTGACTCTAATGTTTTATTCCCTTACATTACAACCAAAGCAATAATTTTTCGAATTTTAATCACCATTACTCTTCCTTTTGCTTTTTATCTTTTACTTTTAGATAAAAATCCTTTAGAAAAATTAAAATCAAATTATCTTCTTCTTTCTTTCTTTTTATTTTTTTTCTTTTATTCACTTTCAGGATTTTTAGGTCTTAACCCTTTTAGGTCTTTTTGGGGAAATGCTGAAAGAATGGAAGGAATTTGGTCTTTACTCTTTTATCTCTTTTATTTTTTTATTCTTTTCCTTCTTTTTACTTTAGAACCTAATTATAAGAAAACACTTTTTTATTCATTTTTAATTATCTCTTTTTTTATTAGTTTTATAGAAATTCAACAATATTTTACTTTAGGAGCAAAAAGACCATCTGCTACTTTGGGAAACCCTACTTACATAGGTTTTTTTAACTTGCTTATCTTTTTTGTTATCCTTTATTTTATTTTTGAAGAAAAAAACTCTCTAACTAAATTTTTCTATTTTTTAGTAATGATATTTAATTTAATTTCTTTGCTTACTTCAGAAACCAGAGGAAGTCTTTTAGGTTTATTTATAGGTATTTTAGCTTTTTTTCTTTACTATTTCTTTTTTTCTAAAATAGAAAGAATTAAAAAAATAAAAATTTTTGCATTTTCTCTTTCTTTTTTTCTTGTCTTTTTGTTTCTTATTTATTACACTCCGATAGCCTCTAAACTTCCAGGTTTTAATAGACTTAATGAAACCTTAAGAAATCCTATTTCTGTTTTTCCTCGTCTTTTTGCTTGGAAAATATTTTTTGATGCTTTTAAAGCAAGGCCAATTTTAGGATATGGTCCAGAAACTGAACCTATGGTTTTCTTTAAATTTTTTGACACTAAAATTTACGAATATGAAACAGCTATTTTTGATAGGCCCCATAATAAATTTGTTCAAATTTTAGTTAATTCAGGTATTTTAGGATTTACTAGCTTTTTTTTAATTTTCCTTTCTTTTTTTCTTTTTCTTTTTAAAAACAAAGAATTAAATCTTCTTCAAAAATCTTCTCTTACTGGTTTTGTTTTTTCTTATTTAGCTCAAAATTTTACTTTGTTTGATATGCAAGCAAGTTATTTGGTTTTCTTTTTCGGCTTAAGTTTATTTTATCCTAAAATGGAATATAAATTTGATGAGAAAAAATTTATAAGACCTTATATAATTTTAGTTTCAGGATTAAGTTTAATTTTTTTGACTTTTCATCTACAACATTATTACATTCTTTATAAAATGATTAAAATTAGTAAAGACCCAGACACTTCTTATGCTAGTAGAGAATTTTTAAAATTAGCTTCTCTTCCCGTTAATCCATTTTTAACTGAACAAGCCATTCATAATACCTTTTCTTATTTTTATTATTCTTTTCAAAAAAAATCTTTTAAATCTTTAGATGACATTTATATAATAAAGGAGGTAATGAAAACAGCCTATGAAAAAGAGCCACACGATACTAGATTAATTTTTAAATATGCTGATTTTCTTTACCAACTCCTCTTAATTCATTATTCAAATAACTTACCTTATAAAGCTTATTTTGATGAGCTTCAAAAAATTATGGAGAAATCAATCAATTTTTATCCAAAAAATCCAGAACTTAGGCTTATTTATGCTGAATATTTAGCTAATTTTTATAAATTAAGTAATTTAAACTTAAAGGATAAAATCATTAAAATTTTAGAAGATGGAGAAAAAATTTTTGCTTCTTATGCGAGGTATTATTTTGGTGAGTATTTAATATTAAAAAATATTTCTCCTGAATTAGCTAAAGAAAAATTAAAAATAAGCGTAAAAAAATATGATTTCCGAAATGAAAAAATTTTACTTTTTGTTCTTGAAACATCTGAGAAATTAAAAGATAAAGAAATTTTTTTCGAGGTTGTGAAAATTGTGGAAAACAAAAATTTTTCCACCCAAACTAAAGAAAAATTGGAGCAAATTAAATATTATTTTCTAAATTATAGCACCTCTTCAAATTAACACTCTTGACTTTGAAAAAATTTTTTTAAATAATGAAAGCAATCTCAAAGACGAAATTAATAATTTTTGATTTAAATGAAAAAAAGAAAAAGCTCTTTTATAAATAGGTTCTTCACTAAAGAAAATATTCATCCTTATGAAGAAGTAAATTGGGTTAAAAGAACAGCAGAAATACCTGGAGCGGGTTTTAAAATGGAAAATGTAGAATTTCCCGATTTTTATAGCCAAAATGCAGTTAATATAATTGCTGAAAAATATTTCAAAGTAATAAATGGCAAACAAGAAATTTCTTTAAAAGAACTTATTAATAGAGTAGTAAAAACTTTTAAAAAATGGGGTTTAGAGCAAGAATATTTTGATGAAAACGAGGCAGAAATTTATGAAAAAGAATTAACCTATATTATTTTGCATCAATATGCAACCTTTAATTCTCCGGTTTGGTTTAATGTCGGAGTTCCAGGAAGAAGCCAACAATGTTCAGCTTGTTTTATTTTAGATGTTGAAGATAATATGGAATCAATTTTGGATTGGATAAAAACTGAGGGAATGATTTTTAAAGGTGGTTCTGGTGCCGGAGTTAATTTATCTAAATTAAGAGGAAAAGGGGAAAAACTTTCAACAGGCGGACATTCTTCAGGAGTTATTTCTTTTATGAGAGCTGCTGATGCTGTTGCTGGAAGCATAAAAAGCGGAGGAGCTACTAGACGGGCGGCAAAGATGGTAATTTTAAATGCTGATCATCCAGAGATTATGGATTTTATAAGAGTTAAAACCGAAGAAGAAAATAAAGTAAGAGCTTTGATGGAGGCTGGCTATGATATGACTGATATGAATAATCCCTTATGGCAAAACATTTTTTTTCAAAATGCAAATAATTCAGTAAGAATACCAGATGCCTTAATGGAAGCAGCAATTAAAGATGGAGAATGGAAAACATATTATCGAACAACTGGACAAGTTGCCAAAGTTTATAAAGCTAAAGATATTTTATGGGAAATTGCTAAAGCAGCTTGGGAATGTGGTGATCCAGGGGTTCAATTTGATGATATTATTCAAAAATGGCATACTTGCAAAAATTCAGGAAGAATTGATGCTACTAATCCTTGTGTTAGTGGCGATACTTTAATTGCTACCACTGAAGGCTGGCAAAGGATTAAAGATTTAGTTGGCAAAAACCCAGAAATTATCACCCACCAAGGAGTTAAAAAAGTTTTAAAAGTTTTTAAGACAGGTACAAAACCCGTTTATAAAATTATTACTAAATCTGGATATGAGCTTAAAATTACCGAAGATCATCCAGTTTATATTGAAGGCAAAGGAGACATTAAGGTTAAAGATTTAAAAATTGGAGATAAAGTAAAATTGATTGGTTCTTATTTTGGTAAAAAAATATTAGATAAAGATATTGCTTTTATGATTGGCTATTTTGCCGGAGATGGAGCTATAAGTTTTGATGAAAAAAGGAATTATTATTCAATTTTCTTTACCGGAGGCGAAGAGGATATTTATGCTTTAAGTTATATTCAAAAGACAATCAATCAAAAACTTCAATATCTCCATAAGAGAAATGTTAACTTAAGAAGATTGCCATCAGAATATGTTGTTTTTACAGGAAAAGAGACCGTAGCTCAAATAATCAATGAATATTTTGACAGTAAAAAGAAAATTTTCAAAGATAAAATTTTTGAGCTTGATAAAGAATCAATTAAATATATTCTTCAAGGAATTTTTACTGCCGATGATACCATTACAGGCAATCCAGAAAAAGGATTTTATGTTGGTTTAGACAATTCTTCCTTGGAGCTTTTAAAACAAGTTCAACTTTTGCTCTTAAATTTTGGAATTAAAGCAAAAATCTATAAAAACAGAAGAAAAACCCTGGCCCAATATCTGCTAGATTCTCAAAGAAAACCAAAGCTTTATAAAGTTAAAAATTTTCACAGTTTAAGAATTACGCGAAGTTCAAGGATCATTTTTGAAAATGAAATTGGTTTTTACTTTAATCATCCTAAAAATGAAAAGTTAGAAAAAATTAATCAAAACTACGAAGCTTATAAAGATAATCTTTTTGATGAGATCCAAGAAATTAAATTTGAAGGTATTGAAGAAGTTTATGACTTAACCGAGCCAGAAACAAATCATTTTGTTACTAATGGTATTTTAGTTCACAATTGCTCTGAATATATTTTTCTAAATTGGACAAGTTGCAATCTTGCCTCGATTAATCTTCTTAAATTTTTTAAAGAAGATGGAAGTTTTGATGTTCCGGCTTTTATTCATACTGCAAGAATAATGTTTCTTTCTCAAGATCTTTTAATTTCTAAAGCTGATTATCCGACCGAAAAAATTGCTGAAGAAACAAAAAAATACCGAACAATTGGTTTGAGTTATACAAATTTAGGAGCTTTAGTTATGGCCTTAGGACTTCCTTATGACAGTGATGAGGCAAGAGATTTAGCTGCAAGCATTACTGCTTTAATGACAGGGACTGCTTATAAACTTTCAGCTGAAATTGCAAGTAAACTTGAACCATTTCCTGAATATGAAAAAAATAAAGAACCAATGATGGAAGTTATGAAAATGCACAAAGATCATTTAAGAAACATAAAAGAAAATGAATTTAATAAAGAAATATTAGAAAAAGCAAAGGAAGTTTGGAACGAGGTTATTGAACTCGGCTCAAAATATGGCTTTCGAAATGCTCAAGCAACAGTAATCGCTCCTACGGGCACTATTTCCTTTATGATGGATGCAGATACTACTGGTATTGAACCTGATTTTGCTTTAGTGAAGATGAAACAGCTTGTTGGTGGTGGGTATATGAAAATTGTAAATAAAACAGTTTCTTTAGCCCTTAAAAGACTTGGCTATAGTGAAGAACAAATCAAAGATATTATTAAACATTTAGAAGAAACACAAAATATTGAAACAGCACCTCATCTTAAAGAAGAACATTTGCCAGTTTTTGATTGTTCCATTAGACCTCCGGGAGGAAAAAGATCTATTCATTGGCTAGGACATGTAAAAATGGTAGCTGCTGTTCAGCCATTTATAAGTGGTGGAATTTCAAAAACTTTTAATATGCCAAATGAAACTACCATTCAAGAAATTTATGATGCTTACCTTACTGCTTGGAAATTAGGAATTAAATGTTTTGCTGTTTATCGCGATGGTTCAAAAGCAACTCAAGCGCTTTATGTAGGTAAGAAAGAAAAAAAGGAAAAAGAAATATTTAGACGAAGAAAACTTCCTGATGTTAGACCCTCAGAAACTCATAAATTTTCTATTGGTGGTCATGAAGGCTATTTAATTTATAGCACTTTTGAAGATGGCACCCTAGGAGAAATATTTATTCGTATGGCTAAACAAGGAAGTACGTTGGCTGGACTTTTAGATGCTTTTGCTATAGCTGTTTCTATTGCTTTTCAATATAGTGTTCCATTAAAAGAATTAGCTTCTAAATTTATAAATATGAGATTTGAACCTATGGGGCTTACAAATAATGAAAAAATAAAAACGGCAACTTCTATTGTGGATTATATTTTTAAATTTTTATCTTATAGATTTCTTTCCGAAAAAGAATTAGAAGAAATAGGACTTATAAGTGAAAAAGAAAAAGAAAAATCAATTCTTAAAGAACATCCTACGCTTTTTGAAAAGAAAAATAATCCAAGTTCTAATCATCTAAAAGATATTTCTGGTCCTCCATGTATTTATTGCGGGGGAATTACTATTAAAACAGGTAGTTGTTATACCTGTTTAAGTTGCGGCGAAACAACAAGCTGTGGTTAAAAAATGAATATAGAAAGAGGAAAAGAATCAAATTTAACACCAACAGTTCAAGAATTAAGAGATGCTATGACGTTAATTCAATATGTTTTAATATATTCCGGCCGAAGAATGAAATTTTTTTTATAAAGAAAAAGATAGATGGTATTTTAGTTTTTGGCCGTTTTATATACCTGATAGAGAAAAAAGAATTTTTCTTTTAGACGATCAAAGAGAGTTTTTAGATGAGTTGAGAAATAAATATTTAAGGTTAGAAGATAATGAATATGAAATAGACGCTATGACTTTATTTAGCGTGTTAAAAGGTATCATGGCTGAAGTAATTTTTTTCACCAAAAAAGATTTCAAAAAAGATTTAATTCAACGGCAGTTAATTTTCCTTCAAAATCTTTATAAAAAATATTATGAAGATGAAGATATACCTAAGGAAATAAGAGGATTGATATTAGATTTTATTCAATATATTCAAGAAAAAATTAATAATAATCAGGAAAAAATTAGTAACAATTCTAAATAGTTTTCTTCTGTCTACCACTTTTTCGTACCTTCTAATCTTTGTCTAATTGTATAGGCAATTTTCTCTAAAGCGTTCCCGAAGACTTGAACATTTTGAGGATTTTTTCCTTCAACCACTACTCTTCTAATTTCCGTTTTTTCTTCTTCGTTTAACCTATGAAGAATATGTGGATCCATAACGCCTTTATCGCTAAACTTTATCAGAGTCGATAGAGCTTCTTTTTGTTTTCTTCCTAATATCTCCCAGTACCCACCTCCCTCTTTAAGATCTTGCACAGACCGCCGCTGGTTTGTAAAAAATATATCAAGTTCATAATAGATCTCCTTAAGGTCTATTGGTCCTTCCCGCCCAGAGCCACCCCCTTCAGGTTTAGGATTAAATATCATTCTTTAATTTAAATTAATTACAACCGATTTATTTTTAATATCTATTAATAAAATGCCCTCCTTTTTTAACTCTTCTCTTATTTTATCAGATTTTTCAAATTTTTTTAAATTTCTTAACTTATTTCTTTTATTTATTAATTTTTTTATTCTTTTGCTTATTTTTTGCCAAGGAAAGAGAAAAAGCATAAATTTATCTAATTTTTTAAGAAAAACTAAAACCTCTTTTCTGGTTATTTCACTTAATTTTTCTTTAGTCAAAAGCTCATCTACTAAATTTAAAAATTCAAATAAATAACTTAGAACTAATGGAGAATTAAAATCATCATTTAAAGCTTCGATTATTTTTCTTTTATAGTTTTTGATATTTATTTTTATTTGACCCTTTATATTTTTTAATTGACTTAATTTAGCTATTTTCTCATTTAAATTTTCAAAAGCAAATTTTGCTTCTTTAATATTTTTTTCATTAAAATCTATAGGGCTTCTAAAATGATGTTTGAAAACAAAAAATCTTAAAAACCTTGGTGAATTTTCTTTTAGATAATCTTTTAATTCAATATAGTTTCCTAAAGATTTTGACATTTTTTGTCCATTAATATAGAGAAGGCCAGAATGAAGATAAAAATTAACAAATCTTTTCTCATAAGCAGCTTCTGATTGAGCAATTTCATTTTCATGATGAGGAAAAATAAGATCAATAGCTCCTCCATGAATATCAAAGGGTATGCCTAAATATTTTATTGACATAGCTGAACATTCAATATGCCAACCAGGTCTTCCTTTTCCCCAAGGAGAATCAAAAAGCCATTCATCGTTTTCTTTTTTCCATAAAGCAAAATCTACAACATCTTCTTTTTCATATTTATCTGTTTTGACTCTTGTTCCGGTTAAAGCCTTTTCTACCTTTCTTCCAGATAACCGCCCATAATTTTTAAATTTATTTACCGAAAAATAAACACCATCATTAGTTTCATAAGCATAACCTCTTTTAATTAAAATTTTTATTAAATTGATAATCTCTTTTAAATGATCGCTTACTCTTGGATACTTAAAAGCTTTTTTAATTTTTAAAATCTTTATATCTTTAAAAAACTCTTCTGTATATTTATCAGCTAATTTTTGAGGCTTTAAATGAAGCTCTCTTGATTTTTTTAAAATATCATCATGAATATCAGTAATATTCATAACAAATTTTACTTTATAACCTAAAAATTCTAAATATCTTCTTATAAAATCAAATCTAATGTAAGTTACTGTATGGCCTAAATGGCTAGGACCATAAACAGTTGGACCGCAGACATACATTCTAACAAATTTATCTTTTAGAGGTTTAAAAATATCTTTGTTTTTTGTTAAAGAATTGTAGAACTTTATCATTTTTTATTTTTACTTCTTCTTCGACCATGGAAAGCTTGATGAATTTCTTTAAGTTCTTTGTTGGTTAAATGAGTATAAACTTGAGTGGTTTGAATATTTTTATGTCCTAGAAGCATTTGTATAGCTCTTAAATCCGCACCGGCTAATAAAAGATCGGTAGCAAACTGATGTCTTAAAGTATGAGGGGTAACCTTTTTTAAGATCCCGGCTTTTTTAGCATAATATTTAATCAATTTTTGAACCCCACGAGACGTTATTCTTTGAAACTTTTTATTCTTACTAAGACTTACAAACAAAGCAGGGTTTTGGTCTTTTCTTTTCTCTAAATATTTTTTCAAGAAAGCTTTAGCTATAGGAGAAAGAAAAACTATTCTTATTTTACCTCCTTTACCTCTAATTTTAATTTCTCCTTTTTCAATATCAATATCTCTATTTAAAGAACAAAGTTCAGAAATTCTCATTCCCGTAGAAAAAAGCGTTTCTAAAATTGCTTTATCTCTTAAGGATTTAAGGCTTTCTCCTTGAGGAGCATTAAGAAGTTTTTCCAGTTCTTCGTCCGATAAAATATTTATTTCTCTTTCAGGAATTTTAGGAAGCTCAATTTTTTCTGGATCTAAAACCTCAAAACCTTTCTTTTTCAAAAATTTTAAAAAACTTCTTAAAGAGATTAAATAATAAGATTGGGTTTTTACAGAAATTTGTTTTTTATCTAAATAAGCTCTAAAATTAAAAATAACCTCTTCGTCTAAATTTTGAAAATGATTATCTTTAAGCCATTTAAAAAATTTTTTCAGTCTTAAAATATAATTTTTAATTGTTCCTTGACTTTTATTTTTTTCTATCCTTAAGTAGTTTTCAAATCTTTCTAAAAAACCCTCTATTTGTTTTATTTCCATTTTATGCTAAAATTATTATAAATCATGCCATCCTTGAAAGAAAGAATAAAAGAAATAATTGAAAAATACGGTAAGAATGAAAAAGATACAGGTTCTCCTGAGGTTCAGATTGCTATTTTGACAGAAGAAATTTTGAATTTAGCAGAACATTTAAAAAAACATCGCCAAGATAAAAACTCTAAAAGAGGACTTATTTTAAAAGTAGCAAAAAGAAGAAAGCTTTTAAAATATTTAAAAAAGGTTTCTTTTGAAAGATATAAAAGATTAGTAAAAGAGCTTAACTTATGAATCCTTTTGCTACCTCTGATCAGCGAGTTAATATTTTTATTGATACTCAAAATATTTATCATTCAGCAAAAAATCTTTATGAAAAAAAAGTTGATTTTGGTAAATTAATCCATCTTTTAGTGGGTGAAAGAAAATTAATTAAAGCTTTTGCTTATGCAATTAAGTCTGATTTTACTCCGAAAGAGATAGATTTTTTTGAGGCCCTAATAAATCATGGTATCCAATTAAGAATTAAAAAAACGCAAGTTTACCCCGATGGTACAAAAAAAGCTAATTGGGATATTGGTATAGCTGTAGATGCAATAAAATTTTCTCCTTTAGTAGATGTTGTTATTTTAGTTACCGGAGATGGAGATTTTCTCCCTTTAGTAGAATATCTTCAAAATCATGGTAAACAAGTAGAAGTTGCTGGTTTTATTCAAACAACCTCCGCAAAACTTAAAGAAATGGCTGATTTTTATTACGACCTTAATGAGTTTTCTCGTATAATTTTAATATCATGAAAAGTTTTGTTTATCAAAGCGAAAAATACAGATACCAATTAGAATTTGAAGTTAATAATTGGGCTGAAAGATCTTTTATTTCTCTCTTAACTAAATTTAAAGATTCAAGAATTTTTACCACTTTAAATTTTGGTTCAGAAATACCCGATTTAGATTTTTTACCTCTTACTGTTGATTATGAAGAAAAATTTTATGCTATAGGAAAGATTTATGGTAGTAGATTTATTAGAAGAGAAGGAGCACCATCATTAAATTCTATTTTAAATGCTCGTTTAGTTGATAGAGCTATAAGACCAATCTTTCCTCCTATTTTTAGAAAAGAAATCCATATTGTTAATTTAGTTTTTTCTTATGATTCTTCTATTGATCCAGGTCTTTTATCTCTTTTAAGTAGTTCTTTTGCTTTATATCTTTCTGGTATTCCTATTATTTCACCGCTAGGCGCTGTTCAAATTTGTTTTAAAGACGGAGAGTTTTTTATTAATCAAAATATTGATGATGCTGAGATGAAACTTATTTTTTCTGGAACAGAAGAAAAAATTAATATGATAGAATTTGAAGGTAAGGAAATAGAAGAAAGTTTGTTTTTGAAAGCTTTAGAAATAGGTTTTAAGGAGATTAAAGATTTAGTGAAATTTATAAAAAATATTAAACCTCTTTTTGTTGAAGAAGTAAAAATTGATAGTTCTCTTTTTGAAGAAGGAGATAAAAAGCTTGAAGAATTTTTAAATAAAAACGCTATTGATTTAGAAAAAAAACTTTTCAACTTAGAAGAAGGAGATAAAACATGGCAAGAAGTTTTCGATTTGATAAAAGGAAATGAAGAATTTGGTGATCTTAAGCCTTATGTTATTAACAGTTTAAATAGAAGATATAAAAAAATTTTTCAAAAAAAAGTTTTAGAAACCAAGAAAAGACCTGATGGCAGAGGCTTAAAAGATATAAGACCTCTTTTTGCTCAAATAGATGTTTTTCCTCGAACACATGGTTCTGCTCTTTTTATGAGAGGTTTAACCCATATTTTATCTACGGTAACTTTAGCTGAACCAGGTGAAGAGCTTTGGTTAAGAGATATAGAATTTGGAGGTACAAAAAGATTTATTCATCATTACAATTTTCCCCCTTTATCTACAGGAGAAATTAAAACAAACAAAAAACCATCAAGAAGAGAAATAGGACATGGTGAGTTAGTAGAAAGAGCTTTAAAAAATTTGATTCCTCCTCAAGAAAACTTTCCTTACACTATAAGAGTTGTTTCTGAAGTTTTATCTTCCAATGGTTCAACCTCAATGGGCTCTGTATGTGCTAGTTCTTTAGCTCTTATGTCAGCTGGAGTTCCTTTAAAAACTCATGCTGCAGGAATAAGTATCGGTATGGCCTATGATTCAAATGATAATTATGAACTTTTAACTGATATTCAAGGGCCAGAAGATTTTTTTGGTTCCATGGATTTTAAAATTGTTGGTACAGAAAAAGGATTAACTGCTATTCAGCTTGATGTTAAAATTGAAGGTTTAAATCTCAAACAAATTGAAGAATCTTTAGAAAGAGCTAAAGAAGCAAGAATTTATCTTTTGAATTTTATGAAAGGCATTATTGAAAAACCAAAAGAGATTAGTGTTTATGCTCCTAAAATAGAAGTTCTCAAAATTGATCCTTTAAAAATTGGTCTTATTATAGGAACAGGGGGAAGAACAATCAATGAAATTATTGCAGCGACTAATGTAAAAATTGATATTCAACCAGATGGTACACTTTATATTATAGGAATTCAAAACTCAAATTTTGAATTAGCTAAAAATTGGATAAAAAGTATTGCTGATGCTTTTAATTTAGGAGAAATAGTAAAAGGAAAAGTAATAAAAATTTTTCCCTTCGGTGCGATTTTAGAATTAGCTCCTAATAGAACAGTACTTTTACATGTTTCTGAAATTGCTGAAAAAAAAATAGAAAATATTGAAAAAGAGGTTAAAATAGGGGAGGAGCTGGTAGTAAAAATAAAAAATATAAGCGAAGATGGAAAAATTTATGTTTCTTTAAAAGATGTCAGAAAATAAAGAGCAGGAATTTAAATATACCTTTATTTCTCCAGAAAATTTATTTTCTGAAGAGGCATCTTTGGAAATAAAAGAAAAAGAAGCTGAAGGAATATTAAAAGAAGAAAGAGTTATTGAACCTTCAACCGAAGAAATCAAAAAAGAGGAAATAAAAGTTAAAGAAGGCATGATGAAAATTAAAACTCCAGAAGAAAAATTTAAATTTTTAGAAATTAAAGAAGAAAAAAAAGACATTCCCTTAGAAAGTTTAACTTTAAAATCACAAAAAGAACCAGAAAAAGAATTTTATCTTAAACCGCAAATAAAGATAGAAACTTTAGAAACCGAAGAAAAACCCTCTTCATCTTTTAATTTTCTTCCCTATATTAAATATGCTTTAATTTTTTTTATTTCTCTTTTTCTTCTTTTCTCTCTTTTTTACTTTAAACCTTATAAATTAGTTTTAAAAAAATTTTCTAAACCTAAAGAAGAAGTTAAAGAAATAAAAGAAGAAAAGCCTTTAATTTTACCAGAAGTGAAAAAAGAAACTGATAAAAAAATCGAAGGAGAGAAAACAAAAGGAGAAATAGAAGAAGAAAAATTAGTAGTTTCCCCAACCCCAACATCCCAGGAACCTCAAATTAGTTTACCGCCTTCAGCTTCTCTTTTAAAAACTTTTATTTTTCCTTCAAAAGAAATAAATTTAACCTCTTTATCTGAAGAAGAACTCTCTTCAAAGCTAAGAGAAGAAATTTTAAATAAGTACGAAACCCCAAACAGGTTTTCTATTTTAGAAATAAAAATTAATAATAATTATGTTCCTCTTTCTTTTGTTTTGAATTATTTTTTCAAAAATAACCTTAAAGAAAAAGAAAATATTTTTGAACCTAATTATAATATCCTTATTTTTTATTCTCTTTCGAGAAAGAACTTTTATATTCTTTTAGGGGCGAAAAAACCCGAAGAGGTTAAAAAATTAAATTTCGTTTGGGAAAAAAATTTCAATTTAAAAAATTTAGTAAATTTTTATACTGAATTTACCCCTACAAAACCCTTAAGCAACAAATTTACTTCTAAAAAAATAGGAAATATTGAGTATAGAGAACTTCCTTTAGAAAACAATTATTCTTTTCTTTGGTTAGTATATAATAATTATGTAATCTATGGAAACTCAACTAAAGGTTTAGAAAAATTAATTAACTTTTTAAATTTACCATGATAAACCTAGAAGAAATAAAAAATAAAATTTTAAAAGAAAAAGAAGAAATTTTAGCGCTTTTAGAAAATCTTGAGAAAGAAGAACAAGAAGTTTTAAAAGAAAATGTTTACGAAACAAGTGATTTAGCTAATAAATATGAAGCTAGAGAGGATTTACATTTTCAAAAAGAAGCTTTGGAAAAAAGATTAGAAATTTTAGAAAGGGTTTTAAAAAAAATTGATGAAGGCACATATGGAAAATGTGAAAAATGTGGTCAGACTATAGAAGAAAAAAGAATAATCCTTGATCCCTCCGCTCTTTACTGTAGAAAGTGTTCTGAAAAATTTTTAGCTTAAAAATATCTTAATTTCTTCACTTAAGCTTTCCTTATCAAGATTTTTATAGGTTAATTTTTTATCTAAATTTCTTTCTTCAATTTTACCGCTTAAAAATAAATAAAGGTCTCCATTTAAAAATTTAGCCTTTTCTACTTTATCTATCTTTTTAATAAAAAGAGAATAATTGATAAAAGCTATTTTTCTTAGGGATTCAATTAAATTTTCACTTTTCTTCCATAAACCGCCTATAAAAGAAAGAGTATTATTATTTTCCACAACCAAATATTTATCTTCCTTTTTATTAATAAGATAAATAAAAATTCTTTTGGGATTTAATTTTAAAAAAGATTTTAAAATAACGTCAAATTTCTTAAGCCTCATTTTGATTTTAAAAACAGATAAGGCCTCGACTTTAATTAATATTTTATCATTTAAATTTTTCTTGGATAAACTTCAATTTTTTCTGGTTCTAAAGCTAAAGATTTTTCTTTTAAAAGGAAATACCCCCCTACAGCAATATTAAGACCATTATCTGTAGAAAGTATTCTTTCAGGAAAAATAACTTTTATATTTCTAAAAAATTTTTTCGCCATTTTTCTTAAGGTCATATTAGCTGATACTCCACCAGTGATGATAATTTCTTTTGGTTTATAAAATTCTCTTGCTTTATTTAATTTATAAATAAGAATTTCAAAAACAGTTTTTTGAAGAGAGGCTGAAAGATTATAAATTTCTTCTTCATCAATTGTTCCTTTAGCTTCCTTTATTTCTTTAATAAGTTCGTTAAAAGCTGTTTTGAGGCCAGAGAAACTGAAATTCAGGCCTTTTTCTAAAAGTGGTTTAGGTAGAGGATAAACATTTTTTGCCCTTTTTGCTTTTTCTTCAATTATAGGACCACCAGGATATCCTAAATTTAAAGCTCTTGCTCCTTTATCTAAAGTTTCTCCGGCAGCATCATCAATAGTTTGCCCCAATTTTTTAAATTTTGTTAAATCTTCAACGAAATAAAGATTAGTATGACCACCAGAAACAATTAAAACCAAAACAGGGAAATTTATTTTTTTAATCTTTTGCCAAACATGAAGTTTGTTTTTAATAAAAACAGAAGCAAAATGAGCATAAAGATGGTCTACAGGAATAATTTTTTTATTAAATTTTTTAGCTAAATTAATAGTAAATTCCTTACCTTCAACCAAAGCAGGCAAAAGACCTGGTCCTACAGAAAAAGCCAAATAATCAATCTTTCTTAAATCAAAGTTTTTTTCAATAAGGGTTAAAAGAAAGGGTAAATTTTTTTTATGTTCTCGAGCAGCTAAAAGAGGAACCACGCCACCATAAGGTTGATGAATTTTTATTTGACTTCTTAACTCATGAGCTAAAATCTTAACTTTTTCTCCTCTAGCTTCAATTAAAGCAATACCGCTCTCATCGCAAGTTGATTCAATGCCAAGAAGATACATATAGTATAATTTTAACAAAGGTGTTGTATAATAAATATAGAAAGTCTTATTTTTTTTATTTTTTTTTAAAAAACTGATTGACCCAGAACTTTTTAAATTGAATCCAAAGGAGTTGAGACTTATAGGAAGTGATGGTAAACAGTTAGGAATTTTTTCTTTTGAAGAATCAAAAAAGATATCTGAAGAAAAAAAAGAAGATTTAATTTTAGTCAGTGCGAATGCTGTGCCGCCAGTGGTAAGATTGGGTAATTATAAAGAATGGTATTATAAAAAAAGAAAAAAAGAAAAAGAAATCAAAAAGAAACCTAAAGAAACTAAAGAAATAAGAATAGGCTTTAATGAAGCTCTTCACGATCTTCAAAGAAAAGCTAATCAAATAGATGAATTTTTAAAAGAGGGTCATCAAGTTCAAATTAAAATGATTTTGAAGTCAAGAGAAAGACTTTTTCTTGATTTAGCTGAAAAAAAAATAGAAGAATTCTTAGGTCTTCTTCAAGAAAAATATAAGGTCGCGTCGCCTCTTAAAAAATTTTCTAATTTCCTTGTAATTATTATTTCCAGACAAAAATGAATCGTAAAACCTTTTTGAAGAGATTCAAAATTACTAAGAAAGGGAAAATTATTCGTTATTTAGCAGGTAGAGGACATAATTTTGTTAAAAAAAATGTTTTAGAAATTTTAAGAAAAAGAAGAAAAGTTAAAGAAGATAAATTAGTTTTAAAATATGCTAAAACACATAAATGAGAGAACCAATTTTTTCAAATATTAAAATAGTTATTTCCGGAGCCGCAGTGACAAAATCTTGTAAAGAAAATGTTCATGAATTAGCCTATGAAGTTGGTAAAGAAATTGCTTTACATAAATTAATTATGCTTACTGGAGCAACAACGGGTACACCTCTTTGGGCTGCTAAGGGTGCTTATGAAAACGGCGGTATTGTTATTGGTCTTTCTCCAGCAAGAAGTTATAAAGAGCATGTTAAAATCTATAAACTTCCCACAGATTACCATCATACCATTTTATATACTGGTGAGGGTTATAGTGGAAGAAACCTTCTTTTAACTAAAATGGGGGATGCAGTAATTTTTATTTGTGGAAGAATAGGTACTCTTAATGAATTTACTATTGCTTTTGAAGAAGAAAAACCAATGGGGGTTTTAGTTGATTCTGGAGGAACAGAAGAATATTTTATGGAAATTGTGGGAAAAGCAAAGAGAGGTCCTGGAAAAATAGTTTGGGAAAAAGACCCTAGGGTTTTAGTAGAAAAACTTTTAGAAATTGTCAAAATAGAAATTGAGGAAAAAATTTAAAATGTCCTTATTAGAAATAATTTACAGATTTTTTTTAGCCTCAATTCTAGGTGGTATTATTGGAGTTGAAAGAAGTTTTTTTAAAAAGCAAGCTGGTTTAAGAACATTTTCTTTAGTAGCTTTAGCAGCTTGTTTATTCAGTTATCTTGGTTATAAATATTCTTTTCTAGATCCAGCAAGTACCTCAAGAATTATAGCTAATTTAGTAGTGGGAATTGGTTTTTTGGGTGCTGGGCTTATTTTTCTTAAAGAAGAAAAAATTTTAGGATTAACAACAGCTGCAGCCTTATGGGTAACAGTAGCTATTGGTGGTGCTGTAGGTTTAGGTTTTTATTTTGAAGCCTTTTTAACCACGGTAATTACAGTTATGATTTTAACTTTGTGGCATTATATTGAAGAATTTATCAAAAAGGATAAGAAAAATGAAGATATCTAAAGAAATTGAATCTATTTTTATTTTTTTAAGTACGATTATAGGGTTAGGAGTTTTTGTTTTACCTTATGCTCTTTTAAAAGGAGGTTTTTGGTTTATTTTTTGGTTTATTTTTTCCTTTATAAGTTTTTTTATTATTCATCTGCTTTTTGCTGAAATAATTTTTCAAACTAAAGAAAATTATAATCTCCCTGGACTTGCTGGACTCTATCTTCATAAAGATTTAAAAAATGTTGTTTGGATTTTAGATTTTTTTGGTATGTTAGGTGTTTTTTTAATTTATCTTTTAGCTTTTGAAAGATTTTGGTCAGTTGTTTTAGGAGAATATACCACTTTAGCGAAAATTATTTTTACTCTTTTTAACCTTTATTTTATTTCTAAAAATTTGAAAATTTTTGCTCAATTTGAAACAGTTTTAGGTTTAAGCATTATTTTATTTTTTATTTTTATTTCCTTTTGGTTTTCTTTTCATATTAATTTTTCTCATCTTAGTTTAATTTTTCAAGGAAAAAAAGATTTTTTCCTTCCTTATGGTGTTTTGCTTTTTTCTTTTTCTGGAACATCAGCCGTTCCTTTGGTTTTAGATCTTTTAGGCAGAAATAAGGAAAAATTTATAAAAGTCAATTTAATTTCTCTCGCTCTTGTAAGTTTAATTTATCTCTTTTATTCTTTTTCTACTTTAGGTTTTTTGGGTTTAAATATTTCAGAAACATCTCTCGAATCTTTTAGATCTTTTATGCCTCTTCCTCTCTTTTTGGTTATCCTCCTTTTAGTTACTTTTAATATTATGCTTATAGATCTTGCTTTTTATCTTAAAAGGGGATTAATTTTTGATTATGGTTTTTCTCAAACTAGAGCTAATCTTATTTTAATTTTTTCTATTCTTTTGCTTCTCTTTATTTCTTCAGATTCCTTAGTAAAAATAATAAGTGTCATAAGTGAAGTCTTTTTAGGTTTTAATCTTCTAATTTTAAATCTTATTTATTTAAAGCTTAAAGAAAAAAAATACTTTAAACTTAATTCTTTTTTGATTTTTTTTATTTCTTTCATCTATTTTCTAGGCATTTTACATGGTATATTTAAATAAAAAAGGTTTTACCATTTTAGAAATTTTAATCGTTATTTTTTTAATAGGTGTTTTTTCTGCTATTTTATTTTTTGCTTTTAATTCTTTAGATGTTATAAAAAAAGCTCGAGATTCTAGAAGAATAAATGACCTTCAGGTTTTAAATTCAGCTATTCAGATTTTATTAAATCAAAACCCAGATGTTTTTTTAGGTAATGAAAATTTAATTTACCTTTCCTTGCCCGATAACAATTCTAATTGCTCATTTTATCTTTCTAAACTTCCTCCACTTTATTTATCGTTTTCTTATCGTTGTGTTACCTCTGATAATCTTAGAAAAATAAATGGACAAGGATGGCTTCCTTTTAATTTTTCCAATCTTCTTTTAGGAATTTCGTCTTTACCCATAGATCCATTAAATAATGCTGATTATTTTTATTCTTATATAACTAAAGGAAATAAATATAAATTAACAGCAAAGATGGAATCAGAAAATTTTTCTTTAGCGATGTTAGACGACGGTGGTATAGAACCTCTTCTTTACGAGGTGGGAAGTGATTTAAAAATTCCTAGTCCGCAATCAGGGTTAGTTCTTTATTTACCTTTTGAAGAAGGAACAGGAACAATTGCTTATGATCTTAGTGGTTATAAGAATGATGGTTTTTTATATAACTTTGATTTTAATTCTTCTTCGAGATGGGTAAAAGGAAAAAGTGGCTGGGGCTTAAAATTTGATGGAGTAAATGATTATGTTTTAATTCCTACAAGCACCTCTTTAGATTTTAGAAATAAAGATTTTACTATAAGCCTTTGGGTTTTTAAAGAAAATCTATCAGAAAGTAGAATTGTCTCTCAGAATGAAAATTTGACTATTTCTTGCTCACAAATAAACCTTGGCACCAATTCAGAAAATAAGTTTAAAATAGATTTTTATAATTGTAATAGCATAATAATATCTTCAAAATCTTTAAATTTAAGCAACTGGTATAATTTAGTTTACTCAAATAGTAAAAACGATAGTGAACCAGATAAAATTTTTTTTAATGGTTCAAAAGATAACGAAGGGGGTTTAGGAAATTATTTAGGAAATCCGTCAAGTATAAAATTGGGAGCTTATCAATATCAAGGAATTTTAGATGAATTAAGGATTTATTCTAGAAAAATTAATGATTTAGAAGCTAAACTTCTTTATTATTCGGCAAAATAAAAAGATATAAAAAATTTGACAAATTTGAAATTTTTATAGTAAAATTAAATAAGATTTAGTTTTTGAATGATTAAAAATTAATTTGTTAAAACTAAATTTTAGGAAGGGTGTTCAACCCCCTTTTTAATGTTTCGTGTTAAAAATTTTTCAAAATATTCTTATTTAGAACCGCCACATCTTTTAGCTGATATTCGCGATTCTTTTGAAAGATTTTTAAAGGAAGATATTAAAACAGCTTTTAAAGAATTTTTTCCTATTTTTGATTATTCTGGCAAAGAATTAAGGCTTGATTTTGTTGATTTGGAAATAGGTGAAGCTAGAATTACTGAAGAAGAAGCAAAATATTATGGTGTTAATTATGATGCTCCTTTGAGAGTAACATTAAAACTTACTAATCTTTTAACCAAAGAAGAAAAGATTCAAAAAATTTATTTTGGTGATATTCCTTTGCTCACTCCTAGAGGATCTTTTATTATCAATGGGCATGAAAGAATAATTGTTAATCAACTTTTACGTTCTCCGGGTATTTATTTTAATTTTGTTCTTTATGGAGAAAAAAAGAAATGGGGAGCAAAAATAATTCCTCAACAAGGAGCATGGCTTGAATTTCAAGTTGAAGCTACTAATTTACTTCAAGTAAGAATAGAGAAAAGGAAAAAATTTCTTTTTTCCATACTTTTAAAAGCCTTTGGTTTTGAAACCAATGAGGAAATTTTTGAAATTTTAAAAGAATATGAAAATCCAGAAAATCCTATTTTATCTCTTACTTTTAAAAAGGATAAAACAGAAAATAGAGAAGAAGCTCTTTTAGAAATTCATAGAAAAATGAAACCTATCGAACCAAATACTTATGATAATGCTTTTTATTATTTTGAATCAACCTTTTTAAATACTCAAAGATATAATCTTTCCCGTGTAGGTAGATTTCATATTAATAGAAGACTAAAAAGAAATTCAGAGTCTTTGACTTTAGAAAAAGAAGACCTTATTGAGGTAGTTAAAGAAATTTTAAGATTAGAAAACGACCCCCTAGCAGAGAAGGATGATATTGACGCTTTATATAATAGAAGAATTAGAGATTTAGGAGAACTTTTAGAAAATCAAGTAAGAATTGCTCTTTCTAGACTCAAAAGAGATATACAAGATAAAATGAGCTCTGTAAGCAAACCTGAAGAATTCACTCCTTATCAAATTATTCATCCCAGAAAATTTTCAAACACTATTCTAGAATTTTTTAATATTTCAAGGCTTTCTCAAGTTTTAGATCAAACTTCTCCTCTTTCTGAAATAGAAAATAAGAGAGTTATTACAGCTTCAGGACCCGGAGGTGTTTCTAAAGAAAGAGCTTCTTTAGAAGTAAGAGATGTTCATCCTTCTCATTATGGAAGAATTTGTCCTATTCAAACACCACACGAAGGTCAAGGTGTAGGTATAAAACTTGACAAAGCGCTTTACTCTCGAAGAAATGCCCTAGGATTTTTAGAAACACCTTATTTAAGAGTTAAAAATGGAAAAGTAACTGATGAAATTTTATGGCTTACTTATGACCAAGAATTTAATGAAGTCATTGCTTCAAGAAATGTAAGAATTGATGAAAAAGGAAACATTTTAGATGAATATGTTGAGGCAAGAGTTAAAGGCGAGGCTACAATTGTAAATAAAAATGAAGTTACTTTAATTGATGTTTCTCCATTTCAAATGTTTTCTCTTTCTACCTCTTTGATTCCTTTTGGTAATCATGATGATGCTAATAGATTGCAAATGGGAACTAATATGCAAAGACAAACTATTCCTTTAGTAAAACCCGAAATTCCTTTAGTGATTACAGGTTTAGAAAGAAAAGCAGCCTTAGAGTCAGGAGGGGTTATAATTTCTGAAGTTGAAGGTAAAGTAATTGATGTCGATGCTGACCATATAACTATTGAAACCAAAGAAGGAAAGAAAGTAACTTATTATCTTAAAAAGTTTGAAATGACTTCTAAATACACTTGTTATAATCAGAAACCTATTGTTAAATTAGGAAATAAAGTTAAAAAAGGAGATATTTTAACAGATGGTCCAGGAATTAAAGATGGTTATTTGTCTTTAGGACAAAATCTTTTAGTTGGTTTTCTTCCTTGGAGGGGATACAATTTTGAGGATGCTATTATTATTTCTGAAAGACCTTTAAAAGATGATATCTTTACTTCTGTTTATATTGAAGAATTCTTTACTGATGTTGTAGATACTAAACTTGGTCCGGAAATGACCACAAACGATATACCAGGTGTTTCTGTAGAAAAATTAGCTAATTTAGATATTGATGGTATAGTAAGGAAAGGAACCTATGTAAAAGCTGGTGATATTTTAGTAGGTAAAATTACTCCTAAACAAACAGAAGAAATTACTCCAGAAGAAAAACTACTTAGAGCTATTTTTGGAGAAAAAGTACAAGAAATAAAAGACACCTCTCTTTATCTTGAACCAGGAAGATCAGGAAGAGTAATAGAGGTAAGAGTTTTAGAAAGAAGCAAAGGAGAAATTTCCGAAATTGGTGTCATTAAAAGAATTTTTGTAAAAATAGCGAAGTTAAGAAAAATTCAAGTAGGTGATAAATTAGCCAATAGACATGGTAATAAAGGAATTATTTCTTTAATAGTTAAAGAAGAAGATATGCCATTTTTAGCTGATGGGAGAAGGCTTGATATTATTCTTAACTCCGTGGGTGTGATTTCGCGAATGAACCTAGGACAAATCTTAGAAACTCTGGTAGGTTTAGCAGCTAAAAATTTAGGTTATCATGCAGTCATACCTCCATTTTCTGGTGTTTCAGTTGAAGAAATAGCTGAAGAATTAAAAAAAGCAGGTTTGCCTCCCGATGGTAAAGTTGATCTTTATGATGGTCTTACAGGAGAAAAATTTCCTCAAAAAATTTTAGTAGGATATATGACAATTATGAAGCTAGTTCATATGGTTGAAGATAAAATCCATGCTCGTTCAATTGGTCCTTATTCTCTTATCACACAACAACCTCCAGGAGGTAAATCAAGATTTGGTGGTCAAAGAATCGGAGAAATGGAAATGTGGGCTATAGAAGCTCATGGAGCCACAGAAATTTTGCATGAAATTCTTACTATAAAATCAGATGATGTTAAGGGAAGAAATATTGCTTATCAAAGTATTATTAAAGGCGAAGATATTTCTTATACCTCTTTTCCACATGTTTTTCTGGTTCTTATTAATGAACTTCGAGGCTTAGGCTTAAATATTGAAATTCACTATCGAGAAAAAACAGAAGAAATTCCTCCAGCTTATCAAAAAGTCGAAATTCAAAAAATTGAACCACAAGGAACAGCTAATTAAAGATGTCTATTATTAAAAAACCCACTTCAGAAATAGAAAAATTGGTTTTGAAAATAGCTTCTCCCGAAGAGATTTTAAGCTGGAGTTATGGTGAGGTTTTAAAACCAGAAACAATTAACTATCGAACTGGAAAACCAGATAGACAAGGTCTTTTTTCTGAAGTTATTTTTGGTCCTATGAAAGATTTTGAATGTGCTTGTGGAAAATATAAAAAACCTCAAATTAGAGGTATTGTTTGTGAAAGATGCGGCGTAGAAGTAACTCATTCTTCAGTAAGAAAAGAAAGAATGGGCCATATTACTTTAGTTACTCCTGTATCTCATATTTGGTATTTAAAAGTTTACCCTTATCCACTAAAAATATTTTTAGATATTCCCTTAAAAGATTTAGAAAGAGTTATATACTATGCTGCTTATATCATTACTAGAGTTGATGAAGAAAAAAAGAAAAAACTTTTAGAAGAAGTGGAAAAGGAATATAAAGAATTTTTAGCTCAAGCAGAAACGAAAGAAGAGAAAAAGCAAAGACAAGAAATTTATAAACAAATTAAAGAAGAGCTTAATTCTTTGAAACCTAAAAAAGTTTTATCTGATGCTGAATACTTTTATTTTTCTAAAAAATATCCAGGTGTTTTTGAGGTTGATATGGGGGCAGAACCAATTAGAAAATTTTTAGAGGAAATTGATTTAGAGAAATTGAAAGAAGAAACTCTTAAAAAATTGTCTAAAGCAGATACTAAGGAAAAGAAAATTCTTTCTTTAAAACTAAAATTTATTAATGCTTTTATTAAATACGGAAGAAGACCAGAATGGATGATTTTAACAATTTTGCCTGTCGTACCGTCAGACATTAGACCCATTGTTCAACTTAAAGAAGGTAAAATTGCTTCTTCAGACCTTAACGATCTTTATCGAAGGATTATTAATAGAAATAATCGTCTTAAAAGACTTATAGAAATTAAAGCTCCAGAAATAATTTTGAGAAATGAAAAAAGAATGCTTCAAGAGGCTATTGATACTTTACTTGATGCTTCTTTGAAAAAAGAAAAAATAGTTGTAGGTCAAAGAAAAGTTCTTAAATCTTTAGGAGATTTTCTAAAGGGTAAAGAAGGAAGATTTAGACAAAATCTTTTAGGAAAAAGAGTTGATTATTCGGGAAGGTCTGTTATTGTTGTTGACCCTACTTTGAGAATTAACGAATGTGCTTTGCCAAAAAAAATGGCCTTAGAAATTTTCAAACCCTTTATTATTTATGAATTACTTAAAGAAGGTATAGTAAATACTTCTAAGAGAGCTAACTATCTTATTGAAACTATAAGTCCAGAAGCAGTAGCTGCTTTAGAAAGAATTATAAAAGATAAATTTGTACTTTTAAATCGTCCACCAACTCTTCATAAACTTAGTTTTTTAGCCTTTAAGCCGATTTTAACCGAAGGTTTAGCTATTAAAATTCCACCTCTTGTTTGTTCTGGTTATAATGCTGATTTTGATGGAGATCAAATGGGATGCTTTTTACCGCTTTCTTCTGAAGCACAAAGAGAAGCTAAAGAACTTATGAATGCAGCCTTAAATGTTTTAAGACCAGGAACAGGAATGGTAGAAGCAAGACCAGATAAAGATATGATTGCCGGACTTTATTATCTAACCCTGGAACTTCCTCATCAAAAGGGCGAAGAAAAGGTTTTTAATGATGAAAAAGATGCTATTTTAGCTTATGAAAATAAAATAATAAGTCTTCAAGCAAAAATAAAATTAAGAAAAGTAAAAAATGAAGAAAACGTTGAAACTACAGTAGGAAGAATAATTTTCAATCAAAATCTTCCTTCAGATTTTCCTTTTGTTAATGAAGTAATAAATAAAAAAACTATTAACCCCATACTTCTTAAAATTTTAGAAATTTATGGAATTGAAAGATTAAGTATTGTTTTAGATAATTTAAAACAATTAGGTTTCAAATATGTTACTGAAGCTGGTATTACTTTAAGCATTAGCGATCTTGAATCACCTCCAAAACTTAAGGAAATTTTAGAAAAAGCTTTAGATGAGCATAATAAGGTTTTAGAAGCTTATCATAATGGATTTTTGAGCAAAGAGGAAAAAAATCTTAAACTTCAAGAAATCTGGGTTAAAGCTAAAGTAGAAATAGAAAAAGATATTAAAGAAAATATTTCTGTAGTTAATAATGCTCGAATGATGATAGATGCTGGAGCTAGAGGAAACTATGATCAATTAGCTCAAATGGTTGCTTTTAAAGGAGTAGTAAAAACGCCTACTAATGAACCAATTGATTTAGCTATTTCTCATTCTTATAAAACAGGTTTAACCCCTTTAGAATACTTTAGTTCTACTCATGGGGCTAGAAAAGGAGTAGCTGATAAAGCTTTAAAAACTCCTTACTCTGGATATCTTACTAGAATTTTAGCTTCTTGTCTTGATGATATTATCATAAAAGAAGAAGATTGTGGAACTAATGAAGGGATTATTATTTCCCGTGAAGAAACACAAAGAAGAGGGGTAGGTTTTGGAGATGCTTTATTCTCTAGAACTGTTTTAGAGGATATTAAAAATTCTCAAGGAGAAGTTATTGTTAAAAAAGGAGATTATATTACTTATGAACTCTCAAAAATAATTGATAAAGATAGTTCTATTTCTCAAGTTAAAGTAAGATCAGTTTTTACCTGCAATACTCTTTATGGCGTATGTCAAAAATGCTACGGTTTAGATCTAAGTACCCATAAACCCGTAAGGCTTGGTGAAGCTGTTGGACTTATTGCCACTCATTCAATTGGAGAAAGATTAACTCAGTTTGTTTTAAGATCATTTCATACTGGAGGTGTTATTTCCGCAAAAGATATTACCCAGAATCTTCCGAGAATAAAAGAACTTTTTGAAGCCACTACTCCTCGTTCAGAAGCTGTTCTTTTTCCAGTAAGAGGCAAGGTTTTAGAGATTAGAGAATTTCCTAAATATAATTTAGTAAAAATAAAAACATCAAAAAATAAAGAGATTTCTCTTAAAATTCCTAGTAAATTTAGACTCTTAATTAAAAAAGGACAAATAGTTGAAAAAGGAGATATTTTAAACGAAGGAATTATTGACCCTAAAGCTATTTATCGTCTTAAAGGTAAAATTTTTGCTTTCAAATATATTTTAAATGAAGTAAGAAGTGTTTATAGTAATCAAGGAGCAGATATTCATGAAAAATATATTGAGCTTGTGATAAGAAAAATGTTTTCTCGTGTAAGAATCATCGATCCTGGAGATTCAGAATTTGTTGTTGGAGAAATAGTAGAAAAAGATATGTTGATCGAAAAAAATAGAGAATTAGTTAAAAATGAATTAAAACTAGCTAAAGCTGTTCTTCTTCTTTTAGGTATCAAAAGAGTTGCTTCAACTCCTTATAGTTTTCTTTCTGCAGCTTCTTTCCAAGAAACATCTCGAGCTTTAGTGAGAGCTGCTTTAGAATGTAGAGAAGATAGACTTCAAGGAATAAAAGAAAATGTGATTATAGGTAAAAAACCAGTAATCGGAGAGGAATTTAGAAAAAGATATCTTAAAGAAAATAATGTGTTATAATAATATATATTAAGAGCAACATTTAAAAATGGCAACCAAAAAATCTGGCGGTTCAGTTAAAACAGGAAGAGATTCTAATCCTAGATATCTTGGAGTTAAAGTTCATGATGGTCAAATTGTTTTTCCTGGAATGATTATTGTTCGTCAAAGAGGTACAAAGTTTTTGCCTGGGAAAAATATTGCTCGAGGAAAAGACGATACCTTATATGCTCTCAAAGCAGGGAGAGTAAAATTTAAAACTTTAAGAAAAATAACATTTAGTGGTAAAAAAGTTTGGAAAAAAATAGTTAATATTATTTAATTTTTACCCCTTGACTTTATTTTTTTTAAAATAAAAAATCCTAAACTAGCAATATTAGAGATTAAAAAGAGACTTTTAGAATTCCTAAATTTTTTAGAAAAAAATAATTAAAAGCCCGCGGTTAAAATATTCAGACATTTCACCATTTGTAGTTTTAGATAATAAATTTTTTTTTCAAGAAAGCAAAAACTTTTATTACACCTTAGACAAATATGGACCAACAGTTAAGATAAAAACAAAGGGTTTGTTATGTGAATTAACGAAAGCTTTAGATCTAAAAGATTGTAAAAATTTGATTATTAAATTAGAAGACAAATTAAGTGATTTACAGGGGACACTTTTTTAAATAAAAAAAAGAAGAAAGAAAACATTAGAATCAATTTTTAAATTAAAAAACATTATTGAGAAAATAAATAAAATAAATAAAAATCAAGTTTATTATAACTAGCTAATTAGTTAAATCATTATAAAACTTTAATTTTTTCTAATTTTTTAAACTTTTTAAAATTTATTTAGAATTATCTTGTGGTCATTACCATCTCTGCCAAGATACTGTAAGATTAGATATTTTAAGCCCCGATACTCTAAAACCAATAAACAAAGGATTGGGTTTGGCAGTAGGTACAAATTTGTTAAATATAGCAATGCCTTTTATAAGATATTTTCAGGGAGATTATATTTTATTGGGAGAAGAAAAGAAATGTCAAATTAATTGGAGGCAAATAGAGAGAATAGAAGGAAGAATAAACGACTCGTTTTTAACAAGAGATGGTAAAGAAATCCCCGCCGAAACTCTTTTAGATATAACTTACCGAATGATGTTTGATACAGAAATAAATATAAGAGAGTTTTCTTTAATACAAAAGGATTATGATTTGATAGTGTTAAAAATTTATGATCCTGAATTATAAAATTTTCGAGATAAGACAGATTTAATAATAACAAAACTTAAAGAATTATTTTATACAACATTCGGCTATTCTTTGGAAATAAGATTAGAATTTTCAGATAATCCCTTAATTAATCTCGGGATTAGTAAAAGAAGGGTAATTATTAGAGATTTTCAAAAATGAAAGTTAAGATAAAATTTACCAAACTTAGCAAAAAGGAAAAAGAAATTTTTAACAAGCTTAATATAATTATCGCTAACTCATATAATCCTTATTCTAAATTTTACGTATCCTCGGTAGTTCTTACCACAGATAACAAAGTTTTTTACGGAGTTAATATAGAAACTTGTGCTTACACTTCTATTTGTGCCGAAAGAGTAGCGATCGGTAATGCAGTTACTAATGGTTATTATAAATTTAAGAAGATTTTCGTTTTGGCTAAAAGTGATTATTTTAAGGTAAAAATATTAAGTGGACCTTGTGGTATATGCAGACAAATAATATATGAGTTCTCGGAACATATTAAAAAAGATATTCAAATTTTAATAGCTGATAGTGAATTAAAAAATGTCCTTAAAACTTCTATAAAAAAATTACATCCTCTTTCTTTTGGGCCAAGACTTTGTAGGGGTGATTTTAAAAAATATTTAAAGTAAAAAATAGCTTATAATTTTTTTTACAACTTTTAGCCACCTTCTGTAAGGCAAAGGAAATTTTTTTGTCAAATTTATAACTTCTTTTTTATTTTTTTTTGGATTTTCTTTTTTGATTAAGATTCTTTCAAAAAATTCAGCAATCTTTATCATTTCTTTTTTTTTCATTCCTCGGGAAGTAATTGCCGGAGTCCCAAGTCTAATTCCAGAAGGATTAAAAGGTGAAGTATCAGAAGGAAGAGAGTTTCTGTTAGCAACAATATTGGCTCTTTCAAGTAAAGCTTCAGCTGTTTTTCCATCTAAATTTAAAGGTTTTAAATCAATCATCATTAAATGATTGTCAGTACCGCCAGTATAAAGCTCAAAACCTCTTTTTATTAGCTCTTCAGCTAATTTTTTTGAATTTTTAATAATTTGTTTTTGATAGTTATAAAAATCTTTTTTAAAAGCTCTGCCAAAAGCATAAGCAATTCCAGCAATAGTATGCAAATGTGGTCCTCCTTGAAGCCCGGGGAAAACAGATTTATTAATTTTTTCTTCTAATTCTTTTCTCATAAAAATTACTGCTCCTCTTGGACCACGCAAAGTTTTATGAGTTGTCATAGTGACAACATCAGCATAAGGGAAAGGAGATGGATGTAATCCAGCAATGACAAGTCCAGCAATATGAGCGATATCAGCAATATGATGAGCACCAACTTTTTTAGAAATTTCATAAAATTTTTTGAAATCTAAAGTTCTTGGGTAAGCAGTTGTTCCAGAAATAATAATTTTAGGTTTATGCTCTAAGGCTAATTTTTCAAGTTCTTCAAAATCAATTTCTTTATCTTTGACTCCATATTGAATGGAATTAAAAATTTTTCCTGTATAACTAACTTTATGACCGTGAGTTAGGTGGCCTCCATGAAAAAGATTAAGGCCCAAAACTTTTTCTCCAGGACTTACTAAACCTAAATAAACTGCTAAATTTGCTGGAGAGCCAGAATAAGGCTGAACATTGACTGACCACTCCTGAGGATCTAATTTAAAAGCTTTCAAAGCTCTTTCTTTAGCTAAATTTTCAATTTCATCAATAAATTTGTTACCTGGATAATATCTTTTTCCTGGATAACCCTCAGCATATTTGTTCATCAGCGGTGAGCCAACAATAAAAAGAGTTTCTAAATCAACAAAATTTTCAGAAGGAATAAGCTCTAAAGTTTCTTCTTGTTTTTTAATTTCTTTTTCAATTATTTTCCATAAAGCCTTGTCCATTTTTTCACAACTTTATTTGATTTTTTTAAATTTTTTTTAAGATTTTCTTATTAAAAGTATAATTTATAAACGTCGATAATCAAAATTTAAGTTTAAAACAATGAAAAAATCTCTCATCTCCCTTTATATTTTTTAAATATTTTTAGGTCTTATTAACTTTTCTTTTGCTCAAGAAAGATCCTCAAAAAGACCCCCGTTTACTTTAGTCGAAGCAAAACTACCACAAAAGGCTCAATATGTAATCTCTTATTCACCTCAATTTTTTTATGCATGTGGTTATAAAATATCAAAAAATATAGAATTTACTCTTACTAATTTTAAAGAAGAAGAGGGTAAAGTATCTTTAAATTTAACTTTAAGGAATAATACAAAAAAATATGATTGATCTTGTTAGAGGATACGAAATTTTAGGAGAATCTGAAGTAAAACCATTTAGTGTTTACTTAATTTCTAATACAGGAGAATTTTATCGTGCTTCGAATATTGAAAATCCTATAATCCTAAATCCAAGTGAAACTAAAAATATTGATCTAGAATTTGAAAACGTTCAAACAGAAAATTATTTCTTCTTAATTTTTAATATTGATCCTAGATCAACGCTCAACTGGGGATGTGATACTGTTACTTTAGTGGGTCCATTTTATTTACCTGGAACTAAATATTTAATTCCTAATAAAACAATAAGTTATAAAATAAACCAGTCATTTAGTCCTAATAATTTAAGCGAATTTTTGAGGTTTAATGTAAATAAAATAACAGCTTATAGAAAAGTAGGTTTTTCAATGAGTCTTTCTATTAACCTTATAAGAGAAAGAAAAACAGGAGAGGTGAATATGATTTTCACTTTGGGCTATTTTCTTTACCAAAGGAAGATTCAAGGGCAAATAAAAATTATTTTAGGGGGTACTTAGTGGATAATAATGGAAATTTTTACCTTGTGGTTCCTCAAAAATTTTCTGAGAACTTCTTATTAGTAAATATTGGCTCAAAAAAAAGATAAAACCCCTTTCGCTAATTTTAAAATAGTTCCTAATTTTATTAATGGAGCTGAAGAATTTAATTTATATTTGAATACAGATCGGGAAAGCAAAGATCTAGATTATTACTTAAATGAAATAAAAAATCATCTTCTTCAGACTTTTTCCCTCGAGTTGAAATTGAAGGAATTAAAGTTCCTGAACAAATCACTTCTTATTACACTCAAGAATAAATTTCTAGGTATGCTATAATAAAATTATGAAGAAAGAAAATGAAAAATTATTTTTATGGATTTTTGTGGGAATTAGTATTTTTTCTTTGGTTTTTATGGGATTTATAAGTAGTTTTAAAATTGTTAAAAAAGAATATCAACTAAGTTTAAGAGAAAGTGACCATTTTTTAGGTGATCCTAAAAAAGCAAAAATAATTGTTTACGAATATTCTGATTTTGAATGTCCTGCTTGTAAAGCTTTTGTATCCATTATTAAAGGTTTAAAAGAAAAATATAAAGATAAGATAGTTGTTGTTTATAGACATTTCCCTTTAACTGAAATTCATCCAAATGCTTTAGTTGCTTCTCAAGCAGCTGAAGCTGCAGGTAAACAAGGTAAATTTTGGGAAATGCACGACATTTTGTTTTTAAGGCAAGATGAATGGAAGAACTTATCAAATCCTAAAGAAACCTTTATAAAATATGCTCAAGAACTTAAATTAGATACAAAAAAATTTATAGAAGATTTTGAAAGTGAAGAAATAAAAAATAAAACTTTAGAGGAAAGAAAAGAAGCCTTAAGGCTTGGTCTTAACGGAACACCTAGTTTTTTTGTCAACAATCGACTGGTTAATTTAACTAGTTTTGATTCTTTGGAAGAGGAAATTAAAAAAGAATTTGAAAATATTAATACTAAAAAATGAAAAGCCCTACAAAGGGAGATTTAATCAAAATTTCAGATTATATTTGGGAGATTCCAAGGAGTTTTCGAGAAGATATGAGAGTACCGGCAAGAATTTTTGCTGATGGAAAAATGCTTGATGATATTTTGGAGGATAAAAGCTTGTGGCAACTTGTTAATGTTGCTTCACTTCCAGGAATATATAAATATTCTTTAGCAATGCCAGACATTCACGAAGGTTACGGTATGCCCGTTGGAGGAATTGCTGCTTTTGATTATAAGGAGGGTATAGTTTCACCCGGAATTTGCGGCTATGACATTAACTGCCTTCATCCAAAAACAAAAATTTTGCTTAATCATGGAACCTATCTTGAAATTAAGGATTTAAAACCTGGATTTGTGATTAGTTTTTTTAAGACCCACGGTAAAATTTTAGATTTAGCAAAAATAATTTTTGTTTTAAAAAGAAAAGATAAAGAAATTTATAGAATCGAAACAAAGCTTGGTAATGAGATTTTCATTACCGAAGATCATCCTGTTTATACACTAGAGGGAATGAAGGAAGTTAAGAATTTATTTTTGGGCGAGAAAATTTTAATTTATCCATTTAAAGGGGTTAAATACAAAAAACCAAAGAAAAAATTAATTTTAGACGAGAAGAAGTTTATAGATTTTTGCTTGAATATTGGTTTTAAAGATAGTAGCAATAAACTAACTCAAGTTTTAAATTATCTTAAAAAAAGAAAACTTATTCCTCTCTATGTCAATTCTCCTTATCTACCTTATATTTTGAAAATTTTCGGTTATGCTTTGGGTAATGGTATTATAGGCGAAAGTGTTAGTTGTTTATCGATTTGGGGCAGATTAGAAGATTTAAGAAAAATTAAAAAAGATTTAAAAATTTTAAAAGTAGAATCTCTAATATCAAAGAGAAAAAGAAAACATAGAGTTATAAATAGTTATGGGAAAGAATATATTTTTGAAACAATTGAATATAATCTCAGAACTTCAAAGAGTTTTGCTTTGCTTTTAGGAGCCCTAGGTTATCCTTTTGGCAAGAAGATAACTAAAAAATTTCTGCTTCCTAAATGGTTTGAAGATTTAAGATTATGGCAAAAAAGATTATTTTTGGCAGGATTTTTGGGAGCAAAGATTTCAATTCCTAAAGTTTTTCAAGGGCATAAATTCAATTTTTACTTGTTGACTTTAAATATTAATAAAGATGCTAATTTGATTGAAAACGGTATTAAATTTATGAATGAGATTAAAAAATTACTCCAAGAATTTGGAATTGAAACTACAGAAATAAAAATAATCAAAAAACTCGGTTTAAAAGAAAAAATAATTGGTTTAAGATTTCAGATTAAATCAAATATAGAAAATTTAATTAGATTTTTTGAGAAAGTAGGTTTTGAATACAATAAAAAGAAACAAGAAATAAACAATCTTGCCTTAGCTTATCTTAAATATAAACTTAAAATTATTAAGCAAAGAGAAGAAATAAAAGTTGGAAATCCATTAAAAGAATGGGAAAAAGTTTTTGTTGGTCCATTTATAAATACCCGTTTTCTTAAAAGATCTATTTATGAAAACATACCAAATACAAAAATTGCTTTTAATTTCTATACCTTCGATGATTTTGTTAAAAATTTTAATTATAAAAATGGGTTTTTAATTGATGATATCGAAAAAATAGAAAAATTAAATTATGATGGTCATGTTTATGATTTGACAATTGATCATCCTGAGCACAATTTTATTGCAAATAATTTCGTTGTTTCTAATTGTGGTGTTAGATTAGCTGTAACTGATTTAGATTATGAAGAAGTAAAAGATAAAATCCCCAAATTAACTGAAGAAATTTTTAAACAAGTTCCTTCTGGGGTTGGCCGAGGAGGTTTTTGGAAATTAAATAATGATGAAATGAAAAAAGTCTTGGAAAATGGAGCTCAATATATTTTAGAGCTTGGTTATGGAGAAAAAGAAGATTTAGTAGCAACTGAAAGTTTTGGAAAACTAGATGGCGCTGATGCAGAAGCAGTTTCTAAAACAGCCAAAGATAGAGGGAGAGATCAATTGGGAACAATGGGAGCTGGAAATCATTTTGTTGAAGTTCAAAGGGTTCAAGAAATTTTTGATGAAGAAATAGCAAAAAAATTAGGTTTAGAAAAAGGGAAAATCGCTATTTTAATTCATTGTGGAAGTCGAGGCTTAGGTCATCAAGTAGCCTCAGATTATATTCGTCAAGCATTAAATTATTTAGATAAAGAAAAAATAGAATTGGTTGACAGAGAACTGGCTTATTTTCCTTATAGTCATCCTAATGGTCAAGCTTATTTATCTGCAATGAAAGCTGCGGCTAACTTTGCTTTTGCCAATAGACACCTCATTTTGCATCAAGCAAGAAAAGCATTTAAAAAAGTTTTTGGCCAAGAAATAAAATTAAAACAAGTTTATGATGTTGCTCATAATATTATCAAGATTGAAGAATACGATGGTAAAAAATTGATTATTCATCGAAAAGGAGCAACAAGAGCTTTTTGGAAAGGGCATCCCGAGCTTTCAGAAAAATATAAAAATATTGGTCAACCAACATTAATTCCTGGTTCAATGGGAACATCAAGTTATATTTTGATTGGTCAAGAATTAGCAAAAGAAATTTCCTTTGGTTCAGCACCTCATGGCGCAGGAAGAGTTATGTCAAGAGCGGAAGCAAAAAGAAAAGTAAAAGGAAGTGAACTTAAAAAAGAATTAGAAAAAAGAGGAATTTCTGTTGCTGCTGGAAGTATGTCAGGACTTGCCGAAGAAGCACCGCTTGCTTATAAAGATGTTTCTGAAGTTGTTGAAGTTGTTGATAAAATTGGCATTGCTAAAAAATTAGCCAAATTAGTGCCAGTTGGAGTGATTAAAGGTTAAATCTTATGAAGCCTAAAAGGAAGAATAAAACCATAGTATATGTTTTTTGAAAATTCTTCCTTTTTTAAATTAATAACTCTTTCAAAAAACCCCTTTTCGTCTAGAAATTTTAATTTTATATCTTTTTTAAAAATTTTATTTAAAAGAAAGAAAACATAGATTAATTCTTTATAAAGCTTAAAAAGAGAAGCTAAAGAGATATCAAAAAAAGACAGATTGTAATCTTTGTAAATTTTATAAGCCCAATCAGGAAAATAAATTCTTTTTCCTTTAAAAATTAATCTATGAAGAGTTTTGTTTTTAATTATTGATTTTTTTAAATAAGGATTAAATTTAAATAATAAAATTAGTTCGTTTCGAAAAAAAAATGCTTTTTCAAATCGCCAAAGAGAATTTATAAAAATATGGATATCTTTTTCTGTAATAAAGAAATTTTGCGATTTAAATTTTTTTATAGGGAGTCGATGAGGTCCTATATCTAAATTATCAGCAATAAAAAGCAATTTACTTTCTTCAGGAAGTAAACGATTAAGCTTATTTATTTGTTTTTCAAAATTTTTTAATGATCTAAACTCTAATTTATTATTTTTAAAAAAATCATTAAACATTTTTAATTTAAGAGGAGAATCTTTTAGGCCTTCAAGTTCATGAAAATAAACAGAAGTGATTATTTTTTCTTCTTCTAAGTTTTTAAGATTGTAAATTTTAAAAATTTCTTCAAGAATTATTTTGGAATAAAGATGATGATTTTTCCTCTCTATTAAATTCCCTATGTCATGGTAAAGAATAGAAAGAGCTAAAGTTTTATTATTTATTTTATTTTTAATTTCTTGGTAGAAAAATAAAACATTTTTAAAAACGCTTCTTATATGATCTTTTCCGTGTAAATTAAAGCCGTAAGCAAATTCTTTATTTAATTTATTGTCGATATGATTAAAAAGATCTTTATTTAATTTAATTAAAAAATCAATCTCTTTTTTATTAAAATGAAAATTTTTCCTTCTATCTAAATAAATAATTGTTTGAAGTATTTCTTTCATAAAGATTCAGGAAATTTTTTATAAAAAACTATTTTCGAAATTTCTGTCAGCAACATAAAAATTATAAGCAAAATTAGAATAAAAGATAAATGTTTTAAAGAAATATCTTTAAAGTCAAAAATTTGTGCTAAGAAAGAAATTTTAACAAAAAGTATAGTAAGAATCAAAGCTAAAAAGACGTTCAAAAAGAGAAAAAAATTTACTTTTTGTTTGATAAAAAGATTTTTATTTCTAATAAGAAAAGAAACAAAAAGTCCTGTAAAGGTTGTAATTAAAAAGATAAAAGTTCTTACCTCTTGAGGCTCCGCATTTCTTATATAAAGATAAGCAAAGATATTTACTATAGCAGCAGAAAATCCTAAAAGTAGAAGGAGAATAAAAAGTTTTTTATTATCAAAATTGACTGGTTTAGCAATATCTTCATCATTAATATTATCAGAAGAAAAAATGACAAGAGGGATATCAGTAAGAAAATTTGTAAGAAGAACTTGAAGTGGTTTTAAGGGAAGATAAGGAAGATATAAAGCAAGAAAAGAAACTGAAATTAGATTACCAAAATTATCACTCATTGTATGTTTGATATATTTACCTATATTTTCTAAAGCTTTTCTTCCTTCATAGACAGCATCAACTATATTTTTTAAATCTTTTTCAAGCATAACAATATCTGCTTCCTCCTTGCATATCTCTGCAGCAGAATCAACAACAATAGAAACATCTGCTTCTCTTAAAGCCAAAAGATCATTTATGCCTTCACCTAAAAAAAGCGTTGGTTTTTTATTTTTTAAAATTTTAATTATTCTAAGTTTATCTTCTGGATAAAGTCTAGCAAAAATATGATATTTAAAAACTAAATCTTCTAATTCTTTTTCGTTTAAATTTCTAATTTCTTCTCCTATAATTACTTTTTCATTTTTATCAATAATTCCTAAATCTAGACCTACTTTTCTAGCTACTTTAGGCGAATCTCCTGTTAAAATTTTTATCTCTACATTCATTTTTTTAGCTATTTTAAAAGCCTCAAAAGATTCTTTTTTTAATGGATCATCAAAAGAAGCTAAACCCAAATATTTATAGCTATCCTTTATTTTGATAGCTAAAGCTAAAGTTCGAAAACCGTTTTCATCTTCTTTCATAAATTCGCTTAAGTATTTTTCATTTTCATTAAAAAATTTTTTAATAATTTCTTCTGGAGCCCCCTTTATTATTTCTATTAAATCACCGTTTTTTTTATTTTTCACAATTAATTTTTCTAACCTTATTAAAGGATCAAAGGGTATATCTTCAATAAACTCCAAATCGCTATAATCAGGTAAATTTTTTATTTCTTCTAAGATAGCTTTTTCATAGGGGGTTTGTTCTTTAGAGAAATAAAAATCAGCTAGGAAAAATTTAATGAAAGATTCTTTATCTTCAGAAAAAATGTTTTTCAATTTAAGTTTATTAGTAGTAACTGTTCCTGTTTTGTCGGTAGTGATAATTTCTATAGTACCCAAATCTTCTATAACCGAGAGTCTTTTAATTAAAAGTCCTTTTTGTGAAAGTTTTTTAGCAGTAAGACTTAAAGTTAAAACTGTCATTGCGGGTAAAAATTCTGGAACCATAGCAACGATTAAAACAATAATAAAAACAGTAAACTCTTGAAAGCTTATATATCCTCTCTTCATTATATTAGCTATAAAAAGAACGCTTCCTAAAAACAAAGCAAAATAAAATATTTTTTTAGCAAAGTCATCAAGTATTTTTTTATAAATAGTTTCTTTTTTAATTTCTAAAATTTTTTTAGCTAAAGAACCAGCAAAACTTTCTTTTCCTGTAAAAATCACATAACCTTCTCCTTCTCCTTTAATTACCGAACTTCCAGAAAAAAGAATATTACTAAAATTTTCTTTATTTTTTTCGTTTTTAAAAACAGGCACACTTTCTCCTGTAAGAATTGATTCATCAATTAAAAGATCTTCAGATTTGATTAAGATAATATCTGCAGGAACTATATTACCAATTTTTACCTTGACCAGATCTCCGGGTACAAGAAATTTTTGTTCTATTTTTTTCCATTCGCCGTCTCTTTTTACAAAAGCATAATTTTTGAAAACTTTTATTAAATCTTCTAAAAGTTTTGAAGATTTATAATCTTGAAAAGTAGAAATAAAAACAGAAAGAAAAAAGAAAAAGAAAATTAAAATTGATTCTATTTTTGAACTCTCTAAAAAGAAAGAAAAAAAAACAGCAAAAAGAAGTAATAAATTAAAAAAATTAAATAAATTTCTTTTGATTATTTCTAAAATATCTATTTTGAAAGTTAAAACAATATTTTCACCGTATCTTTTTAATCTTTCTTTTACTTCTTCTCCCCTTAATCCCTCTTTACTTGTTTCTAAAAATTTTTCTATTTCTTCTAATGATTTTTCATTTATCTTATTAAATTTTTCTAAAAAATACATGTTTAAATATTATTTTATTTCCACAAATTTATTTTTATAACTCTTTTTAAATCAACAATTAATTACTTAAAATTCTTGTAAATTTCTATCACCTCTTCAAAACTAAGCTCAAAAACCCTTTTTTCTCTATAATTTTCTGGCAAATTTTTAAGTTTGTGTTTTAATTTTTTATTAGGTAAATTAAAGATGATTTTTAAAAATTTAGCAAAATCTTCAGTATCTTCTATAAGAGGCTTTTCGTAAAATTCAATTTTAATAATCATTGAATCAACCTTGGGAGAGGGAGAAAAATTTTCTTTTTTAACTATACCCAAACTTTTTATTTCGCCCCAGATTTTTATCCAAAGGTTCCAAAAATTGTTTTTTTTCTTTCCTATAATTTTTTCTCCAACTTCTTTTTGTAAAGTAAAAACAAGAAGCCTGGGTTTATTTTTTTTATTGAGAACTTTGCGAAAAATTTTTCCTGTAATTTCGTAAGGAATATTACCAACAAGCTTATAATTATTTTTATACTTATCTAGATTAGCCTGAAGAAAATCCTGATTTATAATGTGAACATTTCCAAAATTTTTAAATTTTTCTTTTAAAATTTCAACAAGATTTTTATCAATTTCATAGACAATTAATTTTCTTGCTTTTGTTAAAAATCTTGTCAATTCTCCTTTACCACCACCAATTTCTATAACAACATCATTTTCATTTATATTTAAAGCAGTAGAAATTTTTTTAAGATACTTAGTATTTTTTAAAAAAACTTGGCCAAATTTTACCCCTTTTTTCATTTTTTTTTTAAATTTTTTCTTTGTTATAATTATCTTAGTAAGGACGAAATATAAAACTTAAAGTAAAAATTAGTACTTATTATTTAAGGTACTTTTTTTATTTTATATCCTTCTTTTTTATTTTTAGATTGGCATTGGCTCAGGATTTTCTTTCTTTTGACTTGAATAGGGATTTGAAAAGTGTTTTTCATGGAGAAAAAACAGAAATTAGTTTTTTGGATTATGATTATGATTATGAACTTAATGATGAAGAGTTGGAGAAGATTATTTCTTCTAAAATTAATCAAAAGTATTGGTTTTATAAAGTCAAAAAAGGAGATACCCTTTGGAGTTTAAGTAAAAAATTTAAAGTTTCTCTTGATGATCTTATGTTTTTAAATGGTTTTAAGAAGGAAACAGATTTAGTTTATGGAACAAAAATAAAAATTCCAGGAGAAAAATCTAATTTGGTAGAGATAAGCCAAAAAACTCTTGAACAAATAAAAGCAAAATATAAGGCTAAATTTGTTTCTGCTTTAGAAAGTTTAGGTTCTCTAATCGTGCCTGTTTCTGGTTTTAATTTTGGAGAAAAGCACGGAAATAATGCTACTGATATCGCCGCACCTTGTGGAGAACCAGTCTATGCGGCCCAAAGCGGCTATGTAGTTATTTCTCAAGATGGCTGGAATGGCGGTTATGGAAATTATATTGTTATTTATCATAAAGGATTTTCTGCTCTTTATGGACATTTGAGTTTAAGAGTTGCTGATGAAGGAGAATATGTAGAAAAAGGGGATCTTATAGGTTATGTAGGAAATACAGGAAAAACTAAAGGACCAACAGGTTGTCATTTACATTTTGAAGTTAGAGGTTTTCCCAATCCTCTTTTAAAGTAAATTATTGTTTTAACTTTAGTAAACTGAATTTATGTTATAATTTTAAGAAAATGATTAATATTAAGAGTTTTCAAAATTATTTAGAAAAGATTGCAGAAGAGTATAATCTTCCTTTAAACGTAGTCGAAGAGGCTTTTTTAAGTGCTTTAAGCGCTGCTTATAAAAGAGATCAAAACATTAAAGAAGGATTGGTTAAAGCAAAAAAAACCTCTACAGGAGAAATAAAGTTTTATTTAGCTAAAACTGTTGTTTGTGAAGAAGAACTTAAAGAAAAAAACTTTGATGAAACAAAACAAATTATGCTTGAAGAAGCTAAAAAAATTAATCCTTATGTTGCATGTGGCGAAGAAATTTTATTTGAACTCCCTTCTTTAGATGATTTTAGTAGAATCGGAGCCCAAGTAGCTAAACAAGTAATTATTCAGAAAATAAGAGAAGCAGAAAAAGAAAATCTATACGAAGAATTTAAAGCTAAAGAAGGAAAAATTATTTCTGGAACTATAGAAAAAAAAGATGCCAATGGAAATATTTTAGTTAATTTAGGAAGAATTTTAGGAATTATGTTTAAAAACGAAACTATTCCTGGAGAAAATTATAAACCAGGTCAAAGAATGAGATTTTATGTTTATGCTGTAGAAAACACTCCTCAAGGAGTAAAAATTTTTCTTTCTCGAGCTCATCCACTTTTTATTCCTGCTATTCTTTTGGTAGAAGTTCCAGAAATAGCAGAAGGTTTAGTAGAAATAAAAGGAGTAGCTAGAGAACCAGGAGTGAGAAGTAAAATAGCTGTTTGGTCAAAATCTCCTAATATTGATCCTATAGGGGCTTGTATTGGAGCTAAAGGAGCAAGAATTATTTCTATTATGAATGAATTAAACAACGAAAAAATAGATGTGGTTTTATGGGATGAAGATCCAATAAAATATGTAGCTAATGCTTTAGTACCAGCTAAAGTTTTAGAAATTAAACAAATGCCTAAAAGAACGATGCTTGTTTTAGTTGATGAAGCTAACTTACCCTTAGCTATTGGAAGTAAAGGACAAAATATAAAATTGGCTGCTCGTTTAACTGGTTGGAAAATTGATATTCGTTTAGCTTCAAAACCAGAAGAATTAGTTGAGGGAGGTATAGCTGAACCTGGGTCGGAGAATTAAGAAATTTTATTTATTATGGATTTAAATAAAATAAATGAAAATTTAAAATCTTTTGAAGAATTTTATGTTGTTATTGAAATACCTCAAGGTACAAATGTTAAATATGAGCTTGATAAAGAAACTGGCTTTTTAAAAGTCGATAGATTTCTACATACAGCTATGGTTTATCCTTTTAATTATGGTTTTATGCTTCATACTTTAGCTGATGATGGGGATCCCGTAGATGTTTTGGTCATTTGTGATTTACCAGTTTTACCAGGATCGCTTATTAAAGTAAAACCGATAGGAGTTTTAATTATGGAAGATGAAGCTGGTTTAGATGAAAAAATTTTAGCTGTTCCTATTGAAAAAATTGACCCTATCGAAGGTACTTATAATAATATTTATGAAATACCAGAAGCTATCAAAAATAAAATTAAACATTTTTTTGAAAATTATAAAACTTTAGAACCAGGAAAATGGGTTAAAGTTAGAGATTGGCTCGATAAAAATGAAGCTATAAAAAGAATTGAAAAAGCCTATAAAAATTTCAAAGCCTAACCCTTAATGCCTCTTTATGTTATTAAAAGTGATAAAACTAAAGAAGAATATAATGAGGAAAAAGTAATTTCTGTTTTTAAAAAAATTAAAGTACCAGAGGAGAGAATAGAAAAAATCTTAGAAAAAATAAGAAAAAACTTACCCGAATTAGTTACTACTAAAGAACTTTATAAATTTATTTTTGAAGAGTTAAAAAAAGAAAAAAAAGAATTAGCTTATAAACTTAACCTCAAAAACTCTCTTTATCTTTTAGGTCCTAGTGGCTATCCTTTTGAAAAATATATTGCTCATCTTTTTAGAGAATATGGATATTTCGCTAAACATAATTTATTTTTTAAAGGTTTCTGTTTAAATTATGAAATAGACCTTTTAATTGAAAAAGAAAATTTAAAACTTTTAGGCGAATGTAAATTTCATCAAACAAAAGGTAAAAAAAATGATATCAAAACAATTCTTTATGCTTATGCAAGACATTTAGATATTTTAAAAACAAACAAAGATTATAAACTTCTTTTTGTAACTAATACTAAATTTACTTCAGAAGTTATTCAGTTTGCTAAATGTTATTCCATCGAACTTCTTTCTTGGGATTTTCCTCCAGAAAAAAATTTACCTAAACTTATAGAAGAAAAACATTTCTATCCCTTAACTATTTTTGATTTTCTTTCTAAAAGAACTTTAACAAATCTTTTTTCTTATGATATTGTTTCTATTAGAGATTTTTTTAATAAGGAAGATGGGTATTTAAAAAAAATTAGCGGCTTAAATTTAGAGGAAATTAGAAATTTAAAAAGTATAATAAAAGAAATTTTGTTGTTATAATGAACATATAATGGTGGGCGTAGCTCAATTGGTTAGAGCGGAGGCCTGTGGAGCCTCAGGTTGCCGGTTCGAGCCCGGTCGCCCACCCTTGACATAAAGAGGTTTATTTGATAAAATTTAAATTGTCGCTAATAAAAACTAAAATATAATCATGAGAAATTTTTATTTTTTAATTTCTTTACTACTTTTAATTTTTGGATTACACCAATTTGCTTTTGCTGGTTATCAACCTCCATTTGGAGGAGAATATACTAATTTATGTGGATCTGGAACAAATGCAAATTTTTATTCTTGTAGTGCTAATTGTGATATAAATGCTGGTAAATGTTCTTCAAGAAGTAATGAATGGATTTTTATTTATATATGTTCTGGAAGACAAACAGAATGTCGATCAAATGAAATTAAATTAGGTCCTAATAATACTGCTTATGTAACAAGTTATGCTGGCGTAGGATCTGATAAAACTGTTCAAATAGATGTTTTTAATAAAGATTGCCGAGCTGGAGGTGGTTGGTCATGTGATAATTCTAATTTAAAAGGTTATATAGTTTGGTGGTCTGGTTCTTCAGGTGGAGGACAAATTCAATGTAATGAAAATGAAGTTCAACTTTCTGTTATTCCTAATCCATCAAATATTGGCGATTGGATATATTTTAAAGTTACTGCTGGCGATGCTTCTACTTGGTGGAGAAATGAATTTTCAGGAGGGGTAATGAATTGTACAGAAACAATTTATGGTTGGGAAACAAAGTGTAAAAGTTATACCTTGGGAACTTTTACTTGGACAAGATATTGGAAAAGATGTGTTGGTAGTCCTAATAATTGTTCGTCTGAATGTAGAAAATCTATAAGTTTTACAATAAATAAATTAATTCCGTCTATAGTACCGCCCATAGTAATTACTTTACCACCAGTCGTTACTTATTAAATAAAGTCATGAATAAAATCATGAAAAAATCAATAATCTTTCTAACAATCTTTTTTTTAGGTTTTTTATTAACTTCTTATCATTTCTTTAAGAAATCAGTTTCTGCACAAATATCTTGTCCTTCTGATACTACTTATGGTGATACTTGGGCAACTCTTGTAGGTGAGATTCAAAGTAATGGCGGTGATCCTAATATCACTGCTTGGTTTGAATGGGGAACATCAAGTTTTAATTTATCAAATACTACTCCTCCACAATCTCTTTATGTTCCTAATCCACCTCGAAGATTTTGTGATCAAATTACAGGTCTTCAACCTTGCCAAACATATTATTATCGTGCAGCTTCTAGTAATTCCGGAGGAACAAATTATGGACAAACCTACTCTTTTAAAACTCAATGTATGACTTCTCTTCAAGTTTCTTGTTATGCTTCACCTAACCCAGCTAATGTTAATCAACCAGTAACTTTTTATGCTAATGTAAGTGGTGGTACTGGAGTTTATAGCTACAATTGGTCTGGTGCTTGTACCGGTACTTCTTCTTCTTGTACTCGAACATTTTCTCAGCCTGGAACTTATTCAGTTACTCTTACAGTTACCTCTGGAAATCAAACTCAATCAGCCTCTTGCTCAGTTACAGTTAATCAACCAGTTACACCACCTGTAGTTATTACTCTTCCTCCTATTTCTACTTTATAAGCAATAAACATCTAAAAAATGAAAAAACTATTTATTTTTCTTTTATTAATTACCTTTTTTTCAGAATTTGTTTTTGCTGAAACTTGTCCTTCTAAAACAGTTGCTGGAAGAAATTATATTCATTTTGTAGGTAAACTTGAGGGAGTTGGTGGTGATGAAAAAGTAATAGTCTGGTTTGAATATGGTTTAAATAAAAAAAATTTAAATAAAAAAACTAAAGAAATAGAACTTAGAGAACCGAAAATCTTTTGTTATAAAGAAATTAAATTAAAACCATGTACAACTTATTATTATCGAGCTGCAGCTAAAAATACTGCTGGTACAAATTATGGAGAGGTTAAAAGCATAAAAACATTATGTAAAAAAAAGTTAAAATGGATTATATTCTAACTATTGACAAATAAAAATTTTTGTTTTATAATTTAAATATACTTCACATCTAATTTAATTAAAAAAAAATTTAAAAAAATGTTTTTCAATAAAAAAAATCTCATAATTTTATTTTTCTTCCTTTTTACTTTTTTGAATGTTTCTGCACAAATATCTTGTCCTTCTGATACTACTTATGGTGATACTTGGGCAACTCTTGTAGGTGAGATTCAAAGTAATGGCGGTGATCCTAATATCACTGCTTGGTTTGAATGGGGAACATCAAGTTTTAATTTATCAAATACTACTCCTCCACAATCTCTTTATGTTCCTAATCCACCTCGAAGATTTTGTGTTCAAATTTCAGGTCTTCAACCTTGCCAAACATATTATTATCGTGCAGCTTCTAGTAATTCCGGAGGAACAAATTATGGACAAACCTACTCTTTTAAAACTCAATGTATGACTTCTCTTCAAGCTTCTTGTCATGCTTCACCTAACCCAGCTAATGTTAATCAACCAGTAACTTTTTATGCTAATGTAAGTGGTGGTACTGGAGTTTATAGCTACAATTGGTCTGGTGCTTGTACCGGTACTTCTTCTTCTTGTACTCGAACATTTTCTCAGCCTGGAACTTATTCAGTTACTCTTACAGTTACCTCTGGAAATCAAACTCAATCAGCCTCTTGCTCAGTAAATATTTTTTCTGGATCATCTTTTACCAATCAACCGCCAGTTCCTGTTATTGCTTTTACTCCTGATACTATTTTTCCAGGAACAATAGTTACCTTTGATGCTTCTAATTCTTATGATCCAGATGGTTATATTACCCTTTATGAATGGCGAGTTAACGATAAAATCGCTTCTTTTAATAAAATATTTTCTCAAACTTTAGCTTCAGGAAATTATAGAATAAAACTTACAGTAACTGATAATCAAGGAGCATCAGGTTCCAAAGAAATCTTTATTACTGTAGGAAGAACGAGAGTTATTACTCAAAAAGTAGCAACTTTAGTTTCCCAAACAAAACTAGTTGATCTTTTATTAGAAACATCTTATCCAGTTTACGCTTGTCAAAAAAATGAAATTCAAATTACTTTAGTCAATCACACTGCTGTAAATAGAAAGGTAACTCTTAGTGTTTATGGCGAGGCTGAAAATTGGTTTAAACCTAATCCTAAGATTTTAATTTTAAAACCTAGATCAACTACTTTGGTTAAATGGGAAGTTGCACCAGATTGTCAAGTAAAAGAAGGAAATTATAATTTTACTATTGACGTTACTACACCTGGAGGTAATTATAACTATGATGGAATTTTAGAGGTAAAAACTAAAAGTAACTTTCTTTCTCCTGTTTTAGGTTTTATTGGAGGTATTTTACCTAATTTATGGCTTTTAATCTTTCTTCTTTTAATTCTTCTTATAAATATTTATATTTGGTATAGATTCTTAAAGAAAAAAGAGGAAACTAAATAAATATTTTTATTCCTTTAACATTTTCCAAAGTTTTTTAGGCTTTATAAGAGAAAATTTTTGAGATTCTAATTCACTTATTTCTCGAGGAAAGTTATAATATTTTTTACTGTTTATTAAAATCAAAGGAAGAGGACTCCAAAGATGTTTTCCTGTCTTTGTATCTGTAATATGATCACCGGTAATGATAATAAGAGGGTCCTCTTCTTTTTTTATTTCTAAAAATAATTTTTCAAGCCATTTGTCGAAAAATTCAAAAAACTCCTTTTTTTTCAGAAAATTTTTATCATGACTAGCTTCATCAGCTTCTTTTAAATGAATATATAAAAGTTCATAATTTTTTATGTTTCCTAAAATTTTTTTAAAGTAAAAATCGTACCTTTTATTAATTTCTTCAATTTCAGGCAAGGTTAAAGTTTTAAAACCAGCAAGTTTACATCCTCCTTTTAAAGCACCATTTTCAGCTATTACTAAACCATTTTTTATTTTATTTATTTTGAAAAAATTTTTAAGCTTAGGTAACTTATTTCCTGCTTCTCTTGTTAAAAGAAAATTTGCTGGTAAGATCTTTCTTTTTATCCTTTCTTTATTAATTTCACTTTTTTTAAGTATTTCGTGAGTTGAGATTAAAAATTTCCATAAAATTTTAGCTGTATATATAGATTTTTTATCATTAGCCAGAGGTTTTAATTTTTTTACTTTTTTATTCTTTTCGTAGGGGTCAGAATCTGATATTTTTTCTGAAAGATTTTTTTTAAAAATTAAAACACCTCTATGTCCATAGGTATGATAAAATTTAAAAGGTACTTCAAATTTTAAATTATTAATTTCTTTACTTAATTTATCTAAGCCATAGGAATTTCTTCCTGCTCTTCTATCTAAAACAACCAAGTTTTCATTAACCGAAGCAAAATCAACTCTTAAAGCTAAATTACCCTTTTTATAATTTATATCACCTCCAATAGCTTCAAATGGTCCTCTTTTGAATTTTTCAGGTTTTATTTTATACCCCAAGATACCTAAATTTGCTAATCCCGTAACACTTCTTTGTCCTAATTTAGGCCAATAATTTTTTTCTAGAGGTAAAAAATTATAGAGAGCCAACATTTTTTTTATTGATAAACTTTCTAGAAAAGCCTTTTTAGCTAATCTTAAAGGAGTATTTTTTTGAGGCTTATCTGAAAAACCATCTATAATGAAAAATAATATCCTTGCCATTTTATTTTATTTTATGGTATAATTTTAAATATTCTTTTCTCTATATTTTTATTTTATGCCTAAAAATGAAAGTTAAATCATCAATTAAAAAAAGGTGTCGCAAATGTAAAATAGTTAAAAGGGGGGTTTATCGTTATGTAATTTGTGAAAACCCCAAACATAAACAAAGACAAGGTTAATGGCTAGAATAGTAGGAGTAGAACTTCCAGATAATAAAAGATTGTTTTTTGCTTTGCCAAGGATTTATGGAATAGGTTTTTCTTTGGCTCAAAAAATTTGTGCTGCTACACAAATTAATCCTATGAAAAAAGTTGGTGAATTAACTGCTGAGGAAATTAATAAAATTGAAAAATATATAGAAAAAAATTTTAAAGTTGAAGGAGATTTAAAAAGAGAAACTCAAGCTAATATTAAAAGATTGATAGATATTAATTGTTATCGTGGGATAAGACATGTTAAAAAACTTCCCGTAAGAGGCCAAAGAACAAGGTCAAATGCAAGAACAAGAAAAGGTCCTCGTAAAACAGTAGCTACCGGTGCTAGAAGAAAAGCCGGTGCAGGCAAGAGATAAAAATGGGAAAAACGAGAACAAAACAAATTGTCGGAGAAGAAGAATTGAAAAAAGAAGAGGTTTCTAAGGTAAAGAAAAAGAAAAAAATTTATCTTAAATCTGCTCGTATTTATATTAATTCTCACTTTAACAATACTCTTATAACTTTAACAGACGATAATGGAAATGTAATTCTTTGGTCTTCTGCTGGTCACGCTGGTTTGAAAAATACTAAAAAAGGAACACCCTTTGGTGGTCAAAAAGCTATGGAGGTTCTTTTAGAAAAAATGAAAGATTTTAATATTGATGAAATTAAAGTTTTCGTTAAAGGTGTTGGTCCAGGAAGAGAATCTGCCTTAAGAGTTCTTTTTAGTAAAGATTTAAATATTACTTACATTGCCGATATTACTCCTGTTCCTTTTGGAGGGCCGAAAAAACCAAAACCAAGAAGAGTTTAAAAATGAAATTAGGACCAAAGTGTAAATATTGCCGAAGATTCGGAATTAAGTTAGGACTTAATGAGAGATGTTTATCTCATAAGTGTGCTTTAGCAAGAAGAAGAATAAGACCAGGAGTGCGTGGAAGAAAACCAAAGACTTTTTCTCTTTATGGAAGGCAACTTATGGAAAAACAAAGATTGAAACTTTTTTATTTAGCTAATGAAAATCAAATGAAAAAATATGTAGAAATAGCTAAAAAACAAAAAAAATCAGCTACGGAAGCACTTTTAGAAATCTTAGAAAGAAGATTAGATAATGTTATTTGGAGATTAGGTTATACCCCTCATAAACTTCAAGCTCGTCAACTTATTTCTCATGGCCATTTTTTAGTTAACGGTAAAAAAATAAAATCTCCTTCTTATTTAGTTAATCCTGGAGATGTGATTGAAATAAGGCCTCAAAGCAGAGATATAGAACCGTTTAAAGATTTAGGAGAAAGACTTAAAAATTACAATCCACCTTCTTGGCTTGAAATTGATAAAAACATTTTTAAAGCTAAAGTTTTACGTTTACCTCAATATAATGAAATTCAGCATAATTTTAGTTTAAACATGGTCATTGACTTTTATAGTCGACAGTAATTTTTAGCATTAAAAATGTCAATTATTAATGATTTGGTTTTTCCAGAAAAATTAAAACCAATTTTATATGAAGAAAAAAAGGCTACTTTCGAAATTAAACCTCTTTTTCCAGGTTTTGGAGTAACCCTAGGAAATGCTTTAAGAAGAGTTTTACTTTCTTCTCTTTTAGGAGCAGCTATTACTAAAATAAGAATTGAAGGCGTAGAACATGAATTTTCTACTTTACCCGGAGTTTATGAAGATATTTTAGATATCCTTCTTAATCTTAAAAAAATTAGAATCAAAATGAGTTTAGATTATCCTGTAGAACTTAAGTTAGAAGCTAAAGGGAAAAAAGAAGTAAAAGCTAAAGATATTGAAAAAGTAGCCGGTATAGAAATAGTAAACCCAGAAGTTCATATAGCTACTTTGACAAAAGAAGAAGCTGAACTTAAAATGTATCTGACGATGGAAAGAGGAAGAGGTTATGTTTTAGCAGAAAATCTTTCTAAAGAAAAACCAAAAATAGGAGAACTTTATTTGGATGCTAATTTTTCACCAGTAGTAAATGTTAGTTATGAGGTTGAAAATGTAAGATACCTAGAAAGAACAGACTTTGATCTTTTAAGAATTACTATAGAAACAGATGGTACTAAATCACCTATGGAAGCTCTTAATGAGGCTATCGAAATTTTAATTAATTATTTTGATACCCTAAAAATAAAAGAATGAGAAAATTAAAAAAGGGTAAAAAATTTGGCCTAAAGAGAGATAAAAGAAAGGCTCTTTTTAAAATAATGGCTCATCATCTTATTATGAATGAAAAAATTAAAACTACTACTCAGAAAGCAAAAGCTCTTAAAAGTTTTATGGAAAGACTGATTTCTAAAGCTAAAAAAGGAGATTTAAGTTCTTTAAGATATCTTTTGTCTAAACTTCCTAAAAAATCAGCTTATAAACTTTTCTATGATATTGCTCCCAAATATAAAGAAAGAGAAGGGGGTTATTTAAGGGTCGTAAAACTTCCTTTTAATAGATTAAAAGATAACGCTGAACTTGCTCTTATAGAATTTTTATAAATGTTAGTAATAAGATTTCAAAAGGTAGGTAAAAAAAATCAAAAAATTTTAAGACTCGTTCTTCAAGAAAAAAAATGGAAGCTTAAAGGAAAAGTAATTCAAGTTTTAGGTTGGTGGAATCCTTATCTTAAAAAAGGAGAATTTAAGAAAGACTTAATAGAGTTTTATTTAAAAAATGGCGCTAAACCTAGTGAAACAGCTAAAAGCATTTTAAAAAAAGAAAATATCATATAATAAATGAAAATTGAACTGTTAAGGTTGAGTAACGGTCTAAAATGTCTTTTTTTTCCTAAGGAAGATTTTGAAAGTATTAAATTTAGCTTTTATATTAAATTAGGAACAGACTACGAAAAGAAAAATGATCTTGGTATTTCTCATTTTTTGGAACATATGATTTTTCGAGGTTCCAAAAATTTTCCTTCTGTTGAAAAGGTAAGAGAAGAGTTAGAAAAAATAGCTGCTCTTTATAACGGAGAAACTTTAAGAAGTAAAACTCATTATTACATTAAAACACTTTCCCGATTTCAAGATAGATCTCTTTTTCTTCTTTCAGATTTAATTAAAAATCCTCTTTTTAATGAAGAAGATATAGAAAAAGAAAAAAGTATTATTATTGAAGAAATAAGAATGTCAGATGATGATAGAAGATATAAAAATTTTTCTAATCTTTTAAGAACTCTTTTTAGAAATAAAATTTTTGGTGAGGATATAGCTGGTAGAAAGGAAACCATAGAAAATATAAAAAGAGAAACACTTTTTAAATATCATCGTCAATTTTATAATGCTAAAAATTCTCTTTTAATAGTTATAGGGAAAATAGAAAATCTAAAAGAATTAAAAAAATTAATTAAAAAAAATTTTAAAGATTTACCTGAAGGCAAAAATTTTTCTCTTCCTTTTATAAACTTTGTTCCCGCAAGAAAAACTTATTTTGAAATAGATAAAGGAACAAATCAGGTTTATTTTTCTATGGGAACTTTTATGCCCGTTTATGGATTTAAAGATTTACTTCAAAATAAATTTTATATAGATTTTTTTATAATTAACCGAATCTTAGGAAGCGGAAGTAAAAATAGACTTTTTTCTAAAATAAGAGACAAATTAGGTTTAGTTTACTATATAGAATCTTCTTTCTTATTTAATTACAACAGACTTATTTTCTTTATCGCTTCAGGAATTAAAAAAGAAAAATTTTTAGAAAGCATCAAATTTATTTTTGAAGAAATTGAAAAAGTTAAAAAAGAAGGATTTAGTAAAGAAGAAATTGAAATAGCTTATAATGCGGAAATTAGTGAGATGCTTATAAATTTTGAAAACCCAGTAAGTTTAAGCAGTCTTTATGCTAATTTTTATCTTTATTTTCTTAAAGACTTTAAAAAAATGGATCTTAAAAAATTTTTAATGAAGCTAATTCCTTCTAAACCTAATTTTGAAGAAATAAATAAAAAAGCTAAATTTTTGTTAAATAAAAATTTTTGTTTTTCATTAACTTTAGAAAATGAAAAAAGGAAAAAAGATTTTTTAAAATTTCTTTCTCGTTTTAGTTATTTTAAATGATAAAATAATACTTAATGGAGGTTTTTAAGAAAATAAGTTTTTGGTTTTTCCCCTTTTTAGCTATAGTTTTTTGGATTACTAAGGAAACGCTTTTTGCTGTTTTTTTAGGATTGGTTTTAGGCTTTACTTTGCAAAATTTAGCTCGCTTTTTAAGTATTAAAACCAATTTTTCTTATTATTTTTTTGTTTTTTTACTTTATCTTTTTATTTTTCTTTTTATAGGTTTTCTTTTTTATTTCCTCTTTAAAGTAGTAACCAATGAATTTCCTTCTTTTATTTCTCATCTTAATGAAATACTAAAAAACTATACTTTTAAAATAGAAAAAGAAGAAGCATTTAAAAAATTAGATATTTTTAACATATTCCAATCTTATTTTCCTAACATTTTTTATTTTCTCTACTCTCTTTTTGGAAATTTTATTTCTCTTATTTTAATTTTTATTATTTCTCTTTATATAGCTTTCGGTCCTAATTTAGAAAGAGAGGTTTTTTCTTATATTAAAAGTGAAGAAAAAAAAGAAGAAATTTTTAATCTTTGGTTTAGAATAAAAAGAAAATTAGCTTTTTGGATTTTAGGGCAAATTATTCTTATGTTTTCTATAGGGATAGCAGTTTATTTTGTTTATGCTCTTCTTTTCAATTTACCTTATAAATTTTTAGTTAGTCTTACTGCTGGAGTTTTAGAGACTGTACCCATTTTAGGTCCAGTAGTTTCTACTTTAATAGCAGTTTTTATAGCTGTAATTGAAAAACCAGAAGCTATTTTTCCTTTAATTTTATCTTTTTTTATAATTCAGCAATTAGAAAATCATTTTCTTGTTCCTTTAGTTATGAAAAGAACAGTTCAATTAAATCCTATTTTAGTTATTCTTAGTCTTTTAATTTTTGGTAAACTTTTTGGTTTTTGGGGAGTAATTTCTGTTTTGCCTATTTTAGTGATTTTCACCGAGATTTTTAATTATTATTTCAAAGAAAAAAATGAAATAAAATAAAATTATAATTTGCGGGGTGGTGTAAGGGTAGCACGCAGGGCTCTGGACCCTGAAGCTCTGGTTCAAATCCAGACCCCGCAGCGAAAGATAATGTAATATTGTGGTATAATATAAACTATGATTAATGATTTTATAAAACCCAAAGAAAAAAAGACATGTTATTTTTGCTCTCAGGCAGCTAAAGAAATTGATTATAAAGATGTGGAAATTTTAAAGAAGTTTCTTTCAGCTGCTTATAAAATTAAAAAAAGAAAAAGCACCGGCTTTTGTTCTTTTCATCAAAGAAAATTTGCTAGAGCAGTAAAAAGAGCAAGACAAATGGCTCTTTTACCATTTTTACCCTAGTATTTTTTTCAAAAAACTTTTTCTGTGATAAACAGAGAGACCAATTTTTTTGATAGCTTCAAGATGCTCTTTAGTACCATACCCTTTATTTATTTCCCAATTATAAAAACTAATTTTTTTTGCTAATTTTTTCATAAATTTATCTCTATAAACCTTAGCAATAATTGAAGCACCACCCAAAGAATTTAATTTTTTATCGCCTTTAACTATGAAAATTGCTTTTTTTATATTTTTATTTTCTTTGCCATCTAAAATTAAAATTTCTGGATTAAAAAAATTCCTTATTTTTTCAATTCCTGAAAGATAAGCTTTGCCCATACCTAATTTATCTATTTTTTTATTTGAAATAAAAACTTTTTTATAAGGAATTCCAATTTTTTTGATAATTTTTAAAAAAAACTCTTTCTTTTTTTCGGAAAGTTCTTTAGAATCAAAGAAAAATATTTTATTTTTTTCTAAAATTTTTAAAGAAGTTTTATTAAGAAAAATAGCCCCTAAAGAAAGTGGTCCAGCTAAAGCACCTCTTCCAGCTTCATCAATGCTTACTAGAGTTTTATACTTTTTAAGAATATTTTTTTCGAAATGCCAATCTTTTTTATTTTTAACTCCTTTTGATAAAATTTTTATGAAATGAAGTTCGTTCATCTTCATGTACATTCTCATTATAGCTTACTTGACGGCTTAGGCAAAATAGATGATTTGCTTCAAAGAACTAAAGAATTAGGCTATTCTGCTTTGGCTCTTACTGACCACGGAAACCTTTATGGAACTATTGAATTTTATAAAAAAGCTAAAAGTTTAGGGATTAAACCTCTTATTGGTGCTGAACTTTATTTAGCTAAAAGAACAAGATTTGATAGAACACCAAAAATTGATTCTAAAAGTTACCATCTTACAGTCTTAACAGAAAATGAAAAAGGTTATAAAAATTTAATTAAACTTGTAAGTAAAGCTTATTTAGAAGGTTTTTATTATAAACCTAGAGTAGATAAAGAACTTTTAAGAGAATACCACGAGGGTCTAATTGTTCTTTCTGGATGTCCTAACGGTGAAATTCCTCGTCTTATTTTAGAAGGAAATTATGATTTAGCTAAAAAGAAAGTTTTTGAATATTTAGAGATTTTTGGTAAAGATAATTTTTTTATCGAAATTAATTATCATCCCAATTTAGAAGATGTTAAAAAACTTAAAAAAGCATTAATAGATCTTGCTAAAGAAACAAATCTTAAAACAGTAGCTACTTATGATGTTCACTATGTTTATCCTGAAGATAGAGAAATTCATGATATATTTTTAGCTATTCAACAAGGAAAAGATGTTGAAGAAGAAGATAGACTTTCTATGAAAGCAGACGATTTTTCTTTAGCTGATGAAAAAAGAATTTATGAACTTTATGGAGATATAGAAGAAGCTATTTTAAATACCCTAGAAATAGCTGAAAGAATAAATTTAGAAATAGAATTAGGAAAACATAAGTATCCTGTTTTTCCTTTACCTCCAGGTATGACTGAAAACGAATATTTAAGAAAACTTACTTATGAAGGTCTCAAAAAAAGAGGTTTAGAAAATAATCCAAAAGCTAGAGAAAGGATGAATTATGAGCTAGATGTTATTGAAAAAACTGGTTTTTTTGGATACTTTTTGATAATTCAAGATGTGGTAAATTATGCGAAAAAAGAAAAAATTTTAGTTGGTCCAGGAAGAGGCTCAGCGGCGGGAAGTTTAGTTTCTTATCTTTTAGGGATTACAGAAATCAATCCTTTAAAATACGACCTTCTTTTCGAAAGATTTTTAAATCCTGAAAGAGTCGAAGCTCCTGATATTGATGTGGATGTAAGTGATATTAAAAGAGATTTAATTTTTGAATATTTGAAAAAAAAATATGGAGAAAATAGCCTTGCTCAAATAATCACTTTTGGAAAAATGGCTTCAAGAGCAGCTGTTAGAGATATTGGTAGAGCCCTAGGTTTTTCTTTTTCTTTTGTTGATAAGTTAGCACGCCTTATTCCTCCTAATATGAGTCTGAGTGAAGTAGAAAGTCTAAGTGATGTGCAAAAAGTTTTTAAAGAAGAACCAAAATATAAAAGCATTTTAGAATATGCTAAAAGAGTGGAAAAAGTAGTAAGACATGTTTCTGTTCACGCTTCTGGAGTAGTGATTGCTCCTGGAGATATTTTAGAAATTTTACCTCTTCAATTTGCTCCTCAAGAAGTTTCTAGAATAATTACTCAATATGATATGAATGCTATTTCTGATTTAGGACTTTTGAAAATGGACTTTCTTGGTTTAAGAACTCTTTCCATTATTGAAGATACATTAAGAATAATTAAAGAAAGGCATGTTAAAGAAATTGATTTTAAAAATTTAAATGAAGATAATTTTGAAGATGAAGTTAAGGAAATTTACAGTCAAGGAAAAACAATAGGTGTTTTTCAGGTAGAAGGTAAAGGAATGACTGAAGCTTTAAAACAAATAAAACCTAAAAATTTAGAAGAACTTTCTGCTGTTTTAGCTCTTTACAGACCAGGACCAGTAAAACTCATTTCTGATTATGTAAAAAGAAAATATGGAAAAGAGCCAGTTGAATATCTTCATCCGCTCTTAGAGCCAATTCTTTCGGTAACTTATGGGATATTAGTTTATCAAGAGCAGCTTATGAAAATAGCCACAGATTTAGCTGGTTTTACTTTATCAGAAGCAGATGTTTTAAGAAAAGCTGTAGGAAAGAAGAAAGTTGATTTACTTCAGTCTCTTAAAACAAAACTTATTGAGGGGATGATAAAAAAGGGAATTTCAGAAAACTTAGCTCAAAAAATTTGGGACTGGATAGAACCATTTGGACAATATGGTTTTAATAAAAGTCATTCAATTTCTTATGCTTATGTTTCTTATCTGGCAGCTTATCTTAAGGCTAATTATCCTTTAGAATTTATTAATGCTTGTTTAATTCATGAAGGACATGATGTGGAAAGAATATATGTTTATTTAGAAGAAGCTAAAAAATATGGTTTTAAAGTTTTACCTCCGGATATTGATGAAAGTGACTTCTATTTTAAAATCGTCAGTAACGAAACTATTAGATTTGGTTTAGGAAGCATTAAAAACGTAGGCAGACTCTTAGTAGAAGCTATTTTAGAAGAAAGGAAAATAAACGGATCCTTTAAGTCTTTAATTGATTTCTTTTCCCGGGTAAAACATAAAGACTTAAATAAAAAATCAATCGAGAGTTTAATTAAAGCGGGTGCTTTTGATAGATTTGCTCAAAGAGAAGTTTTGATAAGTAATTTAGACAAAATTCTAAATTATTCAAACAAAATTAAAAATTTTGTTTTAGGAAAAAGCTTATTTGGAAATAAAAACTCAGACTTATTTTTTCCTACCTTTACTTCTTTATCTAAAATAGAAATTTATAGATACGAGAAAGAACTTTTAGGAATTTATCTTTGTGGACATCCTTTTGAAGACTTCGAAAAATTTTTAGGAGGAAGGGTAAAAAAAATAAGTGATATTTTGAATGCTAATGAAAATTTAAAAATATCTTTAGCTGGAGTTTTAAATAAATTTGAAAGAAAGATAAATAAAGATAAAAAACCTTTTGCTTATCTCGAAATTGAGGATCTTTCGGGAAGAATAGAAGTTTTTCTTCCTCCAGAAATTTATGCAAATTATTTTGAAATTTTAAAAGAAGGAGATATTTATTTTATTATAGGAGAAACAAGGAAAAAAGATAAAATATATGTTTTAGCCGATATCATTCAAAATATTACTGATTTAAAAAAAATAAAAAATTTAAAATCATCTATTCTAATATGAAAACAAGACTTTTTATTGGGCTTCCTCTTACTTCAGGTCTTAAAAAAAAGATTGCTTTTTTAGAAGAAGATTTAGAAAAAGAAATAGGCTATAAGATTAATTGGATAAAATTAGAAAATTTACATTTGACCTTAATTTTTTTAGGTTATGTAACTTTTGATGATTTTTTAAAAATAGAAGAAATTTTTAAAACCTTTCCTTGGGGCAAAAAAAATCTTATGAAAGAGTTTCATTTAAAAATAAAAAAAATAGATTTTGGTCCACCAGGAAAAAATTCAATGATTTGGCTTTATGTAGAGAAAGAAAAAAGACTGGAAGAAGTTAAAAAAGAATTTGAAAAAAGACTTGAAGAATATAAAATAAATTACAAAAGAGAAGAAAGAGATTTTTTACCTCATATTAATTTTTGTCGTTTAAAAGAAAAAAAAATAAACAAGGAAATTAAAAAGGAACTTAATTGGGGTGTAGTTTTTGAGGAAATAATTCTTTATAAATCTATTTTAGAAAAAGATGGGGCTAAATATGAAGAAAAAATCAAAATAAAATTGTTTAGCGATAGTGATATGTTATAATTTATAATTGGATTAGTTTAAATGCCCGGGTGGCGGAAATGGTAGACGCGGCAGACTCAAAATCTGCTGGCCGTCAAGGCCTTGTGGGTTCGAGTCCCACCCCGGGCATCATCTTTTTTAAATCTCCTTTTTCTGTTATAATTAATTAAGCGGTTTTTTAATTTTTTTTTAAAAAATGCCAACAATTAATCAACTTTTAAGAAAAGGAAGAGAGAAAAGAAAATTCAAAGCAAAAGCCGCTGCTTTACTTTATTCTTATAATTCTCTTAAGAGAAGGTTTTACTATGCTCCTTCTCCTTTCAAAAAAGGAGTTTGTATTAGAGTTTATACCATGACACCTAAAAAACCTAATTCCGCTTTAAGAAAAGTAGCTAAAGTAAGACTTTCTAATGGAGTTGAAGTAACCGCTTATATTCCTGGAATTGGACATAACCTTCAAGAGCACTCAATTGTTTTAGTTAGAGGAGGAAGAGTTAAAGACCTGCCTGGAGTTAGATATCATATTGTAAGAGGAGTTTATGATGTTTCAGGGGTTGAAGGAAGAAGACAAGGTCGTTCTCTTTATGGAGCTAAAAGACCTAAAGAATAATGCCGAGAAGAAGAATAAAAATTGAAAGACATTGGCAACCAGATCCTGTCTACAATAGCGTTTTGGTATCTAGATTTATAAATAACCTTATGAGAAATGGCAAAAAAACTAAAGCACAAAAAATTTTTTATAAAGTAATGGAAATTATTGAACAAAAAACAAATCAAGATCCTCTCAAAATTTTTCAGCAAGCTCTTAAAAATGTAGCTCCTCTTTTAGAGGTTTGGCAAAGAAGAGTTGGCGGAGCTACATTTTTAGTACCTCGACCCGTAAGGGCTGAAAGAAGAATTTCTAAATCAATTAAGTGGATAATTGAAGCTGCTCGAAACAAGAAAGGAAAGCCAATGTTTGAAAGGCTAGCTGAAGAAATCATCTTAGCAGCTAACGAAGAAGGAGAGGCTTATAAGAAAAAAGTAGAAATGCATAAGTTAGCTGAAGCTAATAAAGCTTTTGCTCATTTTGGTTGGTGGAACAGAAAAAAACCTCCCCAAGAATAAGGTCAGAATTATAGAATTTGATTTTTTTAAATGCCTCGTCTTTATCCTATCGAAAAAATAAGGAATATAGGAATTATTGCTCATATTGATGCTGGAAAAACAACAACGACAGAAAGGATTTTGTATTATACAGGAATTTCTCATAAAATTGGTGAAGTTCATGAAGGAACAACAGTCACTGATTGGATGCCCCAAGAAAGAGAAAGAGGAATTACTATTACTGCAGCTGCTGTTACTTGTTTTTGGACGCAAAGTTATTTAAAACAAGCAGAGACAAAAGAAGAAAGAATTAAAGGAGAATACAAAATAAATATCATTGATACTCCTGGCCATATAGATTTTACCGCAGAAGTTGAAAGATCTTTAAGAGTTTTAGATGGAGCTATGGTTTTATTTGATGCTGTTCAAGGAGTTGAAGCTCAATCAGAAACTGTCTGGCACCAAGCAGATAAATATAAAGTTCCAAGAATTTGTTTTATTAATAAAATGGATAAAATAGGTGCTGATTTTGAAGATGCTTTAGAATCAATTTATGAAAAACTTACAAGAAACGCTGTACCAGTTTGTATACCTATGGGTAAGGAAGAAAATTTTAGAGGAGTGATAGATTTAATTACTATGAAAGAAGTTTATTTTGAAGGAGAAAAAGGAGAGAAAGTGTTTTATAAAGAAATTGATTCTTCCTTAGAAGATTACGCTAAGAAATGGAGAAATCATATGTTAGAAAAATTGGCTGAAAGCGATGAAATTTTTATGGATAAATATTTTTCTGGAAATTTTAATGAAGAAGACATTAGAAAGGCTATCAGAAGAGCCTGTATTAATTATCTTTTCATACCTGTTTACTGCGGTTCTGCTTTAGATAATAAAGGTGTCCAACTTGTTTTAGATGGTGTGGTTGATTTTTTACCTTCTCCTGTTGATCTACCTCCAGTTAAAGGTACCAATCCTATTACAGGAAGCGAAGAAGTAAGAAAAGCTGATGATAACGAACCATTTTCTGCTTTAATTTTTAAAATCATGATTGATCCTCATGTAGGTACTCTTTCTTATTTTCGAATTTATTCAGGAACATTAAAATCTGGCAATACTGTTTTAAATTCTTCTACAGGAGAAATTTATAGGATTGGAAGAATAGCAAGAATGTATGCTAATCATCGTGAAGAAGTAGAAGAAATGTTTGCTGGAGATATTGGAGCTATTGTTGGAGGAAAAGACTTAAAAACTGGTGATACTATTTGTGATCCTAAAAATCCTATTATTTTTGAAAAAATAAAATTTGCTGAACCAGTAGTATGGATGAAAGTTGAACCTAAGACTAAGGCTGATCAAGAGAAAATGGGTTTAGCTTTAAAAGCCTTGGCTGATGAAGATCCAACTTTTAAAATAGCTGTTAATCCAGAAACAGGCGATACTTTAATTGGTGGTATGGGTGAACTTCAGTTAGAGATTATGGTTGATAGACTTAAAAGAGAGTTTAAAGTAGATGTGAATATAGGTAAACCTCAGGTAGCATATAAAGAAACTATTACTCAAGTAGTAGAAAAAGTTGAAGGTAAATATATAAGACAAAGTGGTGGTAGGGGTCAATATGGTCATGTCATTATTAGACTTGAACCACTTGAAAGAGGTAAGGGTTTTGAATTTGTTAATGCCATTAAAGGAGGAATTATTCCTGATAATTTTATTCCGGCGATAGAAAAGGGTATTAAAGAAGCAATGGAAAAAGGAGTGATTGCTAGTTATCCAGTAACAGATATTAAAATCATCTTGTATGACGGTTCTTATCACGAGGTTGATTCTTCTGATATTGCTTTCAAAATTGCTGGTGCTATTGCTCTTCAAGAAGGAGTAAAACAAGGAAATCCTGTTCTTCTTGAACCAATAATGAAAGTAGAAATCACTGTACCTTCAGAGTTTATTGGTAATATTACCGGTGATTTATCTTCTCGAAGAGCAAGAATTGAAGAGGTTATTGATGAAGAAAAAGTTAAAATTATTCATGCTAAAGTACCTTTAGCAGAAATGTTTGGTTATGCTACTATTTTAAGATCCTTAACTCAAGGAAGGGGTTTATTTTATATGGAATTTTCACATTACGAAATAGTACCTCCACAAATTAGAGAAGATATTATTCGCTTAAGAAATAATGTTAAAACCTAAGGCTCAGCTTCTTTTAGAAGTGGTTTTAATTTTAGGCCTTATTACTATTATTCTTGGAATTTTTGCCTCAGCTCTCACTCTTTCTTTTAATGCTTTTCGCTATAGTAATATAAGTCAAGATATAACTATTTATGGTTTTGAAAAATATCGTAATGCTTTTTTTGATTTAGCTCAAAGAAGTTTTAATTCTTTAGATAATCTTTCCACAACCACTGATTATTATTTAACTTCAACACCTTCTGATTGGCAAATAGTTTCTGGAAAAGAAGAAGTTAAATCAGGTTTAGAAAAATACCTTTTTAGTTTTAGAATTGATAATTTTCAAAATGATCCTAAGGTAAAATTAATTAAGGTCACAGGTGAATATCAAAATTTTATTTTTAACGATTATTTTCTTCTTCCTCAACTTAATGTCAGTTTTTAAAAAAGGTTTAACTCTTCTGGAAGTAGTTATTTTTTTAGGAATTTTTTCTCTTATAGGAATTATTATCTTCCCTTTGCTTATTAATACATTAAATTTCTATCAAGGAAGTGTTGGAGAAATAGATATTTCTCGAGAAGCAAGAAATTTGATCCTTACTTTTCAAAAAGAATCTTATCAAAGTAAAAATATTAACTTTATTACTGACTATGAACTCCTTTTCGAAAAATTTAATGGAGAAAAATCAATTCTTTTTCGTACTTCTCCTGTTTTTTTAAATTTTGCTCCTTCTACTTTGGAAGGAATGATAAGTGGAATGATAAGTAATATAAGGATAGGTTCTGTAAGTCTTAAAGGAGAAAATTATTCTGTAAATTTTGTAAGTACTTCATCTTGCAATCTTTCTTCTTCTCTTAATGTTAATTCGCTTTATTCTCTTTCAGGTTATGCGTGGTCACCTAATATTGGTTGGATAAGTTTTAGAAACTCTTCAGGAGAAAATGTTATCTATGGTGTTTGTGTTACCTCAAGCACTGAACCAGAACTTAGAGGTTATGCTTATAATGATATCATAGGATTTATAACTTTTAATTGTTTAGATTTAGGTGTTTGTGCTTCAAGTAATTTTAAAGTAAAATTGGTTAACGGAAAATATTTAGAAGGATTTGCTTGGAATGATGTTGTGGGATGGTTTTTTTTTGATGGCAAAAATGGAAAAGTTTACTTAGCCCAACTCGATAAAAATTATAACCTTAAAAGAATTTTTCGAATAACTGATAAAAGAATCAATGTTAAAGATCTTAGTTTTCAAAAATTAAATGGTTCTTATAAAGCTAATTTTGTTTTAAATGATGAAACAGGAAAAAATGAGGTAAGTTATGAAACGGCGATTAGCTTACCTTTTAAGTAAATGAAAAAAGGACAAATTTTATTAGGTTTTTTAGGAATCATCTTGATTTTCTTTGGTTTTTTGGTTATAATAGTATTGAATTATTTGTCTTTTTCTTATAATTTAGCTTTTATTTTTCAAAGAAATATCTCCTTAAAATCTTTAGAAACAAGTGGTTTGCGTTATGCCTTATACAGAATCAATCAAAATAGAGATTTTACCACTACCTCCATGCAAATAAATTTACCACAAGGATACGTTAATATTTCTATTGTTACTACTTCTTTAAATTCTAATTTAAGACTTATTTCTTTAACTTCAACTCTTACTTCTACTTCTATCACTAAAAATCTTTTTGCTACAGCTACAATTGATATAAGTTCACCAAGCTCAACTATTTTAAATTTAGAAGTCTCTGATTAGGGCAGGTGGCGGAAAAGGAAGACGCGCAAGGTTCAGGGCCTTGTGGTTTAAAACCGTGAGGGTTCGAATCCCTCCCTGCCCACAAGGTCAAAATTAAATCAACAATTCAAATGGATATTCATCTGGAGCAAATTGAAAAAATAAAAAGCGAAGAATTTAAATTAAGAAGAAAAGAAAGAAAAGAAGAAAAAAGATATTTCGGCACTCTAAAAATAATTCCTTTAGGAGGATTAGAAGAAGTAGGAAGAAACTTAACTGCTTTTGAACTTAATGAAAAAGAAATTCTTATTGTTGATATAGGTTTAGGATATCCATTTTTTGAAGAAATGCCTGGTGTTGATTTTTTAATTCCTAATATTGAATATTTGGAAAAAAATAAAGAAAAAATATTAGGAATTGTTATCACTCATGGACATTATGACCATATTGGAGCTATTCCTTATCTTATTGAAAAACTAGGCAATCCCCCAATTTATGCTACTCCACTTTCTAAAGGAATTATTCTTAAAAGACAAGAAGATTTTCCTTCTGCTCCCAGGTTAGAAGTTATAGAATTTAAAAAAGATATTTATAAACCTTTAAAAATAGGCTCTTTTATAATTGATTATTTTCATGTTAATCATAATATTCCTGATTCTGTTGGACTTTTTATTCAAACACCCGTAGGTAATATTATGCACACTGGTGATTTTAAAATTGATTTTACTCCCTTTTTTGATAAACCTGCTGATCTTTCAAGAATTGTAAAGCTTTCTTTAAGAGGAGTTAGGATTTTAATGATAGATTCAACCAATTCTTATCAACCTGGTTTTGTTATTTCTGAAAGAAAAATTATGGAAACCCTAGAAGAAATTTTCCGAAAGGCTAACGGAAGAATTATTGCAGTGACCTTTGCTTCTCTTTTAGAAAGAATCCAACAACTTATTTATCTTTCAGCTATTTATGGAAGAAAAGTTGTTGTTGATGGACACACAATGAGAATGAATATTGAGGTAGCCAGAAATTTAAAATATCTTCAAGTGCCTAAAGGAACAATTATTAAACTAGAAGAATCTTTTAAACTTAAACCACATCAAGTAACTATTATTTGTACCGGTTCTCAAGCTGAAGAAGGTTCAGCTTTGATGAGAATTGTAAATGGTGAACATAGATATTTTAGGCTTATTAAAGATGATACCGTTATTTTTTCCTCTTCAATTATTCCTGGTAACGAAAGAATTATTCAAGAATTAAAAGATGATATTTTAAAACAAGAAGCTAAGGTTGTTCATTATCAAATGATGGATATTCATGCTTCAGGTCATGCTTTTTCTGAAGAAGTTAAGCTTTTTATTAGTTTAGTCAAACCAGAGTATATTATGCCTGTTCATGGTCATTATTTTATGCTTAAAGCCGTAGAAGAAATAACTATGAATTTAGGAATTCCTAAAGAAAAAATTATTATAGCTCAGAATGGTGATGTTATTAAAATAGTTCCCGAAAAAGTATTTAAAATAGAAAAAAGAGTACCTGCTCATACTGTTTATGTTGATGGTTTAGGTATAGGTTCAGTAGAAAGTGTAGTTTTAAGAGACAGAAAAAATTTAGCTAAAGAGGGCATGTTTGTAATTATTGTTACCATTGATAGTCAAACTGGAGAAATTAGAAAAAATCCGGAAATTATTTTTAAAGGCTTTGTTTATTCTAAAGAAGCAAACAAAGATTTAATTCAAGAACTCTCACAGCTTATAAAGAAAATAGTAAAAAGAAATATAAAATTTTTAGGAGATGAAGCTCCACTAATTCAAGAAGAACAAATTAAATATCACCTAAGAGAAGAAATAGCAGATTTTCTTTATCATAAAACAGGCGGAAGACCTATGATTTTACCTGTAGTTATTAAGATTTAAAAATGAAAGAAAGAAAAAAATTTGAAGTCATCAAAGCTCTTTCAGAGATTATGGAAAAATTTAATATTTTTAGAAATATTCTTTTTACTGTTGTGGATATAAAACTTCCTAAAAGGGGCGGATATTTAAAGGTTTATTTAAGCATTTTTCCTGAAGAAAAGAAAAGCGAATTTATTTCTTATTTTCAAAAAATAAGTTCTACTATTAAAAACGAACTTAAAAAACAAGTTTTTTTAAGACATTTGCCTTCTAAAATAGCTTTTTATACTTCTAAAGAATTTGAAGAAGCAGAAAAAGTTTTTAAAATTTTAGAAAAAATAAAAAATGAAGAAAAAAGTAAATAAAGTTTTGCGTGGTAAAAAAATAGAAAAATTAGCTTTAGAAATTTTAAAGAAAAGAAAATATTTGGTTTGGAAACCTCCTAAAGTTAAATTTTATTCTCAGGATATTTTAGGTTTCTTTGATATTATTGCATTAGGGAAAAAAGATTTAAAACTTATTCAAGTGCAAAAAGAAAGATTAAGACCCTATAAAATCAAAAAAATATTTAAACTTCCACGACCTAAAAAAATTTCTTATGAAGTTTGGATTTATAACCCTCGTTTAAAAAATTTTAAAATTTATGATAAAATGTAATCAATATGACTCATAATCTTATAAAAATAGTTGAAGAGAAATATTTAAGAAAAGATCTTCCTGAGATAAAACCAGGAATGATTGTTAGGATTTGGCAAAAAATTAAAGAGAAGAAAAGAGAGTTTTTACAAAAATTTGAAGGTTTGGTAATTTCTGTAAGAAGAAAAAAGGGAACAAGAGTTATGTTTACAGTTCGAGGTGAAGCCGGAGGACAAATTATAGAGAAAATTTATCCTTTGCATTCTCCTCTGATAGAAAAAATAGAAATTTTAGGACAAGCTAAAACAAGAAGAGCTAAACTTTATTTTGTGAGAAGGCTTCATCCCCGAGAAATAAAGAAAAAACTAAAGGTATCAATTTAAATTTTATTTTTGTTAAGATAATTTATAACTCCTAAACCAGAAGCAATTCCTTGTCCTACAGCTACTCCTATTTGTTTGTGAGGAAAATCAGTAACATCTCCGGCAGCAAAGAATCCAGGAATATTTGTTTCACAAAATTTATTAACGATAATTTCTCCAGCTTTATTTTTTACTTGCCATTCATCAGGTATCATTTCAGAGTTTGGTTTAAGACCTATATGAATAAAAACACCTTCTACTTTTAAATCTTTAATTTCATTTGTGTTTTTATCTAAATATTTTATACCCTTAACAAAATTATCTCCATAAATTTCCTGAGTTAAAGCATTATAAATAATTTCAATATTTTCCTTTTTGTATATTTCTTCAATCAAAATCTTGTCTCCCTTAAATTGAGGATTTTTATTAATCAAATATGCTTTTTGACAAATATTAGAAGCCATAATTCCTGCTTCTAAAGCTGAATTTCCACCACCTATAATAGCTACAGTTTTTCCTTTAAAAAGAGGCATATCACAAACAGAACAATAGCTTACGCCCTTATGATAAAATTCATTTTCTCCAGGAATATTTAATTTTTTGGGAGTAGCTCCGGTAGCTAAAATTAAAGTTTTGGAGGAATATAAATTCCCACTTTTAGTTTGAACGTTAAAAAAATTTTCTTTTTTTTCTACTTTAACTACTTCATCAATTATAGGTTCTATTTCATAACTTTTAAGATGCTCTTCAAATTTTTCTGCTAGTTCAAAACCACTTGTTTTGGGAAAACCTGGATAATTTTCTACAATACCGGAAAGAGCCATTTCTCCTCCTATATCTTTAGCAATCACAATAAAATTAAGCCCTTGTCTTTTTAAATAAATAGCGGCACTAATGCCAGCTGCCGAAGCCCCAATAATAATAGAATCGTAAAGATTTTGAATCATTTTTAAAAAACTTAAAAAACTTAAAAAACGACAAATTTTATTAGTTTTCTTCTAACGCTTCTTTAAGAGAAAGAGGATCATAGCCGATAATTAACCTTTCTTTTCTTTTTTCATCAATCACTAAGGTTACCGGGATACTATTTTGTCCAAGTTTTTGTATCAGTTCTTTTTCCCATTCTTGATTTAATTCAACATTTCTTTCTTCATAAGAATATCCAAAGTTTTCTAAAAATTTTTTTGTTTTTTGACACCAATGACACCAACTGGTTGTATAAATAATTATTTTTTTCATTTCTCAATAATGTTTCTAAATTCATGCATTAATTCAGGTATGAAACCACTTCCTTTATAAACCTTATTATTTTTAATGATAAAAAACGTTGGTGTTCCTTCAACACTATAATTATTTCCTTCAACTATATCTTTATTTATATCAGACTCATATTTTTTTTCTTGAAGACAGGTTTTAAATTTTTCGGTATCTAATTCTAAACGAGAAGCTAAATTTAAAAGATATTCATCGCCAGCTGTAAAAAAGTAATCTCTTTTTTCATTTAAAGCCTTAAATACTTCAGCATATATTTCTTTATGAAATTCCCAATATTTTCCTTGTTCGTTAGCACATCTTGAAGTTAAATGAACTTTTTTAACTTGAGGATGAAGACTTTCTAGAGGAAAATCTCTAAAATAAAAAACAACTTTTTGTAAAGAAACATATTTTTTTAACTCAGGATAAAGATAATTGGCTGCTAGAGCACAAAAGGGACAATGAAAATCACCAAATTCAACTATTTTTATTTCAGCTCCCTCAAAGCCTAAAGGAGGTAAACTTCCTAAATCTACTTTTGTATTTACTTCTTGAAAGAATTTACTTTCAACACTTTCTTTACTTAAATTAGAGGGAGAAAAATTTTTAAAAATAAAATATGAGCCAAGAGATAAAACTAAAACAATTACTCCAAGATAAAAAAGATTTTGATAATTTTCGTTCATTTAAATTTTTGATAAGATTTTTAATTTCGACTAAATTAATTTTAAAAAGTTTTTTTCAAAATTCCAAACAACTAGAAGTATTAGAAATAAAAGGAGGAGAATCTGAAGGAATACAGATGTATTTTATCTCGTTATTTAAATTATTTTTAAGAGAGATAGTAGCATTAGTTGAAGGAACCCCCCTAAATTTAGAAAAAGTAATAGAAAGAATAGTATTTTCTGGAGGATTAACAAAGCTAAATCTTTTATTAATAGCAAACTGGAAATAAAGATAAATATTATTTACGTTTCTTTTATAAAGATTAACATAATCAGTGGAAGTATTAACAAAGCTTACACCCCATTCGCTATTTTCTTCTCCTAAAATTGATTTTTCTCTTGCTGTTTTTACTAAATCGAGGATTCTTTTATTTGTTTCTTCAAAGAAAAAACTCATTTGACTTAATTGATTAAAATAATAAAAACCAAAACCTAAAATAATGGAAATAAGAGTTAAAACTAAAATTGTTTCAAAAAGAGTAAAACTTTTCATTTTATTTTAAAATTTTTAATAAATGCTAAAAGAGGTTTTTTTCTCAGACATTTATTATCCTTTTAGTTTTCTTTTTTTAATTTTAAGTTTTTTTTCTTATTTTTTAAAAGAAGAAAAAAGAATAAGCTATTTAAGTTTTCTTTTATCAATCATTATTTTTGTTTTTCTTTTTTATTCTTTATTACTTTCCTTTTTTCAATATCTTATTTGGAAAAATAACTACTTATCAAAATTTCTTTTACCTCCTTACACTTCTTTTGATTATTTTTTAGATTATGTTTTTTTTAATTTTTTCCGAGATCTTATTTTTAGATTTTTAGGGTTTTTACTTATTTTTCTTTTTTTATTCCTTATCTTTTTTATTTTTAAAAGAGATCCTTTTTATGATGACGAAAAGTATTTTCTTCTTCTTTCCTCGCTTTATTTTTCTTTTCCCTATAATTTCTTCTTTATTTTAATTTCTTTTTTTATACTATTATTAATGGCAAGCTTATCTTTAATCTTTAAAAAAACTAAAGAATATTACTCTTTTAGATTTTTTTGGTTGCCGTTAAGTTTTTTGCTTTTAATTTTAGAAATTCCTCTTTATAAAAAATTCCTTTTTCTCATTCAAATAAAACCATGATTTTACCCGAAGAAAAAATTAAAGAGATTTTAATAAATAAAGGAATTATAGATAAAGATATGTATGAAAAAATTAAAGAAGAATCTCAAAGATTAGGCATACCTTTTTATGAAATTTTAATTCAAAGAAGACTTTTAGATTTAAATTATTTTTACGATCTTATAGCTGAGGAAATTAAAATTCCAAAGGTTTCTTTAAAAAATATTTCTATTCCTACCTACGTTCTTTCTTTAGTGCCTGAAAGACTAGCTTTTGAAAAAAAACTTATTCCTTTTGCTCTCGAAAACGATGTTTTAAAAGTAGGAATGGTAAATCCTTTAGATTTAGAAACTATTAAAATAATTGAAGAAGTCTCTCATAAAAAAATTGAAGTATATTTAATTACCCCTGAAGATCTAAGGGTAGCTTTAATAAATTACCAAAGATTCTATACTAAAGAATATCAAAGAATGTTCCAATCAGATATTAAAACACTTCATTCTGCTGGTCTAATTACCGAAGAATCAACTGTAAGTTTAGTTAATAATCTTATAAGCTATGCTTTTAGTTCTCGAGCCTCAGATATTCATATAGAACCCTTAGAAAAAGAAATTTTAATAAGATTTAGAATCGACGGTGTTTTAAAAGAAATTATGAGACTTCCTAAAGAATTTTTAGACCCTATTATTGCTAGGATCAAAGTAATTTCTAATCTCCAGCTTGATGAACATTTTAGACCTCAAGATGGTAGATTTAAAACTAAAATCAGTGATTTTGAATTTGATGTCCGCGTAGCTATTATGCCAACTCTTTATGGAGAAAAAGCGGGGTTAAGGATTCTTTCTGGGGCCGTCAAACCAACTTCACTTGATGAATTAGGTATGTTTTCTTTTCTTAAAGACCTCGTTTTAAATTCGATAAAGAAAACATTTGGGATGATTTTAGTTACTGGTCCGACCGCCTCTGGTAAAACAACAACTCTTTACACAATTATTAATATCTTAAATAAACCAGAAATTAATATTGTCACTATAGAAGATCCCATTGAATATGCTATACCTTGTGTGAATCAAACTCAGGTAAATCCTAAAGTAGGACTTAATTTTGCTGTTGGTTTAAGAGCCTTTTTAAGGCAAGACCCAGATGTTATTATGGTAGGTGAGATTAGAGATTCAGAAACAGCTGATGTGGCTGTTCAAGCTGCTTTAACCGGACACTTAGTTCTTTCTACTTTACATACTAATGATGCCCCAACAGCTATTCTTCGTTTGATAGATTTAGGCATTCCTCATTATTTAGTTGCTGATAGTTTAAGTTTAATTTTAGCTCAAAGATTAGTAAGAAAGATTTGTCCTGATTGTATTGTTTCTGAAGAAATTTCCGAATATAAGAAAAAAATTATTTTAGAACAACTTAAATCCCTAGAAATACCCCGAGAAACTCTTGAAGAATATAAAAACAAACTTGAAAAAGCATATATTTTTAGTGGAAGGGGTTGCCAAAATTGTGGTTATAGCGGTTATCGAGAGAGAACAGGTATTTTTGAAGGATTAATTATGAACGATGATTTAAGAGAAATTATTGCTTCTAAAGAATTTACTTTATCAAAAATTAAAGAAATAATAAGAAGAAATGGTTATAAAACAATGTTTGAAGATGGTTTAGAAAAAGTTCTTTTAGGAATAACTACTGTCGAAGAAGTTTTAAGAGTTATTAGAGAATAGATGAAAGTTTTTAGATTTAAGGCTTATGATGAGAAAGGCAATTTAAGGGTGGGAAATCTCTTTATGGATTCTCAAGAAGAATGTTTAGCTTTTCTTTTAAGAAATAATCTTACTCCTATCGAAATCAAAGAAATACCTGAAAACTTTTTTTTTAAAATATACCTTAAACTCTTTTTTAGACTTTCCCTTTCGCAAAAAATATTTTTCGCTCGCAATCTTTATTTAATTCTTAAATCAGGGTTGGATATTAATCGAGGATTAAGAATTTTACTTAGGGAATCCAAAGGAAGCTTGGCTGATTTTCTTTATTATTTAAATTATAACTTACAAAAAGGAGAACCTCTTTACAGAACCCTAGCTTCTTTTCCTCATATTTTTTCTGAAGTAGAAGTAGAGACAATTAGAGCAGGAGAGGTTTCCGGAAATTTGGCAGAAAATTTACTTCGCTGGGTGAAAAATTTAGAAAAGAAAAGACAAATAAGATCAGAAATTATAGGTAACTTGCTTTATCCTACTATTGTTTTTTTAATGTCTTTAGGTGTAATTTTTCTTCTTATAACTTTTGTTATTCCCAAAATAGGAATTTTAATCAAAGAATTAACAAAAAATCCTCCTTTTTTAACTAGAGTTCTTCTTTACCTTTCTGAATTTACTAACAATTATCTTTTTCAGATAATCTTTGTCTTCTTTCTATTTTTAATTTTTTTAATTATTTTAATCTCCCTCAAAAGTACAAGAAGAATACTCACCAAAATTTTTATGAGGCTGCCTTTAATTTCTAAAATTTATCTTTATTTAGCTTTAAGTGATTTTTTGTTTATTTTAAATTCTCTTCTTAAGGCTGGTATTTCTCTGCCTCAAGCTATAAGACTTAGTCGTCTAAGCGTAAATTATCCTGGATTCAGAGAAGCTATTTTGAATATAGAAAAAAAGATTATTGCTGGAAAAAGATTTGGTGAGGCTTTAGCTGAAGAATCACTTTTTCCTTCAATCTTAGCTAATATTTTAGGGGTAGCTTCAGAGACCGGAAATTTAGAAGAAACATTAGAAATTATGGAAGAATATTATAGACATGAGTTTAGAAATTTAGTAAATAATTTTTTAACTCTTCTTCAACCTCTGCTTCTTATCTTTGTTGGTTTTGTTGTTGGTTTTGTAGCTATTGCTGTTTTAGTTCCTATCTATCAACAAATTTCTATTCAACTTCAGTCACCTTCAGGATTTGGTCCTGGTGGATTTTAAATTAATTTTTGTTATAATTTTAAAAAATGACAAAAGAAGAAAAACTAAAAATTATTAGAGAAGAATTGGGTTACGACCCCTATCCAGCAACTTCTTCAAAAAGAACAGAGATTAAAGATTTTTTGAATAATTTTAATAAAAATTTAAAAGCTAAAAAAAATTTATGGCTTTGTGGAAGAATTATAGCTTTTAGAGATCATGGTAAAATAGTTTTTATAGATCTTAAAGACTTTTCTGGAAGAGTACAAATTATTTTGAAAAAGGAAGAAACATCAAATTATGAAAATTTTGTTAAAATAGCCGACATAGGTGATTTTTTTGGTTTTTATGGTTTAGCCTTTTTACCTTCAACTAAAGAAAAAAGTCTTTTAGCTAAAAAATGGGTTTTACTTTCTAAGTCTGTAAAAAATTTTCCTCGAGAATATTATAAAGTAAGAGATGAAGAACTTTTAGTTAGAAATCCTTATCTTAAAACTATTTTTTATGATGAAGAGAAAGAAACTTTCTATTATCGTTTTAGACTTTTGGAAGAATTAAGAAAAATCTTATGGGAAAGAGGTTTTATCGAAGTAGAAACACCTATTCTTCAAACTCATTATGGCGGTGCTTTAGCTAAACCATTTATTACTTATCTTGAAGCTCTTAAAGAGAAACTTTATCTAAGAATAGCTCCTGAACTTTATCTTAAGAAAATGATGGTTGGTGGTTTTGAAAAAATCTTTGAGATAGGAAAAAATTTTAGAAATGAAGGTATTGATAAAGAACATAACCCCGAATTTACGATGATCGAACTTTATTTTGCTTATCAAGACAGAGAAGGTTTAATGAAATTTACAGAAGAAATTTTAAGAGAACTTGTAAAAAGGTACAATAAGATGAGAAAGAAAAAAGGATTAGTAATTGAATTTCAGGGTAAAAAAATAAATTTAGGTAAAAAATGGAAAGTTTTAAAATATAATGAACTCTTAAAAGAAAGAACCGGCTTGGATTATTTTAAAAATAGCCTAGAAGATTTTTTGAAATTGGCAGAAAAAGAAAAAATAGAATTTAATCCTAAAATAATTACTAAAGGAAAAATAGTAGATGAAATCTTTAAAAAGCTTATAAGACCTACTCTTCAAGAACCAGCCTTTTTGATTGATCATCCTAAAGATATCTCTCCCTTAGCTAAATCTCATCCACAAAATCCAGGACTTACTTTAAGATTTCAACTTTATCTTTGCGGTTTTGAAATTGCTAATGCTTTTGCTGAGCTTAATGATCCTTTTGATCAAAAAGAAAGATTTTTAAAAGAGGTTGAAGAACTTAAAAAAGGAAATCTTGAAGCTCATCCCTATGATGAAACTTTTATTGAAGCTTTAGAATATGGAATGCCACCAACAGCTGGTTTAGGTATAGGATTAGATAGGCTTTTTACTATCATTTTAAATAAACAAAGCATCAAAGAAGTTATTTATTTTCCTTTTGTTAAAAGAGAAAATGATTAAGTCAGAAGAGGTAAGAAAATTGTTTTTAAATTTTTTTGAAAAAAGAGGACATAAAATTATTCCGTCTTCTTCTTTAATTCCTTATGATGATCCCTCAGTTTTACTGACAACTGCTGGTATGCAACAATTTAAGAAATACTACACTCGAGAAAAAGACCCGCTTAAAGATTTTGGCAGTCAAAGAACAGCTTCTATTCAAAAATGTTTTCGTACCACTGATATTAATGAAGTTGGCGATGAAAGACATCTTACTTTTTTTGAAATGTTAGGTAATTTTTCTTTCGGTCCTGTAGATAAGGATGATCCTCAAGATTTTGGAAAATCAGGTTATTTTAAAAAAGCAAGCATTTACTGGGCTTATGAATTTTTAACTAAAGAACTTTTCTTAAATATTGATTATGTTACCATTTTTGGAGGAGAAAAAGATGTTCCTTTAGATGAAGACTCTTTAAAAATCTGGCAAGAGATCGGTATAAGTAAAATTGAAAAAAGGGGTAGGGAAGATAACTTTTGGGGTCCAACAGGAGATGAAGGCCCTTGCGGACCAACAACAGAAATTTATCTAGAAGGAATAGAAGTTTGGAATTTAGTTTTTAATGAATATTATCAAGATAAGAATAAAAAACTAAAAAAACTTGAATTTCCAGGTGTGGATACAGGAATGGGTTTTGAAAGACTAATGAAAATTCTTCAAAAAACAGACACTATTTTTGAAACTGACCTTTTCTTACCACTTTTGGAAATTTTAGAAGATGTTCCTGGAGAGATAAAAAGAAAAAGAATTATTATGGATTATATAAGAGGAAGTGTTTTTTTAGTAGCCGATGGTCTTTATCCGAGTAATTTAGAAAGAGGTTATATTTTAAGAAGGATTTTAAGAAGAACTTTACTGCATTCTAAATTTTTAAATCTTCCCTTAGAAAAAATTGAAGAGATGATAAAAAAAACCATAGAAAAATATCAAGAATTTTACCCAGAACTTAAAAATTTTGAAAAAATTAAAAAAATTATTTTTGATGAGTTAGATACTTTTGAAGAAACACTAAAAAACGGTTTAAGAGAATTTGAAAAAAGAATTAAAGAAAGTGATAGCGAAGAAGTTTTAGGAGAAAAAGTGTTTTATCTTTACACTTCTTATGGTTTGCCTTATGAAATAAGCAAAGAACTTTTAAAAGAAAGAGGTATAATATTTTCAGAAAAGGCAGATAAAGTTTTTAAAGAACTTTTTGAGAAACATCGTCAAGTTTCTAAAGGAGAAAATAATGGCTAAAGCAAAAACATATATTTACCTAGAAGGCAAAGAAGAACTTGGAGATATTGTTTATTTAATTTGTGAAAATAAAAATGAAGAAATTGTTTTAACCGTTCCACCTAATTTTAAAGTCTTAAAAAATTTAAAAAATTTGGAAATTTTAAAAAAAGAAATTAATGCTTGTAAAAAAAGAGTTTATTTTGATTCCGAAGATAATGAATTTTTGGATCTTTGTGAATCTATAGGCTTAGAAATATTTTTAAAAGATTATAAAGAGGAAAGAAAAGTTTTAGATATTAAGCCTCCGCAAAAAAAAGAAGAAAAGAAAACATTAAAAATAACTTTTAAAGAGGAAGATAAAAAAACAGCTTTTAAAAAACCAATTTTAAATTTTTCTTTTTTAAAGCTACTAAAAAAAACCCTGATTGTTGGATTTTTGTTTTTTTTCCTTTATCTTTTCCTCAATTTTATTTTAGGTTTTCTTCATACCAAAGCAAAAATCACAGTTTTTTTGGATAAAAAAGAAATTAATTTAGAAGAAGTTATTACTGTAAGTGAAAATTCTAGTCTTCCAGATTACGAAAATAAAATTTTACCTGGACAGAAAGTAAAGATTGAAAAAAATTTAACTGAAACCTTAGAACCAACAGGAAAAGAAATTTCTCCTTTTCTTCCTAACCTTAAGGTTAATATTTATAATAAACTTTTCTCAAGTTTTCCTTTAGTTGCTGGAACAAGAATTGGTTTTGAAGGAAATATTTTTAAAACTTTTCAAAGAGTTTATCTTCCTGAAGGAAGCGAAAATAATCCTAGTAAAGTAGAAGTTGAAGTTTTTCCCTTTGAAATAAAAAACCAAAATTTAAATTTGCCTAAAGGAACCAAACTTTCTATAGTAGCTCTTGAGGGCAAAAAAACAGAAGAAGGCAAACTTTGGTCTGATTATATTTATGCTGAAGTAGCAGAAGATTATAAAATTTCAGAAAAAACTTCTGAAGTCAAAATAGTAACTCAAGACGATTTAACTAATTTAAGAATAAACCTAGAGGAAAAAATAAAAAAAGATCTTCAAGGCGAGCTTTATCTTCGTTATTTTCAAAATTATCCTATTTTTGACGAATCTCTTATTTCTTTTAAAATTACTAACATTTCCCATTCTTTAGGAGAAAAAACAGATAAGCTTTCAGGTTTTGTTGAAGGAAAATTGGAAACTTATGTGCTTAATAAAAAAGAAGTTGAAGATTTAGCTAAAGATATAGCTTTCAAATTCTTAGGAGAAGACAAAAATCAATTCATTATAGAAAAAATTGAAATACTTTCTCTTAACCTTCTTGATTTTGATTTCAAAAAAGGAACAATGAAGGTTTCTTTAAAAGCTAAAGCTTATTTAAGACCAAATTTAAATGAAGAAATTTTAAAAAATATGATTAAAGGTAAACCTCTTAAAGACCTAAACGGAATTTTCTCTTCTCTTAAGGGTGTAAAAAGTATTAATTTCAAAATTTGGCCTTATTGGAGAGAAAAACTACCCTCGGATCCTCAAAGAATAGAAGTTAGCCTTGAATGAAATTTGTGTTAAAATTTTAATTAGTCTTTTTGGTCGAAGTAAGAAAGAAATGAAAGATGACAAACGAAACACCTGTTTATCAAAAAGTTTTAGAAGAAATTTTAAGGTCATTAGTTAATCATCCAGATAATATTGTTGTTACTCGAAGGGTTGATGAAATGGGGGTTCTTTTAAGTATAAAACTTCATCCTCAAGATATGGCTCTAGTTATAGGTCGAAATGGAGAAAATATTAATGCTATTAAAAAAATCGTCAAGGCTATAGGAAAAAGACACTTTGCTAGAGTTAATATTAAAGTTGAAGAACCAACAACCCTAGAAAAACAAACTTCGCTTTTGAAATCTGAGGAAATTATTAAAAAACTTAAAGAAGAAGCTTAATGCGATTTGATATTATTACTCTTTTTCCCAAAGCTTTTTCTTATTTTCAAACATCAATTATAAAAAAAGCCCAAGAAAAAGGAATAATTAAAATAATTTTTTGGAACCCAAGAGATTTTACTTTTGATAAACATAAAACTGTTGATGATCGTCCTTATGGTGGTGGTCCAGGAATGGTAATTAAATTTGAGCCTGTTTATTTAGCTTTAGAAAAAGCTAAAAAAGAATATCAAACAAAAAAAAGAAAAATTATCTTGACAACACCTTCAGGAAAAATATTTAATCAAAATTTAGCTAAAAAACTTAGTCAGGAAAAGCAAATCATTATTATTTGTGGTCATTATGAAGGTATCGATGCAAGAATAGAAAAATTTGTTGATTTAAAAGTCTCCTTAGGTAAATTTATGCTCAGCGGAGGAGAAACTCCTGCTATGGCTATTGTAGATGCTATTTCTAGATTTTTGCCAGGAGTTTTACATAATCCTCTATCTCAAGAAGAAAAAAGATTTGGAAGGCTTTATTCTTTACCTGTTTATACTCGTCCAGAAATAATAAAAGTAAAAAATAAAATTCTAAAAGTACCTCAAGTTCTCCTTTCAGGAAATCATAAGTTAATTCAAAAGTGGATACAAAAACATCTTAAAAAAATTCTTTAAGATTTGGTATAATAAATAATATCGTTGCCGCGGTAGCTCAGTGGTTAGAGCGGGCGTCTCATAAGCGCCAGGTCGTGGGTTCGACTCCCACCCGCGGCAATTAAGCCCCGGTAGCTCAATTGGAAGAGCAGGAGCGTTCTAAGCTCAAGGTTGGGGGTTCGAATCCCTCCCGGGGCACAAAAAATTAAATCACACTTTTGAAATCTAAAAGTTTAAAAAGATTTTCGAAAAGTTTAGCTACCAAAATTGGTCCTGTTCCTCCAGGTGTAGGAGTAATGAGTAAAGCCTTATTTTTAAGTTTTTCAAAATTTATATCACCATAAATTTTTTCTTTTTGAGTTTCATAACCAAAATCAATGAGAATAGCTCCTTTTTTACATTCTTCAATTAAATTTGCTTTACCTACACCAGAAACAATAATATCAGCTTCTTTTAAGAGATTATTTAAATTTTTTGTTTTGCTTTGACAAATAATTACTGTTGCTTCTTCTTTAGCTAAATAATGAGAAATCGGTTTACCTATAAGCCTTCCATAACCAACAACCAAAGCTATTTTTTCTGAAAATTCTAAATTATATTTTTTTTTAAGAAAATCTAAAGTCTCTACCGCTGGTGGCCTAATAATATAATTGTCAGTAAAAAACCTCCCTAACATTTTTGAAGAAAGACAGTCAATATCTTTTTTAGGTGGTATAGCGTTTAAAAAATATTGAGTTTTAAATTTTTCAGGTAAAGGAAGTTGAATCAAAGCTCCATGAACTAATTTACTTTTAACAATCTGACTAATATATTTTCTTAATTTTTTTCTAGAAAAAATTTCGTAGTTTTCAATTTCGTAGATTCTAAAATCAATATTCAATTTTTGTGCAAATTTTTGTTTAACTTTTAAAAAACTTTCTTTTTCTTTATCTTTACCAATCGAAAAAGCTACAATTCTTAAATCTCCATAATTTTTTCTTTTTTCTTTTAAATTTTCTAATATTTCTTCAGCTAATTTTTTCCCATCAACTATAATCATTTTTTATTTCTTTTTAAATTTTTTAAGAAATCTTTTAAAGGTAATGTATTTAAAATGTCTTCCTTTTTTGCCCAGCCTCTTCTAGCTTGAGCGACGCCTAAATCTAAAAATTTTAAATGTAAAACAGAGTGAGCATCACTATCAATTACCATTTTTACTCCTTTTTCTACACATTTTCGAATATGGTCATCTTTTAAATCTAATCTATCTGGATAAGCATCAATTTCTAAAATTGTTTCTGTTTTTTTAGCAAAGTCAATAATTTCATCAATATCAATATCATAAGGAGGTCTTCGATTAATAACTCTTCCTGTAGGATGAAAAATGCAGTCGACATATGGATTTAACATAGCTTTTTTAATTCTTTCTGTTTGTACTGATTTGGGAAGGTCAAAATAAGAATGAATAGCTGCACCCACAAAATCCATCTTAGTTAAAACTTCATTACTGATATCTAAACTTCCATCTTTATTAATGTTTACTTCAGCTCCTTTAAGTATAATTATTTTTCCTTTATATTTTTTATTTAATTTTTCAATTTCTTCAAACTGCTTTAAAAACATTTTTTCATCTAAACCTCCAGCTACCTGAAGAGATTTCGTATGGTCAGTAATACAGATATATTCTAAGCCAAGTTTAATTGCCATTTCTACCATTTCTTCAATTGAGTTTTGACCATCACTCCAATTTGTTTGGATCTGAAGATCGCCCTTTAAACTTCCATATTCTATAAGCCTAGGAATTTTCTTTTGTTTAACAAGCTCAAGTTCTCCTTTGTTTTCTCTCATTTCTGGTGGTATCCATTCTAAATCTAAAGCTTTATAAATTTCTTCTTCTGTTTTTCCAGCAACCATTTTTTCATTTTTATCAAAAAGACCATATTCGTTAAGTTTCCACCCTTTTTTGATAGCTAATTCTCTCATTTGAATATTATGATCTTTTGAACCAGTAAAATAAGCAAGCGCAGCTCCAAAGCTTTCTTCAGGAACAACTCTTAAATCAACATCTAATCCATTTTTAAGTCTTACCATAGTTTTTGTATGTCCTTGTCCGTAAACATAATCTACTTCGGGAAAACTTACAAAATAGCTCATTAATTTTTCCGGTTTATCAGAAATAGCTAAAATATCAATATCACCTACTGTTTCTTTTCTTCTTCTATAAGAACCAGCAGGAATAACTTCTTTAGAAAAACCGCTTTCTTTTAAATAATTAACAAGTTCTTCTACTAAAGGGAAAACAAAACCTAAAATAAATCTTTTTCCGCTTTGCTTAAAAAATTCAATTCCTTTTAAAATTTTTTCTTCACTTTTAACACCAAAACCCGGAAGTCTTCTTATTTTGTGTTCTTTACAAGCCCTTTCTAAATCATCAATAGTTTTTATTCCTAAAGCTTTATAAAGTTTATACACAGTTTTAGGCCCAACGCCCTCAATATTTGTTAAGGTTTCAACATCAACAGGAACTTCTTTTTTTAATTCTTCCAATTCTTTAATTTTTCCAGTCTTTAAATATTCAATAATTTTTTCAGCAATTGACTCTCCAACTCCAGGCAAATCCATCAACCCCTCTTTTCCTTTTTTCTTAACAAAATCTTCAATATCTTTATCTAAAGCTTCAATTGAATAAGCTGCCTTTTCATAAGCTTGAGGCTTAAACTGAACTCCTTTCATTTCCAAATAAATTGCCATCACCCTCAAAACTTTAGCCACCTCCTGATTTTTCATTTTATAACATTTATAACATATAGTACGTTAAAAATTTTTGTGTTTATATTTAAAAATTTTAAAGTTTGAAGTATATTTCCTAAAATTAAAAAATAGTTATTAAAAACCATTTTTCTATTTTCTGTATTTTTATCCTTTTCAAAATCATTTAAAGCTAAATTTTTTTGATGGCAAACTTACCACTCCTCCTCCACAAGAAGATGGAATACAAGAACCACAAGGGCGTTGGATGGGAGTACACTCGCAACACGTATAAGGATTAATAGAATTACAATCAGTATATCCATCACGTCCTGTTTGGGGATTGCCGTCGTTATTATTTATATAACAAGAACCCCCATTACAACATCTATACCTTAAGTAATATCCAGGTGGACAAGATATAGAACCACAACTTTGAGCAAAAACATAAAAATTCGGGATAAAACAGATATAGATAATAAAAATAAGAGCAATAATTAAAATTGTTTTTTTATTTTTCATTTTTTCTTAATATTTCTTCTAACTCTTTAACTTTTTCTTCTAAAACTTTTATTTTTTGTGCTTGTTCTTCAATTATTTTTTGTTGTTCACGAATAGCAGATATAGCTACTACACTTAGTTTACTGTAATCAACACTTATATATCCATTGTTTTTAAAAACGAGTTCAGGAAAATATTTTTCAATTTCTTGCCCCGCAATACCTATATCTTTTTTGCCAGAATTTTCACTTTTTTCGTTCCAAATAAAAGAAATAGGATGTAAATTCATAACTTTTTCCAAAGTCCCATTTAATTCTTTAATTTCTTTTTTTAGCCTAATATCAGAAGCATACTGATAACCTAAAGCATAAACATAACCATTTACATATAATTTATAACCTCCCGGAGTTATCGTCCCGATGCCGACGTTGCCATCGTTTATAGTAACAACGTCCCCGTATCCACCCTCATAAAAACGTAGGTTTTTGAAACTGATATAACCGAAAGTTCCAACGGGTTGTAAAGCTATGAAGTCTTCAGACGCCCGTGGGTCTGCTGAACTAACACTTAAAGCACCTCTTACATCTAATCTAACCACCGGATTCGTCGTCCCGATGCCGACGTTGCCAGGTCTAACACTCATTGTATTAACATTATTTGAATACAAATCTAATGCTCCATCACCGGCAGAGTTTAAACCCGTGTCTGTATCACCAACAGCCAGGCTAATGGTGGAAGCACCGCCAAGGCTATTTGGATCTACATATAAATTCCCTTTCACATCCAGCTTAACAGTTGGATTCGTCGTCCCGATGCCGACGTTGCCGCTGAAATAAACGTTTCCATTATTATCAAACAGAGTTTGTGCTCCCCAATTCCAACCTGTACTACCCCCAGGTGCTATGTATAAAGTCGTCCTTCCATCATCAGGTGAATGAATTCTCCATCTGTTTGAACCTGAAATATAGATATCACCACTAATTCGTGCATTACCAGCTACATCTAAACTCGCCAACGGACTCGTCGTCCCGATGCCGACGTTGCCATCGTTTATAGTAACAACGTCCCCGTATCCACCCTCATAAAAACGTAGGTTGTTGAAAATGATCTTACTGAAAGTTCCACCGGGTTCTAAACCTATGAAGTCTTCAGACGCCCATGCTCCTGCTGGACCAACACTTAAAACACCTCTTACATCTAATTTAGCCGTCGGCGCCGTTGTCCCGATGCCGACGTCTGAAATAAAATAGGTACTGGTGTTAATAAAAAGTCCGGTGTTTTGAGTTTGTAAGACACCTCCACCTGATGGTGGATTGCCCGAAGGATTTGTCCAAGCAAAAATTAAAGAAAGAGAAAACCCAAAAAGTAAACCCAGAATAATTCCTCCTAAAAGTTTTTTCATTTTTATTTATTATAAAAAAATCTTTTTTAAAAAACAAATAAACGAAAGCAATTAAATTTTATAGTAAAATTATCTTAAATAAATAAGTTTTTAAAGAATGGCTAAAAAGTTTGACTCTGATTATAAGGCAGAAAATATTCAAGTTTTAGAAGGAATTGAAGCAGTAAGAAAGAGACCAGGAATGTATATTGGGGGTACAGGAATTGATGGTCTTTATCATTTAATTTGGGAAATTGTTAATAATTCCATTGATGAAGCACTTGCGGGTTATGCAAAAAATATTGAAGTAAGGTTAGAAAAAGAAAACCGAATAATAGTTTCTGATGATGGAAGAGGTATTCCTGTAGACATTCATCCTGAAACTAAAAAATCTGCTTTAGAGACAGTAATGACTACGCTTCATGCTGGAGGAAAGTTTTCTCATAAAGTTTATAAAGTTTCAGGAGGACTTCATGGTGTAGGTGCTTCTGTAGTTAATGCTCTTTCTAAATATTTAAAAGCTATTGTTAAAAGAGATGGTTTTGAATGGAGTCAAGAATATAAAAAGGGAAAACCAATAACACCGCTTAAAAAAGGAAGAAAAACAGAAGAAACAGGAACAACAATTATTTTTGAACCAGATCCAGAAATTTTTCCTGAAATAAAATTTGAAAGAGAAAGAATTTTAGAATATTTAAGACATCAAGCTTATTTAACTCCTGGAGTAAGAATTAATTTTATTGATGAAAGAGAAAAATTTTTTATTTATAGTTTTTATTTTGAGGATGGTCTTCAAGCTTTTCTGAAGCATCTTTTATTTTCAAGACACCCTCTTTTTGATGGTTTTTTTGAAGGGGAAGCTAAAGAAGAAGAAGATAAAGAATTAAATGTTATTTTTACTTATCTTGAGCATCAAGAAACGATTGAATATTTTTTTACTAATAATATTTTAAACACCGAAGGAGGTACTCATGCTTTAGGTTTTCATAATGCTCTTATTAAAGCTTTTTCCAAAGCAGGGGAAGAATTGGGTGTTTTTAAAGGAAAAGAAATTTCTTTAACTCAGGAAGACATTAAAGGAGGTTTAGTAGCTATTCTTTCTCTAAAAATTTCTGAACCACAATTTGAGGGTCAAACAAAAACTAAATTAGGAAATCCTGAAGTAAAAGGTTTTGTAGAAAATGCTGTAAGTGAAAAAATAATTGAGTGGTTACATAAAAATCCAGATAAAGCTAAAATCATTTTAAATAGAGTTTTAGTTAATGTAGAAGCAAGAAAGGCGGCGAAAGAAGCAAAAGAAGCAGTTCTTAAAAAAAGAATACAAACTTCTCTTATTTTATCTGGTAAATTAGCTGATTGTTCTTCAAAAAATCCTGAAGAAAGAGAACTTTTTATTGTTGAAGGTGAATCCGCTGGAGGATCAGCAAAACAAGGAAGAGATAGAAGATTTCAAGCTGTTCTTCCTCTTAAGGGAAAGATTTTAAATGTAGAAAAAGCTAGCTTAGCTAAAATTTTAAAATCAGAAGAAATTAAAAATGTAATTATTGCCCTAGGAACAGGTTTTGGTAAAGATTTTAATTTTGAAAACTTAAGATATTCAAAAATAATTATTGCTTCTGATGCTGATAGCGATGGTAATCATATCCGTACTTTGCTTTTAACTCTTTTTTATCGCTATTTCCGTCCTTTAATTGAAAACGGCCATATTTATATTGCTCAACCTCCGCTTTATAAAATTCAAGTAGGTAAAGAAATATATTATGCCTACTCGGATAAAGAAAAAGATGAAATTATTAAAAAACTTTCTCAAAAAAGAGCTAATATTGATATTCAAAGATATAAAGGTTTAGGAGAAATGAACCCCGAAGAACTTTGGGGAACAACCTTAAATCCAGAAAAAAGAATTTTAAAAAAAGTAACTATTAAAGATGCCGAAGAAGCCGATCGTTTATTTACTATTTTAATGGGCCAAGATGTCGAACCAAGAAAAAGATTTATTGAAAAACACGCTCTCGAAGTTCAAAATCTTGATATTTAAAGAATATTTTAATTTTTTCTCTTTAATCTTACTTACTTTTTTCTTTTATTTTCCTTCTCATACCTATTACAAAATTTTACTTTTTCCTTTTTTAATATTTTTACTTGTTTGGCATCTTAGAGGCAATCCTCTTTTTTCTTTTCCTTATACTTTACTTTTTTCTTTTCTAAATTTTTTACCTTTTCATAAAAATTACTTTTTCCTTTTCTTTTTAATTTTAAGTTATCTATATTTTAAAAAAATAAGATTGAGTCTCTATCTTCTTTTTTTCTTTTTTCCTTTACTTTTGCTTTACTTTTTTCATTTTTTTAGTTTTAATCTTACTTTTATTTTTTTGATGTTTTGGTTACTTTATTTTTATATTTTTATTTTTAAAAAATCTTTTTTTGAATCTTTAATCTTTACTTTTGTTTTTCTTGAATTTTATTTTCTTTTTTATCTTTTAACTCCACCGCTTTTTATTAATTTTTTACTTCTTCTTTTACTCTATCTTTCTTTTAAAAAATTTGCTATAATTTAATTATGAACCTCAAAAAAATTTTAAATCAACTTATTCCTATTGTCATTGAGCAAGGGAAATATGGTGAAAGGGCTTATGATATTTATTCCAGACTTCTTAAAGAAAGAATAATTTTTTTAGGTATGCCCATAGATAGCACCGTAGCTAATCTAGTTATTGCTCAAATGCTCTTTTTGGAACACGAGGATCCAGAAAAAGATATTTATCTTTATATAAATAGTCCTGGTGGCAGCGTCAGTGATGCTTTAGCTATTTACGATACTATGCAATTTATAAAGCCAGATGTTCAGACAATTGCTATTGGTTTAGCTGCCTCTTCAGCTGCTCTTCTTTTAGCTGCTGGAGCTAAAGGAAAAAGATTAGCTTTGCCTAATGCAGAAGTACTCATTCACCAAATTTGGATACCCGAACCAGGGCTGACAGGACAAGCAAAAGATATAGAAATTGCTGCTCGACATCTAACCGGTTTAAAAAATCGTGTTAATCAAATATTATCTTTTCATACGGGAAAACCAATTGAAGTTATAGAAAAAGATACTGATAGGGATTTTTGGATGAACGCTGAAGAAGCAAAAGAATACGGAATTGTTGATAAAATAATAAAAAGGAGGGGAGAAGTAAAATAAGCGGGCGTAGTTCAGCTTGGTCAGAACGCCGGCCTGTCACGCCGGAGGTCGCCGGTTCAAATCCGGTCGCCCGCGCTCGGCGCGCGTAGCTCAGTGGTAGAGCGCGGTCCTGATAAGACCGAGGTCGGAGGTTCGACCCCTCCCGCGCGCAAATTTTTTGCCCGGGTGGCGGAATCGGTAGACGCGCCAGGCTTAAAACCTGGTGGCCGAAGAGGCCGTGAGGGTTCGACTCCCTCCCCGGGCACAAATGAATGAAAAAATTTTTATTTATTCTCATCCTTATTCTTTCTTTCTCATTATTTTTAGTATTTTTTTATAAATCAAGATTAAAGATGATAGAAATTAAAAAAATTAATTTTATTACTTCTGACGGAGTTAAAATTTTTGCTAATTATTATCCCAATAAAGAAGCAAAATTTGCTGGTATTTTGATTCATATGAGACCTAAAACTAAAGAAAGTTTTGATGATTTTGCTAAATTTCTCCAAGAAAAAGGTTTTTCTTTATTAGCCTTAGATCTTCGAGGTCATGGTGAAAGCATTGAATCTACAGGTGGAATTTTAGATTATACAAAATTTACTGAAGACGAGGAAAAAGAATCTATAAAAGATATTGAAGCAGCAAGTAATTTTTTAGAAAAAGAAGGATTTAGTAAAGAAAGACAATTTCTTATTGGAGCCAGTATTGGAGCAAACTTAGCCTATCAATTTTTAACAGAGAATGAATCTATAAAAGCAGTTGTTTTACTTTCTCCTGGTTATAATTATCGGGGCCTTATATTAGATAATTTTTATAAAAAAGATTTAGATTCAAGAATTTTAGTTATTTCTTCTAAAGATGACCAAGAAATGGCCTTGAAAGGTTTTGAATGGTTTAAAGAAAAACACCCTTCAGCTAATTTTATTATGCTTGAAAAAGGAGGCCACGGCACAAATTATTTTGATATTTACCCTCAAATAAAAGAAACTATTTATAACTTTCTTTTAGAAAAACTTTCTTTTTAAAAATTTTTATGTTAAAATAAATTTAAACCTCATAAGGGTCTTCTCTAAAAATTTTTTTTAGAGAGGATTTCTTAGGAGGAAGGTCGGTATAAAACAAGGAAAAAATGAGAAATAATAAAAGAAGGCTTTTTAGACCTAAGGAAGGTGAAGTATGGATTTGTGCTAAATGTGGAAAATCAATTTCTGAACTTCCTTTTATTCCTAGTAAAGGAAGACCAGTTTATCATAGAGAATGCCTTCCTCCTAAAGAATCAAGATAGGATTTATTGAAAATAAATTTTTTTAGGTATTCGAAGATCAACACGAAAAGCTTTAAAGTTTTGTTTTTTCTGAAACCCTAAGAAGAAATAAAATTTTTTAATTTGCTCATCTTGATTTTTTTGAAGATCAAAAAGATATTCTTGATTATTTTCTAAAATTAGGCTTATGTCGAAATTTGAATGAATGATAAGCTTGTCAATTTTGACAAGATAGAGATTTGAGAATTGTAAAATTTTTAGAAGAAAGTCAAATATTTTTTTATTAAGATAAGCTCTATCTTCTATTTTTTTGTAAGAAATAATTTCTAAAATTTTTTTCTCTTTAGGTTTAAAACAAGAGTTGATTCTTTCATAGTTATCTAAAAAGTAAATCTTATTTTCTTTAAAATCAATAATTTTAGCTAAAACTTTTCCTTCTTTAATTTTAATTTTTATTCCATAAGGATGAATCAGGGGTTTTATTTCTAAAGAGACTAGATTAGGATTTTCTTTAAAAACTTTTTTATGATTTAAAAGAATAAAGAGAAGTGATTTGTTAGCAAAATATTTCTCTACTAAAGGAAGACTTTCAGGAGGTTCAACAACAAAGTTTTCTATTTTTTTAAAGGAAACAAGAAATAAAAAAGAAGACAAGATTAAAAAATTTAAGATAAAGAGAGGATGAAAACTAATTTTTTTTATTTTTCTTTTTGGCATAAACTTATTTTAAAATAAACCTTATGATTGATGTCAAAGACCTTTTGAAAAACACTGAAAAATATAAAAATGCTTTGAAAGATAGAGGCTATGAAAATGTAAATCTCGTTGAAGAAATTGTAGAACTTAAAGAGAAAATCAATTTATTAATAAAAAAAAGAGATGATCTTCGTGCTTTTATAAATAAGTTTTTTGAAACTAAGCCCGATGAAGAAACAATAAAAATTTTAAGAGAAAAAAAGAAGGAAATTAAAAAAATTGAAGATGAATTAGATTCTCTTCAAAAACTTTTAGAAGAAAAATTAGATTTAATTCCTAACGTGCCTGCATCCGAAGTACCTCGAGGCAAAGATGAAAAAGATAATGTCGTTTTGAGGTCTTGGGGAGAAATACCACAATTTGATTTTATTCCTCAAGATCACGTTGATTTAGGAAAAGAATATGATCTTATCGATACAGAAAAAGCAGGTAAAGTAGCTGGAGCAAGATTTTATTATTTAAAAAACGAAGCCGTCCTTTTAGAAATAGCTTTAATAAAATTTGTTTTTGATACTTTAATTCCTTATGGTTTTACACCTATTATTCCTCCTTATTTTATAAAAGAAAAGTATTATCGAGGGATGGGAAGAATTACTGGAGCTGATAGAGAAGAAAGGTATTATTTAGAAAAAGATGAACTTTTTCTTATAGGAAGCGCTGAACACACAATTGGTCCTTATCATGCTGATGAAATTTTAGAAGAAGATGAACTGCCTAAAAGGTATTTAGGTTTTTCTCCTTGTTTTCGTCGGGAAGCAGGAAGTTATGGTAAAGATGTTAGAGGAATACTTAGAACCCATCAATTTGAAAAAATAGAAATGTTTAGTTTTACCTTACCAGAAAAATCAGAAGAAGAACATCAATTTCTTCTTTCTTTAGAAGAGAAAATAATACAACTTCTTAAAATTCCTTATCGAGTTATATTTATTTGCACTGGTGATATGGGAAGAACTGATTATAAGCAATATGATGTTGAGGCATGGTTCCCAGGACAAGGAAAATATCGAGAAACTCATTCTTGTTCTAATACCACAGATTATCAAGCTCGAGGAATTAATGCTAGATTTCGAAGAAAAGATGGAAAAATAGAATATTTACATATGTTGAATGCTACTGTTTTAGCCATAGGAAGAGCTATTGTAGCTATTTTAGAAAATTATCAAAGAAAAAATTATATAGAAATACCAGAAGTTTTGATACCTTATCTTGGTTTTGAAAAAATTGAAAAAAGAAAAAATGAAAAAATTTGAATTTCTTTTCCACACAGCTGATTTAAAAATTAGGGTTTTAGGAAAAAATTTTTTATCTCTTATAAATAATACTCTTTTAGCTTTAAAATCTTTTCTTTCCCCTAAACTTACAAAAAGAAAGAGAAAAATGAAAATAAAAATAGAAGGAACTGATAGTATTAATCTTTTAATTGATTTTTTTTCTGAAGTTTTAGCCAAAACTTATATAAATAAAATTATTTTTGTTAAATTTAAACCTAAAGTTTTTGAAGAAAAAAAGATTGAGGGAGAACTTGAAGGCTTTGAATTTAAAAGCTTAAAAAAAGATATTAAAGCTATTACTTATCATCAAGCAAAATTAGAAAAAAATAAAAATTATTTTATCTTTGAATTTATTGTTGACATTTAAAATGATTACTGTTATCGGTAGCACTGTATTAGATATTATTTTGAAAGTTAAAGAAGAAAAGTTTGAGAAAGGAAAAAAAATAGAAGTTGAAGATTTTAAATTTTCCCTAGGTGGCGGAGCTTTTAATGCTTCACTTACTTTTAAAAAATTAGGATTAAAACCAGAAATTTATTTTCATTTAGGAAAAGATTTTTTAGGAGAAATAATTAAAAATAAAGTTAAAAAATTAAAATTAAAAACAAAAATTTTTCTTCATAAAGAAGCAACTATTTTTTCTATTCTCATTTTGCCTCCAAGTAAAGAAAGGATAATATTTGTTCATCGTGGTAAAACATCTGCTTTTAAACTTAGTGAATTAAATAAAATAAAAATAAACCCCTATTTTTATGTCACTCCAGGAAACACTCCTTCTTTAAATTTTTTAAAATTTTTTAAAAAAATCAGAAATAAAGTTAAATTTATTGCTATTAATCCGTCAAAAAATTTTTTAGAAGAAAAATTAGCCAAGAAAGCTCTTTCTTTTACTGATTTTGTATTTTTAAATGATGAAGAACTGAGAATTTTAAATCAAGATTATAAAAAGGACCTTATTCTTTTAGGAAAGGAAACCCAAAGAGAAATAAAAGTTAAAGCTCTTATAGTTACTTTAGGTGAAAAAGGCTCTCTTGTTTTTACGGAAAAGAAAATTTTTGAAGCTGGAGTTTTTAAACCTCAAAAAATAATAGATAAAACAGGAGCAGGAGATGCTTTTGCTTCAGCTTTTTTTGGTAAAATAGTACTTGAAAAAGAATTTAATGAAAATATTTTAAAATTAGCTCTTTTATGGGGATCAGCTAATGCTTCCTCAGTGATTCAAAAACTTGGAGCCCAAAGTGGCATCTTAGATAAAAAAGATTACTATAGATATAAAAATTTAAAAATAAGAGAAATTTAAAATGAAAAAAGATTTAAATTATTTTGAAAAACTCCTTTTTTCACACTTACACATTTTTCAAAACACTTTTTGGCTTTATCTTTCAGAAATTTTTTCTAGAGCTTTTCATTTGCTTTTATTTTTTGTAGCCGCAAGAATTTTAGGAAAAGAAGTTTTTGGTATCTTTAATTATGTTTTAGCTTTAGTTTCTTTTTATTTTCTTTTTTCTGATTTTGGCGTTAGTCAAATACTTATAAGAGATTATCAACAAAAAGAAGACAAAAAAAGAGTTTTAGAAGAAACCCTCTCTTTTAAATTTTTAATTTCTCTTTTAGTTACTTTAATTTCCTTTTCTGGTTATCTCATTTTAAAATCTAAAGAATATAGTAGTCTTTTATATTTTATTTTGGTTCTTTATTTTTTTATTTTTAGTTTAAAGGGTTTTTTTCTTTCTTTTTTTATTGCTCTTCAAAAAAGTTTTTTTAACTTTCTTTCTAATCTTATTGAGAGTATAACCATACTTTCTTTAGCTTTATTTTTTTCTCTTTTTCATCGAAGTTCACTTGCTATAGGACTTGCTTATCTTTTTAGTTCCTTTTTATCAACTCTTTTTAGTTTATTCTTTTTTGAGAGAGAAACAAAATTAAAAACAAAAGAGATCATTAAAAATTTCTTTTCTTATTTTTTGAGTTTTAAATACTATTTTATTAATGGTCTTCCTTTGGTATTTTTCGGTCTTTTGGCTTATGTTTTTTTCTCTACTGACCAAATTATTATTGGACATTTTCGTGAATTTTCTGAACTTGGTGACTATGCCGTAGCTTCTAAAGTTATTTTAGCTGCAAGCTTTGTAGGTTATATTTTTTCTACTTCTATTTTTCCTTTTCTTGCCTCTTTAACTAATCAAAAAGAAAGATTTAAAAAATATTTTTATTTTTTTCTTGTTCTTCATTTGATATTAGGAATTTTTGTTTCTTATTTAACTTTTATTTTTAGTCCCCTAATTGTTTATTTAGGATTTGGTCCAGAATATTTATCCTCTTTGCCTTATATTTATACTCTTCTTGGAATTCTTATTTTTATGGTACTTACAAGTTTTTTAGATTATGTTCTTTTTTCTTTCAATAAACAATTGCTTGATTTTTTTATTACTCTTTTACCAGCTTCTTTAAATCTTATTCTTAATCTCTTTTTAGTTCCTACCTACGGTGCTTATGGAGCTATTTTTTCCAGTCTCCTTGCACAATTTTTAAATTTCATTCTAACATTAATCTTTTCTCTTTTAGCTATTGAAAAAAAGATATAATTTTTGTTATAATTTAGACTATGAAAAGACAAGAAATTATTTTAGATGCCGAAGGAAAATCATTAGGAAGACTTTCTACGGAAATTGTTTTTTATCTTCAAGGTAAGAATCTTTCTGACTATGATCCTAGTAAAGATTTTCCTATTTTTGTTTTTGTTAAAAATTTAGAAAAGGTAAAGTTTACAGGAAATAAATTCGAAAATAAAGTTTTTTACAAGCATACAGGATACATAGGGCACCTTAAAGAAATTAAACTTAAAGATTTATGGCCTAAAGATAAATTAAAGGTTTTAAGACTTGTTTTAAGCCGAATGCTTCCTAAAAATAAATTGAGAAAAAAAAGATTATTAAGAGTTAAAATTAAAGAAAATGCAACAGCTTCTAACTGAGGAAGAATTAAAAAAAGAAATTTTAGAAGAAACAGAAGAGCAAAAAGATTTGTTTTTTCCTAAAATTGGAAAGGAAAAATATGTTGAGGGTATTGGAAGAAGAAAAACAGCCGTAGCTCGCGTAAGAATTTTTGATGCTTCCAAAAAAACAAAAGATTTTGAAATAACTATTAATGGCAAGGATTATAAAGATTATTTTTCTAATTTAATAGAATTTATAAAAATTGTTAATGCTCCTTTAAGAAAATTAAAAGCTTTTGGAGTTTATAAAGTAAGTGTTAAAGTAAAAGGAGGAGGATTAAGAGGACAAGCTGAGGCTATTAGACTTGGCCTTTCCCGAGCACTAGTTAAACTAAATCCTGAATGGAGACCAAGATTTAAAAAAGCTAGCTTTTTGACTAGAGATCCTAGAGAAGTGGAAAGGAAGAAATATGGATTTAAAAAAGCAAGAAAAGCACCTCAATGGCATAAGAGATAATTTTAATGAAAATAAAAAACATCGTTTTTGATAAGCAAATTTTCTATATTGTTTTAGCTTTAAGTATTTTGGGGCTTATTAATTTTTACAGCGCTTCTCTTTATTTCTCTTTTGTCAAAACTGGCAATTCTTATACCTATTTCTTTGATTTTTTTCTTAAAAACTTTTTTTTAGGTTTTATTTTTTTCTTTTTAGGAGTTTTTTTAGGAAATTTTTGGAATAAAAGCAAACTTATTATTTTTATCTTTTTCCTTATCTTTTATATTTCTCTTTATTTAGTTTTTGTTCCTCATTTTTCTTTAGAATCTGGCCAAGCAAGAAGATGGATAAATTTAAGGTTTTTTTCTTTCCAACCAGCAGAAATAATTAAGCCTTTGTCTCTTCTCACTTTTATTTTTTTGATGTCTAGTAATTTTTTTAGTCCCTTTCGAATAAAAATTTTTATTTTTATTTCTTTTTTAATTTTCGTTATTTTACCTATTTTTTTAGAGCCAGCCTTAAGTAATACTTTTATTTTGGCTTCTTCTTTAATTTCTTCTTCCTTAGTTTTTTTTAAATCTTTTAAAGAACATTTTAAGTTTTTTTTACTTTTTATTTTCTCCATTACTGTAATTTTTGTTTTGGGTTTAAGTTTTTGGAAGTATCGACAAGAAAGAATTATTTCTTTTTTTACTCAAGGAAAACTTCATCAAGAAAGAATTTTTCAGCTTAAACAAACAACTTTAGCCATCTCCTCAGGAGGTCTTTTAGGAAAGGGTTTAGGTAAATCACAAATGAAAATAATTATGATACCCCAAATGCTTACTGACTCTATTTTTTCTATTTATGCTGAAGAAACTGGTTTTATAGGTTCTCTTTTTCTTATTCTCCTCTTTTCTTTTCTTTTTTTGAAAATTTTACAATTAGGTTTTAGTAATCCTAATATAGAAAAAACAGCTTTTTCCTTAGGGGTTTTTACTTGGCTTACATTACAAACATTTTTGCATCTTATTTCTAATCTAGGACTTTTTGTACCTACGGGTGTTGTTTTACCCTTTTTTAGTTTAGGAGCCTCAAGCCAAATAGCTATAAGTTTTAGTTTAGGTCTTATAAGTAGTTTTTAAAATAAAAATGAAAGTTTTAATTACCGGAGCTAGTGGTTATCTTGGTTCGATGTTAACTTATTTTTTATCTTTGAAAGAAAATATTGAAAAAATTTATGCTCTTGATGTCAAAGAACCTAAATTTTTATGGAAGCCAGGAGAAAAAATAATTTTCCTTAAAAAAAATTTAGTAGAAAATTGGGAAGAAGAAATAAAAAATAAAATAGATGCTGTTTTTCATCTTGCTTTTTGGATAAGAAGGCCATTTTTCAATCTTCAAAAACATCTTTATGAAAATAGTTTTGGTTTTGAAAAACTTTTAAATTTTTGTGAGGGAAAGGATGTTAAAAAATTAATTATTGCTAGTTCTATTGCTGTTTATGGAGCTAATAAAGAAAATAGTGAAAAAAAACCATTTAAAGAAGATGATGAATTAAGAGAAAAAATTTATCTTTACGGAAAAGAAAAAATAGAATTGGAAAAACAAGCTCAAAAATTTTATGAAAAGAATCCTCATAAAGAAGTGATTATTTTAAGATTAGTTACTGTTACTGGTCCTTTTGCTCAGAAATATTTTAGAAAAAGTGGTCTACTTAAATTTATGAAGGAAGTAACTCCTTTTATTTTTTTATCTTCAGAAAACTCTTTAAGGCAATATGTTCATGAAGACGATGTTATTTCTGCTTTTTTGTTTGTTTTAGAAAAAGATTTTCCTCAAAAATTTATAATTTTTAATATCGCTCCTTCAAGTTTTCTTTATTTCAAAGAAATTGCTAAAATAACCAAGAAAAAAATTATTAGGATTCCTTACCAGTTTCTTAAAATTTTATTTTCTCTTTTATGGTATTTTTCTTTAGGCAAAATACCTACAGCTCCCGGTTCAGAGAATTCCTATACTTTTCCTATTTTTTGTGATGGTTCAAAAATAGAAAAATATGGTTTTCAATATAAATTCAATTCTTTAGATGCCTTTTTAGGAGAAAAAGGTTTTTTTGAAAATTTATTTTCCCCAAAAGGTAAAGATAATCTTTAATGTTCTTAAGATAATAAGAAAATCAAGAAGAAGATTTCTATTTTTGAAATAATATAAATCGTATTCTAATCTTTCTTTAGCTTCTTCTAAAAAATCTCCTGTTTTTTCATTTGTTTGAGCCCACCCAGTAATTCCTGGCTTGATTAAGGTTCTTAGTCTATAAAAACAAATTTTATTTTTAAGAAAATCATAATAAGGTTTAGAATCTGGTCTTGGTCCCACAATACTTATATCTCCTTTAATGACATTAAAAGCTTGAGGAAGTTCATCTAAATGAAGTCTTCTTAATATTTTTCCAAAGAGAAAAATTCTTTTATCTCCTCCTTTTACTCCAAAAACATTTTCTTTTTCAGGATTTTTATAATCAGCAGTATGCATGGTTCTAAATTTATAAAGAATAAAAACCCCTTCTCCCTTTCCTACTCTTAAATCTTTAAAAAAAATAGGCCCAGGTGAAGAAATTTTTATTCCTAAGATAATAAAAGGCCAAAGAGGTAAACTAAAAATTAAAGAAAAAAAGGCTAAAGTAATATCTATTATTCTCTTAACTATTTCGTAAAGTTCGTCTTTATTTAAAACATTTTCTGAAAACCATTCATAGGTTAAATTTTCTAAAGAAATTTTATTTAAGAAATTTTCTATAAAAACAGATGAACTAAAAATATATTTACCTTCTAAAAATTTATTAATAAGACCTGAAGGCATTTCTGTGTTTTTTAAAATAGTATTAGAAATAACCAAATAATCAAAATCATCCTCAATTAATTCTCCCAGCCTTTTATGTTTTATTATTTTTTTAAAACCTAAAGACTTATGAGAATTTAAATAATTTTCAATTTCATTAATTTCCTTTGTTTCTCCTATAAGGATAATTGTTTTAAATGATTTAGAAGAAATTTTTTCTAAAAGGAGATTTCTTATTTCCAAATTGAGAGGGACAAAAATAACTATAAAAATTAAAAGAAGAGTTTTAGGAGAAATTTTAAAAAGAGGAACTAAATAAAAAATTAAGATAGTCAAGAAAAGAGAAATAAAAAGAGCAGAAAGATAATTTTGTGAATATTCCTTAAAAAAGCTTATTTTTTTAAAATCATAGAGATCAAAGATATAAAAAATTAAAAACCAAACAATAAAAATAATAAAAAAAGGGAAAAGGTGAATTTTAAAAATTTCTAAATTAAAGTTTATATTATGCCTTATGAGGAGAGCTAAAAATAAAGAAAAATAAAAAGTTAAAAAATCAACTAAAGCAAAAAACAGATTTTTAGTTTTAATACTCATTGAATTTATTTTATTATAACAAAAAAGAGTTTATAATTTTATAAAAATGGAAGAAATAAGAATTTGTTTTACCGGAGGAGCAACCGGAGGGCATTTTTATCCTTTACTTTTTACCTTAAGAGAACTTAAGAAAATAGTTCAAGAAAGAAATCTCAATTTAAAATATTTTTATGTTGGTGTAGAACCCTTAGATAGACGAGCTTTAGAAGAAGAAGGAGTTAAGATTTACATTTTGCCAAGCTTTAAAATTAGAAGATATTTTTCTTTTGAAAATTTTATAGACATCTTTCTTAAAATGCCCCTGACTTTCTTTTTAAGTTTCTTTTATCTTTTCAAAATTATGCCTGATGTTTTATTTTCAAAAGGAGGTACGAGTGCTTTTCCACCGGTTTTAATTTCTTGGCTTTTTAGAATTCCTATCTTAATACATGATTCAGATAGTATTCCTGGTTGGACAAACAAAGTTTCTGCTAAATTTGCAAGTAAGATTGCTTTAGCCTTTGAAGAAACTAAAAGGTTTTTTAGAAATAAAGAAGTTTTAATTGTAGGACAGCCAATTGACGAAAGAATAATTTATACACCTCTTTCTCAAGAAGACTACGAAAGATTTGGTTTATCTCCTAAAGAATATCTTATTTTAGTTTTAGGTGGAGCTCAGGGTTCTCAATTTTTAAATGACCTAATTATTGAATGTCTTCCTGAACTTTTGAAATTTTCTCAAGTAGTTCATTTGACAGGAAAAAAATTTTTTCAAGAAGCCTATAGTTTTGCTTTAGGAAAAATAAGAACCACGATACCATTAAGAGAAAAAAATTATAAAGCTTTCCCCTTTTTAAAAAATGAAGATTTACTTATCTTGATGAAACTTTCTGATTTAATTATTTCTCGTGCTGGCTCAGGAACAATTTTCGAAATTGCAGCCTTAGGAAAACCAAGTATTTTAATTCCTCTTGCCGAAGAAGTTGTCGGTAAGCATCAAAAAGAAAATGCCTTTCTTTATTCCAAAACAGGAGCTGCTTACTTTTTAGAGGAAAAAAATGCCCAACCTAACTTACTTTTATTTTATATCAAAGAAGTATTAACTAAAGAAGAAATTAAAGAAAAAATGAAAAAAGCCGCTTTAAAATTTTATAAACCAGGAGCAGAAAAAAAAATAGCAGAAGAATTAATATTTTTAGCTCTTAAAGGATGAAAATTTTTAGAATTTTTCTTTTTTTATTATATTTTTTTCTTCCCCCTTTTGTTTGGTTTTTAATTTTTTTTCAAGGAGAAACATATTTGGTTATTTTTAAAAGTAAATCAGGAGAATTAACTTTACCCACCTCTCGTTTATCTCTTTTTGTTCTTTTTCTTTATTTTCTTCAGTTTTTAAATCTTTGTCTTTTCTTTTTAAATAAGAAATTTTTTGGTAAAATTATTTATATCTTTATTTTTTTTCATTTTATTTTAGCTTTAAGGGTCTATTTTTTTAATTTTTACTAAAAATGAAAATAACTATTGTTCAAATAGGAGGAAAACAGTATTTAGTAAAAGAAGGTAGTCAAATAAATATTGAAAAAATAAAAAATTTAAATAAAGAAGAAGGGGATAAAATTTCTTTTGAAGATGTTTTGTTTTTTTCTGATGGAGAAAAAATTTTTTTAAATAAAGATGAGCTTCAAAAAGTAAAGGTTGAAAGTACTTTAGTAAAAAAGAAAAAAATAAAAACTCTTATTTGGAAATACAAACCTAAAACAAGATACAGAAAAAAGAAAGGATGTAAAAAAGAAGTTTGGGTTGTTAAAATTGATAAAATTGAATTTTAATAATGATAAAAAAAATTCTTTCTTTTCTTTTTAAAGACTATATTGATGAGTGGAAACCCATTGTAGAGAAAATTGATTCTTTAGAAAAAGCTTTTGAAAAACTTTCTAATGAAGATTTAAAAAATAAAACTTTAGAATTTAAAGAAAGAATAAAAAAAGGTGAAAGTTTAGATGATATTTTACCAGAGGCTTTTGCTGTAGTAAGAGAAGCCGCTAAAAGAACTTTAGGACAAAGACATTTCGATGTACAACTTTTAGGTGGTATTGGGCTTCATAAGGGTATGGTGATAGAAATGATGACAGGTGAAGGAAAAACAATTACTGCTACTTTACCTGCTTATCTTAATACTTTAACAGAACAAGGAGTTCATATTGTTACTGTTAATGATTATTTAGCTCAAAGAGATACAGCCTGGATGGGACAGATTTATTATTTTTTGGGTTTAAGTGTTGCTTGTATTGTAAGTGAAGGAAGAAGTTTTATCTATGACCCCAATTTTGTTCCTTCAGAAGAAGATAAACAAAGAGATATTTTAGGTACCTTTAAAGTTTTTCATAAATATCTAAAACCTATTTCTAGAAAAGAGGCTTATTTAGCAGATATTGTATATGGTACTAATAGTGAATTTGGTTTTGATTATTTGAGAGATAATTTAGCTTATAGTCCCGACCAACTTGTTCAAGTTAAAGACCTTAATTATGCTATTATTGATGAGGTAGATAGTATTTTAATTGATGAAGCAAAAACTCCTTTGGTTATAGGAGGTTACGAACTTGAAGATATACGTTTTTATTATTTTTTTGACAAATTAGCGAAATCTTTACAAAAGGATGTTGATTTTACTTTAGAAGAGAAATCAAAAAGATTTTTTCTTACTGAAGAAGGTTTAAATAAAATACAAAAATTTTTAGGTTATAATCCTTATGAAGTAATTGATTTAAAAGCCATCCATCATATTGAGCAAGCTTTAATAGCTAATTATTTTTATCATCGAGACAAAGATTATATTGTTAAAGATAATGAAGTGATTATTGTTGATGAATTTACAGGAAGATTGATGCATGGAAGAAGATGGTCTGGAGGCCTTCATCAAGCTGTTGAAGCCAAAGAAGGTGTGCCCGTAAGGCCAGAGACAAGAACTCAAGCTACAATCACTATTCAAAATTTTTTCAAAAAATATAAAAAAATAGCTGGGATGACAGGAACTGCTTGGACTTCTAAAGAAGAATTTAAACAAGTTTACAACTTAGAAGTAGTAAAAATACCCCCTAATAAACCATGTATTAGAATTGACCATCCAGATAAAATCTTTCTTACACAAAAAGCAAAATGGAAGGCAGTAGTTAATAAAATCAAAGAACTTTATGACATGGGAAGACCTGTTCTTGTAGGAACCACTTCTATTGAAAACAATGAAAAGCTATCAAAAATGCTTACTGAAGTCGGTATTCCTCATAGAGTTTTAAATGCTAAAAATCATGAAGAAGAAGGAGCTATTATTGCTCAAGCAGGAAAGTTAAAAGCTGTGGCTGTAGCTACTAATATGGCTGGAAGAGGAGTAGATATTTTACTTGGAGGCAATCCTCAAGATCCAGAAGAGTATAAAAAAGTAAAAGAATTGGGTGGTCTTTTTGTTATAGGTACAGAAAGACATGAGGCTAGAAGAATAGATAATCAGCTTCGTGGTCGAGCAGGAAGACAGGGTGATCCTGGAGAAACTCAATTTTTTATATCTTTAGAAGATGACCTTATGAAAATTTTTGGCGGGGAAGAAATATTAGGACTTTTAGAAAGATTAGGTGTTGATAAAAATAGCCAACTTTTTGAAGAAATTGATTTCGACCACCCTCTACTTTTAAAATTAAGAGAAATGGCTTCTAAAACTATTGAAGAGGTTCAAAAGAAAATTGAAGGACATAATCTTGATATTAGAAAAACTTTGCTTGAATATGATACAGTTATCAATGCTCAAAGAGAAAAAATTTATAGTGAAAGAAAAAAAATTTTATTAGGCTTAATAGATTTTGAAAATTTCGTTTTAGAAAACTTTGAGAAACTTTTAAATTTCGCCTCTGATGATGTTTTAATTTTTATTTTCAAAAGTAATAATAAGGAGGAAATCAGAGAGAAATTTTTTGAAAAATTTAATTTTTTCAAAGAAGAAGCAGAAGAAAATTTTAATGAGACAATTAAAGAAATACTTTTAAGAATTTATGATTTTCTTTGGATAGAACACCTCCATTTTCTTGAACATCTTCAAGAATCTTCTCGTTTTCATGCTTATGCTCAAAGGGACCCCATTGTAGTTTTTAAAGAAGAAGCTTATAAAGCATTTTTGAATTTTCAACAAGCTTTAATTAATTATTTCTTTCAAATTTTTATGAACATGGAAGTTAGAAGAGAAACTCCTAAAATCGGGAGAAACGATCCTTGTCCTTGCGGTTCGGGAAAGAAATATAAAAAATGTGGTTTGCTAAATACACCTGAACATCAAGAAAATATGAAAAAATTAAAAGAAAAGAAAAAAGAAGAAGTAAAACTAGCGTGAAAATTTGTTATAATTAGAATACAAGCCGCGGTAGCTCAGTGGTAGAGCGGTGGCCTGAAGAGCCACGCGTCGGGGGTTCGATTCCCTCCCGCGGCACAAAAAATTATTTTGTTGTCAATGAAAATTTATTGGACAAAACACTCTGAGAAAAAAATTAAATTTTATAAACTTTCTAAACAAAGACTTAAAAGAATTCTTCTTAAACCTTATCGTGTTGAAGAAGGCGTAGCTTTAAATACTTTAGCCTTGATGCAACCTGCTAAAATAAAAAAAGAAGGTAAAAGAAAAACATGGAATCAAGAGATTTGGCTTATGATTCAAAAAGACAAAGATTTAATAAAAATAATTTCTGCCTGGAGATATCCAGGTATAAGTCCGCAAACAAATCCTATACCTCAAGAAATTATTGAAGAACTTAGAAGAGAAGGTTTAATTTAAAAAAATTTTTTTATAATTTAACTCATCAAAATGAAATTAGCAATAATTTTAGGTACAGGAAGAGAAGGAGCAAATTCTGAAAAAATTGCCAGTTTTGTTGTTGAGAAGCAAAAAATTTTGGTTTTGGGGTTGAATATATAAAAATTAAAGATTGGCTTGATAAACCCTGGGCAGGTGGAATGAGCGAAGAAAAAAGAAATAAACTTTCAGAAATTTTAAATAATTCTCTAGGCTTTATAATTGTTTCTCCTGAATATAATCATTCTTTTCCAGGAGAGTTAAAACTTTTTCTTGATGAATTTTACGAAGAATTCAATCATAAGCTAGTAGGTATTTGTGGGGTTTCTATTGGAAAATTAGGTGGTGCTCGAATGATTGAAAGCTTAAGGCTTGTTTTAATTGAGTTTATGATGATTCCCTTAAGAAATGCAGTTTATTTTTCTAATGTTCAAAATTTTGAACAAGAAAAAGAAAATTACAAAGAATTTTTGAAAAATTTATTTGAAGAGTTAAAATTTTATATGGAAAAATTAATGCCGGCTAACTAACATCGGGAACAAAAATGAAATATCCTTATTCTTTACCACCTCTTCCATATTCTTATGATGCTTTAGAACCGTATATTGATCGAATGACAATGGAAATTCATCATACTAAGCATCACCAAACATATATTAATAATTTAAATTCTGCTTTAGAAAAATATCCAGAGTTTCATATTTTAGAACTTGAAGAGATTTTAAAAAATTTAAATAAACTTCCCGAAGAAATAAAAACAGCAGTAAGAAATAACGGCGGTGGTCATTATAATCATTCGCTTTTTTGGGAAATAATGAAACCAAATGGAGGCGGTGAACCTAAAGGAAAATTAAAAGAAGAAATTGAAAAAAACTACGGTTCCTTTGAAGAATTTAAAAAATTATTTTCCGAAACAGCTATTAAACATTTTGGCTCTGGCTGGGCATGGCTTGTTATCACTTCAGAGAAAAAATTAAAAGTTTACTCACTTTTAAATCAAGATAACCCTTTAATGAATGGAGATATGCCGATTATGGGACTTGATGTTTGGGAACACGCTTATTATCTAAAATACCAAAATAGAAGAGCAGAATATGTTGAAGCTTGGTGGAATGTTGTCAATTGGGATAAAATAGAAGAAAATTTATTAAAAAATTTATAAAAAGTCGTAAATTAATTTTTTACTTTTAAAATGAATAAAAATTTGGTAATGGCTATAGGCGCTCTTTTAATTTTAGTCGCAGTCGGTTATTATGTTTTTACAAGATTTAGAACTCCTGTTTTATCTCCTGAATTACCTCAACCTCCAGCTTTTGAAGTTACCACAACACCCACAACCTCAACAGAACCAACATCAACAACAATCTCTTCAGCTCAACCTTCAGAAGTCATTATTAAAATAACAAATAAAGGATTTGAACCAAAAGAAGTAGAAATTACTAAAGGAACAAAGGTTACTTGGGTTAATGAATCTTCTAATCCTTCTTGGCCAGCCTCAGCTGTTCATCCAACTCACGAAGTTTATCCAGGATCAAGTATTAAAAAATGTGGTACTCCAGAACAAGATAAAATTTTTGATGCTTGCCGAGGAATTGCTCCTAGAGAAAGTTGGAGTTTTGTTTTTAATGAAGTTGGTGAATGGTATTATCATGATCATTTAAATCCATCTTTTAAAGGAGAAATCGTAGTTAAATGAAACTTAATTTTTATCGCTTTGCTTTAGGCTTTGTTTTTCTTGTTTTTGGTATTTGGCAAATTATTCAGCCTAACTATTGGGTTTCTTATTTGCTTCTTTGGACAAAAAATTTTAATCAAGAACTTTTAATGAGATTTAATGGTCTTTTTAATTTTATTGTTGGTTTAGGATTAATATCTGGCATTTATCCTTTAATTTTTTCAGGTTTAGCCATTATACACCTTTTGGGAGTTATTACTATCTTAGGAATTTTTAATGATGTTGCCGTTCGCGATATTGGTCTTTTGATTTTGGCTTCGGGAATATTTTTTGAAGAGTTAAAAAAATTAAAAAAATAAATCTTTAAGAATATTTAATTATAAATCGGGATATTTTTGTATATAATTATCTTATGAAGCTCGAACATTATCCAGTTGAAAAATTGAAAGAAGATATTTTGAAAATTTTAAATAAATATTTAGATCTTTCTCAATATAAAGTTTTCTTTTTTGGTTCAAAAGTTAAAGGAAATGCAGATGAAAGAGCTGATATTGATATTGGCATTGAAGGTCCAGAAATCCCCTCTTATGTAAAACTTGAAATTGAAGAAGAATTAGGAAATTTACCCATACTTTATAAAATTGATTACAACGAACTTCCCAAAATTTTAGAATATTTAAAAATTTTGTCGAAAAATTAAAAGAAAATAGGGGATAAAAGATGAATATCATCAAAAAATCAATTTTTGTCATAAAAAATTATGGAGTCAAAGCTTTTATTAAAAAAGCTATTCGTTTTCCAATTAATAAATTGAATCTTTTGAAACAAAAAATAGCTGAAAGGAAAGCAAGAAAAAACAAAGAAGAAGTTATAAAAAGATTAAAATCATTTTCCTCAGACAATCCAGAAGAAATTTTTGATTTTTCGTGGAATTTCTATTCAGGGCTTATAAGACCTTGGCAAATAAAAGAGGAATTTGTTGAACTTTTGAAAATCTTTAAAGAACTAAATCCAAAATATATTTTAGAAATTGGAACAGCAAATGGTGGAAGTTTGTTTTGTTTTTGTAAATTAGCCAGAGATGACACCACAATAATTAGTATTGATTTACCAGAAGGACCATTTGGTGGTGGCTATCCAGAATGGAAAATTCCAATTTACCAAGCCTTTGTTAAACAAAATCAAAAAATTTATCTATTAAGAAAAGATTCTCATCAACAAGACACCTTAGAGGAAGTTAAAAAAATTTTAAATGGTAATCAATTAGATTTTCTTTTCGTTGATGGTGACCATAGTTATGAAGGAGTGAAAAAAGATTTTGAAATGTATTCACCATTAGTTAGAAAAGAAGGAATTATTGCTTTTCATGATATAGCTCTTAAAGGTAATCTAGAATTTTCTGGAGGAGTGCCAATTTTTTGGCAAGAAGTTAAAAAGCAATATAAAATCCAAGAATTTATAAAAGATATAAATCAAGATGGATGGGGCATAGGCGTAATTTATTTTTAATATTTAAACTCTATTAGTAATGAAAAGCAATTTTATTTCTAAACTTAATAAAATTTATGATTCATATCCTAAACGAAACATTATTAAATATTTAAAACATTTTCCAGAATATATTCTGTTTTTTGTTCATATATTTTTATTTGATAAAATAATTAAGAAAATTAATTACACAGCATGGATTTTTCTAAAAAATAAATTTACTTTCATTAAAAAGTCTAAGTTATTTATTGATAAAGATTTTTATATTACAATACCTACTTATACTGATATTTGTAGATATGGAGCTTATATTCATACATCAGCGGAATATAAATTAACTAAATTTATCTTAAAGAATATAGATCGGATTAAAAATTTTTTTGATGTAGGTGCTAATTATGGATATTATTCATTTTTAATAACAAACATTAATCAATCCTCTACTGCTTATGCTTTTGAACCCAATCCTTATGCTCTTAAAATTTTGAATTTGAATAAAAATGAAAGAATTAAAGTAATCCCTTATGCCATAGGAGGAGAAAATAAAAAAATAAAATTTGAAAGGGGTCATTTTATGAATTCATTAGCTACACAAATGTTATATTAAATGAAAAAATAATGATTTTATTGAGGTAGAAATGATTACTTTAGATAATTTTTGTTTAAAAAATAATGTAATTCCTGATTTTATCAAAATAGATGTAGAAAAAATAGAGAGTGAAGTAATTAAAGGGGGTATTAACTTGTTAAAATCATATCATCCTATTTTAACATTAGAAGTTTATCTTAATGAAAGGTTTATAGAATATGAAGAGGTTTTAAAAATTTTAAAATCAATTGGATATAAAAGTTTTTTCATAAATTTTAACGGGGATATAGAAGAAATAGAAATAAACAAAGATTTAAAAAATAGAATTAAATATCCGTTTGATAATTTTATTTTTAGCTTTTGAATAAAAAAATGATTGCTTTGATTTTTGAAGAAAAATATCCTTGTACGACTGGGCAATATATTAAAAAAGAATTAAAAAAATTAGGATACGATATTATAGTTATCTCTCCTCAGGAAAAATATAAAATTTTAGAAATAAAACCTGATTTTGTATTAGCAATAGACTTTGGAACTCATTATATTTTAGATATTAATTATCATCCTAAGGCAATATGGCTTATAGATACGCATCTTTCTTTAATTTGTGATGAAGTTATGGCAAAAAGCTTCGATATTATTTTTGTTGCTCAAAAAGAAGATTATGAAAAACTAAAAAGAAAATTTAAATATGTTTATTGGCTGCCACTTGCAGGTGATCCAGAATACCATGGCAAAAAAAATTTAGAAAAAATTTATGATATAGGATTTGTGGGTGGTTTGGGGATGGGTAAGAGAAAAAAATTTTTGTTAAGATTAAAAAAAGAATACCCTAATCATTTCATTAGCCCGGCTGATTGTAAAAAAATTGGAGAAATTTATAGCCAAAGCAAAATAGTATTTAATTATTCTATAAAAAATGACATTAATATGAGAATTTTTGAAGCTTTAATGTCAGGTTCAATGCTTATTACTAATAGAATACAAAATAATGGTTTTGAAGAGTTATTTGAAGAAAATAAAGATTTGGTTGTTTTCGATAATTGGAAGGATTTAAAAGAAAAAATAAATTATTACTTATCACATGAAGAAGAAAAAGAAAAAATAGCTTTCAATGGTTATCAAAAAGTTTTTAATTTTCATAAATATGAGGATAGAATAAAATTTATTTTAGAAAAAATAAACGAATTAAAATTTAAAGAATTTAAAAATCCGGATTATAGAAAATTAAAAATAGAATTAAAATTTAAGACATTTTTATGGTTGTTAATTAAAATTTTTAGATTAATAAAATGGAAAATCCAAGAGTTAGTATAATTACTCCAACTTATAATGGAGAAAAATTTATAGAAAGAACAATTAAAAGCGTTTTATGGCAAACCTTTCAAGATTGGGAAATGATAATTGTTGATGACGGATCAAAAGATAAAACAGTTGAAATTGTTAAAAAGTATGTAGAAAAAGATAAAAGAATTAAATTGATTGAATTGGAAGAAAACACTGGAGGACCGGCAATTCCAAGAACCATAGCCTGCAAAGAAGCTAAAGGAGAATATATTGCTTTTTTAGACCAAGATGATTTATATTATCCAGAATACTTAGAATTAAAAATAAAATACTTAGATGAAAATCCTCACATAGATATTCTTTTTAGTTTAGCTTGGACATTTGATGAGGATACTAAAAAAATAATAAATGTTGAACACGGCGGTCCTGTCAATATGATTGTTAGAAAAAAGGTTATAGAAATTGGGGAATATTTTAAACCAGAACAAAATGGTGTAGATGAAATAGGTCTAATTTATAGATATTTTTTGAAAGAAAAAGACGGATTTACAAAGGTTAAGCTTTTTCCTCAAGAACCCATTACTCTATATTCTAGACATCCGAGCCAAGGTTCATATGTTGAAAATAAAGATCCATTAAGTTTTGTAAAAAGAATTACAAGTTTAATTGAAGAATATAATGAAAATGTATTAAATAAAATAGAAGATAAAATTTTTCTAAATTACATTATAAAAATAAAAAAAATATGGTATTCAAGGCTAGGAAACTTTTATTGTTTAGCAAATAAAATAAATGAAGGAAGAGAGTCTTTTAAAAAATCATTATCTTTGGGATTTAATTGGTTTTCTTTCTTATTTTTAATTTTATCTTATTTAGGATATAAACCTTATAGAAAATTAGAATATCTTTTTAGACAAATTCAAAGAAAATTTTTTTGGAAATCGGAAGTTTTAATTTATAGATTAAAATATCCAAAAACTTATAAAAGGGCAATTGAAATATTAAATAAGTTTAAATGAAAAAAATTTTATTTGTTTTAAGTAGTGGAAAATTATCAGGGGGAGAAAAAGTAGCTTTAGATATCGCTAAAAACTTGAGATCTGATTTTGAATTTATTTTTTATTTACCCGAAGAGCCACAAAAAGAATTTTTAGATTTTTTAAAAGAATTTAAGGTTTATTTTGCGCAAGATAAAAAAATTTTTAAAATTTGTGATAGCTTGAAAAAAAATATCCAAAATGAAAAACCACAAATTGTTGTTTGTCATGGAATAAGAAGCTCAATTTATTTAAAACTTACTTTTTTGTTTTCTAAAAAATCTTTTAAATTTATTTATGTTTTGCATGGGATTCATTTTATAAGAAAAAAATTTCCTTTAAACTATTTTTTTTTATTTTGGGAAATTTTAACAAATAGAATTTTTGTAGATAAATTGGTATGTGTAGGAAAAGATGATTTTGATTTAGCTAAAAGATTACGATTAATCAATACAACAAATTTAATATTAATTGAAAACGGTATTAATATAAAAGAATTTGAAAATATAGAAAAGGGATTTTTAAGAAATAAATTTGGATTATATGATGAAAAAATTTTACTTACAATTTGCAGATTACACTATCAAAAAGATATCAAAACTTTAATTAAAGCCGTAGATATTTTAAAAAGTAAAAATCTAGTTTTATTTATAATAGGCGATGGCCCAGATAGAAATAATTTAGAAAATTTAGTTAAAAATTTAAATTTAGAAAATAAAATAAAATTCATGGGTTTCCAAAAAGAAATTCCTAAAATTCTCAAAGATGCTGATATTTTTATTCTTTCTACTCGATGGGAAGGGTTGCCTATTGTGATCTTAGAAGCTTGGGCTTCAAAAGTGCCCATTATAGCTTCTGATGTTCATGGAATTAAGGGGTTAATTAAAGATAATGAAGATGGATTACTTTTTAAATTAGGTGATGAAAAAGATTTGGCTAAAAAAATAAAAGCTTTATTAGAAAATGAAGAATTAAGAAAAAAATTAATTGAAAATAGTTTTTTAAGAGTGTTAACAGAATTTAATATAGAAAAAATGGTTGATAAATACAAAATTTTATTCTTAGAGTAAAATGAAAAAGAAAATTTTAAACTATATACATTTCATTAAAAACCAATTTTTTCTGATTAAAGTTAAAACTAGTTTTTTTGCTAGGCTTAAAATTATCTTAGCTGCTTTATTTAATTTAATTTTTAAACCTCTTCAATTAATTGGTAGAAGTTTATATTTTAAAATACGTTATGCTGTTATCAATAGTCTTTATAAAAATTTAATCATTGAAATAAATAATAAAAAATTTAGAATAAGAGATGATATTGATTTAATGACTATTTTAGCAGATGAAAAGATTGATAATATTTTTAAAGAAAAAGGTAAAATTTTTTTAGATATAGGTGCACATATTGGCAAATATTCAATCTTATATAGCGATTTTTTTGAAAAAATTTATGCTTTTGGACCTGAACCAAATAATTTTGAATATTTAAAAATTAATATAAAGTTAAATAATTTAGAAAATAAAATTATCCCCTTAAATTTAGCAGTTGCTGATAGAGTTGGTACTATGGATTTTTTTATTTCTTCATATTCAGTTACTCATTCTTTAATTAAACAAGAAACAGAAAATAAAATTAGCGTTAAATCAACAAACTTGGATAATTTTCTTTTAGAAAGTTCTTTAAAACCTGAAGATATTAGTTTGGTTAAAATAGATGTAGAGGGTGCAGAAAATTTAGTTTTAAAGGGATTAGAAAAGACTTTGAGCTTATTAAGAGCTAAATTTATAATAGAAATTTGGGATAATAATTTAGAAAATAAAAATTTTATATTAGATTTCTTTAAAAAATTTAATTACAAGTTAGAAAAAAATACACGGTGAATATTATTTAGCTTATTATGAAAATCCTTCAAGTAAATAAATTATATTATCCTTGGATTGGTGGGGTGGAGACAATAGTTCAAGAAATTACTGAATGGCTTAATGGTAAAGATAATTTTGAAATAAATGTTTTAGTTTGTAATGATAAATTTAAAAGGGAAGTAGAAGAAATTAATGGGATAAAAGTTTATCGAGCTGCAAGTTTAGGAATTTTTTTAGGAATGCCAATTTCTTTTGATTTCTTTTTTTTATATCGGAAAATTTTTAAAAATTATGATTTAATTTTTTTACATTATCCCTTCCCTTTGGGATTTGTAGCTTATTTTTTATTTTCGCGAAATAAAGATTTAGTTATTTGGTACCATTCAGATATAGTTCGGCAAAAAATTTTAGAGATATTTTTTAAACACTTTCATTTATTTGCTTTTAAAAAAGCTAAAAAAATTTTTGTTTCTAATCCTAATTTAATTGAGAGCTCTAACTATCTTAAAAAATTTAAAGAAAAATGTGTTGTTATACCTTTTGGTATAGATTTAGAAAAATTTAAATTAACTGAAGAAATTAAAAAAGAATCTGAGGAAATAAGGGAAAAATATAAACCACCAATCGTTCTTTCTATTGGACGTTATGTTTATTATAAAGGATTTGAATATTTGATTGAAGCAGCAAAAGATGTTGAAGCAAGGTTTTTAATAATTGGTGAAGGTTCCTTAAAAGAGAAATACAAAAATATAATGAAAAAATTAAATTTAGAAAGTAAAGTTTTCTTAATTCCACCAGTAAAAAATTTAGTTCCTTATTATTATTCGTGTGATGTATTTGTTTTGCCTTCAATTGCTAAATCAGAAGCTTTCGGGATAGTTCTTTTAGAAGCTATGGCTTGTAGAAAGCCGGTAATTTCTACGGAATTAGGGACCGGCACTTCTTTTGTAAATCAAGATGGAATTACTGGTTTTGTTATTGTACCTAAAGATTCTAAGGCCTTATCAGAAAAAATTAATGAGATTTTAAAAGATGAAGATTTAAAAGAAAAATTTTCTCAAAATTCATTTCAAAGGGCTATAGAATTTTCTAAAGAAAAATTTATCGAAAAATTATTAAAAGAATTAAAAAATTTATAGTTTCCAATTTTGTTTCCTACTTACCCTACCAGTTTAATATTTCACCTCAATATTTCAACATACTTATCTAGCTTTTAATTACTCAATTTCTTAAGAAATTCAGAAATTAAGAACAATTAAAAATTAAAAATTAAAAATTAATGAAGCATTTGAGAAAGGAGCCTCAAGGTTTTTCTTCCAAGCGGTGAAAGCTTAAAATAAACTATAATACCCGCTCTTCTTTTATGATCCAATCCTCCAAAAACAAGTCTTCTTAAATGTTAGGCAATTGTTTTGTAATCTTTATCAAAAAAATTGACAATCTCTCTCAAGTTCATTTCTTCTCCCTTTTCCAGAAGATACAAAATTTTTATTCTTTGATGATTTGATTAGCCAAAGCTTTAGCTATTTTTTCTAATTGAAAAATCTCCTTTCCACCAGCTTTCATATTTCCATTCTTTTCCATGTTTTTATTATAACATAGTTTTAAAAATTTCTCAATTTCTTAAGAAATCCAGAAATGAAGAACAAATCAACCGGGCAGCTTTTCATTCTTTTAGCTCCGTTTTTTAAATTTAAGGTATAATTAAATAAGGTCGGATTAAAAATTTTGAAGAATGAAAAAATTACTATTTATTTCTATATTTTTTCTGGTCGTAAGTTTTACTATTGCTCAAACAGTACAAATTGATGCTAATCTTTTAAAACAAATTGTGGATATCTTACAAAAATTAACTCAGCAAGGTCAAATTCAAGCAACAGCTACCTTAGAAGCTCCTCGTCATGAACTTCCAGAAATTGGCTACGATCCTATCGTTAAAGTTAATAATTTAAGAATTACAAGAATTTTACTTTATCCAGGGATAGAAATGAATCCAGGAATTGGAAATGTTAAGGCAGTATTTTTTGCTGTCCGAGATATTGGTTGGAGATGTATACTACTTTTTGAATCAGAAGAAAGTAAAACATCTATGCCCTGTATTTTAGATTTAGATGTAAAAAAGCAAATTTTGCAAAAAGAATTACCTATTAAAGAATTAGCTATTCAAATAAGAAATGATACTATATTGCTTCAACGAAATAGACAAAGAGCAAAATTAGAAGATTTCAAGGTTGGAGATAAAATTAATGTTTATGGTTTTATAGACAAGGACAAAGGCAGTTACGTTATTGATGCCTTAATTGTAAGAAAGATTGTAAGTGTTCCAATATTTAGACCCAAGCCATTACCTAGACCCAAGCCATTACCACTATTTGAACCAACATCAACGCAAGGATTTTGCATCGAAGTAATTACTCCTGCTTATAATCCCCAAAATCCATTAGAATGTAAA